>ERZ773147.2-NODE-2-length-432739-cov-14.457477_pt1 | contig 432739 bp, 408 predicted proteins | sample MGYA00580851_ERZ773147 | MGnify/ENA primary metagenome ERZ773147 (study PRJEB29015, sample SAMEA2737818) | human gut metagenome | biome: human gut; feature: human-associated habitat; material: faeces | place: China | collected 2012 ... | reverse complement strand
ACCGCCTGCGCATCCTGTTAGTAATGTTCCCTCTTCCTCAGAGTCAATATTGATCAGCATACGACCTTTTAATACAGAAAGATCGATTGCTCCTGCACCACCCATTCCAACTTCTTCATCTGTGGTAAAGACTGCTTCAATCGGCGGATGTTCAATCGTGTCACTGTCAAGAATTGCAAGTGCATATGCGATGGCAATTCCGTCGTCTCCCCCAAGACTGGTATCTTTCGCCTTTAAAAATCCATTCTCCTCATATACTTCAATTGGATCTGTGTCAAAGTTATGTGCAGAATCGTCTGTTTTTTCACATACCATATCCAGATGCCCCTGAATGATCACCGGTTCACTGTTTTCAAATCCTGCTGTTCCGGCTTTTTTAATAATCACATTATTCGCCTCATCCTGAATACATTCCAAGCCTCGCTCTTTTGCAAAGCCTACACAATAATCACTGACTCTTTTTGTGTCAAATGTTGCTCTTGGAATCTTGCAAAGTTCTTCAAAAAAATGAAAAACTGATTTTGGTTCTAAGTGTTCTAATGCTGACATAATAAATTCCCTCTTTCCTTTAAAATTTTCCTATAATCTATTGTGTCACATCAGACATAAAAAATCAAGCATATCCATATATTATAAAAACAAATTGGAGGTCTGTTATGAGACGCTATGCCTTTCCTTTCAGTGTGATTTTATTATTTTTTATTATGCTTTTTGCAGATCCAAAGTTTAAAATACCGGTTGTTGCCTGATTTTTAATGGTATTCTGATTTATTGTAGTATTTACACAAGTCTGTAAATAAATACCCCATGAAGATCCGATTATGGTATTGTTGATTATTTCTAAATTTTTGGATTGGTAAGCGTAAAGTACAGCATTGGAATAAGTTGTGCTGTTTAAACTAACCATAGTTAATCCGTTAAGTTTTACATTTGATGTTTTAAGAATATAAACAGTTGCAAAATTACTTATTCCGTATCCTCCAGTTTTTGTTGTGTTTTTAACAATATCTGGAATATTTGTATTGTTGATTCCCGGTGTTTGATAACCGATTAATTGTGCACCATTACCGTTTACAGTAATATTTTTATCAATATATATGCAAATGTCTTTATATTCACCTTTTTCAAAATTCAATACATCCCCGTCATGCATACTGTTTATAATGTTTTGAATAGTTGAACTATTTGATCCAGTATGAACAGTATAATTTGAAGATGTTGTTATTTCTCCATAAACTGCATCATTTGCTATTGGACTTGAAGCGCTGTCATCAGAATTTGCATTGCTTATGTCTTCTGCAAAAACAGAGCCTGAAGATAAAATAACAATTAATGATATGAATATGGATAATATCAATACTTTCTTATTCATTATTCTACCTCATTTAATGATATTAAATACTTGTTAGGTACTTAATGATATATCGTTTGTTTATAGTTATGATAAATATTTCGATTTGAATTTTTAATATATTTGCTTTAAAAGTAGGGTATAATTGTTATTTTTTGTTTAAATTGTTTATAAAGTGCTAAATTATTTGAAAATATTTATATGCTTTGATTTCCATATACAAATTTAATCAATATAATTATTGATTTATAATGTATGTTGATGGTAGATTGACATGGTTGAAAAGAAATATAAAAAACTGTTAAATCTTTTTATCATATGTCTTTTAGGTTTAATCCTGATTTCATCTGTCTACGGAGCTGATGAATTACAATACAGTAATGATGACATTGTTATGGGAACTACTATCTATGATGTTTCTTCCGACTTATCCAATGATGACATTCAATCAATGTTGGATAATGCTGGACAGGGAGATACATTTAATTTTGTTAGCAAGGAATATAATGGGATTTCATTAGTTGTTGACAAAAAAGTAAATATTATCTCTAATGTTAACAGCACGGTTTATACATCTGGAGAGCTGTCTAATAAAGCTCAGGAGTTAAATATTGATAAAACTTTTGGATTTTATTTCACAAAAAATAGTGCAGGCAGTGTCTTATCCGGATTTAATATTGTAGCTGCATCATCAGATTATGGAGTTATTGTTGATAATTCGGACAATACAATTATTAGGGAAAATTCTATTGTCGATGCCGGAAATAATGTTTTGGTTAAAAACTCAAAGAATGTAACTTTATTTGGAAATGTTTTAAATAATGCCAAGGAAAACGGGCTTCAGCTTAAAAATGTTTCCAGTTGTTATGTAGCCAATAACACAATGATGTTCAATGGCAGATCAGGAATTGAGATTTATGATATTGATAATTCCAATATAACTTCAAATTATTGCTGCAATAATAGTTTTAACGGAATTTCATTATACGGCAAATCTTTTAACAATTCATATACTCATAATTTCCTTAATTACAATACAAATGGTATTTATATAAATTGTCAGTCCTGGGGAGATGAAATTAAAGCAAATACTATGATTCACAATATTCAAAACCCTGACTGTGAATTGGGTGGTTTTGAATCTGGTAATGGTCTTTTATTCGGGGATGCATATAGTGCTGTAGCTAATAATGGAGTTTATGTGTCATATAATTCATTTGCACATAATGAAAACTTCCAGGCTAAAAATAATCCTTTACAGAATATGATTACATTAGGTCCGAATTTTTTTAATTCTGATGACCCTGAAAACACATTTGTCTGCCCGCTGTTGCTTGCCAAAATCTTAAGGTTAAATGCAATATCATTGCCTAACGGTATAGGAATTCAAATGGTTGAAGATGATACTCCAGTAAAAGAAGCTGGAACTATTGCAGTTCAGGTTGAAGTTGACGGTAATATGTATACTGCAACTTTAGAAAATGGTAAGGCAGTAATTAAAGTAGATCCTAATGTTGACCACCAAGTTGAAATTCAGGTTGGCGGAGAACATAATCAGGAAATTAAAAAAATAAAGCAGAATGTAATTTCTTATAATAAAAAAGACGATTCAGGTAATGGTGATTCTGGTAAAGATGACAATATGGGATCTGACGGCAAACCGTCTGGTTCTGATGGTGATAACTCAGGTAATAAAACTGGTGACAGTTCTGGTTCAGGAGATGCTTCTGGTGAGAGTGGTATTGCAAATATCAAAAACTCTGATGAATTTTCACAAAATCTTGGAACAAATAGTTCTGATTACTATCAGAAATATGAATCTTTAAGCGGTAAAGATGCTATGGCTAAAGGAGATCAAAGTGCAGCAAAATCTTCAGACAGCAGTGGTTCTCCAAGTGATGATGGTTCATCAAAAGAAGGAAAATCCTATGAGCTAGTGTCTCCAAATAAAATATCTAAAGTAATTCAAAATACATCAGGAGTTATTATTCTTGCAATAATCGCTTTATTGGTTTTATTAATAATAGGATATAAACGTAAAAATAAAATGTGATAAACATTTTTTCATTTTTCTTTTTTTTAATTTTTAAATACTGGTTTTATATAATATTTTCATAATTGGAAATATTAGGTTTAATTTGGATACAAATAAACTAAATGATGATGTAACCTTAAATTTTAAAACTATGATGATTAAAAAGGTTAGTTATATATAAATAACTATAACTGTTAAAAATAGTAGTATATATAAATAACTATGACTATATATAGTAATAGTTATTATTTTGAGGGGGCAAAACAATGAACGAATTGCAAAATAAATATATTAGAAATCAAATATTGTCAGTACCTATGAAATTAAATCAGGAGTTAACACACAAAGATAAAAAATTTAATAAACGTTCTGATTATGATAATATTATAAAATATATTGATAATTTTCTTGAAGGAGATAATATAAATCGTTTTCTTGTTTTACCTGGGGTACGTGATGTTGGAAAAACAACTCTGCTATTTCAGGTATATGAATATCTTCTAAAAGAAAGAGGGATATCTCCTGAAAATATTTTGTATTTTTCTTGTGATCGATTAAAAAAAATAGGTAATGCTGATATTTTTAGTGTTGTCAATTCCTATTTAGAAACATATCATAATTCAATAATTGAAACATTATCTAAACCAGTATTCATTTTAATTGATGAAGCACAGTATGATAAAGAATGGGCATTAAATGGAAAATTAATATTTGACGGTACTAAAAATATTTTCATGATTTTCAGTGGATCATCTGCACTAAAACTTTCTTATAATCCTGATGCTGCAAGGAGATTATTAAATATTCCAATTTACCCGTTAACATATTCAGAACATTTAAAATTAAAATATGGAAATTTTAAAAATGATATTTCAGAGTCATTAATTCAAATGATTTTTGACGGAAATGTGCAAAATATTGCAGAGTTAGAAAGAAGAATAATTAATATATATTCAAGTTTTTCAAACTATGACATGTCTGAATGGAAAAATTTCTTAGAATTTGGAGGTTTTCCATCTTCATTTTATCAAAATACTAATGATATAACTAAAAAAATTGTTGATATGGTGGATAAAGTTGTTACAACGGATATGGCCAATATTGAAGGTATAAATAATGATACACAATATCTTGCTTTTCAGATTTTGAATTTTTTTGCTTTTCAAAATCCCGGTGAAGTTTCAAAAGGTTCTCTTTCAAATCATTTTGATGCCAAGATTGCTTTAGTCACTAAAGTATTAAATATTCTTGAAAAAACACAATTAATATTTCATATTGAACCGTTTACTTCATCAGTAAAACGAACAACAAAACCTTATGAATATTTTTTTGCAACATCAAGTTTAAAACATAATCTTATATTAAATATAGGCAATGCTACCTTTGAGGATGAAACAGCATATATGGGAAAACTGCTTGAAACTTATGTAGCTTCAAGTTTTCATGATTTGGATAATAAAAATCACATAAATTATAAAATATACTATGATGACAGCAATAAAAAAAGTAGTGGGAAAAATGTTGACTTTATTGTTCAAAGAGGATTAGAAAAACCTATTCCAATTGAAGTAAGCTGTGGTAAAAAGGATAAAAGTCAAATTAAACGTGCTATTAGTACATATAATTCTTCTCATGGTATAATTATTTCAAATACCAAATCAAATATTGTCAAAGAAGATAATATTATTTATTTACCTTCTGAAACATTTGCATTTATGTAATATATTACAGGTTATTTTATTTAGATTATGAATTTTTCTTAATTTTTCGAGTCTGTAAAATTTTACAGGTTTTATTTGTTTTTAATTTTTAAATACTAGTTTCATATAATATTTTTATAATGCTAATTGAAAATATTGAGATTAATTTGGATACAAATAAGACTTTTGAAATTATTGATATAACATCTAAAATCAATGAAATAATAGCTAATTCCAATATCAGTAATGGAATTGTAAATATATTTTCCAAACATTCCACATCAGCTATTTGTGTAAATGAAAATGAGGAAGGACTGCTTGAAGATTTGGAATTTGTGTTATCTAATATAATTTCCAATAAATTTAGTTATAAACATGATAATATTGATAATAATGCTGAATCTCATTTAAAATCATTTTTACTTTCTTCTAGTGAGTCTGTTCCAATATCTAACAATAAATTAAATTTAGGAACTTGGCAGTCAGTATTTTTTATAGAATTAGACGGGCCAAGACACAACAGGATAATTAATATAACTGTAATCGGAGAATAACCATGAATAACTGGGTTTTATTTTTAATTGTAATTATGGCTGTTGGCGGTGTTTTGATAGCTGTTGAGCAAACAGCACAGCCTGGTGAAGATTCACAAAGCATTTCAGTTAACAATTCTTCTCAGAATAATCCTGATGTAAATTACTCTGAAATTGATGTTCAAATGAAAAAACTGTGGTATTGACAGGATAATTATCTAAATTGTCTAATAATTGGAAAAATTGTTTATAAGTGATTTATCTTTAAATCCTTTGATAAAATAAAATTAAAAAAAGAGTAATTAGAAAATTGAATTATTCCTGTGGGTTAAATTCAATTTCAAATCCGATTACAGGATAATCTAGGGTAAAGTTAGTGATTACTTCCGGAGAGAATTCACCGAAGAAACCGGATATATTTCCATTAGCTGAAGTTCCTTTTACATCACTTACCCTTCCAGCTATAAAACTGGGATTGTTGCTGTCGCTGATTTCCATGGAATAACCTAAGTTTTGAAGTAAGCTGGTTACAACAGATTTGATTTCAGTAAAGTTCGCACTTGAGTGGCAAATCAATCCGGCTAGTTTTTTGGAAGCTCTTACTTTAGTTTCCTGGGTTTCATCCATGTATAGGACATCACCGATTTCAAATATTTTTTGAGGTAAATCTTCGTGTTTATTGTCTTCTAGAAACTCCATTAAACTGTTGATTAGGCTGGTACGAATCATGGTTCTGTCAATTGTAATAGGTCTTGCTACCTGAACGTGGTCAATTTCCTTTTGTTTCATTTTGCTGAAGTGTGCATCTTCATTAGTAAGCATTAAACTCATGATTTCCTGGAATCCTAATCCAATCATAACTTCTCTCATAAGGGATTCTGATCTGAACCAGTCATGTTCGTAAGCTATTGTTGAAATGTCTGGAAGTTTAGCTTCAACATCATTAATTCTGTATTGTACCGCAATGTTTTCAACAACATCCACTTCATGAAGGATATCTATTCTGTAGGATGGAATGTAAACTTTTAATTCATTGTCATTTAATATTTCTGAGTCAAAACGTGCCTGGGATAATAACTGTTGTATATCTTCAGCATTTAAGTCAGTTCCACCAATTAAACTGTTAGCTACATCAACATGGACATTTTTTACTTGAGGAGTTAAATCAGGAGTAGTTATGCTTTTGTCTTCGTATTTAACTTCCATACTTTTTATTTTTCCGCCGACTTCTGCAAATGAACTGCAGATAATGTTTAAACACTGGTTAACTGCACGTTCGTCAGTTCCAGTTACATCTACAATAATGTTTTTCACATTTTCATCAATTTTTGTAAGTTCTCCGTTGATGATTGGGGGCATGGAAAGTACCTGATTATCCTTGTCTAAAATTAAAGGATATTTATCAAAATCTTCAAGAAGATGAGCATAAGCAACTCCTTTTTCATGATGGGTTAATATTTCTTCAGGAGTCATTGGAGTATCTTTTTCAAGTGCAACGAATGCATTTTCATCTTTAGGAGTAGCTATGTAATTAAATGGCTGGGATACAACATCTGCATTGTGAATACCGATAGCTACTTTTTTTCTGTCTCTTCCGATTACCCAGTGGAGGTTTTCCTGGAAATCCATAATGTATTTAAGTTTGTCACCAGTAAAATCAACACCTTCGATTTTTGCAAAGGCAATATAAGGTCTGATTTTAGCTACTTCAGCATCTACAATTACACTTTCATCTGATGGTGTAACTTCGTATTTTGGAAGTCCTGTTTCCTGATTGATAAAGCCTTTAAAAGATCTGGCAACTCCTTCTACAGATAAATTGTCCGGACGATTTGGGAAAAATTCCACTTTGATTTCTTCATCGTCAAAGTCTTCAATATCACTTGACATCATTGGTAAAGTGTTTATCAATTCGTCTTTTTCCATATCTATTCCTAAATCTTTTAAATCTTGATATTTGAATGTAATAACTGGCATTTAATATACTCCAATAAAATTATTTTTATAATCCATAAATAGCTATGAAGAATAATGATTCAATTACAAAATGTAATGATCTGTGTTCTAATTCATTCATATGACTGCTAATAAGTAATGTGTGGCTTACATCTATTACAAAATGAATAAATGCTGCTAATATTCCTATTTCTAAGTTTAAAAATGCTATTGACACAAAAATAAAGTGGAATCCTGCTTCCATTAATTCATGTATAATCCATGTTTTCCATGGAGCATTTACTGAATTATTAATTATTCCTCCTAAAATAAGGTAGAACTTATTAAAGATTTTCCATACGATTTGTGTGTGGATTGTGTCGCTTATAGCTAATACGATTGCAACATAAAACCATATTAATTCCATTTTTAACAGTCCTTTTATATTCTTTTATACATTTATTATTTAGTGTAGTTAATCATTATTAAAGTATCTGTTTTTATTAAGTTGCTGACTCTGTTGAAATTTTTCTAATTTTTTTTACAGCAGAAGTTGCATATTGATTTATTTTAATTACTGATAGGTTATACGATTTTTAAATTCTGGGATACTGAATTTATCTGATGAGATATTAATGAAGAAATTAAATACCTCTTGAAATCCATCGTTAAATAAAAATAAAATGAAAATTCAGTAGAATAAACAGCACTAAACCGTATGGATGTATAAATAAGGAATGCATCTTAAAATATTAGTTTGATTCAACAAAATTTCAAAAAGGATTTCCGGATAATTTAAATTTTTCTTATATATTTTTAAATAAAGAAATACATATTTAATAATATTATTTTTATTTAATTATTTGGAGAAAAGATATGTCAAATGAGAATATTCCTAAAGACTATGATTTTAAAAAAGAAAAGATTTGGGAGCAAAAATGGGAAGATGAGGAACTTTATAAATTCCTCGGTGATGGAACTAAACCTAGATATATAATTGATACTCCACCACCATATCCAACAGGTTCTATTCATTTAGGCCATGTATTGAATTGGGTTTATATTGATATGAATGCAAGATATAGGAGATTAAAAGGATTAGACGTTCTATTTACTCAGGGATGGGACTGTCACGGTCTTCCTACTGAAGTTAAAGTTGAAGAAACTCATGGAATTAAGAAAAATGATGTTTCAAGAGCTAAATTCAGAGAGTATTGTATTGAGTTAACTACCCAGAACATAGCTAAAATGAAAGATCAGATGCAAGCTTTAGGTTTTTCACAGGATTGGAGCCGTGAATTTATTACAATGACTCCGGAATACATGAAAAGGACACAGTATTCCTTTTTAAAAATGTATGATGAAGGATTGATTTACCAGGGAATACATCCGGTTAACTGGTGTCCTCGTTGTGAAACAGCTATTGCTTTTGCAGAAGTGGAATACAGCGATAATGAAACATTTTTAAACTATGTTAATTTCCCGCCAGCTATGGAAGATTCTTATGATAATATAGCCAGTTCTAAAGTTTCAGGCAAAGAGGCTAATCCTGAAGATGAAGGAGTAATGATTGCAACTACCCGTCCGGAGTTAATGTCTGCTTGTGTAGCTGTTGTAGTTCATCCTGATGATGAAAGATATGCTCATTTAGTTGATAAATATGTTGAAGTGCCTTTATCTCATCAGAAAGTAAAAATTTACCCTGATGAAGAAGTAGACCCTGAATTTGGTACTGGTGCAGTAATGGTTTGTACTTTCGGGGATAAAACAGATGTAGCCTGGGTAAATAAACATAATCTGGAAATTCTTGATGCTATTGATGAAAAAGGCAGATTAACTGAAGTTGCAGGAAGATATGAAGGAATGGATTTGGCTACATGTAAAGCTAAAACTATTGAAGATTTGAAAGATGAAGGGTATCTTTTAAAACAGGAAAAAGTTGATCAGAATGTTGGTCAGTGCTGGAGATGTAAAACTCCTATTGAAATTTTAGTTAAAAAACAATGGTTTGTAGCTGTAAATAAGTTAATCGAGCAAACTAAAGAAGCAGCAGAAGAAATGAACTGGGTTCCTGAACACATGAAAAGCCGTATGATTAACTGGGCAGATTCTATGGAATGGGACTGGTGTATTTCAAGACAAAGGTTATTTGCAACTCCTATACCTGTCTGGTTCTGTAAAGATTGTGGTAAAGTAATGCTTCCTGATGTTGAAGACTTGCCAGTTGATCCGACTCATGATAAACCTAAAAAAGCATGCAGCTGTGGCTGTGAAGAATTTATTGGAGAAGAGGATGTTTTAGATACATGGATGGACAGTTCCATTTCACCGCTTTCAATTGCAGGATGGCCTAATGAAGGTTATGAAAACAATTTCCCGGCAAATATCCGTCCACAGGGACATGATATTATCAGAACATGGGCATTTTATACAACACTTCGTTGTCTTGCTTTAACCGGTAAAAAACCATTTGATGATATTGTAATCAATGGTATGGTATTTGGTGAAGACGGATACAAAATGAGTAAGTCCAGAGGAAATGTAATTGCACCTGATGAAGTAATTGAACAGTATGGTGCAGATGCTTTAAGAACATGGGCAGCTAACAGTGTACCGGGTTCAGATGTAATATTTGACTGGAAAGACATTAAACACGGTTACAGATTCTTAAGAAAATTCTGGAATGCATTCAGATTCATTAGTATGCAGATATTTGATGAAGAGGTAAGCTATGATGAAATAAAAGATAACTTTGATCCTCTTGATTTATGGATTTTATCTAAATTAAATAACCTCAATAAAGTTGTAGATAATGCATTTGCAGATTATGATTTTGCAACTACAATCACATCAATTGAAAAGTTCATCTGGCATGATTTCTGTGATGAATACATTGAAGCAGTAAAATACAGATTGTACAATGATGATGTAAGCGATTCATCAAGAAAAGCAGCTAAATACACTTTAAGAAATGTTATTGAAACTTCATTAAAATTATTATCTCCAATTGTACCATTCTTTGCAGAGGAAGTTTACCAGTACTTCGGTGACGGGGAATCTATTCATAAAACCTCCTGGCCTGAAGTTAATGAAGATTTGGTAAGTGAAGAATACGAAAATAAAGGTAATATCACTGTAGATTTAATCGATGAAGTAAGAAGATTCAAATCCAGTTCAAAAATACCTCTTAACGCTCAGTTATCTGAAGTCAATGTTTATACCAATGACGGCAATTTAGTTGAAGTGTTCAATGAATTTTCACAGGATATTGAAGGAACTCTTAAAATTGATGATTTGGCTATTAAAACAGGAAAACCTGAAGTTCATGAAAAAATCATTGAAGTTGAACCTGACATGTCTCAAATAGGACCGATGTTTAAAAAAGATGCCGGAAAAATCATAGGTTACCTAAAATCCAGGGACATTGAAGAAATAGCTGATGAATTAGAAAATTCAGGTGAATTGGCTATTGGGGATATTACTGTTGGTAAAGATTTATTAAACATCTCAAAAGAAATTGTAGGAGCTTCCGGTAAAAAAGTGGATATCCTGCAGTCTGAAAATTTAGATGTTATTGTTGAAGTAATTAGATAATTTTACTTCAATTCCTATTTTTTTTTAATAGTAAAGTTTTTATTCTTTTTTTATCAAATTTTTTACTTTTCAGATAAATATAATAATTTATAAAATATAATTATCAGTATGAATCTTAAAGTTAAAAATATTTCCAATATTGGGGGTGAAGTTAAGGCACCACCCTCTAAAAGTTATTCTCACAGAGCAGTTATATTAGCTTCTTTAGCTGATGGAACATCCAAAATTCATGATATGCTTTTTTCACAGGATGTTTTGTCATCCATTAATGCATGCAGAGCTTTAGGAGCAAATATCACTAAAAAAGATGATTATTTGGAAGTGATCGGAACCAATGGTAAATTGCACAATTCATCAGAAGTTCCTATTGATTTAGGTAATTCCGGAACTACTTTAAGATTAATGACAAGCATAGCAAGTTTGGCTGACAATGAAGTTATATTAACAGGAGATGACTCTTTGCAGACAAGGCCTATGGAGATTTTAACAGAATCATTGGCTTCATTAGGTGTATGTGCAGCTTCAATTAATGGTAATGGGAAAGCACCTATTTTAATCAAGCCAGGTTATGCAGGTGGTGAAACTAATATTTTAGGCAATGTCAGTTCTCAGTTTATTTCATCAATTCTGATTTCTGCTCCTTTATCTGAAAATGGAGTTGATTTATTTGTACTGCCTGAATTCAAGTCACGCCCTTATGTAAATATGACCTGTGATATAATGGCTAAATTTGGTGTTAAAATTGAAAATGAATTCTTTGTACGTCATGAGGACTGTGACAGGGAATCTAAAAATTGCCGCATTGATGAATTTAAAATACCTAAACAGGAATATAAATCCTGTGACTATGTAGTTGAAGGCGACTATTCATCAGCATCTTATTTGCTTGCAGCTGTAGCTATTTATGGTGGAAATGCAAAAATATTAAATTTATTTAAAGATTCTAAACAGGGAGATAAGTTAATATTGAATATTTTAAAGAAGATGGGTGCAAAAATAGAGATTTTTGATGATTATGTGGAAATCTCATCTGAAGGTAATTTAAAAGGTATTGATGTTGATTTGTCAAATGCTCCTGATTTATTAATTACAGTAGCTATTTTAGCAGCTCTGGCTGATGGAACCACTAATATTACAGGTGTTAAACATGCCAGAGTTAAAGAAACAGATAGGATAGCTACTACATGTAGTGAACTTAAGAAATTAGGCTGCAAGTTAAAAGAATTTGAAGACGGCATGTCTATTGAAGGAGGAATCCGTTCAGGTGTTGTTGATTCACATAAAGATCATAGGCTGGCTATGGCATTTTCATTGGTTGGTCTAAAACATGATATAGAAATTAAAAATGGGGAAGTTTTTGATGTGTCTTTTCCTAATTTCATTGAAGCCATGTCAGAAATTGGAGTTGAACTGGAGTTAATTTAGGAAGTGTTGGTGTTGGAATTAACAGAAACTGAAAAGGTTATTAAAATTGTAGATGAGTTAAATAAGTTATATAAAATCAGGGAGTTTGTAAATAAGGATCCCTACAAAGTTTTAGTCAGGACAATTTTATCTCAAAGAACAAGAGATGAAAATACAGACCAGGCTACTAAAAACTTATTTGGCAAATATAAAAACATTTATGAAATAGTTGATGCTCCAACTGATGATGTTGAAGAGCTAATTAGATGTTCCGGTTTTTATCGTGTAAAAGCAGCTAGAATTAAAGAGGTTTCAAGGATTTTGATTGATCAGTATGGCGGTGAAGTTCCGGACAATCTAAAGGAGTTGGTTGAGCTTCCTGGTGTTGGCCGTAAAACTGCCAATTGTGTTCTGGTTTATGCATTTGAACTTCCGGCTATTCCTGTTGACACTCATGTTCACAGAATTTCCAACAGAATTGGTTTGGTAAATACCAAAACACCTGAACAGACAGAAGTGGAATTGGCTAAAATTGCCCCTAAGGAATTGTGGATTAAATTAAATGATTTGATGGTTCAGTTTGGTCAAACTATCTGTAAACCTATGAGTCCTCAATGTGGAATGTGTCCGATTTCAGATATTTGTGATTACTGCTGATTTTCCGAAACATTTATAAATAAAAACATTGTTATATAACAGTAGTTATAAACAATAACTATTGTTATATTAGGTATTCCAAAATATAACAATTAATGATTAACCCTTTATAATATACCTTAAATGGAATTAATTAGGAGAAATAATTATGGTAAATGTCCCAGAATTAAAAAGAGGAGTTTTAGATAGTGTTATTGATGCTATTGGAAATACTCCTATTGTAAGATTAAATAATATAACTGAAGATTTAGATGCAGAAGTAGATGTAAAAATGGAATCCTTCAATCCAACCGGAAGTGTAAAAGACCGTGTTGCAGTTGCAATGATTGAAGATGCAGAAGAAAAAGGATTGCTTAAAGAAGGTTCAGTAATTATTGAACCAACAAGTGGAAATACCGGTATAGGATTAGGTTTTGCTGCAGCTGCTAAAGGTTACAGATTAATTTTAACCATGCCTGAAACCATGTCTGTTGAAAGAAGGAAATTGTTAGGAATATTTGGAGCAGAACTGGTATTGACTCCAGGTTCAGAAGGTATGGGTGGAGCTATAGCTAAAGCTAATGAACTGGAAAAAGAAATTCCGGACGGTATTGTTTTACATCAATTTGATAATGAAGCAAATACAAGAATTCATTCTCAAACTACTGCTAAGGAAATTTTAAGAGATACTGAAGGTAAAATTGATGCTGTAGTTGCAGGTGTAGGAACCGGAGGAACTATTACAGGTATTGGAAAAGTATTAAAAGAAGAAAATCCTGATGTTCAGATTATAGCTGTTGAACCTGAATCTTCTCAAACCTTAGGAAAAGGAGTTAAAGGACCTCATAAAATCCAGGGTATTGGTGCAGGTTTTGTTCCGTCTATTTATGATTCCGATATTATTGATGAAATTATTCCAGTTAAAGATGAGGATGCAGGTAATACTTTACTTGATTTGGCTAAAAAAGAAGGAATATTTGCAGGAATTTCATCTGGAGCAGCAACCTGGGCTGCAATTCAAGTAGCTAAAAGAGATGAAAATAAAGGTAAAAGAATATTGGCTATTTTACCTGATGATGGTTCAAGATATTTGTCTGTTGACTGGTTATTTGAATAGATTTATATATTATGTATTATAGAAAATGTATATACTATATGTTATATTTTTATAGATATACATATTCTAAATATATTTGAGGTTTGTTAATGCTTGGTAGATTAAGGAGTGAAATCAAGACAATAAAGGAAAAGGATCCTGCAGCGCGCAGTACTCTAGAGATATTTTTATGTTATCCTGGTTTTTATGCTATTATTATGCATAGGGTCAGCCATTATCTGTGGACCCACTCTTTAAGATTATTAGCTAGAATGAATTCGAATTTAGCCAGATTTTTAACAGGTATTGAAATCCATCCCGGTGCAACTATAGGTAAACGTGTTTTCATTGATCATGGGATGGGTGTTGTTGTTGGAGAAACTGCAATTGTTGGTGATGATGTACTTATTTATCAGGGTGTGATTCTTGGTGGAACAAGTACACAGAAAACTAAAAGACACCCGACTGTAGAAAAAGGAGCAATTATTGGTGCCGGAGCTAAAGTAATGGGTAATATTACTGTTGGCCAATATTCTAAAATAGGAACTGGTGCAGTTGTTTTAAAGGATGTTCCTCCGGATTCCACATGTGTTGGAGTTCCTGGAAGAATTGTCAGAAGTAAAAATGCTGAAAATATTGAAATTCAGCATAAAACTGTTGATTTGGACCATAATAAGCTTCCGGATCCTGTCGCTGATGCAATCAATACTCTTACAAAGCATCTTAAAGAAAATGATAAACACATTAAAATTTTGTATGAAAAAAATTCAATTTGTTTAACTGAAGATGATGGAGACGAATTGGATGATTTATTGAAAAAATAGGAGATTAACATGAAACCGCCTTGTGAAATTGTTGTATGGTATGTAATACCTGCAATCAGATCAGAATTAGCTAAAGATTTGCTAGCTTTAGGTATGAAACAAAAAGATGTTTCCGAGCTTATGGATATAACTCAGCCTGCTGTGTCTCAGTATATTACTGATAAAAGGGGCAGCGGTATTGAATTAAGTCCAAATGTAAAAGAAATGGTTAAGGAATTAGCTGTTCAGTTACGTAATGGTGAAGCTAAAAAAACTGAAATAATTGGTAGAACATGTTCCATTTGTAAACATATTAAAATTGGAGATGTTTTAAAACAATTAAACATTGATAAGAATGATCTTGATGAAGACTGTCAGGGTTGTTTAGGTTCTGAAGTTACTGAATGTAAATAGTAAACTATATATGTAATAATAGTCAAACTATTAATTACTGTTTTATTTTTTGTGGCAAGCTGACCGAGCGGCTTAGGTGCGTGGCTGCAGACCATGATACTGGGGTTCAAATCCCTAGCTTGCCTTCATTTATTAATTATTGCTTTTTTTGAGGTATTTTATGGAAATTTATTCTACTTTAACTCGTAGTAAAGAAACTTTTGAAACCATGAATGATAATAGAATTAATTTATTTGTTTGTGGACCTACTGTTTATGATGATGCTCATATTGGTCATGGAAGAACTTACATTTCTTTTGATACAATAAAAAGATACTGGGAATATAAGGGTTATACTGTATTCTATATTCAAAATATCACTGATGTTGATGATAAGATAATTAAAAGATCAAAAGAAACAGGAATTCCTGCTGGAGATATAGCTAGGAAGTTTGAAAAAAGATATATTGAAGACATGAATAAATTAAATGTTACAGGCGTTAATTTATTCGCAAGAGCTACTGACCATATGGGCGAAATAATTGATCAAATTCAAAGATTAATTGATAAAGGTTTTGCTTATGAAACCGAAGACGGAGTTTATTTTGGAATAGATAATTTTGAGGAATTTGGAAAATTATCAAACAGAAACATTGAAGAATTGGAATCTCACAGGGAAATAGCTAAAACCACTAAGAAAAATCCAATTGATTTTGCTTTATGGAAAAAAAGAGAAAATGTCGATGAACCGGTATGGAACTCTCCATGGGGTGAAGGAAGACCTGGATGGCATATTGAAGATACAGCTATTACTGAATACTACTTCGGACCACAATATGATGTTCATGGTGGAGGACTTGACTTGATATTCCCTCATCATGAAGCGGAAATTACTCAAATGGAAGCAGTTAGTGGAAAAAGTCCGATGGTACGTTACTGGTTACATACAGGATTTTTAAATGTTTCTGGAGAAAAAATGTCCAAATCTTTAAATAATTTCATCACAATTCGTGAGTTGCTTAAAGAATATGATGCTGATGTATTCAGGTTCTTTGTATTGTCTACCCATTACAGAAGTCCGATTGACTTTTCAAAAGAGTCACTTCACCAGTCTGAAAAAAGTCTGGATAAAATTAAAAAATATTATGAATCATTAGAATGTGAAATCATAGAAAATGTCACTTCTGATTATGCTCCATTAAAAATAGCTAAAGAAGAATTCTTTAAAAGTATGGATGATGATTTCAACACTCCAAAAGCTATTGCAGCTATCTTTGGATTAATAAATGATTCCAAAAGTGAAATTGATTCTTTAGCTGATGAAGATGTTTTCGCTGTTCGTGAATTTTTAGATGATGTCGGTTTTATTTTAGGTATTGATTTTGATTTAAAAGATACAGGATCTTCTGATGAATTATTAACTTTAATTTCAGATGTCAGACAGGAATTAAGAAATAACAAACAATATGAATTGTCTGATAAAATAAGAAATCAGTTAACTGATTTAGGTTATGAAATAAGTGATTAGAAGGAGATTTATAATTTATCTCCTATTTTTTCTATTTGTGCAATAGCTTCTTCTAATCCGTCACCTTTTCCGGCAGCTCCTTTTGCAACAATGGTATCGACAATTTCCATACCCATGTATCCAAATGGTATAACTTTCATTGAATCAATGTATGCTGCAAATGCATCACTTGGTTGAGCTTGGGTAAATATTTCTATTACTTTTGTACCTTCTAAAGTTTTATCAGGATTTTGTGAGACCTGATAGAATCTGTCAATTAATGTTTTTGCCTGTCCGCTCATTTGACCATAGTAAATCGGGCTTGAGAAAATGAATAAATCTGCTTCAAGCATTTCTGTGATGATTTTTCTTGCATCATCATCTTTTACACAGTCACCTTTTTGACAAGCCTGACAGGCTTTACAAAAACCGATATCCAGTTCATTAAGATAGTAAATACTTTTTTCACCATCAATTTTTTCCAATAATTTGTTTACTAAAATATCACAGTTTCCATCTTTTCTAGGACTTCCTACGATTGCTACTGTTTTCATAATTTTACACTCTCCTATAATTGTAATTTTATGTTTGTGTTATATTTAAACTATTGTGTTTTGCAACATTTTTCTTGACTTGCTCAAAATATTTTGATAAATCATAAATATACTTGTATTATAAATATATTGAATAAACTTAAAGAGTATTTTATTCCAATAAAAAAACTTTAAGTTTCGTACAAGTAATTTAAAGAAATTAAGGGGGAATATGATGATTAAAAAAAGATTTATTTTAGTCATTATGATTATTTTAACATTTTCCATTTCATTGGTTAGTGCTAATGAAGATTTAAATAATGTTGGATATAGTGATGACTTGCAGGTTAATTCCACATATTCCGGCAGTGTTTTAACTGCTCCGGGGAATGCTGGAACATTCAGTGATTTGAATTCGAATATTCAAGCCAATTCAAACATAATTTTAGATAAAGATTATAAATATGATTCTTCAGCTGACAGTTCTTTATCATCAGGTATTATAATTAATAAAGATACAACTATTGATGGAGCATCACATATAATAAGTGGCAGTAATTCCAAAGATGTAAGGTTGTTTGCTGTTAATAAAGGCACTTTAACTTTAAAAAACATTATAATAACTGATTTGAATTATAATGCAGATGATAAAGGAATAATTTATCAAAATGGAGGTAATCTTGTTCTGGATAATGTTACTTTTCAAAATTCAGGATATAAAAGTTTAATATGGGCCGATGGAGGTTCATTAACTGTAACTAATTCTTATTTTGTTAATAACAATGCAACTAACATATTCAGAGTCAGCGGATATAATTCTGTTTTTATAAATAATAATGTAATAATGAATAACAATATTTCCAATGCATTGCTTGAAAATGGATTAAATGTAAACACAATTGACAATAATATTTTTATAAACAATATTAATCATGTAAATATTGAATATATTAAAAGCTGCAGAGATAATTACTGGGGTACAAATGCAGCTACCTATGGTTCTGTGGGAATACTGTATAAATGTAATTTTACAGTAGCTAAACTAAGTATTGTGGGTAATAATACTATTTTTGGAGATTCTGATTATCAGATTGTGTTTAACAATACAAAGTTACCAGTATTTGACCTTAATGTAAGTATTGATGAAAAATATGCTAGTGTAAATCAGAGTACCATAACTATTAAAAACGGTACTGCAAGTGTTGGCATAAGTCCCAAAGCTAATGGTGTTGCAGCTTTAAGTGTTGGTAAAGGTTTAATTAAAGATTCCAATACTAAAAATATTAAAATTAATCTTGACGGAAGTATTGATGAGTTATGGGTAGCAGCTACTGGTAACGATAATAATGACGGCAGTAAAGACAGACCATTAGCCAGCATAACCAAAGCTATAGAATTAGCTAAATCCGGTTACACTATTCATATAATGGATGGGGAATATTCTCAAAAAGTTTTGGAAATCAATAAAACATTGTCATTTATTGGTGAAGGCAGTGAAGTTATTGTAAGGGGGATCGGAAACCGTGTATTTTCATGTACTGAAAACGGAAATAATCTGGAATTTATTAATATTACTTTTGTAAATCTAATATCAGAAGAAACAAGATCTGCAGCTTTATATATTGAAGGTGATGGTAGTCTTAAAATAATTAACTGTACTTTTAGAGATATTGGTGCTAGATATGGTGCTATGAATATAGGTACTACTGCAAATGCAGAAATTAAAAACTGTACGTTTGAAAATGTAATTGGAACTGCTTCTAGATCATCTATTATCTATATTTCCGGAAGTGGTGAGTATATTTTTGACGGATTATCTATTTCAAATTCAAAATTAGCTGACAATGTTGCAGAAAACAGTAAGTATGCATATTTAAGAGGAATATTTTATATTGATAATCAAAATGCAGTTGTAACTTTAAATAATACGGTTATTAGAGGTTCATCAGGTCCAATGCAATCAGTTATTGAGTCAAGAAGTAAATTAAATATCCTAAATACTATAATTGTGAATAATACTGTTGGCATGACTTCTACAGGATACGGCCAATATCTTATTTACGGATCAAGTGCAAATGCCAATATCAATATTGAAAACAGTGTAATTTCAAACAATACTGCTGAAAATGCTTTAGAAAGTGAAATTTTCCAGCTTACTAATGGAAATACTCTTAATGTTACATATTCAAGTATTGTTGATAATAAATTTAACAAAATATTCAATGTTAAATCAGGAAATGCTGCAGTTACTCTGGATTATAACTGGTGGGGAAATAATAGTGTGTCTGATGATAAAATCAGTAAATGGATTATAATGACTACACCTGAGAATATAACTGCTGAAAAAGGTAAAACAATTGATGTGAAAGTATATTTCAATCATTATACAGATACAAACGGTAAAATTTATGATTTGGATATAAATGTTCCAATTACTGTTAAATTCAGCGCAGTCAACGGAACTTTATTAAACAATGTTGCAGCTAGTGTTAATGGAATAGCTAGTGTTTCATACACTGTAAATAATAATGATACAATCACTGTAAAATCAGGTAATCAAACAGCCACAATTAATATTATTTCCAAAGTCATTGATGCTATTTGGGTGTCAGCTGAGGGTAATGATGCAAATGATGGCAGTGAAAACTCTCCGGTAGCTACAATAGCTAAAGCAATTGAACTGGCTAAAAATTCATCTACAATATATATTATGGAAGGAAGTTATTCTCAAGGTCAGATAACAATAAATAAGGAAGTATCCATTACAGGTTTAGGCAAAGTTATTTTGACCAATAATGCATTTATCTGCAAAGCAGATAATGTGGAATTTAATAACATTATATTTTCACAAAATAATGGTTCTTCAGTTTTAAAAGTATATGGAAATAATATTAAAATATATAACTGTACATTCAGCAGTGTTAATACTGATTTGGGAGTTTTGTATCTTTCTTCAGGTTCTGTCGATATTGTTAACACTGTAATAAACAATGTAAACAGCAGATATTTAATTTCAATTTCTAAAAATACTATTTTAAAGATGTCAAATTCTATTGTTGATGAAAATAACCTTGAAAACAGTATTTTTTATCTTGGAGACGGGTCTTCTTTAAATGCAGATTATTGTATTATCACTAACAACAGATTTGCTGATTATGTAAGTATTGAAGAAGGTGGTGAATCTGTAATTTCTCTAGATTATAATTGGTGGGGAACTAACACACCAGCAGGAAAGGATATTAAAAATTGGGTAATAATGAATGCTCCTGAAAGTATTTCTGGTGAAAAAGGAGAAATAGTAACTGTTGATGTTGATTTTAACCATTATATGGATGTTGATGGTAAAATTCATACATTAACAAAACATATTCCTGAAACAACAATTTATTTTGATGGAAATATTTTAAACACTGTTGACGGATTAGCTACTTTTTCATATACTGTAGGAAACAGCAATAAAATTGTTGTAAAGTCTGCTAATCAAAGTTTCGTCATTGATGTCATTATAAAAGAGGTTAAACGAGATATTTGGGTATCTGCAGAAGGTAATGATGAAAACAATGGCAGTCAAGACAGTCCTGTAGCTACAATCAAAAAAGCTTTGGAGTTAGTAAGTGACGGATCTTCAATTTACATAGCACCTGGAACCTATTTGGAAGATGGACTGGAAATAACCAAATCAGTAAATATAATTGGTTCAGGTAAAGTCATTATTGATGCCAATAATGGTGGCAAAATAATTTCTACAACAAATAAATCTGCTGTTATTAATTTAGCTAATTTGGAACTAACAAAAGCAAAAAGCAATTTTGGTTGTGTAATATATAATTTAGGAGCTAATTTTACACTAAATAATATAAGCATCTATGATAATGAAATAACTGATGCTTTAGCTAATACTATGAGTGCAATTTACAATACCGGAGTAATGACAATTAACAACTCTAAAATAATCAATAATATTGGCTATGGATTAATATACAGCAGCAATAATCTTATATTAATTAATTCAACTGTATCTGGAAATGATATTAGTTCAGGTACTTCATCATATGGAATTGTTTATTCTACTTCAGGTATTGTAAAAATATTCAATTCTAATATTACTAACAATATTGCAAGATTGGGAACTGTTTATATTTCCAATGGGGATCTTATAGTTGAAAACTCTATTTTTGAAGCTAATAAGGTCATATTGGGAAATGGAGGAGCTATCACTCTATTTTCTTTAAGTTCTAAATCAAATATAACTAATGCTACATTTAGAGATAATGCAGCTGCTAGAGATGGTGGAGCTATTTTAGCTAAAGGTGATGTGAACATATTAAATTCCATATTTGAAAATAATGCTGCAGGTAATGGATATTATGGAAATGCAATTTATAATTATGGTAATTTAAACATTCATTATTCAGTATTATTGGAAAATGCTTCCTCCAATTATGTAATTTATAATTATGGATATAATCCGTCTGCTAATGCACAATACAACTGGTGGGGAACTAATAATGATCCTTCAAGATTAGTTGGTGCAGGTCAATGGGATGAATATACTTCATGTGAGGATGTGGATGTTTCAAATTGGATTGTTATGAGTGTAATTCCAGACATTATTGAAAATATCACAGGAAATCAACTTATAAAAGTTTCATTTGATAAATATCATGGAAAAGATGGAAAACTTTATGATTTAACTAAAGCTCTTCCGGAATTTAATGTTAAATTTAGTGCGATTAATGGCACATTATCAGATAATTTGGCTAAAGTTATTAATAATGTAGCTTGTGTTAATTACACAATATCTGACAATGATACAATTACTGTAGAATCTGGTGATGAAATATTTAATATTAAAGTTATTGTAGCTAAAGAAACCTCAATTATTTTAATCAATGTTGATGATATTGTTGTAGGTGAAAATGCTACAATTGATGTATTTGTCAATAAAAATGCAACAGGTAGTGTGATTATTGGTGTTAACAATAAAAATACTACTGTTAATATTAAGGATGGTAAAGCCAGTTTAATTGTAAGTGACTTGACTGCAGGTAAATATGATGTTGTAGTTAAATATAGTGGAGATATTAATTATGGAACCAGCAAGAACATAACTTCATTTAATGTAGGTAAAATAGCTAAATATGATGTTGATGTTGATATTTCCAAAGTTCAAAGTGGAGAAAATGCTACAATAACTGTAATCTTACCAAAAGATGCAACAGGAAATGTTACAATAATTGTTGCAAATAAAAAGTATAATGCGACTGTAGTTAATGGAACTGCTAAAATTATCACTGATGTATTAGATGATGGTACTTATGATGTTGTTGTGTATTATTCAGGAGATGACAAATATCTTAATTCTGTTAAACAACTTAACATGACTGTAGATATTAATAAAAATGTTAACTTAAAAGCAGATGACATTGTCATGTTTTATAAAGATGGAACTAGATTTATAGCTGTTTTAACTGATTATAAAGGCAATCCAATAGCTAATGAAACTTTAATATTTGTAATTAATGGTGTAAAGTATACTAAAATTACTGATAATAATGGAACTGCTTCAATAGCACTTAACTTAATGCCCGGAGTATATGAAGGATTAATACTGTTTAATGGAACTTTAAATTACAACAATATCTCTGTTAAATGTAATATAACAATTAAATCTACGGTTATTGGTTGTGATATTGTTAAAATGTTTAGAAATGCAACTCAGTATTCTGCTTTGTTTTTGGACAGTAATGGTAATCCTTTGGTTAATGCTGCGGTTAAGTTTAATATCAATGGTGTTTTCTATACTAAAATTACCAACAGTGAAGGTATAGCTACTTTAAATATCAAATTGCTTCCGGCAGAGTATATAATAACCAATTATAACTTGGTTACCGGTGAGGAAAACTCTAATAAGGTTACTGTCAAGTCATTGCTTGTTGATAACTCTGATTTGGTTAAATATTACTTAAATGAGTCCAAATACACTCTTAAGGTAATCAGTAAAGACGGTAAAGTTGCAGCAGGTCAGGAAGTAAGCTTTAACATCAACGGAGTATTCTACCACAGAGTATCTGATGAAAATGGAATTGTAAGTTTAGGCATTAAATTACGTCCTGGAGACTACATTGTAACAGCAGAATACGAAGGATGCAGAGTATCCAACAATGTTAAAGTACTGCCTACTCTTGTTACAAAAGATCTGGTCATGAAATACATGGACGGCAGCAGCTTCACAGCACAAACACTTGACGGTCAGGGAAATCCATTGGCTAATCAGAAAATATCATTTAATATAAACGGAGTATTCTACCACAGAACAACCGATGAAAACGGTATGGCCAGCCTGCATATACGCTTAAACCCAGGCAAATACATCATAACCTCCATCTGGAACGAATACCAAATAGGAAACAATATTACAATTGCTTAAAAAAGAGGATTTCAAATTCTCTTTTACTTTTTTTAATAAAAACTTTTATATACTTTAAATGTCTATTGTTATATGATATTATAACACGCATTATATTTTCATTTAGTTTTCGTAAATTGTATTTTTAGGTTTACCCAAACATTTATATATGTTAAATAACTATTGTTATATAGCATTATAACATGTGATATATTTTATATTGAAAATCATAATATTCATCATATTTAGTTTAGAAGGGATAAAAAAATATGGAATTTTTAAAAATATATGTTATAGTGTAGTAATATTAAATTTAAAAAAATTATAGGTGATTATATGGTAGAAAAAAGACAATACAAATCATCCACATTAGGTGTACGTGCAGGTCAAGAACCGGATCCGGTTACTGGAGCATGTGCTGTACCGATTTATCAAACAAGCTCATATGTATTTAAGGACGCTGCAGAAGCAGCAAGGAGGTTCGGATTACAGGAATTTGGTCAAATTTATTCCAGATTAACTAATCCAACAACTGAGGTATTTGAAAAGAGAATAGCTGCTATTGAAGGAGGTAATTCTGGATTAGGTACTTCAAGCGGTCTTGCAGCAATTACTTATGCAATTTTAAACATTACTTCTCCTGGTGATGAAATCGTATCTGCAGATAATCTTTACGGTGGAACTTACCAGCTGTTTGATTACACCTTTAAAGATTTGGCAAGAAATGTTAAATTTGTGGATTCAAGTGATTTGCAGGCATTTGAAGATGCAATTACTGATAAAACCAAAGCAATTTACTGTGAATCTATAGGCAATCCGAAACTGGATGTTCCGGATTTTGAAGCTTTAGCTGAAATTGCTCACAGTCATGACATTCCGTTAATTGTAGACAATACAATTGGTGTCGGTTTGGTAAGACCTTTGGAACATGGTGCTGATGTTATTGCAGCATCTGCAACCAAATATGTTGGAGGTCATGGAACTTCCATTGGAGGATACATTGTAGATTCAGGTAAATTCAATTGGGGTAATGGTAAATTCCCTCAATTTACAGAACCTGATCCAAGTTATCATGGATTGGTATTCTGGGATGCATTTGGTGATGTTCCGGAACTTGGAAATATAGCTTTTACCTTAAGGGCCAGAGCAAGATTATTACGTGATTTGGGGTCAACTCAGGCACCAACTAACAGTTTCCTGTTTTTACAAGGACTTGAAAGTTTGGATGTAAGAGTAAAAAGACATTCTGAAAATGCTTTAAAAGTAGCTAAATTCTTGGAATCACATCCTAAAGTTAAATGGGTAAGTTATCCTGGTTTGGAATCTCACCCTTCACATGAAACTGCTAAAAAATACTTAAACGGTTATTATGCAGGTATTTTAGGTGTAGGTATTGAAGGCGGTGAGGAAGCAGGTAAGGAATTCATCAATAACTTGGAATTATTCTCTCTTCTTGCAAATATTGGTGATGCAAAAAGTTTAGCAATACATCCGGCAAGTACTACTCACCAGCAACTTTCAGAAGAAGAACAATTAGCTACTGGTGTTACACCGGACTTTGTAAGGTTATCTATTGGTCTTGAAGACGCAGATGACTTAATTGATGATCTTTCACGTGCTTTAGATAAAATTTAAATTTTAATAAAAAATAAAAGGAGATTATAAGATGTATTTGGATAATTCAGCAACTACTGCAGTTAGTGAGGAAGTACTAAACGAAATGGGGCCTTATTTCAGGGGAGCCTATGGAAATCCGTCTACTTTGTACTCTGTTGGCCGCGAAGCTAAAAAGGGTTTAGATAAAGCAAGACAAAGAGTGGCTGATGCAATTAATGCAGATCCTAAAGAAATAATATTCACTAGTGGAGGGTCAGAATCTGATAATTTAGCTATTAAGGGGATTGCTTTAAAATTAAAAGGTAAAGGAAACCACATTATCACTTCTGAAATTGAACATCCTGCAGTTAAAGAAACACTCCATTTCCTTGAAACTTTAGATTTCAAAGTAACCTACCTGCCGGTTTATGAAAACGGTATTGTAAAAGTAGAGGATGTTAAAGATGCGATTACTCCAGAAACAATCTTAATTACCATTATGCATGGTAATAATGAAATTGGTACTCTTCAGCCAATTGCCGAGATTGGTAAACTAGCCAGAGAACGTAAAATTCTTTTCCACACTGATGCAGTTCAGACATTCGGTAAAGTTAAAGTGGATGTTGAAGAATTGAACGTTGATTTATTATCCTTATCATCTCATAAAGTCCATGGTCCAAAAGGTGTTGGAGCATTATATATTAAAAAAGGTGTTAGAATAACTCCTCTTATTCATGGTGGTGGCCAGGAAAGAGGAATCAGGTCAGGTACTGAAAATGTTCCAGGTATTGTTGGATTCGGTAAAGCATGTGAAATAGCTAATAATAATTTGGAAGAAAATTATGCAAGATTAGTTAAAACAAGAGATGAAATTATTGAAAAAGTATTGGATGCAGTTCCTAAATCTTATCTTAATGGTGATAGGAATGAAAGACTGCCTAATGTCATTAATTTCAGATTCTCATCTATTGAAGGAGAATCATTAATTCTCCTTTTAGATGCAAAAGGATATCAGGCATCAACAGGGTCAGCCTGTTCATCTAAGACTTTAGAAGCATCTCCTGTATTAAAAGCTCTTAATCTTGATGATGTTGATGTACATGGTTCCTTAAGAATATCTTTAGGTTCTCAAACTCACTTCGATGATGTTGACGGTTTAGTAGAAGCAATTAAAGAGTCAGTAGCTACTTTAAGGAAAATGTCTCCTTTATGGAATTCTGATGAAAAATATGAAGAAATGATGGGTCAAAGTAAATAAATTAAGGTGTTAAATATGTACAGTGAAAAAGTTATGGATCATTTTGCAAATCCAAGAAATTCAGGAGAAATGGAAAATCCTGACGGAGTAGGAACAGTAGGAAACCCAACCTGCGGGGATTTGATGACTATCTATATTAAAGTTAAGGATGATGTTATCACAGATATTTCATTCCAAACCTTCGGTTGTGGAGCAGCTATTGCTACAAGCAGTATGATTACTGAAATAGCTATTGGCAAAACATTGGAGGAAGCATTAAAAATTAGTCGTAATGATGTGGCAGAAGAATTGGACGGTCTTCCACCAGTTAAAATGCACTGTTCCAATTTGGCTGCAGATGCACTTAAGGCAGCTATTGATAATTATTATGAAAACTCAAATTAAACTTGTTCAGGATTTACAATCATAATTTTCCTTGATTGGCAATAGTGGCGGTGTTGATTTTTTAAAAAGTTAAACTGCCAAGCTATTTGAATATTAAAAAATAATCACGAGTTTATTAATATTGTGAAAATAATCAATAGTGTTATATACTTTAAAATATAAACTTTCTTTAAATTATTATGAGGAGATGTTTGTATGGTAGAATATGGAAAAATATTCAAATGTGAAGACTGCGGAAGCATAGTTGAAGTTTTAGTAGATGCACACGAAGAAAAAGCTTGCTGTGACTCTTCTAAAAATATAATCGAACCTCAAACTGAAGGAGATAAAGCTCCTAAACATGTTCCGGTTATATCAGTTGATGGGAACGAAGTTACAGTTGCTGTTGGTGAAGTTCAACATCCGATGGACGATGACCATTTCATCCAATTTGTTGAATTAATCGTTGGTGATGAAAGATATATCAAACATTTCAAACCAGGTGATGTTCCAAAAGCTACATTTACTGTTGATGCAGATTTACTTGCTGCAAACGAAGCAATTGCAAGGGAATTCTGTAACTTACACGGCCTTTGGGCCAGCCAATAAATTTTAAGATGCTTTTCTTAAAATTTATTTCTTTTTTTTTTACTGTGGAATAGGATATTTTCATAGATGAGCAGCTTATTTGACAGCTATTATTATTTTGTTTAATTAATGTTTAATGTTATGAAAAATATGGTATTAATTATGCACACATATTCTGATTAAATAGCGAATTTTATATTAATATTTTATAAAAAAAATTTTAAGTACTTGTTTTTATAAAAATTATTAATGTGTCAGACTATAAGAGAGCATTAGTTTTTATTTTTCTTTTAGTTATAATAGCTATAGCTATTGTCTATGTTGGATTTTCTATGAATTCTCTTGATAATTCAATGGCTGAAATTAGCGATAATATATCTAATGGTGATAAAGAGTATAATGATGCTGTAAATTTAATAAATAATAAAAATTATGATGAAGCATTAGAAAAAGCACTTTATGCAAGTGATGATTTTAATAAAAGTTCCAGAGATTTGTCAGATATACAGAATGGTAGTTATAATTTTAATGAAGTTCATAAAGAATACTTAGCTACTGCTATTGATGAAGTGGAATTAAAACAGGATGCTGCATCTAATTTGGTTCATGCTATTTATTATTTTAAAAATAATGATAATTCTACTGGAAGTAGTTATGGTAATAAGGCAAATAGCTTAATGGATGAAGCTATTCAGTATCAAAATGCAAGAAATAAGTTAGTTAATGATAATCCAAATTTATTTAGATAAAATTTTTACTTTAAAATGAGGTTTTTAAATTGAAAAAAAAGTGTCCAAAATGTAGAGGAACAGGTTCTGTAGTTGTAGATTATAAAGACTGTGATAGCTGTGGCGGAACTGGTTACCAAGATTCCTTTGATGTAGGAAATCATTTTAAAGGAGTTAATAGTAATGCGAAAGCTAAATTTGATTTAGGGGCAGATCAGGATATTCCATGTGAAGTTTGTCATGGAAAAGGTCAGATTGAAGTTTTTGAAGAATGTCCTAATTGTCATGGCAGCGGTCAGATTAATGTATGTAATGACTGCGGCAAACCAATCAGTGAAAAATATGATTTATGTAGAGATTGCCATACCAAAAGGAAGGAAGATAGAATGAAACGTGATAAAATACGGGAGATGGAAAACGAAGTTAAAGATGTTTATGTCTTGGATTCATTATGTCAAATGAGGGATATGGACAAGGATAGACTTTATAAAGGCAGAGTTACCCGTGTTGAAAAATATGGTGCTTTTGTAACATTAAATAATAATGTCTGGGGACTTATGAGGGGAGATATCTCTAATTATAAAGTTGGAGATGATGTTATTGTATTTATAACAGCTATTAAATCAAGGGAAAGAAAAATTGATTTGGCTCCAGCATATGTTAAAAATTACAATATTGTAAAACAGACAAAAAGCATTCCAAGAACCATTATTTCTGATCTGGAAGAAAAAATGGGCAAATTGGTTCGTGTTGACGGTGAAGTTCTACAGGTTCAGCAAACTTCAGGACCGACTATTTTTACAATTACGGATGAATCAAATATTACATGGGTAGCTGCTTTTGATGAAGCTGGAGTTAGAGCATATCCAGATATTGATGTTGGAGATGCTGTGGAAGTTTTAGGTGAAGTTAATCAGCATGGAGGCAAGCCTCAAATTGAATCTCAGTCTATTTCCAAATTGGAAGGTGAGAAAAAAGCCAAACTTCAGGATTTAATTGAAGATGCATTAAATAAAAGGGCAGAACCTGATGATGTTGATTTTCTGGTTAAAAGTGATGTTTTAAACAGATTGAAACCTAAAATGAGGGAAGCAGCTCAAAAAATTAGGAGAGCTATTTTAGATGGCAGATCTATTTTATTAAGACATCATAACGATGCAGACGGTATCTGTTCAGGAGTAGCTATGGAAAAAGCTATTGTTCCTCTTGTTGAACAGGTAAATCCAAGTAATGATGCTCAGTATTATTATTTCAAAAGATCTCCAAGTAAAGCTCCGTTTTATGAATTGGAAGATGTAGTTAAGGATTTGTCCTTTGCTCTTGAAGACAAGGAAAGACACGGTCAAAAATTGCCGTTAATTGTTTTGCTGGATAATGGTTCTACAGAAGAGGACATTGTAGCTTTGATGCAGGCTAAAATTTATGATGTGGAAGTTGTAGTAATAGACCATCACTCTCCTGGAGATTTAATTACTAAAGAGGAAAAAGACGGGGAAATTGTTGGCGGAACTGTTGCTGTTGATGAATATGTTGACACTCATGTAAACCCTTATCTGGTTGGAGGAGATTCTCAGCTAACTGCAGGAGCACTGGCTACTGAAGTGGCACATATTATAAATCCTGAAATTAAAGATTTAATCAAACATCTTCCGGCTATTGCAGCTTTGGGAGATCATGCTGAATGTGGTGAAGTTTACCAATACCTTGAATTGGCAGCAGAAAAAGGATTTACTAAAGAACATTTAGCTAAAATAGCCGAATGTGTTGACTTTGAAGCTTATTTCCTTAGGTTCATGAATGGTAGGGGAATTATGGACACTATTTTAGCTGTTGACAATATTGATAAGCATGAAAAGATGATTGATGCTTTATACAAGGAATATTTAAAACGTGTTGACACTCAGCTTAAAGCAGCTATTCCTAATATTGAAAAAACTCATTTTGAGAATGGCATTTACTTCAATATGATTGATGTTGAAAAATATGCTCATAAATTTACATTCCCTGCTCCTGGAAAAACCTGTGGTTTTGTTCATGATAGTGTAGTTCAGGCATTAGGTGAGGATAAACCAATTATAACTTTAGGACATGGTCCTGATTTTGGTGTAATAAGAGCTACTGATGCTGTTAATGAAAGATTTGGATTTAGCGTCAATAATATTGTTCCTAAACTGGCTGAAATGATACCGTCAGCAGGTATTGACGGCGGAGGCCATGAATGTGCCGGATCTATAAAATACATTGAAGGTTTAGGGGAAGAAGTTTTAAGTGAATTTGTTAATGAAATAAGAAATATGAGTGAACTTTAAAATGAAATATTGTCCTAAATGCGGTTTTGAAAATGCTAATTATGCCAAATTTTGTGTAAAATGCGGCAATTCTTTTGTTGACATGGACATTAATACAATTAAAAAACATAATTCAATTATGAATTCCATGCATTCAAAAGAAACAAGTGAAATTTCACAAAAGAAAAAGGTTAATAATACATTTAATGAATCACATTTTAAAGATAATGGGCATACTAAACCAACTTTTAAATTCAAATTGTTTCATATATTTGATGAGAGAAAAAATAAATACAGGATTAGCAAATTAAGAGTAATTTTAGCAATGGAAGCTGCTTTCTTTTTTGCAGTTTCTGTTTATATTTCCTTATTTGTAGATTCTGAATTTTTTTCAAGTGAATTTGCGGTTAATCCTGTCGTTGCGATTTTGCTGTTGATTTGTGCAAGTATAGTTATAGCAGGAATATTCGTAATTCCTACAGGGATTATAGGATGGATTTTAAGAAGAATTTATCTTTACTTGACTAAATGATGATGCATATGGTTTTACAAAACTACTGTGGCAATTGCGGCAAAAGATTATCACTTAATGAAGAGTACTGTAAAGGCTGTGGAGCTAGAACAGCTTTTGTAGATGCTGGTGATGATTATATGTTTACGCTTCCAATTTACGACATCGGATTTTTTGATTTGGATATAGACTTTTCACCTTATATTGAAAGCACCAGAAAAGATTTGAAATATGAAGTCTGTTCCTGCGGATATCTGAATTTAAAAGAAAATGACTACTGTTATCATTGCGGTGTTAAAAGAACACACAGTAAATTAAGAAGAATTTTTAAATCCCAACCAAAACCTACATTTTCATTTACAACCGTTAGCTGTGAATGCGGGCATGTTAATTCTAAAGAAAACTTGTTTTGTGAAATGTGTGGAAAGAAATTAGTTGAAGATGAAGAGACTCCATTAAAAGATCTTTACAGTAATTTCGAGTTTGAATGTGATTATCCTATTTTTTGTTTTTGCGGACAGGAAAATGATGAATTCAGTCAGTTTTGCAGTAATTGCGGATTTCCGTTAGATAATTTTGAAAAAACTGATGGAAATATTCAAAAATTATGTTTTTGTTCTACATTAAATGATGTTACTGCTGATTTCTGTGTTGACTGTGGAATTGATTTAAAAAATGAAAATAAAGCTTTAATTTGTGTTTGCGGAACTAAAAATCCCATATCTGCAAAATTTTGCAGCAGCTGTGACAGACAATTGAATCCAAAACGTTTTGTCAAATCCAAATTGGTTTGTAGTTGTGGAAAAATTGTAGATTATGATGTTGAATTTTGCCCTAATTGTGGTAAAAACATTAAAAAAGCCATGAAGCGTAAAATTAAATTGTCAAATGCCGGAAGATCTATAAGAAATGTTTTTAGATAAGGTGTAGTTATGAAAGAATGTGATGTATGCGGAACTCCTAATCTTAAAGCAAATAATTACTGCACTCACTGCGGAAATAGAATAGCTATGGATAATATCTGTCCATTTTGCGGGGAATTAAATTCAGATGACAGTAGCTATTGCAGCAATTGCAATAAACAAATTCGTCCTGTATCTATTGATAGCTTTGAAAAGCTGTTTACTGATTATAATAAATTATTGCTGGCCAAAGCTGAAATTTCTGATGAAGATTATAGTAAATTATTGTCAAATATTTTTAGGAAATTAAAATTTTCAAAAATTGTAGGTCATTCTCCTAAAGAAAAAATATTAAGTATAGCAGGAGTATTTGCTGAATGCAGGCCAAAGGCCAGAGGTGAAGAACTCGGATTTGAATTTGGCCATGTTTTGTATTATGATGACCGTTTGGATGATTCAGTTCAGATAGCTACTATTATTCATGAACTGACTCATTTTTTATTGTTTGACATAATTGAAAGTTTGCTTTGTGATGTGTTTCAAGTAAAGCAGTCTTCTACATTAGAAGGTTTTGTCTGGTATTGTTTGTCTAATGATTTGGCTTTAATGAATGAATATTGTGCTCATACTGTTGAAGGAAGGTTTATTCCTCATGGATATCAGCGTTATGCTTCTTTTGAAAGTTTGCTTGAAGAAACAACTTTTGATGATGAAAAAATTGGGTTTTTGATGGTGCTGGGCAATACTTTTGCCGGGGAGATAATTGGTCAGCTGGAAGATTATATTGATCATGATTTAAGGGAAGCTATTAAACTGCAATATAAAAAAGATTTAAAAAATCCGGATTATAATTCTATAGGTTACGAGTCTATGGACTCTGTGAAAACGGATGTTAAAAATCAGATTATATTTAATTATTTATTTGATAGCTTTGATGAAGCTTCAGATGTTAATAATCGTGAAAATTTGGAATTTTTAAAAGAAGGTATTAAAAACAGGGTTTAAATTAATTTTTTTAAAGAAACATAAGAAAAGAAAAATGTAATTGTTAAAGGAAGTATGAAAAGTGCAGTTTCAGTTTTCTTCCTCTTTTTCATTTATAGATTCCAATACTTCTTTACCTGTATCAGTTAATCTGTACAATCTTCCTTTTCTAGCTTCTTCATTTATACATTCTACAATTTCTTTACTCTTAAGTTCACTTAAAACTTTAGAAATATGATTTGTTCTAATACCGCTGTCTTTTGCAATATTTGTTGGTATTTTAACATTATTTCCAATAGATTTTAAGGTTTTTTCTCTGTACTTTGAAATTTCAACATATGAAGTTAATTTCAAAAGTTCGTCATCTTTTTGTGACATGTTAATATACTTTATATCTCATAATATAAAATGTTTTGTACTACTATATGTTCTTCCTATAGTCATCTTTAACACAATTAATATTATTTTTTTCCATTTTTTATAATTTTGTCTATATAATTTAAATTTTATTGTATATTTATTTGGTATTTTATGGTATTGTACATATATTGTTTAATTCAACTTTTTTGGAGTAATTGTTGATTATATCAACATTTAGCAGTTTATTTTGAAACAATTTTTATAATTTTAGTTATTTTTTTAGAAGTTGTACATTTTTTTTAAATTTTTTTTAGTTATTTGTTTGATTTACTTCGGGGGGGGTTAAAGCTTTGAAATATTAGTATTGAACTGTTTTACTTTTATTTAATTTAAAAAATGATTGTATAAACATCATTTTCTTTAGAAACATTTATATGTTGAACTGCATAACCATTATATAAATATATTTTTTTTAAAATAATCTGCAATTAATAAACAATAATAAAAGATTTGATATTTATTTAAACTAATGGGGTGCGGGTAAAGAAAAAAGATATATTTGATGAAATTTCTTTAATCTTTTTTGATGTATTGATATATCTCAATGGAATAGGCATGCAGGGTTAAAATCAAAAGTATATCTTAAAGAGAATAACTAATTACTGTTTTAAAAAGGGAGGCAGATCACTGGCATAATGCAGTCAGACTTGCTGAAGTAAGTGAGGAAACTATGGATGTAATAAGGACTGTAGCTAGAAAGAGTTACAATTTAGTAAATGAATGAGGTTTAAATAATGGATGAAGAGATACTTTATAAAAAAGCTAAAAACCTTGTTAATAAAAAAGTAAAATTTTACAGATACTTATACTGTTATATTATTGTAAATGTATGTTTATTTTTTATTAATCTTTCAGAAATTCACGGAAATTGGACTGATTTACACCAGTGGTGGTTTTTATGGGTAACTGTTCTTTGGGGAGTCTGGTTAATATTTCATTATATTAAAGTATTTGTTCTTCACGACAGATTTGACGATGATTGGATGGAAGAGAAAATTCAAAAAGAAATGGATAAAATGAGGAAATAGGGTAATTATGGCTAATAAAAATGTAGAAGTAATGAGAGGTAATCCTGAAACAGCTGTTAAGAAATTGGCGATTCCAATTATGATTTCTATGCTTTTAACAGCATCATATAATATTATTGATGGAATATGGATAGCAGGGCTTGGTCAGGAAGCTATTGCAGGTATTGGTTTTATAACTCCGATTTTCATGATATTGAATGGGGTAAGTGTAGGACTTGGAAGTGGTGCAACAAGTAGTATAAGTCGTTTTGTTGGAGCTAAAAATCATAAGAAAGCCAGTCAGTCAGCAGCACATTCTTTGCTGATTTTTTTAATAGCTTCCGTAGTTTTAACAATTGTATTGTTAATTCTTCAGGAACCTTTACTTAAATTATACGGAGCAAGTGGTGAGTCATTAGCTCAGGGAATTAAATATGGAACTCCTCTATTTTTAGGTTTATTTGCTTTTATATTTGCAAATGGTGCAAGTGGTATCCTTCGTGGAGAAGGAGATATGAAAAGAGCAATGTATGCAGTTGTTGTTTCTGTAATATTAAATGCAATTTTAGATCCGATATGTATTTACATTTTAGGATGGGGATCAGCAGGAGCAGCTATTGCAACAATTTTAAGTTCCATCTGCTCAGCTATTGTTATATTATATTGGATTTTAGTTAAAAAGGACACATATGTGGATGTTAATTTAGGTGAATTTAAATTTGATTCCAGCATAGCTAAAGATATTTTAAAAGTAGGTATTCCAGCATCAATGGATATGCTTGTAATGTCTATTGCAATGTCTTTGTATATGATATTTATTTCTTCAATTGCCGGAGAATTTGGAATAGCATCATTTACATCAGGTCAGAGATTATACTTGTTTGCAATAATGCCGCTTACAGCTATTGGAACAGCAGTTACAGCAGTTGTAGGCAGTTCATTTGGAGCTAAAAACGGAGAGTATATTTCAAGAGCACATAAATTCGGTGCAAAATTTGGAATAATATTTGGAACATGTGTAACTCTTATTTTAGTAGTTTTTGCAACTCAGTTATCTACTATATTTGCATATACTGCTGAAACTGCACATTTGGTTCCGGAAATAACCAGATATTTGCAAATAGCCTGTCTTTCTCTACCTTTAACCGGTGCAGGAATGGCTTCAACTTTCTTTTATCAGGGAATTGGAAAAGGAACAATCAGTTTATCCTGGACAATTATAAGGGAAGTTATTTTCACTGTCGGAGCTACATTTTTCTTCGGAATTTATTTGGGCTGGGGATTAATTGGTATTTGGGCAGGATTGGCTATCGGACGTGCTGCTGCCAGTATCTTAAATTACCTCTATGCAAGGTACACTATTAAGGGAATTAGAGAAACACTTAGAAACTAATTTCTTTAATCTTTTTTTTTATTTTTACTTTTTATACTTTTATTTAAATCTGTTTATAGGTTTTAAAAAGAAATATTTATATTTTAATTGGAATATAAATTATAAACACAACATAAAAACAATTTTGTTTTTTCTGTAATGTTAAAAAGTGTTTTTACGATGGAAATTTAATAAAAAGGTGTAATTAATGCAATTTTGTCCAAACTGTGGCAGAAAATTAGATGATGATGCTACTTTTTGCAGTGAATGTGGTTTTGATATTAAAAATAATAAATCTCCAACAATTAAATCATCAGATAATGAGATTTTAGGAAATAATAGGCTTGTTATTGGTGGATTGATTGCTGTAGCTATTTTTATTTTAGCAATTGGAATATTCAGCTTAAATTCGGGTGATGTAACGATTGGTGAAGCTAGTTTCAATATTCCTGCAGGTTTTGAAGAAAATATGGATTTGCGCAAGGACAATGAGCCAACGCCTTATGGTGGAGCTTTATATGCTCGTTTTTATGTGGACGGTAATGGAAATATGATTGGTTTGGGTGTAAGTTCAGGTACTGATTATTCATATGTTGATTTGACTTCTTTTTTCGAAGCTCAAAATGCAGTTAAAAAGAACATTGGTGGAAAAGACGGATGGTTATGGAGAGAATGGATTAATCAGGATACAAATGGCCAAAGTCAATATGGATATGTGTTTTCATATTTGGACGGTGAAAATATGGTTATAATATCTGCTTCTGAAGAGTATCTCATTGAAGAAGTTATTGTATAAGATAAAAATCATATAATTAAATTAATATGTATCTTGTGTTAAAAATAATAATGATTAACTAAAATTTTTTTGATATTATGAAATGTGAAAATTGTGGGTTTGAAAATAATGAAAAAGCTAAATTTTGCACCCGTTGCGGTGCATCGTTAGTCCAGCAAAATGAAGCCCCGACTCAACAAAAAAATGGAAATAATACAAAATATTTGATTGTTGGTTTAACTGCAATTATTATTGTTCTTATATGTGCAATCGGCTATTTTGCAATAAATTTAAATGAAGGTGGTGCAGATCAGTCAAGCGACTATTCTTCGGATAGTTCAGCTGATTCCACATCTTCAGTTGATGAATCTAGTTCCACTTCAAGTTCTGAATCCAGCTCAAGCAAATCTGGTGAATGGAAATTAATAGGTTCATATTCGGGTTCAGGTTCAGGTTCCCAGGCTGTTAGTGTTCCTGCAGGTAAAATAATGGTTAAGATTACAGCATATCCTATTAAAAATTATGCTACTAATCATTTATATGTTTCAGGTTCTAACGGTCAGTCAGCGGGTGTTGATTGGGGTTCTAGAAGTGCAGTTGCAAGTAGGTATGATTCTCTTACTTATGAATCATCGTCTTCAGAAACTTTCAATATTGATTATTATGAAACTGTAAGTTGGTCTGTTGAATTTTATAAATACGAATGAGGAGTTTTAATGTTTTGTCCTAAATGTGGAAAAGATTTACCTGATAATTCAAAATTTTGTAAATATTGTGGAAGTCAAATTAAAAATAAAGGAACTTTAAGTCATGTTCCTGCATCTGCAGGAGATGACGAAAAAAGCAAAAATATAATTATTGTAGGTTTAGTTGCATTGATAGTTGTTTTGATTGTTGTTTTTGCAGCTATCGGTACTGGAATGTTCAGCGGTTCTGATGAGGGGATGTCTTCAGATGCTTCTTCATCATCATCTTCTGTAAGTGGGGATTCCGGAGTCCAGTCACTGTCTTTAAGTAGTTTTCCAGTTTCTGAAGCACCTGGATTAGCACAGGCTATTAAAGATAATGGTGGCAATTTCCCGGTTAATTATAAGTCATTGTCCTTATCCAAATCACAGTGTCTCTATATTTTAACAAAATCCGTGTCTCTGATTGGTCATGGAGATAGCGGAGCAACTATTTCTGTTGGAAATCCGTCTTATGCACCTCATCCTAGCGGTCGTGATTATTCAAATTCAATAGCTCAGGCTAATTATGTGGATATGTCTGACAGGTTTGCTTCATGGATTGATAGAAACGGTCAGGTTCCAAACTATGTCGGAATTTATGCAGGTGGTGTTCCGGATATTTCTCCGTCTAAAATGTTGGATATTGAAATAGCTATTTTGCTTCAATATGGAAGTACCGGTACTTTGCCGTCATCGGTTTCTGTTTAAGTGATTATTGCAATCACTTATTTTTTATTTTTTTGTTCATTTTTTAAGTATTCTGTCAATTATTTTTTCATGTTTATTCTAAAATTATAAAAGTATTTATTATCCTAATTATAAATAATATAATAATCATCAAATTTTTAAGTAATAATCTGATGAATGTGATAATTTATTCTAGTTTTTTTAAATAAAAGAATAAATATTTTAAAAAAATATGTGTTAGATATGAATATTAGATATGGTAATATTTTTATTTTCCTGCTTGTTTTAGCTATGATAGGAACTTTGGTAACTGGAAGTGATGTAAGTCTATTCCCATTTACTTATTTCATGTTTTTATTGTTCTTTTTAATCTCTGCAGATTATTTTTATATTGTTTTCCAATATTCCAGGCGGGAAAATATTAATAGTTCTATAAAATTTGGAGTTCTTATAAATATTATATTTATGGCTTTAATTGTCTATGCAATATTTAATTCTCCTTCATTGGGAATTTTTTAGATTTTTGTAGTAGTCTACAAAAATTTATTTTCTTTTTTTTAATGCTTTTTCCATAATATTAATAATAAATAAAATTTAATATTTAATATAAATGATTCAATAGGATTTTTAAAATGTTTTTTGATTTAAATGTTAAAGGAAACAGCTATGATAATAATTTGAAATTAGCTGAGGAAGCTTCAAAGTATGGTTGGGATCATATTAATTTTTCTTATAATCAAAATAAATTTGCCAAAGCTTTAGAGTTTAAAAAGGATTTGCAGGATAATTTGGACATTGGCATAGATTATACTTTAGAAATAGATTCCGGCAATGTTAATGAAATTAGAAAAATAGCCAGAAAGTTCAGAAATAAATCATCATGCATTAGTGTAATTGGTGGAGATTTAAAAGTAAATCGGGCTGTTTTGGAAAATATCCAGTTGGATGTTTTATCAAGACCTTATTTAAAACGATATGACAGTGGTCTTAATCAGGTTTTGGCTAAAGAATCTTTGAATAATAATGTAGCTGTTGAAATTTGCTTTATAGATATTTTGAAATCTTATTTAACATATAGGGCTAAAACAATAGCTAATATTAAGGATGTAATTTCATTACATAAGAAATTTGACTTCCCGTTAATTTTGTCTTCAAGAGCAGAGTCCGTTTTTGATATTAAGACAACTAAAGATTTCAGCTCAGTATTTCTTTCAGTTGGATTAACCCAAAGTGAAATTGACAAATCATTCGCAGTATCTGAAAACATTTTGGAATTTAATAAAAACAGGAAAAACATGGTTTTAAAAGGAGTTAGGGAGGTTAATGATGAAGCTTAAGGTTCTTCCCCCTACACTTAGGAAAAATAACAGGTATCTGGCATTGGATATTAAAGTTAAAAGTGTTATTTCTAAAGATGATCTGGTTAATATTGTTTGGAATGGATGTATTCGCTTTTTTGGTGAAAATGGAACAGGCAATTTTAGTTTATGGGTTATGAAGTTTTATGAGCTTGAAAAAACCGATGAGTATAATCATTATCAGGCCATTCTTCGCTGCCAAAGAGAGTATGTTGATGAGGTAAGGGCTTCTCTTGCTTTAATTTATAAACATAATAGAAAGGATATTTCAGTTTCAACTATCGGTTTATCCGGAACTATCAAAGCCTGTCAGAAATTTATTGAAAAATAAAAGGAAAAATTACGCAAAACTTCAGCTCGTGGGCATAAAAAATCAAAAACCTTTCTATATTCAACTATCAATTATTTTAATCGTTTATCTTATTAGATTAATAATATGTAATATGATTAAAATTACATCTAAAATTATTGTTATATGATTTAACACATGATTCACCTCTTGGAGAGGTGAAACTTAAATTTAACTTTATCATTTTACATCATCCGTTTATTTTTGATAAAGTTTATAATTTTTTTATTACTTTTATTATTATGTAAACTGTGAAAAAAATTATTTTAAAAAAAGTTGTTATGAGTCTAAAAACGTTTGTAAGCTATTGGAAAGTTTACAAACAAAACCACGAGATTTAGATTCTTTTTTATCAAAACACTAAAAGTGAAAATTGATAAAAAATTTCTTTTAAATAGTGAATTATTAATTGGTTTTTTCCTTAATTTTTTGCTGTTTGGTTATGAAAAAGTTTTTAATAACTTTTAGTTATTTTAAAATAGAAAACTTTATTAATAATATACACATATAAATATGAATTGAATTTATGGAAAAAAGATTTAAAAAACTATATCATTACAGATATGTAATGAAATACCATTTCATGGAGAATTTGGTTTATTTTTTAAAATAATTGTATTTTTATAGTAGTTGAACTTAAGTTTATTATAATATTAAAAAAATGTGAGGTATTAATTTATGCAACCTTTACAAAATGCTGGATATGATAGGGCAATTACTGTATTTAGCCCAGATGGAAGACTTTTCCAAGTAGAATATGCAAGAGAAGCTGTTAAAAGAGGAACCACTTCAATAGGAATTAAATGTTCTGAAGGTATTGTTTTAGCAGTTGATAAAAGAACTACTTCTAATTTAGTTGAAGCAACATCTATTGAAAAAATATTCAAAATAGATGAACATATTGGAGCAGCAACTTCAGGTCTTGTTGCTGATGCTAGAGCTTTAGTTGAAAGAGCAAGAGTGGAAGCTCAAATAAACAAAATCACATACAGTGAACCTATTAGGGTAGATAGCTTATCTAAAAAATTATGTGATATGTTACAGATGTATACTCAAAACGGTGGAGTAAGGCCATTCGGTTCTGCTTTAATCATTGGTGGAGTATATGACGGTATTTGCAAATTATTCGAAACAGATCCTAGTGGAGCATTAATTGAATATAAAGCAACTGCTATTGGATCAGGCAGATCTGCAGCTATGGATATCTTTGAAGATCAATATAAAGATGACATGAATTTAAATGAAGCTATTAATTTAGCACTAACAGCAATCAATGAAGCAACGGAACATGAAACTACTGCAAACAATGTTGAAATTGCTGTTATTAAATGTGGTGAAGAAGTATACACTAAACTTTCTCAGGAAGAAGTACAGATTTTCATTGATGAAGTTGTATCTGAAGAAGAAAGTGAAGAGGAAAGTGAAGAATAAATAATTAATTGGTTAGGGGTTTTTTCAATGGTAAATGTAGATGAAGCAATAATAGCTAAATATGAATATTGTGGGGAACATTTTGAAATATTGGTCGATCCGGATTTAGCAGCAGAATTTAGAAATCCTGATGGGCAGGATGTAGCCATTGAAGATCTTCTAGCTGTTGAAGAAATTTTTAAGGACTCTAAAAAAGGAGATAAAGCTTCTGAAGAAGCTATGCTTAAAATATTTGAAACTACAGACCCTATTGAAGTTTCTAAAGTTATACTTGAAAAAGGACATGTTCAATTAACTGCTGAACAAAAAAGACAAATGCAGGAAGATAAAAGAAGACTTGTTATTAATAAAATTTCTAGAGAAGCTATTAATCCTCAATCAGGTCTTCCTCACCCTGCACAAAGGATTGAAAATGCTGTTAATGAAGCTAAAGTTAAATTCGATCCTTTTGTTTCAGTTGATCAACAAGTACAAACAGCCCTGAAAGCTATTAAACCACTTATTCCGATTAGGTTTGAAAAAGTTAAAGTAGCTGTTCGCCTTCCGGGTTCTTCAGCAGGAGGAGCATACTCTGCAATCCATCATTTTGGTGAAATTCTTAATGAAGAATGGCAGCAAGACGGTTCATGGATTGGCATTGTTGAGATGCCTGGTGGCCTTCAAGATGATTTCGCCGCTAAAATGGCTGAAATTTCAAGTGGTGAAGCAGAAACGAAAACTATCAAATAATTAAATTAATTTTCAACTTATGGGATTTTTATGATATATGTGGAAAATAAAGATTTAGTTATTCCTGGTGAAGTATTGGCAGATGATGAATACTACTCAGGAAGAGGTACCTTTAAAGAGAATGGTAAAATTTGTTCTTCTTTAATGGGACTAGTTTCTTTAAGGAATAAAAAAATTAGAGTTATTCCTCTTAAAAGTAAATATGTTCCTAAAAAAGGAGATGTAGTTATTGGTAAAATTAAAGATGTCAGATTCTCCATGTGGGATGTAGATATTAATTCCCCATATTCCGGAATTTTACCTGCTTTTGAAGTGTTTGGAAGAGAGAAAAAAGAACTCAACAAAGTATTTGATGTTGGGGATGTTCTATTTTTAAGAGTTGTTGATGTTGACGAAGTTAAAAAAGTCAAACTGGGCTTAAAAGGCAGAGGAATGGGTAAATTCAGAGGAGGAATAATTGTAGATATTACTCCAACCAAAGTTCCTAGATTAATTGGTAAAAAAGGTTCTATGATCAACATGATTAAGGATAAAACCAATTGTAAGATAATTGTTGGTCAAAATGGTCTTGTTTGGGTTAAAGGTGAGGAAGATATGGAACAGCTTACTAAAGATATTATCCATATGATTGAAGCTGAGGCTCATACTTCCGGTTTAACAAATAAAGTTAAAAATAAACTATATTTAGCTATTGATGGTGAATTGCCACAAGAAGATGACTATAGTGATGATTATGAAGAATTAGAAAAACCTAAACTTCAAAATTTCAAAGAAGAATTGGAACAGGAAGAAAAAGAAGAACAGTCAAAAAAAGATAGTACTGATTTTTATAAAGTAATTGAAGAATTAAAAAAGAAAAATAAAAAGGATAAACCTTTGTCCTATGGTAATAATTCTGGCAATTCTTATATATTGAATAACAGATAATTCTTTGATGATTATGAGGTTGATATGATGTCTGAAATGATAAGAGAGGACGGCAGAAAATATAATGAATTACGCCCTATAAAAATTGAAGCAGGTGTTCTTGAACGTGCAGACGGGTCTGCTTATTTGGAAGTTGGTGGAAATAAAATTTTAGTGGCAGTGTACGGGCCTAGAGAATCATATATTAGAAGATTACTTGAACCAAATACTGGTGTAATAAGATGCAGGTATAATATGGCTCCTTTTTCTGTAGATGATAGGAAAAGGCCTGGACCAGACAGAAGGTCTTCTGAAATTTCCAAAATCACTGCTGATGCATTAAGACCGGCTTTAATGTTGGAAAATTATCCTAGATCCATGGTGGATATTTACATTGAAGTAATTGAAGCTGAAGGAGGAACACGCTGTGCTGGAATTACTGCAGCTTCCGTTGCACTTGTTGATGCTGGAATTCCTATGAAAGATATTGTTGTAGGATGTGCTGCAGGTAAGGTAAATGATAAAATTGTTCTTGATTTATCTGAAGTTGAAGATAAGGAAGGACAGGCTGATGTTCCTATAGCTATGATGCCAAGAACTGGTGAAATTACTTTATTACAAAGTGATGGTGATTTATCTCAAGAGGAATTTGAAGAAGCAATTAATTTAGCTATGGAAGGATGCAGGAAAGTAAATGAAATCCAAAAAGAAGCTTTAATGAAAAAATATTCTGCTGAGATGAGTGATTAAGATGGTTGATATTGTACCTGAAATTACAAAGGAAAGTATAATTAATCTTGCTGTCAATGATAAAAGGGAAGATGGCAGGGAACTTGATGAATACAGGGATATTTCTATTGAAACTGATGTGATATCCAAAGCTGAAGGTTCTGCAAGAGTTAAAATAGGAGATACTCAGGTTATTGTTGGTATTAAACCGCAAATTGGCGCACCATTTCCGGATACTCCTGATTTGGGAGTTTTAATGACTAACTGTGAAATGCTGCCAATGGCTGATCCTACTTTTGAACCTGGACCACCAAGTGAAGATTCAATTGAACTTGCACGTGTTGTTGACAGGGGAATTCGTGAAAGTGAACTTGTTGATTTGGATAAGTTATGTGTTGAAGAAGGCAAACATGTTTGGATGTTATTTATAGATTTGCATATTATAGATAACTGCGGAAATCTTTTTGATGCCTGTGAACTTGCTGTAATGGCTGCTCTAAAAAGTACCAAATTACCTTCTGCAAGTATTGCTGATGATGAAGTTGTACTTGACCATGAAAACACTATAGATTTACCTATCAATAATGAAGTGGCTATGTGTACTTTTGTTAAAATAGGGGATAAACTGATTTTAGACCCTACTTTAAATGAAGAAAAAGTAGCTAGTGCTCGTTTAAATGTAGGTGTTACTAAAGATGGTAATATTTGCGCCATGCAGAAAGGCGGAATTTCACCGTTAACAAAAGAAGACATATTTTTCTGTGTTGATAAAGCAGTTTCAAAAACAAAAGAATTAGTTGAATATCTTTAAACGTCTGATGGACGATTAAGATTTCTAAATTCTTTTTTTAATAATTTTTTATTGTCTATTAATATAAATTTCGCATCTATTTTTTCTATTAATCCCTTAATATGCAATATATCATCAGATATCAGCTCTTCAATTTCAGGAATGATATTTTTATTGTAAACGGAATGAAGGGGTTCGCTTGTTTTCAGTTTATTTTTGCTGTCATGATATGGAACAATAGCCTGATGGTCTGAGTCCAGTTCATTAAAAATATTTTCAATTAATTTTTCTGTTACATATGGACTGTCACAGGGAAGTATTAAAGCATAATCAGATGTAATGTGCTTCAGCCCGGTCAATATTCCGGACATCGGCCCAATATTTTTTATTTCATCTTCAGCAAAGGTTATTTTAAAATTATAGTCCTCTTTTTTAATGAAATTTTTATATTTGTCAATACGGTCTTTATTATTTAAAACAATTATCACTTCATTTATTTCATTATTTAATGTTGAAAGGATATGATTAATCATAGGTTTATCCTGAATAATCATAGATCCTTTGTCCTGACCCATTCTTCTGCTTTGCCCGCCACATAAAATGATACAGGAATGCTGTTTTTTACTATTCATGATGCATTTCCTAATCTTTTATATGGACATCAGCATCTTCATCAAATGGATTTGTACGGATAATTAATGAAATCATATATGGATAATGAGTATTGAGGTATTTTAGGTAATAAATCCATTCATATATCAATTTTGAATAAATCCTTTTGATGTCACCATTTAAATGATTAAAATCAGCATCTGTAATCTGATTTAAATCCGGTCTGTGCTCTAATTCTTCATCAAGGTGCAATATTGAAATTAATAATCCTGAAAATTCTTCCTTTTCAAATAATTGTGGATTGTTGATTAAGTTTATTAAAAACTCTCTTTTGGATTTTAATAATGTTCTAAGATTTATTAAAAATTCTGCTCTTTTGCCTTCTTCAATATCTACATTAAAGTCAATATTTGCATTTTTTAATTTTTTCAGCTGTTTGTCATATTCTGCATCGTCCCAATTAGGAATAGCTTTTAAATAACTGGTGCTAGCTTTAAATTCATTTGCACTGCTGAATTCTTCTATTAATTCATTACCTATTTCAGTAAAGAAAGTGCTGATAAGCATATCTAACTTTTCATAAATAGCTTCTTTTTCTTTTCTGCTCATTATATCTTCAAGTATAAATGCAACAATGATAATGTCTATAGGAATAAATCCTATGTGCAGCCAGACATATGAAACAATACTATGTGTGTCTTTTAGGACAAGGTAATTGGTTCCAAAAATAATAATAGCTGCAATAATCATCAATATTGAAAACTTTATTTTCCAGTCTCTTTTCATTTCATAATCTCCAAAATTTTTTTATCTTTTATTTGCACTAATGATAGCTATTGGATTTTCGCTTATCATCATAACCCCACGGTCAAGAACTCTCCCATTTGAAATATTGACTTCCATGATTTTAGGATTATAATTCAGCTTTTTTAATTTGTTTATAGCTTCTATTTTAGTGTCAACAAGAATAGCTGTAACAATTATTCTTCCTTTAGGATTTAATTTGGAATCTATAATTTCCAAAATATCTTCAAGTTCTCTGCCGCTGCCTCCAACAACAGCTATGTCCATATTGTCAATATTTTTCAGAGCATTACTTCCTGAATCATTTATTAACTTTACATTATCTCCCAAATTAAATTTTTCAAGGTTTTGTTTGGTAACACTAATGGCATCAGGATTTGTATCAATGGAAGTTACTTTTTTTGCTCTTTGGGCAAATTCACATGTAATTCCTCCGGTTCCGCAGCCAACATCCACCACTTCGTCATTGGGTGTTACAGCTGATTTATATAATATGATTGCTCTTATGGCTTCTTTGGTAGGGCCAGGAACATCACAAGTTTTAATAAAGTCCATATCATTTAACATTTATTCCCACCTTTTATATATGTTGTTTTCAATATTCAGTGAATCTAATATTTTACCTACAATAAAATTGATCTGGTCATCAACAGTATCGCTGTCAGAGTAAAATCCGGGCATTGCAGGTAAAATCACAGCACCCTCTTTTGATAAATTCAGCATATTTTCTAAATGTATGCTTCTGAGGGGAGTTTCACGAGGAACAATAACTGTTTTTCTGTGTTCTTTTAGGCTTACATCAGCTACTCTTGTAATTGTATTTGAGGCATATCCGTTAGCTATTGATGATAATGTTTTCATGGAACATGGTACAATAGCCAGTCCGTCAAATTTAAATGATCCGCTGTTGATGGATGCAGTCAAATCGTCAAATTCATAATAATTGTCTGCCAGAGTGATTATATCTTCAATAGGTTCTTTTACTTCATGATTTATTACAGTTTTAGCAGCATCACTTATAATTAAGCTGTTTTCAATATTTAATTCATTTAGAGCTTTAAGCAATCTGATTCCATAAATCACTCCGCTAGCTCCTGTAATTCCAACTACTATCATATTATTCTCCTAAAATAGTTTGATTTGATCATAATGAATGCCATGGAATTTATCCTTATTTATTTCAGGTAAATCCAGGTAATTTTCTAGTTTAAGTTTCTCGAATTTGGCTTTGTCTTCTTTTGGCACATAAACACTAATGTCAGGAATATTGAATCTTGCTTTACTTAGTGCTCCAACGATATTTGAAATTTTAGTTAAAGGGTATAATTTCCCGTCAACGCTTACCTGTGTTTTCATTTCATCAAAACGGGGATATTCAGCTATATTGATAGTTAAATAATCTTTATCCATATCAAAATCATAAGCTATTTCTTCTTCAGCTTTTCTTAGGGTTTCCTGTGAGGTTTTGTATAATTTTTCAGGATTTTTAAAGTTCTCCAGCCGAATAACTTTTACCCGTTTAAATAAGTCCCTGTTGTCCAGGCGGGTAATCATATCCCGTACAAAGGGATTTTCACTATTTCTGTAAATGCTGACCATATCCATATCATCATATTTGTACATATCGTTTTCGTCTATTTCATTTGAGTTTATTAACTTTTTCAAACCTCTTCTAAACATTGAATTGGCAATACGTGTTGTATGGTGCTGGTATACACTGGGATACATAAAATATCTGGATACTAAAGCCCCTTCAGCAGCCTGAACTCCTTTTATATCTAATACTAAGTTGTTAGTTAGCTTCAAATTGGAGATTATTCTTTCATAATCAATGACTCCGTAGGCAACTCCGGTATTATAGGAATCTCTTAAAAGATAATCCATTCTGTCCACATCCAATTCTCCGGATACAATCGGACCTAGTTTCCCTTCTCCGGAAATTATTTTATTTATTTCTTTAATGTCGAATTTTTCTTCAAGGTAATCTCTCATTGATGTTTTGGAAATAACATATTTTGTTAATTCTTCATGAGGAAATGACAATACTCCTTCAGACACATGTGAAAAGGGACCATGTCCAACATCATGAAGCAGAGCAGAGATTCTAACAAGTTCAATTTCATCTTCACTTAATTCTAGTTCGTTAGCCAGTTTGGATCCAAGATTCATTGTTCCGATTGAATGCTCAAAACGGGTGTGGTTTGCACCGGGATAAATTAAGTTAATTAATCCTAATTGTTTAATTCTTCTTAAACGTTGGAATTGAGGCATATCCAATACTTTTTGTTCAAATTTATTTAAGCTAATGTCTCCATAGACACTATCCCTAATGAATTTCTTTTTTTCACCCATTATAATCACCAGTGTGAATATTCATTCCATAAATTACTTAAATTTCCTTTTGTTTTATTTAGAATGTTTGTAATATTTGCATTATTCATCCAGTCGGTTTTATTAGTTAGATTAGTATCATTAATAATTTTAGGTTCCGGGATATATGTAGGAACATAATCCACCTTTTGAGGTGTGAAATTATCATCTTCAATAGCCAGCAGGGTATTGTCATTCGGATTTTTTATCAGAATAATATTTGCAGCCATTGAACTTGCAGCAAATGCAATAATTGCAACAATAAAAAACACAATTAATTTTGCTTTTGTTTGCCCTTTCATAATAACACATTTTTCCTTTTTGAATTTACAAATTCAGATTTTTCTTTTATTTAATTTTAAAGATTAACTGTTATTTATTTATATATTTATATATTATTAATATTTTTTATTGAATTTTTTTATAATAACCTATTTTTTTGTAAATCTGTTTCACCGAAATGTTTATATAGTTGTAAGTTCAACTACTATATATCGGAAGAAGGATTCCGACTTCCGACTTCCGTTTAATCAAAATTCATAAAAATTTTAAAAAATAATTTTGATTTATTGTTATTAATTTATTTAAAAAGAGAAAAGATATAATGGATATATTTAGCGCAGGTGATACAGCTTGGGTTCTTATTTGTAGTCTTTTAGTACTTTTAATGAGTATTCCGGCTGTTGCATTCTTTTATGGTGGTTTAAGTAAACGTAAAAATGTTTTAAATACTATGTTTTTAACATTTATTGCATTTTCAATTGTAAGTGTTATTTGGGTTATTTTCGGTTATCAATTTGCCTTTGGAACTCCGTTACTGGGAGGATTTATAGGAAGCCCTTCTAATTTCTTCTTAAGTGGAATCGGACTTGATGATTTAAGCGGAACTATTCCAACACTATTGTTTGTTATGTTCCAACTTGCATTTGCAGGTCTAACAGCAGCATTGATTTCTGGTGGTGTTGTTGGAAGAATGAAAACAAAAGCTTGGGTAATTTTTATCCCGATTTGGGCTTGTCTTGTCTACATCCCTATTGCTCACTGGGTATGGGGTGGAGGATGGTTAATGAATATGGGAGCACTTGATTTCGCAGGTGGTACTGTTGTACACATTAACTCAGGGGTTTCTGCATTAGCTATCGCACTTGTGTTAGGTAAAAGAAAAGACATTTCATTATTACCACATAACTTAGGATATGCAGTATTAGGTGCAGCACTTCTATGGTTCGGATGGATGGGATTCAACGGAGGATCCGGTTTAGGTGCAAATGGTCTTGCAGCAAATGCAATTATTGTTTCAAATGTTGCAGCTGCAGCAGCTTTAATTGTCTGGACTATATTAGATACAATTGTTGTTGGTAAACCAACTGTTCTTGGTGCAATCTCTGGAGGAATTGCTGGTTTAGTAGCTATTACTCCTGCAGCAGGATTTGTTGATGTTCCTGGAGCATTAGTAATTGGTGCAGTAGCTCCTTTAGTATCTTACTTTGCAATTTATTACTTAAAAGCAAAACTAGGTTACGACGATGCATTAGATGTATTCGGTATACACGGTATGTCTGGTATATGGGGAGCAATCGCTACTGGTATCTTTGCAGCACCATATATTAATGAAGCAGCAGGATTATTATATGGAAACCCATATCAAGTTGTAATACAAATAATAAGTGTTGTAGCTACTATTGTTTATGCATTTGTAATAAGCTATGTATTAGCTAAAGTACTTGACAAAGCTATGGGCGGTATCAGAGTAGAAGATGAAGCTGAAGTTGTAGGATTAGATACAAAACTTCACGAAGAATCTGCATACAATTTTAACTAGAAGGTTTAAAAATGAAAAGTATTGTTGCAATTATTAGACAGGAAAAGTATCAGGACGTTAAAAATGAACTTACAGCCGTGGGCTGTCAAGGAATGAATGTTTCTGAAATTAAAGGAAGAGGCAGTCAAAAAGGTATCAAAGAATCTTACAGGGGATCCAGTTACTGTATTGACTTAATTCCAAAAACACGTATTGAAATTGTCACAAAAGATGAAGGTGTAGATACTATTGTATCAGCTATCCAAAAAGGTGCAAAAACAGGCAACATTGGTGACGGTAAAATCTTCATTTATCCAATTGACAATGTAATAAGGATCAGAACAGGTGAAGAAGGAGACAGTGCTGTATAGGCACATCTCTTTTTTTATATCCTTATTTATTTTAATATTTTATAACCACGCCATAAATATCACTGAAATCAACCCATGTACTTATTCCTTTTGTTTCATATATAACTCCATTGATTTGAGTGTATTCTATATTTTTGTTGTCACTTACAAGGTGAATCTGATTGTTATTAACTTCGTCAACTCTTTTTATAATGTTTCCATATTCTGAAGAATTGGCAACTACAATATCTCCTACATGAACATCCTGTGTTTTATTGACTAAAACATTTTGTCCGTCCTGCAGTGTTGGAAGCATTGAAGTTCCGTCAACTTGATAAATAACAGGAATACTGTTTTCACCTAAAGTGGAATCGATATTAATATGGGATGTATCAAGACCATAACTTAAACAAATATCATGAATTCCTGATTTTAGGGTATCTATATTGGTATTGGGCATATTCATTGATTCAAGAGAATAATTGCAAATTTCATCATTCAGTTCCTTGGTATTAATTTCAGTGTTTAATCCTGGATTTGTTGATGCAGTTACATTTTCTCCATCTATATAAACATCAACAGACCCATTATCTTCTGTTAAAAATATTCCTAAAAAAATAGCTAAGATAATTATTAAAATAAAAGCTAAAATACATTTTTTAGCCATTCTAATCACCTATTCCATAAGATTCAAATCCATATTAAGCAATGATTTCATGGTTTCAATATCAATTTGCCCTGGGGCGGTTACATCTCGTCCTGCAGCAAAAGTAATTGGGGAATCAAATTTGGAAGCCATAACTCTGGTGTAGCTACCTAAATCACTCATTGAAATAGCTATTGTATTTTCGCAATGTGAAAGAATAGCCAATATTTTTAAAGTGTCATCTAAATCATTAGGCATAAAAGCTACTTTAGCGATATCTCCAAGTTTTTGTTCTTTTTCAACAATATACATGATTTCATTAATTTCAGGAGTTTTATGAAAGTCATGGTATGAAACAATGGTGGTTACTCCTGTATCATGTATCTGTTTTATATATCTGTCATCACTTTGAAGTTCAATATCCACATAATCAACTAAAGGAGCACATTTTAATAAAATATCAATTCTTTCTTCTTCTGATCCTTTAAAGGAACCGCCTTCAGATGAAATTCTGTTGGTAGCTATTATTGGAAAGTTAATCTCTTCAATGATTTCTTTAATATCATCAAAGTTAGGATTGTCCAGTGCATCTATTCTAAATTCAAGTACATCAGCACCTTTTTCAATACAATCTTCAGCTACTTTAATCACATCTTCTTTTTTTGCTTGAAAAATTGGTATTGCTATTTTAGTTTGTGAATACATCAATTATATTTTTTGAGTGATGTTATTAATTAATTTTTTCAATTTTAAAAAAAAGGATAATGGGGTTATAATAACCCTCTTTTAATATATTTTTATTAGACTATTTATCAATTTTTAGATGATTCTCTGAGAAATCAAAAGAAAATTTCAATTGGGACTGATTTAAAACATGAATATAGAAAATCAATCGATAAATTAAAAGTTAAACACCATTTCTGTAAATTTCATGTTAAACAAAGAATAAATAAACGATTCAGGAACTATTTTGATAAAAATAAACTTGATGAAAAGATTATTGATAGATTAATTAATTTAAAACAATTAATTTTCCAATTACTTGATGCAGAAACACTTGATGAATCTAAAAATATATGAGACAAACTAATTAACTTTAAATGTGAAAATAACAAGTTTATAAAGAAATTATTATGGAATTTCATCATTCCTCACTTTAAAAAATTAACAACACATCTTGAAAATCAATATATCCCTTCTACAAACAATGAAATTGAAAATATCTTTCAAAAAGTGTTTCCAAAACACATAAAAAGAACAATGAAAATAGAAAACGGACTTTTAAAAAGATTCATGCTAAAATTAAACCATTGGAACATAAAAAATGAAAATTAAAAAAATCACACAAGTTTTTGAAAGAGCCTCACCTTTCCTTAAATTATATATTAAATAAAAGACATAATATATAACAATAAAATAAAAATTATTTTATTTATTTTTATAATCAATTATAAAAGGTGTTATTTTGAAAATTACAGCTATAGGTGCAGACATTTCTAGGAATGATGTGTCCTGTAGTAATACATTAGTAGAAAATATTGAGTCCGACCTTTACAAACTTAAAGCTTTAGGGGCTAGAGATGCTGCCCTGACAAATGTAACTGGTGATGATGTAGTTGTTAGTGCATTTGTAGAGGACGATTTACTTGAAAGTGTTAATGAAGGTATTGTAAATATATTAAAGGACAATGCTGAAAATTTAGGTGACCTTTCAGGAATATCTCAAAGTCCGGATACTGCAGGGGAAGGTATATCTTATGCTGAAGCTAGCATTCGCCAAGACAGATATCCTGATGCTATTGTTTTAGGTTTTGATACATATGGTGGGGAATCGTTTGTAGGAGATGCTGCCAATTCAGCTATTGAAGCAGCTAAAGGAATGAAAAACATGACTGATGTTTCTGATTTGATAGAACCTAAATCCAAAAAAATTCCTGGTGTAGGTTATGTTTCACCGGAAACTGATGATCCTGTAGTAGTAGCTACTGTTGAAAATATAGAATCTGTCGGTGTAATAGCAGGTGCGATGATTGGAGCAGCACTTGGAAATAAAAATGTGTATTTGGTTAAAAGAGGCACTAACTGTAATGTATTGCCTGGAAGTGTTATATTTTCTGCTACAGCTTTTATGAATGGAAATGTAATTGATTTGGCAGTTCCATTTGAAAACAAAACAAGAATTTTACGTTAAAAAGGTGGTTGTTTTATGATTTTATTAGATAATGATACAAAATGTTTGGTTCAGGGGATTACCGGAAAACAGGGATCTTTTCACACTGAACAAATGTTGGAATATAATACAAATATTTTGGCAGGTGTAACTCCTGGAAAAGGGGGTCAGGACTTTTTAGGTGTTCCTGTTTTCAATTCAATTGAAGAAGCAAAAGAGGAAACTGGCGTTAACTCTTCAATTATTTTTGTACCTGCAAAATTTGCAAAAGATGCGGCATTTGAATCTATAAGACATTTGGATTTGGTTGTTATTATTTCAGAACATATTCCTGTTCATGACAGTTTAAAAATAATGAATTATGCTCGTGAAATGGACACTACAGTTATAGGTCCAAACACTCCTGGAATTATAACTCCTGGTGTTGGTAAACTGGGAATTATGCCGACTCATATTTTTGAAGAAGGTAATGTCGGAGTAATTTCAAGAAGCGGAACTTTAACATACGAAGTAGCCAGCCAGCTTACCCGTGGAGGAATTGGTCAAAGTACATGTGTAGGTATAGGTGGAGACCCTGTAATCGGTACAAATTATATTGATATTCTTAAAAAATTTGAAGAAGATGATGACACTGAAGCTATTGTTTTAATTGGTGAAATTGGAGGTAATGCTGAAGAAAATGCAGCAGAATTTATTAAAAACAATATCTCCAAACCGGTAGTTTCATATATCGCAGGTAGGACCGCACCACCGGGTAAAAGAATGGGGCATGCAGGAGCTATTATTCACGGAAGTTCAGGTACTGCAGAAAGTAAAATTAATGCATTAACTGATGCCGGTGTAAGTGTAGCTAAAATGCCATCAGAAATTGTAGATTTAGTAAGGAAGTCAATTTAAATGAATTCTAAAGAAATTATTGATAAATTGTTAAATGGTGAAATGAAATTATACCAGGTAGACAAATATGTTTCACCAAAAGAGGCTACAGATATTAGAAGGGAATTTATAGAAAAAACGGCAGGCTGTGAATTACCGCATATGGCTAATTATTCTTTAGACATGGAAAGGGCATCTGCAAGAAACATTGAAAATCCGATCGGAACAATCCAGCTTCCTGTAGGTGTAGCCGGACCGTTAAAAATCAATGGAGATTACTGTAAAAGAGAGGTTTATGTTCCGTTAGCTACATCTGAAGGAGCACTTGTAGCATCAATTAACAGAGGTGCATCAACAATTACATCATCTGGAGGAGTAAACGCTCATGTTATTTCAGATATTATGACCAGAGCACCGGTAATTAAAACCTCTTCAGCAACTGATGCTTTAAAAATTAAACAATGGTTTATTGATAATTTCCGAGAACTTAAAGAAATTGCAGAATCCACCACATCTCATGGTAAGCTTTTAAAAATTGATCCGATTCTAATTGTTGGAACTTATGTTTATCCGCGTTTTGTTTACTCTACTGGAGACAGTATGGGTATGAACATGGTTACTATTGCTTCAGAAAAGATTTTAGATAAATTGGCTGATGAAACAACTGGAAGACACATTGCATTAAGCGGAAATGTATGTGTTGATAAAAAGCCTGCGACAATTAACATGATTGAAGGAAGGGGAAAAAGTATTGTTGCAGATATTTTAATTCCTGAAGAAATAGTAAATAAAAAACTTAAAACAACTGCTGAAGCTATTGAAGAAGTAAATATAGCTAAAAATTTAATAGGATCTGCAGCAGCAGGTTCTATGGCATATAATGCTCATTATGCAAATATGGTTGCAGCTATCTTTTTGGCAACAGGTCAGGATGCAGCTCATGCAGTGGAAGGTTCTTTAGGTATTACAACAGCTGAAAACAGAAACGGAGATTTGTATTTCTCAGTAAACCTTCCGGATGTACCGATAGCTACTGTTGGTGGAGGTACAAGTTTGGAAACTGCTCATGAGGGTTTGGATATTCTTGGTGTTGCAGGTTCCAATAAGGCTCGTGAATTTGGTGAAATTGTTGCAGCTACTGTTTTGGCTGGAGAATTATCTTTAGTTGGTGCTCTTGCAGCAGGTCATTTAGCTAGAGCTCATCAGGAACTTGGAAGAGGATAATATGGATGAAAATATATTTTATCCAGAATTAACTTTAGAAACTGATGATATTATAATGGAATTGACTATAAAAAAAGATTATTCTAAAATCAGAGATTCAGATAAAAGAAAAGAAGAATTTATAAAGGATTTGCATGACTTTATTGATGAATTCAGTCAGGCTGATGAATCTTTGGACTTTATAAAATATTATGATGATTAGTATTTGGAATTTAATTTTTCAAATACTTTTTTAATATCTACTTTTGTTTCAAAACATCCTGTTTTGGAAAGTAAAACACCCTGAGGACAATAATCAGAAAGCAGCATCATCATCTGATTTAAGTCTTCATGACATGCCACCCCAATAACTGCTTTGAAGTTGTTTTCTTTAACTATTTTTTTAACAAAGCTTGATCCGGGAACAATATATAAACTGTATCCCAATTTGTCTGCCTTTTTCTTGATAACTCCAATGGAACATTTGCCGCATTCTGTACAGATTACTCCTTCTTTTTGAAGTGCCGCCTGACAGTCCCTGTGTCTTAAACAGTGAGGTAAAAATATTAAAGTTTCTTCAGCAGGTATTTTTTTGAATTTTTCCTTATTTACATCATCTCTGACTTCAATGCTGATTCTGTCAATCATATCATCGTCTATTTTCAACAGTCTAGCTATTGTTTTGAAAGGTGAGTAAAATACATCTACAACAAAAAGAATAAACCTTGGAAATATGATTATGTTCTTTTTAAGCAGGATTTTACCAAGAGTAATAGCTATTATAAATAATATAATAATTAGTATGATTATAAAGACTATTCCCTGTCCAAGTAATGTGTAAATAAAGTCTAAAAGTTTCATTTTAATCTAAAATTTTTCAATTGTATATTTGTCAAAGTATTGGTTTAATTTAATTCCGGTTTCTGTTTTGCTGATTTCTAAACCGGATAGTGAATCACAGGAACATAAAACATCCTGTTCAGGGTGTGTTCCAGGAGTGATATTACAATTTAGACAGACTCTATCACCTACAGATAAAACTGTCTCTAGTCTTTTGGTGGAGGGATGTTCTTTGTTTAGAATTACAAGTGGAGAATTTTCTTCACGGGTTAAATATGCCTGAGAGCGGATAGCTCGCTTGTCTTTTTTAAAGTTAGATACAGCTATTAAGTCATCTTTTTCTAAAAATTGGACAATTTCTTCATTGTCCTGTGTAGCTATAAATAACATTTTATTTTCATAGGCTACTTTTATGATTCCTACCATCCCAGTTTCACCTTCCAGAAATAGGATTTCATCATTATTAAACTCAATAATCAAAGTACCACCTAAAAAATAAAAATAGAGTAAACAGGTTTGAAGCTTACTCTTTACATTCAACATTATCGCTTTGACAGGATGGGCAAATTACTTTCCTGCCAAGGCCTTTGAAATCGTTTCCACAATCTAAACATCTGTATCTTTTTGTTTTTAATTTTTTCAAATCAATGTCCGCCATTGGACCTCCTGTAGAACACATTGTAAATCACCTATTATTTCAATATATATAATATATGTTATTATGTTACTATTTATTATTTGCCATTTTAATTTAATTCGGTGAAAATGGTAGTATTAGATATATATTTATTTGTGCATTCTAGATGTTTTGTTAATGTCCCATTAATTATTAATATAATTACGAACAGAATATATCTTGATAAATTTATATTTAGGTGATTTTTTTATGAAAGCAGATGCTACTAAAATTACTGATGGAGTATATTGGGTTGGTGTATTAGACTGGGATTTAAGAGATTATCACGGTTACAGTTTAGATGGAACTACATACAATTGTTATTTGGTATTTGGTGAAGATAAAGTAGCTTTAATTGATAACGTATATCCTGGAACCTCTGCACAGTTATGGGGTAGAGTAAAAGATGCATTCCAGCAAGAAGGAAGAGAATTTAAAATAGATGTAATTATTCAAAACCACATTGAAAACGATCACAGCGGTTCCCTTCCTGAATTTGTTAAAAAATTCCCAGATGTTGAAGTTTATTGTTCACAGATGGCTGTAAACGGATTAAAAAATCATTTGCCATCTTTAAAAGACTATGATTTTAATGTTGTAGGAACTGGAGACAGCTTAGATTTAGGCGAAAAAACTTTAGCATTTGTAAATGCACCAATGCTTCACTGGCCGGACAGCATGTTTACATTATTAGTTGAAGACGGAATATTATTCTCTAATGATGCATTTGGTCAACATATCTGTTTTAGTGAAAGGTTTAGTGATGAGATAGAAGAAACAATCCTATTAAATAATGCACAAAAGTTCTATGCTAATCTGGTTGTTAACTCTTCTTTAATGTATAATAATAAGATGAAAGAATTAGCTGATCTGGATTTAGTCAGTAAAGTTAAGATGATTGCACCTTCTCACGGTCAAATCTTTAAAGACCCTTCATTAATTATTAACAAATATAATGAATGGGCCAACGGTGTATGTAAGGATAAGGTAACTTTAATTTATGACACTATGCATCATTCAACCCAAAAAATGGCAGCATCCATTGCAGAAGGTATTATGTCTGAAGGATTTGAAGTTAAAATGTACTTCCTGCATGAAGATGACAGAAGTGATGTTGTAACTGATGTTTTAGACAGTAAAGCAATCTGTTTAGGTGCACCTACCATTATGAACAAGGCATATCCAAGTGTTGGAGACATTATTTATTATTTGGATGCTCTTAACTTTAAAGCAACTGGATACACCAAAAAAGCAGTAGTATTCGGTTCTAAAGGATGGGGTGGAGGAGCTAATAAAAAAATGAGTGCTGAATTAGAAGCAGCAGGTTTTGATGTTGTTGATCAATTTGACACTATTTTCATACCTGATGATGATGTTTTAGATCAATGTTATGATTTAGGTAAAAAATTAGCCCAATCTTTAAAAGATGAATAATTTTTTTATTTGTCTTTATACTTTTTTTTAAAAAAATAAGAATGAAAGTTTTTATAAACTTTCAAAATTTAATTTTATTTTAAGTTAACCCATAACAAAACGTTTAACTATAACAGTTTGGGAAGCAAATGATTCTCCGAATGTTGCAGTACATATATGGTATGTATTTCCCCAATCCGCATTAACATATATAATGGCATCGATTATACCAAATTTGTCAGTAGTGCCTTTATAAATGATTCCATTTATATTAAATGTTACTAGTTGATTAGCTAAGGGGTTTCCTTTTTCGTCAAGAGTTGTTGCTCTGCATTGAGCATAAGCCTTTCCATTACCAATAAACATTACAGGTATAACATATCCTTCAGGCAGTATTACATTTGATGCATTATTTAAATCTAGCAGTTGTATTCTTGACACTACATTAATGTTATTGGATTTTTCTTCACCTGTAATCAGGTTGTAAACCGTTACAATATAGTTTCCAGGATCTAGGTTAATATTTAACTGGACTACTCCTTTTTCATTGGTTTTACGTTCGTAGAATATTCCATTTATATTGAAACGCACGGTTTTATTAACTAAAGCTTTTCCAGTTTTATCATACAATGTAACTGAATATTGTGTTGCATTTTTAAAGTATTTTGTAAGGTCGTTACCGTTAATACTTGATAGGACAGTTATATTATTAGTTATTGTTTCATTGGTGGTTGGATTGTATGATATTATTGTATAGTTACCTGATTCTAAATTAATATTTAATTTGGCGGTACCATTATTGTCAGTTGTTTTAATATAGCTTACTCCATTAACACTAAAAGTTATATTTTTATTAGTTAGTGGAGTTCCATTTTCATTATAAAATGTAGCGCAGAATCCTTTATCATCTTTATAATATTTCTCTAAGTCATTTGAGATTATAGATGATTTATTTGTAAGTTCATTAGATGTGGCTATTGTTTCATCTATTAAAACTTCATTTAATGGATTAATATTGTTTGTAGTATTAACATCAATATTTTGTGCACTTACACTTGAAATGGAAAATAGTGCTAATGTTAATAGTAATATTAAAACTATTTTCTTAAGTTTCATAATAATCACATTTTTTAATGTAAATTAATTTTTACATTATGTAATGTATATGTTACATTTTATAGTATATATATATGTTATGCAATTTTGAATATGCTAAAGTTTTTATATAACCTCAAACTCATTATTAATATATAAAACTTTTTGATTTTATATTGTTTTTTTATAGAAATTTATTAATTAAGGTGATATGATGGCAAATCAACCAATATTCATTCTTCCTGAAGGTACTGAAAGGTATTCCAAAAGAGATGCTTTAAGAATGAATATTACAGCAGCTAAAGTTTTAAAAGATATTGTAAGAACTACTTTAGGTCCTAAAGGAATGGACAAAATGTTAACTGATTCATTAGGTGATGTTATTGTTACTAATGACGGTGCAACTATAATGAGAGAAATGGATATCACTCAACCTGCTGCTAGAATGCTTGTAGAAACAGCTAAAAAACAAGAAGATATTGTTGGAGACGGAACCACTTCCGTTGTTGTAATAGCTGGTGAATTATTAGTTAAAGCTCAAGAATTATTAGAAGATGGAATTGCAACTTCTGTTATTGTAAAAGGTTACAGAAATGCAGCAGCTAAATCTATTGAAATTTTAAACAATGTAGCTATGGATGCAGATGATAGGGAAACTCTTAAAAAAGTAGCTATGACTGCTATGACAGGTAAAGGATCAGATTATGCTAAAGATAAATTAGCTGATTTGGTAGTAGATGCAGCTTTAAGAATAGCTGAAGACGGTGAAATAGATATTGACAACATCAATATCCAAAGAATTTCCGGAGATTCAGTTGAAGATTCCTTTTTAGCTGAAGGTATTGTTATGGATAAAGATCCAGTATCTAAAAACATGCCTACTGATGTTGAAGATGCTAAAATTGCTTTAATTAAATATCCTATTGAATTAAAAGAAATCAACACTGATGCTAAAATTGATATTACAGATCCTGCACAATTTGAAGCTTTCTTAAACAATGAAGAAGAAATGATTAAAGATTTAGTAGATAAAGTTGTTGCATCCGGAGCAAATGTCTTATTCTGTCAAAAAGGTATTGATGACATGGCACAACACTACTTAAACAAAGCAGGAATCATGGCTTATAAAAGAGTTAAAAAATCAGACATGGAAAGAATCAACAAAGCTACCGGTGCTCAGTATGTAACTGATATTGAAGATTTAACTGCTGACAAATTAGGTTCTGCAGGTCATGTATATGTTGATAAAATATTCGACCACAAATTAACTTTCATTGAAGAATGTGAAAATCCAAAAGCATCTTCCATTGTACTTAGAGGAAGTACCCGTTATGTAACTGAACAAATTAGCAGAGCATTAGATGATGCTTTAGGTGTTGTAGCAGCTACTATTGAAGACGGCAAAGTTCTCATTGGTGGAGGAGCTTGTGAAATTGATTTAGTAAAAGGATTAAGAGCATATGGTGAATCTGTAAGTGGAAGAGAACAATTAGCTATTTTAGCTTATGCAAATGCAGTTGAAGTTATTCCAAGAACTTTAATTGAAAATGCTGGTTTAGATACCATTAATTTAATTGCAGAATTAAAAGCCGCTCATGAAGACTCTTCAAAAATCGGTATTAATGTATTCACCGGCAAACTTGTTGACATGGAAGAAGCAGGTGTTATTGAACCACTTAGGATTAAAACACAAGCTATCAAAGCTGCTAGTGAAGCTGCTGAAATGATATTACGTATTGATGATATGATTGCAGCTAGAAATGCATTAAACTCTTCAGGTCCTGACGAGTCCGGAAATGATGCTAGCGGAATGCCTCCAATGGGTGGAATGCCTGGAGGTATGGGTGGAATGCCACCTATGATGTAAAATTATTTACATCTTTTTTTTATTTTTTATTTTCATTGCTTATTTTTTAATTTACTAAATTTACTTGTTTGTTTTTTTCTATAATTCAATTCAAATTTATATTTTTGGTTTTTATAACTTGTTTGTTATTTTATTTTACTTTAAACGAAATTTTTATAATCTTTTATAATTTCATAATCTTATAAAACTTAAAAGATTACTTATTGTAATTTTAACTTATTATCTCTTAAATCAATATAATTTTTATTAATTTCTTAATATTCTGGGGTTTTAATGCTTAATTTTTTAAATTAAAGCTATTTAAGCAGTTTTATTAAATAAATAGATTTATATACAATATTCTTAATATAATTAAGTACTGAAAATAATTTTTTAATTTATAGTTAAATTAAATTTATAATGGAGGTAAGTGATTTTGAAAAAACGTGTAATAATCTTTGTATTGATGATTCTGGCTGTCTTTTTGTCAGTTAGTGCGGTCTCTGCAATGGATGCAAATACTGTTGACTCAAATTCTACAGTATTAACAGCTGCTGATGATTCATTATCTGTTGGTGAATCAAATAGTAATGTTTCTTTCTCCAGTAGTAATGTTATTGAAGAAAATAACAATAATGTAATCGGGGACAGCAATCAGCAAAAAGCTGTTAATTTAGATGCGCCTAGTATAGAATTGTATTATAAGAATGGTACTAGGTTCATGATTAATTTAACTGATGAAAACGGAAACGGATTGGCTAATCAGACTGTAAGTATTCTAATTAATGGTGTTACTTATGATAGGATTACTGATAGTAATGGTTCAGCTTCCATAGCTGTAAATTTATACTCTGGTTTGTATCATGTTACTGTGAGTTACAAAGGAACAACTGAATATGCTCCAGCTAGCACTACTTCAGAGGTTAAAGTGATGCCAACTATAAATAGTGGGGATGTTACAAAGTTCTATAAAAATGGAACTCAATATTATGCTACTTTTTTAGATGGTCATGGTAATCCTTTAATAAATACTACTGTTAGGTTTAATATTAATGGCGTGTTTTACAATCGTGTTACTAATGATAAAGGTGTAGCTAAACTCAATATTCAGCTTCGTCCGGCTAATTATGTATTGACTGCATATAATCCTAATAATGGTTATCAATGTGGATATACTATTAAAGTATTGCCTACTGTTTTAGCTGAAGATTTAAATAAATTATATTTAGATAAAAATCAGTTTTATGCTACTTTCTTACAGGGTGATGGTACTCCTTTAGTTAATACTAATATTACTTTTAACATTAATGGTGTATTTTATAATCGTGTTACTAATGATGAAGGTGTAGCTAAACTTAATATTAGGTTATCTTCTGGAAAATATATTTTGACTGCATATCATCCACTTGATGGGTATGATATAGGTTACACTGTTACTATTGTTGATTCTGTCAGTACTATTATTAAAACACAGCATTATGATTTTATAGCTGGTGTGGATAATGTTGTAAGTATTGTATTATATGATCAGTTTAATCATACTGTAAGTAATCAAACTGTTAGTCTTAAGGTAGGTAGTGTTACATATACTGGTACTACTGATGATAATGGTATGGCTAAATATAATATTAAATTACTTACTCCAGGTAATTATACTGCAACTTATAACTTTAATAAAAATGGAGGATATTTGGCATCTAGTGCATCAAATACTATTTCTGTTTATGAAGGTAAAGATGTAGTTTTAACACCGGGTGATGATATAGTACTTAAAGGTGAGGCATTCTCAGTTTTAGTAAAAGATGAAGATGGTAATTTAGTAATTAATAAAAATGTTTACTTTAATGTAAATGGTGTTAATTATGTAAGGGTAACTGATAAAAATGGTGTTGCTAGTATTAATATCCGATTAGATGCTGGTGTATACAACATTTCATATACATTTAATGCTACCGGTTACAAAAAAGTCACTGGATCCACTATTATGTATGTAATAACTACAACTACAACAATTATCCAGGGTAATGATGTTACTATAGGCAAAGATACAAATCAAAAGTTCAATGTTACTTTAACTGCAAGTGGAGTTCCTATAGTTAATAAAAATGTAACTATTAGAATAAATGGTGTAGATTATATTAGAACCACTGATAATAATGGTGTTGCCAGTTTAACTATTCGTTTGGATGCAGGTACTTATCTTGTAACTTATTCATTTAACGGAGATTCCAAATTAGCTCCAAGTAATGGTAAAGCATACTGTACTGTTGTAGACAGAAAAAATTCATTATTTGTTGTTAATGGGAGTACAGTATTTACTCAAAATTCAACTGAAGAATTTAAAGTTTTACTTAAAAATAGTGACGGCAGTCCTATAGCTAATGAAAAAGTCATATTCACAGTTAATGGTATAGATTATACCAGCACAACTGATGCTAATGGAATTGCCAGTTTAAGTATAAAATTGGTAACTGTAGGTACATATGAAATATCATATAAATTTGCAGGCAATAATGAAAATTTAGGCTGTGAAGGCAGCAGTTCAATTGTAATAACCAAATATATTAATAATGGAAATGGATACTGGGTTCAGGGAGCTAACATGTACAATGTGGATTTGGTTGGTTTAGCAGCTTCAGGAACAGGTAATATTTTCTTAAATTTCTATGCATTTACTAAATACGGAGAATCCAGTGTATTGTCATGGATTAAACAGGCTAATTCTCATGGTATTAAAGTTCATATTTGGATGCAGGTATTTTATGACGGAGGATGGCTTTCCCCATTAAATAGTGACGGATCCATCAACACTGCTTTATTCAATGAGAGAATAGCTGAAGCTAAAAAATATGCTGCACTTCCAGGAGTAGCAGGTGTTCACTTTGATTACTTAAGATATCCTGGTACTGCATATAAACATCCTGGCGGAACTGCAGCTATAAGTGAATTTGTAAAATTAGCTACAACTGCTATACGTGGTGTTAATCCTAACTGTTTAATTTCTGCAGCAGTAATGCCTGAAAAAAATGATGCATATGTATATGGTCAGGATATTGCAGTTATCAGCAAATATCTGGATATTATAGTTCCTATGGTGTATAAAGGAAATTATAATTCAGGAACCAGCTGGATTTCATCAATTACTCAATGGTTTGTTGAAACTTCCAATGGAGCAGCAGTTTGGGTAGGTTTACAAACATATGTGTCTGATAATGACATTACAAAACTGCCAGTTTCAGAACTGTCAAAAGATGCTCAAACAGCATATGATGCCGGTGCAAAGGGTGTTATGATGTTTAGATGGGGTTTATCTAACTTCATTGATTTCAATAAATTAAACACTCATGAAATCACTCCATCTTATGGAGATTCTGTATCTATAAATTCCATTTTGGCTGCTTCAGCATCTTTGAAAAAGTATATTGAAGATAAAGGAGTATTGCCTAAGTTTGTAACTGTTGGCAATTTCAATTATACTGTACCTCAGTTTTTATACTTGATGACTAAGGCTACTGAAGGAATAGCTAACGGTAATTTAAAAGCGATTACAGCTATTTTAGTCAATGCTTCATCTAAAACTTCAGGTGATGTAATAAATAAGCAGTTGGTAAAATCTGAATTTGTATCATTGGCTAAAACATTGTCTAGTTATATGTCTGCAAATGGCATAGCTCCAGGTAATGTTTCAAGTACTTTAGGTGATATCAAATATGAATCATTGATTTATGCATATGCGAGGGTATTATCCTATTATCAATCCAACAGTGCACTTCCTAACTTTGTATTTGTTACAAATTTATTGGACAATTACTCTTTAACTGTTACAATGAAAGTAAGTGTAGGAGGCACATCTTACAAACCTAATGTGTTATATACTACTGTCTGGTTAAATTACTGCCCTAACTGCGGTTATTACGGAACTTTGCTGGTTAATCCTAAAGGTACTGCAGAAGGAGAACTTACCTGTGCATACTGTGACTGTGATTACTGTGGTGTTTCTGGTAAGGAGAAACTTTCATCTTCTACCAGAGTGTTGACCAGATTAACTGAAAGTATTCCAGAATCTTCAGGTGAAGTGGGAGACAACATATCTATAGATGCTATATTGGCTGCTGCTAAGGTTTTAAAAGCACATATTCAGGCAAATAATGCATTGCCGGATTATGTAATTGTAAACGATGAACAGTACACTTTATCTCAATTCTTATACTTGATGAGTAAAGCTATTGGTAATATTAATGATGGTAATTTGGGAAATATTACTGTTGTTGGAGCTTCCAGTCCAGGTACTCCAAATGGTGACAAAATATCAACCAACATTAATAAAACTGAATATTTGGATGTTGCATCTAGAGTTTCCCAGTATATCATTAGTAACGGACAGGCTCCGAATTATGCATCTTCAAGTGCAGGTAAAATAAGCTATGCTGATTTATTGGATGCATTTTCAAGAATATTGGCTTATTATGCAGACAACAGTAAAACATTACCTAATTTTGTATTGATCAATAATACTGGAGGTTCCGGAGCTTCAGCATTGGTTGCTGATAAAGCAAAAGAATTGGTCAAAGGCATAAACTCTACAAGGGATAAGGCTGATGCTTTATTTAAATTTGTAAGAGATAAAATAAGTTATAGTTCATATTTCAATACTGTTTACGGTGCTGAAGGTACTTTAATCAAAGGTTATGGAAACTGTTGTGACCAAGCACAGTTATTAGTGGCAATGGCCAGGTCTGTTGGTTTGACTGCCAGATTTGCTACTGGATACTGTTCATTTACAAGTGGTTTAAATGTTGGTCATGTATGGGTTCAATTTTACATAGATGGAAAATGGGTTGTTGCTGATCCAACAAGTACCAGAAACTCTTTAGGTGTAATCAAGAATTGGAACACTAATTCTTACACTGACAGAGGAACTTATGATGTTTTACCTTATTAACTCAATTTTTTGAGTTAATACTTCTTTTTTTATTTTTAAAATTTATTTTTCACTATTATATTTAGGCTATCCCAAACTTTTTATACTCTTAATTCCAATATATAATTGTTTAATCTAGGTGAAATCTTATGGCAAATGATGGAATTAGTGAAAATATTGAAGAATATTTGGAAGTTCTTTATCGTAATGGTAGTAATAAAGAACAAATCTCTACTACAACTTTATCTAAGGAATTAGGGATTGCACCTGGTAGTGTAACTCAAATGCTTAAAAAATTAGAAAAATTAAATTATGTTAATTATGTTCCGTATAAGGGGGCTTCTTTAACTGATGAAGGGATGAAAATTGCTCAAAAAATAACAAGGAAGCATAGGATTCTTGAAAAATTTTTAATTGAAGTTTTAAACATTAAACAGGAAAATGTTCATGAGCAAGCCTGTAAGATGGAACATACTTTATCTGATGAAGCTGAAAGAGCACTTTGTACAATGTTACATCATCCAGATTTAGGTCCTAGCGACGGTCTTATTCCTGCTTGTGATTTGGAATTCAGTAACTGCAGTCAGTGTTTCTCAGTAAAAGATTTTGATCAAGTTATAAACAGGAAATTTAATTTATTGTCTATTTCAGAATTAAACTCAAGTACTGAAGGTATTGTGTCTTTTATTCGTGGAAATTCTGAACTTTTAGATAAAATTTCTGCTTTGGGGATATCTGTTGGGTCAGATATTTATTATCGCGATTATCATGATGATTCAGGTGTTTTTGTAATATCTATTGGTGATAAAAACATTGAACTGTCAAAAGACATGGCAAATAATATTTTTATAAGAGTTTAGCTCTTATTTCTTTTTTTTCTAAAGATATATATAATACTGTAATCATAAATAACTCCATTAAATATAATTTTTTCTTTTGATGGTGTTTTAATGCGCGGAAATTTATCTAATGATATTGTATCTATAAAAATTGAAGAAGGTAGTAAAAGACCGATAGCTTTACATGAAAAAAGTCTATTTGGTAAAATTGAAGCAGATACTTTGAATCTTTCTTTAATTGAAGCTTGTTATTTACATGAGAAAGGTCGTTTGGATGTTTATGAAGATGAAATCAAATGCAGTTTGGATTATCTTATTGACCTTTTGAAAAATAAGGAGATTTATGGAAAATACATTGTTTTTCGTGATTTGAAAGACCGTGGTTATGTTATTAAAACCGGATTTAAATATGGTTCAGATTTCCGTTTGTATAATCGTGGAGGAGGTCCTGGAAAAGGACATTCCGACTATCTTGTTAAAATTATTTATGAAACTTATGAGATTGATGCACTGGATTTCTCAAGTTATGTTAGAGTTTCTCATGGTGTTAACAAGAAACTTCTTCTGGCTATTGTAGATGACGATTTGGATATTACATACTACAATGTTGAATGGACAAGACCATAAGTTTTAATTAAAGAAATGATTTATATTTTTATAGGTAATTAGATTTACTGTTATAATTCTTAATTATATATTTAATTTAATGTATTTACTGTAGGTAAGGTGATTTATTTGATAGATCCATGGGCATCATCAAGTGTAGATTATGATAAATTAGTCAATCAATTTGGAATTCAGAAATTTTCAGACTTGATTGATGATGTGGAAAACCCTCACAGATTAATGAAAAGAGGAGTAATTTTTGGACATAGGGACTTTGATAAGGTCAATAATTTAATTAATAAAAAAGAGGACTTTGCAGTTGTTGGCGGAATGATGCCAAGTGGCCAAATGCATATTGGTCATAAAATGGTTGTTGACCAGTTGAAATGGTATCAGGACAAAGGTGCAATGTTATCTATTCTAATAGCTGATTTGGAATCATATGCTGCCAGAGACATGAGTTTTGAAAAGGCAAGAGATATAGCTGTCAATGAATATTTAACTAATTATATTGCATTAGGTCTGGATTTGGAAGAGGATAATGTTAATGTTTATCTTCAATCCAAAAATGATACTCTCAGGGACTTGGCTTTTAAGGCTTCTAAAAAAACAAATTTCAATGAATTAAAAGCTATTTATGGATTTACCCAATCAACAAACATTGCTCATATTCAGGCACCTCTTGTTCAGGTGGCGGATATTTTGCTTCCGCAGCTTGAAGAATTTGGAGGTCCTAAAAGAGTTGTAGTTCCTGTTGGAGTAGATCAGGACCCTCATATAAGATTAACAAGAGATATAGCTCACAAACTTAATGATGAATACGGATTCATCCCTCCGTCTTCCACTTATCACAGATTCCTTACTGGTTTAAGCGGAGATAAAATGAGCAGCAGCAAACCTTCTACAGCAATTTATTTAAATGAAGATAGTGAAACTGCAGCTAAAAAAGTTAAAACAGCTAAAACTGGTGGTAGAGAAAGCTTAAAAGAACAGCAGGAATTAGGCGGTCAGGTAGATAACTGTGTAATTTATGAAATGTTTGTATACCACCTGATTGATGATGACAAAGAACTTGAAAAAATACGTCATGAGTGTCTGGACGGGTCTTTACGCTGTGGAGACTGTAAAGCAAAAGCCAGTGAATTGATGGTTGAAATGTTTGATGAAATTCATGACAAACAGGATGAAGCTCGTGAAATAGCTAATAATCTGATATAATGTTAAATATTAAAAATGAAATTAAATCAGCTTTTTTAGAAAACAAAACTGCTGTTTATATTTCAATTATCCTTTTATTAGGTACATTAATTGCAGGTTATGTTCTGCAACCTTATTTGCAAAGTATCTTTGATCCTGTTGTGGATAAGCTAACTGAAGATGTAAAAAATGGTGTTATAACTTTAACATTTCAGACAATTTTTACAAATAACATTTTAATTGTTTTCAGAATGTTTGTACTTGGAATATTCTTTTGTTTTTCAGGAGTTATTCTTGCATACAACGGCTTTTTTGTAGGTTATTATATAGCCAGTTCCCAAAATCTTTTTAGGGTTTTATTATACATTATACCTCACGGGATTTTCGAATTTTCATCATGTATAATAGCTACTGCATCCGGATTTGTGCTGTTCCATTTTTTATTCAGACTGGTGTATAATATAGCAAAGCCAGATTTTGACTATATTGAACTTGAAGATAAATTTTATAATTTGACTTTTAAGGATAAACTGGTATACTCACTTGAGAAAAATTATGATAAATTAAAACAGTCATTGGTTTTACTTGGTGTGGCAGTTATTTTAATGGCAATAGCTGGGGTTATTGAAGTTTATTTAACTGTACCTATTGCAAATTTTATTCTTTCAATTTTTGGTTAAATTTTTATATTGATGATTATTAAAATAATATGTAGTGATTTTTTATGATTAGATGTGTTTCATGCGGAGAAGAATATGATAATGATGAGATAATTTACACTTGTGAAAAATGTGGATCTGTTCTCGAACTTGTTAGTGATTTTGATGTTTCTAAAGATATCTTTGACGGCAGAAAAGATACTTTATGGAAATTTAAAGAATGCATACCTGTTGATGAATCTAAAATTGTTTCACTCAACGAAGGTGGAACTCCATTTTGCAAATGCGACAAATTGGGGGATGAATTAGGTATCAATTTATATGTTAAAGTTGAAGGGTCAAATCCGACAGGAAGTTTCAAGGACAGGGGAATGACTGTTGGTATGACCAAAGCTATGGAACTTGGAGTTCATACTGTTGGCTGTGCTTCAACAGGAAATACATCAGCATCTCTTGCAGCATATGCAGCTAGAGCAGGTTTACGTTGTATTGTATTTTTACCTTCTGGAAAAGTAGCTTTAGGAAAATTGGCACAGGCTATGTTCCACGGTGCTGAAGTAATGTCCATTAACGGAAACTTTGATGAAGCACTTGAAGCTATGACTGCTCTTGCATTAGAAAAACATCTTTACTTATTAAACTCAATTAACCCTTACAGATTAGAAGGTCAAAAAACAATCGGATATGAAATATTAAGGGATTTAGGATGGCAATCTCCAGACAGGATTATTCTGCCTGTTGGAAATGCAGGAAATATTTCAGCTATCTGGAAAGGTGTTAAAGAGTTTTACGAAGCAGGTTTTGTAGATAGTGTACCTATGATGACCGGAATTCAGGCTGAAGGTGCATGTCCAGTTACAAATGCATTTAAAAAACATGCTGATAGGGTTGTTCCAGTAGAAAATCCGGAAACAATAGCTACTGCAATTCGTATAGGTGCTCCTGTAAGTGACATTAAAGCTTTAAGGGCTATTTATGAGTCTGACGGATATTCTGAAACTGTAAGTGATGAAGAGATATTGGATGCTCAAAAATTATTAGCTAGAAAAGAGGGAATAGGTGTTGAACCGGCTTCTGCAGCTTCAATTGCAGGTCTTAAAAAATTATGTGATGAAGGAGTTGTAGATAAGGGAGAAACTGTAACCTGTGTTGTTACCGGTCATTTACTTAAAGATCCGAATACTGCAATTGATGCATGTACTAAACCAAAACAAGTGGATGCAGATATTGACACTTTAAGAAAAATTTTAATGAATAAATAGTTTTATAGCTATTTTTAATCTTTTTTCTCTTTTTTTATTTTTAATTTTATTATAAATACTTTATATTTTCATATTTTCATCTGATTTTTTATTTTGGTTACTCTTTGAAAAACATTTCACTTTTCAGTAAGTAGCACCTTAATGATAGGATAATTCACTTTATTGTATTGAAATTTTGTAAATTTAAGGAAAATATACCAATATATTTATATATGGGAAAGTTTAAACTATCTATATAAAAAAATGAGGTGTTTAATTATGGAATTACCAATCGCTCCTGTAGGCAGGATATTAAAAAATGCTGGCGCTCAAAGAGTCAGTGATGACGCAAAAATCGCTTTAACCGAAGCTATCGAAGAATGTGGAAACGAAATCGCTCAAAAAGCTGTTGGATTTGCACGTCACGCAGGTAGAAAAACCGTTAAAGCAGAAGATATTAAATTAGCTATCAAATAGATTTGTTAATTAAGTATCTGTTTTAGATAGTAATTTTTCAATTGCTATCTTCTTTTTTATTATATTGTCTTATTTTTGTACTTTTTTTCTAATTTCAACTGATTTTAAAAGGGAATACCTATTTTTTTCATCTAAAAACACAAATTGTATATAATATTAATTATTTTTTTTATGATGATTTTCGTTGGATTAATTTGTTATTCTGTCAAATTTATGGTGGTGTAGATGTACTATCCTTGAAAATAAGAATTTAATTGTTGTTAATTTGAAATTATGTTTGCAAAAAAATATTCAGCATGGAAATTAGTTAATAATATTAATATTAATTACTAAAATTATATATTGATTGTATGAATGAAGAAGAGTTTTTGTTATTAAAAAGCATTGCATTATCATTAGAAAGAATTGCTGATTCATTAGAAAAAAATGCACATAATGAAGTTGATGATAAAGTTGATGTGGCTGTTGAATCTAGTGATGATACAAATGAAAATGAAAATATGGATTATGGTTGCAGTGTCAAGGAAATTGATGTCAATATACTGATTGATAAACTGCAGGAGAAAAACATCACTGTTAAAACCTATGTTGATTCTTCTCATGAAAACACTTCACTTGACAATGTCGCATATTTTATGGGAAACCGGTACAATGACATCAGAAAAGTTTATGAAACTATCAAACGTCATTTAAATAAACCCAATGGATTTCATTTAGATTTAAAGAATGCAACACAAAGCGAAATTTCAGCTTCCTGCCAGCTGTGTACCACTCTTTATGATATAGCATTTTTATCAGAATACAAATATGATAAGTCACCCAGATATTTTATTCATGCAACACCAAACAAAATTCCGATTGCAATTAACTTCCTTACCGGGCACTGGCTGGAGATCTTTATTCGAAAAACAATACAGGATTCCTTAAAGTCATTACCTGCAGCTATTGAATATACATATTTAATTAATCCTCAGATTATTCTTCCAAATGGAAATGATTTTGAATTGGATGTTGTTTTTTTAATAAATGGTGAAATATATTGGGTTGAAGGAAAAACAGAAAATTATCAGCATTATATCAACAAGTACTCTCATGTGGCAAATATGTTAAATTTGGATAAAAATCATTCATTTTTGGTTTTAACTGATGTAATTAACCCAAACACTACATATATTTTGAGTAAAACTTTTGACATGACTATAATTCCTGTTGAAGAATTTGAGGAAGAAATAAAATATGTTTTTCATGAAAATTTGATACCCTAGTTTTTTTTAGATTTGGAAAGTGTAGGGATATTTTTGTTACTGAAAAATTCATTTAATCCCATGTATGGGGATTGATTTTTGGAAAAAACATTTAAAACAGTTAAAATAAAAAAATCTGATTCATAAAAAAACACAGGAAACTGAAAAAAATATTTTTTTTCCTGTGTCTGTGAATCAATGGGTGTTTTACACTTATAATTGTGTTTTTGTATTTTTGACAAATTCAGTTTACGTCGGATTCAGGAAGTTTTAATTCAGATGAACTGATTTTCCCTTTTAATTCTTTGCTTCTTTGTAATATATAATATTCCATCTGATTATTGAATTCGGTTTCATCTTTATAGCTTCTATAAATGATGTATAGTGCATAGATTCCTAAGGTTATAACACTAACAAACCATGTTATAATCATTTTTCCCACTTTTCCGTTCAAACCATAAAATAAACCTGCAATAAATATGCTGGTCCACCAGTATTTTTTTTGGTTAGTAGTTCTTATATAATTTAATTCATCTACATCTTCGGCATTTGCAATTTTTTCTTTTAACAATGTCAATTCTTCATCGAAAATCATACAATCACATCTGTAGGTATAATTTAATATTTAATCGGTTATATAATTTTGTAAGACATAATGAAGTAAAAAAAAGTCATGTTAATCTGGTGCTGTTTAGTGAAAAATAGATAAAAAAAGAAAAGTTTTAAAGTTTATTCGATTGTGATGCATTCATTTGGACATATGTCCACACAGCTTTCACAGTAACTGCATTCGTCAGGTTCATTGACAGTTAATTTTTCATCTTCAAGAATTAAAACTTCCATAGGACAAACATCTGCACAGTCACCGCAATTATCACATTTATCATTGTCTATTATAATATCAGCCATTTTTTAATCTCCAATAAATAAAAACTGGTATGTTAGCATACTCTGTGGCCACAGCATTTTTTAGGGTTGTGTGGGGTATTTGGATCGTGGTGGTCAGGATGTGGCTTTCCACAGGTCAAAGGTCCTTTTCCACGAGCAGAACCGCAGCATCCGCCCATTCTTTTGTTGTGGTTTAATAGGGAATCAATATCCAAATCATTTACTTCACCAATATATTCAATTGTTTCGCTGTGGCATTTTGGACAGATATGGTGCTCACCATTTAATGTTATCCAATTGAAGCCGCATTCTTTACAAACATATTCTAAATTGTCAGCCATTTAAATTATCTCCTTATTGCATATTGCATAATCTTCTTTGTAGTGATGAACCACATTTGGGACATATTTTAGTTCTGCAGGGCACTCCTATAATTTTTGCTTCACTGTAACCGCAATTAGGGCAGCTGCAGGTGTCATCTGATACATTATTTTTATTATTTGCATTTAATTTACGGATATTTTTTGATTTGCAGTCTGGACATTCTCCATATTCTTTTTCTGGATTTGACCATTGAAAACCACAGTCTTCGCATAAATATTTATTTGGATCAATCATTGTATCACCTTTGACAATAACTATTGGTCGGCCTTCAATTAAAGAAGTAGACAGTTTATGTCTTGCAGAATTTAGAATTCTGTGGAATGTTGATTGTGAAATTCCCATGAACTCTGCAGATTCTGTCTGTTTGATGTTATGGTAATCTTTGAATCGGATAGCTTCAAATTCATCTACAGACAGTTCTATCGGTTTCAGATTTTTATTTAATTCATGTCTGTGACATGTAACTACTCTTCTCATTCTTTTAGGTCTTACCATAATTCTATCCCCAAATGTCTTTAGGTATTATGAATATATATTCATAACTCTATATAAATGTTATCTTATGTCTGTGAAAATTAAATTAAAAATTTTTAAAATCTGAAATTGCAGTATTTGACAGCTTTATGATTAGCTTTTTTCAAAAGTATTAAAAAGTATAACTTACTATTATTAACTTAGTAAACTTATTTTTAGGAAAAAGTATGGAAAACATTTATATGTAATAAAAACATACTTAATACTGTCTAGTTCTCTAGAATTATTTCATTAATTACTAAATTTTTATTTTTAGTTTTGCTAAAAATTATATGAAATTCAGAAGTATTTGTATTGAAAGTTTAATCCCTCTTTTTTTTATTTAATGGGATTATATTTAGTGATATATGAATGTATTCAAGAATTAGTATTATTAAAAACTATAAAATTATTCACTCATTGAATAATTTGAGTAATTTCTATAGTTAAAATAATATAACTATATATAATTACGAATATTATAATTCAAGGAATTATAATATCTGCCGATGGATGGCATAGCCAGATGAAAAAGGAGGTATATATTATGGCAAAAGCAATTTATGTAAAATTTGATACACCTGAAGAATTAGCTAATCAAGCTGAAGAAGCATTAAAAACCGCACAAGACAGTGGTAAAGTAGCAAAAGGAACTAACGAAGTAACTAAATTTATCGAAAGAGGAGACGCAGCACTTGTTGTTATCGCAGAAGATGTTGATCCTGCTGAAATTGTTGCACACATCCCTGTTCTCGCTGATGAAAAAGAAATTCCTTACATTTACTTACCTACTAAAGAACAAGTTGGTGGAGCTGCAGGTTTAACTGTTGGTACCGCATCCGCTTGTATTGTTGACGCTGGAGATGCTGAAGGCGACGTAGCTGAAATTGTTGAAAAAATCGCAGAATTAAAAGAATAAATCTTCTTTTTGAGGATTAAAAGGTGATTTATATGGAAGAAGCTACTCCTGCTGAAGTCATTAATGTTTTAAAAAGAACTGGTATGACTGGAGAGGTTATGCAAATTAAATGCAGAATCCTCGATGGTAGAGACAAAGGAAGAATTTTAACAAGAAACATTATGGGTCCTGTAAGAGAAGGGGACATTTTAATGTTACTTGATACTATTAGAGAAGCTAAGGAAATTAAAACTCCTTAAGAAGGTGTAAGAACATGAGGACTTGTTCATTCTGTAATAAAGAAATAGAAGAAGGTACCGGAAAAATGTATGTTAAAAAAGACGGTTCTATTTATTTCTTTTGTAGCAGTAAATGTGAAAAAAACATGATTAAACTTGGTAGAGTTCCAAGAAAAGTTAAATGGGTTAAAGAATGATTCAAAAAAGTTTTGTAATGATGAAACCGGACGCAGTTCAAAGACGTCTTATGGGTAAAATATTATCCCGTTTTGAAGAAAAAGGTCTTCAAATCGTTGCTGTAAAGTTAATGCAAATTGATGAAGATTTAGCAAAAACTCATTATGGAGAACATGCAGATAAACCATTTTTCGGTAGTTTAATTGAATACATTACATCTTCCCCATCTCTTGCTATGGTAATTGAAGGAGAAGAAGCTATCAGTACTATCAGAAAATTAGTTGGAGCAACCAATCCTTTAGAAGCAGATCTCGGAACTATTAGAGGAGATTTTGCTATGGACACTGGTAGAAACATTATTCATGCTTCTGACTCTCCAGATTCTGCAGAAAGAGAAATCAATTTATTCTTTAATGAAGATGAAATTTGCGATTACGAAATCGTTGATAACAAATTAATTTACGAATAATTATTATTTAAGATAACATGAAAATCAGATCCCCAATTGTATCAGTTTTAGGACATGTAGACCACGGTAAGACCACTTTATTGGATTATATTAGAGGAAGTACTATTGCAGCTAAGGAAGCTGGAGGTATTACTCAGCATATTGGTGCTACTGAGATTCCTAATGATACCATTGAAAATATCTGTGGAGATTTCATATCCAAATTAGCTATTAAAGATTTAATTCCTGGTTTGTTTTTCATTGATACTCCGGGACATGCCGCATTTACTAGTTTAAGAAAACGTGGTGGTGCATTAGCTGATTTGGCTGTATTGATTTTAGATGTTAATGACGGATTTAAGCCACAGACTTATGAAGCATTAAACATTCTTAAAATGTATAAAACTCCATTTATTGTTGTAGCTAATAAAATCGATAGGCTTTTTGGTTGGGAAGTTCATGAAGGTGCCTCTTTTAGGGAAACATTTTCCAATCAGGCTAAAAGTGTTCAGCAGGATTTGGACAATAAGATTTATGAAATTGTCGGTGAACTTCACAAGGAAGGATTCCAGTCTGAAAGATTTGACAGAGTAAGCAATTTTGCTTCCCAGATTAGTATTATTCCGATTAGTGCTAAAACTGGTGAAGGAGTTATAGAAGTTTTAGCTATGCTTTTAGGGCTTGCTCAAGAATATTTAACTGAACAACTTGAAATCGATGAAAATGCTCCAGCTAAAGGTACAGTTTTAGAAATTAAGGAAGAAACTGGTTTGGGAGTTACTCTTGATGCTATTATTTATGATGGTGTTTTAAGAACCAATGATGAAATAGCTTTAATGTTATCTTCAGAAGATGTATTGGTAACTAAAATTAGATCTATTTTAAGACCTCTTCCTCTTGAGGAAATGAGGGATTCTAAAAAGAAATTTAGAAAATTAGATGAAGTTGTTGCAGCGGCAGGTATTAAAGTAGCTGCACCTCATTTAGATGATGTTGTTTCAGGTTCTCCTCTTAGAGTTTTAAGTGAAGATACTGATGTTGAACAGGAGATTTTAAATGAAATTGACAACATTACTATTGATACAGAAGATGAAGGTATTTTAGTTAAAGCAGATACTATTGGTTCACTGGAAGCTGTTGTTAAGCTATTAAGGGAAATGGATATTCCAATTCGTGCAGCTGATATCGGTGATGTAAATCGTAGGGATATTATTAATTCTTCAATTGCTTATGATGAAAATGAACTTCACGGAGCAATTATTGCTTTTAATGTGGATGTTCATCCAAATTCTGAAGAAGATCTTAATAATTCTGAAGTCAAACTCTTTTCAGGAGATGTAATTTATCAGATTCTTGAAGAGTATGAGGAATGGGTCAAGCAAAAGCAAGAAGATAAGAAAAAGTCATTTTATGATGCTATAATTAAACCTGCAAAATTTGTTTCACTTCCAAAATTAGTGTTCCGTCAAAGTAAACCTGCTATTATCGGTATTGAATCTTTAAGCGGAACTCTTAAACAAGGTCAACAATTGATTAATAAAGATGGGCATGTTGTTGGTTCAATAGCTAGTATGGAAGATAAGGGTGAAACATTACCTGATATTTCCAGAGGTCAAAGGGTAGCTATGGCTATTAAAGATGCTATAGTTGGAAAAGACTTTGAAGAGGGAGACGAGTTATATGTTGATATTCCTGAAAAACATTACAAATACATTGAAAGGGAATTTAAGGATAAATTGACTGAAGATGAATTTGAAACCTTATATGAGTTTTTGGAAATTAAACGTAAGCAGGATCCTGATTGGGGAAGTTTTGGTCTTTTTGAATAATAATTAATATTTTTTATAAAACAATTTAAAGGAGGAATACCATGGCATTCAAAGTAGTTGTATCTCAAAAAGAGGTAACTCATCAAATTGAAGTTGAAGATGGCAAAGCTCTTAACGGTTTAGTTATTGGAGATGAATTTGATGGTGGAATCGTTGGTTTAGACGGTTACACTTTAAAAGTAACTGGTGGTGCTGATAAAAATGGATTTACCATGAAAAAAGACGTACCAGGTACTAGAAGAATCAAAAGTTTATTAAGTGGTGGTATTGGTTATCATCCTAAATCTGACGGTGTAAAAAGGAGAAAAACCGTAAGAGGAAATACCATTGCTGATGATATTGTACAAGTTAACACTGTTGTTGTTTCAGCTGGAAGTAAAGCTATAGCTGATATTCTTGGTGTTGGCGATGAAGAGGAAGAAGAATAGTTTTACTATTTTTCTTATTTTAACTTTTAAGTTAAATTTAAAATTATAATAAAAAGGTGGTTATCTGTGAACATACAGTCAGATGTAAACATAGGTTTAGTTGGTCATGTGGATCACGGTAAGACTACTCTTACCAAAGCATTATCAGGAATATGGACTGATACTCACAGTGAAGAAACAAAAAGAGGTATTTCAATTCGTTTAGGTTATGCAGACATTGAATTCAGAAAATGTCCAGATTGTGATGAACCTATGTGTTATACTACTTCTAAAACTTGTGAAAACTGTGGAAGCGAGACAGAATTAGTTAGAAAAGTATCATTTGTTGATGCTCCAGGTCACGAAACCTTAATGGCGACTATGTTATCTGGTGCTGCAATAATGGATGGTGCAGTTTTAGTAATTGCTGCAAATGAATATTGCCCACAACCACAAACTAAAGAACACTTAATGGCTCTTGATGTTATTGGTGTTAAAGATGTTATTGTAGTTCAAAATAAAATTGATATTGTTTCAAAAGAAAGAGCTATTGAAAGTTATCATGAAATTAAAGAATTTGTAAAAGGTACTTGTGCAGAAGATGCTCCAATTATACCTGTATCTGCTCAGCAAGGAGCTAATATGGATATTTTAATTGAAGCTATGCTTAAAAGAATCCAACCGCCAGAAAGAAGTTTGGATAAAACTCCTTTAATGCATGTTGCAAGATCTTTTGATATTAACAAACCTGGTTCCGGCGCTGCTAAAATCAAAGGTGGAGTTATTGGCGGAACTTTAGTTCAGGGTACTTTTAAGCTTGGAGACACTATTGAAATAAGGCCGGGAATTACAAATAACAATAAAAGAATAACCTTGAAATCCGAAATTATTGGTCTTGAAGCTAATGGAAAAGACGTTGAAGAAATAGGTCCCGGAGGACTTATTGGTGTAGCTACAAAATTAGACCCTTCATTAACTAAAGCTGATTCATTATCAGGTTCTGTTGCTGGAGCAGTAGATACATTACCTGATGTTTTAGATAGTTTTACAATGGAAGCACATTTACTTGACAGAGTAGTAGGTACAAAAGAAGAACGTGATGTAGCTCCAATTAAACTTAAAGAACCTTTAATGATTAATTGTGGTACTACAACAACTATTGGTGTTGTTACTTCTACTAAGAAAAAGAATATTGAAGTTGCTCTTAAATTGCCTGTTTGTGCCAGTCCTGGAACTAGGGTAGCTTTAAGCCGTAGAGTGGGAGCTCGTTGGAGATTAATTGGTTATGGAATTATTATATAGAGGGAAATAATGGAGTCTAAAGAAGTTGTGATTGATACCAATTTTTTTATGGTTCCTTTTCAATTTAACGTCGATATAATCGATGAACTTGAAAAAACACTGCCTTCATATAAGTTAACTACTCCGATCTTTGTTATTAATGAATTGAAAGGTTTAAAAAGAAATAATAAAGGTAAAATTAGGCTAAATGCAGATTTAGCTCTAAAGTTAGCTAATTCTTCCAATATTGAAATAAAGGATATTTCATTAGAAAATAATGAAACTGTGGATGATGCGTTACTTAGAGTTTCAGAAGTTTTAGCTACAAACGATATTGAATTAAAAAAACGTGCTAGAAAGAAAGGTATAACAGTAGCATATCTAAGACAGAAAAAGTATATAGCTATTGATGGAAAAATATAAAAATTAGACTTATTAATTTATCATAAAATTAATTATAGGTGATTTAAGTGAATTTATGGAGTGAAATTGAATCAGGTTCTGATATTCCTGATGTTGTAACAGCAGTTATTGAAGTGCCTAAAGGTTCAAGAAATAAATACGAATATGATAAGGAAAGAGAAGCTTTCATGTTAGATAGAGTATTGTACTCTCCTGTTGTTTATCCGGCAGATTACGGTTTTATACCTAAATCTACATATGATGACGGCGACCCTATGGATATTCTTGTTCTTATGGAACAACCTACATTCCCAGGATGTCTTATTGAAGCAAGACCTATTGGAATTATGGGTATGATTGACGGTGGAGACAAAGATTACAAAATCTTAGCTGTACCTGAAGACGATCCACGTTTCAGTGATGTTCAAGATATCAGTGATGTTCCATCTCATTTATTAAAAGAAATTGAACACTTTTTCTCAGTTTATAAAAATCTTGAAGGAAAAGTTGTTGAAACTAAAGGCTGGGAAGGTAAAGAGTCAGCTAAAAAAGAACTTTTAAGATCTTTAGAAATGTATAAAGAAAAATACGAATAGAGGGATTGTTTTGTATTACATGACTAAAATTGAGGATACTGTAAGAATACCACCTTATAGATTTGATGATCCTCTTGAAGAGGTAGCTATTCAAACTTTAAATGATACATATAACGGCCGTTTAGATAAAAAATTAGGTTTACTTATTTGTGTTAATGAAATTGAAGAAATTGGTGAAGGTAGACTCATCATGGGAGATGGAGCTTCTTACCATAATGTTGTGTTTAATGCAATATTCTTCAAACCTGAACAGCAAGAAGTTATTGATGGTGAAGTAATAGAAATAGCTGAATTTGGTGCTTTTGTCAGAATTGGACCTATGGACGGTTTGGTTCATGTTTCCCAAGTCACTGATGATTATATTAATTACGATTCTAAAAGAGGAGCACTCCTTGCAAAAGAATCTAATAAAACTTTAGATGAAGGAGATTTAGTTAGAACAAGAATTGTAGCTATCAGTCTTAAAGATAACTCTACCAAAAATACTAAAATAGGTCTTACCATGAGACAAAATAATTTAGGTAGATTTGAATGGATTGAAGAAGCTAAAAATAAAAATAAGAAGGCTAAATCATGAATGCATGTACAGTTTGTAAATATATTACTAATAAAGAACGTTGTCCAGTCTGCGGTAACCCAACTTCAGATAACTGGAGCGGTCTTTTAATAATTACAAAACCTGAAGAATCTGAGTTAGCTAATGAATTAAATATAGATTTAGCTGGCGAATATTGTTTAAGAGTAAGGTAGAAGGTTTTATTGTGTTACGTTTAGATGCAGAATTAAATAAGGATACTATTTCAAAGCTTAAAAAACCGTTAGGTAAATTATATCCTCACTTTGAAGATGCTATTGAAGAAATTAAATCTTCTGAGTTTTTAATTTCTGTTGGTGATGCAACTTTTAATAATCTTACCAAATATGAATTATATCCTGACATTGGTATAATTGATAATTTAATTCAAAGAAAAAATCATAATCATGAAGTTATCAAGGCAGAAAATATTTTAAAAGCTAAAAACCCTGCAGGGACCATTACAGATGATCTATGGGAAACCATAGGCCAAGCTATGAAGTTATCTGGTGATGGAAATTGTCATGTAATTGAAGTAGACGGGGAAGAAGATCTTGCAGTTCTTCCTTGCATCTTAATGGCTAGTGATGAGACTACTATCTTGTACGGTCAACCAAATGAAGGTTTGGTACTTTTAAAAGTTTGTGATGCTAAAGATTATGCTCAAAATCTTATTGATACCTTTATTAAAGAATAAAAGAGGGTTAATTATGGAAATTGATATTTTTGAAGATAAGGAAAATAAAGTTTTTAACAGAAGAGAAATAAAATTCTATGTTGAATATGAAGGAGAAGCTACTCCAAAAATTACCGATATCAAAAGTAAATTAGTAGCTTTATTAAATTCTAAAAAAGAATCTACTGTTGTAGATAATGTACAACCTCACTACGGTGAACCTAAAGCATTAGGTTATGCTAAAGTTTATGAAACTGTAGAAGATTTAGAATACATTGAAACTAAAAGTGTAATAGCTAAAAATACTGAAGCTTCTGAAGAAGCTGAAGAAGACGAAGAATAAGGTGATTCTAATGGTAAAAAAATCTGATCTTTACAAAGTAGACGGAGATAAAATCGAAAGAAAAAACCCAGTTTGTCCTCGTTGTTCTGACGGTGTATTTATGGCTGATCATGGTAATAGATACGCATGCGGTAAATGTGGATACACTGAAATGAAAAAAGATTAAACAATCTTTTTTTTAACTATTTTTTTTTATAAAATTTATTTTTAAGAAGGGAGTCTTGTGAATTTAAGAAGTGGTAGACTTAAAACAGAAATGACTGATGAAGCCGCTGAATATACTTCATCACTTGAATTTGATAAAATTATTTTTGAAGCTGATATTAAAACCAATTTTGCACATACTTTGATGTTAAAAGAAGAAAATATTATTGATGATGAAATAGCAGATAATATTTTAGGTGCTCTTGACCAGTTAAAAGAAGATGGCTATAATGAGCTTGTTTTCGACCCTTCTGTTGAAGATATTCACATGGCTATTGAAAATTATGTTACTGATAAAATAGGTCCAACTGCAGGTTTTATGCATACAGCCAAATCACGTAACGACCAGGTAGCTACTGATGTCAGACTGGTTCTTCGTGATAAAATTACCGAAACCCAAATCGGTATTTTGGAATTTATGGAAGGGCTGGTTGAAAAAGCAGGTGAACATTTGGAAACTGTTTTTATAGGTTATACTCATCTTCAGCATGCACAGCCAATTACAATAGCTCATCATTTGATGGCTCATGTACAGGCACTTAAAAGAGATTATGAACGTTTGGAAGATACTTATAAACGTGTCAATTTAAATCCTTTAGGTTCAGCAGCTATGACTACAACCAGTTTCCCGATCAACAGACAGTTAACCACTGATTTGCTTGGTTTTGATGCTTATCTTGAAAACTCAATGGATGGTGTTTCTTCAAGGGATTTCATTTCAGAAACAGTTTTTGATTTATCTGCATTATGTACAACATTATCCAAAATCTGTGAAGAACTTATTTTATGGAGTACTTATGAATTTGGTATTATAGAAATGGCTGATGAATATTCATCTACATCATCTATTATGCCTCAAAAGAAAAATCCTGATGTTGCTGAACTTGCAAGAGCAAAATCAACAATTGTCAACGGTGAACTTGTAACTATTTTAACTATTTTAAAAGCAATTCCTTACACCTATAATAGAGACTTGCAGGAAATCACTCCTCACTTATGGAATGCAGTTAAAGTAACTCAAGACACTTTATCAATAGTTACAAAAATGTTGCTTTCTGTTAAATTTAAGGAAGACAGATGTTTGGAGTTAGCCGGAACTAATTTTGCTACAGCTACTGATTTGGCAGATATTATGGTTCGTGAAAAACAGATTCCATTTAGAACAGCTCATAAAATTGTAGGCAGAATAGTCAATGAAGCTACTGCCAGCGGATTAAAAGAAGCAGATATTACATCAGAATATATTGATGATATAGCTTCAGAACTTGGTTTTGAAAAATTAGGTCTTGAAGATGATTTGGTTCAGAAAGCTTTAAATCCTTTAGAAAATGTTAAAATGAGAACTGTTCCGGGTGGTCCTTCTCCTGCTATGGTTGAAATAGCTAGAGACAATATTAAAGAATTTTTAAATGAAGAATTTGAGAAAAAAGGAATTTAATCTTTTTCCAATTCTTCATCTTCATCTGTGTTTTCTTGAGGATGTTTTTGTGATTCAAGATATGCTTCACGTATTTCCTCAGATAACTCCTCATTACCTTCTATAATCGGACCTGTGTAATCACAGTCATAGCATTCCCAGGTTGACCAGTTTTGAGGAATAATCCATTTTACTTTTTTTGATCCACAACGTGGGCAGATTTTAAATAACATATTCATTAATTTTACCTATGCTCTATTTAATCTTTTGTATTGTAGAAACTCCATATCAAATCAAGAGCTTCCCCTACTTCCAGAGCTGAAGACCTTGTTTCCCGTAATATTCTTTGAATGGAGTATTTTTTTAAATATGGGTATTTTCTATGGACTTCGTATAACAGAGGGCATCCGAATCCGCTAAATGACTGCAAATCAAATTGCTGTGTTAGGGATTTGTTTTCCTGTTTTCCAACAGCTAAACTTGCAGGTAAGTTAAGGCGGTACAGGCCTTTTTCCTGCGGGGTTATGCATTGTGTTCCTGTTGAGAGCATATCTCCAAATATGACTATTGGGATATTATTGTTTATTGCATATTGATTTATTAGTTCTTCAGTATGTTTGGAGCATCTTCCGCAGGGATGGAATCTTCCGTTTAGGGATTCCCTGATTATTTCACTGTAATCTGCTTTTATATATTCATGACCTGCATTCAGCTGGTCAGTTAATTTTTTGATGTTTCTTTTATACTGATTTGGTAAAATGATAGTTCCCGGATCAATTGTAACCGCTGTGGGATTGAATCCCAGGTATTTTGCTAAAATTAATGAAAAACTGCTGTCAACTCCACCGGACAGGGCAACTACTGCTTCTGTTTTTTCAGATTCTTTAAATACATTGCTTTCAAAATAGCTGTTATAGTCAAAGCTGTAGATGTTTTCTAATTTGGAGCTTAGAATTTTTTTCAGGTTCTGGATTCCTGTTAAATCAGAGTTAAATTCATCCAATGTTTTTTTGGAAAGTTTAAGTTTGTATTCCTTGGTCAGGTAATCTCCGTAGCTTTCCACATGGATGCTGTTTATTTTTAATTTTTCTCTTAGCTTTCCAACTACCCATCCGCCTTTTCCGATAATTGCAGATTTGTCAGGTCTGTCCTGGGTTATTATCCATAATTCGTTTTCCTTTTCGTTGTAGTAAATGTCTTCAATATGGATTTCAAGCTCTTCATGACCTATCTGTTTTCTTACCTGATTTATTTCTTCTGTCAGTTTTTCTTTAGTATACAAGTTTTTCACCAAATTTGCAATATTTTTCTTGATTGTCTAGTAAATAATATATACTAAGATATTATTAAATATAGTTTAACAGATATCATATTTTTAAATTAAATGAAGGTGCGATAAAATGGTTAAGTTTTTAGGAGGATTAGGTGATAATCGAGTAAAGAATGTAGAAACACCTACCTTTCTACCTGAGGACAATATAAGATTCGGTGTAGAATATTCTCCGGACTCCAGACCTCCGGTTATTGGAAGAAATCATACAATTCGTTCCAATTCAATTATCTATAATGATGTTGTAATTGGGGATAATTTCAGAACAGGTCATAATGTTGTTATTCGTGAGAATACAAATATTGGAGATGACGTTTTAATCGGAACAAACACTGTAATTGAAGGGGATGTTATAATCGGAAATGACGTCAGCATTCAGTCTAATGTTTATATTCCTACCAATTCAGTAATTGAAGATAATGTTTTTATCGGACCTTGCGCCTGTTTTACTAATGATAAGTATCCTGTAAGAATTAATTATGAATTGCAGGGACCTAAAATAAGAAGGGGAGCTTCTATTGGTGGTAACACTACATTTTTATCCAATGTTGAAATCGGTGAGGGATCTATTGTAGCTGCCGGAGCCATTGTTATTCACAGTGTTCCTCCGTTTTATTTGGCTATTGGAACTCCTGCAAGAATCAAGCCTCTTCCTGACCATTTGAAAGTTCCAAACAAATTATAGTTTGCATATTTTCGAACAAATTTCGAAAGGATTATATACTAGTTTTAATAAGATAAATAATTGTTTAAATTAAATAATTTAAATAGGAATAAATTTTAGAAAGGAGATATTATGTCTAAATGGAAATGTAGTGTATGTGGATACATTTACGACAGTGAAAAAGGCATACCAGAAAAAGGCATTGAAGCAGGTACAGAATTTGAAGATTTACCTGATGACTTTAAATGCCCAAGATGTGGTGCCGGCAAAGCTTTGTTTAAACAGTTATAGGTTTGGACAAAAGAAATTGATTCTAAATTATTTAAGGAGGAGTTATTATGGCTTATGTATGTAAAGTATGTGGATATGTTTACGAAGGCGACGATTTTGAAGACTTACCTGATGACTGGGTATGTCCTCTTTGTGGTGTAGGAAAAGACCAATTTGAAGAACAATAATTATTTATTCTTCATTTTATCTTTTTTAAAACCTGCTTATTTTTAAAATTAACCTTAATCTTATTGTGGAATTTTTCAAATATTTCTTTTATATTCCTATTGTTTTTGGAAACTAAATCATAGCTAATTTTTTCACCAAAATCTTTTTGAATGATTGTTAATTTGCTGTTTCTGATTTCTCTTTCAATATCCTTTAAATCAGAATAATCAAATGTAATATTGTAAACATCATAATATTCAACTTCAATTATTTCACTAGCTTCAATAGCTTCAAGAACTGATTTGCTGTATGCACGAACCAAACCTCCTGCTCCAAGTTTGATTCCTCCAAAATATCTTGTAACAACTGCTGTAACATTATGCAAATCATTTTTCCTTAATGCATTAATCATAGGTTTGCCTGCAGTTCCTCCAGGTTCGCCGTTGTCGTCATATCCCTCACCGTCATTTGTAATATATGCTGTACAGTTATGGGTGGCATCATGATACTGGTGATTTAACTTCTGAATGATCTCTTTGCTTTCCTTTTTGCTTTTGGTTGGAAATAAAGAGCAGATAAACTGGGATTTTTTAATATTTATTTCACTTTGAACAGCTTTTTCAATAGTTTTCATAATATCAAATACTTTTATATATTCTCGCAGACATAATTTAAGTTAATTAAATTAACAATATTAAGGTGGTATTTTGTCAAGTAAATCAGCTACATTATTGGTGGTTTTTGTAATAGCTGTTGGAGCATTTTGTATAGCTAGTGTTTTTGCAGCTATGACTGGAGAAATAAACATTTTACCAAATGAAACAGATTTGCTGAATTCATCAGATAACAGTACTGATGATGTTTCTGTAAGTGATTCATCAGCTGACGATTCCGGAAATGATTACAGCTATTCTTCATCAAGTGGTTCTGGATCAACTTCATCTCAAAGTCAGGATTCAGGATATAATCATGATTCTCCAAGCACTCCCGAACATAATCCTGACGGAGGTACTCACGATGATTCAAGTGGAGGTGCTTCTGGAACTGAGGAGGGTGGTGCAGGAAGAACTCCTTAAATTTTATTTTTTTTTTAAAAATCTAAAAGCTTTTCAATATCAAATACAACAGAGTTAATAGCTAAATCAAAGAGTTGTTTTCCATAGACTTCATCAACATAAACTCCGTTTTCTTCAACATCTCTTGCACCTTCTTCAATGTTAGGATCATTTTCACGAGCTTGTTTAAAACCATATAGACCAACTTCTTCATATTTACTTAAATCTGTCTGGTTTTCAATTTCAGCTTCGTTAATTATTCCCAAAACCTTTGCCATTGAAAGCTCACCGCTGCCTCCGTGAGGACCTTCTGTTGAAATAATTTTGTTATTAAAAATAATTGTCAGATTTGTTTTGTCTTCAATGTCATAGAGTTCAGTCATCAGAGGAATATTTCCTCCGTGTGAATTTACAATAACCACTTTTTCAATATCCAGATATTTTTTAGCAGAATTAAGGGTGCTGATTACATTTGCCTTTAATTCATCTAAAGAAACATGCACTCCATGATCTATTTCATCTAATTCATAAGCAGGAAATACTATTCCTAAAAATTTAGCTCCGCTTTCAAGGGATGCCTGAAATGCAATGTGTGCACCGATTTTGGCATCAGTATCTATAGGTAATGCAGGACCGTGATTTTCCAGATGTGACCCAAGAGCTATCACTCCGATTTTGTGAACTCTTGGATTTTTAATTTTTCCTGCTCTGTATCTTAATTCTGCCATTTAAATCACCATAATTATAATTCAAAGTTCCAAATGTCGTCTCCAACATAATGTTTTGTTTCAATAGCTTTACCAGAATCATTTTCAACCATTTCTTCTCCAGTAATTAAGCTTATTCCAATAGCTAATGGTTTTCCATGTGTTTCATCAATGATTAGAACAATATCTCCAGGATTTATATTCTCATCAGCAGCTACAATTCCAGGACTCATAATATCGGCACCATTACTTACAAAGCGAATTGCACCCATGTCCACTGTTACTTTTTTTCCATGGATTTCATTAGCTAGTGCAGCTTTTAAGGTTGGAAATGGCTTTTCATCAATTAATATGATGTAAGGTTCACCATCAACTAAAATAAATGAATCAGGTTCGGCTTCAAGTATTTCCACATTTTTCTTATTTTGGAGCAGTTCACCATATTCTCCCAATTCTTTTTTGATTTCTTTAATTTTCTTTTTTTTCAGAAAGTTTCTTTTTTTAACTTTTATAGTCATATTTTTTCCATACCTTAATTTTGATATGATTTATTATCTGATTTTTATTTATTATATTCTTTGGTTACAAAATTCAAATTTAATTTTAAAAAGTGATTTGACTGCACGGATTTGTTTTTCAGATGCTGAATTTTCTTTAATAATTTATATGATGCATATTATGTCTGTAAAATATTTTTTTGGGGGCTGGCTGGATGATTGGAATTTGCCTTTTTAGAAAATGATGAAATACAGTTTTTTTAAAATGAAATCAGTTAAATTTTTTAATAACTTTGTTTAAAATAAAGTTAGATGTCTTATATAGTGTAAATTACTGTTAATTTAGTGATTTATATTAGTTTTTGGTCTTAAAACAAACTAAACATTTATATAGTAGTAGAAGCATATAATTTAATATTAGTTTTAATTAGGTTTTGTCTTATCTAAACTTGATTATATTATGTCTAATATTTAAAAAAGTGATTATCATTAATTGCTTTTAAATTATAAAATACAATAAAAAATTATAGTAATATAAGGTGATAAAATGAGCGGACAAAATGTTCAAAGGCCACTTGATGCTTTAGGCAAATCTGTAAATTCTCCTGTTTTAATAAAACTTAAAGGAGATCGTGAATTTAGAGGAATACTTAAAAGTTTTGATTTACATATGAACTTAGTTCTTAATGATGCAGAAGAACTCCAAGACGGAGAAGTTACTAGAAGACTTGGTGTTGTGCTCATTAGAGGAGACAATATTGTCTATATCTCACCATAAGTACTATTTTAATTCTAATATTTGTAATAAACGAACTGATTAATTAGGAGGTGTATCAGTGTCAAAAGGTACTCCATCAATGGGTAAAAAGAATAAAAAGACCCATATAAGATGCAGAAGATGTGGAAGAAACACTTACCACATTCATAAAAAAGTTTGTGCTTCCTGTGGATTCGGTAAATCTAAAAGGATTAGAAGATACAGCTGGCAAAACAAAAAACCAACCACTAGAAAAAGATTAGTTTAGGTTGGTAAAAGCGGAAGATTATTTATTTAATCTTCATCAATTCTATTTTTCTATTTTTATAAAAACTTATTCAGCTGTTTTATTGGATTTTTCCTGTTTTTTGATTCAATTGAAGATATTGCGTAATTTTTGATATTTGCCAATATTTGGGCATACCTAATAAATCGTTACATTTATAAATAAGTTATTTAATAAAGTCATCCAATGAGCATGTTATTTCATTAAATTTCATGGAGGTTTCAGTTATGACTCAATTAAAGGAGATTGTTGAAAAAGAAAACATAAACTTGGATGAATATGTAACCTTTGTAACAGATAATCAGAAAGTATTGGCAGCTAATGTTAAATATGTAAAGATTAAACAAAGGCAAGATCATTTGATGGGTATAACATTTACTATAAATCCTAAACAGCTAAAAGAGGTTAACGAGTTTTTTGATTCCTTAACTTCCGGTGAAAGAATCTATTACAATATCAGTCAGACAGGATATATTCCTGTAAACTACAGGGGAATGCTGCCGATTTCTAAAAATGTAACACATAATCCTGAAGAAACATTTTCAGTAACTGTTATGGTAGATCCTGCTGTCACTATTCCTAAAGATACTTATGAAGAACCTGTCTGCGATAGCTGTGTGTTTCATTATATAAAATAAACAGGTGTAAAAGATGGATGATACTGATATAAGTCCTTATATAACATTGACTAAAGTTCGTTCTGGTGAAAGACTGCAAATTGAACAGAAATATGTTAAAATTAGAGAAGGGCAAAATAAAGTAATGGCAGTTAGTTATCAGGCTCCAATTTATGAAATAATTGAACTTGAAAGGTTCTTTGAAAATTTCCCTCCTTCCGAAAAAATAAAATTTAATATTGGAGGAACAGGAAGTGTTGGAGTAAATTTCAGAGGTATTATTGAAGGGGGTCAAAAGAATTTCAGCAAAAATATTGACCATAAGATAATACTTTTGGAAGAGTACAAATGCCCTAAAAAAGATGAATATACTATTCCTAAAAGGTCTTCCAGGTTTGTACCTAAAGTAAATCAAAAATCCAAATAATATGATAATCTATTATTCTGCAACCGGAAACTGCAAATACGTTGCAAATGAAATAGCCGATAAAACACGAGATATTGCAGTGTCTATGATTGGACATGATTATTCCATTTATTTAAAAAAAGGCGAGTCTTTAGGTATTGTAGTTCCTGTTCATTTTTGGGGTCTTCCTGCATTTGTCACGGAGTTTTTGTCAGGAACAGATATAAAATCTGAAGATGAAAATCCCTATATTTTTTTAATTGCTACTTTCGGATCAAGTCCTGGTTATTGCTGTGGTTATCTTGCCGATTTAATTGAATCTAAAGGCTTTGGTGTATCTGCCAAATTCAGTATTCTGATGGTTGATACCTGGACGCCGGTTTTTAATCTGTCGAATGAAGATAAGATTAATAAGAAAACTTTAAAATCTGATAAACAGATTGGAGATGTAATTTCTAAAATTGAAAGAAAAGAACCGGGAGATTTCGTTAAAAGAAAATTGCCTAAGTTTGTCTGTGATATTTTTAGAAAAATTACCACATCTTATAGAAAAACCAGTCATTTAAATGTTGATGATAAATGTGTTGGATGCGGATTGTGTAGAAAAAGCTGTCCGGTTAAGGCTATTGATTTACAAATGAAAAAACCGGTATGGGTTAAAAATGAGTGTGTTATGTGTTTGAGGTGTCTTCATTTGTGCCCTAAGTTTGCAATTCAATATGATAACAAAACTCAAAATCACGGACAGTATTTAAATCCACATATATCTTCTCTTGATTGAGAAAATTATTCGATTACACTTGGAACTTCATCTTCTATGGCATCCCACAATTCAGTAGCCCAGCCTTGTGAACCGTCAATTACCATATCCAGAAGTCTTACTTTTCCATCTTTAAAACGGAATAGTCTGTAGTCCTGCTGGGATTTTTTGGTACTTCCTTCTTTATTGCAGTCAAGGTATAGGCCTTCATCATATTCCTCTTCAAAGTCCCCTGCTTTTACAAAGTCTCCAACAAGTGAATATCCGTTTTTAACGGTTTTATCTAGTTTTTCAACAGTTTTTAACCATCCGCCCTGTGCTCTGAATTTTATGTCAGGGTCTATTCTTTTTATTTCTTCGAACCAGTTTAATTTCATGATTACCAAATCCTGTTATTTCTAATATTGGTTATTTTTGGCTTATAAAAAGAAAGCAAGAGCATTTGAAAAATAATAATTTTTATAACGATAGTTATATATACTTCTTTTTACAACTATAAATTTATATAAACCTAAAAACAAACTGTATTAACATATTTAAAGAAATTTGGTCTTTATTATGAATTTATTAGAAAAATTTAACATAGTCCCAAAGGACAGGCATCTTTATGATGTTGCATTTACTCATGGGTCTTATGGAACAAAACATGGTTTAGATTATACATATGAAAGATTGGAGTTTTTAGGTGACTCTGTTTTGAACATGATTGTTTCAGAATATTTATATAAACAGTATCCAGATTATGAAGAAGGTAAATTAACTAAACTGCGAGCAAATTATGTTTGTCAAACAGCATTAATTTATTATTCACATGAACTGGGTTTGGATAAGCATATCAAAATATATGGTGATGACAGCAAAATAACTGAAAATGAGGTATTGTCAATTACAGCAGATGTTTTTGAATCATTTTTAGGAGCAATATTTTTGGATCAGGGTATAGAATTTGCAAAGGATTACATTTCAAAAATAATATTTCCATACATTGATGCAAAAAAAGTGTTTTTCTTTGATTATAAATCAGTAATAAAAGAATACGGTGATGCCCAAGAAGTGGATATTGAATATAAAATAATTGATGAATGCGGTGTGCCTCATAATAAAACATTTATAATCTCTATATTGATTGACGGAAAGGAAATGGGTGTTGGTAAAGGTAAAAACAAAAAAGAAGCTGAACAGGCTGCTTCAAAACAGGCTATGAAAAAACTGAAAATACAGAAATATTAGGTGTTTTAAATGAAAAAAGAATCAGTTGGAGTTGTTCAAACAAAGTATTATAATATTGAAGAGTCAATTGAACTAGAAAGTGGAAAGACTCTTGATAACATCACAGTAGCTTATGAAACTTATGGTGAGCTTAACAGGGAAAAGGACAATGCAATTTTAATATGTCATGCATTATCAGGAGATGCACATGCTGCAGGATGGCATGAAGGAGATAAAAAACCCGGATGGTGGGAAATAGTAATAGGTCCCGGAAAAGCTCTTGATAGTGAAAAGTACTTTATAATCTGTTCTAATGTATTGGGAGGATGTAAAGGAACAACCGGTCCATCATCAATCAATCCAAAAACTGGTAAGGAATATGGTATAGATTTTCCGGTTATTACAATAAAGGACATGGTAAATGTTCAAAAGAAACTGGTTGATGCATTTGGAATTGATAAACTGGCAGCAGTTGTTGGAGGTTCAATGGGAGGAATGCAAACCCTGCAGTGGCTTGTTTCATATCCTGAAATGATGAAAAAAGCAGTTGCAATAGCTACAACAGCAAGATCTTCACCGCAGCAAATAGCATTTAATGAAGTGGGCCGCCAATCAATAGTAGGCGATCCGAACTGGAACGGTGGAAACTATTATGGAACTGACAAAATTCCAAAAGAAGGGTTGTCTGTAGCCCGTATGATAGCTCATATTACTTATTTAAGTGATGAATCAATGTATCTTAAATTTGGTAGGGATCTGCAGGATAAAGATGAAATTACATATGATTTGTCAATGGATTTCCAGGTTGAAAGCTACCTGCACCATCAGGGAGCAAGTTTTGTAAAACGTTTTGATGCAAACAGTTATCTCTATATTACAAAAGCAGTGGATTTATTTGACCTTGCCCAAAACAACTCTCTGATTGACGGACTTAAAGATGTAAAGGCAAAAGTGGAAATTATTTCAGTGGATTCAGACTGGCTATATCCTGTTGAACAGGGAACAGAAATCCTGACAGCACTTAATGCAAATGATGTTGAGGTAAGCTTTTCAGAACTTAAATCTAATTATGGTCATGATGCATTTTTACTTGAAAAAGGTCAGCTTAACTATATTTTATCCAAATTCTTGTCAGACAACATAGTTGAAGACTTGATGATTACTGATGTAGTTACAATTACCGAACAGGCACAGATAGAGGAAGCTGCTAAATTAATGTTTAATCTTAATGTTACACATATTCCTGTTGTTACAAATGGCAAAAAGCTGATTGGAATCGTAACCAGCTGGGATTTGTCTAAAGCAATAGCTACAAATTCCAATGATTTAAAAGAAATAATGACAAAAACAGTTAAATTCTGTCATGCAGACGATTCTATTGAATCAACAGCACGCAGAATGAGAAAATTGGATATTTCATGTCTTCCTGTTGTAGATGATGACTTTAAATTAAAAGGAATAATCTCTACTGATCAAATAAGTCATTTAGTATCAGAATATAGATAGAAAGGTAAAAATCCTTTCTAACTAACTGCTTTTTTTAATGCCTGGTCAATATCAGCTATTAAATCTTCAGCATCCTCAATACCAACAGACATTCTGATAAAGTCAGGAGTGATTCCGCCTTCAAGCTGTTCTTCTTCAGTCATGTTGGAATGGGTAGTGCTGGCAGGATGGATAACTAATGATTTTGCATCACCGATATTAGCTACATGGCTTAAAAGCTCAACACTTTCAATAAACTTCTTACCTTCTTCCAAGCCACCTTTAATTCCAAAACCAACAATTCCACCATAATTGCCGTTTAAGTATTTTTCAGCCATTTCATGATTTTCATTATCTTCAAGACCGGGATAATTAACCCATGAAACGGCTTCATGATTTTGCAGGAATTTAGCTATTTCTAAAGCATTCTTACAGTGCTGGTTAACTCTTAGTGATAGGGATTCAATACTTTGCAGGATTAAAAATGCATTAATCGGACTTAAAACAGTACCTAAATCCTTCATTAAATGCACACGGGCTTTGGTGATATAAGCTTTATTTCCGAATGCTTCACTATAAATTAAACCGTGATATGCAGGATCAGGTGTAGTGAACTGTGGAAACTTACCGTTTGCCCAGTTGAAAGTACCGCCGTCAACAATAACTCCTCCCATGCTGGTTCCGGTTCCTGATAAAAATTTGGTGGCAGAATGAACAACAATGTCTGCACCGTGTTCCAGAGGCCTAACCATTGTAATAGCTGAAGTATTGTCAACAATCAAAGGCAAATCATGTTTGTGTGCTATTTTAGCTATTTTTTCAAAATCGGGAATGTCTAATTTCGGATTTCCTATAGATTCGCAGTAAATTGCTTTGGTATTTTCATTTATTGCATTTTCATAAGCTTCCAGATCATGTGTAGGTACGAAATTTACTTTGATTCCCCAGTTAGGCATGGTATTTTTAAATAATGTAAATGTACCTCCGTAAAGGTTATTTGATGCTACAATTTCATCTCCTGAATTGGCTATATTTAAAATAGACAGTAAAATTGCACTCATACCGGTTGACTGTGAAAGAGCTCCAACACCGCCTTCAATTGCAGCCACTCTTTTTTCCAAAACATCCAATGTTGGATTGGATATTCTGGTGTATAGATAACCTTCTTCTTCAAGAGCATATAATTTTTTAGCTTTTTCAGCACTTTCAAAAGCATATGAGCTGGTATGATATATAGGTGTAGCTCTGGCTCCGGTAACAGGATCCACTTCTTCACCTGCATGAACTTCCAGAGTTCGTTGTTTGTATTTTTTTTGTTTATTCATATTATTCCTCAACTTTTATTTTTGTTAATCAATTATTTAATTAATTATGGTATAATTTATGGATTATTAAGTGAACTTAATATTCTGAACGAATTTTATATGCATTATCTTTTTTGTTAAACATTTCATAATTATTTTTCATATTTTTTAGTTATAATATAATTAAATATTATTGTTATTTTGAATAATATATAGTTAAAACTGATTATGTATGGTATTTTTGTCATTTGGGGGGGGGAAATTATATATTGTTTAATTAATTGAGGTTATTTATAATGTTTCATATAATTAACTTTTTTAATTATAATATTTTGTATAGCTGAATAGAAACATATATACATCATATGTTCCAAATATAATCCTGTAGAATTTTCATGTTCACATAATAATGTACATGAGAAAATTTTTTGAATTCTATAATTGGTGCGTTGATAAAATGGTTAAAAAGATATTTGCTGTTGTTGGATCGGCTTTATTATTTTTATTAATAATTGGAGCTAGTTCTGCAGCAGACATTGATATAAATAATGATGGAACATTTAGCGATGTTCAAAATGAAATAAATCAGGCTCAGTCTGGTGATACAATTTATTTAAACAATCACACGTTCACAGGATCCGGCAGTGAGATTTCTGTAGCTGGTGGATGGTTTTCTAATAAAGATAAGATTACTATTGACGGTTCTATTAATCCCAGCAAAGGTGGAACCGGTAATGAGATGTCTACATTAGATGCAAAATCAAGTTCCCGTGTGTTTAATATTGGAGCCAGCAGCATAACTTTGAAGAACATTATAATAACTAATGGTAAATATTCCGGACGTGATGCAAATGGTGCTGGTGTTTACAGTTCAGGTTCTAATCTTGTTTTGGAAAACTGTGTTATCAGTAACTGTGAAGCATCATCTAGCTCAAGAGGAGATGTTCATTCTGCATTATATTCAGAAAATACAGTAACATTATCTCGTTGTACTTTGGTTAACAATAAAGCTACCAGTACTTACAATACTGTAACAAATAGTTATGTTGTCAGAACTGCAAGTTTTGACGGGTCAATGACTGACTGTATTGTTCGTGATAATTATGTTTCTTCTATAGGGGCAATGGCTATTGGAATTACAATTGTTGGTTCCAGCAGCAATAAAGTAAGTAACACTAAATTTATGAACAATTATGCCACATCAACAAATGGAAATGCCTTTGGTGCTGCATTACAGGTATTGGGTATAGTTTCTAATTGTACATTCGAATATAATCAGGCAAATTCAGATGTTAATAACTCTCATGCCGGTGCACTTTGTTTCAGACCGGGAAGTACTGTTTATAACTGTACTTTTATAGGCAATATTGCATATAGGGGAGCGGCTACCACTTTCCATGCAAGCGGTGAATTGAAAGATTGTATATTTATTAACAACACTGCAACCGGTTTTGGTGGTGCAATCTCTACCGGATATGACGGTACTACAGGTCAAAAGGTAAAAATTTCAAATTCTTATTTTGAAGGAAACGCTGCACCTATCGGTGGTGCTATTACTACTCACGGTAACGATATAACTGTAGATAACTCCACATTCATATCAAATAAAGCTGCTGCTGATGGTGGAGCTGTTTATGTTGTTGATGATGGAATCACTGTTTTAAATTCTAATTTTGGAAATAACTCTGCTAAAAACCATGCCGGAGCTATTTATGTAAAAGGAAATAATGTTAAAATTCAAAATGCAACATTTGTAAATAATTCTGCACACTTCGCAGGTGCTGTGAGGGTGGAAGGAAATTATGTTAATGTTTTGAACGCTACTTTTATAGGAAATAAAGCTATTTCTGATGGTGTTTCAAAATCTCAAGCAGGAGCTTTAGGAATCAGTGGAAATAATGTTAATATAGACAGTTCTTACTTTGCAAATAACACTGTAGAAGGTGATGCAGGAGCTATAGGTGTAAAAGGAAGTCATATAAAAGTAACCAATTCACAGTTCTACTCCAACCATGCTAATCCATTTAAAAATGATTTAAATACTGGTTTAGGTGGAGCTATATATACTATGGGTAATAATGTAACTTATGATAATGCAATATTCAGATATAATACAGCTGTTAACGGTTCTGCTTTATTTGTAGACGGTGTAGCTTCTCTTAAAAATATTGTATTTTACAGAAACCAGGCTTATACTTATGCATTGCCTATTATTGTTCAAAATCCGAAAAATCCTTATGGAGTAACTGTTAATGTTACTGTAGTGATTATTGGTGGAAACAATATTGCAAATGCAATACATCATGTAGGTCAGCTTAATGATATTTCATTTGATAATGTAACTTACTTATTTAATGTAAACGGAACAATCATGAACAGAACAACCGGAGCAGATGAACTTCATCCGGTTGATGGTGTGGAAAACAGTAAAAACGGTACTTTAATCTATAGGGATGAACGTGAAAATACTCAGTTAATCAATCCGATTGTTATTTATGATGAAGACGGAAACATTATTTACAATGAAACTTTAATCTCTTCAATTTATGGTGATGTCAGGTTTTCATTAAGCGGTCTTGCTCCGGGTAATTATACCATTAAAGCAGAACACCCTGAAGATCTCTTCTATAAAGCTATCAAAAATGAAACTAATTTTGAAGTAGTTGGTTTTGTTGATTTGGATGTTGATATTACAACTGATAAAAATTATTATGGATTGGACGAGGAAGTTGAATGGACTATTAGTTTAACTAACTATGGTCCGCATACTGACAATTATTGTTATGTAAATGGAATTAAACTTGAGGATATTGTTGGTTTTACTCCTTCAAAAGGTACTTTTGATGCAGCTACAGGTATATGGAAAGTAGGAAAATTAGCCAAAAATGAAGTTGTTACTCTTAAAGTTAAAACAAAAACTACAAGTCTCGGTACTGTTACTCTGACTGTTAATGCAGTAAACAGTACTGAAGATACTAACATAAGTAACAATGTAGCTACTAAAACCATATACATACAAGAACTGCCTAAAGTAGTTCCTACAAAGGATGTAAATGTTACAAACCCTAACTATGGTGATAAAGTTAAATATACAATAGTGGTAAGTAATGTTGGTAAGATTACTGCTGATGTAACTTTAACAGATACTCTTGATAAAGGTTTAATATTTACTGGTGCTAGTGGTAATTATGAATATGATTCTACCACACGTACTGTTACATGGAATATTGATGGTTTAGCTGTAGGTCAAAACTTAACATTCTATGTATATGCTACTGTAGATGCTTATGGTGTTTTAAACAATACAGTTACTGTGGGAGACAATACTGTTATAAGAAATGTAACTGTTCCTGAAATTACTCCTGATAAAACTATTGATAATGATTCACCTAACTTCGGTGATAAAGTATCATATACTGTCACTGTTACCAATGGCGAATTTGAAGCTAATAATGTTATTGTTAAGGATGTTGTTGGGAACGGATTAACCGTTACTGATATTAGTGATAACGGTCAATATGATCCGATTACCCGTACTATTACATGGATTGTTGATTTAGCTAAAAACGAAGTAAAAACATTTACTGTTGAAGCTACTGTTTCAGGCTATGGAAATATATCTAACAAAGTTGTTGTTGGAAATAAAACAATCTTTAAAAATGTGGATGTACCTGAAATTACTCCTAAAAAAGATGTTAACAATACAACTCCTAACTTCGGTGAAAATGTAGCTTATACTATTGTTGTTTCTAATGACGGCATTAGTGATGCAAAACAAGTTGTAATAACAGATACTCTTGCGAAAGGTCTTAAATTCCTTGGAGCTAATTACAATGGTGTTTATGATGAAAATACACATACTGTAACATGGACTTTGGATATTGATTCAGGTAAAACTGTAGAATTAAAAGTAAATGTTACTGTGGAAGATTACGGTGTTTTAGTTAACAGGGTGACTGTTGGAGATAAAACAAGTTCTGTAGATATTGCAGTTCCGGAAATTATCCCTGATAAAACAGCTAATGTAACTGATGCTAACTTTGGTGACAATGTAACCTACACTGTTACTGTTACTAATGACGGTGATGTGGATGCTAGTCAGGTTGTCATTGTTGACCAATTAGGTAACGGCCTTAAATATGTCAGTTCTTCAGATGGTGGTGTTTGGGATGAAAAAACCAACACTGTTACTTGGATTGTTGATTTGGCTGCAGGCAAAACCAAAACATTAAATGTTGTAGCTACTGTGGTAGGGTATGGTAATGTAACCAACTCTTTAGCTGTAGGCAATAAAACTTCTAAAATAAACGTTAATGTTCCTGAAATTACTCCAAATAAAACTGTAGATAACAAAAACCCTAATTTTGGCGACAATGTAACTTATACTATTGTTGTTTCTAACGATGGTGCTGCTGATGCTAAGAATGTTGTTGTAAAAGATATTCTTGCTCCTGGTTTCAAGTTCATTGAAGCTAATTATGGTGGTGTTTATGATGAACTTACCCGTACTGTAACCTGGATTGTAGATGTTAATGCTAAAGGTTATGTTGATTTAACTATTAAGGTTATTGTTGAAGATTACGGTGTTTTAACCAACAATGTAACTGTCGGAAATAAAACAAGTTCTGTAAACATTACAGTTCCTGAAATTATTCCTAACAAAACTGCAGACATTGAAAATCCTAACTTTGGTGATGAAGTAACATACACTGTTAACATTACAAATGTCGGCAAATCCAATGCTGTCAATGTAGCTGTTCGTGATGTTTTAGGTGAAGGTTTAGAACTTATTTCAGCAGACGGAGGAGTATATAATCCGATTACCCGTACTATTACATGGACTGTTAATCTAAATTCAGGGGAAACAAAATCATTTAAAGTAGTTGCTAAAGTAATTGGATACGGGAATGTAACCAACTCTTTAGTTGTAGGTAATAAAACCTCTGCTGTAGATGTTGATGTTCCGGAAATTATCCCAAGTAAAGATGCGGACAATAAGTATCCTAACTTTGGTGATAGCATAGATTACACAATTACTGTTAATAACATCGGCAAAACAGATGCTAAACATGTAGTTGTTGTAGACCGTTTGGATAAGGGATTGAAATATGTCAGTTCTTCTCATAATGGTGTTTATGATGAAGCTTCTCATACTGTTACATGGGTAGTTGATATTGCTGCAGGCAGTTCTCTTGATTTGACTGTAACAGCTTTTGCTGAAGAATATGGCGTTTTAACCAACATTGTATCTGTTGGAGATAAAAGCGCTTCTGTAGATGTAAATGTTCCTGAAATTATTCCTAACAAAACTGCAGACATTGAAAATCCTAACTTTGGTGACAATGTAAATTATACTGTAACAGTCACTAATGACGGAAATGCAGATGCTAAAGCTGTTGTTGTTCGTGATGTTTTAGGTAAAGATCTTAAATTTGTTTCAGCTACCGGTACTTATACCTTTGATGAAGCTACACGTACTGTTACTTGGATTGTTGATTTGGCTAAAGGTGAAAGTAAAGTATTTAGTGTGATTGCTACTGTTGTAGGTTATGGAAATGTTACTAACTCTTTAGTTGTTGGTAATAAAACAACCGGTGTTATTGTGACTGTTCCTGAAATCAATCCGGACAAAACAGTTGACAACGAAATTCCTAATTTCGGTGATAATGTAACCTACACTGTTACTGTTACTAATGACGGTATCGGTGATGCTAACAATGTAGTTATTACAGATGTTTTAGATAAAGGATTGAAATTCTTAAATGCAACTGGAAACTTTACATATGATGAAAAAACAGGCACAATTACCTGGACTGTTGATTTGGCTAAAGGCGAAACCAAAACATTCAATGTAAATGTTACTGTTTTAGGTTATGGTGTTTTACCTAACACTGTTGCTGTTGGTAATAAAACAGCTGTCAGAAACATAACAGTTCCTGAAATAATCACTGTAAAAGAAGTTAATTCCTCTGATATTCATATTGGAGATGAAATAACCTACACTATTACAGTTTCCAACCCTGGAAAAATCAATGCAACAAATGTTGTAATTAGAGATATTCTTCCTGAAGGATTAAGATTCATCAATGCTTCAAACGGCGGAGTATATGACCCTGTTACTGGAATTATTACATGGATTTTAAACATCACAGCTAATTCAACTGTTGATTTGACTGCTGATGTATGTGTAAACAAATCAGGAAATATTACAAATACTGTAAATGTTGGAAACAAAACTTCCAACTGCACTATCGAATCCGGAGATATTGTTGATCTGGAAATACACATTGTTGCTGACAAATCCGAAATATATGTTGGAGACAATGTTGTCTACACTGTTACTGTCATAAATAATGGACCAAGCGATGCAATAAATACTATTGTTAATATATTAATACCAAATGCATTAAGCATTCTCTCATATAATGCAACAAAAGGAACATTTGATAAAACTTCAGGCAACTGGTCTATAGGAAACTTAACAAATGGTGAAAAAGTCGTATTAACATTTGTAGCTAAAGCATTAAACGAAGGCAATTCAACAGTATATGTCAATGTAACAAGCGAAACCTTCGAAGTAATCATGGAAAACAACTACGACAATGTAACTGTTAAAGTCCTTAAAAAAGCAGCTCCGATCGGTCCGGATAAACAGGTTCATCCAGATGGTTCATCTTCAGATAATGAATGTGGCAAATCTGTAAACTTACCGAATACAGGAAATCCACTTGTAATGTTGCTCTTATGTATTTTAAGTGTAATATTCGTCGGATCTAGAAAAAGAAAATTATAATTTATTTGTGGTTTGGGTTTAATTACTCAAATCAGCTTTTTTTATTTTTTAAGATTAGCTATTTTTTCATTGTTATTAATGGATTGCTCTTATTATTTTCTTAGAAATTAACAGTAACTTGTATATAAAGAGTACAACAAATATTAAAAATAATTTGGGTATTGTTGTGGTAATAGGCTAGTCATATTAACCTGTTAAATCTTTTAAAACTAAAAAATATAATATTTTGTTTTAGATATGCATTACTTTTGAAGTTTATTTATTGAAAATTCCCAGTTTTCCAATAAATCATAAATCAGTAATCCTATTATAATCATTAAAATTCCATTGAAAATTATCCAGTATCTGCCGGGATATTCTAGATAAAACATTATTGAAGACGGAGCATTTCCTGATACAAATTGACTAGCTACTGAAATTAGAATCAAAGCGGAAATTTGAATACCAATATCCTTATTTCTATATTTAATAATAACGATAATTGAAATCAAAATTGATACAATTATAGTTAGAAAAATAATAAAAATTAATAAAATAATCTTCATTCCATTCATCATCAAATCCACTAAATCGCAATTATTATTTTTAAATCTTATTTAATGATCATTAAAAAAGCTATTTTTACATATGAAATTATAAAACAAACCATGGTTGAATTTTTTAGTTTTCGGATATTTTCTGTTTTTTTAGTTGAATCCATATGCTGATTTGGATTTCTAAAAACACATCTGAATTTCATAAAAATGTTTATATTTTAACATACAATCATTAAATATCTGTTAATTAATATGTTACAGGTGAATTCATGTTCAATAAAAAGTATTTTATTTTAGTTTTTTTTGTTTTTCTGATAGCTATAACTTCAGTCAGTGCGCAGGATGATGCTGTAGCTAGTCAGGATTTAAATGAATTGTCATTTAATGATAATGTGGTGTTGGATATTAACACTGATGCAGAACACTATGCAGATGGTGGAGTAAGACAGGACACAGGTCAGACTGCTGATGATTTGATTAATTTAAGTGAATGCAGTTCAGCTGTTCTTCAGGTAAGTGATAATGAAGGAGTTATCTGTGTCAGGCGTGATGCTACAAATGCCGCTGATATTTATATTGAAAGCGGCAGCTGGGGAGATATTGGTTATCTGAAGCAATATAAAACCAGCGGGGGTTATTTTTCACATGCAATTGTCACATCCAATGGCTGGCTTATTGGTAATGGTGGTGTAACAGACGGTTCTGTATTTCGCCAGATTGAAAGCATAGCTTCTGAAATGGTTGTCACCAATCAGATTACAAATGATTATCTTTCAAGAATTTATAAGATAATGTCCAGATATTCTTTAGGTCATTTTGTAATTAAGGCGGCTGACGGAACCTATGGTGTTGTTTTCAGTAATTTGTATCATGTTTCTAAACTGCAGCCAGGACAGTATGTTTTATGTCCTAATGTTTATTCCATGTCTCAAAAAGGCAGTTATGACAGCAGTCTGAATCCGGTTGATGCTGCAGTTAAAAAAGTTTATACTGACAGCTATGGTGTCAATAGGAGAAATATAATGACTTATCACTGGAAGCTGACTGCTTCTTCTGATGGACTGTCCTATGGAGTAGATTCCTATGCATCAAATGATGACGGTAGAGGTGTTGGCCGCTCAACATCCAATATGGCAGATAATGTTTATTACTTCAGTAATTTCCATTCAAGAAATTCCATTCCATTAGCCAGAGATAAAGTGTTTTTGGGAACTCATGTTTTTGAAAACAGTATGGAAGTTTTCAGATTACTGACTCCCGTCAGCTCATGTCCTGTTGGCGATAGTATTGAGCTGAAATATCAGGTTAACTATATTGCTCATTCAAGCCCTGTAGTTCAGTTTGCTCTTCCTGAAGGATTTGATTTTAATGGTGCAAGTGTATCTAGGGGAAATTACAGATTGGATTCTGGCCGTATTGTAGTTTGGAATTTAAATGACTGTGATATGAATAATTACATCACAATTTCTCTTAAGGCACTTAAATCAGGACAGTTTGATTTATACCATTCACTGGATAACAATTTTGTCGGAAGCGATAAATTATTTGCAAATGATTATGGTGCTGTACTTTGTGCAGATGACGTAAACAAATATTATAGAGGTCCTGAAAGGTTTAGCATATCCTTAAAGGATGTTAATGGCAATCCTATTGTTGGTGAAAATGTTATTATTAATATCAATGGTGTTGATTATAAAAAAGTTAGTGATGATAAGGGCACTGCTTCACTGGCCATTAATCTGGATTCTGGTGAATATCTTGCCAAAGTAAGTTATAATGGGCGTTTTGGCAGTGATTCCAAAAAAGCCAATGTAAAAGTATATGAAACTATCTCAGGAAATGATATTGTAAAGATGTTCAGAAATGAAACCCAGTTTTATGCAAAATTCATTGATAGTTCAGGAAACCCTTTAGCTAAAAGGGCAGTTACATTCAATATCAATGGTGTGTTTTATACAAGAAACACTGATGATTCAGGTTATGCAAAATTAAACATTAACTTAAGACCGGGAACCTACATTTTAACGGCATACAATTCTGTAAACAATGAGAAAAAAGGTTTCAACATAACTGTCAAAGCTCTTATCTGTGAAAACCAGGATATAGTTAAATATTATAAAAACAGCACACAATACACAGCAAAAGTCTATGATAAAGACGGAAGATTAGCTATTGGTAAAAATGTAACATTCAACATAAACGGAGTATTCTATAAAAGGACAGTTGATGAAAATGGTACAGTAACACTAAACATCAATTTGAATCCCGGAAAATATATTGTAACTGCAATATATGAAGGATATGATGTGGGAAACAATGTGGTTGTTAAAAGTGTTCTGCTTACTGATGATTTGTTCATGAAGTTTAAGGACGGCAGTAAGTTTAATGCAACTGTTCTTGACGGTCAGGGAAAATCCTTAGCTAATCAGACAGTGATATTTAATATAAACGGAGTATTTTACAATAAAACAACAGCAGATAATGGTGTTGCAAGTTTAAATATCCGACTTCTCAGGGGAGAATATATCATCACTTCAATATGGAACAGTTATCAAATTGGAAATAAAATTACAATCCGTTAGGAGAAATCTTCTCTTAACTCTTTTTTTATTTTATAATTTTATATGTGATGAATAACTTTTTGATAATCATTAAATAGACTTTACAATTATTATAAACAGTTTATATGGGCTAATCGAAACAGTTGTATAAAGTATTTTAAATTCAAAAATGTTAAAAATATGAAAATTCTATTTATTTTATTAGATGACAAGAAAAAATAGTTAATCTACATTAGCAAAATTAACTCTCAAATCCAGAAAATAGAAGAGTTCAAAAAAGAATTATTGCAGTAAATGCTTATTTTTTTTAATTAGATTTAATTCAGAATATTTATATATTATTAAAAACAATTTAATTAATGTAGTACATAAAATGTGTTAATATTTATGTAAATTCTATAATGACTTGTGGTGAATTAAAATATGCGTTTGATGATTGTATTTGAACCTAAAGAATATGTAAAATATTCAGATATTGATAAATATGATGTGCAGGGTTTTATTTATTCTTTATTGAAAAATAGTTCATTATTTAACAATTTACATGATATAGTAGGATTTAAATTTTTTAATTTTTCGAATATATTTCCCATATCTGATTTTGAGAAAAATACTTTAAAAAAATTGATAATTTCTTCTCCAAATCCCGATTTTATTAGAAGTTTATATGATGAGTTAAATAAAATTTCTACATTCAGGTTAAATAAATATAAAATGGAAATTTTAAAAATAAAAGTTTTACGAAATAAAAAATCTTCTAAATTTATTTCAAGTACTCCAATAGTTTTATTTGAAGATAATGAAAATAATAGATATTATTCTTTCAAACAAAATCCTAATTTTGATTTCTTTTTTAATAGACTTAAAGATAATGCAATTAAAAAATATAATGCATTTTATGATGATGATTTTGAATTAGAATCTGATTTATTTTCAGGTTTTGAACTTGTTAGGGAGGTTTCAGTTAGGGTTAAAAAAGATGGTAATTCATTTATTATCATTGGTAGTTTATGGAAAAATTTAGAATTTGAATTAACCAATCAAAATAAAGATTTCTATAATTTTTTATTTGATAATGGACTTGGTGAAAAAAATAGTTTAGGCTTCGGCTTTTTAAATAGTGGGAAGTGATAAGATTGCTTAATGCAATATATAAACTAGGTAAATTATATTTGGAGAAAGAAGGATTAAATGAATTTGAAGTATTGTTAGATAATAAAAATATTGGTGCGGTACTTTCAATTGATTTGATTGAAGATGATTTTGGTAATTTTTCTTATGATAAAGTTTCTCAGGAAGATTATGATACTCATAAGAAAATGTTATATCTTTATAAAAAAGGATCTTCAAGAGGAGCTAATATTTCACCTTCTTCTTTAATAACTGGTATTGAAAAAACATTCAATAGTAAGTTTTTAAAATGGTTTGAAAATAATCAAAAAAATAATGAATATTTTAAAAAATGTTATGATTTTTTTGAGGATAATAAAGATAATATAATAAGCGATTTAAATGAAGTTTATGAAAGTATAGATGTAGGTAAATCTAATGTTCTTTTAACTTTAAAAATTTTTAAAAATAATCAATATAGTTATTTGGGAGATATTGATTTATTCAAAGAATCATTTATAGAAACTTCTTTTGAAAAATTTTATAAAAAAGGATCTAAAGAAATTAAAGGGGAATCTTGTTGTTTTTTATGTGATGAACACAAAACTGTTTATGGACTAGTTGCAAGTGCCTTAGGTTTTGCTTTTTCAACACCTGAAAAGCTGGGTAATGTTCCAGGTAACCATATTTTGAATCAATGGAAATTATTACCTATTTGTGCTGATTGTGCACTTTATTTAGCAGCGGGTAAAAATTTTATTGAAAAATATTTAAGTTTCAAAGAATTTGGTTTGTCTTATTATGTAATACCTACATTTTTATTTGATTCAAAGGAAGGTTTTAATAAGTTATATTCTATTTTGAAATCTTTTGAAAAAGATGAAACTCAAAATTCTAAAGATGAAATCGCTATTGAAAATAAATTATTTAGATTAGTTAAAAAAATTGATGATATTGTTGAGTTCAAATTTTTATTTTATGAATCTTCAAACAGTGCTTTTAATATTTTGGCTTATGTAGAAAGTGTAATTCCTTCATGGTTAAATAAATTGTATGATGCACAATATGAAATATCTGATTTTGATTTTTTTAATGAATCAAATTTAAAAAATATTTTTGGTAATAAACATACTGGAAATGTTATTGATTTAATTAATAATAATGAAAAATTTTATAAATGTAGTGAAAATGATTGGTTTAAAAAGATTTTGAGAGATTTTACTTTTAGTTTTTCAAAAAAAATTTACATTGATTTAGTGGTTGATGTAATCAGTAATAAAAAATTAGATTATAAATTTTTGATGAATAGAGTTATGGATAAAATTAGATCTAATTGGCGTAACAATGAAGGTTATGCTCTTAAAATTTCAGTGTTAAAATCATTAATGTTGTTAGTTTTAATGTTTAAATTAAATTTAATTAAAGGAGTTGAAAGTATGGATATTGATGGTGAATTTTCTTTAGAATCACTTTTAAATTCCCCTGATAAAAAAGCCTCTTTTTTATTAGGTGCTTTAACTAAAAGATTATTAAATGTACAATATAGAGAATTGGGGTCAAATCCTTTTTATAATAAACTTTGGGGTTTGTCTTTAGACCAGAAAAAAATTAAAAAATTATATCCTATGGTTATTAATAAATTAAGGGAATATAATATAGCATATTTGGAGTTGGAAGAAAACATTTCTAAAAATTTAATTAATTCAGAAAGTAATTGGAAATTAAATAGGGATGAAACAAGTTATTTCTTTGTTTTAGGGTTTACAATGCCTTATTTTGAAAAAAATAATAAAAAAGAGGATGATTTAAATGAATAGGTCTGAAATATTGTTTTTATATGATATTGCTGATGCAAATCCTAATGGTGATCCATTAGATGATAATAAGCCAAGATTGGATGAAGAAAACGAAATAAATTTAGTCACTGATGTAAGACTTAAAAGAACAATTCGTGATTATTTACATGATTTTAAAAATCAAGAATTATTTATTAAAGAAATTAAAGATAAAGACGGAAATATTCAGGATGCTAAACAAAGAGCAGCTGATTTTTTTGATGCAGATAAAAAATATGGTGCAATTGATGATGCTAGAAACGATATAAAAGAGAGTATTGTTTCAAAATGTATTGATGTTAGGTTATTTGGTGCAACAATTCCAATTGAACCTAAAATTAATTCTAAGAAAAAAACCGGTTCTGTCACGTTAACAGGCCCTGTACAATTTAGGATGGGTAGATCATTAAATAAAGTTGAAATTCAACATATAAAAGGTACTGGTGCTTTTGCGTCTGGAGGGGGAAAAGACCAAAAAACATTTAGGGAAGAATATGTTGTGCCTTATTCTTTAATTAGTTTTTATGGTATTATTAACGAAAATGCGGCTAAAGAAACTAACTTAAGTGATGATGATGTTGATTTGTTGATGGACGGAATTTGGAATGGTACTAAAAATTTAATTTCACGTTCTAAATTTGGGCAATTGCCAAGATTTTTAATGCAAATTGAATATAATGAAAATAATTATTTTATTGGTGATTTGAATAATAAAATTTTTATTACTCATGATTTAGAGGATGATAAAAAGTTAAGAAATATCTCTGAAATTAATTTAAATTTATCTGAATTATTAAAAGCAATAATTGAAGATAAAGATAAAATTAATAAGATTAATTATAAATTTGATTCTGGAATTAAATTTGAGGGTTATGAATCCGCAGATGATTTACTTGATGAATTTAACTCAAATGGAATTAAAACTGAAGAAATTAATTTTTGAGGTTTTAAAATGACTGAAAAGCTATTGGCTTTTGATATATGGGGGGATTATGCATATTTTAGGAGAGGATATACATCTACTTCTACAATATCTTATCCTTTTCCAAGCAGAACTACAATTGCTGGTTTAGTATCAGGGATTTTAGGATTAGAAAAAGATAGCTATCATGATTTATTTAATGAAAATAATAGTAAGATTGGTTTACGAATATTAAATTCTATAAAAAAAATTAATATAAATTTAAATTATATTAATACAAAAGAGGGATTTTTATTATCTGATATTAAAAGCAATCCAAGAGTTCAAGTACAAGCAGAATTTCTTAAAGATGTTAAATACAGAATTTATGTATCTTTAAGTGATAATCAGTATATGGATGAGTTATTTTCCTTATTAAATGAACATAAATCAGTTTATACTCCATGTTTGGGAATTAGTGAATGTATTGCAAATTTTAATTTGGTTTATGATGATTTACTAAAATTAAATAAACAAAATGGAACTAATGTTGATATTAATTCTATTCTTTTGAAAAATAAATATGATTTATTAATTGAACCAAAAAAGAAGTATGGTGTAGTTAAAAGTCCAGGTTTTATGGATTCTGATAGGGTAGTTTATAAATTTTTAGAGCATTACTATGAAGAGAATGGTAATTCTATTAAGATTAAACAAGGGGAATATTATAAAGTAGGGGATGAAAATATTGCCTTATACTGATTTAATGTCTCATCCAAACAAAAAATTAGAAAATCATTTGAAAAATGTTGCTGATTTTTCTTATGATGTTTTTAATTTTTTAGAAATTGAAAATAAAGAATTATTTTCAAATATTTCCTTTTTAATAGGTTTAACGCATGATTTCGCAAAATCAACCTCTTTTTTTCAAACATATTTGTCTGACCATACAAAAAAAGAAAATACTCAACATAGTTTTTTATCAGCTATTTTTACATATTATGTTGTTAAAAATTATTTAGATAAAAACAATATTAATTTTGAATCAAATTTATCTATTATATCTTATATTGTTGTATTAGCACATCATGGTAATTTAAAGGATATTACAAAATTAGATGATTATAATGAGAAAAAAATTAATAGTAAAATGGTTTTGAAACAGATTGAAGATTTAAAAAGCTCTGATGATAATTTATCTAAATTTTATGATGATTTTGAAATAGATTTTTTTAGATTTTTTGATGAATTTGATGAAATATCTGAAGAAATTACTGATGAATTATTAATTTTTAGTTTTGAGGGGAATATTGACAATTATTTTTATATTTTATTGTTCTACTCTTCATTATTAGATGCTGATAAAATGGATGCTTCTGAATCTAAAAGAATTAATAGAGATAATATTCCGGGAGATATTGTAGATATTTTTAAAAAAAATAATTTGAGAGATTCTAAAGACAATATAAATAAAACGCGTGAAGAAGCTTATCAGGAAGTTAATGGAAATATTTTAAATATGGATTTAAATGAAAGGATATTATCTATTGAATTACCTACTGGGATTGGAAAAACATTTACAGGTGTTTCAGCAGCTTTAAAATTAAAAGAGAGAATTAATAATGAATTAAATTTTAATCCAAGAATTATTTATTCATTACCTTTTTTAACTATTGTTGATCAAAATTCAGATACTATTAGTTCAATTTTAAATGAATCTAATTTGAAGGGGTCTAATTTTTTATTAAATCATAATCATTTGTCTGATATGAATTATAAAAGTAATGATTTGGAAGAATATAATATAAGTAATTCTAAAATTTTAATTGAGGGTTGGAATTCTGAAATAATTGTCACTACATTTATACAGTTTTTTTATAGTATAATTAGCAATAAAAATAAATCTTTAAGAAAATTTCATAATATAACTAATTCTATTATTTTATTGGATGAAATTCAATCATTACCTTATAAATATTGGAAAATTATAAATTTATTTTTTAAAAAATTAGCTTATGAGTATAATTGTTGGATAATTTTGATGACTGCGACTCAGCCGTATATTTTCAAAGAAAATGAAATTAAATCATTGGTTGATAATGTAGAATATTATTTTAATAAATTTGATAGAGTAAATTATAATTTTAATTTGGATAGTCAGAATTTTGAAGATTTTAAAAAAGAATTTGTTGATAAAATTAGCAATGATTCAAAAAACGATTATTTGGTTGTTTTAAATACTATTAATTCTTCAAAAGAATTATATGAATTTATAAAGGATTATTATTCGGTTATGGATTATGATATTTATTTGGATGACTGTAATGGTATTTGTTATATAGGGGATGACATTCAGTTAATTTATCTTTCAAATAATATTATTCCAAAACATAGGTTAGAAAAAATTAATGCTATTAAGGAATCACACAGACAAAGTATTGTTATATCTACTCAGTTAATTGAAGCAGGAGTGGATATTGATGTTGATATTATTTATAGAGATTTAGCACCATTGGATTCATTAGTTCAAACAGCAGGTAGATGTAATAGGAGTGGAAATAAAGAGAAAGGTGTTGTTAATGTTATTTCTTTAAAAAATGAGAATGGAAAATCATATTCTAGTTTTATTTATGATTCTCTTTTATTAAATAAAACAAAAGAAGTTTTAACATCATTAAATCAAATATCTGAAAAAGAATTTAATTTAGCAGCTGCAAAAAATTATTTTAAATTAATATATAATTCAGGTACTCAAGAGGATTATTTAATTAAAATAATTAAAAATTTAAGATTTCCAGAGATTCCATCTAATTTTAAATTAATAGAAGAAGATATTCAAAAGGTAGATGTTTTCGTGGTTATAAATTCAGAAGCTAAACTTCTTTTTGAAAAGTATAAGGATATAATTAATAATTATAAAGGTTTTAATAGAAAGAATGAATTTTTGAAAATTAAAAATAAATTTTACAAATATGTAATTTCTGTTGATAAAACAAAAATAGGATCTACTAATTTATGTAATGATGAGATTTTTTATATAGGTGAAAATGATGTATTTAGAAAATATGATTTGGATACTGGTTTTAAACCTGAAGATGATGAAAATCCATTTATAATATAAGTGATAATAATGGAATTAGAAGATATTACCGGTGTAATGGTTCAGTATTATGTTACTTGTAAACGGGAATTATGGTTTTATTGTAATCAAATTAATATGAATTATAATAATGATGATATAAGTATTGGAAAGTTAATTCATGAAAAAAGTTACTCTAGAGAAAATAAGGAAGTCAGAGTAGATAATCTGGTTTTTGATTATGTTAAAAAAGATGGTTGTTTATCTATTTTCGAAGTTAAAAAATCAAGTAAATTGACTATTGGTGCAGAATATCAATTGTATTTTTATTTATACACTATGAGTAGATTTGTATCAGAGATTAAAGGTGTTTTAGTGTATCCTAAAGAAAAAAAGAAAGAAGAGCTAATATTGGATGATGAAAAAATTAAAGAAATTGAGAGTATTTTAGAAGGTATTTTACATATATCAGCTTTAGAAAAACCACCAATTGCTAAAAATAAAAATTATTGTAAAAAATGTTCATTTTATGAATTGTGTATGGTTTAGTGATTTTTATGAAGAATCCATTGTATATTACATCACATGGGATATTATTACGGAAAGATAATACTTTATTTTTTGTTAAAGAGGATATAAAACAACAAATTCCAATTCATGCAATAAGTGAAATTAATTGTCATGGAAAGGTTACTGTAAAATCAGGGGCAGCTTCTTTTTTGATGAAAGAGGGAATTGTAGTTAATTTTTTTAATAAATATGGTTTTTATGAAGGATCATTATATCCTAAAATTAAATTAAATTCTGGTTTGGTTGTTGTTAAACAATCTGAACATTATTTGAATCATGATAAACGAATTTATATTGCTAATGAATTTGTTGAGGGGATTAAACATAATGTTTTAAAAACATTGAAGTATTATTCAAAGAAAGGAAAAGAATTAGATGAATATATAGATAATATAGAAAAAGAGGAAATCAAAGGAGATATATCTCAAATAATGAGTAGTGAAGGAAGAATTTGGAATAATTTTTATCAAAGTTTTAATATTATCTTGCGTAAATTTAATTTTATTAAACGGGAAATTCGACCACCTACAGATGAAATTAATTCACTATTATCCTTTGGAAATTCATTGTTATATACTACTGTGTTATCTGAATTGTATCAAACATATCTCCATCCATCTGTAAGTTTTTTACATGAACCTTCTGAAAGAAGATTTTCTTTATCTTTAGATATTGCAGATATTTTTAAACCAATTATTGTTGATAGAACCATATTTAAGCTGGTAAATAATAACATGATTAATAAAAAACATTTTTCAAAAGATGTTGGTGTTTTATTAAATGATGCTGGAAAACAAATTTTTATATCTGAATATCAAAAGAAACTTGAAACAACTATAAAACATCCTACTTTAAATAAAAAAGTTTCATATAAATATTTAATTCGTTTAGAGGGTTATAAATTGATTAAACATATTTTAGATGATCAACCTTATGAAAGTTTTAGGATGTGGTGGTAGTGTATTTGGTTGTGGTATATGATGTTAATATTGAGCGAGTTAACAAAGTTCATAAATATTTAAAATCTTATCTGCATTGGCAACAAAACTCGGTTTTTGAAGGGAAAATCAGTAAATCACAATATAATAAAATTCTTGTTGAATTAAAAAATCTTGTTGATGAGGAAGAAGATTCGATTATTGTTTATAAATTTCCTTATAAATATCTAGATAAAATGGTAGTTGGCATTGAGAAAAATCCAATTTCATTTATTTTATAATTTTCTTATTTTTTAAAAAGTCCACCTTTATAAATAGATAACATTATTAATGGTGGACAATAAAATTAATTTGTAGAAGAATTTTTAAGATTTTTTGGCAGGTTTTAAGGATTTTTCGTCTCGGGTTTAAAATAGACTTAATAGTATGGAAATTTATATACAACAACAACCACCACCAATAATAAACAGCGGTTTAAAATAGACTTAATAGTATGGAAATATTTCTAGTTTTGGAAAACATGGAGCAGGAACTCCTGGTTTAAAATAGACTTAATAGTATGGAAATTGCCCGGCATATAGCGGCACAAAAAGACAAAAATAAGTTTAAAATAGACTTAATAGTATGGAAATTGCTTAGTAGTATATATAGTTTGTGGTTTATGGTTTGTTTAAAATAGACTTAATAGTATGGAAATCCTCATCAATCATATTTCCAACCCCCATTTACTACCGTTTAAAATAGACTTAATAGTATGGAAATTATCCTGATTTAGATTGGAATAAATATAATACTCCGAGTTTAAAATAGACTTAATAGTATGGAAATATGGTCAGAAAATGGACACTACTGGTTGGCAAAAGAGTTTAAAATAGACTTAATAGTATGGAAATGGAGATATTTCTCCTGATGCAGATTTTGAAAAAATCGTTTAAAATAGACTTAATAGTATGGAAATATTTTAAAGTAACCCATTTACCAAGCAATGCTTCTCGGTTTAAAATAGACTTAATAGTATGGAAATAATCATCAATGATTTTTTCAAAATCTGCATCAGGAGAGTTTAAAATAGACTTAATAGTATGGAAATAAAAAGTAGTGTAAATTTTGATGAATGAGTTTTTCATGTTTAAAATAGACTTAATAGTATGGAAATTTGTAAGGATTGGAGTAAAACTACTAATGATAAAGGGTTTAAAATAGACTTAATAGTATGGAAATGTTGAATTAACTGAAGGCATGGCTTCAGGAGAAGTAGTTTAAAATAGACTTAATAGTATGGAAATCTTGTTTCTCTGAATGTTTTATCCCAAAATTTGAAAAAGTTTAAAATAGACTTAATAGTATGGAAATTCTTGCTCTGATATAACATACCCTGAAATAGGTGTTAGTTTAAAATAGACTTAATAGTATGGAAATTGTCATCATTCATAATACAGTACAAGACTTTACAAGGTTTAAAATAGACTTAATAGTATGGAAATATGATTCCCAGTCAAATTGAGGGTATCTTTCTTTGTGTTTAAAATAGACTTAATAGTATGGAAATTCAAAAACATTTTTAGTCAAATTATACGCTACTCTTTGTTTAAAATAGACTTAATAGTATGGAAATCACCAAACCACATAATCACCGGACCCATAAAACAAACAGTTTAAAATAGACTTAATAGTATGGAAATAGTATTCCTCCCCCAATTATTGGGGTTGCTATTATGTTTAAAATAGACTTAATAGTATGGAAATGAGTCACTACAATTAAAATCATCTAAGGTTAGACAAGTTTAAAATAGACTTAATAGTATGGAAATAGTCAAAAAACCACGATAACTTATTTATAGAGTTGGTTTAAAATAGACTTAATAGTATGGAAATATAATACAATTAAATTAATTTCAACTGATACCGTCAAGTTTAAAATAGACTTAATAGTATGGAAATTATACTCGGGGGGCTAAAGTATGAGTAGTCATTGTTGGTTTAAAATAGACTTAATAGTATGGAAATTTATGATTGGATTAGCTTTTACCTTCCGATAGGTAAGTTTAAAATAGACTTAATAGTATGGAAATACACGTCACGACTGGTGAACTTTCCATTAACAAGGTGTTTAAAATAGACTTAATAGTATGGAAATTCATCTGCTAATAATAAATCACTACTACTCAAAGTAGGTTTAAAATAGACTTAATAGTATGGAAATTTGGATGCTAATACATTTTTTAAAAACATGAAACATGGTTTAAAATAGACTTAATAGTATGGAAATTTGAATGGGTGAAACAGGTATTTGAACCTGCATCCTGTTTAAAATAGACTTAATAGTATGGAAATAAATTAAGAAGGACGGTCAATAAAAATGAATAAGGAAGGTTTAAAATAGACTTAATAGTATGGAAATTGAATTGTCTACAAATATTGAATATGCAGACTGGTTGTTTAAAATAGACTTAATAGTATGGAAATTCCATTAATTTTTTCATGTATTCTAATTCATTTTCCGTTTAAAATAGACTTAATAGTATGGAAATCGGATTATTGAGCTTTTAAATAGCTATTAAAAGTTCGTTTAAAATAGACTTAATAGTATGGAAATGGCTCAGAAATGACATATGATGATATAGCTGAATATTGTTTAAAATAGACTTAATAGTATGGAAATAAAAAGAGTTAAAAACTGATGAAATAAAATTTATCAGGTTTAAAATAGACTTAATAGTATGGAAATTGAAACATTGAATAAAAAGTTAGAGATTTTAAATGGTTTAAAATAGACTTAATAGTATGGAAATTCACCCTACCGATATTTGGTATACATATTGTGAACCCGTTTAAAATAGACTTAATAGTATGGAAATCGGAATAGTGAGGTAGTTATAAACAATAGCTACCAAGTTTAAAATAGACTTAATAGTATGGAAATTAGTCATATCAAGGACTCAACCACCCGTAAACCTAAGTTTAAAATAGACTTAATAGTATGGAAATAGTGTCGTTGGAGTCTAACAAGCTCCTAAATGGCTTGTTTAAAATAGACTTAATAGTATGGAAATATTCAGCTGAAGCTGGAGGTTGCTTATTTGATTTTTTGGGTTTAAAATAGACTTAATAGTATGGAAATATTGGGCAAAGGATAGCTATTAGGAAAGTTTCACAGGTTTAAAATAGACTTAATAGTATGGAAATTATACTCCTCTATTTGTAATGCAAACCACTAATAACGTTTAAAATAGACTTAATAGTATGGAAATAAGCCTCCTCATTATTTATGAATTTTAACATTAAGTGTTTAAAATAGACTTAATAGTATGGAAATAAATGTATATGCTCAAAAGCAAAGACTTTTTGGGAAAGTTTAAAATAGACTTAATAGTATGGAAATTAGTATGTAGCATTTTCGGTAATGCATATAAATAAGTTTAAAATAGACTTAATAGTATGGAAATACAGTTGATATTGATATTATTATAGCTAATACTATTGTTTAAAATAGACTTAATAGTATGGAAATGGAAGCCTATACATCATAATAATATACCTTTTGAAGGTTTAAAATAGACTTAATAGTATGGAAATTAGACTATTTGGGATACTTTGTAGATGGTGCAGATAGTTTAAAATAGACTTAATAGTATGGAAATATTTGATATTAATATTGATAATATCATACCACCAAAACAGTTTAAAATAGACTTAATAGTATGGAAATGCTCTTGAAATTGCTTCAAATCTTCAGTAGTGAGCTTGTTTAAAATAGACTTAATAGTATGGAAATATAGAAAAATCAGTAGAAAAAATAGAAACACTAACAGTTTAAAATAGACTTAATAGTATGGAAATACAGGATAAAAAATGGAGTTAATTCTGCTGCAACTAGGTTTAAAATAGACTTAATAGTATGGAAATTTAAATTGGAATATCAGATGAAAAATTCCAACATTGGTTTAAAATAGACTTAATAGTATGGAAATCCTTTTTAAGGTGGTTCGACTCCCAGTTATAGATATAGTTTAAAATAGACTTAATAGTATGGAAATGGATTGTAGACATAGATGATGATATCTATGTCGAAAAGTTTAAAATAGACTTAATAGTATGGAAATTTCCTTAAATAGTATTCAAATGCTTTATAAGCAGGTTGTTTAAAATAGACTTAATAGTATGGAAATAGCCCTCTGTGGCGAGATTTAATGCATTCAGTAGCAAAGTTTAAAATAGACTTAATAGTATGGAAATTAAGTCCTATATAATAATAGGGATTTAAACTATATAGTTTAAAATAGACTTAATAGTATGGAAATATCCATATTGGAAACAAAAGGGAGCTTTTTGGCTTGTTTAAAATAGACTTAATAGTATGGAAATAATGTTTGAATCATATTTTTAGATTACTATCTGAAAAGTTTAAAATAGACTTAATAGTATGGAAATCTATATATCAAATGATATTAAAAATTGGATTTTTTCGTTTAAAATAGACTTAATAGTATGGAAATACTCCACAATCGCCCCAAAAGCTCAAATAGAGATTTGTTTAAAATAGACTTAATAGTATGGAAATATCCAGATTTCGGTAAATGTACTGTTGTAACATATAGTTTAAAATAGACTTAATAGTATGGAAATAAAAGTACGAAAAAACACCAAATTTCGTTTTAAGCCGTTTAAAATAGACTTAATAGTATGGAAATTAATGAAAACAGAACCTACATTAAAGACACCAAAGATTGTTTAAAATAGACTTAATAGTATGGAAATAATATTAGTTTAGCAACTGATATAACTTTTAATATGTTTAAAATAGACTTAATAGTATGGAAATAACCTTGGAAGCTTATGCCAACTAATAAGAGTTGAAAGTTTAAAATAGACTTAATAGTATGGAAATATAAATAACACTATTAAGCTTATAGCAACAGACAAGTTTAAAATAGACTTAATAGTATGGAAATGAATATCAGATGAAAAATTCATACTACTATTGGCTAGTTTAAAATAGACTTAATAGTATGGAAATAATGAAATGTACTCAAATGTAAATATCGGAAGTTTAGTTTAAAATAGACTTAATAGTATGGAAATACATGCTGGGGACTTATAGTTCCTATGATGAACCAGGGTTTAAAATAGACTTAATAGTATGGAAATATAGCTATTTTTTGCTTTAAACTGGCTATTTGGTCTTGGTTTAAAATAGACTTAATAGTATGGAAATTGAAGTTTTCTGTTAATATTCCTGTTTGGCAGACTTGTTTAAAATAGACTTAATAGTATGGAAATAATGTTGGATCATATGGTTAAGATATCTAACGTTATAGTTTAAAATAGACTTAATAGTATGGAAATTGATGTCAGATGTATTAGAGTCTGCAAAATCAGGCAGGTTTAAAATAGACTTAATAGTATGGAAATGTAACTGCTATAAGCAGCTACAAAAAATAAGGACGTGTTTAAAATAGACTTAATAGTATGGAAATTTTTTTTGTTGTAGCATGCCAAATATAAAATGTTGTGTTTAAAATAGACTTAATAGTATGGAAATTAAGCTCCAGTAACGCCTATTTGTTCAATAATAAAGTTTAAAATAGACTTAATAGTATGGAAATACATATTACCGTGTTGTATTCCTACTATGGTTAATCAGTTTAAAATAGACTTAATAGTATGGAAATTTTGCTCCAAATTTCAATGGAAAACTAAAAGAAACTGTTTAAAATAGACTTAATAGTATGGAAATTGCCAAATCCAAAAGGTAGAAAAACTCTACCTTACAGTTTAAAATAGACTTAATAGTATGGAAATATATCTAATACTATTAAGCTAATAGCTACTGATAATGGTTTAAAATAGACTTAATAGTATGGAAATTTTTACATTGATGTGTATTCTGATGTATATTCCATGTTTAAAATAGACTTAATAGTATGGAAATGAAGGAAAATACGGTAAGCAAATAAATAATTAAATAAGTTTAAAATAGACTTAATAGTATGGAAATTAAAACAAAGGAGTTAAAAAAATGAAAAACCTTAAACGTTTAAAATAGACTTAATAGTATGGAAATTTTGCATTTTGGTCAATTTTGATATTGCTTAAACATAGTTTAAAATAGACTTAATAGTATGGAAATACTGTGAAGATGTCAAGTTCAATCTATTTTGTATGGTTTAAAATAGACTTAATAGTATGGAAATTAATAAAGGATCCACTTATGACAACAACAACAATTATGTTTAAAATAGACTTAATAGTATGGAAATGATAAATACAGTACTGTGCCAACGAATCATAGTTCTCGTTTAAAATAGACTTAATAGTATGGAAATCAAATGTAAAAAAACATAAAACATTTTTCACAGGCTACGTTTAAAATAGACTTAATAGTATGGAAATAAGGACGTGATTAAATCATGTATATTAATCACATGTGTTTAAAATAGACTTAATAGTATGGAAATCATGTTCTGCCATTGTTACTGACTTGATATTCACAAGGTTTAAAATAGACTTAATAGTATGGAAATTTGAATTTAAAAATGCAGGTTATAAAGTACGTGCAGGTTTAAAATAGACTTAATAGTATGGAAATTAATATACTAGGGGAGGATTAAATGAATAATTTATTTGTTTAAAATAGACTTAATAGTATGGAAATAAAAGTACCAAAATGTACCTAAATTCGTTCTAAGCTGTTTAAAATAGACTTAATAGTATGGAAATTGTCTATTCAACATAGAGTATTCACAGTAGAAGCAATGTTTAAAATAGACTTAATAGTATGGAAATTATAGTACGGGGTCAAAAGTAAGAGTAACTACTGTTGGTTTAAAATAGACTTAATAGTATGGAAATATGTAAAACTTTTATAAATTGATATATATCAAACTGGTTTAAAATAGACTTAATAGTATGGAAATTATACTCGGCAGTCTAAAGTAAGAGTAACTACTGTTGTGTTTAAAATAGACTTAATAGTATGGAAATAAAGATATATACGTTGGTAAAAATAGTGGTCAACTAGTTTAAAATAGACTTAATAGTATGGAAATCCTGTTTTTCTACTTCTTTTTCAACATATTTCATGAGTTTAAAATAGACTTAATAGTATGGAAATATTAATTGGCATAAACTACCCATATTCATATTATCATAGTTTAAAATAGACTTAATAGTATGGAAATAACATATGAATACACACTCCTGAATATGATTATAATAGTTTAAAATAGACTTAATAGTATGGAAATCCTTTAACTAAATCAGATTTAACTAATGGTTTTCCACGTTTAAAATAGACTTAATAGTATGGAAATAAAACATGAAACATGCAAATATTGAATGTCCAGAATGGTTTAAAATAGACTTAATAGTATGGAAATCTTGTTAATTCTTCTTTTTTCAAGTAAACAATAGCGTTTAAAATAGACTTAATAGTATGATACAGAGTATAATTTAAAGCTAATTATGTAATTTAGTTTAAATAGAATTTAAAGTTAATAATTAAAGAATTATTATTTAATGTAGTGTTTAATATATAACAATCAATTTACTTTGTACTATCATTATTTTTTTAAACTCCAAAATTTAATATTAAATCATGTGTTCAATAGTTGGTCTTCAAGGTAATTTCAAAGCTGATGATTTAATAGCTATGTTAAAAACATCAAAAAATAGGGGAAAAGATGCTTCAGGAATATTTTTAGATGGTAAAATACAAAAAGGTATTGATTTAAATGATTTCAATGATGAAAACGCTTATTCTTTAGGTTTAGGCCATAATCTGCTGGCTGTCCATAATTTGGAAAACAGAACTTCCCATACTCAGCCGATAGCTAAAAACACTCTGACTCTGGTTTTCAATGGTGAGATTTATAATTATTCTTCCCTAAAGAATTTGCTGGCTAAACTGACAAAAAATGACAATATAAATTCTGATTCTGAGTTATTAATTAATCTGATTGATTTTTATTATAAGGATGACCTTTTAAGAGCAGTAACTCAGGTCAATAATCTTTTGGACGGGGATTATGCTTATGCTGTTACAGACGGCATTAACTTGGCTGTTTCAAGAGATCCTTTAGGTGTCAAACCTTTATTTTACACACATAATGCTTTTGCTTCTTCAAAGCAGTGTTTGAAAGGAGATATCAAAACATTAAAACCTGGGCATATACTTTACAACTGGGAAGAGATACTTCCTAAAACGGATATTTTCCAGAAGAGGTTTGAAACCGACAACAGAAAACTTGAAAAGCTTCTTAAACTGGCTGTTTTAAAAAGGATTGAGGATTTGAATGAAGTTGGAGTAATATTTTCAGGAGGTGTTGACAGCTCTTTGATAGCTTTGCTGCTTCGGGAAATATCTTTAAATAAAAATCTTAAAGTTACTTTGTATGCTGTCGGTAAAAAGAATTCCAAGGATGTGGTTGCAGCTAAGTGTGTAGCCGAGTATTTGGGTCTTCCTCTAAAGGTTCATGACATTACGGAAAGTATTGTAAAGGACAGTCTGAAAGATGTTGTTCAGGCAATTGGTGAAAACAATCTGATGAAGATTGGAGTGGGAATGACTGTTTATCTTGCTTCTAAAATGATAGCTGAAGATAACATTAAGGTAGCTATTTCCGGTCAGGGTGCTGATGAGCTGTTTGGGGGCTATAACAGATATCTGAATAGCTATAGGGAAAATACTTTAGATGATGAATTAAGATATGATATGGCTAATATGTATCATGTTAATCTGGAACGTGATGATGCATGCTCAATGGCAAATGGCGTTGAGCTGCGCCTTCCTTTTTTAGATAAGAATCTTGTTGAATTTGCCCTCAATATTCCGGTCAGATATAAGATTTCAGGTTCTGATGATAAGCTGCGCAAAAATATTTTAAGAAAAACGGCTTTCAATTTGGGACTGGATAAGCAGATTGCTTACAGACCTAAAAAGGCAGCCCAGTACGGCACGGGCATTGATAAAATTTTAAGAAAAAAAGTTTTAAAGGATATTGATATTGAGGAGTATTTAAAATAGAGTTTAAAACTCTATTTAAGGACAGTTACTCCATACCCCATATCTAATCCGGTTACCGGTTCAATAGCTGTTATGATATATTTTCCAGGTATCAGATCTATATTTAAAGTAGCTAAACCGTCATTATTGGTTTGACGTGTATAGAAAACACCGTTGATGTTAAATGTTACATTTACATTAGCTAACGAATCACCATTTCCCTTAACAAACCTTGCATTGAATTGTGATGCATTTAAGTAGGTTTTTGTTAAGTTTTTAGCTATAATTGTGGGTAAAACCGTAATGTCAAATCCTATATCCAGACCGGTTTCAGGATCAGTAGCTGTCAGGATGTAGTTTCCTGGTCTTAAGTTTATATTTAACTTTGCAATACCATTACTGTCGGTTTCGCGGATGTAGAATACTCCATTAATATTGAATGTAACATTTCTGTTGGCTAGTGCTTCCCCATTTCCTTTAACAAACTTGGCATAAAACTCTGTTCCGTTTTTATAATATTTAACAAGATCATCTCCCGTAATGGTAGATAAAACAGTTACTGTGTTGGTTTTATTTATTCCGTTGAAAAATGTTGTAATATTATAGGTTCCAGGTCTTAAATTAATATTTAAGTATGCAGTTCCCTTTTCATCAGTTGTTTTGGTGTAATTGATTCCATTGATGCTGAATGTTACATTTGCATTAGCCACGTTAACATCTGCACTGAATCTGGATGCATTTTTATAATATTTTACTAAATCACTGCTTTTAATTGAATTGGCTATGGTGTAAATTTTTAAACAGACTATATTTTCAGATGCATTCCATATTTTGCCCTCAGCACTTATAAATGATGTATAACCGTCATTGTGAACTCTGGTATTTATGGATAATGGGACATTTACACCTTTAATTACAGCTCTGAAAATGTCTCCTTTGTTAACTGGGATGTAATTATTTAATTTGACAGTTGAAAAACCGCCAAATGCACTTGTTCCGTTTTGTGTGTGTTTTAATATATCATTTACATAAATGCTGATTTCGTATTTTTCACCGCTGCTGCTGAAGTAGGTTCCGACTGCAGCTATCAGATCATTTCCCAGTGCTTCAAATTCATTGGCATAGTAAATCTGGCTTAAATTGAAGTTTTCATATTTGTCCATTCCGGTAATGTCAATCTGGTAGTTTTTATTATATGAAACAGTGTTGTTTACAATAACACCTATTGCAGGATAACCTCGTACAAATTGAGTATCATAATATGAAATGTATAAATATCCTTCGTCACCAAAATCAGTTCCCCAGCTGTTTTTAAGGATAAATGCACCGTCTCCAGGTGGAGTTATCATGAAGTTGTCTTTGCTGTAACTGTCATCCCATCCAACAAGAAGAACCGCATGGTTTGCCTCTTCAGTTCCATTATAATATTGTGCTGCGGTTTTTGAATTGTAGTATGGGGCTTGCTGCTGAGCATTGTAACCAACCCAAAGTCCGCCATATTTAATTAAAGCATCTTTCAGATGTTTGTTGTCAGTTGAATTCATACGCGGGTGAACAAAAATCATGTCCTGAACATGAATGTCTTCGTTAGTGGATATTAACGGGGATATTTTTCCAAGTTCATCATAGGAGTCGTATCTGCTTGGAAACATTCCAAGCCAGCTTAATAAATATCCTGCACCCATAAATTCAGTTCCGCCTTCATTTTCTATGGTATGGCCGTAAATTGAGTATTTGATCATACTGTTTTGAACATTGTTTTCAGAAAAATCATATTCAGTATCTGCTGCTTTAAGCAGAGCTGATTCCAGAGATCCGCAGGTTCCAAAAGTCCAGCATGCACCTATTGCACCCTGATTTTTAACTGAACTTACCCATCCGAAGTCACGTAAATCAAATCTGGAAGGAAGATTGGTTAGAGTTAATGTATTGTTTACTAAAGTTAATGTAATTCCTGACCCATCAACGATTGTTGCATAGATAGTGTTGTTTAATGAAATGATGTCTTCAGTAAAATTGCAGTTTAGTGCAGTGTAGTTTTTATCAAATGCAGAAAAAATTCCTGTAGTGTTAAGCAGGGAATTATTGGTGAAATAGCTTTGGTTCATGGATAATGAAGTATCATATGTGTATATAGCTCCTCCATTAAATGCAGCAAAGTTATTTGTGAAATTGGAATTGTTTATTGTAGCGTTTGTCATATCTAAATATAGGCTGCCTCCATTTGATCCTCTATTGCCGTCATTTAATCCATAGTTATTTGCAAAATTACTGTTGTTTATTTTTAAATTAACATATGATGTGTAGATTGCCCCACCATCATAAAGAGCAGAGTTATGTGTGAAATTACAGTTTTCAACACTTAACTTACCTTCAAGCTGAAGTATAGCCCCTCCAAATTCTGCATATGATTGTGTAAAAGTTGAATTTGAAATTTCTACATTTTCAACTAAATCAAAGTATAGGCTTCCTCCGTTTTTATCGGAACTTATATTTGAAAATTCAGAGTTTTTAATTATAAATTCTTCTGATTCTTTAGATCCGATAGCTCCGGCAGTTTTGCCGGATTTTAAGTTGGTGAATTTGGATTTGTCAATCATAACCTTGGAACCGGTAGCATAAACTGCACTGGCATAATTTGAGCTTAGATTAACAAAATCAGTATTGGCAATATTTGCATTTGCACCTAGAAGGTATACTGCACCCCAATTTGAAGAAGATTTTTGGATTTCACTATTTTTTATTTTAATATCTGCCAGGGCTCCAAAAACAGCACTTCCTTTTTCAGAAGTTGTATTTATAAAAGAGGAATCTTCAATAGTTAGGCTTCCGCTGTTTATCAGACATACACCTGCCTGACTTGAATTCATATTTTTAAATGTTACATTATTTAAAATAATATTTGAGTTTTTAGCATATATTCCTGAACCGTATTGTGATAGTCCGTTAGTTAAAATAAGATTGTTTACTGTCAGATTGCATTGATTTACAAGAAGTATTCTGGCCTGGTCGGACCCGTCAAAAGCATATCCGTTTCCGTTAATTACAAGTTCTCTGTTGCTTATTACAATTCCATCACCATATTTTCCGTCAGCAGTGTTGTTATAAGCATAATCACGGTTTATGTTTACTTCATTACCTGATTCATCTATTGCTGTTTGTAAATCTGTAAATGTATTGTTTTCATTAGCTGAAACTGCAGTTAAAGACAATAACAAAACAAAAGATACAAACAAAAGCTTTAGTTTAGTTTTATTTAACATTTTATCCACATTTTAATTTTTTTAGTTTCTATAAACATTAATATATTATTAAGTTATGATTTTTAATGTTGATTGAATAAATCAGTATTTTTTACACAAAAAATGTATTTTGTCAGGATTAACTGGCGATGTAATTTTAAGTTGGCAAAAAGCCCAAGTTTTAATAAACATTTATTAATATTAAAAAACAAAATTATTTTTATTATTATCAAATAATCATAGGAGATTTATTTATGAAAATTGAAAAAGATGCAGAAAATATTTTAAACAAGTTTTCAAAAACTTTAGAGAATATTCCAGATCTTGAAGAAACTTGGTATATTACTGACAATTTAAATCTTACTCGTGAAGATAAATCTCATGAGAAACATCCTGAAAAAATTTTAAGGAATGCTCATATTGATAAAGAAGGCAAACTTGTTGTTAAAAGAGCAGATTGGGTTAATTAGGGGAATTTTTTATGAAAATGGATTTGGTTTTAGAACTTATGGATGTTCCTGGACAGCTTGTTTCTGTTTTGGATCCGATTAGTGGCCTTGGTGCAAACCTGGTTACCGTAATCCATAAAAGAGATTCTAAAAATGAAAAAGGAATGATTCCGGTTCAGCTTACTCTTGAAGGTGAACGTGATAGCCTTGACAGGGTTATTGAAAGGTTCAAAGAGTTGGGAGTTTCAATTATTGCAATGGATGGAGTCGTTAAAAAGGAAGTTGTGAGCACTATTTTAATTGGTCATATTGTTGATAACGACATTAGAGACACTATGGATAAAATTAATTCTTTAGACGGTGTTTATGTAGTTGGATTTGATATTAAATTAGACGGGGAATCCAAATCCTCTGCCTTAATTAATATTGAAACAGAATTTGGCATGAAAGAATTTATATTTGATAAGATTGGTAAAATAGCTGCAGAAAAAGATTTACTTATGATTAATGAAGTTTAGGGATAGTATGAAAGAATGTAAAGTCATAGTAATGGGATTTGGTGCAGTTGGTCAGGGTGTGGCTAGAGCAATCTCATTAAAAAAAGACATGATTAAAGAAAGATTTAATGTAGAATTAAAAATAGTAGCTGCTGCAGATTCTTCATCTTCTGCAATCTGTGCTGACGGATTGGATGAAGAACTGCTTGTAAACACTAAAAACGAATTTGGAAAATTATCCAATTATCCTGAATACGGCAGTACCATTTCAGGTTTGGATGTGTTGGATGCTGTGGAATATGACTGTTTGATGGAAGCAACTCCAACTAATATAACTGATGCAGAACCTGCATTGTCTTTAACTTTAAAAGCATTTAAAGCTGGAAAAGATGTTGTAACATCAAATAAGGGACATTTAGCTTTAAAATTCAGAGAAGTTGTATCCGAAGCTGAGAAAAACAATGTTGAATTTAAATATGAAGCCAGTGTTGGTGGAGCAATGCCTATTATTAATTTCACAAAAGAAACACTTTCATCCTGTGGAATCAAATCAATTGTAGGAATATTGAACGGTACCACCAATTACATTTTATCAAGAATGGCATCCGAAGGTTCCTCCTATGATATAACCTTAAAAGAATCTCAAGAGTTGGGAATAGCTGAAACAGACCCAACTCAGGATGTTGAAGGTATTGATGCAGCTTGTAAAACTGTAATTTTAGCTAATTCACTTTTAGGAATTGATGCCACTTATAGTGATGTTGATGTTGAAGGTATTTCAAATATTACTTCACAGGCTATGGATTTAGCCAGAAAAGAAGGTTATTTAATTAAATTAATAGCTGAAGTTTCTAAAGACAAACTGCAGGTATCACCACGTTTAGTTAAAAAAGGCAGTGCATATGATTTAAACGGAACTTTAAATATGGCTACTGTCCGCACTGACCTTGCAGGTGATGTTAGTGTTATTGGACTTGGAGCAGGATCTCTTGAAACTGCTTCTGCGATGTTGACTGATTTGATTAGTATTTTAAAAGTTAAATACTAATTTACTTTTACTTTTTTTGATGATAGTATGAAATATGTAATTTTTATTCCTGACGGTTCAAGTGACTATCCAATCGACGAATTGGACGGCATGACTCCCCTTATGGCAGCTGATACTCCAAATATTGATAAAATGGCAAAAGAAGGTTTTGGAGGTTTAACCAATAATGTTCCTGATGCATATACTCCCGGTTCTGATGTAGCCAATATGAGTATTTTCGGATTTAACCCTGCAGATTACTATACAGGCAGAGGACCTCTGGAAGCAGGCAGCATGGGTATTGAAACAACTGATAAGGATGTAATTTTCAGATGCAATACCATTACCCAGAAGGACAATCATATGGATGATTTTAATGCAGGCCATATTACCTCTGAGGAAGCTGAAATACTTATGGACAGCTTAAATGATTACTTCAATGGAAAATATGATGATTTTAAAGGCAGATTCTATTCAGGAGTCAGTTACAGACATCTGTTTGTATATTCCTGTGACAGTGCTGAAGATGCTAAGCTATTGGCTGATTTGAAGACTATGCCTCCTCATGATATTGCAGGTGAGAATCTGGATGAAAACACCTCCGGCGACAGATGGGATGAAAAATTACCCAAATTCATTAAGAAAATCATGTGGGAATCAGAGGAAGTTCTTGAAAATCATGAAGTCAATAAAAAAAGAGTGGAAAATGGTAAAAAACCGGCAAATATGGTATGGCTGTGGGGTCAGGGGGTAACACCAACTTTACCTAACTTTAAAGATGTTTACGGATTGGATGCAGCAGTAATTACTGGTGTTGATTTGTTAAAAGGAATAGGTGCTTTTGCAGGCTTTGACATTATTGATGTTCCAGGAGCTACAGGATACTTTGACACAGATTATGAAGCTAAGGGAAAATATGCAATTGAAGCTTTAAAAAACCATGATGTGGTGTTTGTACACATTGAAGCTCCTGATGAAGCAGGTCATGCATCAGACACAGCTGAAAAAGTTAGGGCTATTGAACAAATTGACAAGCATATTGTAGGTCCGGTTTTAAACAGTTTAAAAGGTCAGGACTTTAAGGCAGCTATTTTGCCTGATCATCCAACTCCTGTTTCAGTTGGAACCCATACAAGAGATGATGTGCCTTTGATAATATATTCTTCTGATAAAACAGGCGATGAATGTGAATCCTTTGATGAACAGAGTGTTCTTAAAGGCAGTTTGGATAAAAAAGAAGGATATAAATTAATGTCAAGGCTAATTAATGATGATTTTTAGATAAATCATCTCATTAATCATTTTCTTTTAATGTTGTTAATCGCAACAGTTATATATCTGGAAATTTATAATTTATGTTGTAATTTACAACAATAATTTTATTTTTTTTTATGGTGTACTAAATATGGAATCTTTAATTAAAGCCCCAAAACATTATTTATTTTCCAATAAAGCATTATTTGTTCTGTTTTTACCTTTGCTTATTGAGCAGGGACTGGAATTTTTTGTAGGGTTTGCTGATTCTGTAATGGTTGCATCTTTAGGTGAAGCAGCAATTTCAGGTGTTTCATTAGTTGATTTTCTGATGCAGCTGTTAATTTTCGGATTTTCTGCACTGGCTACTGGAGGAGCGGTAATAGCTGGCCAGTACTTAGGAAACAATAAGCCGGAAAAAGCTAGAGGAGCATGCAATCAGCTTGTGTGGTTTTCAGGAATTTTATCAGCTCTTTTAATGGTTGTTGTTTTAATAGCCAAATCCTTTTTAATTAATACCTTATTTGGCCAGATTGAATCAGACGTATGGAATTATGCAAATACATATCTGCTGTTTATGGCTTTTTCAATACCCTTTATAGCTATTTACAATGCAGGTGCTGCAATTTACAGAACCAGCGGAAATTCAATTCTGCCAATGAAGATAATGGTTATCTGCGATATTTTAAATGTTGTAGGTAATGCATTCGGTATTTATTATTTGGGTTTAGGTGTTGAAGGAGTAGCTGTCCCCACTGTACTTTCAAGACTGATTGCAGCAGCGGCTATAATGCATTTTACATTAAATGAAAACTTCAAACTCCATATTAAAAGAACTTTAAAACATAAATTTGATTGGAAAGTTCTTAAAAACGTGCTGAATGTAGGTATTCCATACGGTATTGAAAACGGACTGTTCCAGTTTGGACGTGTGCTGGTTTTAAGTTTGGTTTCAACTTTTGGAACAGTAGCTATTGCAGCTAATTCTGTAGGTTATGCAATTGGAATATTTTCAGTATTGCCTGGTTTTGCAATTAATCTGGGAATGACTGCAGTAATTTCAAGATGTGTTGGAGCAAATGATTATGAACAGGCAAGATATTACAATAAAAAGATTATTTTAATTGTTGTTGTATGTCACATTATTGTCAATGCAGCAATATTTGCCCTGTTGCCGGTTATTTTGAGCCTTTATAATTTGTCTCCTGCTACTGCAGCACTGTCTGGCAAGATGATTATCTGGCACGGTACACTTGGAATTTTAATTTGGCCAATAGCATTTACACTGCCTAACCTGTTTAGAGGTGCTGGTGATGCAAAATGGGCAATGGTGGTAAGCTTAGCAGTAATGTTTACCTGCAGGATAGGCTTATCTTACATTTTAGCCATAAACTTTAATATGGGAGTATTTGGAACATGGGTAGCTATGTTCATTGACTGGTTTGTAAGAGGCGGATTATACATCTATAGATACTTCAGCAATAAATGGACATTATATAGGGTTGTAGAATCCTAATTTTTCTTTTTTTACATAAAAATTCAAATAGTAATGTTTATATTTTTATTTTGATAGATTGTTTTATTAGTGGTTTTGATGAGGGATGTTGATTTTGGTGTATGTTTATTATTGTTTTTTTTATTTTTTTTATCTTTAGGTTCTGTTTGTGGTGTTGGGGGAGATTATATTTGGAGAGGTATTTGGGAGTCACAGTACTCTAATAATTAGATGTTTGGTGGTATGATTATGGATATTAATGTTAAATGTGTTTTTGTTTTTATTTTTTTTGTAATATTTGTTTTATCATGGCATTGTTATAACTATTATACAATTTGGAATCCTAATCCTCTTGTAGAAAAAGATAATTGGCCATCTAGGCTATTTTATATATCTTTTATTTTAATTGCTATTATTATTCCACGTATATAATTTTGAGATAATATTATTTTGGGTGTATGTGTTCTATGATTAAAGATGTTGTAAATGTGATTTTGCTTAGTATTATAGTAATTTTGACTATTTATTATTACTGTGTCCTTTTCTTTAAGAAAATCAATATTAATTGGCCTGGAAGGATTATAATAATTGTATTTTTTTTAATTATTATAATAAATTTTAAGAATATGCTTGATTGGTTTTATTATTTTTTTCATTTGTAGACATAAAAGGCATGAAAAGCGGAAGGGAATATTTAATTTTAATTTACAAATAACAGAAATAAAATGGTTGTTAAACACAACAGTTATATATTAAAAAAATTAAAAATTATGTTGTAATGTGCAACAGTTTGTGATATTATGGTATTGTTTAGAGGAGATATTAAGTGCAAGTCACTTCAGAGAAGAACATCATTAAGCGTAATTTTACCTGCAGACAACATACATTACTTGCAGGGCACTGAAGAAATAGCAGAAAAGCCATATAAAACATTGTACTTGCTGCATGGGCTTTTCGGCAGTGATGATATATTTTTAGCAAACACTACAATTCAAAAATTTGCAGAAGACCATAATATTGCAGTTGTCCTGCCAAGTGGAGAAAATAGCTTTTATGTGGACCAAAAAGAATCCCACAAATATTATGGGGAGTTTATAGGTCGTGAACTTGTTGAAATGACAAGAAACATTTTCCCACTATCTCATAAAAAAGAAGACACATATCTTGCAGGATTTTCAATGGGGGGATATGGAGCTATTAGAAACGGATTAAAATACCATGACACTTTCGGATATATTGGAGCAATCTCTGCAGCGCTGCTGACAGATGATTTGCATAACTGGGGTGAGGGAGATGATTTATTGTCTTCAAGATCTTTTGCCCAGTCCTGTTTCGGAGACTTGAATAAAGTAATCGGAAGTGACATGGACCCCAAATTTTTAATTGATGATTTGATAGACAATGATATTGAAATTCCAAAGATTTTCATGGCAGTTGGAGATAATGACTTCTTGTATAATGAGAACATAGATTATTATAATTACTTAAAATCAAGAAATGTTGATGTGGAGTTCAGATGCTCTTCAGGAGAACATACCTGGGAGTTTTGCAATGATTATATTAAAGAGTTTATAGAATGGCTCCCATTATAAAAAAGAGGAGATAATATGAAAAAATTTGGTTTTGGATCTATGAGGTTACCCTGTAATAGTGATGATCCGAAAGATATTGACCTGCCACAGATATTTGAAATGGTTGATAGATATATTGAAAGCGGATTCAATTACTTTGATACTGCATACGGATACCATGACGGATTAAGTGAAGTGGCACTTAGAAAAGCAGTTACTGAAAGATATCCGAGAGAAGATGTAATAATAGCTGATAAATTACCTGTATACATGCTTAAACCTTCACATAACCTTGAAGAAATATTCCATGAGCAAAAAGAAAGATGCGGTGTTGAGTATTTTGATTATTACATGCTGCACAATATTACAAACAACTTCTACAATGGAATCATTCCGCAGTTAAAGTGCTTTGAATTTGCAGAAAAATTAAAGGAAGAAGGCTTTATCAGACATCTCGGAATTTCATTTCATGATGATGCAGAAACTCTTGATAAAATATTAAGTGAGCATCCTTCTATAGAATTTGTTCAGTTACAGATAAATTATCTTGACTGGGACAATGAGGGAATTCAGTCAGGGAAATGTTATGAAGTAGCCAGAAAATACAATAAGGACATTATTGTAATGGAACCTTTAAAAGGAGGAACACTTGTAAATATTCCGGAAGATGCCGGCAAAATATTAACCAGCTACAATCCTGATTTGTCACTTGCATCTTGGGGAATTAGGTTTGCAGCCAGTTTGGAAGGTGTTTTAACAGTATTGTCTGGTGTAAGTTCATTGGAGCAGCTGGAAGACAATTTAAGTTATATGAAAGATTTCAATCCATTGACTGAAGATGAATTAAAGGTTATTGGAGATGTAGTTGAAATCATTAAACATTCAATAGCAATTCCATGTACGGGATGTGATTACTGTTTGGATGCATGCCCTGAAGATATTCCAATTTCAAAGTTCTTTGCTCTTTATAATGATGTTAAACAATCCATTGAACTCCAGTTTTTACATTATTTCTACTATGATAATTTAGCCAAGAAAAATGCACCTGCATCTTCATGTTTGGAATGTGGTGAATGTGAGGAGAACTGCACTCAGCATATAAAAATCATTGATGAGCTTAAAAAGGTCAGGGACTTGCTGGAAGTTGATCTGGAATCTATGTTATGAGAGTAAAGTATTTATAACACGTGCTATAAATTTTACTATCAGGAGAGTTTTTGCTCTTCTGATTTTTGTTTAAAAAAATTTGTTTTGGTAATTAGTCATTCCACCACCCAACCCAGTGACTAATTACTAAAATTCTTTTAAGTAAAAATAGGGTAGCTATACAATTACACCACTCAAGTATAGCTACCAATTAATTTAATCTGATTTTTTCATAATTATATATAAGATGAACAACTAAATTATAAAGTATATAAATTTTATTTTTTATAAAATGGAGAGGATTTTTCTGACAAAGTATATTATTATAACTGGTGGGGTAGTTAGTTCTATTGGAAAAGGAATTACTTCTGCATCTATGGGTCGTATTTTAAGATCTTATGGTTTAAAAGTAGCGGCTATTAAAATAGATCCTTATTTGAACTGGGATTCCGGAACATTAAACCCTTATCAGCATGGTGAAGTTTTTGTAACTAATGATGGAATGGAAACTGACTTGGATTTAGGTCATTATGAAAGATTTTTAGATGTTGAATTGCCTGGATTGTCCAATATCACTACAGGTAAAGTTTATAAATCTGTTATTTCTAAAGAAAGGGAAGGCAAATTCTTGGGAGCTTGTGTACAGGTTATTCCACATATTACCAATGAAATTAAAGAAATGATCAGGTTAATCTCTGATAATGAGAATTATGATGTTGTTCTAATTGAGTTGGGTGGTACTGTTGGAGATATTGAAAGCCAGCCTTTCCTTGAAGCTTTAAGGCAACTTAGAAATGAAGAAGGCCATGATAATGTCATGTTTGTTCATGTTACATTTATTCCATACTTAAATGCCGCCGGTGAATTCAAAACCAAACCGACACAACATTCTACAAAAGAATTAAGAAGTATGGGTATTAACCCTGATGTTATTGTATGCAGATCTCAGGAACCAATTGACGATGCTTTAGAAGGAAAAATAGCTCATTTCTGTGATGTGGATCAAAAAGCTGTTGTAAACACTCCTGATGCAGGTACTATCTATGAAGTGCCACTGGTTTTAGAAGAAAACAACATTGGTGAATTGATAGTTAACAGGATAGGACTGGATATTAAACCGGATTCCTCAAAACTTGATGACTGGCGTAAAATTGTAGAATCTCTTAAGATTGAAAGTCCTGTTGTAAATATTGGAATTGTCGGTAAATATGTAGAGCTTGAAGATGCATATATCAGTATCAGGGAATCCCTGCAGCATGCAGCAGCTAATGTTGGAGTAAAAGCCAACATCATCTACATCAGTTCTGATGTTGATAATTTGGATGAAGAGGTTATGGGTAATCTCCATGGTATTCTCATTCCCGGAGGATTTGGAGAACGCGGATTTGAAGGAAAGCTTGATGCTGTAGATTATGCTATTGAACACAATGTTCCGTTGTTCGGTATCTGTTTGGGAATGCATTCTATTGTAACTCAGTTTGCAAGACGTAACGGATATCCTGAAGCTAACAGTTCAGAATTTGACAGCGAAAATCCTCACCCTGTTATTGACATGATGGAAGAACAGAAAAAAGTTAAAAACATGGGCGGAACTATGCGTTTAGGTTCTTATGACTGTAAGCTTGTTAAAGGAACTAAAACATATGAAGCTTATAATGTGGAAGATATTGCAGAACGTCACAGACACAGATTTGAATTTAACAATGATTACAGGAAAGACCTGGAAGATAAAGGTTTAGTTATTTCAGGAGTTAGTCCTGATGACTTCTTGGTGGAAATTGTTGAATTGCCAAATCATCCATGGGCTGTCGGCTGCCAATTCCATCCGGAATTTAAATCAAGACCGAATAGGCCACATCCATTATTCAAATCATTTTTAGAAGCTATTTATGAGTATTCTAAAAACTGATTCTCTTCATTTTTTTTATTTTAAAAACAATTTTACACTCTTATTTTCTAGCTAATTAATATATTTCTTAGTTTATACTAGAATTATGGATTTTAGTATTATATTTTTAGTTCAAATTATAGTTACATCTTTATTTTGTTGTTTGGCTGCAATTTTTGATGTTAAAACAGGAATAATATCCAACAGGTTAAATTTATCTCTGCTTATTTTTGGGCTGATATCTAACCTGTTTTTGTCAGTTCTTTCTGCTAACATTAAATACATTTTATGCTCAATAATTTCAATGTTTGTAACATATATCATAACTTTCCTATTTTGGAAATTAAAAATTTGGGGTGGGGGAGATGTAAAATTACTTACAGCTATTGCCACAGTTATACCATTTGGCATAAATCTTAACTTTTTAAATATTTATCCTCAGCTGTCAGTTTACCCGTTTTCATTTACAGTAATTATAAACAGCATTTTAATAGCATTTCCGTTTCTGCTAATCTTTACAGGATATCTGATATTAAAAAACACAATGTTTAACTCAAATAAGGACATATTATTTTCATTTTTAAATATAAATTCCATATCACTATTTTTAAAGTTAAATCTAAATAAACTGATACTGATTAAAGATTTAAAAGAAGGAATGATAATCAATGATTATTACTTCAATAATGAAAAAATAGCTGTTTTAATCAGTGACATCAACGGCAATCTAAAAGTTTACAAAACAAAGAATAATCCTGATTTTAATTATTACTTTAAGTCTCAGAGTGCCGGAGGAATAACTGCTCAGGATATGTATCTCTTAAAAATTATGAATGCTCAAAAAATCATATCCAACAGCATTTCAGTAAAAATAGGATTTCCGTTTGCACCTGCAATATTTGCAGGATTCTTGATATCTGTTATTTATGGTGATTTGATGCTGCTGTTTATAAAAAAGTTCTTTCTGGTGATGTAGAATGCTTAAAGAAAATAACGGTCAAATTGCAGTTGAATATTTGTTTATATTTGCAATAGCCTTAATTATTCTGACTATATTCACTCTGCCTTTAGCCAGTCTGGCAATTGATAAAACAACAGATGTTTCCGATGCTGTAAATGTCAAATCCCAGATGTATAAAATAGCCGGCGGAATCAATCAGGTATATGGTGAAGGTCATGGCGCAAGGCAGACTGTTAATCTGGAGATGGATCAAAGCATTAATGTCAATATCTACAAAAAACATCTCTCAGTCAGTGTAAAATTCAATGACGGGTCATCTAAGCTGATTAGAGTAAATCATGATGCAGATGATGTCAGTGGTGTTCTGAATTTAAATAAAGGCAGAAATACACTTGTTATTGAATGGCCTGAGGATAGTGAAAATATATTTATCTCTAAAAAGTAAATTATAATGTAATGTGTGAGGTTAATTTATGAGTAGTCTAGACAATGCTAAACTTAAAGAATTAATGAAAATCGAACCTGAATCTATGAGCAAAGAAGAATATGAAAGTTTCGTATCTGAATTTAAAAATGCACAGCTTTTACTTCCGGTTGAAATATATTCTAAAACTCAAAGTGATGAAATAAATGAACCTCTTAGCTTTAAACCTGTTACAATTGAAGAAAATGGATGTAAATACATTCCATTATTTACAGACAATGAAGAATTAAAAAAAGACAATCCTCCAGTTTCTGTAATAGCTATTTTTATGAAAGACTTGAAGGATATGCTTGAAGATTCATCAGAAATTGATGAAATTATGATAAATCCCTCAAGTAAGGATACTGTTTGCATAGATCTTGATTCCTTTTTTGACTTGTTTGAAGTAAGAAATAATCCTAATGACTGGATTTTTGAAAAAGCCATGCCTTTAAATCAGGAAATTAGGGTTTATTATCGTGAATTGGAACCTTTTATGAAAAAACAAGCTGTTGATGGTGTTTATTCATCTCCAGATCCACTTAAAGCCAGTGTAAATATGCATTTTGATGACAATATTCCTTATTTGAATGTTTTAATACTTCCAAAAGACACCAGAACTGTTTATTTAGGTGGTATGATGGATCCTGAAATGAGTTGCGATATTCTTCTTGCTCCTGAAACGGAATTTGAATTTGTAAGTCAGGAAGATGAACATACAATGATTTGGAAGTGTGTTAATCAGAAATTTTATGATTGATTAATTTTCATCTATTCTTCTTTTTTCAATGGGAAATAATCCATTAATTTATCCAAAACTTATTTAAATTACTTGTTATCTTAAATAGTAATATTATTTAATTGGCGCGTGAATTTATGGATATTTTAATTGCTATTGTATATGTTATTTTATTCATTATATTGATGGTATTTGTTTTTTCTATAGGTATGTTAAAGCCATTTATGCCTAAAAAAGAAATAGCACTTGTTCTTGTTGTAGCTTTTCTTATAGGGTCTATTGGTGGTGCCTTTTTCCTGGAGCCTTTGTATGAGGAAGTCCCGGCATTTGTCGGTGAACTTGAAAAGAATGTTCCCGGAAATGAAGAAACATTATATTTGGATTTGTCTTCCGCCACAGATGTAGGTGAATTGGAACAGAATTTATCTAAAATCGATGGTTTTAAATCATTTAATGAAACTGGAGTAACGTTTTTCCTATGGAGTTTTAATGATAAGGAATTGGCTTATTTTAATAGTGTAATAGGCAATATTGATTCTCATTATGCAGATTATACAGTTGAACCTTCAGGCAGAATTAATATTACTTTGGAACCGGGTTACACATCCAGTTCTGCATTGCAGTCATTTTCTGATTGGTATAAATTAGTTTATGGTGATTCTATTGCTTATGCTCAGATACATGCTAAATTGGTTGTATCATCTCCCTCTTTAGGTGAATTTGAAGATGCTCTATTGGAAAGAGGAATTGTTGCAACTCATATTGAAGGACCAACTCAAAATGTTGTTAATCAAACCAATCAGTCTATGATATCTGACAACGAATTCATACTGGTTTCAGGTGTTGTTGGTGTAATTGTTTCTGTTGTTGGAATTTACTTCGATGCAGTTGTTGTTAGTTATAGAAAATTCAAAAAGTTCCTTAATAAAAAGGTTAAAAGGTAGTATTTGATGAAGGTAGCTGTTTTATTTTCTGGAGGAAAAGACAGTACTATGGCATTATATAATGCTTTAGAAACAGGAGAAGATGTTAAATATCTTCTTTCTATGAAATCTGTTAATGATGAATCTTACATGTTTCATGTTCCGAATATTCATATAACTGATTTGCTTGCAGAAGCATTAAATATTCCAATCATTACTGCACAGACTCAGGGCATTAAAGAAGAGGAACTTGAAGATTTAAAAATGGCTTTTATAAAACTTAAAGATTTAGGTGTTGAAGCCATATATACCGGTGCACTTTATTCAGTTTATCAAAAATCAAGGATTGAAAAATTAGGTGATGAAGTTGGACTGGAAATCATATCTCCTTACTGGCATGTAGATGAACTTGAATATATGAAAGAGATTGTTTCCTTAGGTTTTGAAGTTATAATATGTGGTGTTTTTGCTTATGGTTTGGATGAATCATGGCTGGGCAGAAAAATCGATGATAAAGCTATTGATGAACTGGTTGAAATCAACAAAAAAGTTGGTATTAATTTAGCTTTTGAAGGTGGAGAAGCAGAAACACTAGCTGTTGACGGTCCAATTTTCAAAAAAAGAATCAATATTTTAAAAGATAAAAAAACATGGCATTTGGATAGTGGTTTGTATATTATTGAAGAAGCAGAATTGGAAGATAAATGAATTTAGAGGGTGGTGTTTTCTTTTAAAAATTCATTTATTTCTTTTTCATAGCTTTCCAAATCCTTTTCATTAATAATGATTTTATCGGATAATGAGATTACAGTTCCAATACCAAAATCCAATTCCATCTGGTCTCTTTTCAGGAAGTCTTCGTAATTTTCAGAGTCATCTTCTCTGTTTCTTTGCTGCAATCTTTTAAAGCGTATTGCAGGATTTGCAAAAATGGAAAGAATTATAAAATCATCAAAGTTTTCTTTAAACATATTTACTTCAAAAGGACTTCTGATTCCTTCTACGATGATTGTTGTAGCTAATTTGTCTTCAATCATCTTTTTGATTTTTTCAATAGTTAGCTTGGCTACAATATATTTTCCGTGTTCTTTTCTAAGGTTAGTTGCAGTTTCTTTTGAGCTTTCTCCTCTTTTTTTAGCTTCTTCACGTATTATGTCTCCCATACTTACAACTGCTGCTCCTTTCTTAGCTGCAATTTCAGAAACTAAACTTTTTCCAGATCCAGGCAGTCCTGATATTCCCATTACTTCCATTTTATATTCCTCGTTTTATTTATTTTTAAATAGTTTCAGTGCTTCTTTAAGGTTTTTTCTGTTGTCAAAGTCGTTTATCATGTTTATTAAAAGTTGTTTGTCCTGAGTTTTCAGGTCTTTAGCAATTTCTGTCATAAATGGAAATGCACGTACAACATTATCTACAATTGAAATGTCTGAAGTTTGTGAAGTTCTGGATAAAGGATTTAAATCAATTGTGATTGTTTTTTTGCCTGTTTTACTTAGAATTTCTGCTCTGTCTCCATCTTCTAAAGGTACAAGAACGGTGTCTGCTGAATAGATACCTGTTTTGCTGGCTGATGCCCTTTCATTTTTAATGCTTTTCAGGTATTTGATGTCATCGTCTTTTGTTCCAAGTATCTGGCTGTATCCATGTTTCTTGTAGAGTTCGGTTATTTTTTCTACTCTTTCATCAGTTCTGTAAAATAAATTGATTTCTATTTTGGCATTTACGGTTTTTGCAAATTGAATTACTTCATCAATAGCTAAAGCTGTTGTATTTCCATTTACTGATATAACCGGATTTTCAGATAATAATATGGTAGCTACTGCTGCATACATTGCTCTTTTAGCAGGAAATGTTGTTTTTTCACCAAGAAGGTAGTCAAATGCTTCTCCTCTGCCGTGTGCAATCATTGCAGATTCTGCTAAATATCCTTCTTTTTGGGCTTTAACTATTTTGTCTCTTAAAACTAATGATTCATAACGTGGATGTGATTTAGGTATCATATTCAAACCTCTTTATTTTAAATCTATTTCCATTTGTGCTAGATAGCCAAGTAAGGTAGTTGTAATAAGAGTTAATATAATCATAGAAATTACATGAATTGGATAATCATCAATCAGGATATTTGTTTTCTTGCGAATTACAAAAAATACAAAATCACAAATAACATCCATCAAAATAAATATTATTCCAATTTTAAATCCTTCAATAACTTCATTTTCATTGATGTCTCTGATGTAGAGGATTCCAAAAAAACCAGTTACTGTGATAATAGCTATTGGAGCAACAATATTGATGTATGGAATGTTGTCGGTTATCAATGGGCTAAATATTACTGTAATTAGATATACAAAAAACCATATTAAAATTCCATAGATTATACCTAATTTTAGCTTCATTATTGCAACCTTAATATTTTATATATTGACTAATTTTAATATTAGTTTTAAAATATTATTATAGTTTTCTAAAGAATTTTTTTTTTAAAAATAGTATTTTGGGATTATAAGGCAAGCATTTGAGAGTTTTATCCTTGCCTTATAATGTGTTTGTTTTTACAAGTTTTTTAGAGAAATGAATTTTAAAATTGGCTGTTTTTTTATCTATCTCTGACTACTAATAATTGCTGAGTTTATTAGTAGTCAATTTACTATTGTATCAATCTACTATATAAACTTATTTATATTTTATTAAAATTCAATTATACTTTAATTAATAATATATACAATAAATGACTAAATTAATGTAAATGACACAAAGAGAAGAACACGAAAGGTATTTGTTGGAAGCGATATTGTCAGATTCAATATCTTCAGATAATCCTTCTGAAAAAGCTAAAGAAAAAGCTAGGAAAAATTCACCATCTTATTTTAAGGCATTGGAAGAAAATCTTCTGGTTAAATATGAAAATAAAAAGCTGTCAGATATTAGTGGAAGTAAAATAATTGATACTGATGCAGGTGAAACATTATGTATAACTGAAAGTGAAAAAATAAACTTCAAATTAGCTGAAAATAATTTTAAACAACAAATGAACCACAACCTTAAACTGCTTCCGAAAATAGGCATTAAAACAGAACAGAACCTTAAAAATGCAGGATACGACACCATTGAATCACTTACTGCTCATGACAGATACGGATCATATGCTGACAGATTCATGGCCAGTATTGATGAGATGTCATTTAGGGATGTTTTAAGACTGCTGAACAAAAACAAGTACGGCAAAAAGTGCAGGGACAATCTAATAAAGTGTGCAAGTATTCCTGATGCGGAAAACTTTAAATTTATGGATATCGAAACATTGGGTTTATCAAATGTTCCGGTTATTCTGATTGGTGTAGCTGAAATCAAAAACAACAAAATAACCTCTTCACAATATTTCTTAAGAGACATTTATGAGGAACCTGCAGTTTTGGAAGCTTATCTGTCTCATTTGGATGATGATTCTATTCATGTAACCTTCAACGGATCAATGTTTGATGTTCCCTTTATTAAAAATAGGTGCAGCTATTACAGAATGAATCCTCAGCTGGATTTGCCTCATCTTGATTTATTGTATTTTGCAAGAAATCTGTGGAAAAATACTCTGCCTAACTGTCAACTTCAAACAATTGAAAAAGAAATCTTTGGAATTGAAAGAAAAGATGACGTTCCAGGCCAGTACATTCCGGGATATTATCAAACATACTTGACTGAAAGGAATATAGGGCCGATAGTTCCAATTATAGAACACAACAGACAGGATATTGTTTCCCTGGCCAGCTTTTTGATGAAAATGTATGATATAGTAAATGAAAGCTGATGATTTTTACAGGATATGTTTGTAAAATAAACTATTTTTATTATAAAATATAATAATTATCAAATGAGGAATTACAATGGGATTTTTTGATAGATTTAAAAAGAACAAAAACGCCAATAAAAAGGTAAAAAGGGTTGAAAGAAAAAGAAAAGCAATTGATAAACAGCCGGACATTGAAGAATCCCAGTTAGCTTTAAGAGAAATAGCTGTTAACAGTAAAAACAGACACAAAAGAGCACAGGCTACAGATTCAATTACAAATCAGTATGTAGCATTGGATATAGCTAAACATGTAACTGACAGAGCTATAAGATTAATAGCTGCAAATAAAATTCAGGATGAAGACCTTTTATGGGATGCAGCTGAAAATGCCGAATTTTATGATGTCAGAAGCTTCGCTTATGAAAGATTAGGTGAAAACAATAAGTCAATAGCTGAAATTGTTATTAATCAAAAGAAAAACCAGCATGTAACTGAAATCTTTGAAAAAATAGAGGATGAAGAAACCTTAAAGGATATAGCTGTCAGTGCCGTTGACAGGAAATTCAGAAAATTGGCACTGGAAAAAATTGACACTCAGGAAATACTGGAAAGCATTGCATTTGAGGCTAAGGATAATGAAATTAGAAAAATGGCAGTCAATAAAGGCAACTTTTATAATGAGGATGTACTTCAGAAGGTAGCTGTTGAAGATAGGGATGACGGTGTGAGAATAGCTGCTGTAAATAAAATCAATGATGAATCCAAACTGGTTGAAATAGCTAAAAATGAGGAAAATACAAAAGTGAGAAATGTTCTTTTAAGTAAAATTGTAAATCCTGAATTGCTGGAAGAAATTGCACTTACTTCCCAGACTGCAGATATTCGTCTGGACTTGGTAAAAAGGTTGGATAATGAGGATTTGCTTGAAAAAATAGCTTTGGAGGATAATGACACTGTTGTTAGAACAGAAGCTATTAAAAAACTTGATAATGAAGAGATTTTAACTAAAATAGCTAAAACTGAAGCAGACCGCTTAGCCCGTCAGAGTGCTGTTAAAAAACTTACTTCTCAGGAAACACTGGTTGCTGTAGCTCTTGAAGATGAAGATCAGTTTGTAAGAGAACATGCAATCAACAATCCCAGTTTGGCTGATGAAGAATGCTTTGTTGAAATAGCTATAAACACTCCTTTTAAAGAGACTGCTGATGAAGCTATTGAACATATTGAGAATGAATCTTCATTTATTCAGATTTTACACAATGCCAAACTGGAAGAAGTTAGAAAAGAGACTTTATCTCATATTGATGATATCAAAGTATTAATTGAAATAATTAAAGAAAATGAAGATGCTGAATTTTCTCTAAAAGCTTTGAATAAAATAGATGATGAGGATATTTTACTTAAAGTTTATGAAGCCAATATTTCAGAAGAGCTGTCTGTAAGAGCTGTTTCTAAAGTAAAAACACAAAAGCCTTTAATTGAATTGATTAAAAATGAACCTTCCTGGAGAATTCGTGAAGCGGCTGTTAAAAATATTTCAAATAAGAAAGTTTTAAAAGAAGTTGCTGCAAGTGATGAAAACGAATATGTAAGAAGCGTTGCAAAAAACAGAATTTAAAAAAGAAAATAGCATGGCTATTTTCTATAAATAAAATTCACTTTCTTTTCTTTGGTTGAAGTTAGTTAGGAATCTTTCTTTCATTCCTTCAAATAAGTCTCCGGTAAAGTATCTTGCATCTTCAGGACATGTATATATGCAGGCAGTACATGCACTGCAAAGATCAGCATCTGTTTGTCCAGGGTCCATATCAGGAATAGCTTCTTCAGGACAAGATGAAACACACTCATAGCAGTATGTACATAATGATTCGTCACAGATTGGAGTTAATTGAACTTTTTTATATTCGCAGTACGGTTTATTGCCCGGAACTTCAATGTCTTCAAATTCTTCAGAATCTAATTTTTCCCTGCATTTTTCTACAAATTCATTAAGCTTTTCCAAATCTTTTTCATCCGGTCTGCCTGCTGCAACATCTGTTACTATTGAGTGCTGGCTGACTGTTGCACCGGTTCCTACGATGGTAAATCCGTTTTCTTTTAATATGTCGTTTAACTCAATGAGTGCATCTCCGATATTTATGTTTCCGTAGTTTACGACAGCTATTGCAGGGATATTTTCTCCTTTAAAGTTCATTAATTTTGTACTGGCTGTTTTCGGAAGTCTTCCTGCAAAAATAGGCATTCCTACAATTACTAATGTGTCATCATCAAACTCTTTTGGAGAATTTCCACCAGCTACATTTAATAAGTCGTATTCTTCCTGTGTGCCTTCAAATTTATTGGCTATTTCATCTACTATTTTCCTTGTTGTACTTGATGGGCTAAAATAGATTTTAGCAATTTTTGTAAATGTTTTCATACTCTCACCTTTGTTTTATTAGTTAATTATTATGTATATTTAAATGTGTTGTTTAAATATTTTTTAATATTTTTTATTACAATTGTATTTTTGTATAGTTTTATTTGGAATAAATTAGATTATCTAAACAAATTTTTGTTTTATTTTGTTTTTAAAGGGATTTGTTTAGTTTGATAAAAAACTTTAAATGATATTACATCACATATATTATATTAATATGATTATGTTAGCATAAGAGGTGAAAAATATGAGTAACAAGAAAACAGCTATGGTGGGAACACCTTGCCAAATATTAGCAGCTACAAAAATTAACAGATACGAAGAAAAAACCGGCGGTTCTCCTATTGATGTTAAAATAGGTTTGTTTTGTATGGAAAACTTCTCATACCAATATCTTAAAAGATATTTGAAAAGTCGCGATATTGAATTGTTTGAAGTTAAGGAATTTAGAATAGAAAAAGGACAATTTGTTGCATATCTGATAGATGGTAATGTATTTAAAATACCGATAGCTGAAACCGAACCTTTTACTCGTAAAAATTGCCATATTTGTACTGATTATACTTCTGATGTTTCAGACATTTCTGTTGGATCTGTCGGTTCTCCGAAATATCACTCAACAGTTATTGTAAGAAGCCAAAAAGGTAAGCAGATAATTGATGCATGTATAGCTGAAGGATACATTGAAGCTGAAGCGATTTCCAGAAAAGGTCAGGATTTGCTGGAAAAAATAGCTAATCAAAAAATCAGCAAAAATACAAGAATCTATAAGAAAAGGGAAGCTATTGGAAGGCCTGTTTTATCAAAAAGACAGTTATCCGAAGAAGAATTCTATGATGAATGCGGCAAATGTCAGTTTGACAACCTGCAAAATGATGTGATCAGTGTAGGGTCCTGTGTTTTATGCGGGGCCTGCGAATATGTCTGTCCGATTGATGCTGTTCAGATAAACAACAGAAAACCTGTATCAGTAAAAGAATGTGAAGAAGACTGTCATGCATGTTACTTTGCATGTCCTAGAACATTTATCAGTGATGCAATATATCCTGAAGGAATTGATGAACAGCCATTAGGTGAATACCTTGAAATTTACTCTGTAAAAGCAGATTCAATTATGGGACAAGACGGTGGTGTAGTATCAGCTATTTTAGTATATCTGCTTGAAAACAATATTGTTGATGAAGTTTCTGTTGTCGGTGAAGATAAGGATGCGCCTTGGAGACCGGAATCTTATCTTACATCTAAAATCCAGGATGTTATTAAAGCTGCTGGAACTAAATACAGTACTACAACAATTGGATTTAAAGCATTAACAAATAAGAAGTAAATCTTCTTGTTTTTACTTATTTTTTAAACTATTTATAATATAAAAAATACATTTATTTAATGGTGATATGATGGAATTAATGAAAGAGCTATCTTTAACTCCAGGTGTTTCTGGATCTGAAGAAAAAATAGCAAACATTATTAAAAGAGAATTAAAAGATGTCGCTGATTCTATTGAAGAAGACAGTATGGGTAATGTAATAGCTACTAAAAAAGGTGAGAAAAAAGCACCTACTGTAATGTTAGCTTCCCATATGGATGAAATCGGATTGATGGTCAGATATATTGATGAAAAAGGATATGTCAAATTCTCAACAATTGGTGGAATTAATGACCAAATGTTAATGAATCAGTCTGTAATTATTCACAGCAGCATTGGAGAAGATGTTCCGGGGGTTATTGGCTCAAAACCACCTCATGTTACAAAACCTGAAGAAAGAAACAAAGTTGTAAAAGCAGATGACATGTTTATTGATATCGGTGCAAAAGACCAGGAAGATGCAGAAAAAATGATTCGTATTGGAGACAAAATAAGTTTCAGAGCTTGGTTTGAAGAATATCCAAACGATTTGATTATGGGTAAAGCATTAGATAATCGTGTTGGCTGTTATGTAATGATGGAAGTTTTAAAAAGAGTAAATACAAGAGCTACTGTTTATGGTGTAGGTACTGTACAGGAAGAAGTAGGTCTTAAAGGAGCAAAAACTTCTGCATTTAAATTAAATCCAGACATGGCTATTGCATTAGATGTTACTTTATCTGGTGACCATCCGGGAATTAAACCTGAAGAGGCACCAGTAGTAATGGGTAAAGGTCCGGCTATAATTTTAGCTGATGCAAGCGGACGCGGAATCCTTACTCAGCAGTCAATTAAAGACTTGCTTATTAAAGCAGGTGATGAAAATGAAATTGATTACCAGCTTGAAGTAAGTGACGGCGGAACAACTGACGGTACAGCTATTCACTTAACAAGGAAAGGAATTCCAACTGGAGTTTTATCAGTTCCAACCAGATATATACACACTACTGTAAGTGTTTGCAGTATGAAAGATGTTGAATCAACTATTCAATTAATTACAGAAGCTATAAATTCATTATAGCTTTTTTTTAATTTTTTTTTGGAGATTATGAAAAAATGTTTAGAACTACTGTCACACCAAAATTTGGAGATCTTGATGGTTTAAGGCATATTAACAATAATACATTAGGGGATTGGTTTGAAACAGGAAGAAATGAATTGTTCAGAATTTTTACCCCTGATTTAAAAGTTGATTATGAACACTGGAAATTAATTTTAGTTCATAATGATTATGATTACTTAAAACAAATTTTTTTAGGTCAGGATGTTGAAATAAGAACTCATATTTTAAAAATAGGAAATAGTTCCTTTACGTTAGGTCAGGAAGCATGGCAGGACGGTCAGTTAAAAGTTAAAGGAACATGTGTTCTTGTTCATTTTGATTTCATGGAACAGAAATCAGTTTCAATACCTGATGATATCAGATTACAGCTTGAAGAACACTTAATTCCTGCAGATGAATTTGGAAAAGAATAATTATTTAAATCTGTCATCAGATTTTTGAGATTTAGCCTTTTTATGGTTACTCTCAAACCAACCTATTTTTAACTCGTCAATTGTATCTTCATATAATTGGGGAACATAAGGCTTAATGTCCAGTAATGGTGTGCCGTCTAGAACATCAATATTTGAGATGTATATGGTATTTTCCTCGATTTTATCTAATTTTACTACAGAAGAACCTATGCGGTTTGGTCTTTTTGGAGATCTTGTTGCGAAAACTCCGTGTGTGTTGTTGTCCATAAAAGGTTTTACTTCTAACAGGTATCCTTCAACTTTATGAAGTAAGTAAAGCAAATGAATGTGGGAGAAATCTTCTAAATCCTTTAAACCTGCAGCATATTTTTCATCAAGTACTATTTTTCCTTCAACGCCTTTTGCACCTGTTGGTTGTATTGGCATACCTTCAATATCTTTAAACTCGGTATGTATAGTTCCGATAGATTCTAGTTTGATTTTCATATTTTTTAATTTAAATTTTAATTATATTTAAAACAATCGAATATTTGATATAAAATATATTGGGAATAGTAGGTTCTTCTATAACGTTGGTGGTAGGTGGTGGATTTTGATTAAAAAAAATAAGTTAGTAGGTAATTATTCTTTACTTACAATAATTTCAGTTGATTTGATGATAGCTGTTGCATCATCTCCTTCTTTTAAACCGAGATTTTCAACGGATTCTCTGGTAATTAAAGCTGTAATTTCATCAGGTTCTTCAACTTGGATTTTAACACTAGCCATAACTCCACCAGTTTTAATATCAGTTATTTTTCCATTCATTTTATTTCTAGCACTAATTTCCATTTTAAAATCTCCTTAGAATATTTTTAATGATATATCAGTATCGAATTGCATATAAATCTTTCGTTTTATGGAATATTAAAGGTTTTTGCATCGATTACATATTTTTTTACATATCGCTATTTGAAGTATTGATATAAATAAAAATTTAAAAACTTTAAAAAAATGAATTTAATTATATGAAAATACTTGAGTTAAAATAGCTGTTGCATCATATCCAAAGACTGTCTGAAGTGCGAAAAATAGGAAAATCAGTGCCAGAACAACAAAAATAAACTTAAAGTTCTTTACTATTAAGTAAATAACTAAAAACAGGATTATTAGTTTAATAAAAAAAATTAGAGGTATGAAAATCAACCTCCTGCCAATATGGTTTTAGTTCCATTATCTGAAATTTCTTCTTTTTTAAACTCAACATCATATTTTACTTTTTCAATTACTTCTCTTAGTGCATCAAGTGACTCTCCTCTGTGTCCACCTAATACTGCAACTAAAAACAGACTGTCTCCAGTGTAAAATTCTCCGATATAATGTATTACAGATATTTCAAAAACATTAAATTTGATTTTTGCATCTTCAATAATATTTTCAATGTCTTTTAAGGTTTTTTCTTTATCTGGAGTAGTTAATATGAGCTTTTCAAGGTTCATATTTTCTTCCTTTCCACGGACAATACCTTCAAAAGTAAAGATAGCTCCGGAATAATCCACCTTGTTGGACTTTTTCAAGTCTGCTATTAAATCAGCCATTGTTACTTTATCTTCTTTTGCTTCAATAACTCTAACAACCATTTTTTAATCTCCAATTTCACTTATTTCTTTTATAGCTAAATTTTTTAATCTTTCAACACCATTTATTTCTTCTATAACATCTGTTGTAGCTTGCGGAACAAGTTCCTGCCAGTTTTCATCTTCAAGTATTCTTCTTCTAATTTCTGTTCCTGACAGGTTCATTCTGTCATAAAGGGGCGGATTTCTGACTTCAAATCCTTCTTCATAAAACAACTGTTTTACTAATGAATTTCCGGAATAAACAACAGAAAACGGAGGTGTCATCATTTTAACATGAGCAACCCATATTGCATTGAAATTAATATCTTCCATAGGTATGATGTAATAGCTACCAGGGTCTATGTTATTTTCAATTAGCGCCTGGGTTAACATCACTACACGTTCTCCTGCAGTAAATGGATCTTTTAACTCATGACTTTTTTGAGCACTGCCGATTCCTATTACAATTTCATCCACTTCTTCTAGCGTTTTTTTAATGACTTCAATATGGCCATTATGGACTGGCTGCATTCTACCAATTAATATTCCACGAACTTTTTCCATATTAATCACTTTTTCAAATTGTCTAGTGTGTAAATTAATTTTTCTGCAGTATCATGCTTTTCTTGTATGGAATTTGTAATACATGTTTCCATTAATAAGGTGTTTATTCCCTGAGCAGCTATTGGCTCTGTAACTTTATGGGGGCTTGTACCTTCTGTAAAGTTAAAATTCTCAATACTTAAATTATCTGCTATTATTTGGGCATATCCATTTGTTTTTGCACTATTGTTTGATATTGAGTAAATAAAATTGGAATATTCATACTTCGGATCAATTTCATGAACATCAATTACAACAAATGGATTGTCTGCTTTTATATTAGGGACAATAAAGTCATGTGCCAGATTTTCACCTGCAGGTCTTGTGTCGTCACGTGAAGTTAAATTATCATTTGTAACAACATAGTAAATTACGAATTTTTTAGTTAAGTTATTGGTTCCGTTTTCTCCTGTAATATTGGCAATCGTTTTATTTACTTCTTCGTGGATTTCATGTTCTCTAGGATGAACTCCAAGGATTACCCCGACAGTATCATTGGAAGAATTGTTCCCAGCTATAATTTTATAAACAGTCCCGTTTTCATTACTTCCAACAGTTGTCATATTATAGCAGTTTTCACTATCACTCTTCTTTTCAGGGTGACTGATAACAATTGCAGTGTTTATCAGCACAACACCTATTAGAATGATTAGAATTAATTCGTACTTTGCTTTTTTATTCATAATTAACAACTTAAAATTATTTGTTCAGTTATTTATTTTATTTTTAGTATAATAAAAGTTTTTGTAAAATTATATAAAACAGGTTGATTAATAATTAAAGTATAGTAAACTTGATTAATGGAGTTTTCATAATGGAAAAAAAGAATATGATAATAATAGCTGCAGTTGTTATTTTAGCTGTTGTAGTTGTTTCAGGTTTTATTTTTATTTCTGGTAGCTCTGATGATTCATCCAAAGAATCAACCTCATTTTCTTCTCCTTTTATGGCAGGTAGTTTTGTAGGTAATGTTTCTTTGGAAAATGATTCTCTGGAGTATGTTCATTCTTATAAAGATAAGGCTCATGATATAGAATATAATATTACTACAATGGACAATGCATCTGCATTAATGGAAATTTATGAATTCCAGGGTATTGAAGGTCCTGAAAAAAGAACTTTCAACGGTCAGGAATGGAATATTTACTTTGGTGAAGCTGTTCCCAATAATGGAGATAATAATAATTCTACTGACTCTAAAAGTACAATGGGAATTATCATCTGTGAAGTTCAAAAAGAAAACCAGGGTTATGTAATCAATATAATCTTTGGAAATAATTCAGATGTTAACTTTACTAAAAACACTTATGGTGATTCATATATTAATTATGTAGAACCGTTGCTCAAAACTATTAGTTTAAAAGAAAGTAAGGATGTTCCATCTGTAGCTGAACAGTTCGGTTTGTCTCAGGATGAATTTAACCATCAAATTGATTTGATACGTCAATATGAAGCAGGAAATACTTCTGTATTGGAAGGCAGTGTTTAAATGAAAGTTACAGTTTTTCATGCAAATGAATGTGATAGAAAGAAATGCACTTCTATCAAAATGGAAAAATTAGGTAAATGTAAATTGGTATACAATATTAATAAAATACCTAGTGGAGCTGTTGTGTTAAACCCGTTTGCCCAAAAAGCTGTTTCATATGAGGATTACAGATATGTTCACAGAAGAGGAGTTGTAGGGCTTGACTGTTCCTGGAACGAAGTGTCAAGTTCTAAAAAATTCTTCTCTTTATCCAAATATCACAGATCCCTTCCCTTTTTAATAGCCACCAATCCTGTTAATTACGGAAAGCCATGTATTTTATCTACAGTTGAAGCTGTTTCAGCTACTTTATATATCACCCGTTTTAAAGATGAGGCAAAAGATATTTTGGATGGTTTTAAATGGGGTCATACATTTTTGGAATTAAATCATGATCTTTTAGAAGCTTACAGTGAAGTGGATACTAGTAAGGATGTTGTCAGGGTTCAAAATGAATTTTTAGAATCTAAAGAATAATTTTTGGATTCTTTCTTTTTATTATTTATTTAGGTGTAAAATCGCTTTATTCTTACTGATTATTTCCATATTCATGATTTGATTTTTGTTATTGCTGTTGTAGGTTTGATTTTATATGGGAGTTATAAATTCCGGAAATAAAAAGGGTTTTAACTAAACATTTAAATACTATTAAAACAAAATAATTTATTAATAGTTATGATAATTAAAATTCTTATTTTGTTTCATAACATATTTTCTTTAATTAAAATTACGTTTTTCATGATTATAAGGAGGAGTTATCAATGGCAAGATTTGAAGAAGCAGAAAACAGAATGTTTAATGTTAAAATCTGTTTAAAATGTAATGCTCGTAACCCTGCTGCTGCAACCACTTGTAGAAAATGTGGTTACACAGGTTTAAGGTTCAAAGCAAAAGAACCAAGAGGATAATCTTATTCTCTTTACTTCAATTTCTTTTTTTATAAAATTTATTTCAGTACTTTTTAATAAGCTATTTTATTATTTTAATTTGATTTTTAATCTGTTTTCATTGTTTTTACATTAAATTTAAGAGTTCTATAAACATTAATTTAATATAATATTGTCTACACAAATAACTGTATTAAGATATTTATATAGGGATTTTTATGGAAATGGTCGAAGAACATATTAAAGGTATATTAAAAAATAGGAAAATTCATTTTACTTTAATTGATCCTGATGAACAAACACCCCAGGAAGCTTTAAAAATAGCTGAAGAAGCTATTCTTGGTGGAACTGACGGAATTATGATTGGCGGGTCAACTGTTAATAATGATGAAGTTGATGAAACTTGTAAAATATTATCTGATAATATAGAAGTTCCAATTATTTTATTCCCTGGAAATATTAATAGTGTAAGTAAATATGCAGATGCAATTTTCTTTATGAGCTATTTAAATTCTACCAATCCTTATTGGATTTATGGTGCTCAGGCATTAGCTGCACCAATTGTAAGGCAAGCTGGAATTGAAGTTTTACCAATGGGTTATATGGTTGTTCAGCCTGGAGGAACTGTTGGATGGGTGGGAGATGCCAAATTAGTACCTAGAAACAAACCAAAAATACCTGCAGCTTATGCGATGTCTGCTGAACTTTTAGGAATGAGATTTTTCTACATTGAAGCAGGTTCCGGAGCAGATAAACCGATTCCACCAGAAATGGTAGGATATACTAAAAAAGCTACTGAAGATATGGTAATTATTGTTGGTGGAGGTATCCGTGATGGTGAAGCTGCATATACAGCAGCAAAAGCTGGAGGGGATATAATTGTTACCGGAACAGTTGTAGAAGAAACCAATGATGTTAGGGGTAAAATTGAAGAAATTACAGCAGCTATTAGAAAAGCTTCAATAGAATAGTTTTCAAATACTCTTAGCTAATTTTTTTATTATTTAACTAACTTATTTTTTATTAGAGATTATGTTAAATTCATTGTATATTAAAGCAGCCAGTAAAAGGGGATCCATTAAGGAAATCATACCTGAACTTGAAGGAAATTCCATTGTTTCAGATAACTGGAGCGAAAAAAACATTACAAGCAGTGATGATGAGTTTTCAATAGGTGCAGGTGACGGCAGTTTCAATAAAAAGAAATTTTTAGGATTCAACTTTTATGCAGTAGCTGCAGAATCATTAATTTTTGACGGACAGCTTAAAACAATTGAGCAAAGCGACATTGACAGATTTCCGTATTTGCCATATTTGGATGAATTTTTAAGTAATTACATGTCTATTTTTGAGCTTAAATGCTGTTTAAGCTCTCTTGAAGAATATAATGTAGATTATTATTTGATTGACGGATCTATTTATGGTGATTTGCAAAATCCGTTTCCAAAAGGTGTTGAAACATCTGCCAAGGCCAAAAAAGATTTAATATCTGCTACATTAAATGATTTTGAAGAAATGGTTAAAAATCCCTCTGATAAAAGTGTTTATTCTCCAAAGTTATTCAATAAATATTTTAAGATTTATCAGGAGCATAAATATCCATACACTTTGTATTTAACAACTATCGAAAGATTGGTAGTCTTGAAAGAAATTTTAAAAAATTCCAGAAAAATGATAGCTATTTCTAAAAGTTCTTCAAATAATGATATTTTTCATAGTAATATGCCGGACATAGCTATTTTTGATAAATACACTCAAAAGGAAGGTATTTCAAAGGTAATTCGTAAAAAAGTATCAAAAGACATCAATACCACTTTTCCAGTTTTTGATGAATTTTTTAAAGATTTGAAATTTACAATTTTTTATTTAAGATTAGCTGATTATAAAAATGTATTGAAAGTGGAACTGCCTTATGATGCTTCTATGGCAGAAATTGAGGAAATTGCCACCAAACTTAAAAAGTTTTCAACAAATGGATATCCATATCTGCTTAAAAAAGCACATAATGATGTGGTTATTTCAGATAAAAACATAAAAGAGCTTATTAATATAGCTAAAGTTCGTGAAAAATCCGGCAGGGAAATGTTATAAATTAAAGATGTGATATTTATGATTATAGGAAGATGTATAGGGGAAATTTCATTATTGGAAGTAGATTTTATTTCAAATTCAATGCCTCAGGTTGGAGAATATGTTTCTATTAAATATGATGGAAAAAATGTATTGGGAATGATTGAAAACTTGGTTAGAGGTAATGTAGCATTAAATAGTGAAATATATGATGTAGATGACATTGAAACAATAACTCAGGTCAGCGGAAATGATTTGTATGTTAAAGGAAAAGTTCGTTTGCTTGGTGATGTAGATGATAATTTAAAGCTGCCAAGAATCCCAGCACCTCCTGGAACACCTATAACAAAAGCCGATGATGAAATTCTAAAAAAAGTCTTTAATTTAAAAAATCCCCTTAAATTAGGAACATTAGTTAACCAGAGTGATGTTGAAGTTAATGTTGATGTAAACTCTATTATGAACAGGCATTTAGCTATTTTAGCTATGACTGGAGCAGGTAAATCAAATACAGTATCTGTTTTAATTGACAGATTATTAAAATATAATGCTCCTGTTTTTGTTTTTGATATGCATGGGGAATATGTGGATGCCACATTTACAAATGGTGAAGTAAACGTTATTGAACCTGTAATAAATCCAATATATATGTCCTTTTCAGAAATTAAAAATTTAGCTAATATTAAAGGTTCAGCCCACATTCAGGAAAGATACTTCAGAAAAGCATTTAAGGAAGCCCGTGAGGTTATAAGCAGTGGCGGATCTAGCTCCAGAGACTTTTTAGAAATTATATTTGTAATTTTAGAAGGATGGTACAATGATGAAACACGCAGCTCCAACGAGAAAAATAAAATTATGGATGTTATGAATAAGGTTGAAGATTTAAGGGAAAAATATGATAATCTTTTCAATATAAATAAGGGTAATATTTTAGGAACTATTCAGATAGGCAAAGCTAATGTTTTGGATTTAAGTCAGGCTGATGAATCAATTGCTGAAGTTCTTGTAAGTCACGTTATGAGAAATTCCCTTCAGTATAGGAAAAATGCAGTTCATAAGACAAGCAATAAAACACTTGATTTTCCGGTATTTTATATTCTTGAAGAAGCACATATTTTAGCTCCTAACAAAAGGGATTCAAACTCTAAATTCTGGATTCAAAGAGTAGCCAGGGAAGGACGTAAATTTGGTTTAGGGTTATGTTTGGTAAGTCAATCTCCAAAGACAGTGGACCATGACGCATTGTCCCAGATGAATAACATGATTATTTTAAGATTGGTGGAACCTGAAGACCAAAGACATGTACAGTCAGCTAGTGAAAGCCTGTCTGGAGATTTGGTAAAGCAGTTACCTTCTCTAAATGTCGGTGAAGCTATTTTAACAGGACTTATGACAAATGTTCCAACACTGGTTAAAATTGATGAATTTAAAGGCCGTAGACATGGTGGGGACTTGGATATTGTGTCTATATTAGCTAATTTTAAAGAAGATGAAGCTGAAGAAATCAAAAAACAGGAAGAAGACAGTTTTAATTTAGGTTATGACTATTGATTCCTTTTTCCATATTACTTTTCTAATGCTACCATAGTATTAAATATATTATTAACTATATAATTAATTGTTAAATGCTTTAATTTTAGAGTGTTTATTGGTTATATAAAAATTTTAAAAGGTAATATAATGAAATTTGCACATTTGGCAGATACTCATTTAGGTTATAGACAGTTCGGATTGCTTGAACGGGAAAAAGACTTTTATGAAGTATTTGATAAAATTATAGATAAAATAATCGAAGAAAAGGTCGATTTTGTAATACATAGTGGAGATTTATTTGATTCAGCAAGACCGTCACCAAGTGCTCTTTTAGCTTTTCAAAAAGGTTTGCTTAAACTGAAAGGTGCAGGAATACCAATGTATGCAATTGCAGGAAATCATGATATTGTAAACCGTAACGGAGCTATACCTCCTCAAGTTTTATTTAAAAAATTTGGTTTAAAGTTAATAAGCCCTATTAATACAAATTATATGCATGATGATGTTTTTATTGCAGGACTGCCTTTTTATCCGGCTTCCCAAAACAAAAATCTTAAAAGCAAATTAGATGAATTATCTAAAAAAGCAGAAAATCACGAAAAATCTATTCTTGTTTTACATCAGGGAATTGACAAATATTTTAATCTACAGTATGAATTGGAAATTGGTGATATTCCCGATAATTTTGATTATTATGCATTAGGCCACATTCATAATTATATCTGTGATGATTTTGGTAAGGGAAAACTCGTTTATCCAGGTTCAACTGAAACCTGGAATGTTAGTGAGTTAATAGACCTTAAAAAGAATGGTAAAGGTTTTATTGTAGTTGATTTAGACGGACCGAAAATGAATGTTAAAAGAGTTGCTATGGATATTCCCCGTGAATTTATTGTAAAAACAATTGATTATAGAAATTTAGGCGCTGAAATAGATTCCATTAAAAATACAATAAAAGATTTTGATAAACAGCCTATTTTAAATCTTAAAATTAACAATATAGATTCAAACATAGGTGAAATCTATGAATTCATTAATAGGGAACTTGGTGATTTGGCATTAATGATTAGACCTACATTCAATGTACTTGATAGGGAAGTGGATGTTGATGCCATCAGTAATGATGAAAATGCTTTAAGTCCTAAAGAGCTTTTAATCGATGAATTAAAGGAATATGACAGTGAAGACGTTAATAATTTAGCTGTTGAATTATATGATTTGCTTTCAAAAAATAAAACAGAGGAATCTGAGGACTTGATTAGGCAGTTTTTCAATGAAAAATACAATATTATACGTGATGATTCCGGTGAGGAAATAACTGAAAACAAAGCTGAAGACGGTCAGGTAAGATTTAGTGGGGCTATTCAATGATTTTTACAAAATTAACATTAAACAATTTCAAATCCTATGGTCATGAAGTTATTAAGTTTGGTGATGGGATTACAGTTATTGTAGGGGAAAATGGTGCTGGAAAATCTACTATTTTAGAAGCTATTAGTTTCGCATTATTTAAACAGCATACTGCTAAAAAAATTGATGATTTGGTAAGAAATGGCAGTGATGAAAATATGTATGTTGATTTGGAATTTGTTTCCAATGGTAAAGAATATAAAATTCATCGTGAAAAAACCAAATCAGGTTTGAAATCAACACTTCTTAAAAAAACTACTTCTAAAGGCCAATTTATCCCATCATGTGCTGGAGATAAAGAGGTAGCTAATGAAATCCAATCTATTTTGGATATTGATTCTGATTTGTTTTTAAATGCAATATACATAAGACAGGGGGAAATTGCAGAACTAGTTGATAAAACTTCATCTGAGAAAAAGCAGTTAATCGGAAAATTATTAGGTTTGGATTCCCTTGAAAAAGCATGGAAAAACTTGCAGCCAATTATCAGCAACTATGAAAAAACCCAGTCAGAACTTAAAGGTAAGTTATTTTCATCTGAAGAATTAAAAGAGGAATATGATCATAAAAAAGCATTGTTAGGCAGTCTTAAAGAAAAAGGGCTTGATTTAGAAAAACAAATTGAAGAAGTCAAAGAGATGAAAGCTGAAAAGCAAAATGAAAAAACCAATATGGAAAGGGAAAAGGAAATCTTTGATAACTTCAATAACAATTTGGATGCTGAGAAAAAAAGATTGGAGTCTCTTGAAAATGATAAAAGAACACTTCAAGATAATTTGGATGAAATAAAAAAAGCTGAAGAGCAAATTGCAAGATTGGAAAAATTTGTTAAGAAATTGCCCCTGTATCTTGACTTTGAAAAGTCTGTTACAAGCATTCAACAGTTAGAGCTTGATAAACAAAAAATTGAAAAAGATTTGGATTCAATTGCAACACAGGAAGAACTTTTAGCAACTAAAAAAGAGGGATATAATAAATTTTTAGCAGCTGATGAGCAGATTGAAAAATTAAACAATCAAAAAATCAATCTGGAAAAAGAATTGGCTACTCTTACCCAGCTTGAAAAAGATAAAAAGCAACTTCTCAAATCAATTGAAGGAAATAGAAATGAAATTGAAAGGTTCTTTTCTGTAACTAAGGATAATCTGTATGATAACGGTTTGTCTCAGGATATTCTGACAGATGTTGATAATTTCACTCAGTTGGAAGAGGTTACTGACAACTTTAGTGAAGAAGTTTCCAATAAAGTTAAGGATTTAAGTCTTGAGATTATTTCTAAAAATGAGGAAATTGTCAAATTTAAACAGGCTATTGAAACAGCACAAAAACCTTTAGATGAATTGGGAGATGTTGAAAATAAATGTCCTGTCTGTCAGTCTGATATCAATCCTCAAAAGAAAAATGAATTGATTGATTCTTATAATAATGAAATTAAGATTAATGAAAAATCTATTGAGGAAAATAAGGAAAATATCCGTCTTTTAAATAAAAATAAAGATAGTTTTGAAGAAAAATACAACAGACTCCAGGAATTATCTAAGGATATCATAGGATATAAAAACAAATTTGATAATTTAGAAAAAGATCTGGTTAGGCTTAATGAAATTGATGACGGACTGGAATCTAAAGAGTACACCAATACTAAATTAGGTGAACTTATATTGGATATCTCTAAAGAGAAAGTTGGACGTGAAGAAAATAAAGAGGATTATGATGCATACATAAAATCAAAAGGAGCTCTTGATGTTTTAAGCAGTAAAACTGAACTTCAATATAAGTTAAATCAGGTTAATAATGAAGTTGATGTCCATGTTAAAAACATTAAATTAGCTATTGATCAGGACCCTCATTTAAGTGGGGATATGAGTACTGCTGATTTGCAGGCACGTATTACTGATTTAAAAAATAAAGAAGAAGAATTTAATCAGCTTAAAGGTTTTGTTCAAAATAAAAAGGCTCTTGAATCTCAATTAATCTCTAAAAAAGATGATATTGGTGTTTCATTAAATCAGATTGAAATCCTGAAAAATAAAATAGAAGCTTCTGTTTATGATAAAGAAAAATACGAAAAAGTAATCTACTTCTATGAAGTCTATGAAAGAAGATATGATGAATTTGCAGGTGAGCTTTCAGAAATTAAAGGTCAGGCTAAAGAATTAATAGCTAATGTTAATGTTTTGGCAGAAAAAATATTAACTAACTATAAATTCCAGCAGGAATACAAAAACACTACTGATTATATTGATTTATTAAATCATATCAGAACATTGTATTCTAAAAATGGTATACAAAAAGAATTGAGGAACCGTTCAAGGCCGCTAATTCAGAAATACACTAAAGACTTCTTTGATGAATTTAACTTCAATTATTCTGATTTAACATTGGATGAGGACTATGAAGTAACTGTATTCGGTCCTGAAGGTGAAGCTTCAATGAGTATGGTAAGTGGTGGTGAAAAAATAGCTATTGCTCTTGCTTTAAGATTAGGTATTACTAAAGCTAAGGCAAAAGGTGATTTGGACACTATTCTTTTAGACGAGCCTACAATACATTTAGACAGCTTTAGAAGACATGAGCTAATTAATTTGTTAAAAGATATGACTGTTTTACCGCAAATGATTATTGTAACTCATGAAAGCCAGCTTGAAAATGCTGCAGATAATTTGGTTAAAGTAGAAAAAAATAATGGTATTTCAAAAGTATCTAATTAGATACTTTTTATTTTTTTTTAAGTGATTAATGTTGGGATTTAGATTCTGCCTATTTCCTCAGCATTTTTTATTGCATCTACAATACAGTTTGCATTCCATCCTACAATTGTTGATGCTTCTTTTTCTAAACTTTCAGGAACTTCTTCAAGTCCGTGAGGTCTTACAAGAACTATTGGAATATCAAAGTTTTTACTAGCTTCAATTAAATCATTAAAATTTTCCTTATTATTGTTATACAAACCTGCTAAGAGGATTATAACATCTATTTTTTCAAAAAATTCTTTATTGGCTGTTGAATAAGACCCGGAAATGGATTCTTTCCATAAAAAATCAGTTTTAGAATATATTTGTTCGGTAAATTTTGCATATTCTCTGTTTTTGTCATAGCCGTTAGTGATGATAAGACGATATATTTTATTGTCATTTTCCTCTTCAAACATTATTTCACCTTTTAAATGAGTTATGAATGTTATAATATTTATACTTGAATAACAATAGTTTATACTGTTATAAAATATAAAGGTATTTTTTTTATGAAAGCAGCAGTTATAGGTTTAGGTGTGGAAGGAAAAAAGGCAGTCAATTCTCTTTTAAGTCATGGTTGGGAGGTTTATGCCACTGATTTAAATAGTAATGTTGATTTATCAGATTTGGAATTGCCTATGATTTCAATGAATTTGGTCAGTGGTGGTGAAACTGTTTCCATTGTTTCTGATAATTTAACTGTTGATTTAGGTTTTTCAAATTCAAGTGCAATTGAAGAATGTGATGCAATAGCTATTAGTCCCAGTATGTACGGAGGAGCTTTTGCAGATAAATTGCTTGAAAAAGGCAAACTGTTAAGCAATGTTGTAACTAAACATAAAGACATTTTTACTATTGGCATTACAGGAACTAACGGTAAAACTACAAGTGTCCATATGTTAAAAAGTATTTTGGAAAATGCGGGCAAAAAAGTTTTAGTTGGCGGAAATGGTGGTGGAGGCTTTTCAGGTTACTATGATTTAATTTTAGAAGCGTCAAATGATGATTATGATATTTTACTTGTTGAAGTTTGTGATATGACACTTGATTTTTGCAATTATTGCTTTGATTTCGATATGGTGGGCCTTACCAATATTGGCAATGATCATATGGATGTTCATAAGACAATAGCCAATTATAAAAATACTTTGGTAAGATTCTTTGAAGGCAAAACGGTTTTTACAGCTTTTAATCAGGATTTCAATGCTGATTTTAAAGAAGTGGCCAGTAAAGCTATTCCTTTCTTTGAATATGATGAAAAATTGCAAGTTTGGGGCAGATTCAATGCATTAAATGCTGGTTTGGTTGCAGCTATAGCTACTGAGCTTAAAATACCTAAGGACATTATTATGGAATCTTTAGCTGATTTTAAAGCAGTTGAAGGAAGAATGAATGTTTATAAAATTAATAATGCTTCAATTTTTGTAGGTAAAACTGATAATTCAGATGCATTAACTTCAGTTTTAAATGAGAATGATTTCTATGCTTTATTTATAGGTACTCCAAGGGCTAATGAAGAACATAGATTAAGTATTTTGGATGAAGCGGTTAAATATAATCCTGAAGTTATTGTTCTGTTTCCGGGATTAGATGATACTGTTGATATGGGACTTTATCGTTTAAACAGACTTGGTTATGAGGGCAGAATTGAGGTAGCTAACTCATTAGATGAAATAATTGCTCTTATAGCTGAATTTTCTCATGAAGATGCACTTTTCATTGGAGGCAACGGTCAGGAAGCTATTATTGAGATTCAAGAAAGGATAAGGCTCTTGTCTGAAAACCTTTAGTTTGTATTCATTAGAATAAAAATATATAAATATAATAGTAACTAAATATACTATTGTTATATTATTATTGAAGGTGTTAAATAATATGAGTTATGAATGGAGAAGTACATCTATTAAGATAATATTGGCATTATTCTTTATTTCTTTACTTTTATTCGCATTTTCTTTTGTAAATCATACTGCATACACTGGTGAATCTTTTGCAAAGGATTATAATTTGCCTATTGGTCAGTCTATGTTTGAAGGGGATTCCATTTTAGGTGAAAATCAATCAATTCAAGTACCTTTGTTAGGTAATTTGCCTTTTATGGCTCATCAGATTAAAAGTCTTGATTTGCAGGGTATACTAATAACTTTAACAACTGGAACTGTTCCATTTGACTTTACTACAATATCCACTGAAGGTATAGATTCTTATGGTAAGGCACAGGGATTTGAAGGTCCTGGTTATTTGACTTATGAAGGTAATCAATTAGCTGTTAAAGCTCCGCATACTTATGTATGGGGTTACAGTGCACCTTATAAGATTTTAACCAAAACATCTGACGGTGTTGATGTTGTGGAAAATGGTACTGTTGTTGAATCAATTCCTACTTCAGAAATTAAAAATACTGATTTTGGAGGCAAGTATTACAATACTACAACTATTCAAAATTGGTACAATTATGATTCCGACAAATCTAACTTCACACTGGAACGCGGAATTGTTAACTTTTCTGACGGAAGAAACAATATAAGTGCGGGTAATGTGTCCATCATATTTGGTGATAATGTGTCCGATTATGTGGCAGCATATCCTGACGGCACTCCTATTGTATTGTATATGGGTAATGTTACAGAAGAAGATGGTGAAGTTTATTCTACTTCTTTAGGTTCTCACCCTGAATATGGAGACGGAGTAAGAGAATTTAATGCAAGATCTTTTGTAGATGCATGGAATAATACAGTAATTCCACCAAATTCAAGTGGAAATGGAAAAGCATATATTGATTTTGGTTCTGCTTCTGATAGTAATGCTCCTGGAGGCAGTGCTTCTCATGGTGTATGTCCACCAGCTAGAGTATTAAGAGCAGCTGTTCTTGCTGAAGGATTTGGATTGCCAGTAGGTATGTGTGGAGATAATGATGCAGTATTATTTGGATTTAATCCTTCTGAAGATATTAAAGTTACAAATAATCATGATTATCCAGTCAAAATAGTAATGTGGACTGAAGGTTCAGGTACAGGCATGGCAATTTATGGTAAGATAGAAAGATTCATTCCAAGTTGAAGATAATTATTTATCTTTTACTTTACTTTTTTTTAGTGTTTATTATGACAGTTTCAGCTATTATTACCGCTGCAGGTAAAAATTCCCGTATGAGAAAGGATCAGATTTCCCGAAATATTTCAGTAAAAAACAAACTTGTTCTTCCGTTTCAAAATAAAACTGTTTTAGAGACAACTATTGATAATGCATTATCCTCAAATGTAGATGAATGTATTGTTGTATTAGGTCATTACAGTGATGAAATAAAAGAGGTTGTTTTTGATAATTATAAAGATTCTGTAAAGTTTATAGAAAATAATCCTGTTGATGTAGGTTTATCAGTATCTCTTTTAAATGGTTTAAAAAATATCAGTTCTGATTTTGCACTTTGCATAACTGGAGACCAGCCGACAGTATCAAGTGAAACATTTAATGAAATGATTAATGTTTGTAAAAATTCAGATAATCCTGAAAAAACAATAGCTGTTTTAAGACGTAGAAAAACAGGTTTGCTAGACACTGCTGAAGGATTGGGAATGCCTTTTGTGGTATTTAAGGATAATATGATAAAATATTTAGAAAATGAAAACGATAATTTAAATCCGATTTTAAGAAAAATATTTGGTGATGGTTACACTTTTTATGGAATAAAAGAAAAAAATGAGCTGGAATTATTAAATATAAATCATTATGATGATTATTTAAAGTTATTAGATAGCTTGTAGGTTTGAAATAACTTCTTCTAATTTTTCACCACTAATTCCAATGGTCATTTCATTATCTTTAATATCAGCAGCATTTCTGGAACCGTCACAGCCTAAAGTAAAATTAACTCCTCCAGTTATAAATGGATTAGCTAAAGCGTCACCACAAAGGGATTGGATACCTGCAAAATTAGGTCTTACTTTATCTCCGGAAGAATAAACAATAGTTTGAGCTAATTTCATTCCACCAACAGGTTCTGTAATTATTAAAACTACATCAGGTTTAAAAGTAGCTTCATCTAAAGGTGAATAAACAATTCCCCAGTATCTTTCTTTGATTATTGAAAGTTTTTCAGTAGCTGCTTTTGCTGTTTTTAAATCTTTAAATCTTCCTAATTCAAAATATTTTTCTCCACTAGCTAATTTAGGAGGCATATCTCTAAGACCGATAGCTCCAGCTCCGCCTAAACAGGATTGCTGTTCAATGGTACTGTAAAATTTTTCTCCATATGATGCTTTTCTAATCATTTCACAATGTCTGACTTTTTCATCTATTAAATCATAGCCTTCAGGAAGCTCTTCTTCACTGGCTAATAATTTAACAGCTACAGCTTTACAGGTTAATTTAACATTGTCTTCAAGTATCTTACTATACTCTTGATTGGTTTCTAAACTACTCATAATATCACTTATTTATATATTATTTTAAGGAATAGTAAATTCTTTTGGTTTTGTTTTTTTATTTTTACAGAATGTTTTGAAATCACATGCATCACAGGTTCTTTCATCTCCCTGTGCTTTCCATGCGTCTTGAATTTTACAGCCTTTGATTTCTTTAATTAAAGATGATTCAATATTATTCACAACATTGTCGAATTCATTTAAAGCTTTTTCAATTTCCTCATTGTTAATATTAATTATTCTGATTGATCTTGCTGTTTTAAATTCTGAACTTAATTCCGGAACCTTGGCGTCTTCATCCCAGTTTTCAATTAATGCAACATCTTTTTTAAATTCACCCTCTTTTGGAATGTCCGTCAGGTTATTGTGAATATCCTGCTGAACAACAATCAAATCCTCTTTTGACGGAACAAGTTCATTTAAATAGAAAATAATTCCTGCAACAATTGGTTTGGCATCTGCCTGCTGACGTCTAAGCCAGGCATATGTTAAAATTTGCCATTTGTGGCGAATCCATGTTTCATCATCTTCCCTTTGATTTGAAGGTCTTCTCATTCCCTTATAATCAATGATTACTTCGTATTCATCACCATCAATGCTGTTTATATGTTCCTGGAACTCTTTGTCATTTTTTAAATATTCAATGATTTTATTTCTGTAGGAATCCAATGTGGTTTGTCTGGTATTTTCAATTGTTTCATTAATTTTCAATGAGCTTAAAACATCAATAACACCATTAATTCCATAATAATTGGAACGGCTGGTGTTTTTGTCGTAATGGGGCATATTTCTGATTCCTTTTATTAGCAATTCTGCAGAATCAATCAGCGGGAATAAATGAGGACCCCAGTAATTAATAGCTCTTTCGGCTCTTGCGCTGGCTAATTTTTTATGGTCTCTTTCATTGACATCAACATTTTCATTACTTGGATGATTTGTTGAAAAGAAATGTTCTTTCGGAGGATAAAGCCCTCTTACCTGCAGCCTTGCATCAATCATATTTTCAATAGGTCTGATATCTTTTTTCCAGTCCCATGGAAACGGTGTTTTATTCAGTTCCCACTGCAGGTAAGCTTCTTCCATTACTCCGTGTATAAATTCTCCAAACCATAATTGGATAGGCATTGACGGAGGAAGAGTACCTTTATTTTGATATCTGTACTGTAAATTACAGGTTAAAAAGGAGAGCAAATCTCCAGTTAAACTATATTCCGGAATCATATATGCTTTAGATCTTGAAGATAATTTCATTTTTTAAGTCTCCTTTTTCATATTAAATATATTTCATCAAATCCGACTAATTGTTCATCTCTGTTCCAGCCAAGGGCAACATTAGGAATTTGTTTAAGGTTATTGTTAACTGCATATCCGTCAAGTGACGGCAATAATCCAATAAGAAGTAAAACATTTTCAGCTCTGGAAAATGCAACGAAATAAAGTCTTGTTAAATCATCAAATGATCTGTCCTTTTCACTTCTTTCTGATTCTCCAAGAGAACTGAAACAACGCACACTATCTTCTATGCTTCTGTTTTTAGGTTCCAGTTTCGGAAATCTTAAATTTTGAGTATTTACTGTGTTCTTTTTAAATCTGCTGCCTACATCAACAATTACTAAAGGAAACTCCAATCCTTTAGATTGATGAATAGACATTATGTTTATTCTGTCATCAGGCAGTGTTTCAAGAAGATCTTCATCAATTCCAACCCCTCCGGTAGCTATTGGAATGAAAATATTCCATATAGCTTCAAGAACAGATTCCCTTTCGGTTTTTGAATTGGTAAATACAATATTTCCAGAATATTTATTGAAAAATCCCGTTTGTTTAATTGACCTTGTAATAGCTTCTAAGTATACAATTCCTTCAACATCATCCTGAAGTTCTTCAATCCATGTAATCAATTTATATGCTAATTCCATTAAACTTGCACTTTCTGGCCATTTGTCACGGTTTTTAGGGTGGCGGTTTTGCCATGAAATCACAAATTCAGATAATGAAACAGGTTCGTTTGGTTCAGGTTTTGATTTAATGTGGTCTATTGCCCGGTATCTCCAACGGTTCATATTTCTGTCAGCTAAATTCTGGATTTGCTTATCGGATTTTTGGATTATTCCATGAGGATCAATGCATTCTAGAATTAATCCGCAAAATATTTCAACTTGTTTTACATCCTGCAGGTCTCTTCCTTTTGGATTAAAAACTTCAATAGGTTTTTTCAGTTTTTTAAGATTTTTCCTTAAGTAAAAATTAAATGTGGGATTGCTTCCTTTCATTTCTTTAGGAGAATATGATAAAATAGCTATGTCTGATGCAGAGCCGTATTCTTCATCTAATTTTAATGTAATTTTTTCTAAATTTTTGCTTTTTTTAGCATTATTCTGTTTTTGTTTATTAATGGATTGTAAGTTGGAATTGCCATTTAATGTGTCATAATAATCCTTATTCAATATTCTTCTGATTTTTAGAGAGGCTTCTCCATTGTTTATGAGATTATTAATTAACAGGGTTAAATCTCTGGCTAACATTTGAGGGTTATTTCTGAACATTCCTAAAACGGGCATTTTATCTTTGTCAAAATCGGGAGCAATGATTTTAGGTTTTTCATCTACTCTGGCTTTTTGATATTCTTTATCCAGTTCTACAAAATGGTTGCAGTGATTGATAATATTTTCACTGGATCTGTAGTTGGTTTTTAAATTAATTTCTTCAACATTAATTCCCAACCTGTCATGTGCACGTTTTTTGAAATTTGTAAATAAATCTACAGTAGCTCCTCTAAAACGATAAAGGGACTGGTCATCGTCACCTACAACAGTTATGCTGCCGTTATTTTTTAGACCGTATTCGGCTATTGTAAAATAGATATCTTCCTGAATCAGATTGGTGTCCTGATATTCATCAATTAAAATGATTTTTATGTTGTCTAAAAAAATGTCCAATTTATGATTTTTAAGTTTATTTAAAAATTTAAATTCAAGCATTGGGAAATCTATAATATTTCTTTTTTTCAATTCATCTTCGTAATCTTTTATACAGTTGAGAGTTAATTTGGCTCCGCTGCCTTCTTCAAATTTATCATAGATTTCATCAAAATTCACCTGGTCATAGTACATTCTGTTTTTCATATTTAGAATGATTTCTGCCATTTTTGAAGGTTCTTCCAGTTTTTCTTTAGGTGTAAAGCTTTTAAGATATTCCTTTAAATTTTCATTTAAGTATATATTGTCTTTAAGAAGAATATTTGTCATAGCGGACTTTGTAACGAAATCTTCAATTACCAATGGTTGATTCGTTCCAGGCTCTCTATGAATTCTCAGTAAATCTTCAGCTACACTATCAGTAGTTCCAATATTGATTTTGTTTAAATCTATCTTTTTTTCAATGAAATCCATTAATTCCATTTCTTTAACAGGATCATCTTCAACAATGTTGTCTAAAAGATAGTTTTTAATTTGATCTCCCCAGCTTAAAATACGTGAATGCAGTTCATTTGCTGCTTTTCTAGTAAAAGTAGTTGCTAAAATTTCATCTGGAGCAATATCATCAACAAAAATATATTTAAGTATTTTAAGTACAATTACAGTAGTTTTTCCGGATCCTGGTCCTGCCACTATGAAAAGAGATTCATTTGCATGAGATGAAATGGCTTTTTTTTGATCTTCATTTGAAGAAATGTTCCTTTTCAGTGTGTTTACAACAATATCTTCAAATTCTTCGTAACTAATCATTGTTGTCCTCATTTTGTTAATTATTTATTATTTATATATGTTAACTATATAAAATACTCTACAGAGCATTTGATAAGTATCATTTACACGAATAATTTAAATATTTAATTTATTCATATATTATTTATTAATGGATAACTTTTTTTCAAGATTATTATGACCAAATCAACAATTGATATGTTTAAAAATGATGTAAGGTACAGGGACAGAATAGCTCATGTAGAAACTATTCCTGCCAGAAAAGCCAGCTATAAAAAAGTTGATAATTTAAATCCTAAAATTGTTGATTATTTAAAGTCAAAAAATGCTAAATTATATAAACATCAATCAGAAACTTATGAGGCCATTCAAAATGATGAAAATGTAATCATTACAACACCTACAGCTTCAGGTAAAACATTGGCTTTCAATTTGCCGATTATGGAAACAATGATTGAAGATGAAGATGCCACAGCATTATATATTTACCCTGCAAAGGCTCTGTCAAACGATCAGCTCCATGTTTTGGAAAATCTTGAAAAATCCCTGGACATTAAAATTAATCCTAATACATATGACGGGGATACTCCAAAATCCAAAAGATATGATATTCGTCAAAAATCAAGGATTATTCTAACAAATCCCTATCAGTTGCATCTTATTCTGTCCTGGCATCATCAGTGGAAACGTTTTTACAGCAATCTGAAATTCATTGTCATTGATGAATCCCATTATTATAAAGGTATTTTCGGCTCAAATGTGGCTTATCTTATTCGAAGACTAAAAAGAATAGCTAATTTCTACGGAGCAAATCCTCAGTTTATATTATCTTCTGCAACATTGGCCAATCCATTGGAACTGGCTAACAGATTAACAGGTGAGAAGTTCAGATTAGTGGATAATGATACATCTCCAAGCGGAGAAAAAGATTTTATATTGTACAATCCATTCAGAAATTACAGAAGAAAAAAACACAACAGTGAAGAGGCGCCTTCTGTACACATTGAAACAGAAAATATATTTGTTTACCTGATGTTAAAAGACATTCAAACATTATGTTTTACTGTTTCACGTAAAATAACTGAATTAATAGCTATGTGGGCTAAAAAAGACATGGATAATATTAAGAAAAAATTGACCCACAGAATAACTGCATATAGGGCAGGTTATCAGGCAGATGAAAGACGTGAAATTGAGGACGGATTGAAATCACGTAAATATCTTGGAGTTACATGTACAAATGCTTTGGAATTAGGTATCAATATAGGTTCACTTGATGCAGTTATTATTTCAGGATATCCCGGAACTATGATTTCCACATGGCAGCAAAGCGGAAGGGCAGGCAGAAGCAATCAGAAATCATTAGCTATTTTGGTTGCCTTTGAAAATCAGCTAGATCAGTATTTTATGAATAATCCTGATTTCTTTTTTGATAAACCTCATGAAAATGTAATAATTGATTTGTCAAACCATATATTGCAGGAAGCCCATTTATTGTGTGCCGCTAAAGAATTAACTCTTAAAAAAGATGAAGCTATGGATTATTTTGGAGTGGATAAAGAAGTCCTGGACAAATTGGTTTCTAAAAAGGATTTATATCAAAATCCCCGTGGAGATTATATTTACCCATATGATGACAATCCGGCAATGTCACATTCTCTTGATCAGTTATCCAATGATGAATTCAGAGTAATGAATAATGGTAAACTTTTAGAGGTTATGGAACGCTCACAGGTTTATAGGGAAGCACATGAAGGAGCTATTTTAATTAATAAAGGTGAAACATATCAGGTAGACAGTGTTAATTTAGCCAGTCATTTTGTAAATGTTTCTAAAAACACTGTAGATTATCATACCATGGTTTTAAATAAGGTACATATCAATATTGAGAAAAAATTATCCAAAACAAAATACGGCAATTTAAAAATCCATTTCGGTGAATTAACTGTAGAGGAAGACTATTATAGATATAAGAAAATGCATTTTTCAAAAGTAATCGGACAGTTTAATTTAGATTTGCCACCTTTAAAATTCAGAACAAAAGGATTATGGTTTACAGTTCCACGTGAAGTTAAAAATAATCTTGAAGATTTATATAAAGGTGAAGAGGAAGTCTTTGAAGGTGGACTTCACGGTGCGGAACATGCATTAATAGGTTTGTTCCCGCTTCATGTAATGTGTGACAGATTTGACATTGGAGGATTATCTACAAATTATCATGAAGACACTCAGGAAGCCACAGTATTTATTTATGATGCCTATGAAGGGGGAATTGGAATAACACAAAAGGCTGTTGATGTATTTGTTGATTTATTAAAATCTACAAGAGATCTGCTTAAAAATTGTAACTGTCATGACGGATGTCCTTCATGTATTTATTCTCCGAAATGCGGAAATGATAATAAGCCACTTCACAAAAAAGCAACTGAATATATTTTAAATTATATGTGCAATCTGATTTCACAAAATCCTAAAAAAACAGCTATTGAAAAAGTTGAGAAAAATGAAATTGAAGAGGTTTCTACTAATGATATAACTCTTGAAACATTATATGAAGAAGCTTATGATTTATATTCACAAGGAGATTATTTCAACTCAAAAGAATCATTAAATGAGCTGGTTGAAATTGATGATGAATATGCTGATGCATGGGCTTTATTTGGTAGAATATTATATGAACAGGGTGATAGAAATGGAGCCAAAATGTTTACAAAAAGGGCTCTAAAAATTGACTCTGCCAACGAAGATGCTAATGAATTATGGTTAGAATTAAAATAATTTATTTTATTTTTCTTCGTTTAACCTATTACAATTTTTTTGAATATTAAATGGAAATACAGTAGGAAACTTTAAATATTTTCAATGTTAATATATAACATAATACGATATTTTGTATTGATTTTTTAATTGAATTATGGAGGGGTATTAATGGTTAGTCCAATAGTAGCAGCTATTATTTCTTTCTTCTTCCCTGGTATTGGTCAAGTAGTACAAGGTGAAACCCAGAAAGGTATAATAATGTTTGTTGCAGCAATTGTTATTTCAATTATTTTAACTTACGCATTAGGTACCATTGGTAATATTATTTACTTAATATATGCTGTATATGCTGCATACGATGCTTATAATATGGGATAAATTAATTTTTATCCATTATTTTTTTTATAAAACTTTTTTTTTTAAAACATAAATTTTGCTGATTTTCACATTAATTAACAATATTTATTAATCATCCTAACTATAATTATAATATTAAGATTTTTTTCTGAATATGTAGGAGAAATAAAATGCATGAATTATCTATGGCTCAAGGAATAATAAATGCAGTAATAGATACTGCAGAAAGTAACAATGCAACTGAAGTTACTGAAGTTGGTATTGAAATTGGCAGATTGGCTATGATAAACCCTGAACAGTTACGTTTCATGTTAAGCGTTTTAGTGGAAAATACCATAGTTGAAGATGCCGATATTAAAATTGAAGAGATACCTGTTGAAATTGATTGTCCTGAATGCGGATTTAAAGGAGTAGCAGAACTGGATGATAAAGATCACTATGCTCCAATTGTAGAATGTCCGAAATGTGGAAATAAAAGAATATCTATTTTAAACGGAAAAGATTGTGTTGTTAAAAATATTGTTATTGAGAAACCTGATGATGATTAGATAGGAGGAATTGATTATGCATAATGTAGCTGATGTAGAAGTACAAAAAAATATCATGGATGCTAATAAAAGATTAGCAAATAGAAATAAAGAAAATCTTGAAGAAAAAAACATTTTCTGTGTTGATTTTGTTGGAGCTATTGGTTCAGGTAAAACTACCTTAATTGAAAACATTATTGAAAATACTGATGATAAAATCGGTGTAATTGCAGGAGATGTAATTAGTAAATTTGACGCAGGCAGAATAGAAAAACATAATGCTCCAGTAGTTGGTTTAAACACAGGTAAAGAATGCCATTTAGATGCTCATTTGGTAGGTCATGGACTTGGAGATTTACCGTTAGACGATTTGGACATGGTTATTATTGAAAATGTAGGTAATTTAATATGTCCTGTTGATTTTGACTTAGGTTCTCACATGAGAATTGTTGTTGTAAGTGTTACTGAAGGTGATGATACTGTAGAAAAACACCCATTGATTTTCCAAACTTCTGATTTAGTTGTTATTAATAAAGTGGATTTAGCTGATGCTGTTGATGCAGATGCTGATAAGATGGTTAATGATGCAAAACGTTTAAATCCAGATGTTCAAGTTATTAAAGCTAGTTTAAAACAAGGTGAAGGTTTATCAGAAATCATCTCAGCTATTAATAAACAAAAAGATAGTTAAGGTGGTTTCATTGAAAATATGGATTGATATTTCAAATGCGCCTCATGTAAGGTTTTTTAAAGATGTCATTAAATATTTGGAATCTGAAGGAGAAGATTTAATAATTACAGCCAGAGACTTTGGAGATATTCATAAACTGATGAATATGTATGATATAGACTTTATTTCTGTTGGAAAACATGGAGTAAGTTTATATGATAAGCTTAAAGAAAGTACTTCACGTGTTTATGAACTTGTAGATGTTATTAATAATGAAAAGGTGGATGTTGCACTTAGCAAGCATTCTATTGAACTTCCAAGAATAGCATTTGGTTTGGGAATTCCAAGTTTGTATGTTTTGGATAATGAACATGCATTAGCTGCAAATAAATTAACTCTCCCGTTATGTAACAGAATTATCACACCAAATAAAATTGATATCTGGAAATTAATGCAATTTGGAGCAGACCCTAACAGTATCATTCCATATAACGGAACTTCTGAATTGATGCATTTTAAGAGCTTTGAATATAACGACAATATTTTTGATGATTTGGACCTTAAATTGAAATATCCAAAAACTATTTTGATGAGACCTGAACCATCTTTAGCATCTTATTTAGATGCAGATTGTCATAAATCAGTTTTATCTCCAATTGTTGATGTATTAAAAGAATATGCTAATATATTGATATCGCCAAGATTCAAAGCACAGGCAGAAATCTTTGAAGGCATTGATAATGTTACTATTTTAGAGCCTCCTGTCGATACTTCAAGCTTAATGAAAAAAGCGGATTTGGTAATTGGAGCAGGGGGAACTATGAATAGGGAAGCAGCCATATTGCAGACTCCTGTTATTTCATGTTATCCAGGTAAAACATTAGCTGTAGATCAGTATTATATCGATCAGGGTTTAATGTTTAGATCTAATGATATAGATGAAGTTATACAGAAAGCTTTGGCTTTTATTGTTAATCCTCATGAAAAAATTGATTTCAAAACTGATGATTTATTCCAAATTATCATAGATAATATTTATGATTTGGGTAATGAAGGTAAATAGTTTTATATTAAAAACAACTAAATATTATATATTATATTTAGTTTTTATTATTATGGGCTGGTAGCTCAGATGGTAGATCGTCGCCTTGGCATGGCGGAGGCCCCGGGTTCAAATCCCGGTCAGTCCATTTATAAATTTTCAAAAAAATAAAATTTAAAATTGTGATTAAATTATGATGTTAATAGCTCAGAATCATTTACAACTAATCTTAGAAGTAGGGGCAATGTTATTTGTTACATTAGTCTTTTGTCTTAATTTAATTCCATTGTCACTTAGTGTTGTAACGTTTTTATCTCTCTTTTTAGCTGGTGGGTTCACACTTCTTTTTGGAGCAGATATTCTTTTACTAATAATTTCATCTAGTCAGAATGAATTTACACATCCATTTGGGCCAATTGCTTTAATGGCTATTGTTTCTGCATTTGCATCGCTGAAGGTGATGAAGAGTTCGGGAGTGGATGTACGACCTCTTAGAAAAGTTGTTTTATTGTTCCTTGCAGGTATTACCATTTTCGGTGGATTAATGCACAGATCTTTCTTAATATTATGGATATTAGGTTTGTTTATTGGATACATCATAATTTCCAAATCTTTCAGAGAAAAATCAGTATTTACACTTAAAAGGATTTTAATGTTTTTCGGAGCAGCTCTTGCAGGTTTTTTCGGACTTGAAATAGTAGCTAGAATAACTGGAATGACTATTTTCTCTCCATTGTTAAGGTTAGGAAGAATTGAACAGTACTCTTCATCCAGTATTAAAATGGTATTAAATAACATCCAGTTAATCGGACATAATGGTGCTGCTTCTTTCTGGGGTACTGAAGGAACAGCATTTGCTGAAGGATATATTACCCTGCCGATGCAATTAATCATATTCTTTGGTTTGCCATTCCCATTGTTCTGCGGAGTGCTTGTAAATCAGAAAGATACAATCGATTATATGCTTCCAGGTATTTTCGGATATGGATTTGACTTTGGTTATTTAGGTCTTGTCGGTTTAATAGTTTTTGTTTTAGGAACTATTATAATTGGTTTAAAAATATTGACCATGTATAGGGAAAAAAGAGAAAATAATAATAAGAAATACTTAGGTAGGGAAGTGTTATTGACAGGTGCATTAACTGCATTTATTGCACAGGCATTAATCGGTATGTTTATATTTAACAGATCTATTAACGGATTAGCGTTGCTTTCATTTATCTTTTTGGGAGCATTGATATTGGCTAATGTTGTTACACTTAAATCAAGAACTAATAAGAATATTTAAAGAGGTTGAAAAGAGATGAAAGCATTAATATTATTGGGATGTCCGGAAACCCCATCACAAACACCTATGTCAATTTATGCGTCTTATAAATTATCTGAAAAAGGTTATGATGTGACAATTGCTGCCAATCCTGCAGCTTCCAAATTAGTTAAAGTTTCTGATCCAGAAAAATATTATATTCAGGAAATGGTTGACTTGGACGACTGCTTAGCTAATGTTCAGGAAGGGGAATATGATTTGTTGTTAGGATTTGTACATAAAGATGCAGCAGCATCCTATTTTGTAACTTTCTATCAGCTTCTACAAACCAAATCTATTGCACTTGTATTTGAAAAGGATTCTGAGTTGTTAAATGAATATACTGAAATTGTCAGTGAAAATACTGATGCAGAAGTTATTTCTGTAAGAGCATTTCATAATCCAAATCCAATTAAAGTTAACCTAGATAAAGTATTGAAGGAGTTATAATAAAATGTCTTTTTGTTTAGATACTTATCTTCAGCAGTCTGATAATTATGAAATTTTGGCATCACAGGCAGGCTTTAAAGATTGTGCCAGACTTATCAGATTTAAAGCTCCAGAAATCGTTTATGTCAATGCTGGAGAAGAAATTTTAGGATCTCGTGTTATTGGTATAACTCCGATTCCTATTGGTGTTGATTCAAAAAAAGGAACTGTACTTATTCCATATACCAAACCATGTTATGGTACTGCAGTTGTAGAGTTGCCGGTTGACATGGCCGAGATTGAAAAAATAAGAACATTAAATATCAAATAGATGAGTTTATGATTTCTACTGTTGTTGGCAGTTTTCCTGCTGAAATAAAATCTCCAACTACTGCAAAAGATAAAATATTAAATGTATTTGGAGCTTATGATCCTTTTAAGGAGTCTATAAAACAAACTGTAATCTCACAACTTGATGCTGGAGTTGACATTATTTCTGATGGTCAGGTTCGTGGAGATATGGTTTCTACTTTTACTAATTTTATTCCTGGAATGCAGTTGGAAGACAATAATACTGTTATCACTTCTAAAATCAGACAGCCTACAAAAGAAATTTCCATTGATGATTTAAAATATGCTAAAAAAGTCATGAATGATTATTTTAATGGAAATATTCCTGAAGGTAAAGGAATTAAGGGAATCATAACTGGTCCTTCCACAATTGTTTATTCATCAAGAATTGAGTCTTTCTATAAACATAAGGAAGATGCAATTTTGGATTTGGCCAGAAGTCTTAAACATGAAGTTGAAGCTATTGAAAAAAAGATTAATCCGGTTTATATTCAAATTGATGAACCGTTTTTATCTACTGGTCTGGTTGATTTGAAAGTAGCCAGTAAAGCTATTGATATAATTGGTGAAAATCTTAGTGTTCCATTAGCTATGCATGTTTGCGGTAATTTGGATAATGTTTTCAAAGATTTGATTAAATTCAATATTGATATTTTGGACTGTGAATTTGCAGGAAACGATATTAACATTAAAATTTTAGAAGAAAACTCATCTTTAATCAGGAATAAAAAAATAGGCTTTGGCTGTCTTGACACTTCCATAAATGAAGTTGATTCAAAAGAAAAAATTGAAGGCCTGATAGCTAAAGGTGTTGAAATTCTTGGAAAAGATAATATGATTTTAGACCCTGACTGCGGGTTAAGAAGAGCTACTAAGGATGTAGCTTTCAATAAGCTTAAATTAATGAACAGTATAAAAGATGAATATAGTTAAAAATTATCTATATTCATGTTTAAAGTTTGGATCATATAGCTTAGATGGTGTGAAATCTCCAGGGTTTAACACATCTCCAACTACAATCATTGCAGTCTTTGTTATATTAGCATCTTTTACTTTTTGTGCAATATTCTTTAAGGTTCCTCTAATTATTTCCTGGTCATCCCAAGTTGCTTTTTTTACAACTGCTATAGGAGTATCCTCACTATATCCGACCAGCAATTCATCAACAACTTTATCAATCATACCAATTCCCAAAAAGATACACATAGTTGCCTGGTGTTTGGATAAGCTGGAAATGCTTTCACTACGTGGCTTGGGAGTCCTGCCTTCGGGACGTGTAATAATAACTGTTTGTGAAATTTCAGGTAATGTCAATTCTGTTTCAAGTACGCTGGCTGTACCAAATAATGAACTTACTCCCGGAATAATATCATATTCAATATCATATTTTTGCAACTCTCTGATTTGCTCACCGATAGCTCCATAAATGGAAGGGTCTCCAGTATGGACTCTAGCTACTAACTGTCCTTTGGAAGTTGCTTCGCGGCAAATTTCAGTTGTTTCCTCTAAATTCAATACAGCGCTGTTGTAAACAACACAGTCTTCTTTTCTTGGATTTAAAACTTCTTTATTAACTAAAGATCCTGCATAAACAATAACATCTGCTTTTTCAATAACATTTCTTCCTTTGACAGTTACTAAATCAGGGTCACCGGGACCTGCTCCAATAAAGATTACTTTACCTTTCATAATACAATTTTTTGATTTAACTTCTATTTAATAATTATGAAAGTAAAAAAGAATTTAACATCAATATTTCACTTTAATTTAAACAAAGTTTATTAATTATCAGGATAATTAAAAAATATGGATAAAAAAGGAGTTATATCACTAGAAGCCATTTTTTCTATTTTTATAATATTATTGATAGTTGCATCAATACTGTTTTATGCACAGTCAAATTTTGAATCAGATAAAAATATTGAATCAAGTTTCAGCCACAGGCTGATTTTGGATAATCTGGCTAACTGTATAAATCAGGTTAACTCAAATGGTGAAGGGTTTTCCAAAAAAGTTTTGCTGCCTCAAAAAGAGTATGCATATAAGATTACAGTTGAAAAAAGCAAATTAACAATTGAATACTCAAATAAAAAAGGTGAAGTGGCTATTTTGCCGGCAGATATTAATAGAAATTATGAGTTGTACGGTGGACGGAGTTATTTAATTGAAAATCGAGATGGGGAGATTGTGATAATATGAATGATGAAAAAGGTCAGCTCAGCGGAGAATATATGTTGCTGGTTGGGTCTTTAATAGTTGTTTTAATGATTTCAATATTCATGATAGCTAATGAAAATGAACTTAACATAGCAATGGCAGCTGCAAAATTAGGTGCTGATGAAGGTGTTGCATCATCATCAAGTGCAATATATCCGAAGGAAACATTTAATGAATATGATGACATGGAAGGCTTAAAACACCCCTACAGTGTAAGTATTGTGAATGTTAGTTATAATTCATCAGGAATAGATGAAAATTATGGAAAGCAAAAAATACAGTTTAAAGTCTATGCAAAAGCAAGTGTTGATTATAATAAAAAAGAACTGGATTCAATCGGAGATAGGATTAATTATAATTTGAGAAAATCAGTAGCTATGAGTTTTAATACAACAGATTCTACAAATAAACTGTACAATCCGGTATTTTCCAATAATTATGTCTTTACAACAGCTAATGTAGTATGGGTTTAAATATTATTAAAAATAATTAATCTTTATGTATAGTCAGAATGAAAAAGATGACCTTTTAAATGAGCTGAAGGAAATGGAAAGTCTTCAGATAGATATGGATAATGAAGGTAAGATTCTGCAGGAAGACATTATTGACTTTCTGTTAAACGGAAACGGAAATCCTGAAGATTTGGGAGACAGAATTGAATTGTATCTTTATGAATTTAAATTGTTTTGCAGAAAACCGGTAAGATTCGCTCAAAAAGATTTTAATGTTTATTTAAATGCTGTTGATATTCCTTTTGAAAAATTGGATGCTCTTTTAAAAGATTTGGATAAATTTACATTGGTTATTTATACAGAAGTAGATAAAGGATTTAGTGTATTGAATCTAAATCTCTTGTTAAAAGATTAGATGTTAAATACTCTTTTCGCATTGTTGGTTGTTATTTCATCAACAGTGTTCAAATCCATTTCTTTAATTTCAGCTATTTTTTCACAGGCCTTAACAACATTTGCAGGTTCATTTCTTTCTTCTTTTGTCATGGCTAAATAGGGACTGTCTGTTTCAGTCAGAACATGATCCAATGGAATGTCTTTTATTAGTTCCTGATGTCTTTGTGAGTAGCAAAGCATTGTGGAAAAGCTCATGTAATAGTTGTCATGCTCCATTATTCTTTTAGCTGTTTTTAGGCTTCCGCTAAAGCAGTGAAATACTGCATATGGCAGGTCTTCGTATTCATTGATGAGATTCAATGCTTTTTTCTCGCAGTCGCGAACATGCATAAGCAAAGGAACTTTATAATCATTGGCTATTTCAATAAAGCTGGTGAATATTTCTTTTTGTCTTGCCCTTAGGGATTTGTCTTTTACGTAAAAAAAGTCCATTCCCACTTCACCAATAGCTACAATATCATCGATATTGTCAATTAAATGTTTTTGAGCTTCGTGCAGTTCTTCAGCGGTACATTCCTGTGAAGTTACAGGGTGGAATCCGAAAGTCGGATAAATAAATCCTTCATTTTCTTTTGATAAATTTAAAACAGTCTGATTTCCTTCAAGATTTGTTCCGGAGTTAATTACTGCATCCAGCTTTTCTTTTGCTCTTTTAATTACGTCTGTTCTATCGTTGTTATAGTCTTCAAAATCTATGTGGCAGTGTGTATCTATCATATTTTTTATACTCCAAATCTACGTTCTCTTTCTTGGTATGATCTGATGGCTCTTAAGAAATCTACTTTTCTAAGTTCCGGCCATAAACTTTCACAGAAGTATAATTCAGAGTATGATGATTGCCAGAGTAGGAATCCGCTTAATCTTTCTTCTCCGCTTGTTCTGATAATTAAATTGGGGTCGTCCAATCCTGCAGTATAAAGGTTTTTACTTATTAAATCTTCATCAACATCGTCAACTGTTATTAATCCTTTTTCAATATCTCTGATGATTTTTTTAACTGAATCTACGATTTCTAAACGGCCGTCATATCCGATAGCTAAATTAAGTTGTCTTTTGTTATAGTTTTTAGTTGCTTCTTCTGCATCGTTAATAGCTTCTTTTACATTGTCAGGCAATAAATCGATTCTTCCCACTACTTTGACTTTTACTTCGTTTTTATGGATTTTTTCATGATCAACCAGTCTTTTAAAGTTTTTGAAGAATAAATTCATCAGTCCTTCCACTTCGTGTTCCGGTCTGTTAAAGTTTTCTGTTGAGAATGCATATGCTGTTACTATTTCAATTCCAAGTTCTATTGTCCAGTCTAAAACTTTTTCTAGAGTGTCTACTCCAATTTCATGTCCTTTTACAACATCCATATTTCCCTGAATCTTAGAATAGCGTCTGTTGCCGTCCATGATAATTGCTACATGTTTGGGCATTTTTGAGGTTTCTAAATTTCTGGAAATATACCATTCATATATTTTATAAATAAAATTTTCACCCATAATAACTACCTGAAGTAAATGATTCTCTATTAATAAATATATATTATTTGATGCTTTTAAAGTTTAGCCAATTTATATGCCAATTCTAAACTGCGCAAATAACCTTCTCTACTTTGGTCACGGCTGGTGTCGATGTATATGTCATCAATGCCGAAGGTTATTGCTCCAAAGCTTGGCCATGAGTTTAATAAAACAAGTGTTCTAAAAATAGTATTTCCTACAATTCCGTTTGGAGCTATTAATATGTTGCATTTGTTTTTTATAGCCTGGTCAATTAATACGCAGCTGTTTTCAATTTTCTGATTTGTATGCTTTTCAATTAATTGGGTGAGCTTTTTGGCATCATCCAGTGACTGGTTGATTTCTTCGCTTCTGCCGTAATCTCCAGGTCTTGCATATGAAAGTGTAGCTATTTTCGGAGTTTTTTTAAGTTTTTTCATAAAATCTATGCAGTGAACAGCTGTATTGAGCTTTTCTTTTAGGGTGTTTCCTTCGTCAATGCCGACGGAGCTTATTATAAATTCATGACCTTTCCCATGGATATATGTTGCTCTTGATATTTTGGGATAACTTTCTTTTAGTTGTTTTAAAACATTGGATGCAGCTAGTGAACCCCGTATTGTTGCATCTATATTTTTGTCTGAAATGCTTTTGGCAAGTTTTTTGTCATTTTCGATTAATTCAATATTGACATTTGGTTTTTGTGTTTTAAAAATATCACAAGCCTCTAAGATGTTTTTATTTTCTCCAACTCCAACAGCTATAGTTATCATTAATTTTAATTATTTATTGTAATGTTATTTATAGCTATTTTTTAATAAGAAAAAACTAAACATTTATATGTAAGTAAGTACTTACTTACATTATGGAAATTGAACTAGATAAAACAGAACAGAAAATTGTTGATGCAACAATATTCCTTTTAGATAAGGAAGGAATGAACGGCACAACAACTAAAAAAATAGCTAAAAAAGCTGAAGTTAGTGAAGTTACTGTTTTTAGAAAGTTTAAATCTAAAGATAATCTTTTAAAAATAGCTAAGATTTATTATTCAGATTATTTCCTGGAGAAAATAAGTGATATTTTCATTAATTACGAAGATACAGATTTGGAATCATTATTAAAGCATATATGGGGGAAACTTGTTAATTTTTTAGATAACAATCTGGATATTATTAAAATAGCTTTAGACGAGCTGATGTCCAATCCTGAAGAGGAAAAAATATTTTCAAAATTTTCAGATGAAGTTCTTAAAAATCTAACCAATATTTTTCAAGAACAGATTGATAAAGGAAAAATACGTAAAATCAATCCTTCCGCAGCTGCATTAACTGTCTTTAGTGTAATTGTTGAAGGGATAATATTCTGGAAATTCGAATCAAAAGTTTCCAATGATGATACTAATAAGTATCTTGATGATTTTTTAGATATATTTATTAACGGTATAACTAACTAAAACGGTGGAACTAATGTCAATAGATAAAATATTTCATATAATGAAAAAAGATTCAAAAGCAATCTTTAAAAATCCGGCTGTTGTTATTACAATAATAGCAATTATTATTTTACCTTCCTTATATGCACTTTTAAATATTGATGCATGTTGGGATCCTTATGGAAATACAGATAATTTGGATTTTGCAGTAGTAAACAATGATCAAAACGCAACATATAACAATGCTTCATATAACTTTGGAGATAATGTAATTGATAAATTGGAAGACAATGATGATTTTGCATGGGATTTTGTAGACGAGGATGATGCCCGGGACGGGGTGGAAAATGGAACGTATTATGCAGCTATAATAATACCTGAGAATTTCTCCTCAAATTTATTATCAATCAATGATCAAAACCCAAAACAAGCACAATTAACATATTTAATCAATGAAAAAACAAACCCTGTTGCTTCAAGAATGAGTAACAATGCAGTAAATCAGATACAAAGTAAAATAAATGATGAGGTTATTCAAACTGTAAACGGTGTAGCATTTAACCAATTATCAGTAATGGGTCAAACAACACCTCAATCAAGCTTATCACAATTATCCTACATGAATTCAAGTGGTGTAGATAACTATTTCTACTCTCCAACTGAAGTTACAAAAGAAAAAATAAATCCTGTAGATAATTACGGTTCAGAAGTATCTCCATTTTACATTGTACTTTCAATATGGGTTGGATGTGTAATTTCAGTTGCATTGATTAAAGCAAGATACTTAGGTGAATCATTATACAAACCATTAGAACTTTACTTCGGTAGAATGGGATTGTTCTTAGTAATAGGATTATTGCAATCAACAGTAACCCTAATTGGTGCATTCTGGTTAGGAATTGAGGTTTCTGATCCCGGACTGTTCATCGGCTGTGTTTATTTAATAACCATTGCATTCATGGTATTGATTTATTCATTATTATCTCTGTTCGGTAATGGTGGTAAAGCATTGGCTATTATTATGTTGGTACTTCAAATATCTACAACAAATGGTATTTATCCTGTATATGTGATGAATGACTTTTTCCAAGCATTAAATCCATATTTACCAATGACTTATGCTATAGGTTTACTTAGAAATGCATTACTTGGTGTTTATTGGCCAACATTTTTCACTGGTGTTTATGCAATGATAGCTATGATTATTGCAACATTGCTTGTAACAATTATCATTAAAGAAAAATTTGATAATGTAGCTAATAAATTTGAACAAGCATTAAAAGACTCAGGATTATTCTAAATCCTGTTTTTACTTTTTTTATTTTTAAAATAGAATTTTAAAACAATCATATTTCATTGGGCTGTAACTTTTAAATATAATTATATACGATTATTTTACAGGGTTTTTTCCAAATTTAGGCATTGATGTTATTAAATGCTGAAGTGGGATAACAACAATATTGATAATATGATGATAATTTTCTTTTCAGTTACTGCATTAAAAAAGTTATAAATTTGCTTGTAAAAAAAGTAAAAAAATAAAGAAATTAATCTTTATTGAAATCTTCAATAGCTTCGTCAACTATTTCTAAAACGGATTTGGATAAATCAGGATATTTATAATTTATTGGGACAGGTATATTGTCACAGTATACTACATCCAAACCAGCTTTTATTGAGTCTTTAGTAGCTACATCAACAGCAGCAGCTTTAAGTTCAGTGAGCATTATATCTGCTTCATCCATATATTTTTCTATGTCCTTTTTTAAAAGAGGCCTATTGGATAGGTGAGGTGTTGTTCCAACGATTTCACAGTTATAATTGGTTTCCAGATAGTCAACTAATTCATGTTCAATACTTTTTGGAGCAGTTGTAGCAAACAGCACTTTTTTACCGGAAATGTCGGCTAATGGTTTTGGTCTGAATACTGTTGAAATTATTTTTGCTTTTGGATTTATCTCTTTTATGAATTTTTCAAGGTATTCTCTTTTTTCTTCATTGCACATTGGTTCTTCGCACATTGTCAAAATAATTAAATCACCAAGACCAATCCTGTAAGGTCCGAAATAGTCTATAATATTATTCAATGGTTGATTTGCACCAATAAGTACAATATTTTTATTTGTTTTAATTGGGGGAATTGCAGCTCCGCTACCTTCGAATATGGCAAATTTGGAATCTACCTGATTAGCTAGTTTTGCTCCTTTTTTCATATTGGTTAAAAAGACTTCACCTGCCATTCCACCTCCGCAACGTCTGCAGCCTATTGTTAAGATTCTGCTCATTAGAGCATCTTCCCAATGGTCACTTGCTGCATGAACTCCTTTTTCAGACTGTTCTAATAAAAATTCAGGTGTTATTTCAAGCTGTTCTCCATGAACTATTTCCGGTTCTTGAGGTCCGCCTCTTCCCATAGCTATTACACATGGTTCATATCCGTTTTTATCAATTAGTCTGGATACAAATCCTGAAACAGCAGTTTTTCCTATTCTTTTTCCAGTTCCAATTATTTTTATTGAAGGTTTTTCCATTATTTCATATTGTGTAACTGGATCAAATTTAAAATCAGGACCCTGATAGCTTACGCCTTGTGCAAGTGTTTTACAGGCTATTTTAAATCGTTTAGGATAATCCAGGATAGGTTCATCACTTAAATCCATCACAGTATCTACATCATATCTGTTAATCATTTCTACAATAATGTCATATGGAATGTCTTCATTTTTTGCAAACTGTACAGGAACGCCTAAAACCTTGGAATATGATTCTTCAGAGTCATCTCTTAGTTTTTCAGTTCCTCCAATGAAAACAGCAGCTACTATGTCGATATGTTCTAAATTATTTAAAACATCGATTGATTCCTGGGTGACTGGAAGGTAATGTTCTCCGTCAACTAAACAGAGCATTTTACTAATACTTTTCATATTAATCACAATTAGAATTTAATCAATTAGTATTTATGATAAGTAATAGTATTAAAAATATTTGAATTTATAAAAAAGAAGAAAATGGGCTAATATTTAAGCCATTTTTATATCGTTTTGAGACCTTTCAACAAGGTCGGTTAATGAATTGCACACATTGTCAGGTATTGAATTTTCATCTTTTTCGTTTATTACCTGTGCAATTATTTTACAAAGAACAAAAATAGCATGTTTGTGTTCTGCTTTTGTTTTGTGGATGTGGTGTGGGCTTATTTTAAGTGATATGTATTCACTGCAATCGTTTTTTATCTGATCGTTTTCTGCTAAATATTTTAAAATATAAACTAAAAATTGATGTAATTGTATCATTTCATCTTTGTACATGTGTATCTGACCTAGTATCTATAATTATATGTTAATTAAGAGTTTAAGTAAATTATTTAAATGAAATAAATAATTAGTTTTAATTATTAATATTAATTAATATTATTATTTTTAATCTTATTTAAATATTGCATTGGTTACAGAAGTTTAGATATTAACCTTTTATAAATATCTGGCAGGTCTTTGTCTAAAACATCTAATCCTTTTTGAGTTATTCCGTTTTTAGTTGCAACTTTATTAATCAGTTCATCAGGTGAGTAAATATCTTCTTTTAATATGTATGCCGTACTGTTTAATGTTTCTGCAAGTATTTTAAAGGTTTCTTCTTTTGAAAGATTGCATTTCTCTTCAAGTTCGCCAGCAAAAAGATCTAAACCAAGAGCTATAAATGCAGGCATGCAGCTGGCAGCTATTGTAGCTATCTCCAAATCCATGGGACTGTCAACAACTTTTATCTGGCTGAATTTTGAAAATAGCTTTTCGACAAATTCTCTATTTTCACCAGAAACATTTTCATCATGCATAATAATGGAAACACCTTTTTTAGGATTGTCTTCATCATATGTAGAAGATATTGTTGGAATAACGCAGCTTAAACCACAGTCTTTAAATTCCAAGTCTGTTCCTGCACAGGTATGTATGATTTGTGTATTTTTAGTTATATGTGGTTTTAGCTGGTCTAAAACATTTGCCAAATCGGGAGTTTTTACTGATATTATTATTTTTTCACAGTTTTTTGCAACTTCTGTGTTATCATCTGTAATTGATATGCGCGGGTCAATGTCTTTTAAGTGATTTATTTTAGATAGTGTTCTATTTGCAATGTAGAGTTTATTTAAATTACAAAAATCATGACTGATTATATTTTGGTTGAGAAGTTCTCCAATATTTCCATATCCAATAATTCCGAGGTTCATATATTTCACATCTTAACATTAAATTCTTCAGTTTCAACAATTTTTGGAAGTTTTCCAATGCTTCCAACATTATCCTGGGAAATGATTAAAACTCCTTCAAACAGATCCCTATAGTTTTCACTAGCTTCAAGGGCATTTGATACTTTGTCTTCACTGTTTTGCCCAACAGCTTCATTGGCTATTTTGGTAGCAAGCCCGTCAGCTACTGATGCTTTTTTACTCAGCACTGTAACGCTGTCTGCATAACCGAAGCTTATTGAATGGCCTATTTTACCTGAAGAGGTACAGATTCCCAACGGTGTTTTTCTTGCTTTTAATTCAAACCCGATTTTATTTCCTAATATGGGATTGTTTGAGTAAATTCCGCATACTGCTTTTTTATTGTTTACAATAGCTATGTCTCCTCCGTTTTCAATAATGGAATATTCGGATTTTTTGGAAATTAGGTAATCAAGAGACATTTCAGATATGCATCCTGCAACACAGGCCATCGGACCTACATCACAGTAACTGGAAGCTGTATACATTCTTTTTATTATTTCACTCAAATCCTTTTCATCATGATTAACAGGCTCCAGAGATAATTGAAAATCTTTATTTTTAGCTATATAATGTTTCAGTTCTTTTCTTAGATTTAATATGTATTTTTCCAAATTGTTATTTTTCAAGTCTGTTGTTAGTCTGATATGGGTTTGATTTAAATCAATATGTTGGAATTCCATAATGTTATTATTATTTAATTATCTTCTTTTATAACTATTGTTAGTGGATAAATTAAAAAGTATATAAGTTAATATACTAATTAAACTAATAAATAGAAATTATAACAGATGTGATATAATTGAAATCTTTTAATTTTTTACTTAAAGAAAGGGAAGAAAAACCAAGACAAAAAGGTATAACAATGGTTCTGGACAAAGGTCTAGGACTGGAAACTGCTGAAAGTTTAATGAATATTTCCGGAGATTATGTAGATTACTTAAAATTTGGATGGGGAACATCAATTGTACATGAACAGGATATAATCAAAGATAAAGTTGCCATGTATAAATCACACAACATAACTCCGTATACTGGTGGAACTCTCTTTGAACTGGCATATATGAATGATAAATTAGAAGAATTCTTCCAGGAAGCTCATGACTTAGGTTTTGAAGCTATTGAAGTATCTGACGGATCAACAACAATATCTCATGACAAAAAATTAGAATGCATAGAATCAGCTAAAAAAGACGGATTCGAAGTATTGTCCGAAGTAGGTAAAAAAGATCCAGGACTGGATAAAGAATTGTCTTTAGATGAAAGAATAGAGTATATGCAAAATGAATTGGAAGCAGGTTCATCATTAATCATTGTGGAAGCAAGAGAAGGTGGAAAAAACATTGGAATTTATGACAAGGCAGGAAATGCAAAAGAAGATGAAATAGATTATATTTTAGATAATTTCGATGGAAATAAAATCCTTTGGGAAGCTCCAAACAAAGACCAGCAAGTATTTTTCATTTTAAAACTTGGAAATGATGTTAATTTAGGTAATGTATCAACTGACGATATCACTTCCCTTGAAACCTTAAGAAGAGGTTTAAGGGGAGATACTGTAGGAAAAATTTAAACCGTAAGAAAGTTTAAAAGAAGGTATTTAATTTGAAAGAGAGAACAATTGGCCAAATTAATAAGAAGATTGAAAATAATGAAGCCAAAATATATACAGCAGAAGAGTTTAAAAAGCTTATAAAAGAAGACAATGCTCCAAGTTTTGAAGAAGTGGATGTAGTAACTGCAGGAACCTGTGGAGTTATGAGCGGTACTGCAGCTATCTTTAACTTTACAGTATCAGAGCCTGGAGTGTTTATGAGGGCAAAAAATATATATTTAAATGGTGTTCCTGCTAATATTGGCCCATGTCCTAATGAATGGCTTGGTTCTGTAGATTTAATTCTTCATGGAACTTCTAAATCAGTAGAAGACTCATCATATGGTGGAGGATTCCTATTAAAAGACATTCTTGAAGGAAAAGATATTGATGTTAAAGTTGAAGCAATCAATGGGGACATTATTGAATCAACAACAAACATTGGCGAAATTACAAGAGCACAAATGATTGGAACACGTATGGCATTTAAAAATTATACAGCATTTGTAAATCCATCTGCTGAACCTGTTTCATCAATATTTTCAGCTATTCCTCTGGAAGGAAACTTGAAAGGCCTGACATTTTCAGGATGTGGGGATTTAAACCCTCTTCAAAATGATCCGAATAATTTAATAATTGGAAACGGAACTAAAGTTTTATTAAACGGTGCTGAAGCTATTGTTTTAGGGGAAGGAACAAGAAGTTCACCTGAAAAACCAAATTTGATGGTTTCAGGAAATCTTAAAGATATGGAAGCAAATTATGTTGGCGGATTTAAAACAGGTGAGGGCGGAGAAGTCTATGATACATTGGCTATTCCAATTCCGGTTTTAAATGAAGAGATATATAATAATTTATTAATTAAAAATAGTGACATTCCATTAACTGTAGCTGATATTAAAGGACGTCATTTGCCACTGACACAAACTGATTATGGGGCAATGTGGGATAATCATGAATTGAGGCCAAAATATGTTTCAGATAACTGCAGCTGTGATAGTTGTACAGTTGAGGATGTATGTCCAACAAATGCATTTAAAAATAAAAGACTGGATTTATCTAAATGCTTTGGTTGCGGAATGTGTGTACATTACTGTAAAAACAATAGCTTTACAATGGATGCAGGTAATGTTGACCTGAAAATAGGCGGTAAAAAACATATTATTCCAATTATATGTAGGCAGTCTGATGCATTAAGAGCTAATAAATTATCTTTAAAATTAAAGAAAATGATTAAAAATCATGAATTTAAATTATAATTGAGGTTATTGATATGCATACTCAGAAAATCAGTGAAACACCTCTTGATTTTGCCGAGGCTATAAAAGAAGATATTAAAAGTTCAAAAGATGATGGTGTCTTAAAATGTGTTCAGTGCGGAATGTGTACTTCAACATGTCCTGCAGCACGTCATTCCAATTATAATCCTCGTGAAATAATGGAGAGGGTCTTTGAAGGAGATGAAACACTCCTTGAAGATGAAGACTTATGGAACTGTTTTTATTGCTACACATGTCATAGTACATGTCCTGTTGGAAACAGTGTTTGTGAAGTTAATCAGATTATTAAACAGTTCGCCATATCAAAAGGAATTGCATATGAGCAGCTATATGATTATTTAGGCTTTGCAGATAGCTACTTTAATGCAGCTATCGGTGCAATTCCATCTAATTTTTACGAGGAAATTAGTGAAGATGTAGACGGATGGTGGGAATTTAGACAGCACTTGAGTGAAATCAGGGAAGAATTGGGTTTAGGTCCGGTTTCACCTCCTCAGGAAGTTATTGATGAAGTCTCTTTAATTTTAACCAATACTGGTTTTAAAGACAGAATGGATAAAATAAGACAGTCAAAGGAGGGTAATGATGAAGCAAGTTCCTGATGAAAATATTCTTTTGTTTAAAAGTTGTCTTGTAAGTGTGGAATATCCGGGTATTGAATCATCCACTAAGTTTGTTTTTGATAAAATTGGTATTGATTATGATATTTCAGATAAGCAAACCTGCTGTACAGGTCTTGGACATTACTCTGATGTTTTTGATCAGTTTACAACAACAGCTATTGGAGCACGTAACTTTAAAGTAGCCAGTAATTTGAACAGGCCAAATTTGGTAATGATGTGTGCAACATGTTATGCAATTAATAAAAAGGTAGCAAATATTTTAAATAAAAAGGATGGTGTTCGAGATAAAGTAAATGAAGTTTTTGATAAATCAGAATTGTCTTATTTGAAATATGAATCTGGAGATGTTGATTCATCTGAAAATATTTTTCATGTAGTGGATATTTTATACAATAAACGTGATGAAATCTCTAAAAACATTAAATATGACTTAAGCGGCTATAAAATAGCTACTCATCACGGATGTCATTACTGTAAAGTTCATTATGATGATACAATAGGGGGAGTCAGAGACCCCAATATCATTGATGATATAATAGAAGCCTGCGGATGTAAAACGGTTGGTTGGTATGACCATAAACGCCAAACCTGTGGAAGCGGATTTAGACAAAGATACTCTAATAAAGATATGTCTATGGAGGTAACTGAAGATAAATTATACTCTATTAAAGAGGACGGAGTGGAAATTCTAGTTCATTTATGTCCTAACTGTCATGTTCAATTTGACAGATATCAGAATTTAATATCTAAAAAATGTGGTGAAGAATTTAACACCATTCATTTAAATGTAGCTCAATTTGTAGCTATTGCAATGGGTGGTGACTTTGATGAAGTAATCGGTGCAAAAGCACATACTGTACCAATAGATTCAGTCATTAATGATTTAAGGGAGGTTGACTAATGCCTGAAGATTTAAAAGTGGGAGTTTTCATCTGTGAATGCGGTGGAAATATCTCTGATACTGTTGATATTCAAAAAGTTAAAGATTCACTGAATGTGGAAGTTGTAGAGCAATTTGTAAATTTATGTTCTTTAAATGGAAGAAAAATCATTAGGGATGCAATTTTTGATCATCATTTGGACCGTGTTGTAATTGCGGCATGTTCTCCAATAAGTCATGAAAAAACTTTTCAGGATTATGTTCAGCCATTAAATCCTTATTTGATGGATATGGCAAATATTCGTGAACAGTGTTCATGGGTTCATAATGATAAAGATAGGGCAACCAAAAAAGCCATAACTCTTATTAATGCTTCAATAGAAAAAGTAAAAAAATCAGATGCTGTTAATCCGATATACTGTCAAACACCAAATGAAGTGGCAGTAATTGGTGGTGGAATAGCAGGTATGAATGCTGCATTGTCACTAGCTAAACAGGGAACTAAAGTAACTATTATAGAAAGTTCCCCATCTATCGGAGGACATATGGCTAAAATAGGAAAAGTTTTCTCTCCTGTAAAAATAGCTGAAGAGTGTGGAATGTGTTTACTGAATCCAATATTAAATGAAGTTGTTTGGAATGAAAATATTGAGATTATAACTAATGCAAAAGTCATTGAATCAGAAAGAAGGGCAGGAACCTATAATCTAATTGTTGAAAAATCTCCAAGGTATGTAGATACTGAAAAATGTATAGCCTGCGGTAAGTGTGCGGAAGTCTGTGAAGTGGAAGTTCCCGATGATTGGAATGACGGACTATCTAACAGAAAAGCTATTTATCGTCCTTTTGGTCAGTCTTATCCTGAAGCATATGTTGTGGATATGGAACATTGTGACAGGTGTGGGGACTGTAAAAGACAATGTAGTATGAATGCTATCCGTTTTAAAGTAAAACCGGAAAAGATTCCGATTTCTGTAGGTTCTATTATTATAGCTACAGGACATAAACTCTTTGATCCTGATTTAAGACCGGAATACGGATATTCCAGATATGATGATGTTATAACTCAAAGTGAACTGGGCCGTATTACAGGAGTAAACGGTCCGACTAAAGGTAAACTGGTAAAATCAAACGGAGAAATTCCAAAAAGGGTAGTTATGATACAGTGTGTTGGATCAAGAGATGAAAAACCCGACGGACATTTGTACTGTTCCAAAGTATGCTGCAGTGTTGCTTTAAAAAATGCAAACATTATAAAACACAAACACCCTGAAACAGATGTTGTTATCTGTTATACTGATATGAGAACTCCTAGTATGTATGAAAAGTATTATAAACACACACAGGCTAATGGAGTAAGATTCATACGTGGAAGACCTGGTGAAGTTGTTAAAAGAAATGGTAACTTTATTGTTCGTGTTGAAGACACTCTTAAAAGAGAATTTTCAGAAATTGAAGCAGATATGGTTGTATTATCTACAGCTATGGAACCTTCTGAAGGTACCAAGGAAATTGCAGAAATCTTAAATGTTGGAACTACTGAAGATGAATTCATTAAAGAGGCACATCCAAAAATCAAACCTGTAACCACTGATATTCAGGGAACTTTTGTTTGTGGAACAGCACAGGATCCGAAAGATATTACAGAATCAATTATGCAGGCTACTGCAGCTGCTTCCAAAGTATCTGAATATAATTATGGCGGAATAGAAATTGAACCATTCATTGCAGAAATTGATGAAGAAAAATGTATTGTTTGCGGTGAATGTGTTGAACGTTGTAAATTCAAATCAATGAGTATTCAGGATGATGAAATCTACATTGACCCGATGAGCTGTACAGGTTGTGGAAAATGTTTAGTTGGATGTAAGCAGTTTGCTATTACAGTTAACGGTAATATTGATGAAAAGATAAAAGCTACAATTGATGGAGTATTGGCTAAAAAAGAACCTGGAGAACGTATGATTTTAGTTTTCCTTGATAATATTGGTTATACTGCAGCAGATAATATTGGAGTTAACAGATTGTCTTATCCTGAATCCATCCATATCATTAGGGTGCTTTCTGTAAATCGTGTAAGGCCTCGCCACATTAAACATGCTCTTGAAAATGGTGCTGATGGAATATTTATTGGTGAATTCCCTGGAGATTTGATGTATGATGAAGTTGAAAGGAAAATAGAAAAAGTCAAAGAAAGGATTAGGGAAGTTAATCAAAATCCTGACAGGATAACATTTTCAAAAGTTTACATCCCGTATTATTCAGGATTGGCAAATAAGTTAAATGATTTTGATAAGAAAATTAAGGAATTAAATGAGTCTGAATAGATTCATTTAATTTATATACTTTTCATAAACCTTTTTTTAATTTCTATTGGTGTTAAATCGATAATTGGTGCTGGTGAGTTTCCAGGTTCTGTATTGAAACAGATAAAGTTACATTCATTGTTGTTTATTATTTCATTTAAGTCTATTTCTTCGTAATTGTAACAGTTTTTAATACCTACACTTTTAGCCATTTCTTTTAGGTTTAAGTTTTTTGCATAGGTTTCCTGATTTCCTGTTGAACCGTATGCTTCGTTATTGATAACAATCCATGTTAAATTAGATGGGTTTTGAGCAAAAGTGGTGATTACTGATCCTAAGTTCATTAAAAATGATCCGTCACCGTCTATAATGACAATTTTTTTATTAGGTTTAGCCAGTGCAAGACCGAGGCCTATTGAGGAAACAAGTCCCATGGATCCGATCATGTAAAAGTTTTCATTTCTATCATCTATGTCGTATAATTCTCTTGAAGGAAATCCTATATTGCACAATACCAGTTCATCATCGATTGCACTCATTATTTTTGCAATTGCATCTCTTCTTTTCATCAAATCACCAATATTTAATTTCTAATAATACAGATACGGGTTTACCTTCTTCAACAGATAATTTCCATGCATTTTTAACATCTTCATATGCGGTTTCAGAATTAGTCGGTTCAAAGAAATGGAAATCCATAGCGTTTAACAGTCTTGGTGTGGATTCTCCCATTGGAATTTGTCCACAGATAGTTTCACCTTCAGTTCCCCTATGACTTATTATTATTACTAATGGGAACTTATATAATTCCATTAATGATTTAAGTGCATTGATGGAGTTTCCAAGTCCTGAATTTTGCATTAATATTGCAGGCTTGCGACCGCCCATATATGCTCCTGCACAAATGCCTATTCCTTCTTCTTCTCTTGTAACTGGAATATGCATAATTTCTTCGTCTTCGTCAACCATTTCTAACAGTTTACTTAAGTTAACACAAGGGACACTAACAACAAAATCAATTTCAGCATCTTTTAATCCATTATAAATAGCTTCAGTACTATCCATTTTTGTCCTCTTCATAGTTTTTAATATATAATGTTGTATTGTTCAATTATATAATTATTTTGGATAAAATATTGAATGAATTTACTATGTTTTCATTTTGTTAACTTTGCATTGATTCAATTATATGGAAAGATATTTATTTAATTAAATTATTATATTATTTTATGTTTGATAAACTACCTATATCTTCTAAAACAGAAAAAATTTTAACTAAATCTCTTGATGAACCAATTTCTGCTGAAGATGCAAACTATTTAATAAATATTAAAGGGTCTGACTTGTATCCCTTACTTGCAACTGCTGATTATCTCAGGCAAGAAATTGCTGGAGACAACGTTACATTTATTAATAATTGTAATATTAACTTCACAAATATTTGTACTGTAAGATGTGGTTTTTGTGCATTTGGTAAGGATGCAGATGACCCTGAAGCATATATTTTAGATGATGAAGCTATTTTAAAAAAAGCTCAGGGGGCTGTTGACAAAGGAGCTCATGAGTTTTGTGTCATGGGGGGAGTTTTACCTGATGCAGATGTTGAATATTATGAACATTTGCTTCAATTGTTAAAAGGGGAATTTCCCAATATTATGATTCATGGTTTTTCACCAACTATGATTAAAGATGCCAGTGTTGTATCAGGCATAAGTGTTGAAGATGCATTTGAAAGGCTTAAAAGTGCGGGTTTAGATACATTGCCTGGAACTGCTGCAGAAATATTGACTGACAGATCCAGAGAGATAATCTGTCCGGAAAAGGTAACAACACAGGAATGGATTGATATTGTAAAAACAGCTCATGAAGTTGGAATTCCAGGCTCAGCTACTATTATGTATGGGCATGTGGAAACTCCTGAAGAACGTGTAGAACACATTGATATTATCAGAAAAATTCAGCAGGAAACTCACGGTTTTACAGAATTTATTCCGATGACATTTATGCATGAGTATTCTCCAATCTTTTTAGAAGGTCAGCAAAACTTGGGAGCTACAGGTACTGAGGATTTAAAATTATATGCAGTAGCTAGATTAATGCTTAAGGATTTGATTCCAAATATCCAAGTATCCTGGGTAAAAATGGGTTTCAGATTTGCACAGGTATCTTTAACAGCTGGTGCAAATGATTTGGGTGGAACTTTAGGTGGAGATGAATTGTCTGAAGCTTCAGGAGCACCGGATGGAGTTGAGGCATCTATTGATACTTTAAGTAATATGGTTAGAGATTTAGGTAGAAACCCTATTGAGAGGAATTCAAAATACACAGAATTTTATCCGATTGAATCTAAAAGTTCTGATGTGAAAATAGTATCAAAATAAAGTTTTAAAGATGATAACATGAATATGGCAGATATAGGTTTATTAGTTTTAGTGTATATTTATGTTATCGTAATTTTTGTTGTTTCAGAGAAGTTTTTAAAAGACCTGCCGTCCTTTTCCCGCCGTTTTGTTCATATTATGGTGGGAAACTGTATTTTCGTAATGCCGTTTTTCAATGACCCTTATGCTATGGTGTGGTTTTTAACACTTCCAATTACAATAGCTGCATTTTTATTGACTAAATATTCTCCAATTAAAATTAAAAGTGGAGTTACAGATGCTGGGCATGCTTTAGGTTTAGTTTACTATGCCGGAATATGGACACTTTTAATATTTTTACTTCCTGATAAACTGTGGATAGTGGGAGTAGCTGTTGGAGCTATGGTTTACGGAGATGGATTTGCGTCTTTAATAGGTCAAAAATATGGAAAACATCATTTTAACTTAACCGGTGATGTAAAATCCGTTGAAGGTTCACTTACCATGTTCATAATGGTTTGTGTAATGTGCAGTGTGGTATTTTTAGTTTACGGTGCAATTGGACATGATATTCCTCAGTATAATTTTGCATTTGTAGTATTTATAAGTTTAATAGCTACTGTTTGTGAAGCCGTTACTCCAAGAGGTCTGGATAATTTAAGTGTTTCATCTGTCAGTGCGATTTTGTATTATATTTTGATGGTGTGATTTAATGGACAAGTTCATTGTTATAGATGGTTTGGATGGTTCCGGAAAAGACACACAGGTTAAACTGCTTGCTGAAATGTATGAAAAACAGGGAAAAAATGTTGTTGTACGTTCACATCCGTCTATGGATAATAAATATGGTATAAAATCAAAAGAGGCACTTTTAAAAACTGGTAAAATTAACCATTTAAAAGCTACTGTTTATTTTGGATTGGATGCAATCAGATCAATTAGAAAATATTATAATAATGATAATATTGATGTTTTAATCTTTTCAAGATATATTATGTCTGTTGTTTATCTTCCAAATGTTATTAATATAATTATTTATAAATTTGTTTCATTTGTTCTTCCAACATCAGATTATATGTTTTTCCTGGATGTAAGTCCTGAAGAATCTTTAAAAAGAATTGATAAGCGTAGTGAAGAAACTGAAATGTTTGAAAATATGGAAGAGCTTGAAAAAGCCAGAATCAAATCAAAAAAAGTTACTTACGACTGGAATATTATAGATGCAGATAACAGCATAGCTAAAGTTAATGATGAAATAAAAGAAAAACTATAAAACTTCTTTTATTCCTTCATTGGTGTGAATCATTATGGAATTAAGGTTTTCTAAGTTAATTGAACTGATTGGGATATTTTGAGCATCTTCATTCATAAATAAAAGCTCTTTGTCTATGAATGTAATCCAATTTACTTTATGAAGCACTACTCCATTAATTATCAGTTCGCTGTATTGAGGTATAAAACTATTTTCATTCATTTCCTTAAAATACGGATTTTTACGAAAAATATCTTTTAATACTTTATCCATAAAACTTACTCTCCTCTTTCTTCAACAAATTTGGGAACAGCTTCCTGCAGAGGGTCAAATGTTTCTCTGTTTTTAACTTCCATACATTTCATACTTACTTTGGAGTGAAGTGATGACGGAAGCCTTAATATTCTTTTTAAATCGATAGATACTTTAGCATCAATAGTGGACAAATTAACTCTTGCCATAGCTTCTGTTAAATTTTTATATCTTCTAGGACCGATATCCCTTTTAAAATATCCCCAGTTGTCATTATCCAGATGATGCCTATATTTTATGATATCCTTCATTAGCTTAGGATTAATTTCATCTAATTCTTCATTTCCTACCAAATGTTGAATATTATATTTTAATTTATCAGTAAAAATTTTGGAGTATCCGACAGGAATGCTGAAATGCTCAAAATTAAAGCTTTTATTTGATATGTCTGGATTGAAAAAGTTGGATTTTGGAACTTCTGCACCTGCCACATATTTTAAAACTTCTGATCTTAATTCACTTCCAGAGGTCATCATTTCTTCATCAAGAATTCTGATATGATATCCTCTTCCTGAGTAAACTAAGTGAATATTATTTAAGCCTAAATCATCCTGCAGTGTATCAATTAATGAATTAACAATTTCTAAAGCCTGTCCTAAACAAACTTCACACACACCGTCGCACTGGCAACTTCTAATTGGAATATCTTTAGCATCAACATCAAAAATATATTCTGCTTTCTGCCAATCTTCTCGTCTTCTTGGATTATTATAAAAAGCTACAGAGATATAGGCTGCAAAAGGAGCTTTATATCTTAAAAATTTCTTTAAGGACTCTCTTCCTCTAAATACTTTATACCGGTCATTTGGTCCCTTTCCATTATGGTCAAAACCGAATTCCCTTTTCTTTAAATCTTTAAGAATAAAGTCAGGCAGGTCTTTAGTGGACCATTCCTCACGGTAATACTGCCTTCTTTCTTTAAGTGTAGCTTTAGAAAACATAATAATCAGATATATTATGATTATTATTTTAAAGTATTTAATAATAGTTATGGTGTGCAAATGCACAGTATTATATAATAAATTTAACTATAATTCATATTATGAATGAAGAAGTACGAGAAGTAATTGGTGTTGAACACTTAAAAACAGTTTTATCTACTTTAACCCCTGAAGATATTGTTAAACATGCTTATAAAGAATGGTATCCTTGCCAAAGAACAGGACATACTATTTTAAACCTTGAAAATGGGAAAATATATGGTTTGGGGATAGAATTAAATCAGTTACCTCTTGTTGACACTGTTTATATAGAATTGTATTCAATTGATTGGGAAGAAGACCCGATTGAAGTTGAAGAGCTTTTTTCACCTCAGGAGTATGAGGAATACCTGGAATTTAAAGATGATGAAGTCTGTGAATACACTCCGGATATTGTTTCTGATTTTTGTCAAAAAAAGGGTATTGATGAAAATGAACGTAAAATTGGTCTTTTAGCTTATAAATTTGAAAAAAATGAACAGAGCAACTACAATCAATGGGAATCAAAGATTTTAAATAAATATTATGATGTTATTATGGATGATTATAATCCGTTTAAACAGATGGATAATGATTTTTAATCTTTTTTATTATCAATTTGATATTTTTTACGTCCGTAACATGATAGGGGGTTATTAATTCCTTTACATGAGCTGTCAGGTTTACATAACTGGGGTAAATGAATTTTAATCTTTTCACAGCTCATTGGAGTATACCATTTGGTTTCTCCTTCATGATTGATGTCAACTTCACTGTGCATACCAAAACCCAACTTTGATATGATATTGATTTTTTCTTGAGGCTGATCATCAAATAACGGTGGTGAACAGTTATCTGCGGCTTCATAAATCAGAGGCAGGATTTCATTTTCTGTTATTGATAAATCGGGATCTATATCTGATACTTTAATACTTTCATCACTTGCAAAGATTCTCGGATATAGTCTTGCATATGATGCAAATGAAGTTAATAATAGTACAATAGCGTCGTTACGTCCACCGGATGAGACTCCTTCAATGGTATTTCTAATACATGGTGGAAATGCTTCCTTAAGTAATTTTCCACCTTTAACTGTACCGTAAATACCTCCGCTGCCTGCATAGAAAGTATTGTATTTGCTGATTTCTTCAGGAATGAACTCTTTTAGTTCCTCTCCGATTTCAGTAATGGCGGGGTGGAGTTCAATTCTGGATGACATTTCTTTGATTCTTTTAATGTATTCTTCTGTTTTTTGCATAATAAGTCTGGAAAGAATCAGTTCTTTAATATTATTTCCGACCAGTATATTATACATTCTGTCAGGGTTTCTATCTGTAAACTCATCAGAATACTCTTCCAAAAATTCATCTTCTTCTAAAATAATATTCCCATTATTGATTAACAAATCAGTTAATGATAATCTTTTAGAGGCTATTACATCTTTCAGGGCTTTCCATTTAATGGATCCGTCGGTTTTGATGTCTCTTAAGATGTCGTCAATGATTTCGCTTCTGCTTCCTGGCGGAATTTTAGCCAGTCTTTCTTCAATTATTTTTCCCTGGGATTCAATAAAAAGTCGGGTTTCTCTTGAAGTTACATTAAACTGAATAGCTATAGCCTGACATAGGATGTGGAATGTTACAACATCCTGTCTGTATAAACTGCTATTTAACAGGTATTCAAATTCACTTTGAGTGTAATTTTTATTATTTTTTTTCTCAATTGCCCATTGTATTCTTTTTATAGCTAAATCTTTATAGGATTTAGGAATTAAGGAATCGTCGGATATTTTCTGATTTGCAGTATGCATTATTTCATTTACAAGTGTTTCATCTTCATCAAAGAGTTTATTTAAGTCTCCGTACTCTTTAACAATTTGTCTTCCTTCATTGGACAACGGATTAATAAATGAAACTTCAACCATATTTTTTATATTTTATTTCATGTTTTAAAAAATTATCTTATTTTTAAGGTCATTATTGCTTTTTTAATAGAAAACTGTTAATATTACTGATTATTAAAATAATAATTAAGATTTTTAAGGGTAGTATATATGGTATGTAAAGGAAATATAACATTTCAATCATTTGAATGTGATTATAATGAAGTTTATGAGGCTTATGATGTTGATGGTGACATTAAAAATGATGTTCAGGTTTTAACTGATCATTATACTTATTCTGGTTATTATACTTTTTTAAATAGTTCTTTTTGGAAAAGTCTATTTGATTGTATTTTTTGGGAGGATATAACTGGCAGCGAATTTTCTAAAAGTGATTTTAAGAATATTCCTTCTCAGTTTTATGAAGATAAGATTCCTCTGTCATGTGATATAAAAGATATTTCCGAAAGAATTGACACATTTTCTAAGATGATTACTGTCCAATCAAATCTTAATGAGCATGCTTTATTCAATATGATAAATGTAAAAGAGTTAAGCCTGTTTGAAAATTTTATGGAAGTCTTTTTCGATAAACAAAATAAAAAGGTTAGAAAATCTTTTCTGCATTCCCACGGTTTCAAATATCTTAAAGCCCATTATGATGAAAGAAAAAGGTATGATTATTTTATCATGTTCGAGAGATATTTCGGTAATAAGTTTTTTAAATTCATTGATAAGGAATTGGAAAAACACGGCATCAATGTAGAGTTTTCTGCAATGGATGTGGTAAACTCCATATTTTCCAAATTTTCCAAAGACCAACTGCTGTCAATTATCAACAGAATGAATTTAAATAAGGAAAGTTTCAACTCTTTTAATCCGTTTTTAGCTTTCAATGGGGAAGATATACTTTTTGTTTTCATGTGGGATGAATCTAAAAAACACTTTGATGATTTGGAAGTGCTATGGATTGATTTTTTATTGAATTTAGGCTTTAATGTTGAAATATTTGCTTTCAATAAATCCAATAACTCATTGTCCAGATTTGTAAACAGATTTAAAGAAAATAAAATTAAACTGGAGTTATTTAACCTGGATGAAAATGGTAAAGAGAACTTTAAATCAGATAAATTAATGATTGATGATTTTGAACATCTGAAAAATGAAATGGACAATTTAAATAATGGAAATATGTTAATTAAGCTTGACGGGGAAGAAGTAATCCTTGATGAGGTCTGTGACGTATTTTCATGTGCTCTGGAAAAAGAAAATAAAGGATTGTCTAGGGATTACTGTTGCAGATACGGAGATTCAAATCCTGCTGAATTCCCATGCAAGTATGTTGAAGAATATTTCAGTTCCATTTTCAATGTAAATGATGGATTTGGTCAAATTGCTGATAGCGGGATATGGAAATTCAATAAAGATAAAGTTAGGGGCAAATTTAAGGATTTATCCAAAACCATGAAAATATGTCCGTTTTTTGATTATATGTCAAATAAAAAAGCTTTAACTAAATATCTCAAAAACATCAATCCCAAAACTATGAATCAATGGTGTTTTGTAGATGATGAAGGTCATTTATGGTACTTTTTAAGAAAAGTCTGGTTTAGTGATGAGGCCGATTTGGATTTTCCTGGATTTTCTAAAATGATTGGTGTTAAAAAAACAGATAAAGATGCCAAATCTAAAGCTGTAGCTATTCTGGATGATACGCTTAAAAAATAAAGAAAATGATACTGTTAAACAGATATAACTGATTTTTAATATCTGATTGGGTTATTTATCATTTTTCTATTTTCATTTTTAACGATTTTGGGATATTTGAATTTATTTTAAAATAGCTAATTTGGAAATTCAATATTTGGATTTAAATTATCTTTTAAATCATTTTGTTTTAAAATATTTCTTAATTAACTTCGCATATATTAATTTTATATTATATGAATGACATAATTATTAATGCTTAAAAAAGTTAGGAGAAAAATTAATGTCTAAAATTTTTATTTCATGTGCGCTTCCTTATGCAAATGGACCCTGTCATTTAGGTCATATTCGTTCTACTTACTTGCCTGCTGATATTTATGCAAGATATAATCGTATGATTGATAATGATGTTCTGTTAGTTTGTGCTACTGATGAACACGGTACTCCAATTGCTGTTAAAGCGGATAAAGAAAACAAAAAACCGATTGAAATTGCTAAAAGATATCATGACATGATTGTTCGTGATGTAGAGTCAATGAATATTTCCCTGGATAACTTTACAAGAACCACTGATGATTTACATTATGAAATTGCTCAGAATTTCTTTTTAGAATTATATAATAAGGGGTTAATTTATAAAAAGGATATTCAGCAGCTGTACTGTGAAAAGTGTAATAAGTTTTTACCTGACCGTTATGTTGAAGGTATATGTCCTGTTTGCGGATCTGAAGCACGCGGTGACCATTGTGAAAAATGCGGAAGGGCTTTGGAACCTACTGAACTTGATGAACCTAAATGTTTAACCTGCGGTTCCACTCCTGTTATTAAGGATACTTATCAGTACTTCTTTAAGTTAAGCGAGTTTGAAGATGATTTGAAAGATTATATTGATAATAATGAAAATCTTCCTGCCAATGTTAGAAATTATGCTAAAAATTGGCTTAAAGAAGGATTAAATGACTGGGTTTTAACAAGAGATATGGATTGGGGAATACCTTTACCTCTTGATGAAGCTAAAGGCAAAGTACTTTATGTTTGGGTTGAAGCATTCTTGGGTTATATCTCATCAGCTGCACAATGGTCAAGGGAAACTGGCATTAAATGGGAAGATTATTGGAATGATACTGCAATCCATTTCATCGGTAAGGATATTATTTACCATCATTCCATCTTTTGGCCAGGTCTTCTTAAGGCATACGGATGTAAATTGCCAGATAACATATATGCTGGAGAATTTTTATCTTTGGAAGGAGAAAAAATGTCCACCAGTAAAAATTGGGTTGTTTGGATAGCAGATTTTGTTGATAAATTTGACCCTGATTTACTTAGATATTACTTAACTATAAATGCACCTTTAAACAAAGATACTGATTTCTCATGGGATGATTTCCAGAGAAGAAACAATGATGAATTGGCAGATGTTATAGGTAACTTTTTACATAGAACTTTTACATTTACCCATAAATTCTTTGACGGTGAAATACCTGAATATAAAAATCCCTCTGCAGAAGATAACAAATTCAAGGAAATCATTGAAAAACTTCCGGATACTGTTGGAGAATATATTTCAGATTTTGAATTTAGAGACGGATTGCTTGAGATTTATAGGGTAGCTAAAATTGGTAATAAATATTTCAATGATCAGGAACCATGGAAAGCTGTTAAAGAAGATATGCAAAAAGCAGCTAACTGTTTATATTTATCAAATCAACTAGCTAAAACATTGGCTTATGTACTTAAACCTTATATTCCAAATAAAGCTGATGCTATAGCTAAAATTATTAATCTGACCACTCCTGATGAGTGGAAAGATGTTAAAGTCCCATTAGCTGAAGGACACAAAATAAATAAAGCTAAACCGTTATTTACAAAAATTGAAGATGATGTAATTAACAAGCAAAAAGAAGAATTGCAGAAAAACTTAAAAGAAAGTGAGGATGAAAATATGAGTGATTTAATTAGTATTGATGATTTTGACAAAGTAGTTATTAAAATTGGACAGGTAAAAGAAGCTGAAAAAATAGAAAAATCCGATAAATTATTAAAATTACAGGTGGATATTGGAGATGAAACAAGACAAATTGTAGCAGGTCTTGCAAAACAGTATGCTCCTGAAGAATTAATTGACAGAAAAGTGGCTGTTGTTGTTAACTTGCAACCTGCAAAATTATTCGGAACCTTATCTGAAGGAATGATTCTTGCAACTGGAGAAAGTGCAGCATTATTATCTCCAGACGAATGTGAAGTCGGTGAAAGAATACAATAATCTTAATTTAATTCAGTGATTTTAATGGAAGAATCTGCTCTAGTTGCAAAGGCTGAAAAATATCTCAAAGAGATTTCAAATGACAGTATTAGTTTGGATAATATTGAAGAGTTTGAAAATTTCAAAAGATTATACTATAAACTAGATGACAGATTAAACAGTTTACAGGAATTAAAAGAGAGTATGGATGCACAGGGATACACCACTCCTTTTACATCCTTAAATAAATATGGTACAAAAGCAATAGCTGAAGTTTCACTTGAGGAAATGAGTGAAAACAGTAGACATAATCAGATGTTTAGAATGAAAGCTAATGCTAAAAAAAATGTTCTGGACAGAGTAAAATCAGCTATTGATGCTCATAAAATTGCAATTGGACATTTGGAACAATGCGGTTATCTTAAATGTGATTCATGTTATAAGAAATATTCCCTCAGTGAGTTCAGACTTAAAGGTGAAAAATGCAGCTGCGGTCATGAAAACTTCTCTTTTAAAATAAATAAGGATGCAACCTACAGGTTGGAAATTATTCCATATTTGCCTTTGTCCGGCAATTATTTGGTGTTGATGAGTGAATTGTCAGGTTATGGAAGAAATTCATTTAAAAAAGTATTAAATATTCTTAAACAGGAACGTAAAGGTCTTGTAAAAACTATTTCTTTAGTTATCCGTTTTAGAGATGAAAATGGACGTTGGATTCGTAAGAATGTAACTCTGGATTCAGAATATATCAGTAATTATGAGGAAGAGGTTAGAAACAGATACGGAAAAGATGTCAGAATTGAAGTTTTAAGATTCCACAGAACCAAACCTGCTATTATTGACGATAAATACGTCAGAAATGCACTGGCTATCAGTTATGTTAAATATAGTGAAGACATTATTTCCAGTATTAAAGATTCTATTTTAAAAAGGAAACTGTCTGATTTCAAAAGAATTAATAAATATGACGCTATCAGATATAAGTATGAAAATGAAATTCCGGGCTTTATCGAAGAATATGATATTGGAGAAATAGAAGCCTGGAGACAGTCAAAGATTACAGAAGAATTTGAAAAGCTTCATTTCATTGATAAATTCGGTAATTACAACCGTTCTTTAAAAAGAGATTTAAAAATAAGAGAAAATATTGAAAAAACCATATTTGAAAATATGGCTCCTACTTTAATGATGTGGGATATTTTCAGATATTACTTAACAACATCACACAATAACCGTAAGATTAACAATGGTCCATTTCCATATATTAGAGCAGAACTTGACCGTCAACAACGTAAAGTGTTCCAGACTACTTTTAAAAAGGTTATCAAGGTTTTAAATGAGTTTACAGACTTGAAAATAATTTCAATTCCTGATATGGATCTTATTTTATATGAAAAATTCAAGTTTGAAAAACAGTCCAAAAACTCAAATATTTTATTTAACTATCCAGCTTTGGGGGCTGGTTTGATACATGAACACGGCAATATAGAAATTGAAACTATAGGGAATGTATTAAACATTAATGATTCTAAAATTAAAAAGGAACTTAAAAATATTGAACATATCAGAAAACCGAAAAGTGCAAAATCCAAGAAATTTTTAGATTTAATTAAGAAGTGATGCTTATGGATGAAGATGTTACTTCTGTACATATAACAAAAGGATTAACCTCTTCAACTATTTTGGATTTAATTGAAGAATATCCCAATCTGGAAGAGATTACATGTTGTCCTAGTATTTTTAATAGGATTTCCAAGAATTATATTGATGCTTTGAACCAGCTTGACATTACTGTTTCTAAAAAGTATAACTGGGGAGCTAAACCTAAATACTCTTCATTGGAAGAGGATATATTGAATTTAGCCAAAGAAGGTAAAAAAGCAAAAGAGATAGCTGGTTTATTGGACATTTCTCAAAATAAAGTTTATTATCTCCTTAGGAAAAATAAACAGGGGGTCAAATTTGATAATTACTCTAAAAAACATAATCATGATGAAGTCAAATCTTTAAAAGAAGAAGGTTTAAAACCAAAGGAAATAGCTTCAAAATTAGATATTCCCCTTAGAACGGTTTATTATATTTTAAATAAGAAATAGTTATTTTATTTTTTAATAATCAGAAGGCTTTGATAAAGATAGATAATGTTTAAATTATCTTAAAATCAATAGGACAACAATAACTTAATAAATATAAACTTGTTTTTCCATATATAATATTAATAAATATCAGCTTATGATTATTTTATCTTTTGATAATTATAGGGAAATGAAAGCTTATTTAATTGATTAGTTCACAGCTATTTTAATAGATAAATATCTTTGAATAATTTTTAAACTAATTTAATGGAGGTATTATGATGATTACATGTAGTGTTTGTGGCCATCTAAATGATTCATCAAGAGCAATATGTGAAGAATGTGGATCTGATTTATCAGATAGTCAGGATTGGGGATATGACTTCGATGACAGCGATGATTTTGATTAAGTGATTAATAATTATATAAAATTATTTTGAGAGTCTGAATTTTTTTCGCGATGAATATGATGAGATATAGTAATGCATAGAGAAATTTAATAATAAAATTGAAAAACATTTATGTCTTTCTGAAATTGCATAAATATTGATGAGTACAAAGAATATTACAACGTTTATAGATATAAATCAGTATATAAAAATTTAAACGAATTAATAGAATTATTTAAAGAAAAATTGTTGATTTAATAATATTCTGCGAAAGTCTGGTGAACGAATATTTTTTGGTGTAAATTTGGTAAAGTATTACTAATAGGTTTTTTTTTAGTTATTAAAAAAAGTTTTAGGAGAATAAGATCTCCTTTTAAATTAGTTTTGTTGTGTTATTTTTTGGTTTTAAAAGTTTTTTATTTTATTTTCCAAATTCTGCTTTTATTTGTTTAATTGATTCAATGTTTAATTGAGTTATTGTTGCTATTTGTTTTATGGTGTAATTTTCTTTTAGCATATTTTTTGCGGTATTTATTTTTTCTTCTTCTTTTCCTTCTTTTTTCCCGTTTTCGTAGTCTTCTTGTCTCCATTCATCGATTATTTTCATGGTATCCCTCAGTATGTTTGTTAATTTTTTGTGTTGTCTTTCATTTTTGATGAATTTTTCTACTATTAATAATTCTATTCCAAATACAAAATCACTGCTGCATTTCATTGATTTTCTTACTTCATCTAGTGTTTTCACGGTTTTTTCTATTTGTTTGTCTAATGGTTTTTTTGAGCTCATAAATGGAGCTAGAGCTAAATTTAGCATTTCATGTCGGGTTATTTTCTGATTATTTTTTATTTTATTTTCTATATTATTTATAATTTTATCACCATCAAAGTCTTTTAGTGATACGATTGGAATTGTAAAAACACAGTCTTTATTTATTTTGTACTGTTTTATTTTTGTTTTCTCAGCAGTGCTGATGACTATTAGTATTAGTGGTTTATTGTTTCTTTTTGCATAATCTACAAGGGCAGTGTATAACCTGTATCGTTTTTCATCTATTGTTTTTACAATTGTTGACTGGAATTCGGTTAATACAATTAAATGGTCTAATTCCAGTATCATGTCTGTTTTGTATATTTTAGGATCTAATTCTATCAATTCTGTAGGATTATATGTTAAATTTTCGGATTTAAAGTCTATTTCTTTTATATTTGCATTTGATTCTTTAAGAAGTTTCAATAATCCAAATCCATCTTCTTTTGTAGCATACTTGAATAATTGATCTTCACTTTGATGAACCATTTTTTCACCTCTTATTTTTATTAGTTATATCCAGTATTATGAACTATCTAGTATTTAAAATAGTTAGTTTTTAAAAATAACAATTTTTAGGTCTTAATATAAAATTTTAAAGGTAAATAAATATTATAATTGTAATATGGAAATAGTGATGTTAAATTATTTTGGGAGATGTATATGATTTATTTTAAATAGATTTAGTTGGAATAGTGAACTTTAGCTAGTTTTATCATAAATTTATTATTCTATAAGTGATAAAAATATTTATAAAGTGATTATTATGATGTTATTCCCACAACTTCCGTTGTACGCAATAGCAATAATTTGTGGTATTTTATCTTTTTTAGTAACAAGATTATCAATGCCCAGAATTATTAGAAAATTAGAAAAGGCAGATATTGTAGGTAAGGACCTGCATAAATCATGGAAGCCGATTGTGGCTGAAATGGGTGGATTTGGTATCCTATTTGGATTTATAATAGGTATTTTTTCAGGAATATGTATGCATGACATTCTTACATTTCCGTTATGCATTGTTTTAATTGTAATTCTTCTTGTAGGGATTATAGGTATTGCTGATGATTTGCTTGTGCTTTCATCAAAAGAAAAGCTGTTCCTATTGTTTTTGGCAGGTATTCCTTTAATATGGGCAGCACCTCCAAATGTTGGAATTGTATATCTTATTTGTATTCCGATAGCTATTTCAATCGGATCCAATTTAACCAATATGCTGGCAGGTTTAAATGGAATTGAATCAGGGCTTGGAATAATTGCACTTACCTCTTTAACAATATCATGTATTATTTTGGGAAAATATGATGTTACAATTATCAGTATGAGTATGCTTGGAGCTTTAATAGCTTTCCTGTACTTTAACAAATATCCTGCAAAGATTTTCCCGGGAGATACCGGAACTTTAATTATAGGGGCAACAATTGTTTCAATAGCTTTTATAGGTCGTGTAAAATTAATTGCTTTGATTGTGCTTTTGCCTAACATTATTGATGCAGCCCTTAAATTTTACAGTGCAGGAGTTATGGAAAGGCAACAGTTCAAACCGACTCAGGTAGATGAAAATGGAAATCTGGTAAGGCCTGAAGTCGGATTCAAATCTTTAATCAGGCTTGTACTGCGAAAACCGATTCCTGAAAAGCAGGCAGTTAAAATAATTTGGACTATTGGAATTGTTTGCGGATTAATCGGTATAATTGTTGCAATAGTAATGCCTGACGTGCTTCAAAACCAAACATTGGCTAATTTCATGCAAATTAAAGAGTTCTTTTATCAGTTAGGATGATTTGAATGAAACCGTATGTTATTTTAAATGCAGCAATGACACTGGATGGAAAAATAGCCACTAAAACTGGCAGTTCCAATATTTCAGGTGAAAAAGATTTGAAAAGAGTTCATGAACTTAGACGTGAAGTTGATGGAATAATGGTTGGGATCAATACGGTTATTGCAGATAATCCCAGATTAACGGTTCATAAAATAGATGCAAATCCTGAAGACAATCCTGTTCGTGTGGTGGTAGACAGCAAATGCAGAACTCCAATAGCTGCACGCATAACAAATAAGGATGCAAAAACCATAATAGCGGGAGCTAATGACTATAAACTTGACTTTATTGTAAGTGACAGATATGCCAATTTCACTAAAAGGGGAATTGACTTCTTTTTCAGCGGGGATAAAAGAGTTGACCTAAAAGATTTAATGAATTATCTTTATGAAAGCGGTATTAAAACACTGATGCTTGAGGGTGGTTCAACTCTAAACTTTTCAATGATTAAAGAGGGTTTAATTGATGAAATAAGAATTTGTGTCGCTCCTTTTGTTGTTGGGGGTAATGATTCACATACATTATTTGACGGTGAAGGATTTGACACAATGGATGAAGGGGTAAGACTGGAGCTTTTTGATTCATTTAAATTAGGTGATGACTTAATACTGCAGTATAAAGTTTTGAATAAGTGATTTTTTTTCACTTATGTTATTTTTTTAAAACATAAATGCAAATGGCGGATTTTTGCAAATGCAATATCTGCAGAGAGATTTCTTGTCTTTTATAAATTTTGCTCTTCCTTTACAGTAATAGCTGTTATTTTTCATGTAAACTTCATCCTCTTTAGGGTCATTTCCATAAGGATGCAGAGGTTTTTTAACTATTAGTGCCAGATACAGTGAAATGTATTTTGTAAATTCTTTAGTTTCATTGTCGTTTGGAGCATATTTGTCAAAATAAAAGTTAATGTCTCCTTTTATTTTTTGAACGACTCCATCGTTTATTTTGAAATCATTTTCAAGCTCTTTTTCATAGATTTCATCATAAACTCCAGAGTTATATTTGGCCAGTGATTTAGTAAGGGGATCTTTGTATCTATCATCAGTTACCTTGTTTTTCAGATAATCAATTGGATAATCCTTTAGGTTTTCTCTTATTTCATTAAGTAATTTTGATGCTTTCATAAAATCCCTTTAGATTTAAGTAATTCCCGAGGATTATCAACAATAGCTGCCATAGCTTCTTTTTTACTTAATCCTGCCCCAAGAGCTATTTCATAAGATTTTTCAAAGGTAATTAGATTATCCGGTGAATGTGTATCTGTATTTACAAGTAATTTATTACCTACTTCCTGGGCTATGTTGGCTACATGACCGTTTCCAAGACAATGGCCACTTCTTGCACTTATTTCCAGATAGATTCCATTTTCTTTTGCAATTTGAGCTTCTTCATAGGTAATCAAACCGGGATGGCCTAGAATGTCTACATATTCACTGTTGACTGCCGCATAATTGGTTCCTTCAATTACAGGTTCATTTAATGTTTCACCATGAACAACAACAATTTGTGCACCTAAATCTTTTGCTTTTTTAGCTACTCCGTCAATAGATTCTGTAGGTACATGAGTTACTTCAGCACCTAAAACAACCTTGATGTTCCAATTGGCATTAATATCGTCAATAGCTTTTTGTATTTGAGGTATCTGCTCAACATTAGAGTAATCAACATGGTCGGTAATAGCTATAACTTCGTGATTTAAATTAGCAGCTCTTCGGGCCAATTCTGAAGGCAATAATTCTCCGTCACTAAATAAACTGTGCATATGTAAATCTATTCTTTTATTCAAAGTTTTTCTCCCCAGTATAATTGTTATATTATTGAGTTATATCAAATATAATAAATAAATATTGCCCAGTATTTTTTTTAAAATGGAATATACTTAATAACGATTTTTTATATAAATTATATTTAGATAATAAGGAGATATTTATGTCTGGAGATTTGATTTTATATTTTTCACGCGCAGGTGAAAATTATTATGAAGGGGATTTAAAAGTAGTTGAAAAAGGAAACACTGAAGTAATTGCAGATTATATTAAAGAGATAACTAATGGAGATGTTTTTAAGGTAGAACCGGAAATTCCCTATCCTGAAGATTATATGGAATGTACTGAAGTAACTAAAAATGAGAAAAATGGCAGAGTATTAAAGGAAACCCTTGAAGATGTTGGGGATTACGAAGGGGTTTATATAGGATTTCCCATTTGGTGGGGAAAAATGCCGATTGTTTTTGAATCTCAGTTAGATAAATTGGATTTTAAAGGTAAAGTTGTAAAACCTTTTGTTACTCATGAGGGTTCCGGTTTTGGAAAATCTAAAAAACAATTAAAAAAGCTATGTAAAGGTGCAGATATTAGAAATGGTCTTGAAATTAAGGGCAGTGATGTTTTAGGTTCAAAAGACAAAGTCAAATGCTGGATTAATGATAATTTATAATCTTTTTTAAAGTTTTTTTTATTTATTGCTGTTTTATGCAATATTTTTTTTATAATTTAAATAATTTTAAATATTTTAAAATACTACTTTTAATTATAAAATTTATATTATCTAATGAAAAAAAAGAAATTTTTTAATAATTTTTTCAGTACAAAGAAAAAATTTTATTTAATTAAATATTTTTTCTATAGGTAATATTTTTTTTTATTGGAAATGGTGGTAAAATATGATTAAAAGAGAACATTATTTAAATCAAATAATTGATTTAATTGATAAGGATATTATTAAGATTTTAACAGGAGTTAGGCGTTCTGGCAAATCTGTATTGTTACAACAGGTTGTTAATCATTTAAAAAATAATGGAATAAAAGAGGAAAATATTATTTTCATTGATTTAGAATCACCAGATTTTCTTAGTTATTCAACAATAAATGACTTAAATGGATATATAAAAAGCAAATCTAATAAAACAGATAAATATTACTTGTTTTTTGATGAAATCCAAAGAATTGAAGGTTGGCAAAGACTTGTAAATGCATATTTTTCATTAGATAATTTTGATGTTTATGTTACAGGATCAAATTCTAAATTATTAAGTGGTGAATTTGCAACATATTTGACAGGACGTTATATTAATATTAAAATATTTCCTTTTTCATTTGTTGAATATTTGGAATACAACAAAGATTCTAATTTATCCAAAAAAGAATTATTCATGGATTATTTAACATTTGGGGGATTTCCAGCATCATTTGAATTGGATAATAAAATCCAATATTTAAACGATTTATTTGATTCAATTGTATTTAATGATATTATAAAAAGGTTTGATATTAAAAATGTTGATTTGTTAATTAGATTAACTCATTTTTTAGTATCAAATATAGGTCAGTTGGTTTCAGCTAATAGTATTGTTAAATATCTTAAAAAAGATAGGATAAATGTTTCTGTAAATACTGTTTATAATTATATTTCTTATCTTGAAGAGGCTTGTTTGATATATAAGGTGAAAAGAGAGGATTTAATTGGTAAAAAAATATTAAATCATTTGGAGAAATATTATGTTGTGGATTTAGGTTTTAGAGAATCTATTTTAAAAAAAGATTTGGATATAGGCCAGTCTTTAGAAAATATTGTTTATTTTGAGTTACTTAGAAGAGGATATGAAGTTAATATTGGTAAATACAATACTAAAGAAATTGATTTTATTTGCAGAAAAGGTTCTGAAAAAATTTATATTCAGGTAACTTATATTTTAGCTAATGAAGAAATTCATAAAAGAGAATTTGATCCACTTTTAAAGGTAAATGACAATTATCCAAAATATGTTCTTTCATTAGATGATTTTGATATGTCTTATATGGGAGTTAAACATCTTAATATTATAAATTTTTTAACAGGTAATGAGATTTAAATAATATTAAAAAGTAATTTTATAGTATGGATATTTCAGTTTTTGTTCCAGGTCACATTACAGGTTTTTTTAACATTGAAAACAATGTAAATCCTTTAAAAAATGGGTCTTGTGGAGCTGGTTTTTTAGTAAACAGAGGTGTTTTAACAGATATTTCTTCTTCAGATACTTTAGAAATTGAAGTTAATCAGGGAGATTATACAGTTATCAATGAAGTTTTAAAGATTTTAAACATTGAAAAACCGGTTAAAATCACTCAAGATATTCAGCTTCCAATTGGAGCAGGATTCGGAACGTCAGCATCATCTGCATTAGGCCTAGCTATTGGTTTAAATGAATTTTTCAATTGGGGATATAATCTGGAAAAATGCGGTCAGATAGCTCACAGGGCAGAAATTAATTTGGGATCTGGTTTAGGTGATGTAATAGCTCAAATGGGGAGAGGTGTTGTTTTAAGAACAAAAGCAGGAGCTCCAGGAATCGGCGAAATAAAGTCTTTTGTTAATGAGAAGTTAGTTGTAGCTACTAAAACATTTGGTGAAATTGACACTGCATCTATTATTCAGGACCCAGATTATAAAAAAATAATTTCAGATGCTGGTTTGGAGTTAAAAAACAGATTTTTAGAAAATCCGTCAATTGGGAATTTTTTAGACTTTTCTTTTGAATTTTCAAAAAAGACAAATCTGATGTCTGATGAAGTAAGTGAACTTATTGATTATTTTAATTCTTTGGATGATATTTTAGGTTCTTCAATGGCAATGCTTGGAAATACTGTATTTGCCTTTGCATATAATGAAGATGTTTTCAAAAACTTAAACATTGAAGGTTTAGATATATATGAACTGGATAATATTGGTATAAAGTATGATAAACATTAGTTATGATATAAAAGAATATAGAAAACAGCTGTTTAACATAGCCAATGACGGAAATGTTATTGTTGAGCTGGGATGTCATGTAGGAAACACTACAAAACTGATTTTGGATAAATTTGACAATGTTAACATAATAGCTGTTGATAATAGTCCTGAAGCAATAGATAAAATGGAAAAACTGGCTGATGAATATTCCAATCTGACATTTATATCAGGTGATGTAAGGCGTCATGAGATTCTTTTGAAAGCCTTTAGGTTAGCTCAGAAGTGTGATATTTTGTCTGTTGATTTAGGTGGGGGATATCATCCTGACACTGTTTTTAAAGTATTTTATATTTGGTCATCAACATTTAAACCAACCCATTCATTAATTCGAAATAAAGGATTGGTTGATTTTTGCAATTCAGCTGCTGTAAGCTGTGAAGATTTTAAATCACAGGAAGGCCATCTGGAATCTTACATTGATGAAGGAATTCCTCCTCAAATTAAAGAATTTGAATTATGGACACCTTCTTTAAGGAAAAAATAGCTAATTATAAATAACTTATTAACAAGATTATTAGTTATGTTAAATGAAAATCAACAAAAAGTAGTGGAATATAACGGGAATAAACCTTTATTGGTAGAAGCAGGACCGGGTTCAGGTAAAACAAGAGTTATTATTGAAAGAGTTAAATTTTTGATTAATGAACTGAAAGTCAATCCGAGCAGTTTACTTGTTATTACATTTACCAGAAAAGCTGCAAATGAACTTAAAGACAGATTATCTGAGGATATTCCTAAAAATATAATTAATGAAATGCAGATATCCACTATTCATTCATTTTGTCTTGATTTTCTCAAAAAAAGAGGTAATGTAACTAATTTAATTGATGATGATTCCGGTGAAAAAAGAAGGCTGTTTATTCAGAAATATAAATATAAATTGGGATTTAAAAATGAATTCTATTTAGCAGATTATCAGATTCCGTCAGTTATTAATAAATTTGATGAATACACTACTTTTAAAGTTGATATTGGTGGTTTGATTGATTATATTAAACAAACAAGACCTATTGATAAAGAATATGTTGATTTTGTTAATTCATTTAAATGTTTCCCTTCAAAAAAGGTAAGAGATAATGAAAAATTTAAAAAATCATGGTATAATGCAAGATTTTTACAAACTCCAAAAGCTTATGTTAAATATTTGGAACTGCTTGATTTGTTTAATGCAGTAGATTATAATACTGTTCAAATTAAATTTTTAGAGTCTTTAAAAGAAAATCCTGAAACTCAATACACAAATATTTTAGTAGATGAATTTCAGGATACTGATCCTGTTCAGGCTGAAATATTTGAGATTTTGCTTAAAAATGCAGAGTCATTTACAGCTGTAGGGGATGTTGATCAAAGTATCTATTCATTTAGAGGTTCATTTAGGGATTATTTTGAAGAGTTTTATAATAAATATAATGCTGAATTAATTAGTTTGAATTATAATTACAGGTCTACAAATAATATTATTCGAACTAGCGAAGCATTTATCAAACCTCAAAGAAAGGAATACTCTAAAAAATATCTTGTAGGTGCTAGAAATGAGGATAAAGCGAGTTATATTTTAGAAAGTCTCGATCCTCAAGAAGAAGCTCAAAAAATATTTAATTTAATTAAAGACTTAAAAGACAATGGTAAAATTAGACAATATAGTGATGTAGCTATTTTGTATCGTTCTATTGTTTCAAATAAGAATATTCCTTTTTTAATAGATGAATTTAAAAAGAACGATATTTCTTATCATATTTCAGGAACTGAAGATTTGATAGAAAGTGATGAGGTTAAATCAATTTTGACTCTGTTTTATTATATTGCTCGTAAACTTGATCATTCTTATGGAATGTCTAATTTAGAAAAGGAATGGCTGAATTTAAGAGCATTTTGTGGCATTGATTTTATTCCCAAATTCAGAAAATTGTCTGTTGAAACCAAAAGATATTTGATGGAACTTCAGGAAAATTTTGAAAATGATGTTTTAAAAACAGAAAAGGAAGTTTATTTTGAATTAACCGGTAAAAAAAGTAGAAAGAAGAAATTTAATGAGGTTTTTACTAGAAATGAGGATGTACTGATTGAAATCTTTAAAAGAGTTAACAAGCCAGTTGTTGATTTGGATTTAATTGAAGATGCTGGAGACAGGGAATTTTTCACTGAATTGGAAAAGTTAAGGGAAAATGTTTTCAGTTCTGATGAGGAAGATAAGTTAACTATATTGGAAGTTTATTATGAGTTATTAAACTTATGCGGTTATTTTGATGATTTGGTTATTAATAATGGGGATTATGAGCTTGAACTTGAAAATCTCTCTAAAATTTCTAGAACTATATTTAATTATGAATCAATCATATCAGCAAAGGATGTTAGGGGATTATTTTTCTTTTTAACTAATGTTATTGAAGGTTATGGGACATCAAGTAGTGATGTTGACGGAGTTCAGTTAATGACTGTTCATAAAGATAAAGGATTGGAATTTCCAGTTACTATTGTTTCATCACTTAGTGAATATAATTTTCCATTAGCTCCAAGAGATCCTATGCGTGAAAAGGATAATATTAACAAAGATGATACATTTTACACTCCTAACAAATTTTTAGAGTATAAAGACTGTAGTGAGGCAGATGAGGTAAATTTAGGGTTGGCTGAAGAAAACAGAGTTATTTATGTAGCTATGACTCGTGCTCAGGATATTCTGGTATTGTCTGTTGTTGGTAAAATGCCTGAGGAAATTTGTAGAATTTCCAATTATTTTAATAAGAATTTAGATTTGGATAACATGTCAATATCAAGCGTAGGTTCTAAACCGGAAGAAAATAAACTTAATTTAAGTTATTCCAGTTTTGCAGATTATAATAACTGTCCGTGGAGATACAATTTGTTAAACAAATTACACTTTAAAGTTTCACAAAAAGAAGTTACAAAAATGGGTTCCATTATCCATGAGGCTTTGGATGTTATAAATCAGGAAATTAAAGATGCAGGAGAAATATCTAAAGAAAATATAGAAAAAATAGCTAAGGATACTTATTATTTACATGGCGGAACTGATGAGGAATTTGATGATTATATGGATTCCATATTTGATTATTATAATGAAATCGGATTTGACATAACTGTTGTAGATTCTGAAGTTCCATTTTCAATTGATAGGGATAATTATCGTTTTAACGGAGCTATTGATTTAATTTATAAAAATCAAAATGGAGAATATGGTATTTTAGATTATAAAAACACTATTTTCAAGGATTATAATCGTGAAAAGTATGCTCAGCAGTTGCTGACTTATATTTTAGCTTTGAAAAATGATTCCAAATACTGTGACATTGAAATTACTGAAGCGAAAATATATGCAATTAAATCCAGAAGTTTAATTGATTTTAATATTGGTGAATCAAGATTAGCCACTCAAAAAGAAGAGATTCAAAATACTGCCGATTTAATCAACAGTCATGAATTTAATAAAAATGAAAGCAGCTACTGTAATATTTGCGAGTTTTTAAAATATTGTAACGGTTAGTTTGAAGCACTATTTTAAAGAGGAATAAATAAGAATCTGATACTTTTTATATCTTCAAATTGTATTTTTAATGTAATGTCTTAATATTTATATAGTGCCTTAAAGAGAATATTACTCATAAGTAGAAATGAGGTATTAAACATGATGATTGGTAAAAAGATTCGTTTAGAAAGAATCATTAACAGACATACCGGTAGGACTGTAATAGCTCCAATGGACCATGGAGTTTCTAATGGCCCAATGAAGGGTATTATAGATATAGATAAAACTGTTGAAAGCATTTCACAAGGTGGGGCAGATGCAATACTTATGCATAAAGGTATTGTAGAACAGGGCCACAGAGGATACGGTAAAGATATAGGTCTTATTGTGCATTTGTCTGCAAGTACTTCCTTAGCACCAAATCCAAATAATAAAGTAATTGTTACTTCTGTTGAAAAAGCTATTCAGTTAGGTGCAGATGCAGTATCTGTGCATGTTAACTTAGGCAGTGAAACAGAAAGTGAAATGTTGCAGGAATTAGGGGAAATCTCTGAAACCTGCAGTTACTGGGGAATTCCTCTTTTAGCTATGATGTACCCGAGAGGTCAAAAGGTAGAAAATGAACATGATGTGGAGTTAGTTAAACATGCTGCACGTGTAGGTTCAGAACTTGGTGTGGATATTGTAAAAACCAATTATACAGGGGATCCTGACTCATTTAAAGAAGTAGTTGAAGGAGCATTAGTGCCTGTAGTAATAGCTGGAGGTCCAAAAGTGGATACTGACGAAGAATTATTGCAGATGGTAAAAGATTCTATTGAAGTTGGTGGAGCTGGAGTAGCATTTGGACGTAACCTTTTCCAGGCTGAAAACCCAGGTAAAATAACTAAAGCTATTTCAGAAGTAGTGCATAATGATTTAGAAGTAAATGAAGCTTTAAAATTCTTGAAATAAGGTGATTTTGTGGAAAATAAATTCGCTTGGATAATGACTCCAAACAAGCCATGGGATGATAAAAAAGAAATGATTACAACTGCATTGGAATCAGGCATCAGCTATGTCTTGGATTTAGATGATTATGATAAAATCCAAAAGTTAGGAAATGTAAAAATAGTAGCTAACAGTGATGATGCAGATATTTATCTTGTTGGAATAAATGGTGAATGTGATGGATCTTTAATCCTTAGTGAAGATTTAAACCAATCACAAGATTTACAGGAAGCAAAAAAAGCTAAAAGAGAAGGCAAAACTGTTTGTGCTTATGTGGAAATCACAGATAAAAATCATGAGCAATTAGCTGTCAGTTTAGGTTCTGTTGCTGATTATATTATTTTAATAAGTACTGACTGGACAGTTATTCCATTGGAAAATATTATTGCAGACCTGCAGAAAGCAGATGTAAAAATAATAGCTGCAGTAGCCGATGAAGACGGAGCTAAATTGGCTATTGAAACATTGGAACATGGTACTGATGGAGTAATATTTGAAGCAAATGATTTTAATCAGATCAAAAAAATAGCACAACTGGTTGTAGACGCTTCTAAAATAAAATATGATTTGAAAGTAGCTACAGTTACTAATGTTAAACCGTTAGGTTCCGGCGACAGAGTATGTGTTGACACTACAGATATGATGAAACCCGGAGAAGGTATGTTAATCGGATCATATTCCAAATCATTATTTTTAGTACATAGCGAGTCACTTGAAAGTGAATATGTAGCATCAAGACCATTCAGAGTAAATGCAGGTCCTGTTCAGGCATATGTAATGGTTCCGGGAAATAAAACAAGATACCTCTCAGAACTTGTTGCAGGAGACGAAGTTTTAATTGTCAATACCGAAGGTGAAACAAGAACTGCATATGTCGGAAGAAGTAAAATTGAAAGAAGGCCTTTAATATTGATTGAAGCAGAATATGAAGGCAAAACAATCAGAACACTTCTTCAGAATGCAGAAACAATTAGAATAGTTGATGCTGATAATAATCCTCTATCAGTAGCTGATATCAAAATAGGGGATAAAGTTAAAGTATATGTTGAATCAAATGCCAGACATTTTGGTATAGCTATTGATGAAACAATAATTGAACAGTAAGGTGTTTTAATGTCTCAAATCAGATCTTTTTTAGCTATTGATTTAGATGATGATTTTAAACCTAAAGTAAATAAAATCATAAAAGAATTTAAAAAGATTGATGCAAATATTAAATTTGTTGATTTAAATAATTTGCATTTTACTTTAAAATTCTTTGGAGATATAGATACTGAAGGTATAGATTTAATTTCTAAAAAAATTGAAAAAGTGGCTGATGATTTTGAACCATTTAATATTAAAATAAGTGGCTGCGGAGCTTTTCCGAATAATAATCATATAAAGGTTATCTGGATTGGAGTTGAAAGTGATGAACTTTTAGTCCAGTTACATGACAAGCTAGATAATGAATTCGCAGCTATAGGTTTTGATAAGGATAAAAAATTCTCAACACATCTTACTATTGGCCGTATGAAATCAGCTAAAGGAAAAAATCAGGTTAGAGATGTTATTGAAGAGTTTGAAAATGTTGAAATTGGAGAAATGAATATTTCAAACATTGCTTTTAAGAAAAGCACTTTAAAGCCTTCAGGTCCGATTTATGAAAATTTAAAAACTTACGATTTGTGATTTAATGGATTATAAACAGATTTTAAATGAGATTAAACCTTCAAAAGAGGAAAGCAGAGAAATTCTTAAGACATCAGATAAATTAATCAGTTATTTAAATGAAGTCTGCAAAGATGAAAGCATCACTGCTAGTGCTTCACTTGTAGGTTCTGTAGCTAAGAAAACTTATTTAAGCGGAAAATCAGATATTGATGTCTTTATTTCTTTTCCTTTAGATATGGACATTGCACAGCTTAAAAAAACAGGTTTATATTTGGGATATAAATGCAGCGATTATTTTAATGGAGATGCCAGTGAACATTATGCATCCCATCCATATGTAACTAGTCAGATTAATGGTTTTGAAGTGGATTTTGTTCCATGCTATAAAATTGAAGACGGAAGCCAGCTGAAATCTGCAGTTGACAGGACAATTTTACATACCAAATATATTAAATCTCATTTAGAACAAGACCAGAATGAAGAAGTTCTTCTTTTAAAAAGATTCATGGACATGACAGGAACATATGGCTCTGAATTTAAAGTAGGGGGCTTTGCAGGTTATCTGTGTGAACTGCTGATTTTAAAATATGGGACTTTTGAAAACACTTTAAAGGAAGCTTCAAAATGGAGATATGGGCATACTGTTGATTTGGAAGGTTATGGTACTGCAGCTTTGTTTAATGACCCGTTAATCGTAATAGATCCCACTGATATGAACCGTAATGTTGGGGCTGCATTAAGATTAGATAAAATGGCTGAATTTATCCAATCTGCAAGAAATTATTTAGCCAGCAACAATAAAAAAGACTATTTTTACCCGGTAGCTAATAAATTTGCTAAAGATGAAATTTTAGAAGAATTTCAAAAAAGAGGCAGTGATGTAATAGCTGTTAAATTTAATATTCCTGACATTCCTTTGGATACCCTTCATCCTCAGCTTAGAAAAACAACCGAGTCTTTAGCTGAAAAATTAAATGATGAAGATTTTTCTGTTTACCAATCTGATTACTGGAGTGATGAGGAAAATACAGCTGTTTTGCTTTTTGAGATGACTGTGTCCAGATTAAATAATACAAAAATCCATTATGGTCCGAAGGTTTTTGTTAAAAGAGGCTCACAAAACTTTATTGACAAGCATGGAATTGAAAACTGCTATATTTTAGATGATTTTGTTGTTTCTAAAATCTCAAGGGAATTTGTAACAGCTTCTGATTTTATTAATCATGTTTTAAGTTATGAAAATATTTCCTTAATAAAAGTAGGTAAAAATCTTTTGGATAATATAATTACCAGCTATGAACTCCTTTCATTAGATGATTTGGATTTAAATAATGAAAGTTTCGTAACTTTTTTAGATGATTTTTTAAATCCAAATAAATACTTATTTAGATAATTCTTTTTTTTTAATTTTGGATTGTCCTCAAATTTCATTGCTATAATTCAATTCAATTAGAAATGATTATTAGTAAATAAAATATAATTAATTAATGTTAAAGTATTTTTTACTTTATTAACTAATTAATTGAAAAGTGATAAAATTGAACAAATCAAAGGGGATTTTTATACTGGTCCTGTTAATATTAATGATTTTTAGTATTAACATGGTAAGTGCAATAGAAGTTGAGGAGAGTGATAATTCGACTACTTATCAATTAAGTAGTATTGATTCTTCTCAGGAAATTGCTGCTGGTGATACTGATTCTAGTTTGGAATCACCAACTTCAGGAACGGTTTATGTTTCTAAAACTGGTAGTGATTCAAATGATGGTTCAACAAAAGACAAAGCATTAGCTAGTTTAACTCATGCTTTAAATGTTGTTCCCAATAGAGGAAATATTATAATGCTTGACGGAGCATATTCTTACAGTTCTATTTCTATTCCTTCTTCTAAAATTGTCACAATTGAAGGTGAAGGAAATGTTAATCTAACAGGTTTAAGTGCATATTCTACATTTATTATAAATGAAGGGGAATTGACTCTTAAAAATATCAATATTGTAAATTGTAAAGGGGATATGATTGATAGTGCAGCTTTTAACAATAAAAACAAACTAAATGTAATAAATTCTAATTTTATTAATAATAAATTAGTATTCTATAATAATGGTGATTTATTAATTGATAATTCCAGTTTCTTCAATAGTTTAGGTTGTGTTGTTAATGCTGATGAAGACTCCAGAACAACAACCATTACAAATTCTAATTTTATTAATGGTAAATATGGTAATTCTATTTTGTCATTTTCTAGAAATAAATTTCATACATTAATTGAAAACTGTACTTTTGAAAACTTTTATTCTACTGCTAATACTGGTGGAATTATAGGAGCAAGTAATATTGGAGCAGATTTCAGAATTAATAATTGTCGTTTTATTAACAATACTTTAGATGCTAAAGGAATGTTTACATCAACATCCGACAAATACGGTGTAGTTATACGTGTTGGTATGACAACAGACATATTATTTAACATTACAAATTGCGTTTTTGCAAATAATAAGGGTATTAATGGAGCAATAGGTATTATTCAGCAAGTTAATTCCTATATTAATGTAACTCATTCAATTTTCACAAATAATAGTGATTACTATGGAAACACTATTGTAAATGGAGGTTCAAGAGGAACAAGCCTTTATGATTATAACTGGTGGGGAAGTGATAATCCTGATTTTGCTACATTAGTTAAAGATGCAAAAAATCCAGTTAATAAATGGGTTATTTTGGATATGGATTATACTCCATCAACCAATATAAATCCTGGAAGTACAATTACAGTTGCAGTCGGATTAAATAAATATAAAGACAGTGAAGGCAACATATATATCTTAAATGATAAACTTCCAGATTATGGAAATGTTACTTTTGAATTCCCGGATGGAACCAAACAAGCAGCACCTGTTGAAAAAGGACTGGCTAAAATAGATTATGTGGTTAAAGATGGAGAAAATATTGTTTGTGCAACATTAGATAATCAAAAAGCAAATATTACAATTGTAACTAAAGATTTGGATACTGTTTATGTGTCTGCTGACGGTGATGATTCAAATGAAGGATCTAAATTAAGTCCGGTTAAAACAATAGCTAAAGCAATTGAACTTGCAGTTGCTGGTAAAATAGTTATTCTTCAGGGAAACTACATTGAAAATAATATTCTCATAAATAAAGACTTAAATATAACCGGTGAAGGAAATGTTGTTATTGACGGTAATGCTTCAGGAGTAGTTTTTACTATCAATTCAGGAAATACTGTTTATTTAAAAAATTTAAATATTAAAAATGCAGTTAACACTAAAGACGGTGGTGCTATTTACAATAATGGTGCTGATCTTTATTTGGATTTTCTTAATTTATATGAAAACACAGCAGCAAGTGGTGGTGCTATTTACAATACCAATAAAGGTATGATTGTAATTACTAATTCCAAATTATATAACAACAATAATACTGTTAAATCAGGATGGAATAAAGGAGGATCAGCTATTTATAATACTGCTTCATCAAAATTAACTGTTGACAATTGTGAATTTTACTCAAATTATGCTCTTGCTGACGGAACAATTCAATCATATAATTCTGATTTAACAATCAAAAATTCAAAATTTTTCAATAATACTGCTAAATGGGGAGGAGCATTTTTTGGTGAAAATGCAAATATAATTGTCGATAACTGTAATTTCTACAACAATACGGCTAATAATGCTGTTGTTTATGCCAGAACATCTAATGTAAATATTACAAATTCTATTATTGGATTTAACAAGGCAACTTATTATCCAAGTGCAATTCAGAATTATGGAAGTGAAATTACAGTAGATAACACTACAATAGTCAACAATACAGGCACTAAAGCAGCTATTATAAATCAGGATTTATCCAGTGCCGGTGCTAGTTTGATTATAACCAATTCAAGAATTTATAATAATACCAATGGTGCAGTTTATAATGATAAGTCTTCTTCAGCTACTTCAAATATTACCTTAAATATAAATAATTGCGCTATTTTTAATAATGGAAATAATACTGTTATTCAGCATGGAACCAGGTCCAATGGTATTTATGTAACTGCAAATACTAATTGGTGGGGTTCCAACAAAAATCCAAATGATATTGCAGGTGACGGAGTTGACATAGACAACTGGATTATTTTACAGGCAACTTATGATGACCGGGGAATTCCTGTTCTTTATGATCAGTTTGACATTAAAGCTAATTTAAATTACTATATTACAAAAGACGGTAAAAATGGAAGTATTTCAGATAATCATGTATTTGATGGATTGGCTGTTAGTTTTAATACAGAAACTGGCTATTTGACTAAAACTGATGCAATTATTTCCAATGGGGTAGCTATTTCAAAATACAGTGTTTTAACTCAAACAGCAAATGTTATTGTTGTTAAGTTTGATAATGAAACAATCACTCTAGACTTGAATGCAAATTATTATAATGGAACAACTTATGTTTCAACTGATGGTAAAGATACAAATGACGGATCCAAAGAGTCTCCAGTAGCTTCTATTGAAAAAGCACTCTCCATTAATAAAAATGGTAATATTATAATTCTTAATGGAACTTATGTTGTCATGAATGTAAAAATCGATGGAAATTACAATATTACTGGTAAAGGCAGTGTAACTCTTACTGGAGCAGATGTTAACCGTGTTTTCTATATTCTTGAAGGAAAAGTAACAATTAAAAATATTAACTTTTCAAATGGAAGAACATTAAGTGAAAGCGGAGCTTTAATTGGAAATGCAGGTGATTTAACATTAATCAATACTACATTATCCAACTCAAAATCCAGCAGAAATGGAGGAGCTATCTATAATGTAGGTAATTTAACAGTAATCAATGCTACAATAGCTAATAACAAAGCAACAATTGGTGGAGCTATTTTCATTGATAAGTTCAGTACATCTGAATGCAATATTAAATTCCAGAACGTTGTATTTAAGGATAATGAAGCTTCAGGATATAATGACCATGCAGGAGGAGCTATTTATGCTCAGGCAGTTGGCGGGCAAATAGTAATTGACAACTGTTTATTTATTTCAAATTCTGTTTCCAAAAACTTTGCCGGCGGAGCTATTTATGCCCTTCAGCTTATTGACGGAATAAAAATTACAAATTCCAGATTCGTCAATAATTCTGCTAATTCACCTGAAGATTACGGTGGGGGAGCAATTTGTTTTATTGGAGGCAACACTGAAAGAATAGGTAAACTGGATATTTCTGATTCAGTATTTGAAAACAATAAGGATGATGTGGCTGGAGCGATTTATATTAGGGGTTCAACCTTGGATATATCATATTCTGCTTTAGTCAATAATGGAGACACAGCTATTTACAAAGGAATTAGCAACTATGTCACTGCCAGGATAACTGCTGACAATAACTGGTGGGGAACTAATGATGATCCGTCTGTATTTGTAAATGGTGAAATCGTTTCAAAATGGATTGTAATGACATTTACTAATGATACTCCATTAACTCAGGGAAATAAAGTTTTATTAACTGTAGCTTTGGATACTTTAAATGACGGGTCTAAATTGGATAAAACATTAGTATTTGCACGTCCCGCAACAATCATAACACCTACTGAAACATTTAATAATCAGTATAATGTTGAGTACACAATTCCTGAAAAGGTAACTGTTATTTTAGCTACTGTTGATAATCAGTCCATTTATTTATATTCTGCTAAAACAGACACAACACTCGATATAAATGATACTACGGTTAATTTAGGAAGAGATATAAATTTAACAGCTATTATAAAAGATACAATCGGAAACAACATCCCTATGGGTTCTGTTGAGTTTTATATTAATGATAAATTAGTAGGCAGTTCTGATGTTAAAAATGGCGTAGCCACTTTGGTTTTATCAAACAATTATGCTGAAGGCAGTTATAATATAATTGCAAAATATATGGATGTTAACGGTGTTTATAATCAAAGTATGGGTAAAGCTGTTTTTAAAGTTGTTTCAACTTCATTAATAGTAACTAATTCAACATTTTTCGATTTCTTTGATAATAATGGTATGCTTAAAGAAAGTATTGATGCCAATGAATTAATATTTTCAGGTTCATTTAGCGGTCTTGGAGTAAATGCAATTACTATTGGCAGAGCTGTTAATCTTAAAGGTACCAATTCAGCTACTTTAAATGATATCTATCTGGAGCTGATAGGCAATGGCATATCTGTTGATAACTTTACAATCAATATAAATAAACGGGATTACGGAATTTATGTGGCAAATGCTGCTGATGTTGTTGTTAAAAATTCATTAGTTAATTTCAATGATGCCGGCACATCTGATGCAATAGCTGTTTATGCCAATGGCGCAGGTAATTTACAGTTAATTAATAACACTGTCACATACTCTGGTCAAAGCAAAGGTAAAACCCTTAATCATCCAGTTCATATTGATGATTGCAGAGGTGCCATAATTGAAAATAACACAATCAATGCCAAAATGCCGTCTCTTGCAATTGATTATGATAAGATTACTTATGTGGCTATAACTTACAGTGCAGCAGTCTTTATAGATAATAGTGATGATGTTAAAATCTTGAATAATAGGGTTACAAACTCCTACACCAGTTTCAGTGGAATGTTTGACACTATTGAGGGAATTTTAATAAGAGCTTCTAAAAACCCTGTTGTTAAATCAAACATGATTAATGTAACAGGACATAATTATACCTATGCTTTAAAATTTGTCAGTATGATGGACAGTGATTATAATGTTGTGGGATGTTTAAACATAAATGTTGCAGATAATATAATCAATTCAAAATGTGACTATTACTATGCAAATGCCGTTGAAGTAGATGGACCTGTCACCGGTAAATTATTAAATAATTCTGTTAGTGTTGAAGCGGCAGATGTTGTTTATGGAATATACTCACAGGCAATCTATGGTGCCGTTAATGTTGATTATATAAACAATACAATACTGGCTAATGCACATACTGCTTATGCTATGGAGCTTATGGGAAATGATGAAAAGGTTGCAGGAAATACAATAACTTCAAAAGGCAATATTACAATGGGTATCATATCATCTTCCAAAAATCTTAAAGTATTTAATAATACAATTAACTCTTTAGGAAGTGGAATTGGAACTATTACTGGTGGAGATGCTCTTGGAGGAGCAAATACTGGAATTTTAATTACTGGAGATAAAAACAGTGTAAAATATTCTAAATTGGAAGCATATAACAATACAATAATTGCCAAGGGTGATTATACAGTAATGATTGATAAACGTAATATTCAGGTAAATACAGTTACTGACAATTATTTGGTATCAGGTAAATTACTTGGAGATAGTTCTGTTAATGCTTCAAAATCAAATAATGTGTATAATAATAGTCCTGATGCATATCCAACTGTAATTGTAGTTAAAGACAATGAATTATTTATAAATGAAAGTTATACAATTTCATTAACAGATATTCATGGAAATGTATTAGCTGGAATGGATATTATAATTAAATTAGGTGATAAAGTTTGGAATAAAGTCAGTGATGAATTTGGTAATGTTTCAATATCTGCTTCTGATTTGGGGGATGGAATTCATTTGATTGAAGTAATCTTTGAAGGTAATGGATATTATGCTCCGTCAAAAGCTCTAAACAATTTAACAGTTAACAAATTCCCTGCTATTATAACTTTAACTTCTGAAGATGTTTATGTCGGATCTAATGTAACCATCAAGGCAGAAATTACTGATGGACCAATAGGGGAAATAATATTTGTTATCAACAGTAAGGAGTATCCGGTTTTAATAAAAGATAATTGTGCTATATTGTCTGTAGCTGATTTGGCTGGCGGAACATATGATGTTATAGCCAAATATGGTGGGGATGATTTATACTGTTCAGCATCAGCCAATGCAACTTTTAGAGTAAACAAATATTTCCCTGATATTGAAGTTGATATGAATGTAGGTGGCAATGATTTAAGTGTATATGTTGTTTTACCTAAAGATGCAACTGGAACTGTAATTGTCAGTGTAGATGGCAAAAAAGAAATTGCTGTTGTAAGTAATGGTCATGCTGAAGTGGTTATTAATAATTTAACTTGTGGAAATCATAGTGTTGAAATTACTTACAGCGGTGATGATAAATATGATTCTAATACTTTGATTAAAAACATAACAGTAATTCCTGTAGAATTTAAGTTAAATGTTAATGAAGTTATTAAATTTAAGGGTGGAAAAGATAAGCTTATAGCTACTTTAATTGACGGTCAGGGAAATCCAATTGTTAATGCATCAATTGTATTTGCTGTCAATGGTGTGAATTATACTAAATACACTAATGAAAGAGGTATGGCTTCAATGAATATTAATTTAAATCCTGGAGTTTACAGAGTGTCAGCTGCTTACAAAGGCACAACAGTTAACTCAACAGTAACTGTTATGTCTACTGCTGTTGGTTGTGATATTGTTAAAATGTTTAGAAATGCAACTCAGTATTCTGCTTTGGTTTTGGACAGTAATGGAAATCCTTTGGTAAATTCTGCTGTTAAATTTAATATTAATGGTGTTTTCTATACAAGAATTACCAATAGTGAAGGTGTAGCTACTTTAAATATTAATTTACTTCCTGGTGAATATATTATAACTAATTATAATCTTGTTACAGGTGAGGAAAACTCAAATAAAGTCACAGTCAAATCTTTACTTATTGATAACTCCAATTTAGTTAAATATTACTTAAATGGGTCTAAATACACTCTTAAAGTAATAGGTAAAGATGGTAAAATTGCAGCAGGTCAGGAAGTAACATTTAACATCAACGGCGTATTCTACCACAGAATATCTGATGATAATGGAATTGTCAGTTTGAATATTAATTTACGTCCTGGTGATTACATTATAACTGTAGAATACGAAGGATGCAGAGTATCCAACAATATAACAGTATTACCAACATTAGTTACAAAAGACTTAACTATGAAATACTTAGATGGCAGTAAATTTACTGCACAAACATTAAACGGTCAGGGAAAGCCATTAGCTAACCAAAAAGTATCATTTAATGTAAATGGAATATTCTACCACAGAACAACTGATGAAAAAGGTATGGCTGACTTAAACATACGTTTAAACCCAGGTAAATACATTATCACTTCCATCTGGAACGAATACCAAATAGGAAACAATATTGCAATTGCTTAAAAAAAGAAGATTTTAAATCTTCTTTTACTTTTTTTCTTTTTAACTTTAATTATGCTGTTATATTAAATTATAACTGATATTATTTGGTTTTATCTTCAAAAGGATTATATTATATTAATGTAAATATATATTATATGCATTCATAACAGTTGGATGAATTGTAAATTATTATTGTATAATTTGTAATTTATGAGTGCTAAAGAATATTTTTATATAAATGGAGAGATTAACAATGGATAAAAAGATATTTGTCTTTCTTCTTGTTGCTATAGTGGCTCTTTCACTTTCAGCAGTTTCTGCTGCTGATACAACTGATGATGTTAATATGGTGGCATCCTATGATGATGCAGTTGTAGGTGAAGTAAATAATGATATATCTATAGATGTTACAGCTAAAGATATAACTTATGGCGAAGATGCAACAGTTGAAGCTAAAATAATTCCAAATAATACTGCTGGTAATATTAAATTCAGTTTAGACGATAACATAGTTCAAACTGGTGTTATTACTAATGGTAGTGCAAGCGTAATTTTTACAAATTTAGAAATTGGTAAACATAGTGTAATTGCAAGCTATGATGGAATTAATTCCACACCAGTTGTATTTAATGTAAATAAAATTTCTGCATATGACATGACTGTAAATGCACCTGCTGTATTTTATGGAAATAATGTTTCTGCAGTTATAACTTTACCTGAAGATGCAACCGGTGATGTAAATATAAATATAGGCAATGAAACTTACAATGGAAAACTTATAAACGGTAAAACTACTATTGATATACCAAATTTAGTTGCAGGCAATACCAATGCTACTGTAGTTTACTTTGGTGACAAAAAATATGCTGATAAAACTGTTAACACTACTTTTACTGTAATTGGAAACACTGTTACAAATGCTACATTTTTCACTTACTTTGATAAAGATGGTGTTTTAAACATGGATATACCATTTGCTGATCTGATTTTTGCAGGTAATTTCAGTGGGCTTAATTTAAGTACTCTTACTATTGATAAAAAAATCAATTTAATTGGTGAAAAGGCTTTTTTAAATGATATTGGGCTTGTAATTAAAGCAGATAATATTTCTGTTTCTAATTTTGTTATTGTTTTAACTAACACTAGTGGTGTTGAATCAGCAATTGATGTAAGAGGAGCTAATGCCAACATAAATAATAACATTTTTTCAGTTGACAGTGCTTTTGATAAAGACAGTTTTGTAATTAATGCTGAAAATGCAGCTAATTTAACCATTGACAATAATACTATTGTTTATTCTGGTAAAACTGACGGCAATGGCATCAATAATATTATTAAAGTAATTGATTCAGATAATGTAAATATTTTAAACAATTATATTTTTGCTGAAATTCCATCAGTTCCTGTAAAATATATGCCTCCTACCTGGACTGCTACAGTAATGTCTGCAGGTATTTATACTGAAGGATCAGCTAATTTAAATATAGCTTCAAATAATATTGCTATTGAATATAACAATGCCAGCGGAGCTTATGATACTATTCATGCTTTATATATTGGAGGAGGAGATAATGCTGTTGTAGAAAACAACAATATAAGTATAAAAGGCCATACCTATGTTTATGGTATCACTATTGACGGCAAAAACTTTACAATAGCATCAAATGCTTTCTACTCTGATTCTGACAACAATTATGCTGATGGTATTCAAATATATGATAATTCCAATGGTATTATAAAAGACAATGAAGTATTTGTTGAATCTCCAGTTGTTGCATATGGTATCTACTCAAGTAACTGGGGTGACAAAGCCAATAACATTATTTATGAAGGAAATAATGTTGCAGGTAACTCTACTTACATTTACGGTATTTATGTAAGTGGAAATAATGAAACTTTAACAGGCAATGAAATAACTCTTGTTGGTAACTTTACAACCGGTGTTGCATCTAGTGCAGCTAATGTAATATTAAATAAAAATGATATTGTCACCAGTGGTAATAATATAGGTAATGCAAGTAACTGTGGTGATTCCATAATTGCTGAAACTACTGGTATTAAAATTGCTTACGGTAATGCAAGTGTAACCAACTGTACCGTTAAAACTACTGGTGAAAACACAGTTAATACTACTGGTTCAGGGTCTGTAACCTACAATTATTTAGTTTCCAATACTGGTTTAGGAGATAAAACTGTTCAATCCAATAATAAAACTATTGTAGAAAACAACGGTCCTGAATTTTTACTTACTGTTCCTGAACTTGTTAAAATTTACGGCAGTGCTGATAAACTTACTGCTATTTTAACCGATGCAAGTCACAACCCTATAGCTAATGCTAATATTACATTTACTATTAATGGTAGAAACTATACAAAAACTACTAATGAAACTGGTGTTGCATCCATGAATATTAATTTATATCCTGGTGTTTTCACAGTATCTGCTAGTTACAATGATACTACTGTTAATTCAACTGTAATTGTTACTTCTTCTATTATTGGAGATAATATTGTTAAAATTTTCCAAAATGGAACTCAGTTCTTTGCAACTTTCTATGGTAAAGATGGTAAACCATTAGCTAACAATACTGATGTAACTTTCAACATTAATGGTGTTTTCTACACACGCCAAACTAATGAAAATGGTACTGCAAGATTAAACATTAACTTAATTCCTGGAAAATACATTTTAACTGCAATTAACCCTGCAAATAATGAAGAAAAAGGATTTAATGTTACTGTATTGTCAAATGTTGAAACTGCTAACTTAGTAAAATATTACAAAAATGAATCACAATTCGTTGTTAAAGTGTTAAATGGTGATGGAACTCCTGCTAACGGTACTAATGTAACATTCAATATTAACGGAGTGTTTTACACTAGGGATGTTATCAATGGTACTGCTACTTTAAACATTAACTTGGATCCAGGTAACTATACAATTACAACTATGTATGGTAAATATTCAGTTGGAAACAATATTACTGTATTGCCGACTTTAATTACTGAAGATTTAAACATGAAATTCCAAGATGGCAGTAGATTCACTGCAAAAGCACTTGATGGTCAAGGTAATCCATTAGCTAATCAAACTGTATTTTTCAATGTTAATGGAGTATTATACAACAGAACAACTGGTGCTGATGGTTTTGCTAAATTATTAATTAGATTAAACCCTGGCAAATATATTATTACCTCTATTTGGAATGGATACCAAGTTGGAAGAACTATAACTATTTCTTAAGAGATTTTAACTAATCTCTTATCTTTTTCTTTTTTTAGAAACTTTTATTATATTGTTTTATTTAAATAGTATTATGGTTAGCATAAGTAAACTCACTGCAGATGTTGATGTGTCAGAATATTACGACAAATATGTTGACATTGAAAAATTTTTGGAAATCTGTAAAGAATGTGATCAATACGGCAATAATTGGGGTTGCCCTCCTTTTGATTTTGATCCTAATGAAATCTGGAATTCGTTTAACAAACTTAAAATAATTGCTTTTAAATTTGATTTTTCACAAGAAGAGTTAAATCAAACATATGCTCCTAATGAATTGGATTTTATTATAAAAAGACTCGAGCGAATGAAAGTTAAATTAATGAATGAAATATATGCATTGGAAAACGAGGATTCTTTAGGTTTATTTATGGGGAACTGTAATTTATGTATGAGGTGTACCAAAACAATCGGTATGCCATGTAAGATGCCGTTTAAGTTAAGATATTCTATTGAATCACTTGGTGGGGATGTTGACAAAACAGTTGAAGATACTTTTGGTTATAAAATCATCTATGCGAAAGATGGGAAATTGCCTGAATATATGATTTTTGTCGGCGGATTACTTTATGACAAAAAATAACTACCTTTGGAGGATAAAAAAATGAAAATTGGTATAATTGGAGGAACCGGACCTCAAGGTCTTGGAATCGCAAAACGTTTAGCTATTGCAGGTGAAGATGTAATTGTCGGATCTCGTAAAGAAGAAAAAGCTTTAACTGTTGTTGAGGAAGCTAATGAGGAAATTAAGGAATATAATCCTAAAGAATTAGTTGGTATGGCTAATGAAGATGCAGCAGCTGCAGCTGATGTATTGATTTTAACTGTACCTCTACAGGCTCAAAGTGCAACCTTAAAGACAATTAAAGAACACACAAAAGGTAAAGTACTTTTAGATGCAACTGTGCCATTGGAAACAGCTATTGGCGGACCTGTAAGTAATGTTTTACATATAAATCCTGGTTCAGCAGCAGAAAGAGCAGCAAACATCTTGAAAGATGCTGATGTTAAAGTTGTTGCAGCATTTAATAATATTAGTAACTCCCATTTGGCAAATATTCCAAACCCGATTGAATGTGACTGTTTGATTTGTGGTGATGATGGGAAAGCTAAGGAGATAGCTAGTGATATTATTGAAAAAATACCTGGTTTAAAAGCTATTGATATTGGCCCATTAAATAAAGCTCATTTAATTGAGTCCATTACTCCATTGCTTATTGGTATGAACATCAAATTCAAATCCCATTATGGAGGATTCAGAATAACTGGTATTGATTTTGAATAAAATCCTTACCTTTATTTTTTTGAATTATAAGAAATAGATTAGCTCTAGATTGGCTGATTAAAATTTTCCTGAACTTTTTTATAAAATAATCCTAATTCGCTGCCATTAACAAAAATATGGCTTACTGTAATAGCCACGCTCATTTCATAGTTTTCATTTACTTTTCCCCAGGTTATTAATGGCTGTATCTGATTTCCGGTTAATATTCCACTTGTTATTGATTCAAAATCAACCCATGGGATGCAGGAATAATTAGCTATATTTTCATAATCTCTTTTTTCCATTTCAACATTGAATTCTTCTGTTTTTCCGGATAATACATCTTTGGATGTTTTTTTAACATAATCATGCCACTTTTCAAAGTCATTAAATATTTCTGGTGGTTTTACTCTCATTTCTTTATAGATTTCATTGTTTTCATCCATTATTGGACATACACCATCCAAATAATCATGTTCAATTACTTTATTATTGACTATTCTTCTTTTAAGTTTAGGTATGGAGTTTACAGCTTTCATTAAACAGCCTAAAGACAATACAAAAAATGAGCAGTTATTTTCTTTTGAATATTTCCACATCTTTTCCACATTAATTCTGGCAGTCATTGAATATCTTGATGACTGGAAATTTATAAAAGGATTTTCTTTTAAGTTAAAATCAATTTCTCTCATATTTTCAGCCTGCTGAATTGAATTTTTTCAATAGTTACTTTTTTATACTTATATTTTAATAAATATTAGTGTTATATTTATAAATATTTTGTTAATTTGTTTAAAAAAAGGTTGTTTTACAATGAAAGTTGTTATTGTCGGTGGGGGAGCAGGCGGAATGTCTACTGCCTCAAATATTAGGCGTTTAGATAAAGATGCGGAAATTACTGTTATAACTCGTGATGAAAATGTAGCATATTCTCCATGTGCTATTCCTTATGTACTGTCTGGAAAAATTTCATCCTTTGATGATATTATTATGAAAACACCAGATGATTATAAAGAAGTCAATATTGATGTTTTAATAAAATCTGAAGTAACTGCAGTAGACAGCAGCAAAAAAACTGTCACTTATGAAAATGAGGATGGTGAAAAAACCATTGATTATGATAAATTAGTTTTAGCTACTGGAGGAAACCCATTTGTACCTCCTATGGATGGAGTGGATTTAGAAGGTGTTTTCCAGATAAGGAACATTGATGACGGTAGAAAAGTTCAGGAATGGGCTAAAACTTCCAAAAGTGCTGTTGTAACAGGTGCAGGATTGATTGGTATTGAAATTGTTTATGCTCTTAAAGAATTAGGTTTAAATGTAACTTTAAGCGAAATGATGCCTCAAATTGTTCCAAGATCTCTTGATAGTGATATGGCAGCTATTTTAACCAGATATTTGAAAATGGAAAATATTCATGTAATGCTTGGTGAACCTATTACCAAACTTGAAGGGGAAGACGGAAAAGTTAAAAAAGCATATTTCGGTGACGGAAGTTGTATTGATGCAGATATGGTTATTTTAGCCACTGGTGTAAGGCCTGAATTAAAATTAGCTAAAATGGCCGGCTGTGATATCGGAAGATGGGCTATTTTAGTTAATGAAAAAATGGAAACTTCTGTTGAAGATGTTTATGCTCTTGGGGACTGTGTTGAATCTCAGGATTTAATTCTTCAGGCCAATACTATCAGTCATTTAGGTACTACTGCGGTTCGTGAATCTAAAACATTAGCACGTACAATAACTGGTAAAAAATCTAATTTCAATCCAGTATTGAATGCTATGGTTTCTAAAGTAGGTAAATTAGAGTTTGGTGCTGTTGGTTTGACTTCCAGTTTTGCTCAACAGAACAATATCAAACCTATTGTTGAAAAGGTGGAAGCACTTACAAGAGCCCGTTATTATCCTAATGCCAAACCTATGGATATTAAGATTATCTGTGACTGTAATGGTAGAATTATTGGTTGTCAAATAATTGCTGAGGAAAGGGTAGCTGAAAGGATTGATACAATGACTTTAGCTATTACCCAAGGTTTAAGCTGCTTTGAATTAAGTAATGTTGAATTTGCTTATGCACCTCCAGTATCTATGGTTACCGATCCATTAGTACTTGCTGTAGAAGAAGTCAGTAAGAAATTTAACTAACATTTATTTGTAAACTTTTAAATACTTTTAGTTACTATAATATATTATATTGATAAAAATAAATTTTAGAGAGTGATATTATGCCAGAACATGGACATCATGGTCATGGAGGAGAAATGACTCCTGAACAACAAAAACAAATGATTGAACAACAACTCAACCTCTCAAGAAACTTAGGACAAATCAAATATAAAATTGCTGTTATGAGTGGTAAAGGAGGAGTTGGAAAATCAACAGTAGCTGCAAATATTGCAGAAGCTTTCCAAAAAGAAGGATTTACTACAGGAATATTGGATGCAGATATTCACGGTCCGAACATACCAAAAATGTTAGGTGTGGAAGATCAGGACATCATGATTAACGAAGAACGTCATATGATGCCTGTTGAAGCACCAAGCGGTCTTAAAGTAATGTCAATGGCATTTATGTTAGACAGTATTGACACACCTATTATTTGGAGAGGCCCACAAAAAACAGGCAGTATCAAACAGTTAATAGCTGATGTAGCATGGGGTCCTCTTGATGTTCTTATTATTGATAACCCGCCGGGCACCGGTGATGAACCGTTAACAGTTTTACAAACAATTCCGGATATTGATGCAGTAGTTATGGTAACTACTCCTAATGTGGTGTCTCAGGAAGATGTTTTAAAATGTGTAAAAATGGTTGAAATGTTAAATGTGGAAAACATAGGTTTAGTTGAAAATATGGCTTACTATGAATGTCCTCATTGTAATGAAAAACTCCATATCTTCGGTAAAGGTGACGGAAAAGATTTTGCTGATGAAATGGAAATTACTTATCTTGGAGATTTGCCATTAACTGAAAAAGTATCCAGCTCACCTAATAAAGGTGGAGTAATGGTTACAATTGAACCTAAATCTGATGTAACCAAAAGGTTTACTGAAATAGTTAATGAAATTCAAGATGATTTCTTTAAAAAAGAAGATTGATTCTCTTCTTTTTAAACTACTTTTTTTTATAAATATTCAATATAATATTTAAATGAAAATAGATTATGCTGAAATTGAAGCTCTAATGAATAATGCAATAAAAATATAATTCTGCTGATAATTTAGACAAACTTTTTAAAGTCAATTTAGTTGGCTGTTGGCATCAGGCAAAAGTTATAAAAGAAATTAAAAATGATTTACATGAAATATGATTTTGACAGCATTATTAACCGTAAAAACACTAACTGCTTAAAATGGGATTTATTTGACACTGAACTCCCTATGTGGGTAGCTGACATGGATTTTAAGGTTGCTCCGGAAATATCTGATGAAATTATAAAAAAAGCTGATGAAAGTCTCTACGGATATGCTGTAATTCCTGATGAATGGTATGATGCATATGCTGACTGGTGGAAAGATTACGGATTGGAAATGGATAAAGATTATCTGAAATTTGCCAATGGAGTAATGCCTGCAATAGCTACCATTATCCGTAAATTAACTGATGAAAATGATAAAATATTAATCCAAACACCGGTTTATCATGTATTTTTTCATGTAATTGAAGACAATAACCGGGAAGTTGTGGAAAATCAGCTGATGTACAGAAATGGAAAGTATGAAATTGATTTTGAGGATTTGGAAGAAAAATTAGCTGAAGCAGATGTAACTTTGATGATGCTGTGCAATCCCCATAATCCCATTGGTAAAATATGGTCCAGAACAGAGCTGAAAAAAATAGCTGATTTATGTGCCAAATATGATGTAACTATAATATCTGACGAGATTCATTGTGATTTAACTGATCCCGATAAAAAATACATTCCATTTGCAGGTATAAGCAACCATGATTCCATTACAACAATTTCTCCTACCAAATCATTTAATATAGCTGGATTAAATACTGCTGCGGTTTATATTGTGGGAGATAAATTGAAGGAAGATGTTTTCAACGCTCTTGATGTTGAATGGGTCAGCAGAGCCAATATTTTTGCTATAAATGCCGCAATAGCAGCATATAATAACGGCAGACCATGGCTTGATGAACTGAGGCAGTATTTATATGACAACAAGAAATTTGCAGCTGATTTTATAAAAAAGGAAATTCCTGAAATTAAGTTAACCGATGCAGATGCTACTTATTTATTATGGCTTGACTGTTCTGATTTGGATATATCTTCAGAGGAATTCATCAAGTTTTTAAATGAAAAAACAGGGGTTTTATTATCTGCAGGTGTTGATTTTGGTAAAAACAGTGATGAATTTTTAAGATTAAATATTGCCTGTCCAAGACAGTTACTTGAAAAGGGTTTAAAAGCTATTAAAAAAGGAGTAGCTATTTATAAACAAATTTAAGTGCAGCAGAATTTATTTCATAGTAATCTCTTTTTTTATAACCTAAATGTATTCCGCTTTTTTGAGCTCTGATTTCCAATCTGACCATTCCGTATGAGAAATCACGTAAACTTGTAATTGCATTAGGGCTGATGGGTTTTGTAAAGCACGCATATCCTGAATCGTTTTTTATTTTATCTTTTGATGAGAAAAGCTTTTCATTGTTTGTAATGTCTACATATGTTCCCTTTTCATCAAAATCAGCATATTTTCCGCTGAATGCTTCTTCATTCATAGCCAGTTTTGTTACCTGATATGAAAGCAGAGTTAAATTATCACTTTGATTCATTTTTATTTTAATGTTTGAGTTTATTTCAGGATGTTTTTCCAGGTATTTCTGATATTTATTTTCAGCCAGGTAAAATCCCTTCAGTTCATGGGCTTCAATAGATGGATTTTTATTTACCAGTCTTAAGATGCTTTTTGCATCTTTGGGGTCATGCCAGTAGATTCCTAATCTGTGATGTGGTGATTCACTCGGTTGTATTATTTTTAAAAATTCTTTAATGATTTCCTCCAGGCTTGTTTCAAAAGTATTGTAGTTTACTTTTACGCATTCAGCATGTTTTGTTTTATCTGAAGCTACCTGTTCATATGTGGGGTCATGGGTTATGCCGTTTGCATATCCCACTTCTGTTTGTATGACTCCTTTTAATCTTGAAATATATGCTTCGATTTCCCAAAAACATCCTCCGGCAACATAGATTGTTTTGATGTTGTATTTCATAAACTTATTTTTGATATGATAAAATTTATAAATTATTCTAAATAAAAATGTAATATAGTTAATAATAAATCGGAGGACAACAATGTTTTATAGTACAATTATGAAAATTGACTCAATTGATAGATTAAGAGATATTAGGGATGCATTATTAGTAGAGCAAGGTATTAATCCTACTCGTCAAGGTGAACAAGCTATTAAAGTGGTTGTTGAGAGAATTGATGAAATTCAGGCTACTTTAGATAAATCTGCTTCAAGACAGTAGATGTGATTTTGTGATTAGATTTTTAACAACTAGAAGACGTTTATTAAGAAAAGGTGTGTATAAATATAATCGTGTAAGAACCAGACAACAGCAGTTTGTAAGGGAAAATAAGAATTTAGTTAAAGCACACCAAAATCCTAAAAAAGAAATTTCTGCTGCTAAAAGGCGTAAATTAAGGCCAAAAAGAGAAGTGGATGAAGGATTTAAAATGGCATACAGGTATAGATATTATAATAATTTTTCAATTGTTGATGATGAAGAAGTTGAGAAAGAGGATGAATCATAATCTTTCCAGTTCTTCTTTATTTATAATCTTTTTTTCATTGTGAATATTTACAATAATGCCTGTGAATTCATCATCTTTTTTAGCAAGGTCTTTGAATAATTCATCAGAAACTTTAATTGGTTCATAGCCAGTTACTCCCAAATATTTACAACCTTCATGATACATATCTAAGTTAGTAAATACTGCTATTTTGAAGTTTTCTGCTTGGCCAATAGCTATAAAATCTCTTTCGTCACCTTCACCTAAAACAGGACAGATATATTCCATATTAAAAACCACCATTGCGGTCCATCATAAAGTTTTGTGAATGGGGATTAATCACCAAACCTCTGAAATTTTCATCATCGCCAGCTAATTTTTCAATATCTTCTGCAGATAAAACTTTACATGTTAGTTTGTCTAAAAATAAGGTTGATATTTTTTCTTTGCCTTCTTTATATTCGCTGATGTCTGTAAATATTGGAATGATATATTCTTTGGAACCCTGGCTGATATTGAATTTTACAAAGTCTTTTTCTTCATCAATCAAAGTTAAATAAACCTCTTCAGAGTATGTTTTTCTGATATTTTCTTTAACAGAGTTAAGTTCTATTGAATTTTCAGTTTTAAGTTTTTTAGCTATTTTGGCATATAACTTTATAAATTCTTTTATTTGACTTTTAGAAGCTTTGGTTCCATCTTTTTTATAAGTTTCTAAATCTTTGGTTTTCATATAACTTTCTCCAAAGTATAATTAATTTATTATTTCATTTTTAAATTATATATAATTAGTTTAGGTGTTGCAATTAATTACATTTTTAACTAAATGTTTCGGATATTTCAGATTATCATGTTCAATTCATAAAGTTTTATTAAATTAGTTGCATGTTTATTGCAAAGTTGCCCAATGATTTTGTGCAAATTGGTCATATGGAAGTATGAATATTTTAATTTTAAAGATAATTTATGGATCCATATTTTTCAATAAATTACTAAATAAGTTGAATATTTCAAACGAAACTATTCAAAATAAAGTTAATATCTGATTAGAAAATAATATTTTCCTGTGTTTTGTTATTTAATGCTTTTTTAATAATGTTAAATTGTCATTTGAAGTTCTTATGCGTCGAACAATTCATTTGTAATGATATGGAGTATGTTATTGTCATTACTTGAAATTCCCTAAATTAAATGTTCTAAACCAATATTCTTTAAAAAGATGTCTAATTCAGTTCCCCATAGTCCATAATAATATCTGAATGCGAGTTTAATGTAAAAATTTCGTGAGGGACCTCCAAAATACCAGGAATCTTCATGTGAAAAATATTTTTCAATGTATTCTTCTTCACCATTGAAATAATCAATTCCAACGATTAAACTGTCAAATTCTTGATATTTGTTTATAAATGATAATACTTTGTTTGTTTCAACATTAATTTCTTCATTATATGGTAGAATTTCATCGATTGTGCACATTTTATCTGGATTTTTAAGATAAAATTTCTGTCTTTTTTTAAGAAATATTTCTGATGAATCATTTAGATTTTCTAAAAAATCTTTAGGTATAGCTTCTTTGTCAAAATTGGCTAATTTTTCTATTAATCCTTTATAATTATTTTTGATTCTTTTTTTATTATAAATAATAAATTTATGAGTATATTTTGATTCCATATTATTTGTTTTATAATATTTTTGTTTATAAATGTTTTTTAGCCATTATTTTGCTATGGAAAACATATATCTGATAGTAGATTAAATGTGGTCGGATTACTTTTTTATTTTTCTGAATAATGTTTAATTAAAGATTTGATTAATTATATTAAAATCATGATTCAAAATATATATTTAATGTGTTGAATAGTTAATTTAATTAATTTTGCAGAAAACGGATAAACTGAAAAATTGGATTTTATTGAAATTTTAAAAAAGTCAATAAATTAAAATATTTTCTTAATTTGATGTATAGGTTGCTTTTTAATTGATGATAATCCTCATTTTAAAATCATAAATGAAAATAATCATTGGATTAATTAATAATTTTACAATAGTTTGGTTTTTAATTGTGTAATGTTTCATTTATTTTAATTATGAAAACTGTCGGATATTTCAATAAATAAGAAATTTTGTTAAAGAATTTTTAGAGTGTTAAACCGTAAAATTAGTTATAATTTAAGCGTGTTGCTAAAAAAAGTTCTTATTTTAATGTTAATTAGTTAAAAAGAGTTCAAATAATGGAAGTATTTGGTTTCAAAATAATTTTTAATAGTTAAAGGTAATGGTTTTGCTGTTGAATAGGGTGTTTAAAAATAACAAAATTGAAAAAAGATTATCTGCTCTTTTTTCATTGAAAAGTTATTTCATAAATTCAGCAGCAGTCCTGGTGATCTTCGATAACGTTTTGGCTAAATATTACAAAATCATATTTTGGAGGGTTAATAGCTATTCCAAGGAAAGTGTCATCATCCAAATAGGTTTCCAATATGTCTGTAGATGCTACGATTTCTGTTTCAAAAATAGCATCACTGTCTTCTTTTTTAAATATTTCAATTGCTTCTTTTACTTCTTCATCATCGGTATATAATGGTATGAAGTATTCGTCATCTTCCCCTACTATTAATGAAACGATTTCTTTTTCTTCACCGTCATTATGTGTTACAAGATAAAAATTATTGTCAAAGATTACATGGTCAATTTCATGTCCCAATTGATGCAATTCTTCATGGTTTTCTTCTGTTTCTTCAATGCTCATGTATTTTTCGATTAATTCTTTAAGGTTATTTTCTTTTATTTCCATTTAAAATCACCTATATATCTATAAATATGTTTAATTCATATATATAGAATTAAGGTTTTAACAATGTCAATTAGTTTAAAGGAAAAATTAGCTGAATTAATTTTTGAATATGATAAATTAAGGTTTCATATATGTCCAAAAATTGAAGATATGTATCTGCTCAGTTTTGGTTTTCTTGAATGTGAAGCATATAATTTGGATATTGAATTGGAAATGATTAAAAGATATATTGAGCTGTTTAATCAGGGGGAGGATTTATCTAAAATTGATGAAATGCTTGATAATGAATTTGAAGAATCAGTTGGCATGTTGGAAAAATATATGGGTGAACTGGATCTGGCTATTGAGCGAAAGGATACTCATTTTGAGTTGTCTGAAGATGATTTGGATAGTTTGAATAGTCTTTATTTGGATTTAATTTATAAATTGCATCCTTCTTTCAATCCTGTTCAAAGTATTTATGAAAAAGATTTGTTTGAAGAAATTGTGGAAGCTTTTGAAACTTATGATTTAACTTCCATGAGGTCTCTGGCTATTTTGATTCCTGAAGGCAAAACAATTTTTGAGGATGATGATGTTTTTATAAAATCAATCAGTCAGATTAATCAGGAAATTTATAATATTAAAAATAGTTATCCTTACAATAAAAAAAAGATTCTTGATGATGAAAAGCTATTTAAGGATTATAAGATTCAGTTATTGGATGTTGTAGCTAATGATTATTTGCTGATTGAAGAATACGGTAAAAAATTAGATGAATTAATTTAATATATAATGAGTATTCATCCTCCTAAACACCACTAAAGGAGTAATAGCGAATACTCATTTTTAACCATCACCATTGTTCGTATTCGTAAAAAAATAAGATATATTAAAATACGAACATATATTATTTTTATTTTTTAGGTATATAAACTTTTATAATCGATTTTAAAATGTTTGTTAATAAAATGTTATATACTAGTTAGTACAAATAGATTAGTATGTTTTCAAAAAAGCTTTTCTTATCATTACTTTTAATTGCTTTAATTATATCTGTTGGTTGTGTTAATGCAGTTGACAGTTCCAATTGGAAAACTGTAAAGGTAAATGATGTAGATTTTAAAATTCCTCCAAAATATCAGGGCGGAGAAATCAATACTGCCCGTACTAATTATCATTATAATGACCTGAACACATTCGGTATATTATGTGTTGATGATTATCTTCCAAGCAGTTATGGGTGTTGGTATAATTTCAAAGGCAAAAACCTGACTATAGGTTCACATGATGTGGCATACTTCCATGAGTATAATAACTTTGCAAAACATAATGTGTCCCATGCTTATTTTTCATCAGGAGATTCAATATACTGCATATCATGGGGCAGCGGAGAAATGACTGATGAAATGGAGGAAATCATAATCAACACTCCTGATTCTTCCTATGACACAGCTACATTTTACGGAATATTAAATGAAGCAAAACAGGACTATGAAAAGGAAATGGTAAATGAATATTCATATTATGCTCCGGCACTAAGTAAAGAAAGAAATAATTATTTTATATTCTGGAGATATTGAAAAGGTGATTAGATGAAAGAATGTCCAAAATGTGGCAGTAAATATGGAGATAATAACAGCAATTATTGTATTGACTGCGGATCAAGACTTTTTGATTTGAATTCTTCAAAAAAACCCACATCAAATATAGGCAAACATAAAAAAAGAGGACAATATAAAACTGGAGATTATGCAAGGGATTTAAGAATAGCTGAGGAATTATATAAAATATATGATAAAAATAGTGTTACAAGACTGGATAATGTTAACGGACATTTGCTTGCAGCACAAACAAGGAAAATGGATATTCTCATTGAACAGAATAACAGGATTATTAGTTTATTAGAAAAAATAACTAATAAACCTTAAAATTCTGATTCTATTGATTTAATTAGGTTATATATAATTTTATTTGTACTTACATCAACACCGTACTTTTCACCTAATCTGATAACAGTTCCATTTAATGTATCAATTTCAGTTTTTATTTTCTTTTGAATGTCCTGATATGTAGAGGAGTAATGGTTATAGGTATCCGGAACTAATTTTGAGTAGAACAGTTTTCGGTATTCGTCCGCTGAATCCCATAATGTGGAATATTCGCTTTTTTTGATAACTGCAAATATCTCATCTATAATACTGTCCATAATATTTTTGGAGTATTCATTTTCAGTTAATTTACCATATGTACAGTTAAGAATTACTCCCAATGGATTTAGAGCACAGTTATAAAGCATTTTAGCCCATAAATATTTGTCAATTTCTGTGGTTGTTTCACATTTGATTCCTGATGCACTAATCATTTGAGCTATTTTTTCCAGGCACTCGGGATCTGCATTTTGAAGTGATCCCAAAAGTATAGGTTCTGTGTATACAGTTATTTCACTGATATGTCTTTGAGGCCGTGAAAACCCTGTAATTACTCTTGCACAGTATACTTCATCTTCGGAAAAGTATCTTAAAAAAGGCTCATCATTGGCAAATCCGTTTTGGAATATGATTATTTTACAGTTGTCCTTTAATATTTCTTTATTTTCGGCTAATTTTCTGCTTATATCATCATTAGCTACTGTTTTACTACATATAAATACATAATCAAAAGTTTTTTCAGGAATATCTTTATAATCCTCATATACTTGATATTCATCTGGTGTAAAAGAGTAATGCTGAAATAATCCTGTCCTTTCAAGTCCGTTTTCTTTGATTGCAACAGCTGTTTTTCCTGTTGCATAAAATGACACATCTGCTTTTTGTGAAAGCATAGATGCACCTAATCCTAATCCTACTGCACCTGATCCGTTAATTAAAATATTCATTTTATTATTTCCTTTTGTTGTTAGTGATATTTTGTTTTTGATTTTATAAAATAATTTTGTATACAATAAATTTTTACAGTTGAAACATATGTCTACAATATATTTTTTTCAAGTGTAATTTTTCATGAATAATTTGTTATAGACGATTAAAAATTATAATGATTTGGATGAAATTATCTGTAAACAGGTTTTTACTTATGATGAATTTGATTTAAAAGCACTTATTCTATTGTTATGACTTTAAACATACTGATTTCATTAAAAAAATGTGAATAATTTTTTGCTCTTTTTTCTGTTTTTTAAGTAAATTTTTAATATTATAATAAACATAATATCTTTTAATCACTATTTATTAGTGGAGGTTAAAAAATGAACAAAATAAAATATATTATTTTACTATTCATTTTGCTCTTATTGATTATTCCGACAATAGTTGCTGTAGATGATAGTATAAAAGCTGATTCTACAATTATTGTTAATGCAAGTAATATTACTGTAGGAGATATTGAAAAGATAACTGTACATGTTAATGAAGACGCAACTGGAGTTATTAACATAACTGTTGAGGGCAAAACATATTCCGCCCCTATTGACAAGGGAATAGCTACTTTTAAGATAGATAATTTGGCTAGTGGTTCTTATGATGTTTCAGCCAGTTATGATGGAGATGAAAACTATCTGCCAGGTACAAACACCTCCAGTTTTAATGTAGAAAAACCTGGGGCTTCTGCATCTGTTCCTGTTAAAGCTAATGAAAAAACCAAGGCAAACTCTACAATTATTGTTAATGCAAACAATATTGCTATGGGAGACAGCGAAAAGATAACTGTACGGGTTAATGAAGATGCAACTGGAAGTGTAACTATAACTGTTGACGGCAAAACATATTCCGCTCCTATTGATAAAGGATTAACTACTTTTAAGATAGATAATTTGGCTAGTGGTTCTTATGATGTTTTAGCCAGTTATGACGGAGATGAAAACTATCTGCCAGGTACCAACACTTCAAGTTTTAGTGTGGGAAAACATAATGCACCGATTTCTGTTTCTGCTAAGGATGTAAAAGAAGGTGAAAATGCAGTTGTTCATGTTATTTTACCTGCTGGTGCTACAGGATCTGTAAAGGTTACTGTTTATGATAAAAGTTATACTAATCAGTTGATTGACGGAAAAACTACTGTCACTGTTCCTGATTTAGCAAAAGGATCATATATCGTTAATGTTAATTACAGTGGTGATGACAATTATTTGGCTAATTCAACACAGGTGCCTTTAAGTGTAGGTAAAAAAGCAGTAGAACCGCCAGCTATTGAAAACAATACTGATGAAAACTTAAATGATATTGGACTTGATGCTTCTACAGGCCTTCCAATAGCTATATTGGCAATAGCATTGATTATAATTGTTGCTGTTGTTATTGTAAAAAGAAAATAAGTATTTACTTATTTTTTTTATTTTTTTTAAATTAATAATCTATATTAATCTATCAGAAATAAAACTGTATATTGAAGAGAGTATTTTAATCGGAGAATAATATGGATACAGCTTTAATTTCAATCATCATAATAGCTATTGCTCTGGCAATGGATGCATTTAGTGTTTCCCTGACAAAGGGATTCACACAAAAAAACCTGACAAAATCACAGATTTTATATTATGGACTATTTTTTGGTTTTTTCCAGTTTATAATGCCTGTAATAGGATACATTTGCGGTACAACAATCAGTTCATTTGTATCAACTGTAGCTCCATGGATTGCATTTTTCCTGCTTTTGGCTATCGGATTAAACATGATTCGTGAAAGCTTAGACAGTGATGATGAATATATTATGGATACTTTTAGCTTTAAGGAATTGACTTTGCTGGCTGTTGCAACAAGTATTGATGCATTTGCTGTTGGAATTACATTTGCATTACTGAATATGTCTCTGTTGCTTCCATGTACAATAATAGGAATTGTAGCATTTATATTCAGTATTTCCGGTATTTTCATTGGAAAAAAACTTGGAAATTATTTCGGAGACAAATTTGAAATTCTTGGTGGTGCTGTACTGATTTTAATAGGCATTAAAATTTTACTAGGATATTAATATATCTTAAATTAATTTTTTCTTTTATATTTTCAATACTTGCTTTTCAATTCAATTAAATAATGCATCAATTAATTAAACAAATCAGTTTAGTTAAAAAATACTAATTTTTATTTACTTTAATGATATATATAATCAATAAAGGTGAGATATTATGAAAAAAACATATGCGATTCTGGTTGCAGTTATATTTTTAATTTCAGTTTCTGCTGTTTTTGCAGCTGATTCATCTAAAGAAATCTTTTTAGGGGGAGTTAAATTTAGTGTTCCGTCAAATGGGGAGTTTAATCCAGATAATACAGGTTACCATACCGACAAATTTGGCATTGATCTGATTCAGGATAACTCATTGCCTGATGAGCAAAATACAATTAAAAATTCAAGCCTCACTAAAATGACTCTGTACCACCGTGATGTTTTAGCTATCTATTCAAAATCTTCGGATGATTTTAATGTTTTTTATTTCTCTGCAGGTGATAAACTTTTTAAAGCAAGCTGTAAAGAAGACAGTGATATTAAGAAACTTCAGGATATAGTTAAAAATTCACCAAATTCAACACTTACCACTGAGGAATTCTATGCCAGATTAGGTACAAATCCTTATTCTGATACCTTTAATGAACTGGATACGAATCATGACGGAAAACTTAGTATTGATGAATTTGAAGAATTAACTGAATATATAATGGAGGATTCATTTTGGGACGGTTATTCTCCGGAAGAAGTAATCATTTCTGAATTTGAAAGTCTTGATTCAAACTGTGACGGATTTTTATCTTATGATGAATTTTCAGATAGATTTGGATTCATTTAGTTTTAAAAAATTTTGGTTTTGCCGGCTATGCAACAAGTATTGATGCATTTGCATTATTGAATGCATCTTTGTTGTTTTATGTTCAATTAATAGGATTGCAGAATTTATATTTCCTATTGCAGGAGTTCACGGAAAAACTTGGAAATTATTTCAAAGACAAATTTTAATTTCATACATTTATTATTTTTTTTAAATTTTTAAGAAAGCTTTAATTATTTTAATAAAAAGTCTATTGTATACAATTAAATCAATTGTTATTTTGATTAAAATAAAATTATGTGATTTTAAAAAAATCTATTGTAGAAAAATTATTTGGAATTTTTGATAATGGCCACACATAATGGCTGGCCTGCATTAAACACATCATAATCAAGAATTTCGAGATTATGATTTTTTAAAAAACACAAATATTCATTTTTGGACCATTCATTACTTTCAAAAATAAATAATTTTAATGTTTTAAGCATAAGACGCTGAAAAGTATTTCCTTTTACATAAGTAGGAAGTATTAAAATTCCATTATCCTTAACAACTCGTGTAAGTTCATTTATAGCTGTTTCAGGTTTATCCAATAAGTGCAACACATTGGCAGCCAGCGCCACATCAAAATAATTGTCTTCATAATTTATATTATTTAAATCTCCAACAGAAACTTCAACATTGTTTAAGTTTTTAGTTTTGTTTTTGGCTTTTTTAACCATTTCTTCAGAATAGTCAAAGGCAATTATTTCCCCTAAATTTGGTGATAATAAACAGGTAAAAGCACCAGTTCCACAGGCTGCCTCTATTAATCTGTCATCTTTTCCTGTGTATTTTAAAATAAAATTAAACATCTCGTTATTGTTTATTTTATTGCCTATAATTTTATCATAAACTGACGCATATCTGTTCCAGAAAGATTTGTTGTTCATAGTATGTTTTATTTATTCAATTAAACAGTTATAAACTTTTACTTTTTTTAACATTGAATTAATTATATTATACAAAAATATTTATATTATTGTTAAAGTTATATAATATATTAATTATGGTGGAGTTGGTAAAATGAAATACCAGTGCCAGATATGCGGTTATATTCATGATGAAGAAAAAGAAGGCAAATCCTTTAAAGAACTTGAAAAATGTCCTGATTGCAAATCAGATGTTTCTAATTTTGAAATAATGAAAAAAGATATGGCCTATAAGACATATGAATGTGAAGTTTGTCATTATGTTTATGATGAAGAAAAAGAGGGTCAGGTACTTGTTAAACTTGGAAAATGCCCGGTATGCGGTTCGCCGCTATCAAAATTCAAAGCAATCCAAAAAACAGAATATAGAATATATCAGTGTAGGATTTGTAATTATATTCATGATGAAAAAACTGAAAAAATACCATTAAAAGACCTTAAAGAATGTCCGGATTGCGGATCAGACATATCTAACTTTGAACCAGCTGAAACAAATGAAAACAATTGGTTAATTTCATTTCCGAAACAGTACATCAGAAATGATGAATCAGTAAGACATATGGACACCATTTATAAGTTATGCGATCCGGAAAACCCATTACAGCACCAATGGCTACAGAATTGCCAATGCCTGATTGGGATGATATTCTTATTTTAGGAAACCAGTTAAATCCTATGCCTTTGGAAGAAGATGCCGAAGTGTCAGCTACTACAGTAATAGGTAAAAATGCTGAAAAACCTTTAGTTATTGAAAATCCTGTATATGTATCCCACATGTCTTACGGGGCCTTGTCTAAGGAAAGTAAAATTGCTTTGGCTAAAGGAAGCTTTAAGGCTAAAACAGCAATGTGTAGTGGAGAGGGAGGAATACTGCCTGAAGTTAAAAATGCGGCATACAAATACATTTTTGAATATGTTCCGAACAAGTATTCAGTAACTGATGAAAACTTAAAAACTTCAGATGCAATTGAAATTAAAATAGGTCAGGCAACAAAACCCGGAATGGGTGGATTATTGCCTGGTGATAAAGTAACGCCTGAAATAGCCAAAGTAAGAGGTAAAAAAGCAGGTGAAGACATAATATCCCCATCAAGATTCCCGAATATTAATTCTAAGAAAGATTTAAAAGATCTGGTAGATGAATTAAGATTAAAATCTGAAGGCCGTCCGATAGGTATTAAAATAGCTGCAGGATATATTGAAAATGATTTGGAATTTATTAGTTATGCCAAACCTGATTTCATTACAGTTGACGGAAGAGGGGGAGCTACTGGAGCCAGCCCATTATTAGTTAGGGATTCAACAAGTATTCCAACAATATTTGCATTACACAGAGCCAGAAAATATCTGGATGAACATGATATGGATATTGATCTGGTAATTACTGGTGGTTTAAGAGTTTCCAGTGACTTTGCAAAAGCATTAGCTATGGGAGCAGATGCAATAGCTATAGCTTCAGCCAGTTTAATTGCAGTGGCATGTCAGCAGTACAGATTATGTGATAAAGGGCAATGTCCTGTGGGAGTTGCAACACAGGATAAAGAACTGCGTTCCAGATTAAAAACAGATATTGGAGCAAAAAGATTAACCAATTATCTTAATGCAAGTCTTGAAGAAATTAAAACTTTTGCAAGAATAACAGGACACAGTAATATTCATGATTTGAATGTTTCAAATTTAGCTACATTCAATAGTGAAATATCTGATTATACAAATATTAAACATGTTTAGAGGTTATCAGTTTAAAAACCTCCTTTCTGTTTATTAAAAAACGTCTGGCGATAATTGCATTGCTTAAAATGTCGCAGAGCTTTCTTTTTTTACACAGTTTATATATTATTTTTTAATAATTTTTACTATATCCTCTTATTTTTAAATATCTGAAAATACGTTTATTAATGATAAAATACATATTGTTTTATATTAAAGAGTTAAGGTGGAAAAAATGCCTAATAAAAATAAAATTGGAGAAAAAATCAAAACTTTAATGGAAGTTAGAAATGTATCACTTGACGAACTAGCTAATGACAGTGATGTTAACATTGAATTAGTTGAAAAAATATTAAACGGGGAAATTATACCATCTCTTACTCCTTTAACAAAAATAGCTAGAGTACTTGGCGTTAGAATAGGTACTTTTATTGATGATGATGAACAGACAGGACCATTAGTAGTTAGAAAAGGAAAAAGTGACAAAGTAGTATACTTCTCAGGTGATGAAAACAAAACCGAGAACAGTAACCTGGAGTTCTACTCATTGGCTGCCGGAAAAAGTGACAGAAATATGGAACCATTTATCATTGACTTTAAAGTGGATGCTGAAGAAAGCCATGAACTTAGCTCTCACGAAGGTGAAGAATTCCTTTATGTTCTTGAAGGAACAATTGAAGTTATTTATGGTCAAAATAACTATGTTTTAGAAACTGGTGACAGTATTTACTATGATTCAATTGTATCACATCATGTACACAGTTCAAATGATGAAACAGCAAAGATTTTAGCTGTAATATACACACCGGTCGATTAAATTTAATTTCAGGAGTTAAAAAAATGTTATTCAGTGAAGATACACTAGCAGATTTTTTTGAAAAACAAGTAGAAAGACTTCCGGACCATGAATTTTTAATTTATCCTGATAGAAACTTGAGATTCACATATTCCGAATTTAATGAAAGGGCTAATAATTTAGCTAAAGGATTATTATCTATTGGCGTTGGAAAAGGGGACCATGTAGGAATATGGGCTAAAAATGTTCCTGAATGGTTGACTTTCATGTTTGCAACAGCTAAAATAGGAGCGGTTTTAGTAACTGTAAATACCGCTTATAAAAGTCATGAACTGGAGTATATTCTTAAACAGTCAGATATGAAAGCTTTAGCATTAACTGACAGATTCAGAGACAATAATTATATTGATATTATTTATGATTTGGTGCCTGAACTTAAAACATGTCAGAGAGGAAAATTAACTTCAGAAAAATTTCCATGTTTAAAACATGTTATTCATGTAGGTCAGGACAAGCATAGGGGAATGTATAACACTAACGAATTATTATTGTTAGGTCAAAATCAGGATGATGTAATCCTAAAAGAAATCAAAAAAGAATTTGACAATAATGATGTAGTAAACATGCAGTATACCAGCGGTACAGAAGGTTTCCCAAAAGGAGTAATGCTTACCAGCAGAAACATCTTAAATGACGGATATTACATCGGGGAAAATATGAACTTCTCTGAAGAGGACAGATTATGTATTCAGGTACCTTTATTCCATTGTTTCGGTTCAGTTTTAGGAGTCATGGCAGTAATCACACATGGTTCAACTATTGTAATGCTGGAGGAATTTGATCCGCTTTTAGCTCTTTCAGCTATTCAAAAGGAAAAATGTACTGCAATTCACGGTGTTCCGACAATGTTTATTGCAAAATTGACACATCCTATGTTTGACATGTTTGACATGTCATCACTTAGAACAGGAATCATGGCGGGATCAACATGTCCTGTTGAAACCATGAAAGAAGTAATAGACAAAATGAACATGACTGAAATCACCAGTGTATACGGTCTAACAGAAGCATCTCCTGGAATGACACAAACAAATGCAGCAGATACATTTGAGAAAAAAGTAAACACTGTAGGAACTCCTTTCCCAAATGTTGAAGTTAAGCTTATAGATCCTGATACTGGTGAAGACATAACTGAAGTAGGTAAAAAAGGAGAAATAGTCTGCAGAGGATTTAATGTAATGAAAGGATATTATAAAAATCCTGAAAAAACAAAAGAAGTCATTGAAGATGACGGATTTTTACACTCCGGAGACTTGGCTACCATTGATGAAGACGGATACTATTCTATTGTCGGAAGAATTAAAGATATGATTATCCGTGGAGGAGAAAACATCTACCCACGTGAAATCGAAGAGTTCATATATACAATAGACGGAGTTCAGGACGTTCAGGTAGCAGGAATACCTGATGAAAAATACGGTGAAATCGTAGGAGCATTCATAATAAAAGAAGAAGGCTCAGATTTAACTGAAGAAGATGTAAGGGACTATGCAATAAGTAAAATAGCCAGATATAAAGTTCCAAAACATGTATTCTTTGTTGATGAATTCCCATTGACAACAAGCGGAAAAATCCAAAAATACAAACTGGGAGACATAGGTCTGGAATTACTTAAAAAACGTGAAAATTAATTAAATTTTCATTTTACTTTTTTTAATGGGACAAAATTGAAAATTCTTCTTTATTTAAGTTAGAATTCAAAAAAATAGAAAAAGCCAATTAAATATATGGATTTTCTGCAAATAAAGTATTAGATATAAACTGTAATGGCTAAATGCCAAATAAATTAATGCTTTAAATATAATAGCAAAAAACAATGTTAATTTAATTAGTATCAACTACTCTGGTCAAATCAACTATATTTTGGAGTCTCCAAATTAGTAATAATATTGTTTTAAAAAAATTGTAATATCAAGCTAGTGAAAACCATAATTGACTTTTAATTTCAAAAGAATTTATAACATCTAAAATGAAAAACCAAAAATCAACAATTAAAACATTAAATAAAAATAAAAAAATCAAAGAAGTTAAAATAATTGAAAATAAAATTAAACAAAACATAAAAGATTTCAAAAACTTTAAAATAACTCTAAATGATAATATATTCACATCTAAAAATAAAATAATGGGATTTGAAGGAATAGCTTCTGTTAATTACTGGGAAGCAGTAAGTTTGCTGCTGCCTGATGAAATCAATTTCAAAAACAGAAATCAAAAACCAGAAAATGATGTTGTAAATTCTATGTTAAATTATGGATATGCAATACTTGCTTCAGAAATTGCAAAAAATATTGTAACATTAGGGCTTGATCCATACTGCGGATTATTGCATGCAGATTTAAAAAGAAGACAAAGCTTAATTTTTGATTTAATAGAAGAATTTAGACAACAAATCGTTGATAAAACAGTGTTCAAATTAATAAACACCAACCAAATCAACGAAACAAACATTGATAAAAGAAACAATTCATTAAAATTAGAATCAAGAAAATTATTAGCCGGCGAAATAATGGCCAAAATTCATAGTGATTTGACTTTTGAAAATGAAAAAGTAACTTATGCTAAAATCATTGAAAATCAAACAAAAAAATTAGTAAAATCATTACTTAATAATACGGAATATAGTGGGTTTTATTTAAACTGGTAAATAATTTTAGGAAAACCCCCTTATTTTTGTAATACTTTTATACTTTCCTAATAATACTTTTCAAAAAAGAATTAACATGTGTTTAAATAGTATAAAAAAGAAAATAAAAATAAGTATGTTTGCTTCAAAAAGATGCAATTAAACTTTGACTTCAATATATTGAATTAATCTTAATCTATCAATATTAGGAATAACTTCACATACAATACTCATTAATCTATGTGGTAAACCTGAAGGTGTTGTAATGAAATCTCTTAATTGATCTTCAGACCAATTTTTAACAAAGTCATAATTAGGAATCAATTTTTCAACCATGCTAATGAACCCCCAATATATTGTTAGTATATCATATAAAAAATATTATTTTTTGTAGTATGGATTTTCTTTAATAACTTCACTAATTAAATTATTTTGATTATCAAAAACTTGCTCAAGATAATGAGAAGCATAATTTCTCTTCCTTTCAATAAATCCAATATTAGCTTTATGAATATACAATTTAATCAGTTTTCCATTATCTAATGGTAAAATATCATAAAATAAGTCTTCTGAATTTTCATATGGTTCTTCAAATAATAATATAGAATCATCAACAAATATCTCACTTTCTTCAGGAGGTACTCTTTCATAATATTCTGTGACTGCTTGATCAAGATATGTTTTAGGTATTTTATAAAACTCCTCAGAAGGTAACTCTCTAAGTTCTTCCCAAGTCATACTTTCATATTTATTCATAAAACCACCTATTGAACTTCAATATTATATTGTTTGTTTTTAGACATATAATTTTTTACAAATTCACTAGATCTTTTATTCGTATGTTTATTTCGAAAATATTTAATTAAAAGTTAACTCCATGTTTTTTCACTTTCCTTTAAAAAATAGTCTTTATTCTGTTGAATTAAAATATTTAAATATAATCCATTCATCATCAAACAAAGCACTGTTATTACATTTTCTTCCCTACAATCTTTTTTAAAGTAGTTTAAAATAAAAATAAAAAAATAATAATATAATAAAAAAATAAATTATATTATGATATACAATATTGCTGTTTTTGGCTCATGTGCAAGTAGGGATAATTTTTACAGTGGCATAAATCCAGATTATAAAAAATATTTTAACTGCTCTATTTCATCACAAAGAGGTTCAATAATAAACCTTATGCAAGAACCAGTACCCTTTAAAAATCAGGATATCCAAATATTGCCAGAAAATAGGGTGAATAAAGCAGGAACACAATTTATTAATCAAGATTTAACTAAGAACTTTTTAGCAGAAGTAAAAAGGTTTAAACCAGATTATATTTTAATTGATAATTATTTTGAAGTGATTTTCGGTATAATAAAATATGAAAACTGTTTTATTACAAATAATTACTGGGATTTGCCAAAAACAAAATTTCATACTGAAATTAAGCCATACACAAAAATCAACATGTATAATAATCCAAACACTTATCTAAAATTATACAAAGAAAATATGGACTTATTTTTAGATTATATTCAAAAAGAATCACCAAATTCACAAATAATTTTAAATCCTGTTCGATTAGGTTATAAAATACTTAAAGATGATAATAATATAGAAGTAAATAAAAATTTTAAATCCAATGCAAAAAACACCAATAAACTTTTAAAAAAGGTAGATAATATATTAAAAAAGCAAAAAGATGTAATCACCCTTAAAATTAAAAAAGAAAGAATACTGGATGAAAATCATGAATGGGGATTAGGACAAGTACATTACACTCAACCATACTATTTAAACATTTTAAATCAATTAAAACAAATTTCAAAAAATGACAAATCATTATTATCAAAAATATATGAATTATTTTAAGATGTAGCAGTTGCAGGTGAAGTTTTAGAAAAAATATCATGTTTTCAGTAGAATGAGATAATATTATGAAGTTATTCCAATGAAATGGGAAAAAAATAATTTTTCTGAAAATAATCGCCATTACTGTAATGTGCTGCTGATTTATCATACTCAAAAATGGCAATTCTTCCGTTAAGATATGCCTAAACTATTTATTAAATCATATGTAACTATAATATATGAAAGTAGATTTTAGTCTGGTCATACTGGGGATTTTCATTCTTTTAATGATTTATTTTGCAGTATTTTTAGAAATAGACATTGAATATATATTTTTGGCATGTTTTATATTTGCATTTATTGTTAATGGAAGAGATTATAAAAATGAGACTTCAAAAAAAGAGTTTATTATTGGAAACTCTGTTTCTTCCGTAGTTGGAGCAGTAATACTTTTTGCCATAATATTTGGTGCAAGCGGATTTTTATTGGATACTCTTCATGATGCCAAATTCAATGAGGAAATAGATGAAATCGGACATCACAATAACACAGTTACTGTTGATGAATTTACACAGTTCGGTCCTGATTTTTCCAAAGTTTACTGGATCGTTGGAGATGACGGAAGAAAATATACCATAAGCGAAGGGATGTATAATAAATTAAATGCAGAATATAATAATTCAGTTGCAGGTCATAAACTAAACATATTTTTCAATGTTAAAAAAACAGCCAGAAGCGGTCATATCAATTATATGGCAGATAACATAACAACTGATAGCGGAATAATAATTAAATAAAATGATAATTAAAAAAGAGTTAAGGATTCAATAGCTAAGTTATAGCCGGATTGAACATTATTGAGTTTGAACTTAGGTAATTTTTTAATCATATGGACTGTCTGAAGGTCATTGTTTGTATCTACAGTTGTTTCAAAACCCATTTTTTTCCAAAAGTTTAATCCACCATTTAAATTTTTATGGGTGTGGAGATAAATTTCTTTATAGCTGTTTAGATAGCTAAAGGATTCTACTAGTTTAAACAGTTTTGTTGCAAGACCCCGTCTTCTGTATTTTTCATCAACATATAATCTCCAAATGCTTGCAGTATCTTCTTTATTATATAATCCTTTAAATTCTTTGAATTTTTTGTCATAGCCTCTTACAGCTATTGTAGCTATTATTTCATCATTTTCAGGATTTTTTGCTAGGAACAAATTATTTTTTCTAGGATTTATGTAGTATTCATTTAGATTAATTATGTCTTTATGATATTTTGGCACATATCCGTATCCGTATTCTTTTTTAATCTGCTTAAATAAAAACTCCTGAGTTCTGGTTTTTTCACAAATATTGTCGGACAGTTGAATAATTTTAAAGTTCACTTTTTGCTCCTCCATTAAATGTATTACTTTTTTGGAAATTTTAATCGATTTTTAATACTTTATTTTTTAAAAGAATGAAAGTATTACTTTATTTCTTAAATTGAAGCTTTAGTAATACTTTATTATCATATACTAAACTTTAATATATAATAAACTAGAAAATACTATATATAATTTGTTATTTAATTTGAAAAAAAATATCGTGATATTATGAGTTGTTATAAATATTGGGGTAAAATTGAAGAAATAGCTGATAAACTTTCCAATTTCGGCAATCTTGATGATGATATGGACGCTTTGGATGACGTTGCTATCGATGAGGTTATTAAGATTTTAGATGAAGTTGAAGTTATTGCGCATGATAAAACAATCGATTTTGACTCTGCTAAACATATTCTTGATGATGAAAAGATGAACAGGGCATTAAAATTAATCCGTAAGTTTTACGTTTATGTGGGTGCCAGACTGGAAATGGAAAATGCATTAAAAATACTTAACTCAGATAATCCAAGAGAAGTACTTGACTCTTTTCACTTTTATGACCGTTATATAGGATTAATTAATAATGAAAGTAAATTAGCTAAATTCAATGAGGAAAAAACCTTTTTATTTTTGGGAAGCGGACCTCTGCCTTTAACTTTAATCATGTTCAATGAAGTATTCGGATGTAAATGTATTGGAATTGAACAGCAGGAAGATGTAGCCCAGTTATCCAGAAAAGTTTTGAAAAAATTAAACCTTGACGACGATATTAAAATTGTTATAGGTAATGAAAATACAATAGCTGATTTGGATTATGATATTTTGATGGTAGCTGCTTTTGCAGAACCTAAAGAAAGGGTATTTTCCAATATTTGGGATGTGGTAAGTGAAAAAACACCTGTTCTTTATAGAACCTATACTGGTATGAGAGCTATTTTATATTCTCCGGTTACTGAAAAAGACACCAGAGGATTCCATAAGGAAGTAATGCTCCTGCCTACAGGCAATACAAACAATACTTCAGTATTAATCAGAAAAATTACCTAAAATATTTTTTCTGCCTTTTTTTATATTTTTAATTTTTGTTAAATCAGACAAAATGCTGTTTTGACAGCTCTGTTTTTTAAAAAAGCCAAGTTTCGAAATATCATTAAATCCTGTTTTTAGCTGTTTTCAAAACATAATTATTATATATTGTTAACAAGATAAATAAAAACAACTGGAGGGATGTTTTTATGGTTAATTGTCCTAATTGCGGTGTATTAGTTGAAAAGGATTCTAAATTCTGTCAGGAATGTGGAACAAAAATAGATAATTCTGATTCAAATACTCAAACTGATGTAAGCAGTGATTATGAAAAAAATAAAAGATATGCATTAATAGGAATCGGTTATTTGACAGTTTTAATACTTTTAATTTCTGTACTTTCCGCATGGTATAATGTTAAAGTAATAAATGCCGACAGGCTATTGCTATATCCGTTATTGTCAATCATGATGTCTGTTTATGTGTCACTGAAATTAATCAGTGACGAAAAAACTTTTAAACATGGTGTAATTATACCTGTAATTTCATTTATATTATTTATTTTTGGAATTTAAGAGAATTTGAAGTATATATAACATAATAGGTGTAACTTAATGAAAATTACGGTATATCTTGGATCACATGAAGGTAGTGACCCTTTTCTAAAAGAAGCTGTAAAGGAACTTGGTGTGTGGATTGCTGAAAATAATCATATACTTGTCTATGGCGGTTCAAAAATAGGATTGATGGGGGAACTTGCAGACAGTGTCCTGAATGCTGAAGGTATGGCAATTGGTGTTGAACCTGAGTTTTTTATAGACGATAACCTGCAGCATGAAAATTTAAGCGAACTTATAATAACCAGTGATTTGCAGGATCGGAAAAGGAAAATGATTGAGCTTGGAGATGCTTTCATTGCTTTTCCGGGAGGTACAGGTACTTTAGATGAAATAACTGAAATAATGACTAAAGTTGCCCTAAAACAGATAAATGCTCCATGTATTGTATATAATCTTAATGGCTATTATGATAGCCTGAAAGTTCTTTTGGACCATATGATTGAAATGGGTTTGTCCACATCAGATAAGCAGGAAAAAATCTATTTTGCCAATAATCTTTCGGAAATAGATGAGATTTTAACTGATACTAATGAATAATATGTGTTTAAATAGTATAAACAATATAATAATATTGTAAGTATGATATTTTTTATTATATTTTAAATATGTAATTTTGGTGAAGAGATAGACAATGAAAGAACTATTATAGCTATACTTATACTGATTGTGTGCTGCCTTATCGGTGGTTTGATTTATACTGTTTCACTAAGCAGTGAACCGGTAAATAATACAACATTAAATAATACTGCAAATATTACTAATAACACTACTAATGATACTGCTGATGTTTGCCAAGTATCTGATGAACATGAATCATCTTCTTCTGTGTCTTCACAATCCAAAGATCCTCATTCTGATTGGGTTTGTGAAGGTGATACATGGTACAGTAAGCAGGATAGTGATGGAAAAGGTTATGTTTTATATGATAAAGCATCTGGAAGACCTATAGGTAGTGGAGATATGCCTGATAGACATGGATATCACAGTCAAAATTATATTGATATGTATAGCTCAACAGTAAAATACAGAAGCAACGGAGAATATTATGATGATTAAGGGATTTTATAAATTCCTTTTTCTTTTATCATGAGAAATTATTTTACACTGCAGACAGTAAAATAAAATTTAATAAATTCTATAAAATTTAATAAATTTAATGAAAAGTGCTCGAATTATTGATTTGAACTATGGATTTAATGAAAGTATTGATTAAAATAGTATTTTTGTATAAATTACATATATATGGAGCTAATGATTTAGACCAATTTTTAGTTAAATTTTTACTTAAAAATTAATAAAATATGATTCGGGTATAAGTGGTAGTATATATTATTTATATACTTTACAGAAAATAGCTATTTAATATAAATAGCTATAATATATATTAATAGTAGTATTGCTATCTTACTTATTATAGTAATTATACTTATAATGGCTATTTAACTATTTTTTCTTATTTACTATTTATCTGTAAATACAGAAATATTCGGCATACTAATGCCGACTCATATAATATTTGAGATTTAATAAATCTTATAAAAAAAGACCTTAAATAAACTTATTTTATATTTTAATGCTTAATCAATGATATTTAAATAAAATAAATATTAAAATTTTAATTTTAAAGATAAAAACAAATATTAAATCGCTATTTATCTTAAATCAGACTATAAACAAATATTTAGCTGGGATTTTATAATTTTCATGAAATTTATAAAAGAAAAACTAGCTAAATGGATTGGCATGATATAGGTCAAGCTATTGATATAGGATAGTTTTGTAAAAAAATATTTAAAAGAAAGCTAAATTACATAGCTTTCATATTATTAAGTTTTAATTTTTGTTTAATATGCTCACGGTCAACGTGAATATATTTGTCAGTTGTTTGGCTGTTGCTGTGTCCAGCTATACTTTGAACCTCTGCTACTGTAAGGATTTCAGCATAATGGCTTAGTGCAGTGTGTCTGAGAATATGAACACTAACATTTTTCCCGTAATTTACAGGGCAATCTATATTTTCATTAGCTATTCTCTCATCACTTAGTTTAGCATACTTTTTTATCACTTCTTGGACTGCACGTTTTCCAATACGTTTTCCCTTTTGATTTAAAAAAAGTTCTTCACGCGTTTTCTCAGCTTCAGCTTTTTTTCGCTGAATAACAGGTCTGTAGACATCGTAAGTATTTTTTCTAAGTTTTGTTATACGGTCATAAATCATATCATTAAGACTGGCTAATGTATCATAGGTTATAAATGTAGTGCGGTCTTTAGACTGTCCTTTTGTTGTTTCTGCACGTAGATGTAGTTCTATATAGCTATTTACGTCATCAGGCAAGATATAAAAACCATTTTCATCTAATGGAACTTGAATATCACTTTTATTAAGTCCAACCAACTCTTTTAACCTAATTCCAGAGTCAAGAAATGTAGAACAGATTGCATAATCCCTTGCATTTCCGCTTAATTCTATCGTTTCAAGTAAAAAATCGCTTTGCTGGCTATTTAAGCTTATTTTTTCAATTCTTTTTTTAGCAGTTTCAGGATCTTCGACTTTAACTTCGATAATATCCTTCATTTTAATGGGATCATGCTGTATTTCTTCTTGAACTTCCTCAGAGTTGATGAATTCTAAAATATTCATCATATATGTTTTCACTGTTGTCCTTTTATTGCCTCTACCTTTAAGACAGTATCTACGGTAGTGTCTTAGTTGTTTTTTAACATTTGTGCTGTCCAGTTCTTCAATTCCTTCATTTTCAAGGTAACTGATAAACTGATTAATATTAAATGTTTGTTTTTTAATTGTTTCTGAAGTTAGGTTCTTTATCTCTTGTTTTTCTTCAAGATACTCATCCAAATATCCTGAAAGTTCTTTTGTAGCAATCATAATCTTTTTTCACCTAGTTTATGATTTTTTAATCCCAATTTTTGCTACATTTTATTCTTTGTTTTTTTAGTATATAAAACATTCGTATCTTTCTTTTACTTTCGTATATTATTACATAAAATATACGTTCTATTTATATATAAAATTAGGCTGAAAATCTCTTTTCTGAGAAGGTGTCAAAAAACTATCAGGACATATAGGTTAGCTGCTGCAAAAAGACCATTTTCTTCAATTTTTGAATTTGTAATAAAAAATTTTTTTAAAGTAATACTTTTTTTTAGTTGACACAATTAAATAACAATGATTAAATCAGATTAATGATAAAACATTATTACAAGTTAAATTCAATATTAAATTTAACCTGTATGGTGTTTTGATGGAAGAAAATGATATTTACTCAATCAGTGCAATCAATAATTTGATTGATAAAAAAATTAGCTACTGTGATGATTTTAAAAAGATTAAAATCAGAGGTGAAATAACTAATTTTAACGGATCATATAATTCAGGACACTACTATTTCTCCCTAAAAGACAAAAACTCTTCAATTTCCTGTGTAATGTTTAAATTATCTACAAAATCTTTGGATTTTGAACCTAAAAATGGTGTGGATGTTGTAGCCAGTGGTGAAGTTTCATTTTATAAAGTACGTGGAAACCTGCAATTCAGAGTAAGAAAAATGCAGGAAGCAGGATTGGGAGATTTATACATTGCTTTTGAAAAGCTTAAAAAGAAATTAGATAAAGAAGGATTATTTAAAGACAAAAAAGCAATTCCACAATATCCTAAAAAAATAGGAGTAATAACCTCTGCAAGCGGAAAAGCCGTTAAAGACATTGTAAACAACATTGAAAAAAGATGGCCTGCAGAAATAATTGTCTGGAACACTACAGTACAGGGAGCCAACTCTACCCGAAGCATAACTAAAAATATTGCACTGGCAAACAAAACAGATGTTGATGTGATAATTGTAGGTCGTGGAGGAGGAAGTACTCAGGATTTATGGGATTTTAACAAAGAGGAAATTGTACGTTCAATAGCTAATTCTAAAAAACCGGTTATAACAGCTATTGGTCACTCAACAGACAAAACGCTTTCAGACATGGTATCCGATAAAGTTGCAGCAACACCTACAAAAGCAGCTGAGCTGGTTGTTCCAAATAAAGTTGAACTTAATGAAAAGCTAAAAAATATTGAAACAAGATTAAATGATTTGATAAATTCCAAATTAGATAATTTAACACATAAACTCAATATTTCCAAAAACAATAAAACCTTAAAAAATCCTTTATCAAAGTATAAGAATCATCAAACAAATTTGGTTTTATTAAAAACAACTGCTGAGAAATCATTAAATCAGCTGATTCAGTCAAATGAACTGCAGCTTGATAACTTTAATAATTCATATATTCTGAATAATCCGGATTATATTTTAAATAAAAAAGTCGGTAAAATTACTTTATTTAAAAATGAATTGGATAATAACATATCTAACTGTCTGTTAGAATATGAAAATAAACTTAACATGCACTTTAAAAATTTGAAATCCATGAATTTCATTGAATCTTTTGAATTAAAAAAAAATTCTTTAAATTTAATTGAGAATAATTTAAATAATTCAATTAATGTCACATTGAATTCGCATATTCATGATTTGGAAATAATTAAAAATAATCATGTTTTCAGCAATCCGTGTCAGGTATTGGACGATAAATTTGTTAAAATGGCTCAAATACATAAAAGTTTAGATGCAGAAATTACCAAGACATTAGACAGCAATGAAAATAAATTAAGGATTCTTGAAGAAAAATTAAAGATTTTAAATCCTGATGAATTGCTGGAAAAGGGATATGTTGTAAAAGATCCTGATGAAATAAGAAAATCCAAAGCTAAAAATGTAATTATAATACTGTTTTTAGCTATTGTTATAGTACTGTTAATATTACTTAGTTTAAAATAAAATAAAAGGTGATAATATGACTAAAAGTTTTGAAGAAAAGTTAGAAGAATTGGAAAAATTAGTTAAGCAATTAGAATCAGATAATGTTCCATTAAAAGAAGCTGTTGAGTTGTATACTCAGGCAAATATATTACTTAAAGAGTGTAATACTGAATTGAATGATACAAAAGCAACAATTCAAAAAATAAATGATGATGGATCCTTGGAAGAGTTTTAATTATTTTTTCATGAAAAATGATTGAGTATATTGGAAAAGATGGAATTAAATTATCGCCTCTTTGATGCTTAAGATAATTTTATTTTTAAATTATATAATGAATAAAAAATGTAATTTTACCGATTTTGTTCATTATACAATTTAAAATTAGAAAAATTTATTATGAATTCAATTTATCTTTTTATATGTATATTAAATTTAAAACACATAAAATAAGCAGTATAATATTTGCAATCAATAGAACTTCCTGATTTTTCTTCAGTATTTGTTTATAGTACTGTATTACAGTAATTATTAACATAGCTACTGCCAATATAAATAATGCATAATTTATAACTTCCATTTTATTTTTCCCCATTTAATTTTTTTAAGGACCATATATGTCCGTTACCGTAGCTGTTTGAAATTTTATAATATTTTCCTAAACCTACTGCATCTTTTTTAATAAATGATTCAGAATTTATACTGGCCAATATATTTTCAAGCTCCTTATCGGATATATTTATTTTTTCACTGCTGGAACTGTCAATAATGTAGCTTCTAAGTAGCATTTCATCATACTTTTCATATAATGAATGATTGTTAAATATTTCAATTCCTACTTTGTTTTCTACAATGCATATTACTCCTATCTGGTTGTTTTCCATTTTGAAGTGCTTTAAATAGCTGTCAATATCATATTTGTTTTTTTCATAGCTGTCTCTAAGTGCTTTTGTTTTGGAGGAGGTGTTTTTATCCGTTTCCAAATCATCAATGGAATTCCAGACAACTTCCTGAAGGGGATTGTTCTTATTGTATGCTTTTTTTCTTCTGGTATTTGAGTTAGCTATGTAATCTGAATACTGAAACTCTGATTTATATTCATTTCTTCCTTTTTCAGAACAGTTTACAGGTATTTCCATTTCACTTTTAGGAGGTATTATCATTGTTTGAGCAACAATTCTGTTCTGGAGAGATCCTGCAATTTCTTCACCGTCAAGTAAAATTAATGGAGATACTGAGTTATTTTTTAATTTTACCTTTTCCACATTTGTGCTGTCACATTCCCCAATCGTTACAAGCCCCATTTTCAGCCCTTTTTTTAAATCTAAAACATCAAAGGGAGTATCAGTATCACTTAAAATAGGAACTACTGTTATGTTTTCGTAATCCTGCCTTTTGGCCAAACTCAAATGTTTTAAATTCATTTTTAATCACCTATATAAAGTTCAAATCATTTTCAGGATCTTTTTTTAATTCATCTATTTCATCAGGAGTTAATATTTTAGCTATTCCAATATCTCTGTTGTAGAATTTGATTTGTGCATAATCTTCATCTAAATTTTGTCATAAATTCTGCCGGCACTCATTGTTCCTCTGATTACCGTATTTGTACTGTTTGATACATATGCTACCTGTCCGGCGTGTCTCATTTCAACTTTAATGGCTTCATCATCATAGTTGTTGTCCTTTTCTTTTATTAATTTAAGAATTCCGTCTTTTTTAAAAGGCTTCACTCCAAAAAAGTGTCTCATACTTACTAAAGTGATATACATATCTTCTTTCATTTTATCTCTTCCTTGTGTATATTAGCGTTCTGTTTTTAATATCCCGGAAATTTTCCTTTCTTATTAATTCACCATTTTTAAAGACAGTCTGCAAATAGTCTTTTCTTTCATCAGATATTGGAACAGTTTTAAAGTGGCTGTTTTCCTTTACTAATTTCAATCTTCCGGTTTTTGATTTTTTGCTGCTGTCCAATGGATTTTTAAAGATGTCATACCATGTTCCGTTTCTTAACTGTGCTGAACATTTAAATGCATTTCTCTGAGTGTCTCTGTTTACTGAAGAATGGAGTCCTCCGCCCATTCCAAATATGATGTTTTGTGCTGCCCAACCATTTGATTTCATTCCAAATAGAATATCCCTTATTTTATGATAGTTCAGACCGTCCCCCCACAGCAGTCCGATGTTTTTTGCAAAGATTTTATAACCTTTTGTGGTTTTTACAGTTCCAAAACCTTCTCCAAGAATATTCAAACAGTCCAGTGTTGTTGAAACAGGTTCTCCGCTGTCTGGTCTGAATACTATTTTATTTCCGTCAGTTTTTTCTAAAAATTCATTAACTTTATCATTTAATTTACTGCCTTTTGAACTTGCCCGCTTTAAGAAATCCCTATAGTTATAACTGTCAATTACTATAGACAATATCCCATCTTTTGCATTATCAATAACATTAATGGCCTGTTTGATTTCACCTTTGTTGCCTAAGGAAGTCATTACACTGTGTTCAGTTGCCTGTACAGAAAAACCATAAATATTATTGTCATTATAGTAGTTTTCAGGTATTGTTAATGCCGGAATTGTATCAGTTCCTTTAAAGCTTAGGAGATGTGCACTTCCGCACAGTTCTGCAGATTCTGTTGAGGTAGCTCCCCTATATCCAAAATCATGCAGCATAAAGTCAAGGTTTTCTTTGCCTGATCCTGTTACATCTAAATAAAAGTTACAGAGTTTTCTTACCTCTGCTGACAGTGTAGCTACTGTTGACGGATACCATACCTGCAATAATAATGATTCCAGGTAATTCGGTAACCAGCAGCACTGTTTATCTGTGTTTTCAACAGTCATTAAAACATTTCCCACTTCTACAGGTGTTCCCTCTTCTACGGCTTTTATTTCTATCGGCAATTTTCCGTCAAGTTCATCAGCTATATACATCCATCCGTCATAGTTGAATATATCTTCACCAATGTGTGTGTTAATCAGACTGTTTGCCTGGTTTACTTTTTCCGGAGTTATAACTTTTCCTTCCAAATACTTTTTTATTATGTATTGGAGACCATAAAAAATTGTTTTGTTAAACTCTGATCCTACCCTGCTTTCCAAGTATGAATATAGTTTTTCAGTATTTTTTGGGTAAAATGCATGATGGGTAACTTTGTAACTGTCTGTCAGTAAACAGATATTGTTTTCAATCATTTTTAGTACCTCTTTATAATATGATGTGTATATATTGTGAGTTTATACTATATAAATGTGTTTAATTAGTATTTAAAAAAAGTAAAAATGATGGTTTTTTTGATACGTGTTTGTCCCTTTTTAAGTAGGAGATATTATGCGGGGTGTGATGTTTAATTTCCAGTGTTTTTATCGTGTAAAAGGTGATATTTTTAATTTGAGAGCCAATACAATATATTTACAGTTTTAGGTTTCTTAATCTGTTATTATAAAAGAAATTAGCATGTATCAACTCATTTTCATAGATTAATGAGGTTCCTGATCCGTTATTTGTTTTGATGAAATAAGACTGACCTAAACCAACAGTATTTCTTTTATTAAAATATTTTTCATTTATATTGTCTAAAACAGCCTCAAAGTCAAAGTCATCTTTTATAAGTGAATTATTTCCAACATCATCAATAATATAACTTTTAAGAATCATATCACTGTACTGTTCATATAAACTATGATTAGCAAATACATCCAAACCTACTTTATTTTCTAACCTGGCTATTACACCAACCTGATTTTCATAAATCCCGAAGTGTTTCAAATAATCATCATTTGTTTTTTCTATTTTTTCATAATTATCCCTTAAAGCAGAGGTTTTGGAAAAACTGTTTCTTTTTACTTGAAGGTCTTCAATAGAATCCCATACTGCACCTTGTGAAGCTCTTATTGAATTGTCCATATTATATTCTGCTTTTCTGCATCGAGTTTCTGAATTTGCCATATAATTTGAATGTTTAAATTCAGATTTGTAATTCCACCTTCCCTGTTCAGAGCAATTAACTGGAATTGGTATGCTGGTATTCGGAGGAATTAACATACTTTGTCCAATAATTCTGTTCTGTTTTGCTCCAGCTACTTCTTCCCCATCTACTAAAAGTAATGGAGAGGTAGCATTATTTTTAACCATAATTGTTCCAACTGTACTTTGTTCACACTCAGATACTTCAACAAGACCCATTTTAAATCCTGTTGTTAAATCTAAAATATCTAATTTCAAAGGTGAATCATTTAAAATAGGAACTATAGTTATATTTCCACATTCTTGTTTTTTACCTAATAGCAATGTCATTTAAATCAATTTTTTAATATTTTTATAACAACTTATGTTATTACATAGTTATATTGTATTATTCTAGTATATAAATGTATCTAAAAAGTAACTAATTAGTTATAAATATGTATATTAATTTGATTCTTTTATATAGCTGGTAAAAAATTTAACCAACAGTATATAAAGGGTCGGTCAAAAAAATAATCAACTATATATAAAAGGTCGGTCAAAAAAATAACCAACTACTTGAAAAAGCTGATAAAAATGGAAATTGAAACACAATCATATATTACAAATTTACTTAAGATAAATCCTAAAATAGTTGAAAATAATTTAAACTATAATGATAAAAAATTTAACAAAAAAAAAGAATATTACCAACTTAAAGAACATATTGACACATTTTTAGAAAAAGAAAGTGATGACCGATTTTTTATAATGCCCGGATTAAGAGGTGTTGGGAAAACAACAATCATATACCAATTATTCAGTTATCTGCTTAATGAAAAACAAATTCCAAAAAACAGAATATTATATCTTAATTTAGAAAACCTAAAAGATGTTCCTAACTTTAATATTAAAGAATACATTGATGTTTTCCTAAAAGATGTAAATGAAGCATATCCAACTGTAAAAAATCAGGTATTCATATTTGTAGATGAATCGCAATATTCAAAAAATTGGGCATCTTTAGGTAAAATAATATTTGATGAAGATAAAAATGTTTTTATGATTTTTACAGGATCAGATGCATTGAATTTAGAGTATAACAATGATTCAGCTAGAAGATCTCTTAAAAAAGAAATTTATCCATTAAATTTTGCAGAATATCTTTATTTAAAATATGATATTAATTATCCGGACATGTTAAGTGAAACTTTTAGAGACATGATTTTCACAGGAAAAGTCAAAGAATCTCAAAAAATCGAAAATAGGATGTATAATCAAAATCTAATAAATTTAAACCAGAATTACTTAAAAGAATGGGAATATTATATTCAATATGGATGTTTTCCATTTACTTTAAATAGAACAGAAGAATCAATTGTGCAATTGACTTTGGATATGAAAGACAGAATAATTGAAAAAGACCTTGATATAATAACTTCTTTTACAACTCCAATACGTTTAGCTACATACAAATTAATAAATATTATAGCAATGTCAAAACCTTCAGAGTTATCATCCAATAAACTATCCAATATATTAAATATTTCAAAAACTTCCATACAATCAATATTTCAGGCATTGGAAAAAACACATTTATTATTTCATGTTGAACCTTATGGATCTTGTGTTAAAAGACAGCGAAAATCCTGGGAATATTACTTCTTAACTAGTCAAATAAAAGCAAGTATCTATATAAAAAATGGATTAGCTACACAAAATCCAAAAGAATACATTGCAAACCTTTCTGAAAATCTTGTTGCAGCTAGTTTATTTAAACTGCAACAGAACAGAGATTTTGGAATATTTTATGACCCTGAAAAAGGTGGAGTAGATTTTCTGTTAAATACTATAATGGGAGATATAATTCCTATAGAAGTTGGAATTGGTGCTAAAAATACAAAACAAGTTAAAAAAGCTATTTCAAGATACAACTCAGATTATGGAATTATAGTTTCAAATAGAAGCAGCAGAATTCAAAAAGAAGATAATATAATAAGTATTCCCATTTCTACATTTTCATTTATGTAGTTTCATATGTAAGAAAAGGTTCTTAATGGAATATAAATAATATTATTTTCCTTTTTTATGCTAAATGTTCTATTAGATATTAAAATACCATAATCAGAATTATAATTATTAATTGCTTTTGTTAATTGACTTTTAGTTTTTTTACCTACACCCACTTCAATTGGAATTATTTTATCAATATTTCTTACTAAAAAATCAACACCTGACTTTTTAGGATCATAAAATAAACCTATAAAATTATGACGTAACAATTTTAGTTTATATAATGATGATGCAACTAAAGTTTCAGCTAATGTGGCTAAACATTTTTTATTATTTAAATTATATCTTCCAATTTCAAAATTAATTGATGCTTTAATGGATGGAGCTAAAAAGAAATACTCCCATGGTTTTTTAATAATTTTACTTCCAGTACTATAAGCAGTTATGGGAAATAATAATTGTGTTTTTTCTAAAACATTTAAGATATTATTAATTGTATTTGGAGAAACACCTAACATTTGAGCTAATTTAACATTTGAAGTTCCACCAGGTTTTTGCATAGCAATATATGTAACAATTCGTGATATAGTATCATTAGTAGAAGTATTAAATGTTTTTAAAGAAGAAATATCTTTTTCAATTATTCTATTTATATTATTTATAGTTTTTTCATGAATTTGAAAATCTTGCATTTTTAAAGAAAATGGGAATGAATGTTGTGTTAAAAACTTTTTGAATTCAATATCTGGATCATTATCTAAGTTAATCATACTTTCTTGGATTTTTCTTTCATTAGTTATAGCTAAATCAACATTTCCATTTAGTATTAAATCTTGCAATGCAAAAGACATCTCCTTTGGAAAATGCATGTTCTGTTTTAAAAAAAGATATTCTGGAAATGTACATGGAAATATTGGTTCTTTTTCCATTCTTCTAATTGCATCAGCATGAATTTGTAATTCAATAGCAGATGAACCAGTAAAAATCATAAAAATATTATTGTTATTATCATATACTATTTTACCAGTTAATGTCCAATTTTTATCAAAATGAACTTCATCAATTAATAAGAATATTGGTTTATTTAATTCCACCATTGTTGTTTGATGTATGTTTTCAATAAAATTAGTTATTACATCCAATATATTAACATCATAAAAACTTTTCAACTCACTTACATCAAAATAAAGAATATCTGAATTAGGAACATCATTTTTAATTAAATATTCATACAATTGCAATAAAATTGTTGTTTTACCTACTCCTCTAAGACCAGGCATTACAATAAATCTGTTTTGATTATTGCCATTTAAAAAGTTGTCAATGTATTCTTTTATTCTGAAATAATCAGTACGATGATTTAATTTTTTATTATTTGATGATAATTTAGAAGATATAATTTTAGGCATTAATCTTTGTTTAGCTAAAATATATTGCATTAATTCTTCTTCTAATTTCATAGTTTTACCTCCCAATTTTTATAGTCCATTATATTTTCATACTATTTTTTATATAACTATTTATATACTCTTATACTATTTTTCGTATAAGACTTTATATACTGCTATACTATTTTTCGTATAAGACTTTATATACTCTTATACTATTTTTCGTATAAGACTTTATATACTCTTATACTATTTTTCATATAAGTTATGAAAATGAAAAAAATAAAATAGCTATTTTTGAGCTATTTTATATTTAATCAACTGTTTCAATCCATTTGCGTCACAATTTTCAGGTTCTAATTCCAATGCATAATTACAATATTTTAAAGCTTCTTCATATTTATTTAATATTAACAATGATGCTGATTTAAAAAATAAAACATTAAAATTATCAGTTACTTTCAGGATTTTATCATAGCACTCAATAGCTTCATTGTAAATGTTTAGTTTGTATAATGTGGTGGCTTTTGCATATATTATTACTAAATTATTCGGTTCTAATTCTAAGAGTTTGTCGCAGGTTTTCAGTGCTTCTGTATATTTGGTGAGTTCAAACTGGGCTGAGAATTTAATAGCTAATGCGTTAAAATTGTTTTTGTCTTTTTTTAATATTTTATTGCATTCGTTTATTGTTTCATCGTATTTTCCGCATTCATACAACTCTGCAAGTTTAAGGTTAACATTTAATTTTTCTTCATATATGTTTATCAAGCTGATGTTGTCAAATGATTTTAAATAATGTATACAAATTGTTTTCCCGATTATGGCCAGATTGTTGGTAGGATTTATATTTAACACACATTCAAAACAGTCAAGGGCTTTATAATAATCCTTTTTGTTTAATAATTTATTTGCTTCAATTAATGCAGATATTATTACATCCATATCCATCACACCTATTTAATTATTAAACAAAGAAATATTAAATCTTATTGTTGGATTTAAAGACAATTTTTTAGTTTCGAGTCAATATTTCACCATTATTACAATTAAGTGCTCTATACAATGCCTTTGGAGCTTCAGTAAGATCACCTAACAGATAAACTGCATTCATCATCAGAATTGCAGCTTCCTCATTATCCTTATCAGCATCCAAAACATCATAGCAAAGATTTAAACATTCTCTATACTCCATGGAATAAAATCTGTTGATTGCTTTTTTAAGGGAACCTTCAGCTTTATCATTGGCTATTTCCAAATCAAAAATTAAATCCTGAACTTCCTTTGCTTCAATTAACCTGTCCAATTCAATTAAAGCACAAAATTTATTTTTCCACAGATGTATATTTGTTTTATCAATTTCCAGTCCTTCATCAGCACACACCAGCACTTCCTCATATTTTTTCAGTTCCATCAGACATTCGGATTTTGATATTAAAGTTATAATGTTTGTTTTGTCTTTTTTTAAAGATTTATTTAATGTTTCAAGAGCTTTAGGGAATTTTTCAAGTTTCATAAACATGCAGGCCTTAGCATTTATTGTAACGCTGTCTGCATCATCACTGATTTTATCCAAATATTCAATGGATTCATCTCTTCTGTCAAGATTGTATAAAAATGTAGCTATTGCAATAAGAACAGTACTGTCATCAGGATTATATTTCAAGTCATTAAAGCACTGTTCCAATTCACTTTCATAAATCTCATCCGGAATGACTTCATCAGTTTGATCCTTTGGCATATAGACTGCAAATTTATTGACTGCATTTAAATTTGAAATTATGTTATTTACTTCTTCTGCTTCGTTTTTACGGTTTAATTTTTTAAGGGCTGCCTTTTTATTTGTTAGAACATCCAGATTGTTGCCGAAAACTTCCAGATATTCATTAGCTGTTTTAACCACAGCTTCAAACTTTCCTAAAAAAAATAAACAGTCAACCTTTAAATCCAGAATGTTTCTGTTATAATCAGAGTCAAGAATTTCATTAAACAGCTCTAAAGCTTCATTATAATAGTTCAAATCCATATAAACAATGGCGGTTATTTCTTTTAATTCCATATTCTCATTATCTGGAGCATTTTTTAATAATTCAAGTGATTTTTCTTTTTCATCAATAAAATAAAACATTGATGCAACAATGATTCTCAGCCTTTCATCATCAGGAGATTTTTTTAAAAGACTGCACCATCCTGGAATCTGTTTTTTTAACTCTTCGGTGTCAATATCTCCTTTTTCGACTTTCTTTATTTGAAATTCCATATTTCTAACCTCAGATATTGCAATTCAAACCTAATCTTAAAAGCTTTTCTTTAACTTTCAAAGCTTCTTTTGTGTTGTTAAGTTCTACCAATGAACAGAATTTATTTATTAAAATGGACTGGTGGTTTTTATCAATTTTCAAAGCCACATCTGCAGTATCTACAACTTCCTTAAATCGTTTTAACTTAAAAAGGCATTCTGTTTTATAGTAAAGGGCACTGACATTTCCGCAGTCTAACTTTAAAACTTCATTTAACAAATCAAGAGCCCGCTTATAGTTTGACATTCCCATTAAAATAACTGCTTTCAGCTCTATAATGGAAGCATTTCTAATGTTTTTGATTTGATTTAAGCACTCAAGGGATTCATTCAGTTTGCCTATCTTGTATAATAATACGGATTTTCCTACAATTGTAGCTTCATCATCAGGATTTTCCTTCAGATCTTCATCAAATTTCAAAATTGCATTTTCAATATCTTCTTTCTTTTCCAAATTTTTACCATTAATTCTAATATTCAGATAAGAGTTCATATCTAAAACACCTCTACTTTAATCTTGGTAATAAGAAATATAAAAGCTTATTGTAAGATTTAAAGACAATTTAACAAGTAAAAAACAATTTAACAAGGTATAATTAATATTTATCTCATGTTAAATAAAAATATTTATTTTGCTTTTAAATATTGATTTAAGGCTTAAAAATTGTTATTTTTTACAACAAAGCATTTAAATACCATACAGTTTCTAACAATAGCTATGAAAATTAACTGAAGTGATAATATGTCGAATCATGAAGAAGACAAATTATTTAAGTATGCTACAAAAGAAGACGGATTCAGTTTTATAAATTTGATTGAAGAAATAAACTGGGATATAAGAAAATATGACTTTAAATCTGAAAATTTAACATTCAATCCAACAGAATTAATAGAACTGGATCCTGCAGTTTATAAATCAGATATGATAATGGAACTGGACAGTATAATAGTAATAACTGAATTTCAATCAACAGTAGTAAAAAAATTCGATGAAAAAAGATACAGATTATATACAGCAATTGTTGATTATGCAAAGCAAAACAACAAGCCAATACTTTTAATAGTATTCAGCACAGCTGAAAAAACAAAAATTAAACAATATAAATTGAATAAAGACTGTGTATTTACAATTCCGATAATATCTTTAAAAGATTTTGACGGTGATGAAATTATAAATAATATTGAAAATAAAATAAAAAACAATACAAAAATAACCCGACGGGAATTAATATATCTGTCACTAGCTCCGTTTATGAGTTCAATAAAAACCCTTGATGAACAAATAGAAAAAACCGTGCAAACACTAGATAAAATACGAAATTCTGCAAAGAGTGCTAAGAATTTTGCTTTTGGAATTGAATTTCTAATTGTAGATAAATTCATAAAAGAAACATCAAGAAGAAAAAGATTAAGAAATATACTGAGGGATAATATGAGATTAATGGAAGAATACGGACAGGAAAGATACGATGAAGGATACGAAAAAGGAATTAAAAAGGGGTATGCTGAAGGAGCAAATAATGAAAAATGGAAAATAGCAAGGTCCTTATTGGCCAGAAATGTACCTCCTGAAGACATAGCTGTTTCAACAAAATTAACTATGGATGAAATAAAACAGCTGTACAGATAATGAAACAAAAGATTTTATTTCCAATAGCTAAATTTAAAAAAAACAAATGGATTAATCAGTGATTAAAAATGGATGACATATACTGCTCAAAATGTGGAGAGAAAAACTCCATCAGTGAAGATTATTGCATTGAATGTGGAAGCATACTTAGAAAACTTGATAAATACGAAAGTGGAGACAGAATAACCTCATTTGAAGATATGTTTACACAAAAACACAAAGAGCAATTAAATGAAACACCATTAACCAATGAGATTTATGAACTTATATTAAACAATATATATGAAACAGGCAGAAAATCCCTTAAAAAACAGGGAACAACTGCTCTGGAAAAAGTGGAAGATGTTGTTGAGGCATATGCAAAGTGGTCATACAAATCCAAAGGCGGAGAACTTGGATTTTACACTGCAAATACAATAAAATTAGATGACCGACTAAATGACTCTGTACAGATAGCTACATTAATCCATGAACTGGCACATCACCTGCTTGCTGAAATTCATGAACAGATATTGATGTACTTCTGGGAAGTTGAAAAAACCTATGAACTTGAAGTATTCGTCCAGTACATCTTATCTTCAGGAACAGTGCACCTGATGAATGAATACTGTGCCCATACAGTTGAGGGAAGATTTATTCCACATGGATATCAGAATTACGGATCATTCAATTCAATACTTGAAGATTTAAAAGATGAACTTGACAAGGAAACAGCTTTCATTTCACTGGTTTTGGGAAATACTCTGGCTGAAGACATAATCCATTTATTGGAACACTTTATTGATGATGATTTGAGAGGTGAAATAAAACAGCAGTACAACAGCGACAGGCTGCCACCTAGCTATTCTCAGATAGGTATGGAAACTACAGACATGATGGATGAAAACAGCAGAAACGAGCTGATTATGGGACCGATTGTAGGTTCATTTGATGCTGCTATGAAAAATCCGGATTTCAAAAATGTGATGGATAACTTTTTAGAAACTTTCAAATCATATAATCAGTAAATACTATTTAAATCTTTACCGTCAAATGCTAAAATTAATTTCTTAAATACATCGGCTTTTGCAAGTGTGTAGGAAGGTATTTTGACTTCATCCCATGCTTCATTAAATATTTCCTGAAGCTCGTTTAATTCTAATTTCAGACTGGCTATCAAATCATTTCGGGATTTATTAAATTTCAAATCAAAAGAAGGGTTGCAATAATCACTGTAATAGTCATGAATCCAATTTATTTGCTTCCAGTATGAAATATTGGAAATGAAGCTTAAGCAGCTTTAAATCACTGATATTGTTAACGGACACATTAATAAGATTTCCCAAATCTGTTCTGTATTGGTGCCATTGCTTATTATTTACATCTTCATTGATTAAATCAGCATAATAGCTATACAAAACATCATAAATGGAATCAGTTATTTTAGCTTTTTTAAATAATGATTCATATTTTTCCAAGGAAATGGATGTGCTTAAATCGTTTTTGTCATAATAGACCAAATATTTGTTTTCTTCCAAAAACTTTTCAGCTTCAGATGTTAAAACAAAAGTGCTGTTTTCAAATTCATTATTAATCTCATCATCTGATAAATTTTTACTTATTCTTTCAATCAGTTCATCTTTTTTACCTGAAACTTTCAAATCATACTTTTTTAAAACCTTTTTAATATCTGAAATAGTATAATTGGAAATACTGTAAACAGGATCACCTAATGTGAAATAATTATCTTTAACAGCCTGTTTTTTTAATTTAAACCCGTCAATATTATTAAATACTGGAAACTCAACTTTCCCAGGATTTTCATTGACATATCTTAAAAAACAAACATAAGCATATTTAAAATTAAGGGGATATTTCTCATATAATTTGGCACAATATATCTCATTTAAGTTCAAATCATCATCTTTCGGTGCTTTAATAGCTATTGATTGCATATTTTTAGCACCACATTTATAGCAAAATTTATCTGTTAAAAAAAGGCTGCTTTGACAATTCGGACAAAAAGTTATATTGTCTTTCAGATTTAAAAGGAAAATAAGTTCTTTTTTAGCTATTAATTCTTTAGAGGGTACAACATATTTTGTAATTTCTGGAGCTAACTGTTTTAAAAGATAATTTAATCTAATTGGAATAGCTTCCAAACAACATTCACCAGTAGTTATTTCATGTTTAATCTGATTAATAACAATATTAGCTTCTTTAACTGTTAAATTTAAGGAATTTAAATTATCCATAAATTCCTGGGAAAAATAATCTCCGCCAGTAAGCTCTCTTAATTTATTTTCTTCAGGTGTGTACTCAGAAGTCATTAAAATCAATTAGGTTATTAAATATTTAGAAAAGATATCCTTTGTATACAAGAAATATGAAAACAGCTATTAATATTCCAAGGTTAATATAAGTACTTGTGTCTTTAATCTTCTTTTTTACTAAAATAGCACAATATAAGATAATAGTTATAATATAAATTATTCCAATAATTAACTTAAACATATTTTCTCCTTAAAATGATTTTAGTATTTGAAAATATTTAAGTGTATTTACCTTCTTCTATATGTGGCAGCTATAAAACAGCCAGCTATCGGAGGTATAAAACACATCAATAAATAATATATATTTTGCATTGTGATAATAAATAAAATACCTGGAATTATAGCAACTAAAATACTATTAAGAAATGCATTGTCTGATTTAAATTCAAAAAGAAACCCCGCTGCAAATAAACAAAGAACTAATACAAGCCTACTTGCGAAAAGTATTGCAATTAAAAGGAAGATAAATCCTAAAATAATGGGATAAAGATTAGTTTTATTAAAACTTAACAAATCATCATTATCAGATTTACCATTTATTTTTGCACCGCATTTTTGGCAAAATTTATCTTTTATACTAGTTTCAAAACCGCACTCTGGACAGTAATGTTTATTTTCTTTTGAAGTATGATTAAGTTTAAGTCCGCATTCAGAACAAAAATCATCTCCACTAACTTCATTTCCACACTTTGGACATCTTATCATATTTTGCCTCATGGGTTTAAGCTAAAAATTCACATGAACTTATTGAAAAACATTATATCTTCAACACTTTCACCATTTGTTATTTTTTTAATTGATTTATATGAATCATAAATTGAATATATATGCAAAGTTAAACATGCTAAAATACCTAATAATAATACAATCACAGCTAACATATACCATAGATATCCCAATAGTAGTGTAAATATAGCTACTAATACTACAAGAACTATTTGAGATATTAAAAAGGATATGCCTCTTTTAAATAATCCTAAATAAATATGTCCCGCACCGGTAGTGTATATAGATATTAAAAATGCAGTTCCAGGATTAAAAGTAGCAACAAGATTATTGCCTACCTGATTATTTGCCTTTAATTCATGAGTTCCGCAATTAGAACAAAATGTAGCATTAACATTCATTTCACTTCCACAGTTAGCACAGAATTTTTTTTCTTGAAAATCATTGCTTTTTATTTTTTCATTTTTTTGAGAATGAAGTTTGGATCCGCAATTATTACAAAAAGCAGCATCCCCAACTTCTTTCCCACAAGAAGGACATTTAACCATTTATTCACCATTAACCATTTTTTATTAAAATTTTAGTACAATAATATTTGATTTATTTAATGTTTCATCATTAGTTAAAATATACATGAATTTCTATAATTGATAGAAATCCATAATTCAGTATTTTAATTAAAATATATCATCATAGTCGTCATCGTCTATATCATCATAGTCGTCATCATAATCTGATTCATATTCGTCAAATTCTCCATCACCATCAGTATCATAAGCATAGCTATCTAGTTCACCATCTCCATCTGTATCTACACCAACAGCATCTACATAGCCATCTCCATCTGTATCTACACCAACAGCATCTACATAGCCGTCCCCGTCAGTATCCATGTAAACGGTGTCATATTGTCCATCACCATCACTATCTTCAACATAACTTTCTTTGTATCCGTCACCATCACTATCTACATATTCTCCATCTGCCATAATATCACTTATCCTGTTTTTAAACTTTTATCATATTTTTTAATAAAAGAAAAATGATTTAATTTTGTTAAATTTTAAATTTGTATTTTGTTGATCATTACACTTTTTACAAATATTCATTTACGATTTTTTTTAAAGGCCTTCACTGATTTGGAAATTCCTAAAACAGAAATATTATCCAATGTAGCTTGCTTAGTTTTGTTTTTATAGAATGTTTCTTCATCAAAAGTACCATTTTGTTTTTCCTGATTAATTTCACTAACAATTCTATTAACCATATTTTGGTAAAACATTACTGCTTTATCATGTGGCATGTCTTTTGTTGGAGTGTAAATTTGAGATGCAACAATACCAACTGCACTACTAGTAGTAGCCATTGCAATTCTTTCTAACATTAGAATATCTTTAATAAATGGATCATCAATAGAATCATATACTTCAATAAATACAGGTTCTATATTTTCAAGATATTCTCTATTTTGATAAAGTTTATATCTAAAAGACTGAAAGGAAACCGTTTTATCTAAAATTTTATTTGCAGTTTTACTTTTTGCAAATAAACCATTCATTTTACCTGAAATTTTATCATCAATGTCAATTATCTTATCAAATGTATCTTTTTCATCAGCATCAGATGTGTACTGATTGTTTGTATTAACATCAATTTCAGAAGTAGGTATTTCAGCTTCATGTTTAAGTATTTTTAAACCGCAATTGGGGCAAAATTTACTCCCACCAACTTCGTTTCCACAATTAGGGCAAAAATTCATAGTATTATTTTCTTGAGGATCTATTTCTGGCTTAAGTATTTTTGAACCGCAATTGGGGCAAAATTTACTCTCACCAACTTCATTTTTACAATTAGGGCAAAAAACCATATTAATACACCATATAGCAATTATTCTCTTATAATTTCAGCATATCTGAAGTTTATATTGTACCAATCTTTATCTATAAAAGTTTGAACCTTCGGTTGGCCTTTTTTATCATATTTTATTGATATAAGAGGTACTTTTTTTGTTTTAGCTTTGTTAGGTTTAGCTTGAGGCCTTTTCTTTTGTCCAGACATTTTTTTCATTTTTGCATCATGTTGATCTTTGTTAAATGTCATATTATCATCAGAAATCATTGATCCTACATTAGCAGCCATCATAACAGGAACACCAACACCAGTAGCCATGCTTGCGGCAGTTAAACCATACATTCCAAGTTTTTTAAGGTTTTTATTTCTTTTTTTAATACGTTTATACTCTACTTTTTGTTCAGGAGTTAAACTTTCAAAATATTCTCTTTCCTTTTTATCTTTTTCTTTTTCTTTTTCAGCCTGATTATCAATTGCATCAAATAAACCTTGAAGTTGTTCATAATTTTTGATTTTTTCATTTTCCAAAGCCTGGTCTTTTAAATTTTTCATATTGTTAAAAAAACCCATTTAAACACCTTTATTTTAGTTTATAACCACATTTATCACAAAATATAAAACTGTTATCTACTACTGAACCACATTTAGGACATTTATTCTCATTTGTTTTTGGAACATTATTATTAATTGCAGAAGTAGCAGTATTTTTTTTATGGTTTTCTGAAATTTCATCAATAGCTTCTTTTGATTTTTCTTTAACATTATTGAATAAATCTTTTGCATCAGCAACATGATCGTTGTCATGTTCTCTTGGAGGTAATTCTACCCTATTGGATTTTAGTTTAGAATTGTTATTTATTGGTTGATTATTTCCAATTTGTTTAGTTTTATTTTGAATTTCTTCTTTTTGTTTTTCTTGAAGTTCTAATTCATCAGTTAATTCTTTAATAACTTCACCATAATCTTTATGTAAATTTTGTTGTATTTTAAGTTGTTCTTCAAGCTCTTTTTTTAATTTATTAACAACATTTTTATGTTGGTCAATATTTTTTTTCATATCTTTTAAAAGATTTTTATGCTTTTGCAAATCCTCTTTTAAAATTTTATTTTGTCTAGATAATGCATCATTTAATGAATTTTGCTGATTAAATTTTGCATCATAATGATTTAATAATCCATCTTGTTTATCAATGATTTTTTCCAATCTTAAACAATATTCTTCATCATCAGCCATAATAAACACTTGCCTATTTAAAACTTCCTGTTTAAGACTATTGAATTCTACTTCAACAATTGTACTTTCATCATATAATTGCTGATACTGTCTTAAAAGTTCTGCTTTACTTGGTTTCAGTATTTTGATTTTCAACAACAGTTTGCACTTTTCCTCTTAACATCTCAAATAATTTAACCTAATTCAAAACTAGGAAGCCTAATTTTTTATTAAAATAGATATATTATATTTTAATTTTGTAAGATATCATATATTAATATTGTTATTAAAAATGGGGATTAATTAATATTTTATAAACAAAAAAGAAATTTATTCAGTCATGGATTTAAAATATCCTGAAAATAATTATATGCTGCATTTCTGAAATTGCACTAAAAACCTAACTTAATGTATTAGAAGACAAAAAAGGAAGAATATATGAAATAACTAAACTTGGATTGGAAGTTTTAAACCAAATAAAAAAATTATAATCTATGTTTTAAATCATTAATTTTAGTTAAAACTTCTTCATCATGAGTTAAGTTATATAAAACACCATAAAAATACAAGGACTGATTTAAAAGATTTTTCTTTTCAAAATCCAAAGCTAAAAACATTGATATTTCCAAAATATCATCATTAATATTTGCCGGAATATTTTCATCATTTAAAACTTTTTTAATGTCTGTTTCATCAATATGCAGATAGCTGTTTATTAATTGCAGTTCTATTTGTGCCTTCGGATGATTTTCATAGTTTAAACTTTGTTCATATAATGCCTTTGATATATTACACTTCTTATTTTCATAGTAGCAGTATCCCAAATCCCTATACGCTTTAGCTATTTCTCTTGGATCATAGCTGAACTTTAAAATTTCAACTGCTGTTTTCTTCAAATTATTCAAATCATAATTTCCATCATATAATGCAGATAATGTAGATAAAATCTCACCAGAAACAGGATTATAGGATAGAGCTTTTTTAAGTGCACTTTCAGCCCTGTCAAATTCAGATAAATTCATAAGCACAACACCATACAGGTAAAAGACTCTCGGATATTCATCACCAAATGGAATTACTTTCATTTCTTTTGGTGTTTTAAAATATTTCCGGAACAACTCATCTTCCAAAGGATTGTTAAAGTAGAAATAGTCAAACTGAGAATCTTCCATAAATTTAAATGGTAAAATCTCCATGTAATCTTCAAGCTCTTTTAGGGCTGTTTCAAAATCCCCATAATTCAGATAACTGTAAACTGATTTTATGAATTCATCAACAGGTATATCCTGAATAACAGCTTTTTTATACTCTTTTTGTTCTTCATCACTCATCAAATCCCAAAGCAGTCTGCCAAGTTCCAAATGGATTTCCTTTAGGTTATGCATCTTAAATTGCTTAATCAAATAAGCTTTATCTTTATCTGCATTTCCAGTTAAATTGGATTTAATTTCAGCTATTATATCATCATAAGTCATGTTTTATCATTTTTTAATTGGATTTTTTGTCATTAAAATCAGCTAGTTTTTTTCTATTAATTTTGATTCATTTTCTGCAGACATTCTACTTTCCTTCTGGAAATTGTCTTTCATGTTCAGCTATTTGCTTAAGTTCGTCTTCTTTGATTTGTCTTTCATGTTCAGCTATTTGCTTTTGATAATATTCTTCTTCCCCATAATCATCCATTTCTGATTTAAAATCTGATCCATAAATTTCTGATTCCATTTCAAAAGTTAAATTATCTTCAAAGTCATATTCTTCCATAAATGAACGTTCATCATAATCAGAATTGCTGGACTCATCCATATAATAGCCATGTTCAAAACAGCTCATAGGACCTTCAATAGAATCTTCTTTTCTGAACTGTTCTTGTTGATACTCTTTATATTCTAAATCAGAATCAATACAATCTGAATAATCATCCCATTTATCATATTCCTGTTCTAAATCAAAAGGTTCTTCAATTTTATCCATATATTGTTCTTCTATTAGATAATCATCATAGGAATCATATTCACAATAGCTATCCCTCACTTGATTCATAAAATTTTCATGATCTTGTATTTCCAAATCAATAAGGTTAGCCATTTCCATCTGTTCCACATCTTCATCAGATATTTCATGATTTTCAGGCGCCTGTGTAGCTACAAATTTTTTAAATTGTATTTCAGAATCAAGAGACTCATCATAAATTATTTTTTTAGACATTATTTTATCCACCATATGTTAAAAACATGTGAGAAACTTGAGAGATGATAATTAAAGTTATAACGGTCAATAAAAACCATTTCATCCATTCTCCAAGTTTATTTAATTCATCAGTAAAGTACCTGCTTTTATTATTGAATTTTTTCATTTTATTAAACATTCCTTTTATAATATCAAGTTTTTTATTTAGAAATTTATAAAAAATTCATGTTTCTTTTGATTTAAAAATAGTTTTTTTCCTGATAGTTATTAATTTATAAAATATAGTATATAAACTTGTGTATATAATGATTTAAAAAAAGTTAAAAAATAGTAATAATTTTATAAAAATTTAATATAGTATAAATATGTGATGCACATGACTCCAACAGCTATGATGATAATGCATGCTCCGTGTTTATGGACGTTTTCATTTTTCTGAGTTAATAAGTAAATGCCTGCAACAACAGCTGCTAAAGGAACTAAAAAAGAAAAGATATATCCTATTACAGTAGCAATACTATGGCTGTCATTTGCAGCTTCATCTAAATATCTGTCGCATTTTGGGCATCTGGTGGCTCCCTTGGGAATTGCTGAACCGCAATGCTTGCAGTATTCATTGTTTAAATTTATGTGGTCAGCAGGAAGTTTGGCTCCGCATTTTTGGCAAAACTTCATATTGTTTTTTATTTCGCTGCCGCATTTTGGACAATATTTCATAGTTTATTCATCTGATTTTATTTCCGCATTCAGGACAGAATTTGGAATCTTCGCTTACTTTAGTTCCGCAATTAGAACATCTTTTAAGGTTATCTTCTTTTTTAGAGTTATCTTCTTTAACTTCTTTTTTTAGGGAAATGTCTTTTTTAGAGTTATCTTCTTTAACTTCTTCTTTTTTAGAGTCATCTTCTAATTTATGACCGCATTCCTGACAGAATGCACCTTCCTCATCTAATTTTGCACCGCATTCAGGACAATGTATAAAACTGAACTTATGGCCGCATTCAGGACAGAATATATTTTCGGCATTGACTTCAACACCGCATTCAGGACAGATAACTGTAGGCAATTTTCCCAAATTCAGGTTAATTGACCCTAAAGGATTAATTTCCAGATAAGTGTCACGGATGTAGTTAACAACAACAGCTGCAATAATACAGATTCCTATAAACTGATAAGTCAGCAGTGAAGAATTCATAGCTATTTTCAATGCACTTGTAAATATTAAATGTATGCTTACATATGAACCAAAGAATGCAAAAACAGCATTTGTTATGATTAAATCCAGTTCATTTTCAAAAATGTCCAATTTTATAAACAGGAAACCGTAGAGTGCTCCTAAAATTATAAAACCAGCATACATTTCAATTCCGTTTATTGAATACATTACAGAATATAAAATGCCCGTTATAATAAATCCTATAATTAATGCTATAACTCCATTTTTAACAATATTTCCTATATATTCATCTTGATTCAATAAAACACCTCATTTATAATTTTTAATTAAACTAGTATTTAAAATATGTATAAAACAGAAATACTTTTCAGACACTCTTAGGAAAGCTATTTTTAAATGTTAATAAAAAATATATATTATGGATTTTTGTAGTGAATGCGGATCAATGATACTAAATGGCAGCAAATGCCCGATGTGCGGCTGTATAAAAACTGCTGAAACTAAGGAAGTTAAAAAAACACCACAGCCAGAAAAGAAAATAAAAACAAATAAAAAGCCAGTTATTGAAACATTCACTAAAGATATTAAAACAGAACCTGAAAAAATAGCCAGCAAAAACGGCAAGTACTTGAAAAAAGACTACAAAAGTATTGATGATTTAGATGATAAAACCAGACAGGAACTGCTGGCTAATGATGAGTTTTTTAAAACAGTAAACAGCAAACCTTTAGACACACAGCAAAAAATAGCCTGTGTTTTAGATTCCAAAAATGTTCAAATCATTGCAGGAGCAGGAACAGGAAAAACATTTACTTTAATTGCAAAAATAAAATATCTGATAGCTAAAAAGCATGTCAGACCTGAAGATATTTTGTGTCTGTCATTTTCAAATACTTCTGTCAGGGATTTAAAAGGAAAGCTTCCGGAAAATGTTGAGGTAAGGACATTTCACAGTCTGGGAAGATCAGTCATTAAGCAGCACCATAAAGTGTCAGTTATTGAAAACAATGAAATATTGGCTATAATAAATGATTATCTGGCCAATGCAAATACTGATACATTAAAAGATATTCTTGAATTTTGCGATTCATATTTTTTAAACATTGAAAGCTACATCATTAGAAGAAATGACAGAAAAGAGTTATTGAATGAATTGAAAGAAGCATTTACAAAAGTGGCATTTAAACCCCTGCTTGCAGATTTTATAAATTTATTTAAGGGCAACAATTTTACAAAAGATTATTTCAGCTATTTCAGAAGCAGTAACGATGACAAGGACCATGACATCTTCCTAAAAATCGCTGAAGATTTCTACAGTTACTATCAGGAATACTTGGATATGCACCAGCAGATTGATTTTAATGACATGATAAATGAATCAAGCAAGCTGATTAAAAAATACGGGCTGAAAAAACATTACAGATACATACTGGTTGATGAATATCAGGATACCACATATACCAATTATAATCTGATTAAAAGCCTGCAGGATAAAACAGATGCACATCTGACAGTTGTAGGTGATGACTGGCAGTCAATATACGGATTTAGAGGAACAAACATTGAATTTTTCTCACATTTTGAAGAGTATTTTGAAAATCCTCAAAGAATATTCATTGAAAAAACATACAGGAACCCTCAGGAGCTGATTGACATAGCAGGCAGTTTCATTATGAAAAACCCTAAACAAATTAGGAAATCTCTTAAGTCTCCTAAAAATCTGAAAAAACCTGTTAAAATAATTTATCCTCAAAAAAATCCTATAGAAAAAAGAGAAATGATTTATAATCTTATAAAAGATCTCTCTGAAAAATCCGAAGATGTATTAATCTTAGGCAGAACAAACAACAACATCAACCAGTTTATAAAACACAGAAATCTGGTTAAAAAAGGCAATCTGAAAAAAGATAAATTCTTACGAATTTTAGACAAAACAGACAAATCAATGAATAATGTTTACTACAGAACCCTGCATTCATCTAAAGGTCTGGAAGCAGATAATGTGATTATAATCAATATGGTTGATGACTATTTAGGTTTTCCATCAAAATTAAAAACCCACAGTGTTTTGAATTATGTAAATACCAGAAATTATGATTACAAATATTCGGAAGAACGCAGATTATTCTATGTAGGTTTAACCCGCTCTAAAAATAATGTTTACTTAATAAGTGATAAAAATAACCCTTCAGAATTCATTGAAGAGCTGATGGATGACAGCTTGGAAAATTTAGAAATAATTGAGTATAACTGATTCTGTTTTAAAAACAACGAAAGGTATTGAAAAGCCACATAACAAACCTGTAACAAATCTTAAAGTATTATTGCTTGTTCTTAAACCGTAATACTGTGTAGTTCCGTCAATAATTAATGGAATAAATCCTAAAACAAAAATTAAATTAGGTTGGATTAAACTAGCTAAAACAAACCCTGCAGCCGCACCTATAACAATTCCTGTACATCTGCTGCAAACCGGAAACTGCTTTTCTTTGTAGAAAAATGACCTTTCAGGTTTCTGATGGCATAAATATTTGCAGATATTCATTATGCGGTCATAAATCAAAATATCAATCCTATAATATACAATATAATTACAATAACTACAATTAAACCACAGCATCCCCAGCAGTCACTGTCACTTGAGCTGCTGCTGTTTGTTTTGGATGCTGATGATGCATATGTTGAAGATGAATTTGGATTTGATCCGCAGTAGGGACAAATTCTTAAATTGCTGTCTATCATATTATTGCAGCTGCGGCACCGTGTTTTTGGAATATCTTCTGAAATTACAGTAGCTTTTTTAACTTCTGAATCAACCAATTTAAAACCGCATTTTCTGCAAAATTTTTCATTATCTGATAATACTTCAGCTCCACAGTTAGGACAATTCATTTTAAAAACCTCATTGTATTTAAATTATGTTTATCTTAGGTAATAAACTTTAAGGATTACAAACCTGACATGGAATCCTTCCATCTGCTACAGCAGCATCTCTGGAATTATAAGTAATCTTGTTTTTAGGATTTATCTTTTGAGCCCATTCACACTCAGGCAAATGAAACTTGTCAGACTTTTGAGAACAGACATAAGTAACATTGGCACTTGCAGGAGCAGGATTTACATCTTCAGCAACATCATCACTCTCAGCAGTATTATTTACAGCAGCAGGTGAATCATCACTTCCACCACCTAAAAGCAGACCTGCACCTAATGCAGCAATAGCTACAATAGCTATTATACCAATAATCAAAATAGGATTGAAACCACCTTTCTTATCACTGACTATTTTAGGACTTTTTGGAACATCTTCATTACTTTTTAAGGGAGTTCTGCATTTGGGGCAGAACTTTGCCTTATCTGAAACTTCACTATTACATTCACGACATTGAACCATTAGCTAACCTCACCTAAATTTTACAAAAACAGGTAAATATTGTTAATTAATGATTAATTTATATAAAGATAATAATAAAGTTGTTTAATTGATTTTAGAAAAAATAATTATGGGATGAATAATCCGCAGTGAGGGCAAATCATATCATCTTCATCTACATGGTGTCCGCAAAAAGGACAGTGTTTGTGTTCTTTTTTATTATGATCTTCAGACATTTAAATACACCTGCAATAGTAAATATGTTTTTTTAGCTATTAAGAATTTTTCTCGTTAGTTACAGATTATTTTAACATTTCATCTTAAATTACCTTTTAAAATATTATTTCTCAATTTTAATGCAATGACATTACTCGGATTTAACTTTAAAGCTTTATTGACACATTCTATGCCTTCACCATATTTATGTGCCCTCAGTAAAATCATAGCTTTTGTTGCATAAATGGAATCATCATCGGGACTGATTTTCAAACCTTCATCAATAACAGCCAATGCTTCTTCAAAGTTGTTTAAAATCATTAAAATCTTTGTTTTAAGTGAGTAAACGTTTGAATCAAAAACATTGGCTGAAGTGATTTTCAGATAATCATCACATACTCCTAAAGCTTTTTTATAATTTTTAAGTGCAAAATAAGCTTCTGCCTTAAAATATATTGCATTTTTATCTTTGGGATTTAATTCCAGTCCTTTATCAAATGAGTTAATTGCTTCTATAAACTGACCGTATCTGTTAATTAATAAAAAACCTCTTTTTGTCCATGTTTTTGACTGTTTCGGATTAATCTGCAAAGACAAATCAAAGCAGTGCAGAGCTTCCCTATTTTTATTTAACCTTCTAAAGATTTCCCCTTTAGTTGCCCAGGATTCATAATTTGATGAATCAATGTCCAATGACTTGGAGATATATATCAAAGCTTCATCTAACCTGTTCAAATCCATTAAAGCCAGTGCTTTAAGACCTAAAACAATGCTGTTTTTTGAATCAGCTTCCAGATGTTTATTAAAACATTCAAGTGCATTATCATATTCCTTCTGATTGACAAATGAAATTCCTTTTTCAATATATTCAGTGCCCAATCCAAACACCTCACATATTTTAGCTGATTATTAATTTAAATAAAGTAATTAATACATTTTTATAAAAAAGTTTTCGTGATTATGAAGTATTTATTTCATTTAAAACTATTTATTTATGCTTTAATTATTGTTTTAATAAAAAACTGATGGTTATATAAATATTAAAGACAAATGGATTAGTATGAAAAAAAATAAGATATATCACGGATACCATCATGAGGATTTAACACTGAAATTTCTAAAAGAAAACACCACAAAGTATATTGCAAAAATTACAGGTGCAGAGTTTTGTGATGAAATAAATGTTGAGCTAATAAACCTGAAACCAAAAGTTCTCAGAATAGATTACGGCATAAAGAAAAAGGATAAAATAATTCTTTATGAATTTTTATCTACTAAATCCAATATTGCAAACATTTTAAGAAGAATCTTTCTATATGTAGCCAGAATCGGATATGATTATCAGTTAAAGGTAAAAATAAATCTTGTAGTGACTCCTGAAATCGATAAAAATCAGGTAGTTCTTGAATACTCCCCTGGGCAGTTTTTTAGACCTGAAGTAATATCATTTAAAGACTATGACGGAGACAAATTATTAAGTAATATAACTTATAAAGTTAAAAATAACATAAAACTAACCTGCAATGAGTTTCTTGCATTAGGGATATTGCCGTTAATGAAAACCAAACACGAAGCCGGAGTGCAAGTAGTAAAAACTCTGGAACTTGCTAGAAAAATAACTGATATTGATGATGAATTAAAAGATTCTGTACTTGGCATACTGATAGTACTTGCAGATAAATTCATTGAAAATCAGGATTTGAAAAATAAAGTAATAGATGTGATAAAAATGGAAATAACAATACTTCACGACTATGTAACATCACATGAAAAAGAATGGTTAGAACAAGGAAAAATAGAAGGAAAAATAGAAGGGAAACTAGAGGGAAAAGAAGAAGAAAAACTAAATAGCAAAAAACATGCACAAAGAAAACTATTCAGTTAAGGAAATTGCCAAAATAACAAAACTAGACTGCAAAACAATAGAAAAACTAAAATAGAGGAAAATAAAACCTCTATTTTAATAAACCTATTTTATAACCATATAAAACCAAACCTTTTTAACCCCAGTCTTCGTGTCTCCAGTCATAAGATTTTAAATGAACATCTTTCGGATATAATAAATCAATACTTTCATATTCATTTCCATCAACTGCTATATTGGCTGACTTTTCAGATATTTTTTCTTTAATATTATATTCACGGTCATTATCCAAATAAGTAAAATAACTGCAGGAACATTTTAATGCATTATTTTCATCTGGAAATAACACCGAACCGCATTTCGGACAAAATTCCATAATTCAGCCCCCATTCAGATAAATATTTACAGCATTTTTAACCTGCTTATTTTTCTTTTTATCAAAGCCGTCAGCTTCATAAAAAGTGACATTCTGGCCTTTTTTTGCTAATGTGATGTTATGTTTAAACTCATTCATGCTGAAATACAGATTGTCAGGATATTCATTGCATCTGATAAAGCCCGCTTTTTTATTGGGCAGTACTGAAACAATAACTCCTTTTTTTAATTCCTGATTTTTATAGAGATATTCTTCCCACAGATGATGCAGATGCTTTTCAATAGTAAAATAATCCTCATTGTCCAAATCAAAACCTGCCTTTTCAATTTTATATTCCAGATTTTCATCAATATTCCAGTTATGTCTCTTTCTGATTGTATAAACCAGGTATGCATGAATATCTGCTTCCTTCTGTTTATTTTTCTTATTTAAAATATCTTCAATCAGTGAATATAAATTGACTTTTTTATCAGTGTCGCCTTTGGCAAGTGCTGCAGATGAGGCATACTTTAAGGCATTGTCCCAATCATTTTTAAAGAAATAATTTTCAGCCATCAGATTATCTATAAACCAGTCATTTTTAAACTGTTTAATGTCATTCAGATAGTCTACAGACTGGTCATATTCACCTAACTGATTAAATGATTTAGCTATTCTCCATTTAAACCAGACATCATTATCATATGTAAATTTGCTTAAATTAAGCAGTGCTTCAGTTGACAGGCTTATGCATTCATCATACTGGCCGGTATCCAGCAGTGCTTTTGTTGTTAATTTATACCATGTTTCTTTTTTAGATGAATAATTTCCTGAAATATCTCCATTTAATAATTCAGGATTAAGTTTAGATGACCATTCCAAAACAGCTTCAGGGTCTTCAATGGTTTTCATTATTTTAAGCACTGCTAATGTATACGGACACATTGCATCTTTTCTGGAGTGATTTGACTGTTTAACTAATTGGGTAATCAGTTTGCCTGCATCTAAAAGTTTATTCTGATTAACTGGATTTTGAACATAACATCTGTATAATGTTAATGCATAAAATTTTTTATCCCATCTGCTGAAATCTTTCTGATGATTATCATAGAGTTTAGAGTAAATTTCATCAGCTGCTTTAAAGTCTTTTTTCTGATATGCTTTTTTTGCATTGTTTAATTCTTTTATAACCATAATTAACAACCTATTATACTTAAACCTGAAAGAGATTTCTCCTCTTTTTGTCTGAATCCTTCATTTTCGATTTTTTCTTTAATTTCATCTTCTGTGTAGAGTTTAGCTTCAACATTTTTATCACTTATCAGATTGTTTTTAATCCAGAACTCATAATCTTCTCTGGTTATGTCTTCATTCATGATTTTAAGAATCTGTTTTGGGGTTTTTCCCTTGTTTAAGAAATTCTGGAAAATTTCACATCCCACTTCAACATAAAGTTCATGATAGATGTCTGCAAAGTCTTTAAATTTCTCATTGCCTTTTTTGCCTTCAAGATACCATCTGTAAATTTCATCAATTCTGATTCTGGCTTTTTTAGCTGCCTGTCTTGTAGTTCTGTTTTTTGCAATTTCACCAATAACACTGTTCATCTGTTTATCAAGGATTCTGCTTTCAATTTCTTTTAAATTGTCTTTAAGTTCTTCATCTGTTAAGTTAGAATTTTTTAAAGCTTTACTGACAGTTTTTCCCCTGATAATCTGTGTGATATAACAGCTTATTTTAAAATTCAGGTAGTCATTGTAAAATTTAGTGAAGCGCTCATCTCCGTTTTTGCCTGAATTATATGCACTGTCCAGTTCTGATTTTTCAATTCCTGAAGTTTTAAGTGCTTTTTTCAAGTTTTTATTTTTAATTTCCTTTAAAAAAACTTCCAGGTGTTTTGAAAGATAAACTGATTCATATTCTTCATATACCTCCCTGCAGATCTTATCGTTTTGTGATCCCAAATCCAGAATTTTATTTAATTCATGCAGTGTTATATCTGAGCTTTCAGCTATTTTGTCTTTGGATTTTCCATCTTTAATTGCATCAACTATTAATTTAGCGGTAATTTTCTTGTTGTTTTCTTTGAAATCTATAAATAAGCCGCTTTCATTCCAGTTGCACCATCTTTTAACTTCATTTAAGTCAGTGTTTATTTTTTTGCAGGCTTCAGTTTTTGTTTTACCGTCACTTCTCAGCTTCAGATACCTGTCCATCAGTACACGGGTTACATTGATGTAAAAGTTCAGACAGAATTCATCATCATCCTTTTTAAGCAGACACTGCTTTTTGCCTGCGGCATACCATCGGTTATAGTCGTTTTCAGATATGCCTGCTCTTTTAAGAGCCTTATCAAAACTCATTGTTTTTAGAGATTTTATAAGATTGTCTACACGGTTTTCATAGTATTCTGTTTTATATTCGTTTTCAAAATCCTTATCTTTAAGCAGTTCTTCAAAATCGGTGATTTCAGCTATTTCAAGTGCTTCTTCTTTTGATTTGCCTTCCTTCAGGTTGTTTAAAAAGATGTTCATTCTGATTTCATTAAGACTATTTTTAAAGAGTGATGATTCCATATCAAATGAATCCGTCCAGAAGCTGATAATTTCATCATTTATCTGCAGTTCAGCTTTAATATCATCATTCAGGTACTGTTTTCTTTTTAAGGTTAAGTACTGCTCCATCAGAAGCTTATTATATGTTATGAATTCTGAGTTGTGCTCTCCTTTTATGAAACTGTCTTTGTTTTTGTCATACCAGTTGTTTATCTGGGATTTATTTATCTGTGTATTTTCAAGAATTTCATCAATAGGGATTTTCATTGCAATCTGGTTTAGGAAATCCCCGAATATCTGATTTTCAACAATTTTATAAAACTCCACAAAGGGGCGGATGCCTTTTTGACCGCATTTATAATATTTTGACTGTTTAATCTGTTTTGATGTGTATTTGCCATTCAGAAATTCAGTTAAAGTCTTTTCCATATCATAGCACTCATATGTAAATTCAATAAGCTTTTCATATTCTGCTTCATTTAGACTGTAGTGTCTGTTTGTTTTTTTAAGAAGCTTTTTTGTTGTAAGCTCAATAAGCAGCTGACTGGTATACATGCTGGAATGGATCTGGTTAACTTCTTCTTTAGTAAAATGGCTGATGTTTAAATTGTTTTTCAGATTGATGATTTCATTTTGATATTCAAGTTCATTGTTGCAGCTTATGCAAAAATTGGAGTTTTTGGAATCATTAGCTCTGCCGCATATTATACAACGGCTGAAATTTCTGTTATCTGATGGTTCTGGTGTGGATTTTATTGTTTTTGAGTTAAGATTGTAAATCGGTGTGTATTCGGGTTTTCCCGGATAATAGTAATTTTCATTGCACAGCTGGAAGTATTTCCATGCAATGTCAAAAAGGCTTCTGTGGAGCTGGAAGGGTATTTTATTGTCGGATTTCAGAAAATCTTCAATTGACTTGTGGGTGATTGCATTTCTCATCTGATATGCTTCAAGCAACATACATTTAAACTTATAATCAATAATTTTTAATTCATATAATTTATCGACTCTTTTAGAAAATCCAACATATGGATCATCAATTGCATTATTGTTTCTTTGGAGTATATCATTTACCACCTTTTCCAAAAAAGGAGTAACATATGATTCTGTTATTTTTGGATTTTTTACGGCTTCCCTTTCAAATTCACTAAGAAGAGTGTACATATCACTGTCAAAATCTTTTAAAAATTCAAAATTCTTCATAATTTTCACCTAGTTTGTATATCTTTTAATCAAGATAAACACAAGTAAATATTATTCTGTTGGAGTTGATATATAAATGTTGCTATAATGTATACAAAAAGTTAGTTAAAAAAATGGGACGGTTAATTAGGAAATTCTCTAAAGCTTAAAAATATTACTTCCAGATACCGCTGCTGTCCAAAAGGGAATATATTTTTTCTTTAATAATATCATCATCTCTGGCATCTTTAAAATCATAAAATTCAGTATAGCCTGCACCATGGCCACATGCAGGAGCTTCTGTTGTATAATATCCGTATTCCACATTCAAATCCTTGTCAAGATAAATTCCATATCCTCCAACCATGAATTTATATTTGTCATAGTAATCATCTTTTAAATCATCTATGGATTCATTGGCATCAAACATGAAATAAGGTTCATCACAGTATTCATCATCATATCCGTAAAATCCGATTTCTAAAAATATTTTATCATGACTGTTTAGGGCCTCTTTAATGGAATCCAAATCCCTGTTAACTGCTTCAACAGGAACATCATTACTGAATGCGACAAATTCATACAAGTCTGAATCATTTATCTTTTCGGCAAGTATTTCAAAATCAATTTCTCTTTTCATAGTATCACCTAACCAGAAACAAAAAAGCTGTAGATATATGCAATTATGAAAAAAACTGCAATCAGAATACAGCAGGTAGAAGTATTATCCTGTTTTTTGCGTTTTGTTGTTTTAGAAGAGCTGTGTGAAACCCCCGTGGCAGGATGATAATTAAAATTGGGATGGCCGCAGTAAGGACAATACTTATCCTTGCTGAAATCCAGAGTTCTTCCACACCTTTCACAACAGTTTGACATAAACGCTTTTTGAATCGAATTCATTTTAAAAACTCCTTATTGCATAGCTTTACCTAAAATACATAAAATCAGAAAAACAACAAACATCAGCATGCAGCATCTGTTCCATTCCTTATCTTCCTGTTCTTTGGATTTGGGAGGTTTGACATTCCTTAATGGAGGCATATAATTGTCATTGGGACATCCGCAAACAGGACAGTATCTGTCTCTGCCGTCATTTAAATATGCACCACATGCCCAGCAGCAGTTACCTTCTATTCTATCTCTCTGATCTCTGTTCATTTTATGACCTTTTCATACTTAAAATAGGATTTAAATGCTCTGAAACATCGAAATTAACATTTAAATAAGTAAGATATGTTTCACTTTTCCATCTGGTATATACAACTTTAAATTTTGATAATTGCTCATCATATATTCTGCGTCTCTTAGCACTTTTTTTCCAAACTATATCGCCCTGCTGGTCAAATAATTTCTTTAATTTCATTCTAATTTCATTCACCTGTTTGTATGACTTAATATTCTGCAAATTAAAGTTGGGATTATAAACAGCACTTGTAAAATTGTTTAATAAATAATTGATTTCCTGTTCTCTGTTGTAATAAGCAGTTCCCTGTTTTCTTAATCGTTTTTTAGGATTAATATTGCCGGGTTTTCTTCGCTTTCCCATAAAAACACCTGTTATCTAATTTTTAATATATATCGTCTCTTTTTTATCTGAATAATAGTTTAGTACTCTGTTAAGAAGGTTCAGTCAGTCTTGTTAAGATTTGTATATATGCAGAATTTTTAGCTAAAACCTTATTACCAATTTTAAGAGCCTTTTTTAAGTTTATCTTCAGTTAACAGCATAACTGCTTTTACTAACTTTCTTCAGCCATATATTATGATGTGTTTAAAATAGTATATAATTGTTTTTATTAGGATTATAAAAGAATGGGAAATTTAGTTTCTTCAATGAATTTTTCCATATCATTATGCAGCAAATTAGCTGCTTTTAAAACAATCACACTAAATTCATCATACTCCTTTTTAGAACAGGAATCAAATCCATGAGCTAAAATAGAATTATTCCTAAATTTAAGAATATTGCGAATTTGATTTTTATTTTCTAAGTAAAAATCACCTAAATCATCGTTTAATTGTGCAAGTAACTCATAATCTGCAGTCAAACCAAACTTAATTTCATCAGAAATATTTATTTCACTTAAATAATCTTCATCAACATTATTTTGACGTAAAACATCAATATCAACATTGGAACTATCAATGCCATACTCTTTAGAAAGTCTAATCTGAGCAATTAATTCTAATGAACGATACAATCTAGCCACAGCATCATCAAATTTATTTTCATCTTCCCTACGTCTTGCATTATTTAAAATAGATGCCAACATATAATATTTCTTTAAATTATGTTCAGTAGGACCATTACTTGAATTTTGATTAAAAGTATTCATTATATTTAATGCTTTAATATTTAACTGAAATTGTTTTGTTAAATCTGGCCAAGCCTTTTGAAATTCCTTAATATCAAATACTTCAAGTGCTTTTTCATGATTAACGCTATCAAAATAATAATATGCATCAAATAATTTAGAAAATACTTCTTTATCCTCATTAGTATCAATAATTTCATCAACAAGTACTTTTCCAGCTTCAAAACGATTATTATTAAATAAATCTTTAATTTTATTTATCATTAATTCATCATAAACCTGATAAAGATTTTGTGGAACACATTCCTCAGTACCTTTAACAACAATACCCTTTTCTCTTTTTCCAGAAACAAAAAATAATTCTTTTCTAAATATCATTGAAGCAAAAGCAGCAGCCATAGTCATTGTTTTAGTACCTGAAGTATAATCAATTAATATTCTGTAATCATCTTCTAATTTAGATATTTTAGATTTAAATTCATTAAAATATTCAGTAAACTTATCAACAGCTTCATTTTCAACAAATTCATAATCATAACATTCATCAAAATCTTCATCAAATTTATTATTAAAAACCTTTTTAAGAGCATCTACAGTAGGTTTTGAATCTTTTGAAACAAAAAAACAAATAAAATCAGGATCTTTTGAATCAATAGAACACATTAATCCATGTGCCAAACTACATCTTTTATCCCCTGTTCCTGTTCCAACTGTCATTAACAAAGCACGTTTTTTTCTTGGCATAAAAATCACTTCTTAAAAATATATTTGTCTTATTAAAACATTAACCTTTTCTAAATTCATATTTGCTAATATTTCATATAATTATATTTTAATTCTAAATCACAATTTATCTTAGAGACATCAATCTCACCAGACATTAATTTAGGAAGTAATGTGTCTCTTAATTTAGTTAAATTATTTATCTCAGTTAAATTATGATTAATTAAATCAAGTAGTTTAGATTCGATTGAATAATACTTATCTAAATGTTCATTAGGAGGTACATAAATCTCTTTAGAAAGCAATACTTTTTTGTCTATGCCTTGACCCATACGTGATCCTGATTTTACAATATCATTAAAGTAATTTGAGATATTTTTAATAAATAAATCAACATATCTAGGTTGAATGCCATTAATTTCAAAAACTGGATATGCTGAGCTAACACCTCCGATTTCATCATACATTATTCCATATTGATATCCTGAATTTGGCATTCCAAATATTAAATCATATTTATGAATAATTTTAAATTTAGTGGTTTTTGCAGTGATTTTTTTCTTATAAATATCTGCCCTAGGTTGAATGCCATCTAATGTAACAGAATACATTGGAATATCTTGGTTAGTTGATTTTTCATTCCGTTCATTAAGAATATCTTTAAATAATATTATATTCCACTCAATAGGAATTTCTCCAAAAAGTGTTTCTTGATATTTTCCATCATAGAACTCAAAGTTTATAAAAAATGATTTGAATAAAATATTGATTTGTTTTTGTAAATTTTTATTTATTTTTTTATTTAATGAAATTTTTTTATCAAAAAAAGATAACACTTTACCAATTTTCTTTTGCGTTTCCAATGGAGGAACATAAATCTCTAAGTTTTCAACAACATCTCTTTGAACTCTTTGACGTCCTGATGAACCAACCATTGATTTAATTGCAGGTTCTTTGAAGTATTCACTATTAGACAAATAATAAATAAAATCTTTATCACTAATACCTTCTTTTTCTCTTAAAACAATAAATTCAGTAGATCCTGCACCTATTTCATTATAATCTAAAATTGATACTTGAGATATTTTACCATTTTCAAGGCATGGTGTGATTCTAGCCATTAATGTATCTCCATTTCTAAATTTTACTCCACCTTTATATTCTGTAAGTTCATAACTAGGAATTTCTTTAGTTTTTGGTTCAATTTTATCCATTGGAACATTTTTTACAACAGTGCCTTTTTTAATAGATTCTTTAGGATTAAATAACATGAAATCTTTTGCTTTAATCCATCCCCAATCATTTTGAGATTTATCTAAACTCAAATTTACCACTCCTTTAACTAAAAAAATTTAGAATTCAAAACCTATTTCCTTTAAGCTTTGACGGATTTTAACTTCAAGATCATTAGATTCTTTAAATAACTCATCTAATTCAGAAGTTAATGCTTTCATCTTTTCTTCAAAAGGTATTCCATCATCTTCTTCAGGTTTAAATCCCACATAACGTCCAGGAGTTAATATGAAATCATGTTTTTTAATTTCTTCTAAATCACTGACTTTACAGAACCCTTTTTCATCTTCTAGAGTTCCTTTTTCAAATTTAGTAAAAGTATCTGCAATTAAATCAATATCTTCATCAGTTAGCTCACGTAATTTTCTTGAAACCATTGTTCCCATTTCACGTGCATCAATAAATAAAGTTTTACCTTTTTGTTTTTTAGCACGATTTAAGAACCATAAACAAACTGGTATTCCAGTAGTATAAAATAATTGAGTAGGCAAAGCAACAATACATTCTACTAAATCATCTTCGACAATAGCTTGTCTTATCTTTCCTTCTCCGGATGTTGTTGATGATAGTGAACCATTTGCTAAAACTAAACCAATTTTACCTTTTGGTGATAAATGATGTATCATATGCTGCATCCATGCATAGTTTGCATTTCCTTTTGGTGGAATTCCATATTTCCATCGTACATCATCTTGTAATTGTTCCTGTCCCCATTTTTTAAGATTAAATGGTGGATTTGCCATTACAAAATCAGCTTTAAGTGTTGGATGTAAATCATTTAAAAATGTGTCTTCCTGGTGTTTCCCCAGGTCTGCTTCAAGACCTCTAATAGCTAAATTCATTTTTGCCATTTTCCAAGTTGTAGGATTGGATTCCTGACCATAAATTGATAAATTATTTATGTTTCCACTATGATTATCAATAAAGTTTTTAGACTGGACAAACATTCCTCCAGATCCGCAGCATGGGTCGTAAACTCTTCCATCATATGGTTTTAGAACTGAAACTAATGTTTTTACAACACATGCCGGTGTGTAAAACTCTCCTGCTTTTTTACCTTCTGTTTCTGCAAACATACTTAAACAATATTCATAAGTACGTCCGAGAATATCTTTTTTATCTCCTTTTTCAGACATTTGCACATTAGTAAAAATATCAATTACAGCACCAAGTTTCTTTTTATCTAATTCTGGTCTTGAGAAGTTTTTAGGCAATATTCCTTTAAGTGACTTGTTATTGTCTTCAATAGCTTTCATTGCATTATCAATTGTTAAACCATTTTCTGCAGTATTAGCTTTTTTAGCAATTTCTGCCCAACGGGCTTCTGGTGGAACAAAAAATACATTTTTATAAGTGTATTCATCAATATCTTCTTCAAATCCCTCTCCTTCATCAACCAGTTCCTGGTATCTTTCTTCAAATTTATCAGATAAATATTTTAGAAAAATTAAACCTAATACTACATGTTTATATTCTGCTGCATCCATTGAACCTCTAAGTTCATCAGCTGCATCCCAAATTTGTTTTTCAAAACCTATTTCAGTTATATTATTTGCCATTTAATCACCTATGCTGCTTCATCTACCCATAATTCACATTGTGCTATAACTTTATCTAATGCACCATCGATTTCCTTTGGAGGATAATCATACTTTTTAAGCAATCTTTTTACAGTTACGCGCATTTTTGCTCTTGCAGATTCTTTTTTCTGCCAATCAATTTTTCTATTTTTTCTTAAAGAATCAGTTAATTCCTGAGTAATTTTAATTAAAGTTTCATCATCATAAAAATCATGTATATTTTCCGGAAGGGCAATTGCATTATAAAATGCCAATTCTTCTTCAGTTAAACCTAAATTCTCACCTTCCAAATGTGCCTCACGTAAAAGTTTTGCAATTTTAATTAACTCTTCAATTACTTCATCATTTGTAATATGTCCATTGATATACTTATTACGTGTATTTTTCAATAGTTCTGAAAATTCTTCAGCCTTAACAAGATTTGTTTTTGTATAAACTTTCACTTCATCATCCAATAATTTTTCTAAAATAGTCCTTGTTAAATTTGAAGATTCCAATGCTCTCACCCTATCTAAAAATTCCGGATCAAATAAGGACACTTCTTCACTTACATTAATAACATTAATTACTCCAGTACTTTTAATTGATTGATTTAGTAATTCTGTAATCTGTTTATTGATTTCAGGCAGAGATAATTTTCCAGTTGAAGAAACTTTAACAAGAACAGATCGTACAGCTTCAAAAAATGCTGCTTCAAATCTTTCACGTTCCTTAGCTCTACTGCTACATAATGATAACCATTTTTTAAGTAGTAATGCTTCTTTTAAATAGTCTTTTTTGGTGTTTTCACGTGATAAATCTTCCATGAAGTTAACTCCCCTAGAAATAACTTTTGATCTTTCTAAATTACTATCTCCAAAGAATTTAGAGTAATCAAATCCATAGAATAAATCCTGACAAATTTCTAATTTTTCCTGGAATTTTGGATATGCTACTTTATCAACATCAGGGTCTCCATATTTCTTTTTGTCTCTGTCAGTGTATTCACTCATTGCTTTTTTAAGTTCAGATGCTATTCCAATATAATCAACAACAAGTCCACCTTCTTTTCCTTTGAATACTCTGTTTACACGTGCTATTGCCTGCATTAAGTTATGTCCTTTCATTGGTTTGTAGACATACATTGTTGCAAGTGAAGGAACATCAAATCCTGTAAGCCACATATCAACTACAATAGCTATTTTCATAGGGTCTTTATCATCTTTAAACTTATTTTCAAGTTCTTTTTTATATGATTTATCTCCAATTATGTTATACCATTCTTCGGAGTCCTTATTAGAACCGCTCATCACTACTTTAACTTTTTCATCCCAATCTGGACGTAGCTCCAATATTTTTTCATACATTTTAATAGCTACTGAACGAGAATATGCAACAATCATTGCTTTACCACTTAATTCGTTTGCACGATTGTCTTCATAGTGATGTACAATGTCTCTGCAAATATCGTCAATAATTTCTGGAGCTCCAAGTAATTCTTCCATCTTACTTAATTCTTTTTTGCTTCTTTCGATATTATATTCTTCAGCTTCTTCGCTTAAATTCCAATATTTATCATCAATTTTTTGTAAAATTGATTCATCTAAGTTTATATCAGCAATACGGCTTTCATAACATATAGGTACTGTTGCTCCATCTTCTACTGATTGAGTCATATCATAAATATCAATATAATCTCCAAATACTTCTCTGGTGTTTCTATCTGCTTTTGAAATTGGAGTTCCTGTAAAACCAATAAATGTTGCGTTTGGAAGAGCATTGTGTATTTTTCTAGCAGCACCTATTTTTATTTCACCAGTTTTAGGATCTACTTTTTCTTCAAGCCCATATTGACTACGATGTGCTTCATCTGAAATTACAATAACATCATTTCTATCTGTTAATGATCCATCGTAATCATCGAATTTATGCATTGTTGAGAAGAAAATTCCATTAGCTTTTCTATCATTTAGTAATTCTTTTAAGTTTTTCATGCTTGTAGCTTGTTTTGGAGTTTGTCTTAAAAAATCACTACATTTAGCAAATTGTGAATATAACTGGTCATCTAAATCATTACGATCTGTAATAACAACAAAAGTAGGACTCTCTAGTATTTTTTGGAGTTTATTAACATAAAATACCATAGATAAACTTTTTCCACTTCCCTGAGTATGCCAAAATACTCCTGCTTTGTGATTGCTGTTAATAGCTTTGAGAGTTGAGTTTACTGCTTTATTAACGGCAAAATATTGGTGGTATGCACAAAGAATTTTAATTTTTGTTGTTGAATCATTTGAATAAACAATAAAATTTTTTAATATATCTATAAATCTTTTTTTATCAAATATTCCTTCAAAAAATGTTGTAAAATCTGCCCATTGTGTTGATTCATAACTTCCATCAGTTGTTTTCCATTCCATAAACCTATCTTCAGAAGCGGTAATTGTACCTGCTTTTGAAATTGACATATCGCTCATTACACAAAAAGCATTATAATTAAAAAGAGTTGGAATAACTTGCATATATTTTTTTAGTTGATTATAAGCTTCAGATGTGTCCGTATTTTCTCTTGATGGAGATTTTAATTCACATACCACTAATGGAAAACCATTTACAAAAACAACAATATCAGGTATTTTAGTTTCATTATCAACTACTGTCCATTGGTTGATAACAGTAAATATATTATTATCTAAATTATCATAATCAATGAGTTTAACATAGGTGGATTCTTCTTTTCCATTACTCCAATACTTTACATTAATACCGTTTTGCAAATATTCCATAAATTTATTATTTTTTTCTTCTAGCGAATCAATTCCCCAATCTTGAATTAATTCAATAGCTTTATCAACTGCTTCTTTATCTAATTGATTGTTAATATTGTATAATATTTCCAAATCATTCATATAAAGAGGATTTTTATAATCTCTTTCAATATTCGGACCATAAAAGCTATTATAACCTAAATTTTGAAACAATTCCATTAGTGATTTTTCATAAGCTTCTTCATTATAAAATGAAATACAAACCAACTCCTTACAAACAATATTATAAATTGACAACAATATTATAATAATATTATTTATATGAAAATTCACTATTAAGTTTTACTAAAAAAATAGTGCTCTTTTTAACTCTTCTGTTTTTTACAGCACAAAACATACATTGCCAAAGTTTTTTGAAGGATTTTTAGCTGGTTTAATTATAATATGAACTATTACACATCTATTAATTTTTAAAAAATTACAACTAAATATTCACAAAGTATATATACAATAGCTACTAAAGTAATCAGTATGACCAAAGAACAAACTTTAACCATAATTCAAAAAACCAATAAAAAAGCCAACAGCATAGATGTTGTTGAAACTATTAAAAATGGACAAAATATCAAAGAAATAAATTGTTTATATATTGCTCAGCCTATGGATGGCAATACATTACCTTATTTTTGGGAAAAATTATTGAAAAATGCCGAAAATAAAGAAAAAGAATACTGGAATATCATTAACAAACATTTAGAAACAGGGGTTTTCATAGGTCTGGCTTATGTTAATTATAATGACTTTGATGATGATAAATACGATGAAAAAACTCAAAGTGCACCAATGCATTATGAAATTGATGTTTGTGGAAATTTAATAAATTACAACTATGTTGGAGAGATAGATGAAAATGATTATATGACTACAACTTTTGGAATTGCTCTTAAAAGAGATAAAAACCACACTCAAGTAGAATATGGTCGTATAGATCCAGGTTGCAGATGTTATTTGCCACTAGAATTTGAAGCATTTGGTGAAACTTCAAGATTTGGTAAAGATTTTACTTTTGATTTTCCATTAAACCAAAAATTAATTGAATTAATGTATGAAAACATCATATTTAATGAATAAAACTTTCCATTTTTCTATTTTTATCCCTATCAAGTTAAATGATGAAGATATTGATTACTTTATAAGCTTATTTAAGCAAGCATACAAAGAGAAATTATGAAATTTACTTAAATAAACAAATTTTTCTCAAATATGCATTTTAATATACTCAATTAATTTCCACAATTCCATATCTCCATGATTTTCATCTGCAAGTTCCTCAACAAGCCATAGAGCTTCCATATATTTCCCAGCAAAAGCTAGTGCCTGTGCTTTCAACATTTTTAAATCATAATCATCAGAATTATTTTCCAGTGCAATATCTGCTGCTTCAATGACACTGCCATATTCTCCAAGATCCATTAAAACAACTGATTTTATCAATAAGATTTCAGAATTTAAATAATCCCCGTCAATAATTAATGCTTCATTGCAACATTTCAATGCTGAGTTTAAATCTCCCAAATTAAAATAGCAGTCTGCTTTAAAATAAAGTGCATCTTTTGAGTTATGATCAATAAACAAAACTTTATCAAAGCATTCCAAAGCCTCTTTAAAATTATTTGACAATTTTAAAGCAAGGCCTTTGTTTAACCATGCATTCAAATATTTGGGATTAAATCCAATAGCCAAATCAAAACAGGTAATTGCTTCAGTATATGATTTTTTAAACATTAAGCACTCACCTTTTGAATACAGTGCAATATCATCAGCAGGATTAATTTCCAATGAATTGTTAAAGCACTCCAGAGCATCATCAAATAAATCATATTCCATTAAAATTTTACCCACATGAAACCAGATAAAAGGGTTTTCATCATCCACACTTAGGGATCTGTTGTAACACTCCATTGCTTCAACATATTTTTCAAAATGATTTAAACAGCATCCTTTTAAAGCCCAGAGATGGCTGTTATCATTATCTTTTTTTAAAAGCTCTTCACATAATTCCATAGCTTTTTCATATTCATAATCATTCATAAATTTAGAAATGATTTGCAAACTTTCAACATTCATATATAACACTGCAACAATTTGTTAATAATCTTTTTAGAATTCACTTTATAAAAATCAACTGGAAATAGTTGATTATGATAAAAACTCATTTAAGCCTTGTTTTAGTAGATGGTTTTTTGCGATTCATCTTTCCAAGATTATCATAATAATGAAAAAGAGTCACAATCCTTATTTTAATAGATGGTTTTCTGCAATTCTATATAATGCAGAATATCACTTCATTGAAGCAATGTCACAATCCTTATTTTAATAGATGGTTTTCTGCAATTACTCCGCTTGGGATGGTGCATAAAAAAACAAGATTGTCACAATCCTTATTTTAATAGATGGTTTTCTGCAATAAGAAAAACAATGGCTGACTTCGCAGGGTCATATATGTCACAATCCTTATTTTAATAGATGGTTTTCTGCAATTATTGGAACATGAATATTCTAATGATAATGTGGTAGAGTCACAATCCTTATTTTAATAGATGGTTTTCTGCAATATCACGTGTACATAAATGTGATACTGTTAGAGTTAAGTCACAATCCTTATTTTAATAGATGGTTTTCTGCAATGAAAACGAAATTGAGGCTTTCGCCTCAAAAATGAGTCACAATCCTTATTTTAATAGATGGTTTTCTGCAATAAAACCCACACCAAAGATGATGTTGAGGAGGTGCAGTCACAATCCTTATTTTAATAGATGGTTTTCTGCAATGTGTTGGGTGTAGAAATGAACAGAGAGAGTGTCATTCGTCACAATCCTTATTTTAATAGATGGTTTTCTGCAATAGATACTTTATTTATAGAACTTACAGGAAATAACCAGTCACAATCCTATTTTAATAGATGGTTTTCTGCAATCGGACATCAAGATACTGCCGATTACTTTAATGTGCGTCACAATCCTTATTTTAATAGATGGTTTTCTGCAATATCCGTTTCAACTCCAATGGCGACATTTTAGATAAGTCACAATCCTTATTTTAATAGATGGTTTTCTGCAATTATAGAAACTGTTGTAAAAATTACATGGAACTATAGTCACAATCCTTATTTTAATAGATGGTTTTCTGCAATCTATCAGTAGATGAAATCACAAAACAGTTAAAAAGGTCACAATCCTTATTTTAATAGATGGTTTTCTGCAATTCAATTATATAAGAGCGAATAGCTATACTAGCTTAAAGTCACAATCCTTATTTTAATAGATGGTTTTCTGCAATGCAGGTGAAGACTACAAGTGGAAATCTGAGTATGAGTCACAATCCTTATTTTAATAGATGGTTTTCTGCAATCAATTATTGGAGTAATAATGATTGTTCCGAATGGGAGTCACAATCCTTATTTTAATAGATGGTTTTCTGCAATTAATCACGAATATATTTAGCCTCCGCATATAATGAGTCACAATCCTTATTTTAATAGATGGTTTTCTGCAATTATGCTATGCTTGTGCCATTAATAACAGACACATAGAGTCACAATCCTTATTTTAATAGATGGTTTTCTGCAATCGAATGTATTCAAGGTCACTGTAGGGTGCAAAAAAGGTCACAATCCTTATTTTAATAGATGGTTTTCTGCAATATCAACAACAACAAAGAAGCTTTATTAAGCTTAGTTGTCACAATCCTTATTTTAATAGATGGTTTTCTGCAATTTGATAATGACAAAATAAAGTCTTTTTGTGGGATAGTCACAATCCTTATTTTAATAGATGGTTTTCTGCAATGTGGAAAAATGAGTAAATTTAAGGATCTTAAAGAAAGTCACAATCCTTATTTTAATAGATGGTTTTCTGCAATATTAATGATAGTAGCAACAATTTAAAAGTTGCTTAGTCACAATCCTTATTTTAATAGATGGTTTTCTGCAATGAAATAAACAGGTCTGCTATGCCTGTGCTATCAATAAGTCACAATCCTTATTTTAATAGATGGTTTTCTGCAATCTAAAAACCAAATTTATTAAGTTTTTAAAGGCCTAGTCACAATCCTTATTTTAATAGATGGTTTTCTGCAATCTGCTTTAGCGGATTTTTGGAGGGTGGACAATAAAGTCACAATCCTTATTTTAATAGATGGTTTTCTGCAATACAAGACATTGATCACTATAATGACTATGTTAATTATGTCACAATCCTTATTTTAATAGATGGTTTTCTGCAATTTAAAATACCATAACAATATAAAAATAGATTATTTTAAGTCACAATCCTTATTTTAATAGATGGTTTTCTGCAATACATTATAATAAATTGGTCTTTTAAGATGGATAAAGGTCACAATCCTTATTTTAATAGATGGTTTTCTGCAATTTGAAAATGCAGTCAGGATGGGCTTTAAAATAGCTCAAGTCACAATCCTTATTTTAATAGATGGTTTTCTGCAATTAATCCTCAATAACTGTTCCTATCTTCGTTTCAACGGTCACAATCCTTATTTTAATAGATGGTTTTCTGCAATACAAGACATTGATCACTATAATGACTATGTTAATTATGTCACAATCCTTATTTTAATAGATGGTTTTCTGCAATTTAAAATACCATAACAATATAAAAATAGATTATTTTAAGTCACAATCCTTATTTTAATAGATGGTTTTCTGCAATACATTATAATAAATTGGTCTTTTAAGATGGATAAAGGTCACAATCCTTATTTTAATAGATGGTTTTCTGCAATTTGAAAATGCAGTCAGGATGGGCTTTAAAATAGCTCAAGTCACAATCCTTATTTTAATAGATGGTTTTCTGCAATTAATCCTCAATAACTGTTCCTATCTTCGTTTCAACGGTCACAATCCTTATTTTAATAGATGGTTTTCTGCAATATGTTAACGAAAATACTACATTCTACAAATATAACGTCACAATCCTTATTTTAATAGATGGTTTTCTGCAATTGGAGAAAGTATTGGGTTTGAATTACCTAAAGGACGTCACAATCCTTATTTTAATAGATGGTTTTCTGCAATAGGTAATAGATGGAATATTTGAATGTCCTTTGACCTGTCACAATCCTTATTTTAATAGATGGTTTTCTGCAATATAGTGAATATGATCAACCAAATACTATAGATTAGTCACAATCCTTATTTTAATAGATGGTTTTCTGCAATAAAGAATTAAAAGTTGCGATTTTAGACTCAAAAGGAGTCACAATCCTTATTTTAATAGATGGTTTTCTGCAATTTGTAAATTTAGATTAAGAAATAATTATCATAGGGTTTGTCACAATCCTTATTTTAATAGATGGTTTTCTGCAATAGTATAAGTGATTGTTTTAAAGGAATAAAAGGATAGTCACAATCCTTATTTTAATAGATGGTTTTCTGCAATATAAAAAACAGAACGGCTTAACAAAAGTTAAGCTGTCACAATCCTTATTTTAATAGATGGTTTTCTGCAATATGGTAACAAAAACTTACATCAATAACATAAAAGAGTCACAATCCTTATTTTAATAGATGGTTTTCTGCAATACAATACCAGCCTCTAATCAGAGGTAAAAGCCAGCGTCACAATCCTTATTTTAATAGATGGTTTTCTGCAATAGTTAATGTTAATGGTTTTTTCGAACTATTAACTTGGTCACAATCCTTATTTTAATAGATGGTTTTCTGCAATAAAATAGTGTTTTTGAGAAAATCTGTAGTATGTTAGTCACAATCCTTATTTTAATAGATGGTTTTCTGCAATATGGATACAATGATTATTAAAACAAATTTTGCAATAGTCACAATCCTTATTTTAATAGATGGTTTTCTGCAATTCCAGTATTACCTTATTCTATCGGTAACGATAAAATAGTCACAATCCTTATTTTAATAGATGGTTTTCTGCAATATTTAAGAACTGTTGTTTTCGTAAATCATTACAAAGGTCACAATCCTTATTTTAATAGATGGTTTTCTGCAATTATGATTATGAATTAGAAACAGAAGATGTAGAATATTGTCACAATCCTTATTTTAATAGATGGTTTTCTGCAATATAAGCAACGATATTTATGAACAGATATGTAGTATGTGTCACAATCCTTATTTTAATAGATGGTTTTCTGCAATACATAGCAAATAGTTTTAGTATTCAAATGTTAAAAAAGTCACAATCCTTATTTTAATAGATGGTTTTCTGCAATCAAATTTCGTTTTAAGCCTCTCTCAAGGCTTAGATGGTCACAATCCTTATTTTAATAGATGGTTTTCTGCAATACAGACAGAGGTCATTAAAAGGTTCTATGTTGAACGTCACAATCCTTATTTTAATAGATGGTTTTCTGCAATTGCAGTTCTGCCTTATTGTGTCCTTCAGCTCTAAAAGTCACAATCCTTATTTTAATAGATGGTTTTCTGCAATAAGAAAACATTAAAAAATGTATTACAATAAGTAATAGTCACAATCCTTATTTTAATAGATGGTTTTCTGCAATTGAGTCCCATTGTGGTTACGGTAGGGGCTGTTTTAGGTCACAATCCTTATTTTAATAGATGGTTTTCTGCAATATAGAAGCTTAAAGGAGAGATAAAATGTTCAATAAGTCACAATCCTTATTTTAATAGATGGTTTTCTGCAATTTCTTCTTCTACGAACCTTGTAGAAGTGTAAGAACCGTCACAATCCTTATTTTAATAGATGGTTTTCTGCAATAATATATTTGTCAAATATGCTAATAGTAGTGAAAAGTCACAATCCTTATTTTAATAGATGGTTTTCTGCAATGGGTACTCACAAGAAGAAGCAATAAAACTAAATAAGTCACAATCCTTATTTTAATAGATGGTTTTCTGCAATCAGAATTTGGAGAATATAAGAAAAAAATGTATGGGGAGTCACAATCCTTATTTTAATAGATGGTTTTCTGCAATAAGTAATTATGTAAGTAGAAATAGTGAATCTGATAGGTCACAATCCTTATTTTAATAGATGGTTTTCTGCAATGGATTAATAAAGAGGATAAAAAATCCTATGATTTAGTCACAATCCTTATTTTAATAGATGGTTTTCTGCAATGGAGTGTTAAATATGAGTACAGGATTATATAGAGTGTCACAATCCTTATTTTAATAGATGGTTTTCTGCAATTAAACAAGTGTTTGAAGAAAATAAAACTAAAAAGGTCGTCACAATCCTTATTTTAATAGATGGTTTTCTGCAATAGCTATGTCAGCTTAAAATATAGTTATAATGATGTATGTCACAATCCTTATTTTAATAGATGGTTTTCTGCAATATAGTGTCTGATTTATTTGAGATAATCGTCTTTAAAGTCACAATCCTTATTTTAATAGATGGTTTTCTGCAATGACGGCTTAAGGGATTTAAAAAAACTTGTTAGTGTTAGTCACAATCCTTATTTTAATAGATGGTTTTCTGCAATATGTAACCCATTACTGTAGTCATGAAGAGTTAGTATAGTCACAATCCTTATTTTAATAGATGGTTTTCTGCAATCACATTAAGGCGACAATACGGGTATATTAAAAACAAGTCACAATCCTTATTTTAATAGATGGTTTTCTGCAATACCTCAGACGGTGCAGTCTTTAAAAATGTATACTTAAGTCACAATCCTTATTTTAATAGATGGTTTTCTGCAATAAATGTCAAAAAACATAGAAATATTAGAAACAAAAGTCACAATCCTTATTTTAATAGATGGTTTTCTGCAATAATGATACGATATTTATAAGATTTACAAATCCTGCAGTCACAATCCTTATTTTAATAGATGGTTTTCTGCAATGGAGGTATGGTTTACAATGTCAAGACTAAGTAAAAGTCACAATCCTTATTTTAATAGATGGTTTTCTGCAATCACTTTAAAAAATTAACAAGGGCCGAAAAACAAGAATTGTCACAATCCTTATTTTAATAGATGGTTTTCTGCAATATAGGATTCCCAAGTCCTGCAACCATTTCATGTGGAGTCACAATCCTTATTTTAATAGATGGTTTTCTGCAATAATGGAGCTATTAATATTTGAGCAAGAAAAAAAAGGTCACAATCCTTATTTTAATAGATGGTTTTCTGCAATTCAGAGAAGAAGAGATGAAAGTCGCTGAAGAAAGTGGGTCACAATCCTTATTTTAATAGATGGTTTTCTGCAATAGAGAAATTTGTGATATGCTATTTGCATATCATAATGTCACAATCCTTATTTTAATAGATGGTTTTCTGCAATACCGATATGTTAAAAGGAAATATAGATTTATTTAAAGTCACAATCCTTATTTTAATAGATGGTTTTCTGCAATATTATATGCATTACCGATAAGGGGACGTATAAAAAGTCACAATCCTTATTTTAATAGATGGTTTTCTGCAATATAAATTTACAACTAATATATATAATAATAGAAATAAGTCACAATCCTTATTTTAATAGATGGTTTTCTGCAATAATAAAAACACATTACAGAGACAATATGGGTACATGTCACAATCCTTATTTTAATAGATGGTTTTCTGCAATATCCTCTTGATGTAGATGAATTTATAAACGGAAATGTCACAATCCTTATTTTAATAGATGGTTTTCTGCAATAAAAAAGAAGATAAAACTATTAAAAGGTATAACCTTTGTCACAATCCTTATTTTAATAGATGGTTTTCTGCAATCTCAAAGAAATCAAGAGGTTGCAAAGAGATTCTGAATGTCACAATCCTTATTTTAATAGATGGTTTTCTGCAATAAAAGGTAACGAATGGGCTATAAATAACTTTATACAGTCACAATCCTTATTTTAATAGATGGTTTTCTGCAATACCGGTTAACCAAGACAGCAATTATTGGACTAGCAAAGTCACAATCCTTATTTTAATAGATGGTTTTCTGCAATCTAATCTAATTCAGGATGAAAGCGAAATAACTATTGGTCACAATCCTTATTTTAATAGATGGTTTTCTGCAATTCATTACCAAGTAAAAGCGAATAGTATCGTAATTAAGTCACAATCCTTATTTTAATAGATGGTTTTCTGCAATAGGACTCAACCACCCGTAAACCTAAATCCATTGGAAGGTCACAATCCTTATTTTAATAGATGGTTTTCTGCAATTAATTATATGTGTTAATTGCCTCTAAGTTAGAATATGGTCACAATCCTTATTTTAATAGATGGTTTTCTGCAATTTAAGTTATCTATTTTAATCATTTTACCACCATATAGTCACAATCCTTATTTTAATAGATGGTTTTCTGCAATACAAATTAAGAGACATTAAAAAAAACTGTACTATAGGTCACAATCCTTATTTTAATAGATGGTTTTCTGCAATTACGAGGTAATACTCAGAACGAACCCGAAAGGAGGAGTCACAATCCTTATTTTAATAGATGGTTTTCTGCAATAGAGATAATATGGTAGTAGTAGTGAACAATGCTTTTGTCACAATCCTTATTTTAATAGATGGTTTTCTGCAATTAATATATGGAGCGACCCACACCAAAAATACGGATTGTCACAATCCTTATTTTAATAGATGGTTTTCTGCAATAAAACGATGACTATGAAGTCATTGTCATGTTTAAAGATGTCACAATCCTTATTTTAATAGATGGTTTTCTGCAATAATTTGGTTATCTGCACAAAAAGATGGTTTAGGTATGTCACAATCCTTATTTTAATAGATGGTTTTCTGCAATAAAAATATAGATTAATTAACATTAATAAGTACAATGAGTCACAATCCTTATTTTAATAGATGGTTTTCTGCAATCTATCGTAAATAATGCATTTAGTACTAAAATGCTGTCACAATCCTTATTTTAATAGATGGTTTTCTGCAATTCATTGATGAAGCAGAATTTCAAAATGCAGTTAAAACGTCACAATCCTTATTTTAATAGATGGTTTTCTGCAATTTCTTTTTGAATTTGTCTTGAACGACAGCTACCAATGTCACAATCCTTATTTTAATAGATGGTTTTCTGCAATAACATTATATCATCTCTTGTAAGTATTCAATCATGGTCACAATCCTTATTTTAATAGATGGTTTTCTGCAATGTTGAATTGTCCAATCCAACCGTAAAAAGTAGATTTGTCACAATCCTTATTTTAATAGATGGTTTTCTGCAATTGAAAAGATTGCAAGGAAGGCTTGCACCTCAATAAAGTCACAATCCTTATTTTAATAGATGGTTTTCTGCAATTTTTTAAAAATAAACGGATTAATTATGATAAAAAACGTCACAATCCTTATTTTAATAGATGGTTTTCTGCAATAAGTAAATATTATTTGAGTAAAAAATACTTGAATAGTCACAATCCTTATTTTAATAGATGGTTTTCTGCAATCTCTAACTTTATTATTAAAAATAAAGTTAAAAATAAGTCACAATCCTTATTTTAATAGATGGTTTTCTGCAATAAATAAATATTAAAAACTTAAATATGGATGTAGTGTCACAATCCTTATTTTAATAGATGGTTTTCTGCAATAAAAAAACATTTAATGAAGTATTCAGGGAGGAGAAAAGTCACAATCCTTATTTTAATAGATGGTTTTCTGCAATTGGATTTATGTTTTATCATTGAAAATAAACACAAGTCACAATCCTTATTTTAATAGATGGTTTTCTGCAATTTAGACGATTTTAACTGTAGTATGTCAAATATTACTGTCACAATCCTTATTTTAATAGATGGTTTTCTGCAATATAATCTCCATTATTGTATTTATTTTCAATAATAAAGTCACAATCCTTATTTTAATAGATGGTTTTCTGCAATAAGTAATAGATAAGACATTAAAGCATTGTGTGGAAAGTCACAATCCTTATTTTAATAGATGGTTTTCTGCAATATTTTAATGGGATTTTTAATTTATTGGTTATATGTAGTCACAATCCTTATTTTAATAGATGGTTTTCTGCAATAAAATAATAAGGAAAAATTTAAAAATTTGTTGAATCGTCACAATCCTTATTTTAATAGATGGTTTTCTGCAATGTGCTAGCATGATGTATAGATACTGTACTAATAAAGTCACAATCCTTATTTTAATAGATGGTTTTCTGCAATACAGACAAGAAAAAGTTAAAAAAGAGGATAAAATGTCACAATCCTTATTTTAATAGATGGTTTTCTGCAATTTTAGGGGACAATATCGGTTTGTTTAAAAAAGCTTTGTCACAATCCTTATTTTAATAGATGGTTTTCTGCAATGACATAACGAATATTAGCGGTTATTTGTCTGACGTCACAATCCTTATTTTAATAGATGGTTTTCTGCAATAGTTACTCGCTGATGTAGATTATAGTAACTTTGAAGTCACAATCCTTATTTTAATAGATGGTTTTCTGCAATATTACAATATCATGTAATAGCATTAACTTAAAAGTAGTCACAATCCTTATTTTAATAGATGGTTTTCTGCAATTTAAACAAAAGTATAAAGTACGAAAAAAGACTATTCGTCACAATCCTTATTTTAATAGATGGTTTTCTGCAATAATGATTTCATCTTCATCACCATTAACAGAAACATCGTCACAATCCTTATTTTAATAGATGGTTTTCTGCAATACAGAAGATGACTTTGAAATTGGATATATAGGGGGTGTCACAATCCTTATTTTAATAGATGGTTTTCTGCAATTTGAAAGCAGATGTAGATGTAAGAATTAGGACTATGTCACAATCCTTATTTTAATAGATGGTTTTCTGCAATATTTTATTAACGGCATAAACACCGTTAAGGTTAAAAGTCACAATCCTTATTTTAATAGATGGTTTTCTGCAATAAAAACATTAATACATTTGAGATAACAGATAGGTGTCACAATCCTTATTTTAATAGATGGTTTTCTGCAATCAAGGTGGATAATTCCAAATGTGACTCTTGCAAACTTGGTCACAATCCTTATTTTAATAGATGGTTTTCTGCAATATGAGTACAATGAATTCTTTGCAGAGTTCATTGAAGGTCACAATCCTTATTTTAATAGATGGTTTTCTGCAATAAAAAATAGGCGTACAAGATGCTTGTAAAGTCTTGTAGTCACAATCCTTATTTTAATAGATGGTTTTCTGCAATATTATTATGATTCATACATAAATGAATCAATGACCGTCACAATCCTTATTTTAATAGATGGTTTTCTGCAATTTGACACATTATTTGATGTTAAAAGTAGGAAAGTGTCACAATCCTTATTTTAATAGATGGTTTTCTGCAATGCTTGTTACTGTCCGAAAGCATTAAAAGAAGACGTCACAATCCTTATTTTAATAGATGGTTTTCTGCAATATCAAAAAAATAAGGACGTGTTAAATTATGGATACGTCACAATCCTTATTTTAATAGATGGTTTTCTGCAATAATAGTTGCGACAAGCCATTGTTTAGGTGTGGGGAATGTCACAATCCTTATTTTAATAGATGGTTTTCTGCAATAGAACCTACAAGCTCCCAATACGGAGTGTATGAACCGTCACAATCCTTATTTTAATAGATGGTTTTCTGCAATAGCCGCGAAAATTTCTCAAAATTTCACTTTTTTATGCAAAAAACTTGTATTTAGTGACAGTTTCTGTGAACTTTACTTTACCCAACCTCTGTATATAAATTATTGCACAAATTATTTAAATACTTTTCTATTAAAACTAGCTAAAATTAAAGCAATAATTAATATAATATAAGAGCATAATCATCAAAACCACATGATAAAAATAATCTAAAGAAAACTAGCTAAAATACTGATTTATTTAAAAAATAAAAAGTATTAATTATTTATAAAAAAATATTATTTAAAGAAAAATTAGGCAATCTTCACCACCTTCTTGAAAATCCAACATAATTTTTCTCGTCTCCTGTCAAATATTTTCCAAGTAATCTGCCCTGATAAAGAATTATATCCTCATAACTCATTTTTTTATCATTAAAATTAATTTTGGAGTTTAATTTATCCATTATTTTAGCTATTAATAGTTTACGAGCTTTATCCTGAATCCTGATTTGACCTTCATCAAATTCAAAATCATCAACATCAACCTGATTTTTATTTACAATAGCTAAAACTGTTTTATCAACTATCTGCTGTCTGAATTCTTCAATTAAATCAAATACCAAACTTGCCCTTCCATATCTGTCAGAGTGTAAAAAACCACAGTACGGGTCAAGACCTGCCAAATATATAGATTTCCACATTTCACTTTGAAGAACAGCATATCCGTAATTAAGAAGGGAATTAACAGGATCTGTTGCACCACGACCACTCCTTAGGTTAAATCCCCATTTTTCATCTAAAACATGCTGAAATCCCATCCAGTATTCAACTGATGCTTGTCCTTCAAAACCTAATATTTTACTTCTTAAATTATCGCTTGTATCTTTTTTTAATCCATCTAATTTATCTAAATAATAATTCAGTTTATCCCTTTGTGCAGTTAAAAATTCATCATTTGCCCTTGATTTTGCAAGTGTTCCTAAAACTGCTTTTTGGTTTTCAATTTTAGCATTGATAAAAGCTTTTGCTATTTGACCGCTTCTTTTATCAGCCAATGCAAAAAATTGTTCTTTTTTAACTATCACATTTTTCTTTTCTGGAGGAGTTAATCTGTAATCGACATATCCTTTCCAATTTATTGATACACAGTCTATATCATGATTAGCCAGTAATGTTAATGCATCAAAAGTTATTGAACCTTTTCCAGTTAATAATATTTGAGATACATCTTCTGCTCTGAAATAGTCAACTTCTTTACCATTTTCTTTTATAACAATTTGATTGTCTCTTTTTGCAACAGATTTCCCAAAACCGTCTACAACTAATTTCATTAAAAATCACCTCAAACAAATACATATTCTTCTTTTTGCGGCAATGACATGGCCCCTTCAATTAATATGGAATCAACACAGGATTCACAAATTGGAAAAAGAGCTATACTGTCTTTGTCTGAAGATAAGTAAAAGTCAAACTCACTTGCAAGTTCAAATCTCTCTTCAATTTCCAGCAGACCGCAAAATACTGATTTTTGAATTCTTCTAAGTCCATAGTACCTTAATCTTTTTATAAGATTATTTCTTGGAGCGTCTTCTGAAATATCATACATTACAATAACCATCATTTTTATAGAAACCTACTCTTCGTCAATAATTTGTTTAACCGATCCAAAACCCTGTGAAACTCCTTTACCAAATCCAAAGTAGTCAGGAATTTTAAATCTTACTTTAAACTCTCCTGTAAAACCAAGCATTTTAACTGATTTATAATTAACACTAACTGGTTCTAAGTGAGTTTTAACATAAATTCTACGGTTTACAATAATTCCTAAACCTTTTGCCATAGATAATATATTGCCTATAAGAATTTTGTTTAAGAATAGTTTCTTTTCCTTCCAGTCATCTAAATTATTATATTTTTTAAAATTCTGAGTATTAAGAGCCAACCAGGGAGTTATAAACTTATAATGATACTCTTCATTACTTGTGTTTACATCTACCTCTTTTTCACGAATAATTTTTTCTTCAATTGAATAGTGAGTATGGTCCAAATTAAGCTCTTTTAAATCACCTGAAATATCTTTTAGAACAGCTACTCCTTCTTCAATTCCAAAAATCATAGCCTGGCCATCAAGAATATGATACTGAACTAAAGGATATGAGTATAAAAATTTCTCATTACCATAATGATTATGTAATAATGGATGATTTTTAAATTTATTTCCAATATATCCTCTAAGTTTATTAGATTCCTGTGAAATATCTTTATCTGTTTTAATTAACAAATTACAAGTATTTATTTTCATTTAAAATCACTATTTAAATTTAGGAAACTCTGCCATTTTCATATATTTTTCAATATCAACCCAGAAAAATTTAGAATAATATAAAACACGATTATATAAATCTTCTGCATCTTTTTTATTCATTGGATTTAAACCATGTGCTAAAATAGAATCATTTCTTTTATTAACTGCATTTTTCAATCTTTCATCTGCAAAATATTTTTTAGCTAAATCTTCACCAAATGCTTCTAAAATCTTGTAAGATTTGTCTTTTGGAACTTTAAATGTTTTGTCACGGTCTTCATATTCTTTAATATTCCAGTTTTGAATCATTTTAGGAATTTCTGGATCAAATTTAGTTTGGGTTTTAAACTGTTTTCTGTTAATATGGAAAACTTTATGATTTTTAAATTTTTCAACATCAATTAAATCATGACTATTAAGTGATACCTGTGCAATTAATTCTATAGCCCTATATAATCTGGCAACTGCATCATCAAAAAAGCCTTCTTCAATTTTACGATGAGCATTATTTAATAAATCAGGCAGATAATATTTCATAGCTTCTTTTTGATTATTTTGTATTTTTAATCTTAAAAATTCCAAATTATTGTTTAATTGATTTATAAATTCTTCAGAATTATCAAAATCATTACTTAATAATTCATTAGGACATTTTTGAATGATTTCTTTATAAAAATAACTTGGAAGTTTAAATGATTCAATTTTATCTAACTTTTCATTATAAATTTCAATTCTATCATTGAATTTATCCCATTTTTGATAGAAATTAACTAATTTAATATAAAATTTAGCTAAATCTTTTAATTCTCCATCATCTAATTTTGCTTCTGCTTCTTTGAAGTTTTGAATAGCTGCTTCAAATTGATAATGATTAAAGAAGTTTTTTCCACGATTAAATTCCAGCACAGCATATGTGTCATATGGATCTTTTTGAGGTTTTATTTGTTCATGGCCTGAAATAACAATTCCAACACCATCTTTATTTCTAACTTCTGCATTTTCACTCATCTTAGAACCTACATAGGAATAGTTATAAGAATCTGTGTATTTATCACCAGTTGAAGCTAAAACTAAACCTGCAGTCATCGGTTTTGTTCCACCAGTAAAATCAATTGTTATTTCATCCCATCCTTTTTTGTTTAACTCAAAAAGAACTTCTTTTGATTTTTCAAATGCATCTTCAATACTTTCATGATTATCAACTTGTTTAGTTAAATAATCATATTTATGTTTTGTATTTTTGTTTATTTCATCAACAACACTTAATGTTTTTTCAGAATGTATGAAATAAACTAATTTTGGTTTTATATTATCAATAGAATGGATTAGAGGTTCTGGAGAACCTCCAACACTCATAACTAATACTTTTCTATTACTCACTTAACACACCTTAATTAAATTCCAATTTAACCCAACCAAACGGTTTTCCCTGTTTAGTGACTTTTCTGGATTTTGGAAACTCAAATTCATAACTTCTTTTAAAAGACTTTCTAACTCCATCAAAATATGCTAGATCATATTCTTTAAGTTTCATAGCAATAGATGTTGCCATTAAACCTGAACCTGCACCAATTTTAAGTAACGGTGCATCTACAGTATTTTTCTTATTTAAAGTTTCATAAAATTTAGATAAATAATCAATACCATATCTATCTGCAAAATCCATTTCATAATAAATTAAATCCTGACTAAACTTAAATAAAACATCTTTAAGATAATTCAAGTCCAATATTTCAGATTTATCTTCAAGTTTTAATTTTCGATAGATATTACTGTCAAAAGTTGTTGTTAAACTGGATTTGAAATTTTTATTTGCACCAATTGTTTCCAAATAACTTTTTACAACTTTACCATGTCTTGAATAAAATTGGTTTTTTCTTCTGTCATCAGTTGCCATTACTGCTAAAACCTGCTCAATTCTTGGAAGATTTGTAGTTGTAGTGTCTGCAACTTGCATAAATCTAAATATATTATACTGAGCATCATTGCCAAAACCACTGGTGAAATGTTTTTTTAATAAATCATTAGATAAAAAACTATTATTGCGACGATTACTGGAAATATCTTTACCGATTTTATCCATATCATCTTCAGTTAACAAGTCATAAAAGATAGCTGTTCTAATGGCTCCTTTAATTGAGGAACCTGGAATATATAACTTATCAGATGTTTTAATATGTTCTTGAACCTCGTTAATAGAATCAACACGGCTATTATCAATACACTGGTATCTGACAAAATCCTTTTTTATTTTTTTATCAAATTGTTTTAATTCAAAGTTGGAATTTGTTAGACTAGCTAAAAAAGTATCTTTTCTGTCATCAGATAAACTGGAGTAATAATTTGTTAAATTAACCCTTTTTATTATTTTGACAATTTGTCCTTTACTTTTAGCTTTAGCTGGAACAAATTCACAACAGTTATATGATTTTCCAGAACCTATGTGAATAGGACTTAAAGTAGTTAAATGTAAATCATAAGACTCGCCAGACATTATTTATCCTCCTCTAAGCTGCATTTTAATGGAAATGCAAATCCATATTCAATAGCTGGATTAACTTTACCTGAACTAACATTTCTTCCATAATATTTTTTATAATCTGGGAAAACTGACCCTTCTTTAAAGAATCTTATTTGTTTTCTAATTTCATTAGATGAGCTTTTTCCTCTTTTTGAATCTATTTCATAACTTGCAAATTCATTAATATGTGCCAAATCATCTGAATTTGGAATGAATCTTGATAAAGTTACAAAATAATTACCTTCATAGTGATTTAAAGAGTATTCTTCATCTATAAAATAATCAAACTGACCTTTTCCTGTTGAAATATCTCTTCCAAATCCACGGTCTTTTAAGAATTTAATAGCTGCTTTAACAATTGGTTTATAATCCTCATCCATAAATTCTACTAAGAAAAATAACCCCATATTTTTGAATTCATTTCCAGATGTGTAGAAAATACCTTCTGTTTCATTAGTTATACGGTTAACACTATTATTTGGAATAATATTTTCTCCAAAATTAACATCAATATTATAAGATTCCCTCATAAGCAATCCTTTAATAAAGGTATACTGATTATAATTTCTTAATATGTCACTTTCACTTAATCTACCTTTTAATAAATCAAAGAATAAATTTTCTTCAATGAATTTAACTTTTTTATATTCTTTAAAATCTTTAGGATGATACTTTTCTTCCAAATCTTTTGATTTTTGCGGAAATATAATTTTAGGATAAAATTTTATTTTTTTACCGTTTTCAAAATCTTCTTTAAATATAAATGGAAATGTTGAGGAAATTATAAATGGAGGTTCATCTTCAAAAGATTTAACCATTTCATCAACTTTTTCAGGATATAACTGACTTATTGCATAAGTTATTGCACCAAATAATGTATCTGAGTGAAGTTCTGGAAAGATTGATAAGGGTTTTAAATATATTAACACTTTTTCACCTCATATCTTAAATTTAATTATCTTTCCTTAGTTAATACTTTTAACAGCTTCAGAAATATCTGCATTTTCAATAATAACTTCTTCATCCACGTCTTTTTTATAATAATCTTGACCTCTTTTTGTAATTGAAATATTGGTAAATTTAACTTTACCAAAACCTCTACTACCACTTCCTCCAAGATAATTGTCCTCTAAAAGACGCATTGCTTCAAATACGCCCATTAAATTATCTTCATCTTCTTCATAAACTGAAAATATGAATTCAAAAGCAAATGCAGATCCTTTTGGTATTCTTTCAATATTTCTTGGAGTAGCTGCTGAAGTAATACGGTTAAGATTGTTTTCATATTTTAATTCTGCTCCACGAACAATATCTTCCTGTTTACTCCATAATTCAATTGATTCTTCTGTTGGAAAAGCATCTCTAACAATTAATCTAGTAGGGAAATCTAACGCTTTATTATTATCTGCTGATACTCCAAAGATTTTAGCTGCTTTGGAATCACCGTCAGTTGCAGGACCCCCTTTGTTTTGCATCACACTTTGAGCAGATTCTTTATCATTTAATTCAAATAAAGACCTAAGTTTTCCTTTTAAAGATGAACCTGGGATAAATGGTAAATCTGAAACTACATCACGAATAATAACATTATCAGTTCCTCCAATGTCAATATTATCGTTAGATCCGCCTATATGAAGTCCTGTTTCACAAACTAATTCTCCTTTAATAACAAAATTTTCTTTAAACATAATAATTTCCTCCTTATTTTAACTTAATTTTTTGGATAGTGATATTTATGATATGCTACAATTGATTCAAAAAAGTCTATAAATGTTTTAAAATTTTTCATTTTATCTTCTTCAGACCCAACATCCACTTTACTCATAGCTGCCATCATAAAATTATAAAATGCCTTTGGAACATTTCCTCTTCCTACAGCAACCGCTAATTTAGGTTTTAAAAGATAAAATTCCGGTTCAATTTCATTCCATGTTGTTTTTTGTTCAATTAATCTAACTGCACCAAAGAATTTTCTTAGTTGGTTTGTTTTAAGCTGTTTAGATCCTTTCGCTACTTTATCTGCATATCCTCCTTCATCTGCAATATCTTTTATAGATAAATCAGATAGCTGATTTAAACTTTTTATTCTGTTTGTAACATCATTATAATTTTCATTTTCATTTTGTCTATTATTTCCATTATAATCTCTTGCCATAATATCACCTCATTCTTAAACTAACCCATGAAACAGGAATTTTAATCCAAGGCATGAATTTTAATCCTTTTTTATTTAAATCTTCAAAAACTTCCTTATCTTTTACTAATCTCAATTTATATTTAAATAAAGGTACAAATCTTTTAATACTCAACCTTCTGTGAACATCTTCATCCCATTTATTTTCATTAGACAGTAATCCCAGGTTTTTGTAATTATTTTGCCATAAATGTAACATTGAATAAACAATACCTTTAGACAGTCTATTATTTGTACAGTAATCTTCCAGTTTTACAGCAAAATCAAATAATTCGTCAAATCCTTTAAATAAATCTTTTGTATCCCAGTTAACAACTTCTCCAAACAATGTTATTTTATCCCTTCCGCAAGATTTTGCAGCATCCAAATATTCTTCGGAAGTTATAGCTGCTTTACCAATCGGGAATTTTGGAGAAACAATATTTATACCTCCAGACAAATTAATTGAGGGATTAGATGCAGTCCATATTTTGAAAGTATTTCTTAATTTCTGTGCAAATTTTATAATATCATCATATGGTCCTAAAACCAGTAAATCATCTCCTCCGGAGTAATTTATATGGATTGTAGGGATTTCATAATCTTTTAATTTATCAGCCTCATCATCAGATAATTCACATCCATATTTTAATTTATAAACAAAAACACTTTCTTTAATTTCTTCATTGTCATTTTGGATTTCCAATTCTTTTTTATCAAATTTATCCTCATCAAAGACTTTTGAATAAACTTTAAACTCAGATGCAATGTTATTTACAAATCCTGAGAAAAACATATCTAATTGAGAACTTAATGCTGAAACTCTTGAAATTCCAAGATTTTCATCATAACTTTCCTTTAAGCCTTCAGAAAAGATTAATCCCAAATTATCTACATCCATTTTTAAAACACCTAATTTATTAGCACCATTACTAATTTTTGCTAAGTGTTCAAAGTATAATGGCATGTATTTATGATTATCTGCAAAACGACCAAGGTTAGGAACTGTATTTCCCATGAAACTAAAGCTAAATGAAACATTACTTTCAAATTCATGATTAGCTAAATCTAAAAAGTTGGTATCATTTAATTTAATAACTTCAACCTTTTTACAAGTTTTAGACAAACTATTAATTTTATCTGCAATATCCCTAGATTTATTTAAAAAGTGATAATCAACATTTGCAGGTTCAATAAAGTAACCTTCACCTTTATCAGTAATACACTTAATCATATAATCTGCATTAGCTGCATTTTGACCTAATTTTTCATGTTTTCTGCAAGTTTTACAAACTACAGAACCTTCTTTTTTAGGATATGGAGTTCCACAAACTGAACATAAATCATCATATTTAATTTCCTCATCGAAATTAAAGACCTCATCAAGATTATCTGAGAATTTATGTTTTTTATCTTCATTTAATTTATTGGATAATTTTCGAGTTATCTGACCAAATTTAGCTAAATCATCACCACAACATTCTATTGAAACTAAAGATAAGTATAATTCAGCATTAAACTCATCAATAAAGAATTTATTAAGTTTTGATTTGATTTCAGCTAATTTTTCTTTTGCAGTTTTCGTATTTGGTCCAATTATTGTAAATCTTCCACCACCACAGAATAAAATGTTAGCTTCGCATAATTCAAGTTCTTCTGCAATATATGTAGCTATTGCATCACAAAGCAGTGTCAGATAAAGAGATCTTCCTCTTAAACGTTTACTCATTCCGCTTTGTGCTTCCTGAGGTGAAGAGATTTTAAAAATAAATTTTTGAATTCCTGAAATATCTCCTTCAATAGCTAAATAACAGTTTAAATCATCCTTTTGAGTTAATTTAACATCACCATCACGATTAAATAAATATCTGGAAACTGCTAAAGCTGCAGTTGTTTTTGAGTGGTCATATAATGAAATATCACTTTTAGATTTATATGCTGCTGAAGGCATAGTTGAAGCATATTTTTTTAATAAAGCAAGCAATGTATTAAAATCGGTTTTATTTTGAATTAATTCAAATTCAGAGTTAAATTCATCCCATAAACGATTATATTCAGGTACTAAATTCCACCCTCCCATAGTGTCCTTTTTAGCTGCAGGTTTTAAATTATTAAAACTTCCATTATCTAAAGACAATTTATTTAATGGGATATACTGTTCGTCAACTTTGTCATTACCTTCCAAAACAATTTTAGAAAATAATGAAATTAAAGGAGTTTTATTAACTTCTTGCGTATCATCAATATCTTCCCTTTCAGAAGCGGAATGATGATCTGCTTTTTTTAAAATACTGCACAAATCAGGATAATTAGATTTTGTATGGTTATGATGATATAAAACCAAATCCACAATATCATCATTGTAGTATTTATCTAAAAAGTCACAGGACCATTTGGCATGTGCTCCATTTTTACCATAATCATCCTGAGAATATTTTTTATATTCTTCAGAATGGCTCTTGTCTGTTCTTTGATAGAACTTTCCAATATCATGGAGTAATGCAGCAATTTTTAAATTTTCTACATTTTTAATTTTAAATTCCTCCTATCTTATTTAATATAATTCTAGTTTAAATTAATAAACATATAAATTTTTTTAATTGATTTTAAAGACAGATAATAAATTTTCAGCAATTTTACAATTAATTAAAACATTATATAATCCATTAATTCTAACACGTTAATAACAATTATGTATCTTTATTGTATATAAATATTACTAAAATTATTTAAAAAAAGTTATATATCAAAAATTGAATAATCATCATAAGGAGTTAAAAAGATGATTTGTAATAACTGCGGATGTGAACTTGCAGATAATGCAACTTTCTGTTCCAAATGCGGAAAGAAAATAAAAAACAAAAACATATACATTGCACTGGTACTGACATTTATACTGACAGGACTTGGTTCAATCTATGCAGGAAATACCAAAAAAGGATTAACATTACTGATACTCAGAGTACTTTTTGCTGCTTTGGCATTTTTTTCAAATATATTCGGCATTTTATCCGTTTTGGTTTGGGTTTACGGATTTTATGAAGTATATAACGATGTTCAAATTGCCAACAGAAATTCCAGTCCGAATCTGATTAATGATTTTAAAAACTGGAATCAGCAAAATAAGATAATAGCTATTTTAATAATATGTGCAATTTTAATCCTAACCCTCAACAGTCTCATCAGCTTTTCATCAACAGACAGCTATCTTTCAGATGATTCAGACACATCCAACTATGTAAGCTACAGCTATGAGAGCCCTTCATCACATTACAGGGGAGTGGATACATCACCCGACACACTTGCCAAAAATGATCCTGACTCATATTATGACTATTATGAATATGGGGACAATCCTGATGTTGATGATTATCTGGAATCAGAAGGTTATGACTGAATAATAAAAGTTAAAAAACGCATTTTATGGCTGTTAAACATACTATTTTTTCCCATTTATTTCATTAATTTTGAACGAATAAGGAAATGATTTATTTGATAAATCCATATTTATATCCTTTTTGCCGAGTAATTCTTTTAAATCTCTTAAATACATCCTTAAAAAGAATGTTCAGCAATATTTTCCAGGGTTCATTCTCACTGAAGAATGCATAATAACCTTTTGACTTATAGTGCTGAACGGCAAATTCCTCACTGTTATAATAGCTTCCCTCAAACATAAACAATGGCCTGCAATATTTGAAGTTTATCCTGGTGCTGAGATTTATAAAATTCAGATTCCCAGAAGCATGATTTTTAAACTGCATTTTTCTAAAATAATGTTTGCTGACCTGATTTGGTGTTTTTTTTAATTTTTAAAGTTTCCATGTCTTCTAAAAATTCTTCAATGTTTTCAACTTTCAAAGCATCTTCGTTATTTTGCAGTATAAATTCATTTCCGTCATAAGATCCTTCAGGTCTTTCATCAGGAAGGTAGGAATAAATCTGTCTTTTATATTCTTTTGCAAAATTTACAGTATGCATCGTTCCGCTTTCAACTCCGCACTCAACAACAAAAACTGCATCTGAAAATGCCGCTACAATTCTGTCCCGTTCAACATAATTTCCTCTTTGAACTTTTGTTTCAGGTTCATATTCAGAAATCAGACATCCTCCAGTTTCAATAATTTTTTCTGCCAGATTTTTGTTTGAAGCAGGATTCACATTATCAACACCACTTGGAAGAACTGCAACGGTAATTTTATTTTCATCAACAGTTGTTTGGTGTGCAATTTTATCACATCCAAAAGCCAATCCGCTTACAACAGCCTTATCGAAAGTGCTGACAATATTTTTTACCAATTCCTTCTCAAATTTCTGACTTGATTTTGATGGCTTTCTTGTTCCTATAATTCCAATATTTGCTTTTGTCAATGCATCTGTATTTCCCCTAACATATAAAATAACAGGCCTTTTATTTCCCATTACATTTAATTTTTCAGGATACTTTTCATCAAAAACAGTTATAACTTCAATTTCTGAATTTAAAAAATCATCATATAACCTTTCAGCATTATCCATAGCTTTTTTAATCTCTTCAGTTGAGAATTTAGAATTCATTTCTACTTCAGAAACCAAATCATAAAAATCATCACAATCTTTAAGCAGATTCCAGTATTTTTTATAAATCGTGGCTTTTCCAACTCTTTTAAGATTCTTTAAAAATAATATTTCTTTAAGTTTAATCATTATTACACCATTTTGTTTTAAATAATGCAAATTTGTAAATATTTTCCTTATTTGCACCATTGTCAATTAAAATATCTTCACAGGCATCCATTATTGTTCCTCTAGTTGAAATATCATCCAGTATAATAAATGCAACATCATCCCTTTCTAAAATTTCACTCTTTGAGCATTCAATGGAATTTTTGTGTTCAATGTAGCTTGGCCTTGGTTTAGAATCATCTACGAGATGTGATGTAATTACATCAGAAATTCTGGTCAGAAGGTTTCCGCAGTTTATAATTTCTTTTTTACAGCCGAAATCAGTTTCTGTTTTGCCTTCATCATACCAATTTTCAATACATTTTATACTTTTTCTCATTGTAGCCCCTGCATCTCTTTCAACAGTAGATGACGGCACACTAACCAAAGCTAATTTGCTAATGTTATTGGGAATAACCTGATTGGATAACACTGATATGGCTTTCATCAGTTCATTATTGAAATAATCAAAGTCATCATCAGGACATAACTTACGAAGCATTTGACCGTCACTTCCAAAATTTATTACACCTCCACTGCAATCTATTTGCCCAGTATAATCTGTTTTGTCAGCCCCGTAGCTTTTATAATGCAATACTTTGTTCGATAATTCATCTTCCTTGTGATTTTTTGAATAATAGTCAAATAAATAATAAACACCCAATTGTTTTTTAACATTGTCTGAAATTAACTCACAACCCCCAACATCCATATCCTCAATTGAATCAAGAATATAATCTGGAATAAAGTGATAATCCATAATGTCTTTCCTAATGGTTGTTAAAATGCGCTCATCAAGAATATAAGTTATACAGCCGTCATCTTCTGATCTGGCAGCTCTCTGTAACAATTGTACAAGATATATCGCTTTTTTATATGAATACCAGTTGGATTCATTATCTTTATATTTTGCTATTTCATCATGTGGAATTAAATGTTGTCTTAATATAATCTGAAATCTGCAGCCATCCTTTGGAAAGTCCATACCTTCAACCCTATCTTCTGAAACCAGCACAGAATTTGAACTATTTTTAAACTCCTTCAGGTCATCATCATCTATATGAAACATAAAACGAGGATTATTAATTTGATTTTCTATACAACTAGTATATTCTGGTTTATCAGTATGAATTATTCCCTTTTCATTTTTATGCTTTTCCAATATATCTTCAATAAATGGACTTACTAACTTAACATTTTGAGAATTATTCATACCCGCACAGTTTCTTAAATAAATCTGATTTGCATCTGAACTGAAAGGGAAATCTTTATGAATAAATTTTACTTCAGAAATGTCCAGACCCAATTCATCAGCAAAGATTTCCTTATTTAATATTGTTGAACTCATAAAAATACATGTTTCAGCCTTGTTCAGCAAATATTTCTTTAAAATATTTCCCAGTTTTAATGGTTTAAATATTATCTTCTCATAACCCCTGTACTCATTATGAAAACAAAACCAATCATCCGGATTTTCTTCAATATTATATTTAACCCTATTAACTTTTTCACCGGCCAGTGACAAATGATTAATAAAATCTAACCCGACATCAACCTCTTTGTTTTCTATGTCTCTAACATCACAATAAAAACTATCAATTAATTCATCATCAAAAGCAGATAAGTGTATTTTGTATGAAAAGAAATCAGCAATGTTTTCATCAAATTTATGAGCATCATCAACAATTAACAATTTTCTTTTATCTAATTTTTCAAATTCATTAAATGCATCACTATGATTTGAAACATGAAATTTATCATTATTTATTAAATCATACTCTTCATGATATTTTTCTTGAAGTTTTTTATTGTCGGATAAAATAAATGAACTTTCATAAATATTAGCTAGTGTTGCGGCAATAGCTGATTTTCCAACACCGGATTCCAAAATAATATATTTATAACCCTCCTCAATAGCATCAACAATTTCGGTCAATATTTCCAGCTGATCTTTTAAAAATGTAGGAAATGGAAAATTTTCTTTTATTGTTTCTTGAGAAATTTTATCCGTCTCTGAATTGACCTGAGATTCATTTTCAACAATACTTCGTGATTTTTCAGTTTTAATTATTTGACTTTCTGAAGAAAAATCGGTTTTTGCTTCTTTATTTATTTCCTGTTTTTCAAATTCACATTTATCTGATTTATCATAGCTTTTACAAATATAATTGCTTCTAATCATATCCTGATTCTGACGAAACATAATTACCTTCTCCCATTAAACAAAATATAAATTTATTATTAACCATCCCACATTCTCTCCGGATTTCATTATTATTTAAAAAAAATAACCATTTTAAAAATAAAACACCATCAATATTGCCTCACGTCTCTTTTAAAAACACCATAATTTTATATTCTAAAACAAGAAGAATAGCTGAAACTTAAGCAAATAAAAATTCTCCTTTAATTACTTATTCATATTTTTATAACAATCATTAAATATAATTTGTTGTTTTATAAATCCATAAAGTAATATTAATCTTTTAAGAATACTGTTCAATATTCATTATACACAACAGCAAAGATTTTCAGGCAGGATTATTATAATCAGATCTATGTTATAATATTGTGTTTAATTAGTATTTAAATATTGTTATTAAAAAGTATAAAAATAACAAGCATGAATGAAAAAAACCTGGTAAAAATATTAGCAGCTGCTGCAATTATCTTAGGGATTGTATTTATATCGGTTATTTGCATAGATACTCATGAAAGCACCAGCTTAAGTGTAAAATCACCAGACACTCTTAAAGACGGTGATGCATACAGTGTAGAGTTATGTGACTCCAAAGGAAATCCGATAGCTAATCAGAACATTTCCATTTCATTTGGATCAAATTCATTTAACCTTACAACTGATGAAAACGGAATAGCTGTCCTGAAAATCAATAATGTTCCTGCCGGTGAGTATGATATTAAAATCCAGTATGACGGAAACAGCCATTATAAAAATACTTCAGCTGTTCACCATGTGGTTATCCTAAAAATCGAAAAAACCCGCAGCCTAGATGAAATTCTTCAAAGCGGAGAATACAAAAAAAAGATTGGTGATTACCAAATTGTTGAATACAATTATATGGGAGATATGGAATCTGCACTGGTTGAAGATTCCAGAGGTAAAAAATGGATTATGAGCGGAGACGGGTTTACATCTGTTTAAAAAAAGGAGTTTACCATCCCATTTCTCCAATCATACTGACAACATTTTTGCCCTCATCAGTCAGACGATACAGACGGCCTTTGTGGGCGTCTTCATTAATGCAGACTATTAGGTTGTGTTCTTTTAAATCTGTCAGTACATTGCTGACATGTTTTATTCCTACTCCTGATTCTTCACTGATTTTTGTTGGTATTTTAACATCGTTTTTTAAGGTTTCCAGTACTTTTCGCCTGTAGCTAGAAATTGCAACATAGCTACATTTTTTCAATAATTCATCATTGCTATTCACAGTTACCACATTTTCTCTAAAGTTGCTTTTTAAAAATAAGACCTAATTTTTAATAATCTGCACCTTGCTTTATATTTTATATTAGCATGTAATATATACTTTGTGGTAATATTGTCTTATAAGATATGATAAATTGTCCATGTTTTAGATATTATTTATATAAAAACAACTAAAAATTCATTTGAAAATTGCTGATATGATAAACAAATTTAAGCTTTATCTAAAAAATGTAAAATTAAACAAAACAATAGTATTTTTGCAGACAACTATATAATAATTAGAATATTACAAGAATATCGCTATATTAACACAATATATTCTATTAATTTTAACACAGTTGTACAATTCACGAAGCTGTTCAAAAAAAGCCAGTAATACTTTGACAAAACCCAAAGAATACTTTGAAGAAATTATAAAATGAAACAAATTTTAAATAAGCAAATTAAAAATGAATATAAATGCTAAAAATAAATTACAATTTGAATATACAGCCTAAAAAAACCGAAACAAACTGAACTTAAATATAAAAACTTATAAAGCATTATTTAAAAAAGATAATAATATGTCTAAGTTAGATGCTTTTTTTAAATTTAAAGAAAATAATACAGACGTGAAAACTGAAATCATTGCAGGTATTACAATTTTTCTGGCTATGGCTTACATATTAATTGTAAACCCTGCAATGTTAAGTGAAACTGGAATGGACATACAAGGAGTATTTATTGCAACTGCACTTTCAGCTGCAATAGCTACAATATTGATGGGATATATAGCAAACTATCCATATGCACTGGCTGCAGGAATGGGTCTTAACGCATTTTTCACATATACCGTAGTACTTACTATGGGATACAGCTGGGAATATGCACTTTTAGCTATCTTTGTCTCAGGTATAATCTTTCTGGTTATCTCACTTACTTCCCTACGTGAAAAATTATTCTATTCAATTCCTGACTCTTTAAGATTCGGTATATCAATAGGTATAGGTTTATTTATCCTTGCATTAGGTTTAAGCAACCTCGGAATCCTGTCATACTCTTCACAGGTAATAAATATCGGAGATGCAAACTGGGCCACACAGCTAATCGGACTTGGAAGCGCTTCAACTATTTTTACTCTCGGAAACCTTTTGGCATTAATCTGTTTTGTCATCATAATGGTTTTAATGAAGAAAAATGTAAAAGGAAATATTCTAATCGGAATTATTGCAACATACATTATCGGAGTTGTTTTAGAACTGGCAGGATGTCCTGTTTTACCTGACCAGTCATTAATACCAACAGCTATAATCAACAGCAATCTGGGCGGATCACTTGGTAATGTTGCATTTAAATTCGGAGAAGCTAGCGGAGTATTTACCGGAGCAAGGGCATTTATTGATTTTATAATCATTGCCGTCACATTTCTGGTAATCTCTTTATTTGATACAATGGGAACCTTAACTGCACTTACAACAAAAGTTGACGGATATGATGAAAACGGCAAACTGCCAAGACTTAAAAAGGTTTTAAGTGTAGATGCACTCGGACCAATGATCGGATCCCTTTTAGGTACTTCACCTGTAGTTACATACATTGAAAGTTCCACAGGTATTATGGAAGGAGGAAGAACCGGTCTTACAGCTATTGTAGTTGGTATTTTATTCCTGCTTGCAATTCCATTTGCACCGATATTTACAATCATCCCAACCTTTGCAGTAGCTCCTGCACTTGTTGTTGTAGGTATCTTAATGTGCGGACTGTACAAAAACCTTGATACAGGTAATCTTTCTGATCTGATTCCTGCACTTGCTGCCATTATTGTAACTCCACTTACCCAAAGTATTACAACAGGTATTATTGCAGGTGTATTTGCATTTGTTATCGTTAAAGTCTTATTCGGTAAAGCAAAAGAAATATCCAAAGCAATGTGGATTTTATTTGCACTTTTATTCATTTATATGGTTTTAGAGTTCATAATGTAGGAACTCTAACTTTTTTTATTTTTTGCTGATGTATTTTTATTAATTAAATTGGAAAATCAGCTAATTAAATGATAAGTTATTAAAAAATTACCTTATTTAATTAAAGACATTGCAAATATTTTAAAGCAGCTGTTGAAAATAAGATAATTCCTATTGCAAATACTACATTTAAAATAAATTATATAACAAAAAAAGAAAAAAGGTTTTATTTAAAAAAACCTTATTGAATTTTAATTGTATTTCCGGTTTCAAATCCATTGTATATTGAAGTAATGATGTATTCCCCTTTCATTAGCCTAATGTTTAAGGATGCAATGCCCTCATCATCAGTAATTCTATTATAAAATACACCATTTATATTAAATGTAACAATCTGATTAGCTAATGGATTTCCCTGACCGTCTACAACTCTTGCATGGAATGCAGAACCATCGAGATACTTCATTTTTAAATCACTAGTTTGTAATGTCGGAAGAACAGTAACATTGTTTCCTATGTCATACTGACCATACATAGTAGTAATTACATATTTTCCAGGTCTTAAATTAATAGCTAAACTAGCTATACCATTTGCATCAGTTTCTCTGTAGTAAAATACACCATTAATATTAAAAGTTACAACAGTACCTTCAACAGGATATCCCTGACTGTCCAAGATTTTAACTGAGAATTTTGAAGCATTTTTATAGTATTTAACCAGGTCATAATTTTCAACAATTTTAGACAATACTGTGACATTATTGCCTGCCTGTTCACCAGTAATTAAATTAAATACTGTGATAATATAGTTTCCCGGCCTTAACTGGATGTTTAATTTAGCAGTACCATTTTCATCAGTTGTTCTGTTGTAGAATACACCATTTATATTAAACATAACAGTTGTATTGGCTAACGGATTTCCGTTGAAGTCCAGAACAGTTGCGTAAAATTGTGTGCCGTTTCTGTAGTATTTAACTATATCCTTACTGATTATTGTTGACAAAATAGATACTGTGTTATTTATACTGGTTCCGAAGTATTTGGAAGTTCCACCAAATGTGGTAACAACAGTATAATTTTTACTGTCTAAATTAATAGCTATGGAAGCAGTACCATTTTCATCGCTTTGTCTAATATAGTCTCTGCCGTTTATTGAAATGGTTACATTCATATTAGCTAACGGATTGCCGCCAATATCTTTCAGAACAACTGCAAATCTTGTACCGTCTTTATAATACATTACAACATTTTCTGCTTCTAAAACTGTTTTGATGGAATTTATTTCAACATTTTCAGATACATTAACTGTCCGGTAGTTATCTTTTGTGAAAACTGCATTGATTGTATAATTTCCATAAGTTAAGTTTTTTAATATTAATGAACCTGTTCCATTAGTGTAAGATAATGTGTAAGGAGCATTATTTACAAGAACTGTTAAATTTCCATCAAGTTTTTCAGACAAGTTAACATTTACTGTTATGTCTCTGTAATCTTTATCTATAGTTACATTCATAATGATTTCTTTTTTAGCTACTGTGAAATCAGCAGTGCTGTTAGCCAAGTTATATTTTTCACTACCTAAATAAGATACACCAGCCTGATATTCTCCAGCATTTAACATTTCAGGTACTGTAAAGACAGCCAAAGCGTTGACAACATTAACAATATATTTTTTGCCGCTGATTGTTAAAACAACATCACCTGTTACATTAACACCAGCTACTGAAGTTACATTAATACTGACAATAGGGTTTTCACCATAAACAATATCGCCAATATAAGCAGTTAAATTAACATCGGTTTTGGTAACACTGACGGTTTTTTGAACGAAAGATCCGTTATACAATCCGTTATTTTTATAGTTAGCTGAAATTACATAATCTCCAACTTCATCAAAGTATACATTAATCTTTGCAACACCGTCAACTACACCAGCTGTGTAATTAGTTCCGTTAATGCTGAAAATAACTTCACCGATTTTAGCCATTTTGCCCTTGGCGTCAGTTACAGTAGCTATAATTTCACTGAATTCCTGAACTTTAGGAGTGATATTATTTAAAGTAACTGTTGTATTCTGCATATCAGCAACAGTAAATGCTTTAAGACAGGCTACCTGAGAATTATATGTGTGGCTATAAGCTGAAGCTGAGTAATCATATAAATCTGTCCATTTCTTACCGTCATTACTGAAGTATGATACACCTGGAGCATAATAACATCTGGTTGTTGAAAGTTGTTCTGAAATAGGAACAGCAGCATATCCGTTTTGAGGATTTGCAAGTTTTACAACAATTTTGAAGATATCCCCAACAGCTACAGGAACATATTCTTTTAATGGAATGGTATAATATCCGCTTCCTTCATGTCTGCCGTTTTGGGTAAGCTGCAATACATCATTTACATAAATAGAAATTTCGTAATCAACAGTTGTATTGAAGAATGTTGATACAGCAGCAATTGCCTCATTGCCGGTTGCATTATAAATATTCTTATACCATACAGTTTTTTTACCGGTTATTAAGTAATCAGTCATTCCTGCAACATCGTACTGGTAGTTTTTGGTGTATCTTACAGTATCATTTAAAATGTAGGTAAATGCCTGATTATCTTTATTTACAGCAAATAAAACTCTATCATAGTAAGAAATGTAGAAGTAACCATTATCTCCCCAGGAACTTCCCCAGCTGTTTTTAACTATAAATGCACCATCACCTGCAGGAGCAGTATAGAAATTATTTTTTGAATAATTGTCATCCCAGCCAACTACAGTAATTGCATGGTTTCCATTACCTGTGTATGGATCATAATAAGCATTAGTTTTAGAATTAAGATAACCTGCTGAGTGATAATATGAAGCATATAATCCGCCGTATTTTAAAATAGCTTCTTTTATAGCATCATTATCAGTGTAACTTGTACGTGCAGGCAAAACATAAATGTTTTGAATATGCATTTCACTGTCTAAAAGCGGAGATAAAGTTCCCTTATCATCAAATGGATCTAAAGTAGCATTAACCGGACCTAACCAGCTAGCCAAATAACCCATCGGCATTCCGTTATATCCACCCTCGTTAGTTTCCATTTTCCAGCCGTAGGCAGAATACATTTCAATTAAATTTTTCATGTTTTCCACAGAAAAATTAAATGTTTTATTGCTTGCTTTTAAAACACAGGTTTCAAGTGAAGCAAGTGCTGCAAATGCCCAGCAGTTACCTGAATCCTGTTGGTTTTTAACATCAGTTACAAAACCATTTTCAGCTAAATTATATCTTACAGGCAATGTACCGTTAAATAATGATTTGTAAACAAATAATGAGTAATTATTGGTGCTTGATACAATAGGACTGAAATTAGACTGATTTAACATGTTGGCATTGTAACTGGCTTTATTGTCAGTAAATGTAACTCCATCAACTGTAAGTTTAGGATTTGCATTGGAAAATATTGCTCCTCCAAATCCTGTTGCTGCATTTGATGCAAATTCAGAGTTTTTAATTTCAAAAGAAGTACAGTTATCGCTAAATAATGCGCCTCCGTTTAAAGCAGCATTTTTAGTAAAGTTGGACTTTATAACAGTTCCTGAACCATACATTTTATATACTGCTCCACCTTCATATCTTGCAAGATTATTTGTAAAATTAGAATAAGAAATTAAAATTTCAGAATTTAAACTACAGATAGCTCCTGCAAAGTTTGCAGAACAGTTATTAAAAGTACTGTCTCTAACTTCCAGATCAGTCGAAAATGCATAAATAGCTCCTCCTGCATCATCTACAGAACGGCAGTTTTCAAAAACAGTGCCGACAACAGAAATTTTAGAATCCTTATCAGAAGCTATAGCTCCGCCAAACCAATGTGCAGAGTTATTAATAAACTTACAATTTGAAAGAGATAATTCCCCGTATGACAGGTAAATAGCTCCCCCATACATCGCACTGTTATTTAGAAATGTACAATTATACAATGTATTTTTAGGTACATTAGTCACATAACCGTAATAATCAGTACTGACATAATTGTAGATAGCTCCTCCGTATGCATTATCATATCCGTAAGAAGTATCATCAACAGCTACACCGTTTTTAAATATTACATTAGTTGCACTAACAGTACCCAAATTCTTAACAGTTGCATGATCCAATGTTAAATCTTTTAAAGTTAAAGTATAGCCATCTCCAACATTAAAAGCAATACCATTAAACTTAATGATAGTATTTTGAGCACTCTGACCCATGAAAGTCATGGAAGAATATATTCCTTTTTTAGAATCCAGCTCATAAGTACCGTCTGCGAAATGGGCAGTACAGCTTGAAGTTAATCTGTTATACTGCAGGTACTTGTATGGACTGGATTGTGTTCCTCTCCCGTCACTTTCAGCAGATGCATTGAAATATATATCATTAGAACCTGTAAGAACGTTAGTATCTTCACCATGACTGTAAATAACTCCACCGTCATCAACAGCAGAAATTTCAATCTGTTCATCACTGCTAATGACTGTCTGGTTATCAACAGCATCACTAGCAAAAGCAGATGGAACAATCATTAATAATAACAAAAATACTGAAAAAAGTACAATTGACTTATTAACACATTTGACCACTTTTTGTTCCTCCAAAATTTAATTTTATAATATCGTATAAATATATATGGAATATAATTTTATACAATAATACATTAGATTTACTAATATAAATACACATATAACATTTATTTCGAAAATAAATGCAATATACAAAAATTATCATATAATTACATAAGTACCATCATAAATAAAATAGCGATGTAAACTATATTTCAATTAAGCATATTTTAATAAATCTAATTATAAATTTATTTATAAACAAAAATATTTAAATTTATATCATAAAAGAAACTAAAATTAAAATAACTAATTATAAGGAATTATTTTATTATGCTATCTATCAATCAATGTTATTTGGACTTTGTTAAAAAAATCTTAAACCAGGGAAAGGAAACATATAAAGACAGCAACCACCATTTAAAAGAAAGTTTAGGTAATTTTTACGTAATTGATGATCCGTTAAACTTGAAATTTGTGGCAAAATACCAGCATATGACTACTGATATGATGCTAAACGAAATCAAATCAGGAAAGTATGATATTGAAGGCTGTCCTATTAAAAGTGATGCACTCTATGAATATGTTAAGTCATTTGAAAACAGTGACGATCAGGGTTTTGTATACACTTATCCAAACCGAATATTGGCTCATTTTGATGTTGACCAGTTTGAAGTGATGAAAAAAAGAATGCTGCATGCCATTGGAAGTAACCGTGCAGTAGCTGTTACATATGACCCGAAATTGGATCAGGACCGTGAAGACATTCCATGTTTACAGTTCCTGCAATGCATTGTCCGTAACAATGAATTAACAATCCACTGCTTATTCAGGTCCAACGACATCTTTGGAGCTTTCTATTCAAATATGTTTTTTATAGCATATATCGGAATTAAAATGAAAGAAGAGCTTAATAAAGAGTTATTAGGCGAAAAAGTAAACTTCGGAGGAATCCATTACCACTCCACCAGCGGCCATATCTACAGCAATGATATGAAAGCTGCTAAAAAATTAATAGCTATTAACAAATAGCTAAATTTTAACTTTTTTTAAATTTAAATCCTTTTTACAATAAAAAAAAAGAAGAAAAAAGTCCAGATTTTAAAAATCTAGAGATAATTATCTGCCTTTTTTTCAAAGTATGCTTTTGGATGAGCACAGACAGGACATTTTTCAGGTGCTTCTTTTCCTTTGAAAATATGTCCGCAGTTTCCGCAAATCCAGATAATTTCTTCTTCTTTTACAAATACACTGCCTTCCTCAACTTTTTTGAGTAAAACATCGTAACGTTCATTGTGTTCTTTTTCAATAGCTCCTACTGCATCAAATAAGTAAGCTATTTCATCAAATCCTTCTTCTCTAGCTTCTTTTGCAAAAGTCGGATACATACTTGTCCATTCATGATTTTCACCTTCTGCCGCATCTTTAAGATTGGATGCTGTATCCTGAATACTGCCTCCATGCAATAGTTTAAACCAGATTTTAGCATGTTCCTTTTCATTGTGTGAAGTTTCTGAAAAAATATTGGAAATCTGAACATAGCCGTCTTTTTTTGCCTGACTTGCATAGTATTCATATTTAGTATGTGCCTGTGACTCTCCTGCAAAAGCTGCTTTCAAGTTTGCCTCAGTTTTTGTTCCTTTTAATTCAACCATATAAAAAACCTCTTAATTAAAAATAAACAGTAATGATAAATAAATTTTTCGAAAAATTTTAGAAACAAATATCAATAACAAATTATATACATATTAATACAGATTCAATTTATAATGGAGGTGAAAACAAAATGAGCAAATATTGTCCGAAATGTGGAAATGAACTGCCTGATGATGCACAATTTTGTAATGAATGCGGATATTCTGTTTTAGTTGACAATACTCATACAGATGAAGAAACTCCCAAAGAAGTTATGAAAACTGAAGAAGCTGAAACTCCTAAAAAAGATGCAGATGAAATATTATTTAATGAAGCTCCAGATAAAACTAAATCAAATAATGATATGGATTCTAAAATATTTAGCGACAAAGCTTCATTTAACCTTCCTAAAAACAAAATATTAATTCCTGTTGCAGTTATAGTTATTATAATTATAGGACTGGCTATTTTCAGCAGCAATATATTTTACAATCCCGACAGCATCTCAATAACCATTACTGATATTTCAGCAACCGGTGAGGAAAGCGATTATTATTACAATGTAAATGCTATATTTAGCAATCTTCCGTCAAATACCCAGGGTTACCTTCTGAAAACAACATATTATGACAGTAATGGAAATGCATTAGCTTCTACAACTGAAGGGTTAAATACTGTAGACAACAGCGAATACGGTTCCTGTTTTGCATTTTACAACAGTCCCAAATATTTAGCAATAGATCATGTCAAAGTTGAAATCATACATGACGGCAATGCCATAAAAGAAGTTACAGGTGATTTTGACCGGAACAAAGCAGATTTCTCAAATGACAACAACACCACACAGTCTTAATAGAAATCTTTTAATTTACTTTTTTATAAAACCGTTCTATTTTTTTAAACACTTGTTTAAATTTTATCCTATAAAATTAAATAAGACACATAATCCGCCACTGATGAAAATAAATCAGTACAATCCATTTTAATAAAAATCAATAAGCAAATTTTATATAATACAAAAGGCATATTATAAATCGTGATAAATATACTTCGTTATATTTATGTTAAGAGGCGAGTATTTATGAACAACGATATGAGTGGAAAAGTAACAATAATAACTGGCGGAGGAAAAGGAATTGGATTTGGTATAGCTACAGCATTTGCAAAAGCAGGGTCAAACCTTGCAATTACAGGCAGAACTGAATCCACACTTTTAAAAGCAAAAGAAGAACTTGAAGACAAATATGATGTAAAAGTATTGCCTATTGTAGCTGACGGCGGATATGAAGACCAGGTAAAAGATGCAATCAAACAGATTACTGATGAATATGGAAGAATTGACGTATTAATAAACAATGCACAAGCTTCCAAATCCGGATTAAAACTTGTAGAACATACAAAAGAAGACTTTGATTTAGCAATTAACTCCGGATTATATGCAGTGTTTAATTTTATGAAATATGCTTATCCATATCTTAAAGAAAGCAAAGGTTCTGTAATCAACTTTGCATCTGGTGCAGGATTGTTTGGAAGAGACGGACAGTCATCATATGCTGCTGCAAAAGAAGGAATCAGAGGTATGTCAAGAGTAGCTGCAACAGAATGGGGTTGCGACGGAATCAACATCAATGTTGTATGCCCTCTTGTAATGACTGCCCAATTAGAACAGTGGAGGGAAGAATATCCTGAAATTTATGAAAAAACAATACAAGGCATACCATTACAAAGATTTGGTGATGCTGAAAAAGATATTGGTGGAACCTGCTTATTTTTAGCATCTGAAGCTGCAAGCTATATCTCCGGAGAAACAATAACTCTCCAAGGCGGATCCGGTTTAAGACCATAAAGAAAAGATTCATTTCTTTTCTTTTAAAACTTTTTTTCTACATTAAAATTTTACTCCAGATATGTAACATAAACCATACATTTATATATGATGTAAACTTAATTTTACATAAGTAACATATATTTTACATAGTTGCTGCAAATACTGGAGGAAAAAAATGATACTTGACATATACAATGACAGCATTAAATACTCAATTAAAAACTCAAAATCACTACTTTACTTTGGACTAACATTATTTTCAACTTTTATCATATGGATGGCATATATTTTAATATTAATCCATTATCAGGATGCTAATTTAAATTTAAAATTTGCCAGTTTAATTGTACCTTCATTACTAACATTAATACCAATATTTTTATTTTTAGGATATGAATACAGAATACTGGAAATCTCAACACATGGAATGATTAACGGAACAGATAAAGTGCCTGAATTTAATAACCTGAAAGAAATGCTAATAAACGGAGTAAAAATATTTCTTGTTAAATTCGTATACTTTGCAGTCCCCATAATAATACTGGCTGTTACCACTACCCCATTTTTAGACAACATCTCCGGAGGAATAATCCAAACTGCCGGAGCAACAATATCCATGATATTGGCAATCATATTATATTTTGTAAGTTTCATAAGCCTATCAAATATGGCTGCTCATGACAACTTCAAAAAAGCATTTGACTTTAAAGAAATAAAAGAAGTAATTTTAACAATAGGCCCCGCAAGATATGTTTTATTCTATATCGGACTGCTGATAATAGAATGTGTAATTGCATTTGTGCTGTTTGCAATCACCATGATAGCTATGATGATTATTGGAACTTCAGGAATAAATACACTTACATCACCAGAACCTCTCTGGTGGGCAATGTTTTTCCTTACAAACCTCATATTTTCACTGATAATTGCATTAGCCGAATTATTTAAAACCCGCGGAATCGGTCTGATTTATGAACCAGTTGAAGAATAAAAAAAAGTGTTATCCTACTTGGATAACATTTAATTAATATTTACATTTTGGGTATGAATCGGGTCACCATTAACCTCATTATATACTTCAATTACTGCTTTTGTAGGCATTTCATTTCCATAATAAAATGCATCAACTGAATATTTTCCAGGATGAACATTACTTCCGGTATATGCATATGATTCATATAATGTTAAATTATTGGAATTATAAAAACGAACTTTAACTTCCAAGTAATCAAAATCCTTATCAACATTTAATGTTCCTGTCAAATCACCGGAGGTAACACCATAATCATTAGATATAGCAGCACTCAAACCACTGAAAGATACAGAATCTGAAGCAGCCATACTATCTAAAACACCTAACCCTGCACTGGCAAGCAAAAACAAAACAATTATGACAATAGTTAAAACAGGAATTAAAAAAAGCTTTTTGTCTGGTGTAACTTCCTCTTTAGTTTGTACATATTCAGCAATAGCTAAAACACCAGCAACAATAAATATGACACAACCAATCACGCCATAATAGCCAATAGCTATAAAAAGACCAAGACCAAGAATTATCTATTGAATTGCAGCTATTCTAATATCCATTTTAGAAATATAAACTCCCAAAAGACCTAAAATAGCTATAATTATTGCTAAAGATCCGTAAAATACAAAATCCGGAACCAGACCAGATAAACTAAAAACATTTAACCCTCCAATTATGCCAATAATTACAGCTACAATAGCTACAATTGTAGAAACTGTTTTTAAATTTATAGTAATGTCCATAAAAAATCACCACATCACATACTATTTATATACAACATATGTAATATAGCTTTTTAATAATAGAGTTATTCTGCATCCATTTCAACAAAGATGTTTCTTCCTGCTTCCTGAAGATATTCACTAACATCCTCATCAAATTCACCAACATAGGTTAATTCGTAAGGACTGACATTTGTATCTTCATAAACGATGACAAATGCATTCCATTGCTGATAATAGTATAATTTATTCTTTAAAATAGTTGTAGTTAATGGACAGCCATCATCATTAACCTGACTTGGCAATTTAGTGAAGTACTCCTGATTGCGATGCTGTTTGAAAGTAACTTCAAAAGGGCACATATCAGCTATCTGATTTACTAAATCACAGTCCACCATATCTGCATGATACTCATTATCATTAATGGTTATTTTAAATTTCATTTACTTCACCTTACTATATATTATGTTTTAAACAATATTTAATACTATCCTTAAAAAGTATTTAAAGCAAAGTTAACTAAAAAAAAGAGTGAAAAATTGTGAAATCAATCACAGTAAAATTAAATGTTTTTTCCAAATTCAAAAGCCTGATTTAAAGCATTTTCATTATGGTTAATTTCACCTTCACTTTCAGCATTCAAACCAAAAACAATACCTTTTCAGATTCAACACCAATGCAATTTAAAAATCCTCTCAATTCACAAACTGCAGGTTCCAATGATTTTTGATTATCACTAGCTGCGGAAAATAAGAAATAATAATCCTTATCATTTAACTGCCTGGCTTTTGGAGTTAATCTGTCAATCATTGTTTTCATTTGTCCGCTAATTGTATTAAAATAAATAGGACTTGCAAATACAATAACATCTGCATCTACCATATCTTCCAAAATCCCTGACATATCATCATGAATAACACATTCTCCAGAAGATACACAGCCTAAACAGCCTTTACAATAATTAATAAATCTCATTGGAAATGAAATTTTTTTAACTTCATTTCCTGCATCTTCTGATCCTTTTTTAAATTCTTTAGCTAATATATCACTATTTCCACTTACACGGGGACTGCCGTGCAATATAACTACTTTCTTACTCATCTTTTTCACTATACATACTGTCTATTGTATCTTCCTTTTTATTCTTGCTGATTTCTTCATATTCATCTAAAACATCATGTCTCTCACTGATGTTTTCAGCTTTCGGAATTTCTTTAATATCTTCCTGAGTTTTACTGATTTTATAAGCATCAGAATATAATAATCCTACTGAATATGAATTAAATAATTTCATAAATGTCATCATGAAAAATGCAGCTAGAATAACTCCAACATATGGAATCATCATAATTCCCATTGAAATCATGGAAAATACCATGTTTAAAACACATATTACAATAAACCATCCAACAGTTTTAAACCAGCCGATTTTTCCGATATCATTAAAAACTTCAAAGAAGTCCAATCCGTCAGAAAAACTGTTATTAGCTGCCATTCTTGCAACTCCCAAATTAGTAAAAATTGACTGAATAACTGTTACAACAACTGTTACTAAAAGAATAATCAAAAAAGCAAACATGAAGCTGGAAAGCAAATCTGGAGGAATATCTGTATTTCCATATTGAATATAAGGTGAGATATCAGTAAATATTTTTAATATCCCGCTTCCAAGAATTGTAATAAAAATAATAATTCCAGGAACAATCCCATAAACAATACTTAAAGCAAGATATTTAAAAAAGTTTGAAATATCCCTGCCTACTTTAAAATCAGGAATCTTTTCTTTAAGATTTATCCCGCATTCAATTACAGAAACAGAAAATCCCATAAGATATACGAAAAATATAGAGCTAATCAAAACAGATATAACAATTACGCCAGGATTATCCCAGGCAAATGAAGAACAAACTGAATACAAAACAGAAAAAACACTCAAAACTCCAATCATTGCAAACTTGTTATAGTCACATAAAGGATATGCAAATGATTTTTTAATATTTTCTCCCAAATCCATATTAAACAACCTCTAAAAATAAAAATATTCTATGTAACTATTTAACAGTAAAGCTATATTAAATTTTAGATTAAAAAAAGAAATGGCTTATATATTTGAATATAATAAACCAACACATCTGTAATAAAACAGATAGAAATAGGACATAACAATAAATGAAGCAATAATAGAACCTGCAACTGGAATAATCACTGAAATTCCAGCTCCGACAAGAGTTATGATAAAGCCAACAATCATCAGTAAAATTAACCATCCGATGCTTTTAGCTATTCCTATTTTCTTTAAATCTTTAAAAACTTTAGAAATATTTACTGCCTCAAAAATATCATCATATTTAGATAATCTGGCCATTCCAATACTGGAAAACAACATGAAAATTACAAAAAGCACAATTGCTGTAACAACTGTAATTGACATGGAAGTTAAAAATGAATTTGAAATTGAATAGATGCCAGTTTCATAATATGATTTTATTATTCCGGCTAAAGACTGTAAAAATCCGGAAAAATAAGCTGTAATATATACAAGAATTAATGGAACTATAAAATAGCAAAACTGAATTACAAATAATTTTAAACCGTTGACAAAGCCTGTTTTAAAATCAAAATCAGGCAGATCATCACACTTCCTAAAAGCATAGTTTACAACATCTAACCCATAGCCTAAAATTAAAATAATTGCAACAAATGAAACAACATTTAAAATTATCTGTAAAACTGAACTGTTAGCTATTGAAACATTAAGAGTAGCTAAAACAACAACAATACCGAATATTGCAAATTTTCTAATATCACTAACCGGATATTTAAATGAATCACTAAAAATCTCACTTATATTCATCTAAAACACTCTCCAATGAAATAATATTGATAATTAACTATTTAAAATTAATCGTAAAAAAAAGAAAAAAAATTGGTTTTATTCTATATGAGAATATAATAAACCAACTGATCTGTATGCAATAAATAAATTATATGTTGAAATTAAAAATGCTGAAATTAAAATACCGACAGATGGAATTGATGAAATAAATGTTTCAATAAAGGTAAGAATAGCTACAATGACAAATAATAAAATCATCCAACCAATAACTTTACCTATACCAATCCTTTTTAAATCACGAGCTGCTTCAGGAATATCAGCACCTTCAGACAAACTGTTATACTTGGCAAGTCTGCAAATTCCCATATAAAATAATAATGAGAAAATAACAAGCAATATTATACCTATAATAATAGTTATTGCTGCAGAACTTACTAAAGACATCATTAAATCTTCAGAAACCATATTTACAAAATTAGAACCATATTGGGAAGCATAAGTTGCAACTTCAATATACTGATTAAAGAAACCAGTTGCAAAAGCTACAATAAGAGTTATTATTATCGGAATAATGTAGTATACAATAAGCATTACTATCATTTTTAACCCGTCAATAATATTTTCCCGCAAATCCAAATCAGGAATTTCATCAGATTTTACAATAGCCTTTTTTACAACACTTACACTATATCCAGAAGTTATAATAGATGCTACAGCAGCAACAATACCTAAAACAGAAGAAATTATTGCATTTCCAATTTCTAAAGAACCTAATGAAGATACAACCATTACAATACCAATTATGCAAAATTTGGTCATATCAGAAAATGGATATTTTAAAGAATCATTGAAAATCTCAGTTAAACTCATTTTAAAGTCCTCCTTTTTAAATTAATTTAAATAAAAAATCACTCAAACTGTGAGTTAGTATTTATTTATTGAAAAATAAGTATTTAAACATATTGTATAACATATTCAGAAAAAACTTAAAAAAAAGCCTCAAACAGGTCAGAAAAAAATAAAAAAAAGTTATCTGATAAAAGATAATTAAATTTAGTTATCTACACCAAAGGATTTTTTAAGTAAATCTACGTTTACATATCCTTCTTTGTAGATTTTACCAGTAGTTAAATCATTAATAACTACTTCTGCAGGAGCAAACATTCCCTTATCGATTTTGTAGAAGTCAAATTCAGCTTCTTTAAATACATCGAAGAATGGTTTACCATATCCGTCAGCTGCAGATGAAGGTAATTTAGCTGCAACATCAGCTATATCATCATTTTCATCAGATTCAACATAGTAGTAAGTTCTTCCACCAAATAAAACTGCATCGTTAGTTTTACCCATAGCTTTAAGTCCGTCCGGGTCAATTGGTGCAATAGGAGCAATACCTGCAGCATGTTTTACTTTAGTTACATCAAATTTAATAGCTTCCAACATTTTGTAGGTTCCGTTTTCAACAACTCTTCCGGAAATTTGGATAGAACCAACAAGAGAAGAGGTAGGAGCTACAAGTAAGTAAACATCTTTAACATCCACATTACATTCATCAGCAATGTATTGTGCAACATCTTCACCAGGCAATACATCTGCTTCTAAAGTTAAAATAGCTAAATCAGCTTCTGTGTCTTCATAACCAATTTCTTCATAGGTTTCAGCCGGTTTTTTACAGATTGCTCTAGCAGGACCAGAACCAAGTGCAAAGAAATCTCCTACAGATACAGACCATCCTGCTTTTTGAGATCCTAATGTAGAAATAGCTGGAGAATCAGTTTTAATTTTTACTGAAGGAAGAGCGAATTTTTCAGATAAATCACCAGGAATAGAAATTCCAACATCAGCAAGACCCCCAAGACAAACTTTAGTGTAAAGTTCACCTGCTTTGAAACTTCCATCAACATTTACACCACAATCAATGATTGTAGCACCATTTGACAATTGACTAACAGCAATGTTTAATTCATCTTGTTTTTCAATCATTACATCTACGGTTTTTTTAGCTTCTAAGTTTACACTTACCATTATTTAACCTCATACTTTACTAAAATAAAATATATTTTTAGTACTATTAATATTTACCTAAATGAATTTTAGATTCATCATATCTGCTTTCAGGTTCTTTATCTTCTTTAGGATAACCAATAGCTATTACTGAAAATGGGATAACATAGTCAGGAATATTAAAATAATCCCTTAATGCATTTACTCTATCTTCAATTGGGTAAAATCCTAACCATACTGCACCAAGACCCTCAGCAACTGCCTGAAGCAGTATGTTTTGTGTACAGGCAGACAAATCCTGCTGAATCATAGGCATGACAACATTATCCCTTTCAGTATTTCCCAAAACAATAATCAGTTTTTGAGCATTTTCAGCTACTTTTGCATATCTGCTCATTTTAGAAACAGCTTTTAAATCCTTTTTATCAGATACCACAATGAATTCCCATGGCTGGGAGTTGAAAGCTGAAGGAGCCTGCATTCCTGCCCTGATTAAATTTTTTATTTTATCTGTACTGACTTTCTCATCAGTGAAACTTCTAATGCTCTTTCTTTTAAATATCATGTTCACTGTATCACCTTACTCATTAATTCACCCATTTCATCATTTTTAAAAGGATAATTTTTACTGTCCATCAGCATATGAATCTGATCTGCATAATTTATAGTAATATCCTCATCAGCCAGTATATAATCTCCACCTCTGGTAATTGAAACTACAATACATCCTTTAGGAAAAGGAATATCCTTAATTGGCTTACCTGTATACTTCCAGCCAGAAGGAACAACATATTCCGATAAAATATGCTTTGAATGGTCTTTTATAAAATCATGATTATTTTTAGCCAGTAATCTTTCAAATAAAGACTCATAAATCGGACGGTTATTCAGCAGCATAGGAACAGCATATGCAATAATAGCTACAATCAGCATAGCTACCAGAGATTCTGTTGATCCGCACATTTCAGAAAGCAAAACAACCCCTGTAATCGGAGACCTTACGGTAGCTGCAAAAAATCCTGCCATTGAAATAACAATAAACTTGTATATCAAATAACTTTCAAGACCAAAAATAGGAATTACAACAGAACCAAAAATAGCTCCAATAAATGCTCCTAAAACCAGTAGAGGCAAAAATATTCCTCCAGGAGTTCCTGCTGAAAAAGACACCACTGAAAAGAGATATTTGGCTACAAGTAAAAATATCAAAATACCTAATGACGGAATAGCTACATCAAGCATATCCAGCATGAAATGTCCTCCGTCAAGAATTTCAGGAATAAATAGTGCTACAACACCAGATATTAAAAATACACATATGAATTTAATTTCAAGTGGAATATTAGACATTTTAACCAATCTGTCATTTGCCCTAATCATTCCAACATTGTAAACATAACCTAAAATACCTAAAAGCAGTCCTAAAACAATCAAAAGCCAGTAAGATGACAGCGGAAGATTATGTAATGGGAAATTCAGAACTGTTGCCTGTCCAAAAAATGATTTGGATATAAAATCAGCAACAACTGATGCAGTCAGTGCTATAAAAATTAGTGTTTTATCAAAACTGTGATTGATTTCTTCAATTATAAAAATCACTCCAGCTAACGGAGCATTAAAAGCAGCTGTAATACCTACAGTTGAACCGGCTAAAATAAGTCTCAGTTCATCTGTTCTTGATTCCTTAAAAATTCTGGAGATTCCCTTTCCGGCCATTCCTCCTATTTGAACAGAAGGACCTTCAGGACCTAAAGACAGACCACCCAGTGCAGTTAAGACTCCGGCACTAATTTTAGCTGTTAAAATTTTCAACCAGTTAGTGTTTAAAAAACCTTTAACCTCTGCATTGATTTGCGGAATACCACTGCCAATACTATCAGGTTCCCATTTTACTAAAAAAGCTGTAAATAATCCTAAAATAGCTAATATGATAAACCATGCTATAATTAAAAAGATATTTCCGTTGATGAATTCCAAAAAATTTCTTAAAATACTTTCTGATGAGTATAAAAGAAATCGATATAAACAAACCATTATTCCGGCAAAAATACCTACAAATATTCCCTGAACAGCCAGTTTGAAAATATGTTTCGGATTATCTACAACTGACCTTAATGTCTTTTGAAGCATTTTCATAGTATAATACTTTATACCTAATAATATTTAAAAAATTAGTTAGATGACCGCCATGTGTTTCCACATTTTGCACATCTGATAAAATTTGTTGGAGCTTCATCTGCAGACCTTGTTTGTACTGTCCACCAGTAACCTTTAGTTCCGCCACATTTATAACATGTAATTGTTGTAGTAGGCAATGCTACATTCTTATTATCAGTAACTATTACTTCTGCTTTAGGATTTGTTTCTCCCTTAACTTCATACTGGTCTTTAACTTCATCAGATAAAGATTTTTCATATCCGCACTTGCATTTTAATTTTTTATTCATAGGAAGTAATATAGCTCCACATTCAGGACAAAATTCCATTACTTAATCACCTTATCTTATTTTATTTAATTGATTGAGTATTTATAATTTATTATGTTTATGCTACTGATAGAATAAGAAGAAAATATTGCTTAATTTTTATGTAAAAATGTTTAAGAAATACTGATAAATTAAAATTTTAAAAAAAAGAAGTTAAATGTAGAAGGATTATCCCTCTACCATAATCAGCTTCCCTGACGATGGATCTTTATAGACTTTTCCCAGCTCAGTGAAACCTTGTCCAGAACTTTGAGATGTGTCTGGAGTATCATTTAATTCTTGACCTTGTGTAACTTCTGAAACCTGTTTCATAGATTCCATAACTGCCTGCTTTTGATCTTGGCTCATGTCGGAAAAAATAACGCTTTGCATATTCCAACTAATTACAACAAATATTAAAAAACCTAATGCAAGAACCAGCATTGCATCAACAAGGTTTGTTGTACCTGCCATAGGATCTATGTCATCATCAGAAGCTCTTCTCCTTCTTTGTTTTCTTCTAACCATAAAATCACTGTTTATTCATGAAAAAAAGAACTGCATCAGATAACGCATCTAAATCAGAAAGATATTGGTCATACCAACCTCTTCTAATTTTAGAAATAAAATAACATAAAGCACCGGAACCGATACCCACAACAGTAGTATCGAATGCAATAGTTAATGCATCTGCAAGGGTATTTACATCTCCAGCACCTAATGCTGCAAGACCTGGACCTAATGGAATTAAAGTACCCATTAATCCTAAAGTTGGTCCGACACGAGTAATAATATCTGTATTTCTTAAACTTTTATCAATTTTTTCTTCTTCATGTTCAACTAATTTACGAGCTAAAGCTTCTCTAGAATCACTATCTAATGCTTCTGATTTTGCAATCTCAGTTAAAACTTTCTTTTGAGATTTTGGAATATCAGAACCAGATATAACATTCATCAAATCATCAACAGAAGCTGCTGTATTAATTTTAAATATTAAATCCCTTATTTTTCCGACACCTACTTTTTTCATTGATGTGTATTCAGATATGAATCCACCTAAAGCAATAACAGAAACAACAGCAATTATTAATAATAAAACCATTACAGGAATTGTTAAACTTTGAGATATAACATTTAAAGCTCCGCTTAAATATTCTGTACCAGGTATTGAACTCATTTAATATCACCTAATATATTTATTTTAATAAATTATCACTTCTTTTATATAAAACTACACCTACAATCACTAAAGCAACTAAAGCAACTAAAATTAAAATTAAAGATTGAGAATCAATCATAGTTACTCCGCCAAATTGCCCCTGCATTGCTTGGGCAATACTTGGTATTACAATAGCTGACAACAAGAAATAAGCACCTAAAAATAACATGAAATTTCCCAATACAATAGGATAAGGCTTATCTATAAATTTAATGATAGTATTGGATACAAAATAGGTTACAATCATAACAACTAACAATGCTGCTGCAACATATTTACTTAAACCCATAAATGAAAAACCTACAGTAGGCGCTACAATTAAAACAGAAGCAATAATCGCTCCAAAACAACATGGACAAGGAGCAACAACCGCTAAACAGGTAGCAGTAGTTGTATTTTTATCATGAACTTTCCATTCTCTTATAGTAAACAATCCCGCGATAATCATGATAGATGCCATAATTATATAAAAAACAGTATTATAACTATAAATAGCTTCAGTAATCTGTTCAGCAAAGAATGATGCAACATATGTACATAATAAAACACCACCGCCATAACCGACACAGATACATGCAAATAATTTTTTTGACAAGTTAGCAAGACCAGACGCCAAACCAATTTTTATTCCAAATATGATTACGGCAGCCAGTACACCAAATTGCCACATTACACTCATCATATCCATATTTATTTCCTCAATATAATCAATAATACATTAATTACATATTTACCATTTCTACTTTAAACTATATAAAATTTATTTTAAAAAAATAAGAGAATTGTAAAATTCTCTTTTAAATTTTAATCTATTTTTATTGTGTTTCCCACTTGGAAATCATTCCAATATGAAGTAATGATATACTCTCCAGCCAATAATGTTATATTTAATGATGCTATACCCTCTTTATCAGTTACTTTCTGATATAATACACCATTTATGTTAAATGAAACATTTTGATTAGTTAATGGATTACCTTGACCGTCTAATGTTTGTGCAGTGAATTTGCTGCCGTCAAGGTATTTCATAGAGAGGTCACTTGTTACTAAAGTCGGCAAGACATTTATATTGTTACCTATAGTTAAACCCTCAAATATAGTAGTTATTATGTAATTTCCAGGTCTTAAATTAATATTTAACCTAGCTACACCATTTGAATCAGTGATTCTATTATAGAATACACCATTAATATTAAATGTAACATTTTTGTTTATTGCTAGAGTTCCGTCTTTATTGTAAATTTTTACTTCAAATTTAGAATCATTTCTGTAGTGCTTAGTTAAATCACTTGACTCAATTAAAGATTTAACAGTTATATTAAATCCTTCACTTTCACTATTAACTGGATTGATAGCAGTTAAAATATACTCACCAGGTCTTAAATTAATATTTAACCTAGCTACACCATTTTCATTAGTTTGACGTGTATAAAATACACCATTAATATTAAATGTTACTTTAGTATTGTTAGCTAACGGTTTACCATCAGTACCTAAGAAAGTTGCAAAGAATTGAGTTCCGTTTTGATACATTTTAACAAGATCTTTACTTTCAATAGTGGTTTTAACAACAACATTTGAATAAACAGACATATTATCATACATTGTTGTTACATCATATACTCCAGGCCTTAAATTAATTGCCAAGGATGCAATTCCATTGGAATTAGTTGTTCTATTATATTTTTGACCATTTATAGTAAATGTAATAGTTTTATTAGCTATCGGATTTCCAGCTCCATCTTTTAAGGTAGCATTAAGTTTTTCTGAACCACCATAATATTTTTCAAGATTTTCAACTGTTAATTGTATGTTTTGTGTGTTTTCACGTTCTACAACAAGTATTTGATGTAATGCAAGAATAGTTGAACCTGTAGACTGGAAAAATACAGTGTTATTGTCTTTAGTTAAACCAGAGGTGTTGAAAGTATAATAATCAATTGAATTTGAAGTTTTATTCCATACATCACTTTTTATTTCACCATTAAAAACAATGTTTCCTTCATTTTTTTGTCCGCCTGCTGCAAAAACATATAATGTGGAATTAATCATTGAAGTGGAGTCAATGTTAAATTTAGTATAAGCTCCGACATCCAAATTTTTATTATTTGTTTTAGAAAGTAAATCTGCACCTTCACTCATATAAACAGTTTTACTAGCACCATTTTCATTATTAGTTAAAAGTAATAAAGAACTTGGATAAACAGCAGTTAAACCACTTGTTTTATTTAAAGTAAAAGTATTTAATCCTTTATTGATTAAATCTGTAACATTATAAACTGCAAGTCCGTAGCCGTGTTTGCCGTATGCTCCTAAATTAGACTGGTCACGGTAATGGGCAATTGGTGTAATGATTTTATTATTGAAAGTAACTATCCAATCACTTACATCAGCTTGCTTATTCCAGTTATATGAAACATATAACAATCCTTCTTTTAACTCCCCTTTAAAATCAATATTCCATGTGTCGCTTCCATTTGTACTTTTGGATCCTAAATATGATGAATCATCTTTATTTAAAATAATTACATCACCAGTAATATCATAAACACGTGTAATTGTAGCATTCATGGCAGGATATGCCAAATCTTTTCCTAAATTACCGTTATAAACCACCATAAAATTGCTGCTGTTAGTGTCATTTAAAATACCGTTTTTATCTTCAACAATAACTCTGTAAACAACATTGGTATTATTGTTTCCTAAAACAGTATTTTCATCAATTGGCCTAATAAAAGAATCAATTATATTTACTGATTTGGAAGAATTAGCTTTTAGAAAATCAACCAAATAAGAACCAACAACACGGCCATTATCATAAACATAAACAGTTACATTAGTTAAATCCTTGTTAATACTGTTAACTGTAATAGTTAAATTATTAGTAACACCTGCATAAATAGAATTTTTATATTCTGAAGCAATATTAGTAGTAACTACAGGAGATTCCCTGTTAATTACTTTAAGTAATTGAACATTTGATTTAATAGAACCATATCCCTGAGATAGTGCAGAATATGTAAAATTACTATTCTCCCCTATTTGGAAATAATCTGTAACATTCCATTTATTATATATATAATAATCCTTCACTATAGTGTCTTCTGGAATAAAGAGTTGATTATCATTAAACTTATATGCTCCATTATAGCTGGATAACATTATTGCTTCAAAGTTAACTTCACCTATGTCACCAGTGAAATTTTTTGTATAAATTAAATTACTTACAGTGCCCTGAGTCCATGACATTCCCACATTTAACCAATATGTGATACTGTCGCTGTCCCCGTCATTATATGCAATAAATAATCCAATCATTTTTATTCGTCCATCAAAAGCTTTACCTTCAAATGGAGTGCTAGTTACATCTATTTTAATTTTTGAATTAGGACCTAAATCTTTTAAATCATCTAAAACATCATAAACCATTTGATAATCAGAATACTGTTTTGTAGTATGATTATTAATCACATACACATTTGGATCACCAACCTGATTACCAACATAAGTTAAATTTTCATATCCTAATACCTTACTATTTCCTGCTGTGTTTAATGTAGTATTTGAGTGTAAAGCATAGGTTTCCGAATTTCCACTACCTGAATAGATATTTACAATTACCTTAGCAGAAGTAATTTCCTGCACACCATCAGGAATTGTATATTCAAGACTTCCTGTTGTACTCCAAGGGTTTGTGCTTATTAATTCTGCATCACCTGAAACAGTACCCTGATCAATTTCAAGCATTGAATCAGCTGTTTCTGCAAATGCACCATTAATTGTTAATAAACCAACAATCAATGCAACCAATATAAAAAAAAATTTGTTTTTAATATTCATCTTCCTATAACCTCGTTTATAAGGATTCAATTTATTAAACAATGCAAAAATTGTTTAATGAACTTTATTATAAAAAATGTAATATAAATAGGTATTTAAAGTATTACTTATAAATTAATAATTTTAAAAAAAGTAATACTTAAAATTTAGCTAAAATAAAAGTATTACTTAAATCTATTTTTTTATCAGGTAAGTAATACTAATATAGTTAAATTTATTAAATTTTAAATCAATAAAAATAAACATTGAAACAGAACTTTTAAAATTTTTATTTTTTATTAAAAAAGAATAGAAATATGGTGATTTAATCAAATAAGCTGATTATGTTTCAATAGGAGGTAATATATGAATTTAGGTAATAAAAAAAATTTTTCACCTATAATACCATTTATAATAATATTAGCAATAATTATATCATTAAGTCCAACGGCAATTTCTGCACAGGAAAATGCAACAAACTCTGAAATTCAAAATATAACTGAAACAACTGCTGATAACATAGAAATCAACTTGGAAGAAAACAGTATCTGTGAAAATAATTCTCAGGAATGCAGCTTCCCACCGTATAAACTATCTTATAGTAATGAAATTAAAGAAAATAACATTCCTAAAAAGGCATTGCTAATAAGCGATAATCCTGGGACAAACATATTAAATGATGCTGCCTGCGATATCCTAAACACATACAAAGATGTAGATATACAGGTTAGAAGCTGTAATCAAATTTGCAAAATGAATGAAAATGAGTTATATACTCTTGTGGAAACTAGCGATATTGTTATTATTAACTGGTTAACTTCTGATGCTGATTCAGTATTTACTAATTTACTACTAAAATATCCAAATCTATCAAATAAAGAATTGTTTTTATTTTTAGAAACATCCAGTAGCTCTCAAGCAAAAAATTTACATTTGGTTAGAAATTCAACAATAAATCATAAAAAAATATTTTCAGATAAAAGTATATATACTGAAGAATTTTTAAACAAGTACTTTTCAATGACTAAAAGAGGGCAAAATTACGATGTATATTACGAATATATTACAAATGGGGATGGAAAATTAGTCAATGCAGAATTTAACAAAGCAGTGTTGTATAAAAATTACAATAACAAAGAAAATCAAATAAATGAAATATTGTGGGCTTTAAATATTACCGGATACGAATGCAAATATTCCGATCCGCGTTTTAGTAAAACCTATGAATACGGAATATTTAGAGAACAGTACATGACACTTGAAGAATATAAAAAGAAATATTTTGATTCCTCAAGACCATATACTGTGGGTTTACTTGAAAGTAATATGTATGTAAGTAACGGTCAATTACAGCCATATTATGCACTAATCAAATCATTAGAAGCTAAAGGATGCAATGTTATTCCTGTTGTAGCAGCTGGCGGTTCTGAAAACCAGTTAAAAGTAATGGTAAAATACTTTACCAATGCTCCAAGTTATGAAGCCTATTTAAATAATCCGTTGAAATATACAAATAATGTCAATGCAATAATTTCAATGCCTGCATATGGTATTGGAGGAAATTTATTTGATAATACAACCAAGTACTTTGAAACTGCAGGTGTTCCAGTATTTCGTGCGGTTCATTCTGATTATGTCAGTAATGAAGAATGGGAATTAAGTGCTACAGGGCTTCCTGGGAATCGTAGTGATAAATGGTGGCATGTAGCAATTGGTGAAGCACAGGGCATTATTGAAGCTACATTTGTTGGAGGAGTCACCCATGAAATTTCTTCAAAAACCGGAGCTCAGTTAAGCGGTTTTAAAGCTCATGAAAAAAATATTGATTTGTTTACTAAAAGAATTGTTTCCTGGATAAATTTACAATATACAGTTAACAGTGACAAAAAGATTTCTTTAGTTTACTTCAACTATCCTCCAGGAAAACAAAATATCGGATCAAGTTATTTAGATTCAATTACAAGTGTTTATAATCTATTATATGAACTTAAATCACAGAGATATAATGTGGGAAAACTCCCAACAACTGTTAAGGAACTTGAAGACATGATGATTAAAAGCGGTATTAATGTAGCAACATGGGCTCCCGGTGAATTGGAAAAATTATCCAATCAGCCAGATATCGTATTATTGCCAGTTGCAGAATATGAAAACTGGTTTAATAGTTTAGAACCAATTTCTAAAGTTCAAGTTATTGAAGGTCCTGTTGCATATATTGGTCAGTTAGCTAGAAATGCAATAGCTATTAATTATACCTCACCAATGAAGGATATAATTAGTGACTGGTATAATGGCGTCAAATCATTATTACCTGAAAATTATACTGAAAGTGGAGTCATGCTTTTAGATAAAATCGTTGCTGCTTTAAACAAATACTTACAAAGCGGAAATGATAGCGATTATCAGGAATATCTATCTCTTAAATCCAAATGGAAAGCATTGAATATTCCTGGATTAAACGGATGGGGAGAAGCTCCTGGAAACATTATGACAGTTACAAAAAATGGAGTAGCATACTTTGTAATTCCCGGTTTAAAATTCGGTAACATATTCATAGCTCCAGAACCTCAAAGAGGATGGGAAGCTAAATCAGATTTACTATATCATAGTTCTGCAGTAGCACCTACACACCAGTATCTGGCTGCATATTATTATATGCAAAAAGAATATTCCTCAGCTATGGTTTTTATTGGAAGACATGCAACACATGAATGGTTACCTGGAAAAGAAGTTTTATTGTCAACAACTGACTACGGATCAATTGTAGTTGGTGACGTTCCACAGATATATTTCTATATTTCTGACGGATTAGGAGAAGGATTAGAAGCAAAAAGAAGAGGATTTGCAGTTATGATTACTCATTTAACCTCTCCTTTAGCTTATACCAGTCTCTACGGCAACCTAACTGCAATAGCTAATTTAATAAATAAATATGAAAATACTACTGATAAAACTCAAAAAGATACAATAGCTTCCAACATTAAGTTATTAATTGAAAAAAATAATTATATTCAATCTATGGGATTAACTCGGGAGGAATTTGAAAAATTAAATTTAAATGAAGTGGTTAAAGCTGCAGATAAATTTTTATTTGAAGTTCAAAATACCCTTTACCCACTAGGTTTGCATGCTATTGGTCAAAATTGGACAGTAACTGACATCAGTCGTAGCGTAGTTGCTGCACTGTCCCAGGAGTTTACATATGATGGAATAACCACAACAATATTTGATGAAGTTGCAAAATACCTCTTTTCTAAAAAATATTCTGAATTAAATGCCTTAGAAAGAGATAAAATATTAAACACAAGTGAACAAATAGTAGCTGCATTAATATTCTCAAACAGTACTACAGTAGCTAATGTTTTAGGTTCAGACAACCCTAGTTTAATTGCTACAATGAATTATGCAAGGTATTATATTTCTTTAATCTATGCTTCCATAAACAATGAATTAACATCATTTATTAATGGATTAAATGGTAAATATATTCCTGTTGTAGCTGATGGAGATGTAATTAATATTAATTCACTTCCAACTGGTGGGAATTTCTTCCATGATCAATCACAGGAACTGCCAACAGAAGAAGCATATAACTATACCAAAACACTGACATTGCTTACACTGTCATCTCTTAATGAAAAAACACAAAAAATTGCAATGGGAATTTGGTGTGTTGAAACAGCAAGAGATAACGGTGCATTGATTTCAGTAGTATTATATCTGTTAGGTATGCAACCTGTTTATACTTCCTCTCCAAGTGCAGGAGGTAAAACTGAAGACGGTGACAGTGCCGGTACCAAAACTAAAATAATGCCAAAATTTGTCGGATTAAAAGATTTGGTCAGACCTGAGGGATGGGCTAAAAAAAGAATAGATGTTGTTGTCATTACAAGCGGTAACTTTAGGGATTTATACAGTACCCAGGTTTCCTTATTAGACAATGCATTTAGAGTAGCTTTAGCCAGATCATATTTAACTATCATTAATAATAAAACATTGATGGAAAGTAAATATGGAAAAGACATGAAAGAAGCATTGGATAAAGTAATGGAAGGCATCGGATATTATGGAGTCGGATCTGAATCTTTTGATGAAAATTATGTAGCCCGTCATTGGGTTAATGATTTTATATACTACAAAGATTTGGGTTATAATAATACATATGCCGGAGAAGTAGCTATTACTCGTGTATTTGCACCGCCAAATGGAGATTATGGAGCAGGTATTGCCAAATCCGTTTCATTAAGTTGGACATGGAACAATACCAATGATTTAGCTAAATTTTACTTAGGCAGAATGGGAAATATGTACTCTAAAAATTACTGGGGTGAAACAAATCCTGTAGTATTTGCAAGAGTTCTCAATAATACTGACGACATTATCGTCAGCCGTAATACAAATGTTTACGGCGTTGCAGATAATGATGATTTCTTTGATTACTGGGGCGGTCTTTCAATGGCAGTTTCATATATTAATGGAAAAACTCCTAATATGAATGTGTTAATGTATGGTAATAAAGACAAACCGTATATCAGTTCCATTGAAACTGTATTGTCTAAAGAAACAGCAACCCGATACTTCAATCCAAATTGGATACTTGGAATGATGAATGAAGGATATAGCGGAGCACGTTATATATCCAATAAATTCCTGAATAATTTATTTGGATGGGCTGTAACAAGACCAAATGCAGTAAACAACTGGATGTGGGATGAATCATATAATGTTTACATCAAAGACAAATACAATTTAGGAGTAACTGACTGGTTACAAAGCGGAAACAATAATTATGCATTTATTTCATCTGCAGGAACCCTTTTAACTGCTGCATATAACGGTTACTGGCAAACAGATAAAGGAACACTGGAAAATTTAGCAACAATGTGGGCAAATTCCATAATTGTAAACGGTGTTGCATGCTGTGACTGTAGCTGTGGTAATATAGCTATGTTAAAATGGGCTTCACAATACATTAATCCTGATTTACTGGCTAAATTTAATGACCAACTTTATCAGGCTACTCAAAATAACATTTTTGCCAATTCATTTGTTCCGACAAATTCAAATAATCCAGATTCAAATGAAGAAAGTCAAAGTTCATCAAAAGCTACAAGTACAACACAATCCAGTATTATAAGCTATGGAGGATCCAACTCTCAAATATCTTCAAGTATTGGTATTGACAGTTCCCAAAATCCGTCCTCTTCAAGCAGTGAAGTTTCAGCTTCTGAACAGGAATCCGGAAAATCTTATGAAGTATCCAAAGACACATCTTCCAGTTCATCTACAAAAGGAGATATGCCAATATCACTGATTATCTGTGTTATTGTAATGGTGCTAATATTCGGTTACGGTTATTATAAACGAAAAAATGAAGAGTAAAACACTAAATTAATAATTTTTTCTTTTTTTCTTTTTTTTATTATTCTTTAATTTCTTTAAAAACCCAAATTTTCACTTATTAATAAATATTAACTTTAATAAAATACTGTTTTTTATTGTAAAAACATCTAAACATTTAAAGCTAATAAGAAACATATATTATTATTAAAAATAAAATGAGGCCAATTTATGTTTTGGAATGAGAAAATCGAATGTATGTCAAGGGAAGAACTTGAAGAACTACAATTAAAAAAGCTTCAAAAAACAGTAAAACTAGCTTTTAACAAAATTCCATATTACAATAAAAAATATACATCATGTGGAGTTTTCCCAGAAGATATTGAAACTTTAAAAGATATTGAAAAACTGCCGTTCATCACAAAAGATGATTTAAGAGAAAGCTATCCTTACGGTCTTTTTGCAGTTGACATGAAAGACATAAAAGAAATACATTCATCTTCAGGAACTACCGGAAAACCTGTAGTATCCGGATACACCAGAAAAGATTTAGATACCTGGGCAGAAACAACTGCAAGAGGATTGGGAATGATGGGTGTTGGTGAAAACGATATTATTCAAAATACCCACGGATACGGATTATTCACAGGAGGATTTGGTATCCATTACGGATCACATAAAGTTGGAGCAACAATAGTTCCCATATCAACAGGTCAAACCAGAAGACAAATTGAAATAATGAAAGACTTTGGAGTAACCTGTTTAATTGCAACACCATCATATGGAATTCACTTGGCTGAAGTAGCTGAAGATGACGGAATCAACCCAAGAGACATGAATCTTAAAGCTATCGGATTTGGAGCTGAAATGTGGAGTGAAGAAATCAGACAAAAATTAGAAAATCTCTTTGGAGCACCTGCATACAACATTTACGGACTGACAGAGCTTATGGGGCCTGGTGTAGGAGTGGAATGCAGTGCTCAAAAAGGATTGCATATAGCTGAAGACATTTACTATCCTGAAATAATTGATTCCACAACCGGCAAAACATTAGGAGAAAACCAAAAAGGTGAACTGGTATTAACAAACCTTGAAAGAGAAGGAATGCCTATAATCAGATTTAGAACAAAAGACCTGACTTCACTTACCTATGAGCCATGTGAATGTGGAAGAACAAGTGCAAGAATGAGCAGAATAACCGGTAGAGCAGACGATATGATTAAAGTAAAAGGAGTAGCTATATTCCCATCCCAAATAGAAAAAGCATTACTTAAAGTAGGTGATGTAGAGCCTCATTATTTAATTATAGTTACAAGACCTGGAACTTTAGACCAAATAGAAGTAAAAGTGGAAGCTTCCAAAAACCTTTTCTTTGATGGAGTAAAGGAAATGGTCGATATTCAAAGCAAAATAGCTAAATCTATTGAAAATGAAACTGGAATAAGAGTAAAAGTAACATTAGTTGAACCAAAAAGCCTTCCAAGATATGAAGGAAAAGCTAAAAGAGTTATAGATAAAAGAAATTTACACTAAGGGGATTAAAATGAACAATATGAAAGTAAAACAATTATCAATATTCTTACAAAACAAAAAAGGAAGCTTATATGACGTTCTTGAAACATTATCTGAACATGATATAAATATAAGAGCACTTTCACTTGCAGATACTTCTGATTTTGGTATATTAAGAGTTGTAGTAGATAATCCTCAAAAAGGAGAAAAAATACTTGAAGAAAACTATCTAGTCAAAACAACTGACATAGTAGCTATTGAAATGACAGATTCACCTGGAGGATTATCATCTGTTTTAAAAACTATAAAAGAAAATAACTTAGATTTAGAGTATTTATATGCATTTACTCATGATAAAAAAGATAAAGCAATTTTACTTTTACATACTGATAATTTAAATGCTTTAATAGATGCTTTAATTAAAAATGAAATAGTTATAGTACCTCCAGAGGAAGTCTATAACTTATAAAAAAGGTAAATTTTTTACCTTTTTAATTTTCCTTATCTGCCGGCGGAGTGTAAACACGACTAGCTAATTCACTGTCAAGTGTATACATTAAATCAACAGAATTTTGTGCTCTTTTTACTTTACCTACCAGTTCCATTGCATTTTCTTCTTCTTCAACTTGTTCTTCAACAAACCATTGCAGGAAATTATTGGTAGCATGATCTTTTTCTGTAATAGCAATGTCAACTAAATTATTAATAAGACCTGTTACAGTTTGTTCATGAGACAATACATGTTCAAATGCAGCTAATGGAGAATCCCATTCAGTTTGAGGTCCTTCAATAGCATCCAATTTAACAGAACCTCCTCTTCTAATTATATAGTCATAGATTTTCATTCCGTGTTCCAATTCTTCTTGAGCTTGTACTCTCATCCAATTTGCAAAACCAGGTAAATCGTCATCTTCAAAATAAGAAGCCATTGACAAATAGAGATATCCTGAATACAATTCTGCATTTACTTGTTTATTTAATTCTAATTCCATATTATTAGAAAGCATATTATCACCTTTACTAAATAATTGGATATATCTATTATATAAAGTTTGAGATTATACGAATAAAAATAAACAAACTATATTAAATTAAAAAATTAAAAAAATATATAAAGTGTGGTAATATGGTTAAATGTGATAACTGCGGAGCATCAATTGAAGAAAGCGACAATTTTTGTATGAATTGTGGAAATAAAATTGAAAAAAACAATGAACATGACATACTTCCATTAGTAACCCTAATCAAATGTCCAAATTGTAAAAAACAGATACTGAATGAATGGAAATACTGTCGTTTTTGCGGATATGACACGAGCCAACCAAGCGGAACATCACTAATTAAAAAAATAGTTGATGATGTTGCTTATAATTCAAATGTTTTAAGATTTTGCACTACCTGCGGTAAAAAATATCATGACGACTCAAGTATCTGTCAAAATTGCGGAAGTGAAATTCCAAAACCAAAAGAAAATTATTTCGGAGACTTGTCTTATGAAAACTTCCAGCTACTCTATATAAACCAGATTCTTATTCCATTATCCGAACATTACAATACAAACTTTAGAAAAATTCTTATAAAAGACCATTTTAACATTTCATATGACGAAGAATCACATATACTGTATTTACTAATTGAATATGCAATACGTAATCCTAATGAAAATATTATCCCTTATTTTGAAAAAATATTAAATGAAACAAAAGAAAATTTTAAAGATATTGAAAAGGCTGTTTTAAATAAAGTAAAACCACAAATAGAGGAATTATTCAATAGTGAAGGGTTGACATTCAAAAACAAAAAACAAATTAGTGCTGCCGAATACCAAACTATTAAAACACCAATTACAACAGATAAACACGGAGGAGGTACAAAAGCACTGGCAACATTTGGTTTCGGACTATTGGGCTATGCAGCTTCTTCAGGTGTGAAAACTGAAGTAAAAACTGAGAAAGTTAAAACACAGGATGCTAAATACTGTTATACAACAATCAATATTTCAAAAAAATATGTAGATATTGATATTGCAGTATCCAGAGAAAATAACACTAAAGTTATTCTAAAATGGAGAAATATATCCCTATTTAGCGATGATGACTACTTTGTATTAGATTCCGGAGAAACCTTTAAATGTGTACTTTACAGTGATGAAATTAATGAAGTAATCACCTCATCACTTCTTGACGTTGCAGTTACCCACGATTCCAGATTAATTCACAAATACCGTCCAGAAATATTATTAAAAGTACAAAAATTTTTAAATGAGCTAATAAACCGGGAAATTAACAGTTCTAAAATAAATGAATCTTCAAAATCAACTGTTAATCTTGAAAAACTAATTGAAATGTATGACAAAGGATTATTAACCGATGAAGAATTTATTGCTATGAAGAAAAAAATTAATTAAAAAAAGAGGGTTTATTTAACTGCATTAATTACAGTTTTTCCACCCATATAAGGAACTAAAACATCAGGAACTTTAACACTGCCATCTTCCTGCTGATAATTTTCAAGTAAACAGCAGATAGTCCTTTCAGTAGCTATTGCAGTACTATTTAAAGTATGCAATGTTTGTGCATCTCCGGAACCTGCTTTTCCGAAACGTGTTTTAGTTTTTCTTGCCTGATAATCCTTACAGTTGGTACATGAAACTAATTCTCTGTAAGCCTTGGAACCTGGGAACCATGCTTCAAGATCATATTTGACAGCTGCATTATCATTAAGTGCTGAGGACACAATAGCTACTACATGATAATGTAGACCTAATTTCTGATATATTTCTTCAGTTACTTCAAGCAACTTTTTATGAGCATTTTTGGACTCTTCAGGAGTTGTGTAAATAAACTGTTCAATCTTTTCAAACTGATGAACCCTGAATATTCCCAGTGTATCTTTACCGTGAGATCCTGCTTCTTTTCTAAAACAGGTTGAAAGGGCACAGTACTGAATAGGCAAATCTTCAGGAGCGATGATTTCATCTCTGTGAAGTGCCGCTAAAGTCTGTTCTGCAGTAGCTATCAAATATAAATCTTCATCAGCCACTTTGTATAAAGTTTCTTCAAATTCTCCTAATTCAGAAGTTTCTGCAGCCACTTCTCCTTTAACAAAAAACGGAGTTTGAAGTGGAATATAACCTTTAGATTCCAATTCATTTAAAGCAAACTGAATTAAAGCCAAATTAAGATGTAAAATATCCCGTTTTAAATAATAAAACCTTGCACCAGCTATTTGAGCTGCTGTTTTCATATCTGCACCGTCAATTTTTTCAATTAAATCAACATGGTTTAACGGTTCAAAATCAAATTCAGGAATTTCACCGTATTCTTTTACAATTTTATTGTCATCTTCAGTATCAGAAATAGGTACATCCTCATCAATGATATTTCCTACTTTATATCTGTAATCATCACGTAATTTTTTATATTCCTCAATTTTAGGTCCTAATTCCTTAATTTCATTAGCTACTTCTTTAGATTGGGCAATTACTTCTTCCAAATTACCTTCCTGTTTAGCTTTTTTAAATGATTTAGATAATCTGTTTTTTTCAGAACGTAAGAAGTTTAATCTTTTTTCCCCTTCTCTCCATAAAGTATCATATTCAATAACTTTTTCAGCAGTTTCTGTTCCTCTAAATCTTTTTTTCTCAGAATCAAAAATTAATTCCGGATTTTCTCTGAATAATTTTATATCTAACAAATTATGTGTCCCCTAATTAGTTAATCATATTATAATTTATTTTTTTTATTTTTTATATTTAATGATTTCATATATTTAAAGCATAATCTATTTTTAAGATAATACTCATTTAATTATGGTATTTTCACATTAACAGAATATTAATTAATATAAATCCAAATTAAATAAAAATAATTAATTTTAAACATCAAAAAAGTTATAATTTGATTATAATATTAAAAATATCTTAAAAGTGACAATAAAAAAAGAAAAAGAAGAGATTAATAAAATCTCTTAAATTAAGATATTATTATTGTATTTCCTGTTTGGAAGTCATTCCAGTAAGATGTAATGATATATTTTCCACTCATTAATCTCATAGTTAATGAAGCAACACCATTATCATTAGTGACTTTATTATAAAACACACCATTTATGTTAAATGTAACATTTTGATTAGCTAATGGTTTACCTTGACCGTCTAATGTCTGTGCAGTAAAGTTACTGCCATCTCCATAAGTCATATTAAGGTCACGAGTAACTAAAGTAGGTAAAACAACTATATTGTTACCTACAGCTAATCCTTCATACATTGTTGTAATAATGTATTCTCCAGGCCTTAAATTAATTGCTAAACTTACTACACCATTTGAATCAGTTGTTTTAGTGTAAAATACACCATTGATGTTGAAAGTTACATTTTTACCTACTGCTAAAGATCCGTTTTTATCATAAATAGTTGCTTGGAATTTGGAAGCGTTTAAGTAATATTTAGTTAAGTCACTTTGTACAATTAAAGATTTTACTGTTATGTTAAATCCTTTTTCTTCACCAGTTACAGGATTGTAAGCAGTTAAAATGTACTCACCAGGTCTTAACATAATACCTAAATCAGCTACACCATCTTTATCAGTCTTTTTAGTGTAGAATACACCATGAATGTTAAATTTAACAGTAGTCTTAGTTAATGCTTTTCCTGTGCTGTCAGTGAACTTAACATAGAATCCAGTATCATTTTGATACATTTTAACTAAATCTTCACTTATAACAGTCGGATTAATAATTACAGTAACATTCTTGGATATTTTACTGTATACCTCAGATTCATTATATGACACAGTTGCTGTATATACTTTAGAATCTAAATTAAGTCTCATATAAACAGTACCATTATCATCAGTAGTTTTAGCATAAGTTTTACCATTAATAGTAAAATATATAATATCATTAACAATTGGCCTACCTTGGTAATCTGTTAATTTAGCAACTAAACGAGTTCCATCATGATAAATCATTACAACATCATCAACATATAAGTTTACATCCATATTTGGAATTACGGTTATGTTTCCTTTTTTAGTCATGGAAACATATTTAGCATCACCAGAGTAAGTTGTAGTGATATTATAATCTCCAACACCTAATCCAGGAATATTTACTTTTGCAGTTCCATTAATTATGTTTGCAGTGTATTTTTTACCTTCGATTTCAACAGTAACAGTACCTTCTGCATCTTTAGGTAAATCCACATCAACAGTAGAATTTACTCCCTCTTTAAATTCAGGAACAGTGACATCCATATTATACTCAGATATTTTCAATACAGTAAATTTAGTTGTGTTTTGAGCACTATTATAATTGTTATCACCTATATATTTAACAAACACATCATAAGTGCCTGCTTTAAGTCCGCCTATTACTTTAATTGTCTGACCTTCATTAATAGCTACTGCATAGTTCTGATTATCAAGTGTAATAGTTACATTGCCCGTAGCATCACTATCTAAATTAACAATAATAGTTGCATTTTCACCAACTTTAATATCTTCAACATTAATGGCAATTGTGGAATCTATTTTATTAATTTTAAAGCCACCAGAAATATTAGTTCCATTATAGTTATCATTTCCAGCCCATGTAGCACTGAAATTATACAATCCAGCAGGTAGCTTATCAGCAGAAACATTTCCCTTACCGTTAATAACTACTACAGAATAATTTTTATTATTAATTGTTACAATTACATTACCAGTTAAATTAGTATTATTTACACCATTTAAAGTAGCATAAATAGTTAAATTTTCACCATAGTTAACATCTTTAATAAATACATTAAGATTTGGATTAGCTTTAATAACATTTACAGTATGGAAAACTTCAACTGCTTCATATTTATTATTGCCCCGATATCCAATTTTAATATATTGAATACCTGCTTCTAAACCGGTCATATTCCATAATGATACGCCTTCATCGTCAATTTTAACATAATAATAAATTTCACCAACAGACATCAGCACCCAACTAGGATTAGCATCTTTAGGTAATTCAACTTTAACAGTTAAATTTTCACCAAATATTATACTATCCTCAGCAATTACATTCATTTTAGGTTTTTCTTTAGATACAACAGTATTATTCCCATCATACTTAAAAATAGTATCATTACTGTTTTTATTTTCTAAAACGCTTCCATCTTTTCCATCATATAACACATTAGAAGTATCATTTAAATTTTTCCCATTTTCACTGTTATTATATTTCAAGTATTTTCCATCAATTACGTGAAACTCATTATTTACTGTGTCATTAACCATACTGGAAGTTACATTTTCTGCATTAACTGCCGAAATAGATAGTATGAATAAAATCATAGTTGAAATTATTAAAATTTTACTTTTAAGCATTTTCTACCTCCCAAAATAATAAAAAAATATTATTTCTCAATATCTTTAAAAAATGTAGAAACAAATATCGTAAAAAAAAACATGAATAACAAAACATCATAAAAACAATCTTCTTATACAAACAAATGTATATGCATTTAAATATTTATATATTGTTAAAAATAATAGTATTTGGCTTTAAAAAAGTAAAAGAGATATTATAAATTTATTCTAAAAATGATTTGAAAAATTTTTCAAATTCCTCATCATCCATAGGTTCCGGTGTTGTGAAAACTTTATTCTCCATAATATTTGTAGCTAAGGCTTCATATTCACTAGCTTCCTTAGATTCAGGGTATTTTTCTACAACGGTTTTTGCATCTAATTCACTTTCCTGAATTAAATTGCTTCTATTAATAGTTCCAATAATACGAGTTCCTATCTTTGATGCAAATTCGCTGACAATTTCCTTTTCATGGTCAACATTTCTGCAGTTGCAGATTATTCCGCTTAAATTTCCTTTAAGTTTTTTAATTCCTTTAACAATATTATTAGCCGCATATAATGACATGTATTCTCCGGAAGTTACAATTATTACTTCATCAGCATACTTTTCACGTAAAGGCACTGAAAAACCTCCGCAAACAACATCTCCAAGTACATCATAAATGACTACATCCAAATCCTTATCAAAAACACCTAAGTTTTCAAGTCTTTTCATAGCTACTATTACACCGCGTCCGGCACAGCCAACACCAGGTTCAGGACCTCCACTTTCAACACATAAAATATCATTGTATCCTTTTACAATAATATCCTCTTCACTAGGTTTTCTGTTATTTTTAAGTGTATCCACAACTGTCGGGATTCTTCTACCGCACAATGTACGTGTTGTATCAGCTTTCGGATCACATCCAATAACCAGACAGTTTAAATCATTATTTGCATAAACTGCAGATAAATTAGCTACTGTTGTACTTTTTCCAATTCCGCCTTTTCCATAAATAGCTATCTTTTTAATCATTTAATTTCTCCTTTTATGTATTATTCTTAGACCTGATGAGATAATTGCACATACTGTAATAAATATGCATAACATTAAATTTATAATTATAGGAATTTTAAAGAAGTTAAATAAAACAATTATTCCCGGAAGAGCATAAAACATTAAAGCCACTAAAGTTCCAAACTTTTCATATTCTAAACCTTCAGAGCTTGTTTTGAAAAACTCCATTAATTTCAGGGTTATTATAATCAAAAACCAAAACGGCAGTAAATTTACATAACACAATGCAAAAGAGCTTAACATGATAAATGCAAAATCTGATAAAACATCTACCTTTGCCCCTTTGTTTTTATTATCTATTTTGTATCTTCGAGCCAATTTTCCATCTAAAACATCACTTAAAACAGCAAAAAAGTAAATGACAAATATAATTATCAGATTACCATTTAAATAAAAAACACTGCAGGCAAATAAAATTCCAAAAATTATTCGAGATAAACTTAAACTATCAACCAAATGCCTTTTATTCATAGATATCTACCTTTCAACAAGTTTATAAATAAAATCATTAGCTCTTACTTTTGTCGGAATAGCTACCCCTACATTATTGCCTCTTTCAACTTTTTTGACATTTTTGCCGTCAATCTGCATTGAATCAATTTTATGTTTTATGGAGCCGGTAGTTTTTCCCTGTATTAAAATTTCATCTCCAACAGCCAGATCATCCCATACTTTAAGTTCTGCAACTTTTACCCGGTTAAAATAGTTAACAACCTGACCAATATCTTTTTTAATAAATTTTGACTGATTATTTTCACTTGTTTCATATGGTGTATTAAAGTAAAATCCAGTATCAAATCCACGGTTAAATACACTTTTAAGCTCTTCTATCCATTGAGGATTTACTTTGTACTCCTTAGGATTTTCATAATATTTATCAATAGCCTGTCTATAAACATTAGTTACCATTGCACCATAATCAGGACTTCTTGCTCTTCCCTCTATTTTAAATGAATCAATTCCTGCTTTAATCAGCTCAGGAACATGTTCTATCATCATCATATCCCTTGGTGAAAAAAAGTTAGTTCTATAACTGCCATCATATGATTTTGATATTACAAATGATTCCTCATTAACATCCGACAGATTTATTACGCAGTCGTTGTTGTCTTCTTCAAAAGTCAGTGTCCAGTTTTTACGGCATGGCTGCAAACAGTCTCCACAGTTCGCACTGCGGCCATACAAACCTGAACTTAAAAAACATCTGCCGGATATTGCCATACACATTGCACCATGTATGAACACTTCTGTTTCAATCGGAGATTTTTTAACTGTTTTTTTAATATCTTCCAAACTAAGTTCCCTTGATAAAATAGCTCTTTTAGCACCTAACTTCTTAAGTGTTTTCAGCATGAATGAATTGGAAGTATTTTCCTGAACACTTATATGTGCTTCAAGTCCGTTATCTACAACATCCTCTATTAATCCTATATCAGATAAAATAATTCCATCAATTTCAGATGCTGCAATTTCTTCTAAATTATTTTTTAATTCTACAGCCCTGTCTTCGTTTAAAATAACATTGCTGCATAAATAAGTTTTGGCTGAATATTGTTTAGCAATTTTAGAAACTTCAGATAAATCATTAAGAGAAAAATTTTTAGCATTTGCCCGCATATTAAAGTCATCAAGACCAAAATAAGTGGCATCTGCTCCGTTTTCTAAAACTGCTCTAAGGGAAATAAAGTTTCCTGCAGGAGATAATAATTCAACCATAATATCTTAAGGTTTATAGTATGTTTCAGCTTCAATATCATCAGGAAGCTCTGTTGGATAACATTCATTTAAACAACCTAAGCATAAATCTTCTTTAGGCATTCCAATAGCTTTTACCAATGATTCCAAACTGATATATCCTAAGGTATCAATATCCAATTGCTGTCTTATCTCTTCAATAGAATAATTAGCTGCAATCAATTCTTTTTTACTGGCCATAGCTACTCCATAAAAACAAGGAGCTATAACTGGAGGACATCCCACTAAAAAGTGTATTTCAGCAGGTTCCGCTTCTTTTACAAAATCAATTAAAGATTTGGAAGTTGTTCCACGAACAATGCTGTCATCAATTAAAACTATTTTTTTACCTTTAATAGCCTCTTTAATTGGATTTAATTTTAGTCTGACAGCCAGTTCACGTTCTTCCTGTGTAGGCATAATAAAAGTTCTTCCAACATATCTGTTTTTAATTAAACCTTCACCATATGTAATTCCGGAAGCTCTTGAATATCCGATAGCTGCAGGAATTGAAGAATCCGGTACCGGGATAATTACATCAGCATCAATTGGGAATTGTTCATATAACTGTTTTCCAATATTTAGTCTTGTCTGATATACATTAACTTCATCAATTGTACTGTCAGGTCTTGCAAAGTAAACATATTCAAACATACAATGAGCAAGAGAAGTTGTATCAGCCAGTTCCAACATGTAACTTTGAATTTCATTATTTTCAAAATATATAACTTCTCCAGGTTTTACATCCCTTATGAATTTAGCATTAATTACATCAAAAGCAACAGTTTCAGAAGCTATGATAAAATCATCTCCTCTTTTAGCTATTGCTAAAGGTTTCATTCCGGCAGGATCACGAACTCCATATAAATCACCATTAACAAGTATAGTTAATGCATATGATCCAACTAATTTTTTAGAAACTGCTTCAATGGATTCTATAATACTTTTACCATTAGAATAATGCTCTTTTCTTAACATGTAACAAATTACTTCAGAATCAGTACCTGATTTAAACTCATAACCTTCACGAATAAGCTCACGCCTTAACTCATCAGAGTTTACAATATCTCCATTATGAGCCATAGCTATAAATCCATCATCAAAATCAGTTACAAAAGGTTGTGAATTTTCAAGTTTAGATTCACCAGTAGTTGAATATCTTACATGCCCAATAGCCATATTTCCCTGAAGATTATTAATTTCATAATCTTTAAAAACATCAGTCACTAAGCCCATACCGCAGTAATAATTTAATCCTTTATCTGGACTAAAAGTAGCCATTCCTGCAGATTCCTGACCTCTATGCTGAAGAGCATATAAACAATAATAAATCAAAGAAGAAACATCCTTAGAATCATCTACAGAATGTATTCCCACAACACCACATTTATCTTGCATTTCTCCTTGCATTGACAATCTCCCATATATCATATAATTATTAATTATAAACTTTCTTTTTATTAGTATAAAATTATAGTGATTTAATCCCAAAAATTCTCAAAATTATTTGAGATATCATAATCATCTTCAACTTCTGAAGTTTTATTTAAATCTCGTTTCAAGTCTTCTTCATCATTTCCAACAAATATTAAAGCTGTTTTGATAATTTTCAGCCAGTCTATTGCGTCCTGTCTTGATTGAGCACCAATATAACCCTGACCAACAATAATATTCTCCGGTTTAAACTTATTTGTAGCTATTGTAACTTTTTTTGCATCTGCAAGGTCTTCTCTAAAAGCTTCCTGCCACAAATCATTCAAATTATAAATTTCAAGGAATTCCTTAGAGTAAATATCTTCATAACGAGACTTGAAAGCGGTAAAATCAGATTTTAAATCATCAATAGTTTCTTGCAATTCCTTATTTTTTAAAGATACATCATCATAATCTTCAATGAGTTTATTGTAATCATCAAGTAAGCTATTGTATTTATGAGTTAATTTTAATAATTTATTTTCTAAAGTATGAACATTAACTAAATTTAAAGAATAAGATAAAGCTGCACGTATAATGGAATTCAGTATTTCATCAGCAGCCAAATTTGAGTCAACAGTTTCATTTTTAATAATGTTATTATAATCGAATAAACCGACATGATTAAAATCAGTTTTTAAATCATTGAAAAGTAAATTGTAATTCTCATCCTGGCCATAACCTCCAATGAGAATAATATCTCCACCGTTAGCTACTTTTTTTGCTATTTCAAAATTATTTGTAGGGATAATTGAAGAAACAATTATATTATAATCCCTTTCAAGCTGAGTATTATCTACAGATTTAGATACAACTTCAGCAATATCCAATCCAGATACAATTATACGTACATCAACTTTTGAAATTACGCTATTTTCATTTTCCATAGCTATAACCTAGTCTTGATATATTTTTTTATGCCAGTTCCAAGCAGATTCAACAATAGTTTCCAAATCATACTGAGGAGTCCAACCTAATTTATCTTTAATTTTTGTTGCATCAGCAATTAAAATATCAGGATCTCCTTCACGGCGTTCGTCTAATTTAACTGCAAATTCTTTTCCAGTTACTTTTTTAACCATGTCAATTACTTCTTTAACAGAAAATCCTTTTCCATTACCTAAATTAAATACATTAGATTCATTTTCATTGCATAAATATTCATAAGCGTCAATGTGAGCTTTAGCTAAATCATTAACATGAATATAATCACGAACACATGTTCCATCTGGAGTATTATAATCGGTTCCAAAAATAGAAATGGAATCTCTTCTTCCAATAGCTGCATCTAACACTAAAGGAATCAAATGAGTTTCCGGTTCGTGCAGTTCTCCAATTTCACAATCAAAATCACAACCTGCTGCATTGAAATATCTTAAAGCCACATAATTAAAATCTCCTTTTGCAGCTTCACGTTCCAGTGCCTTTTCAGTTATGAATTTGGAATGACCGTATGGATTAATCGGTTTTAATTCCTGGTCTTCTGTAATAGGAACCTTTTCAGGATTTCCATATACAGCAGCAGTAGATGAGAGAATAAACTTATTAACTCCAAATTCCCTCATTATTTGTAAAAGATTAATTGTATTTTTATAATTATTTTTAAAATATTTTTGAGGTAATTCAACAGATTCAGCTACTGATGAAAAGGCTCCGAAGTGCAAAACTCCATCAATATCGTACTTTTCAAAAACTTCCCTTAAATCTTTACTTCCAAAGTCATAGTTTTCAAAATGTCCCCATTTAACAAAGTTTTCATAACCTTTAGAAAGATTATCAACAACAACAGTTTCATAACCTGCCTGATTTAGGGCTTTATTAGTATGAGCACCTATGTAACCTGCTCCACCAGTAACTAGAATCATAAAATCACCTTAAATAAATTTACCTAATTTCAATAAAGCTTTAGGAGATACTTTTACTAAAGCTTTAACAAGTTCAGTAGTTGAAATTTTCTCAAAGTTAACATCCTGGAATGCATGAGCAATATTGTCAAGTTCTTCATCAGATAAAGTTAACATATACTCCTGAACTTTTTTGTATTTGTCAATTTCATGAGATAAATCATCACGGGTTATTTTATCGTATTTTTTAAGGAATTTTTTAGAATGGTCTCCTTCTTTAATAGCTTCAGCAGCTACCTGACCAGCATACATTCCTCCAGTCATACCGCTGATGATTCCTCCACCGGTTAATGGGTTTACCTGACCTGCTGCATCTCCACAAACCAAAATGTTATCATCATACATTTTTTTAGGCATTCCTCCAACAGGATCTCCACCAACATTTAATTCAACAGCCTGAGCATTTTTAGTTGCAGGACATTTAGCTATAAAATCATCCAAATATTCAATAGCTGGTTTTGTTGCTTTATGCTGGAGAATAGCTAAACCTACATTAGCTATGTCATCACCTTTAGGGAAAATCCACACATATCCTCCAGGTGCACATGACCCGAAATAGAATTCAATGACTGCTTCTCTGTCAAATTCAACATTTACCATTTCATATTGAACTCCGGATTCCATTTCTTTAGCTTTTGCACTGCCTTTAAGACCTGCCCATCTTGCAACATGACCTTCAGGACCGTCTGCAGCAATTACTATTTTAGCTTTAATTTCTTCAGTTTTACCCATAGATTCTGTAGAAACAATAAAGCCATCTTCAATTTTATCCATTCCAGTAGCTAAAGTTTTGATTCTGATTTCAGCTCCTGCTCTTGCAGCATCCATAGCCATATGTTTATCAAATACTTTTCTTTCAAGAATGTAACCTGCTTCAGGCAATTCAATTTCTTCTTCTGTTAACCAGACATCAGTTCCATCAGGAGAAGTAAGTCTTACACCATCAATTTCTTTAGTAATCCAGCGTGGGCTTGGTTCAATACCAAGTTTTGCAAGACCTTTTTTAGAAACACCTTCAGCACATCTTTTTGGAGCACCGATTTCAGATCTTTTATCAAGTAAAATGACTTTTGCCCCACCAAGAGCTGCATGTTTTGCTGCTGAAGAACCTGCTGGTCCTCCACCTATTACTAATACATCAGTTTCAATCATAGAATAATCTCCTTAATCTTCTTTCTCCAAAGCATTAATAGGACAAGCATCAACGCATGTACTACATTCTCTACACTCACTTTCATCAAATACTAAGCTATACTCCTTAACTTGTATTAAATTTCTCGGACAAACTCCTGCACATTCTCCACAGAATGAACACCAATCTTTTACAATCATAAATTAAAAGTCTCCTTTTTTATAAAAAACTAAAATAGTTTATGTTATGAATACTAAGTTCGTTATAATATTTAAACTCTTTTATACAACTTTTTACCTAACTAAAACAACCGGAACATCAGAAGTTCTTAAAAGCCTTTCACTAACAGAACCTATTTGATTTTGAGATACTTCATTTTCTTCAAAAGAAACAAATCTTTTATCATCTGAACCTAATGCATGGATAACAACCAAATCAGCATGTGCCTGATTAATGATAAATTTCATATCTCTTAAAGCATCAGCAGTTAATAAATGCTCAACAGTATATATTCCTTCATCATTAGCCTTTTTAGTAACTTTTGCCAGAATTTTATTTCCATTATCTTCTGATTCACCATAGTTACTAAAAGAGAATTCCTCCAGAACATGAATGGCAGCTATTTTAGAATCAAATTTCTTAGCTATTTCAATAGCTACATCAGCAGCCTTATACCCATATTCAGATCCGTCAACAGGAACAGCAATAATATCAAACATTTAATTATTCTCCTTTAAATAGTCAGCATGACATAAGTTAATAAAGTTATCAACAGCTTTATCAACATCTTCACTATCATCTACTATTTTACCGTCTTCCATAAGAAGAGTTCTGTTACTTACTTCCTTAACAAAGTCAGTATTATGTGAAATCATTATAACAGTGATGTTATATTCTTTAGATATTTTCTTAAGGGAATTAGCCACAATTCTTAAAGTAATCGGGTCTAAATCTCCAAACGGTTCATCTAAAAGTAAGAATTCAGGTTTTGAAATTAAAATTAAAGCAAGCATTACCCTAACTTCCTGACCACCAGATAATTCATATGATTTTCTATATAAAATATCCAAAGGCAAATCAAGCAATTCAAAAATATCTTTTACTGCCTCTTTAGTAGCTGTTTCAGGGAATTTAGGGAATAAATCTTCTAAAATATCAGGCATCAAACCTATTTTAGCTAAAAGGTCTCTTGCTTCACTTTCAGGCAAGTCAATTAAAGCATAAAGTGAGTCCAGCAATTCTTCACCTAATCCTAATTTTTCAGCTTTTTTCCTTGCTTGTTTTACAACATCCTGATTTTTATAACCTAAACGGGTAGCTAACTGGCTTAAAACAGTTGAATAATAACTTAAGGCAAATTCCTGATACATAAAACCTAATTTTCTTCTTACATCCATACGCTGCATACTTGGCATTGAAATATCTACCCAGTCACCATCCAGTTCATAAACAACTTTCCCTTTATCAGGCAATTCCAAATCAGCCAACATTCTAAGCAAAACTGTTTTACCTGCTCCACTAGGGCCAATAAGACTTATAATATTTTCCTTTTTAACATCAAAGTTTATATCCTTAATTTGTAGAACTTCTCCCCCAGAGAATAAATAGAATCTTTTATAGATATCCTCTACTTTAATAACAGTTTCATCAGTTGAAATGTTTTCAATATCTTCAGGTTCTTCCATTTCACTTAAAAACTCATCAATAATCTCATCAGGATTGCCGTCTTTTTTAATTTCACCATTTTCAAGCAAAATAACTCTATCAGCCAAATATCTTTGAATTTCAGGTAAATGAGAGACAACAACAACTGTAATATTTAACTCTTTATTGATTTTTTTAACAGCATCAAGAATTTCTTGTTTTGTTTTAGGGCATGCCATTGTAGCTGGTTCATCAAGAAGCAATACTTTTGGCTGTTTTGCAAGTTGTCTAGCGATAATCAATCTTTGTTTTTCACCACCACTTAACACAGCAGCATAATGATCAGCCTTATCAGTTAGAGAAACCATATCCAGTATCTTATCTGCCTCATCACCAAATTCACTTTCAGCTACATTAAAATCAGTACTTTCTTCATCAAAATATTTACGGGCATATAATTTCCTTAAAACATTTTCACGGACTGTTTCAGGCCATATACCAAATGATCTTTGAAGATGAATAGCTGTTTCTTTTTTAAGTTGATTATAATAAAATTGAGAATCACCTGCACGAACAGTTACATCACTAACTGTTATGCTTCCTTCATCAAGTTCTTCAACTCCTCTAAGCAATCTTAAAAGAGTAGTTTTACCAGAACCACTTCTTCCCATTATTCCAAGGATTTCCCCTTCTTTAACTTCAAAACTGATATTTTTAATTCCGATAACTTTATCCTTGTTATCTAATTCATATGTTTTACTAATATTGTCAACTTTAATCATGTTTTATGCCCCAACAATAATATAGATAATTTTATAATTGAAGCTATATATATTTTAATTAAATATATTTTAAAATAAGTGATTAAAATGACTAACAGCAACAAAATTCAAGAATATATTGACACTTTAGAAAATGACAAACTAATGATTGAAACACATTTTGCAAATATTGAAAGAATACTAAAGGATAATGATGATTTAAACCAGAAAAAAGTAATTGCTTTATTATCCAACTTCAATACATTCAATATACAATATGATCAGTTATGCCATGATTTAATTGCATTTATAAAAATATTCCAACCAGATAAAGAAGAAATAAGAATATACAAAACTGAAGAACTTATTGAATTGTTAGAAGCTAAAGTTAATGAAGTTTCAAACTAATAATTATAATTGATAACCACACTGCCGGTTGAACTAGTAGTTGAGTTTTCAGCTACTACATTACCATTTTTAAGAAGTTCTATTTTAAGTTCATTGGAACTGCCGTCTGATTTTTCAATTACCATTGTTACTTTGTCCCATGGTGCGCAGTCTAAATTGTATGATTCATCTCCACGACCTGATACTTCGCGGATATAATTTGGATCTCCCACTTTACCGGACCAGGTTCCATTGTAAATTATATGTGCCTGATAAGGATAATTGGAACCTTCCTGTACTTTTTCATCAGCGGAAATAACATTTAATGAACTTTTGTTATCAGGCTGAGTTGAGTTATAAATAAATGAAAATAATAATAAAGCTATTACCACAATTCCTAAAACAATAGCTATTTTTTTACCTGTGCTAATATTCCATCCGTTGTCTTTTTTATTATTTGAATTAGCAGTTTGTGGATTTTTAATAGGATATGTACAATTTTCACAGTATACTGAAATATCGTTATTTTCATATCCACATCTTGGACACTTAACCATAGTATCTAATTCCCAATAAATTGTTTTTACTGTATTAAACTTATTAAAATTCATCATATTTAAATCTAATTGAAAAAAAATAGAATTTTATAAAAAATCAAATAAAGATGATTAATGATAATATTCATAAACATTAGTGGCTACTTTCTCATTCATGCCCTTTATTTTAGCCAATTCTTCGACAGAAGCATTTTTAACCTTATCCATAGTTCCAAATTCCTTTAAAATATTGATTTTACGTTTTTTACCAATGCCTGGAATATCATCCAATGAGGATTCGCTTATATTATCGCTTCTTAATTTTCTGTGATAAGTAATTGCAAATCTGTGAGATTCATCTCTAACCTGCTGAAGCAAATGCAAAGCCTTATTATTTTTAGGAATAATAATTGGTCTTTTAGAATTAGGAATATAAATTTCTTCAAATTCCTTAGCCAGTCCAATAATAGGAATATGGGCTAAATTAAGCTCATCCAAAACTTCACAGGCCATACTTAACTGACCTTTACCTCCGTCAATAACAATCAAGTCAGGTTCTTCATCTGTGTCAATCATTTTTAGACGGCGTGTTAACAATTCTTTCATCATAGCAAAATCATTAGGTCCTGGAGTTTCAATTTTAAAACGTTTATATTTCTTTTTATTTGGTTTTGCATCTTTAAAAGAAACTTTTGAACCAACAGCAAATTTACCTGAAATATTACTTATATCATAACCTTCAATAATTCTCGGAAGTTTATCAAGCTTCAGATATTTTTTAAGCTCAATTAATGAATTTTCCATAGCTTTCTTCTGATGTTTGATAATTTCGGCATTTTTTTGAGCCATGTTGACAAGTCTAAGCTTTACGCCTTTCATAGGCACTTTAATATAAACTTTATTGCCCCTTAAATCACTTAACCACTCTTCAAGCAGTTCAGTATCATCAATAGGTTCATTTAAAAGAATCTGTTTTGGAATATGGCGATTGAATCCGTAATACTGCTGAATAAATGCAAATAATATTTCAGAATTTGATTCATACTGTGATCCGCTCATTAAAAAGTCATCACGTCCAACAATTTTACCGTTTCTGATAGGCATTATAATAACTACAACTTCATTATCATTAGGAGCAATAGCTATTACATCCTGGTCTAAATCATCATCAACCAAATCAACAAACTGTTTTTCCATAATCTCTTCAATGGAAGTTATCTGATCTCTTAAAACAGCGGCTTTTTCAAATTGTTCATTTTCAGCTGCTTCAGCCATTTCCTTTTTAAGATTTTTAACAATAACAGAATATTTTCCCTGAAAGAACAAATCAATCTTATTGATTATTTCATCGTACTCCTCTTTTGAAATTTCGCCGGAACACGGAGCGTAGCATAAATCAATCTGAGAATTCAGACATGGTCCATCCATATTTCTGCAGGTCCTAATTTTAAACAATGATTTTAAGAATTTTACAGTTTTTTTAACAGAAGTTACATCTGTAAACGGACCGTAATATATTCCGTTTTTTGTAATGTTTCTTGTTATAATCAGCCTAGGATATTTCTCATTTGTAATTTTGACATAAGGATATCTCTTATCATCCTTAAGCTGCACATTATACCTTGGACGATGTTTTTTAATAAGAGTGGCTTCTAATATAAGAGCTTCTTTTTCAGAATTAGTTACAATATACTCCAAACTGTCAAAATGACTCATTAAAATTTGAGTTTTAGGCCTGTCCAGTTTTTCTCTAAAATAAGACCTGACTCGATTAATAAGATTTTTAGCTTTGCCAATGTAGATAATTTCATCATTGGCGTCCCTCATTATGTAAACACCTGGTTTTTTAGGTAAATTTTCTGGAGATTTAACTTTTGTTGACATGATTCTACACTATTTTAACTCAACAATATCATTATCCAACTTGACTTTATTATCAGCTATCATCAAATCCAAAACACTGTTGATTTTATTAGCTGTCTTTTTAGAAGTTGATTTAAATCCAAAATTCCTTGAAACTTCTTTCGGCAGGGATTTTGCAGACAGTGACTGTTTATGAACTAAAATTCTTTCAATATTTTTAGCTATTTCCTCATCAGAAATTAAATCAATATTAGGTTTATGCCTTTTTCTGATACTTACGTCATTACTTGCAGAATCATATAAAAAGTCACCAATTTTAATAATGTTTCCTGCATCTTCAGATGCACTAATAGCTCCATTAACTGCCTTTTTCAAATTAGCACCAGCTCTTTTTATATTGCAGCTGTCCTTAACCCTTTTAATAACTTCACTGATGTGAACCGGACCTTCCACTTCCACAATTTTATCAATAGACTTAGCTACTTCCTCACTAGACTTTTTAAACAGATCTTCCTGTGATGTTAAACCAATATCTTCAGCCTGCTTATACTCTACAATTTCATCCTTAAGTTTAACTTTTCCCGGAAGTTTCTTGTCATCAAATGCTTTTAATGTATTGTTATTTTTAAATCTCTCTTTTTCAATTTCAGCATAGTCTTCATTAGCTGTTTGAATAATGTCCTCCAAAGCCTGATCCTGGATTTGCTGCCTTCTTTTTTCTTCATGAATAGGAATGATAACATTTTCATCACTGGCTATTTCTTTTTTAAGTGCTTCCATTAACTTTTCCTGTTCATATCTTTTTTCTTCAGCTTCGGCAAAAGTCAATTCTTCTGTTTCATCCTGGGAAAACACATATTCATCTTCATCATGTTCAGGAGTTATGTAATCATTTGGATCATACTCTTCAGTTCTGTCAATTACAGCTACATATTCAGCAGGTGTTGGATTTTCAATTTCTTTTAATGATTTATTAATGTATTTTACTTCGTTTTTTAAATCAACAAGAGAATCTTTAACAGATTTGTTTTTACTGTCATTTGTTTTATGGTAAACATTGTTCTTTTTAAGAGGGTTAGTAATGCCACTTACTCCCTGATAATAACCATTTTGATTAACTGATGTAGATGTAGCTGATGTTTCCTGTGAAATATTGTCATCTTGTTGAGCATATTGATTTTCATCATCATAATCTTGATAATAATCTTCATCAATGATATTTGCTTCACTGTCTTTTTCATTATTAACATCTGAAATTACTTCTTCAAAAGCATTTGCCACAATATTAGAAGCCACATTATGAATATCCTCATCATCCAAATCCACATTAGACTTAAATTTCAGATTTTCATATAATTTTTCCTCATCCTCTTGTGAATTTTCATCAACAATTTCAGGTTCTACAACATACTTATCTTTAGGAGTTGGCCTATGTAACTTAGGATTTTCATTCTCCATTATTTCACCACCTACGGTTTCAATTTCCTCTTCTTCCAATTTAGATTTACCAATAATCGCACTAGTTATTGTTCCATGTTCTTTGTTTTCCAGTCTTTCATTATCAAAGAAAATACTTTTAATAGAACTGTTTTTAGATTTATTATCATTTGATTCTACAGAATCTGCTTCCTCATCAGAACTTAGTTGAGATTTAATTTCTTCCGAATTGCTTTCTAATTTAATGTCATTTTCAGATTTTGAAGTGTTTGATTCATCATCTTTAGATTTTATATCCTCATTATCAATGTTTTTATCCTTAGATTTTACCTCTTTCGCTTTTTCTTCGGGTTTTGAATCTGCAGCATCCTTTTTAAGATTTAATTCATTCTCATGTTCAATATTTTTACTAAATTTAATATCATCCATTCCAGTGTTTTCCTGCATATTTTTCTTTTTAGATTTGAAAATTGAACTAATGCCAAAACCTTTTGATAAAGAAGATTTCTTTTTAGATTTGTCTTCGTCTTTAATAGATTTATTTTTATTATTTGAAGATTTTTGATAAGTTTTTTCTTTAGATTCTAAGGAATCTTCTTTTTTAGATTTTAAAGAATCATTATTAACTTCATAACCGCCATCTTCAGGAGAAACAACCTCAACATCAGAAACTACATCCTCACTAAACTCAGAACCGTCATCTTCAATAGGAATAATTTCAACATCAGAAACTACATCTTCTTTAAACTCTGATTCATTATCTTCAATAGGAATAATTTCAACATCATCATAATCCATTTTTTCCCTAAATTCAGAACTGTCATCTTCAGGAGAAACAACCTCAACATCAGAAACTGCGTTCTCATTAAATTCAGAACTGTAATCTTTAGAAGAAACAACCTCAATATTCTCATCATTATCAATATCAGAAACCACATCCTCACTAAACTCTGATTCATCATCATTTTCTTCAGATAAATAATCATCAACATTATCGAAATCAGTTTTATTTTCACCAGAGTCCCAATCATCTTCAGGAGGGATGACTTCTATATTTTCATCTTCCCCAATATCAGGAGTTGATTTTTCATTTTCTTTTTGTTCTTCAAGCTCTTTTTGTTTTGCAATACGCAATTCTTCAGCTAATTTTTCAGCTTCTTTTTTCCTTTTTTCAGCCAGTTTTTTAGCTTCTTCTGATTTACGTTTTTCTTCTTCACGGGTTTCTCTAATAGCTACTTCAACAGCTTCAAGTAATCTTTTACGTCCTAAATCCCTATTCCTATACCAGTCTGTAGACCATAAATGGTAAAGTTTCCATCCAAGACCTTTTAGGACTTGTTCCCTTAACCTGTCCCTGTCTCCAGCTACTTTACTTGATGCATACATTTTTCCATCAGTTGTAATTCCCAAAATATATTTTCCAGGATTTTCATCATCAACAATAGCCAAATCCACTCTAAATCCTGCACATCCAATTTGTTTATCTACTGTGTAACCATTTTCAGCCAGGAAACTGGCTATTGCATCTTCAAACGGTTCACTGGATTGCTGAGTTATTTGTGATGCTCCCAATGTCAAGTTTTCAGCATATGACAGGAATTCTTTTAGAGCTTTTACACCATATGGCGGATTGGCTGTTAAATGCATATCATAAGCCTTGAAGTTGGAAAATACTACACATTTTTCCCTTGCACGTGTAATTAATACATTTAACCTTCTTTCCCCACCATCCTGATTTAACGGACCGAAATTTAAAGACATTTTTCCTGCTTGGTCATAACCATATCCTACACTTATTAGGATAACATCCCTTTCATCCCCCTGTATTGTTTCAAGGTTTTTAACAAAGAAACGTTCATCCTTATTTTCTGAGAATAATGGCTCCAATTCAGGACGCTTTTTACGTTCAATTTCCAATTCTTCAAGAATTGCATTTTTTTGAGCAACGGAAAATGTTCCGACACCTAAACTTTTAGTATCCCCATATTTGTCAAAATGATTGAAAATTTCTTTTACAACATCACGAGCTTCCAAATGGTTTGCAGATGACGAACCTCTATCATATACAGTATTCGGATTATAATGTAATTTTAATCCCAGTTCAGGATCATCATGAGATGGAGAAGGATATACCAACAGCTCATTATTATAAAATTCCTTGTTTGAAACAGAAATTAAAGATTCATGACGGCTCCTATAATGCCATTTTAGCATTTTAACAGGGAATGACAGTTTACATAAATGGAGGATACTTTCCATATCCAATGAAGTAGCCACTTCCTCTTCGCTTTCACCAGTTGCCATTTGATCAAAGAAAGATGTTGGAGGCAATTGCTGAGTATCTCCCATTACAACTGCTGTTTTACCTCTCATAAATGCACCTAATGCATCTTCAGGTTTAACCTGACTTGCCTCATCAAAAATAACAACATCAAACTGCAATTCTTCATTTGTAGGGTCAAGATACTGTGCAACAGATAAAGGACTCATCATGAAACATGGTTTTATCTTTTTAATTATTCCTCCTGCTTTTTCCAATAATTTTCTAACTGGCAGGTGCCCGCTTTTTCTTGTAAATTCTCCAGCAAGTATTTTAGCTTCTGGGTTTTCAGTAGCTCCAAATATTTGTGGAATATTATTATTTAATTTTTGGAAAATTCTTTTGCGGTTTAGGGACAATATTTTTTTATCCAAATCTTCAAACTCTTTTATTCTGTTTTCATGCAATTCTCCGATAAATGTAGCCAGTTCCTGATTTTCAACAAATAAAATATTCAGTAATGAATCTGCAAAGTTTCCTTGAACCAATGCTTTAACATCATCTTTTTTAATGTCTCTTCTTTCAATTGAATCAATAAACTGTTCAGAGTCAGTTCCCCTGCAAGCATTTTTAGTATTCAAATACTGAGACCATAAGTGAAGACTGGATAGCTGCCCTCTCCAATTATATAGCTGTTCCTGCCATCTCTCAAAAGCAACATCACCAGTATCTCTTTTAAAGATTAGTTTACTTCTAGGATTTAATTTGGATTCTAATTTTTTAAGTTCACTTTCAAATAAATTTCCTGATTCAATATATTCAGTTAAATCTTCCTTAGGATTTATGCTGAACATATCATTAGATAAAATATCAATAGTATTTTGTGAAAAGATTCCATCACGTGTTAAAGATATAAATTCATTCATCCACTTTGCTATTTCTTTTAAATCATTGACATTTGCACCTAAATGCCAGTAATCACCATAATATTTGCGAGCTAATGACTCATTTGCATCCAATTGCTTTTTAATAGCTATTACTTGTTTTGCCTGTTCCAAATCAAATAAAACATCTTCAGGAGATTTAGGAACTGGACCATTATAATATCTTTCAACCAGCTCAATATGAGGTTTATTACCAAATAATCTGGATAATTTCTTATGGGTGCTTTCCCGAACTTCTCCAATTAATCTGTCAATGTCTGCAGAAAATATGCTTGAATTAAACCTATCTAATGATTTGGCTACTTTTTGATATTTTTCCAATTCATTTATTAATCTATAAGCATCATCATTGTTATTATTCCAGGCTCCAGATTTTAATATATCACCATCAATTAATTCAGAATTTTTAGAACTGATTATATCAAATGCTGAAAGAGACTTTTCAAATTCATTAAGTGTTTCCGGTTTTTTAATTCCATAAATGTCATAAACTCTTCCTCTTTCAACTAAAAAATCATCTAAAGCATGTAATGTGTCATTAATCAATTGCTCAATTTCCCTTAAATCTGCAGGAAGCAAACTTTTTGGAGCACATTTACTCCACGGATTTTCCTTAGAAATTGTTTGATACAGCTCAGCCAAGTTTTCCAAAGATATGGTAATATCATCCAAATCCTTTAAAGTTAAAGTTTCAGGATGATCAAATCTGACCAATGGAATTATACGGTCACTTCTTGAAAAATGCTCATCAGCCGCTTCTTTTAAACCATATAACTGAAATGCTGATAATTGAACTCCATATAAAGGCTTATGAATAATTTCTGCATAATCATCAAGCTGCTGTCTTAATGTTTCAAGTTTTCTTATTGTCTGATCTATATTTATTGGCTCCTGAGACCTTACTGTTGTAGCTTTTTCCAAATCCTTCAGAAATTTTTTACGCCTTGTTTTGTGTGAATGCAGTTCCAATATAAACTTGCCTAATCCGACACCTGTCAGTCTGTCTTTTACCACATCTAATGCAGCCATTTTTTCACTGACAAACAAAACGGACTTTCCCTCAGCAAGAAGCTCAGCTATTAAATTTACAATTGTTTGAGATTTACCTGTTCCAGGAGGTCCCTCTACAACCAGATTCCTTCCTGCTTTAACATCCTGGATAGCTGCAATCTGTGAAGAATCAGCATCTAAAACCTGATACATTTTAGAGTATTCCAGCTGAGAATCAATGTCTTCCTCTTTAAATGCTTTCTTATCATTAACACTTGGATTAAATATAGCCTGTATCAGTTCATTTTTAGTTAAATCCACATTATTTTCCCATGCTTCCGGATTTAAATCATTGTACATTACAAATTTAGTAAAACTGAAGAAACCTAAAGCTATATTAGTATTAACTTTCCATTCACCGATTCCTCTAACAGAATCTCTAACTTCTCTTAAATAATGGTCAATAGCTTCACCATATTTTTTAAATTCAAAATCCGGAAATTCAATACCATTTTCTTTTAATTTAGCTTTAATAGAGATATTTGTTTGAATGTCTTCTCCTGTCCACTCTAAATTAAAGGATTTGCCTACCTTTTTACGTTCCATTGCAACTGGAATAAGAACTAATGGAGCATGATTTACCTGTTTTGGTTTGGTATTATCTCTCCATTCCAAAAATCCAACAGCCAAATAAAGAATATTGTAACCCTGTTCCTGCAACATTGTTTTAGCTTGGTTATTAATATAAAACAATCTTTTTTGAAGCTCATTAGGAGTCAAATCTGTAGATAATGTTTTATCTCCATCAGTAAACCTTGAAAGATCAAATGGAGCATGATCCCAAATTGAAAATCCGGATTTTTCCTCTTTTTTCTCTTTTTTATTAGCTACAAAATACATTTTATTATTTTGCAGAACCAATGTCTGGTAAATGTTAATTGGTGATTGGTTTGAAATTGTAATTGTTCTGGCTCTGGTTTTAAAATTAAGAAGCTGATTTCTTAAAGTTAAATCTAAAAGCTCATTACGTAAGTTTTCAAACTCCTTTTTAATTTTATCTGATGAATTATTTAACATATTGCCCCTTTATTATATAAACTAAAAAAATTCAGAAATCATATATAATTATTTTTTCATTAATTAATAAAGTTTTCTAATTAAATAAAATTTAAATAAAAGCTTAAAAAAACGAGTAATATTCTTATAAATATCCATAATCACAATATAACTAAATTAAAGTTATATTAAAGATTTGTATGGTCCGAATGACATTAATTTTTCACTAGCTATTAATGAAGCGAATTCTCCTGCTTCTTCTGGTGAATCTAAAAGCAATCTCTTTAAAATATAAGCTGCCATATATGTGTCTCCACAGCCTGTTGAATCTGCTATATCCTCAACTTCAAAGGCTTCAATTTTAATTTCATTACCACAAATAATTCTGGAACCTTCACTTGCATTTGTAATTACAATTTCATCAATGTCATATCTGCTGTAATTATCATCATCAAATACAAGTTTAGCTTCAGATTCATCTAAAAATATAGCTGTAATTCCATTTAAAATATCATCCAAATTATCGGGTTTTTCTAATTTAATTGAATAATTTTTATCATCAATTTTCTCATCAGGAATGCGTAAAAAACCCTGCATGGATAAATAAATCGGCACATCGAAAGTTTTTAAATAATCAATCGTTTCAACAGGAAAATCATTCCTATTTAACGGATTTAAAACAAATGCATCAATTTCTAAAATATCATCAAAAACAAACTCCAACTGGTCTTTTAAAATTGGAATGTTTGCAAAATTGCTGTATTGTTTCCGGATGTCCAAATTATCGTTTTCAGGATATTCATTAATAAAATAATGAGTATCATCGCCAACAATAGGAATTAAATTACCTAAATTTGGAAAATCCCTAATTAAATCCAGATTATTGAAGTTTGCAACTGCAACATAATCCATATTAAATTCTTCAAAAACAAATGATTGAAAATAGCTAGCTCCTCCGGCAGCATATGTTTTTGAATTTTGAGTAATAATCTGGTCTTGTGCTAGTGGACCAATAACCACAATTGTCATGAAAAAAAGTAAAAATAAGGAATTTAAATTCCTCTGTCTTGCATTCTGTCAGCTTCAGATAATGTAGACATTTCTAAACCTTTCATAGCTTCTCCAAGTCCTTTTGAAACTTCAGCTAATACTTCAGGTTTATCATAATTTGCAGTTGCTTCAACAATAGCTTTAGCAAATGCTTCAGGATTATTGGATTTGAAGATTCCAGAACCTACAAAAATACCGTCAGAACCTAATTGCATCATTAAAGAAGCATCTGCAGGAGTAGCAATACCTCCAGCTGCAAAGTTAACTACTGGTAATTTACCGAGTTGTGCGGTTTCTTTAACAAGGTCAATTGGAGCTTCTATTTTTCTTGCGTATTTCCATAATTCTTCTTCATCTAAACCTTGAATAGTTCTGATTTCTCCTAAAACCATTCTCATATGACGAACTGCTTCAACAATATTTCCTGTACCAGGTTCACCTTTGGTACGAATCATTGCAGCACCTTCATCAATTCTCCTTAAAGCTTCCCCCAAATTACGTGCACCACATACAAAAGGAATAGTGAATTCTTTTTTGTTTAAATGATATTCTTCATCAGCAGGTGTAAGTACTTCACTTTCATCAATCATATCTACACCTAATGTTTCTAAAATTTGTGCCTCTGCAATATGACCTATTCTAGCTTTAGCCATAACAGGAATTGAAACTGCATCTACAACTTCTTCAACAATAGTAGGGTCAGCCATTCTAGCTACTCCACCAGCTGCACGAATATCTGCAGGTACTTTTTCTAAAGCCATAACAGCTACTGCACCAGCATCTTCTGCAATTCCTGCTTGTTCTGCATTGACAACATCCATAATAACTCCACCTTTTGTCATTTTAGCGAAGCCTTCTTTTAAAACATCAGTTCCTTTTTCCATGAAATATTCTCCATAAATAATTTATAAAAATATAACACTTACTATATTTTTCATAACTTATAATTGTTTACCTAAATTCAACAGTCGTGTCTACTATATGATATTTAGAAGCAATAGTATAAATCTCTTTTTTAACTTCATCACCATTATTAACATCATCAATATTTATTTTTAAAGTTAAAATAGAATCAATACCATCTAAAGACCATAAATGAATATCTAAAACATTATTAATATGATTTAAACCTTCTATTTGGGATTTGATTTCATCAACATCAACATTTTTAGGTGATTTTTGAAGTAAAACACAGACAGACTCATGTAATGCCTTACCCATATTATATAATAACCATAAGCTGATTATTAATGAAAGCAACGGATCTAAAAATGATACATTCCAAAACATTAAGATTACACTAATAACCAAAATAGCTATCCATCCGAATACATCTCCCAAAAGATGGAATAAAATAACTTTTTCATTAATAGTTTCTCCTTTATGAAGTTTAAAAACAGAAACTCCCTTAAATATAATTCCAACAATAGCTACTAAAAGCATCCATCCTGCTTCCGGTGCTACAGGACATAATAAACGTGAAATTGATTCATAAACTACAACAACAGAAACAATAATCACAAAAATTGAAGTTATGACTGCTCCTAAAATAGAAAACCTTTGATAACCATAAGTATAATTTTCATTTGGATTTTTCTGAGATACATGCTCCAGCACCCCAGCCAAACCAATAGATATAGTATCTGACAAATCATGTAAACAATCAGCAAGAATAGCTACACTGTTTGTAATTAATCCTCCAAGAATAACTATAACATTAAAAGTAATATTTAAAATGAAAACAAAAATTAGGTTACCTGTAGCCTTTTCATGATGTTCATGATTGTGTTCTATTTTCATATAATATAATAAGTTTGATTAAATTAAAAAAGGTTATGATAACACCACAAATATCTTTATATAATTAAATAAACAATATATATAATAGTGATAAAAAATGGCTTTTACAGGAATTACTTTATTTTCACATATTTTACCGGTAATATTCGGATTTTTCGGAGTTTTACTAATAATAGCTGGAACATTAGATGAAAATAAATACAAATTTGTTGTAGGAACAATATTGTTTGTCTTAGCAGCTGTATTACCGTATATAATCTTAAGATTTTTGTTATTATAAAATAACACTTTACTATTTTTATAATTTTTAAAAAAAAAAGATGGTTATAAATTATCAATAACCATAACTTACAACATAACCGTGGTCATCACAGACTCTAAAGTACCCGTCATCATAATTGATTCTATGATATCCGTTTCCTATATCACTACGGGAAACTTCGTGCTGTTTTGGATCCCACCCGTTATCTAAAACATCAGACTCATGAGCAGTTAAGTGTTCTTCACCACCATAAGTTCTTGTAGGTCTTTTATAACCATCATCTGCAGACCCAGATGAAGAGGATTGAGAAGTTACATTATCTACAGATACTGAAGTATTGTTAGTATTATTAATTGTTGTGCCGTTGTATGCTTCATGAACATTTCCAAAGACAAGTATCCCTCCCCCAATTATAAACAATAGCCAATACAATGATTATAGTATTTTTATTAAACATATCATCACCACATTGTAATTAATCAAGTAATTTCATCTCACCAGAATGCAAAGCTGTTCCTACTAAAACCTTTTTTATACCCATGTCTTCAAGTTCACTAACTGATTTGTTATTTAAACCTCCTGCTATAATCAGTTTATCTTTTAAATCTTTAAAATCATCCAGTAATTCCTGATTATAACCTTTTTGTGTTCCGACACCTGTAATGTCTAAAAGAATTATTTCATCAGGACCCAATTCTTCCAAAATTTCTTTAAATTCAGCTAATGAAATATCTAAATTCTTTGAATATAATTCATTGTCCTTAACATCTACACTTACAACAATCCTTTCCTTAGGGTATTTTTCAAAAATCTTTTTAATCTCATCAATGCTTTTTATGGTTTCTGTTGGGACAATTATCTTATATGCATAGTCTAAAAAGAAAGTAAATGATTCAAAATCCTTAACGCCCGCATCCAGCATAACCGGCAAAATTGAGTTTACCATTTTAACATCATGAATATTATGGCCGTTACCTTCAATCAAATCCAAATCAGCAATATATAACTCATCTGCTCCATTAATTGATAATCCATTAGCTATATCAACAGGATTAGCTGATGGTGCGAAAACTGTTTGTAATAGAGTATATGTGTCCCTTAATCCAGATTTTCCACTAACCGCAACATTATCTTTTAAGTCTAAAACTGGAACTTTTTTAATCATAATTAAGTATTTGATAATGTCTGACTATTAATATTTTTGAAAAAAGTTGCTAAATATAAGGAGGTGAAATTAGGTAAGGGCACCTAATTCCTAAATAAAAAAAATAATGATCAATTATAAGGGTTTAACAAAAAATATGTTATGAACCTTACACATAGATTTAACTTCGTAGTATATAAACTTTACTTTATTTTATAAAAATTAAAGTATATTTGATAATTAAATTATACAATAAAATAAATCAAATATTAAATAGAATTAAAATATTTAATTTTAAAATTAAACAAAAATATAAAAATTAATAAAAATTTGAATATATGTAATTTTTAACCTGCTAAAATTTCAAAATATGCTAAATTAATCTTGAAAATTAAAATTAAAGATGTTTCCCAATACACAACACCCCTTAAAAACATCCAAGTAAAATATCAATAAAAATTAGCTTGAAGCAATGTATGAAAGAGGAGAACTGAAAAACAAATACATTATGTATCTTAAATAGGATGACTTAATGAATAATACAAAACATCACTTCAAACTGTATATTATACATTAAACCCCACAGTATAAATATTTTTTTATAAAAAAGTATTACTATATTAATATATAAAATAAAAAAAGTATTAACTAAAATTAAAAAAATAAAATTATTGTCTATAATTCTCATCAATATATGAATCAAATTTTAAATAAGCTTCATCAATAGCACCGGCTACCTGATCCTGGGTAATCTCTGAAAGTTTGTCAAAGGTAACTCCAACATCTACATCAACATCAAGCTGATTATTTTCATAGCTGACGATAATATCCAAATCCAAATCATCCAGTTCTTTAGTAGAAATAGCTTTTGAAACTTCAATTTCTAAAATTTCACCAAAATCATCAGAAATAGTAGCTAAATCAGCAGATGATAATTTTTTAAGTTTAGACATGAAAATCTATAAAAAAAGAATTTTATAGGAGAATTATTCTCCTTGTAACCCTTGCATAGCAGCTTGGATATTAGTTTGCATTTCTTCAAGTTTTTTCATAACTCTTTCTTCTTGACGAGCCATGGTTTGTTTTCTTAACTTGAGAGTTTCTAATTTTTCATTCATATCTTCAACTGCTTGTGCATAATCAACTTTAATAAGTAAGTTTCCAGCTTGTTTAAAAACTTCAGCATTTTCATCAGTTTTGTTAAGTTCTTCAAGAGCAGTTTCACTTTCTTGAATTTGAACTTCAACATTTTGAATCTGCATGGTTACAGCTTGAGCTTGTTGTTGTAATTGTTGGAATTGATTTAATTGATGTTGTATATTTTCTGGGATTTCCATTTTACCACCTATTTTATTTTAATAACTAAAAGTTGTTTTTTATAATATTTAAAAATATTGTATTAAATAGTTAAATTATTAATCTCTAAAGACAACTTAATCCATTTAATTGCAGAGTTAACAGAAGCTCTAAAAGAAGTAGAATCTTCTGCATCAATTCTAATTAGAATTCTAGATTCATCTAAAGTTAAACTCATAGATGACCTATAATCAGGAGCAGTTTCAAATTCTAAAATAATGGATTCATAAATTATTTTAGCCTGCTTTTGATTTTCAAATTCAATAGCTATATCACTTTTAATAGATTCAAGAGGACTGTCTACGTTCATAATTCCCCATCTAAAATCTTTTTAACATTAATCTGCAAATCGGTTTTATCTCCGAATTTATTTACAAAATTAATTTTAGCTATTAAATCATCCTCTTTAGAAATAAGAATATAATTTTCACTAGCTTTATCTACCAATTCAAAACCTAAAATTTCACTTAAAACATTGAGCTTTTCAACTTTAGAAACTATTTTCAAATTTTTAGGTAAAATATGACATCTTTCATTAGAAGTAGTAACTCCAATTAATATTATAAGTAAAATTTCCCCTTTATTTGAATAAAAAGTTACTCTGCTAGGATTACCCTTAATCTCATTAACAATAGCTAAATTATGCTCATCTAATTCCAGAGCTTTTAAAAGTAACTCACGCATATTACTTTTTCCCCTGTTTACACTAGTGGAACCAGTTGCATGAGCGAGATTTTTACAAAACTTTCTTGTTTTTTGAGAAGGTTTTCTAGAAGTTGAAATTAACATTTAAATCATAAAAAATAGTTTTAAAAAATATGTAGATAAAAGCAAAAATGATTATCTTGCTTTTATAATTCTTGTTACTTCTGGAACATTTTTAAATAAAATCCTATATCTACATTTAGGACATTTATTTTCCATGTAGCTTTTGTGATCTACTTCAGTTCCACAATGTGGACATCTATACAAGGATTATTCCTCCACGTTAACATTTCTTATGTTACGTGCTGCAGATTTTGCCATAGGAGTTTCTGGTACGTATGCTCCTCCGGTAAATACTGCGCCACATTTTCTACATTTCCAAATTCCAGCAGCTTGTCTTTTTACATAAGGTCTATCACATCTAGGACAAACATGATTTTTTTTCATGTTTTCTTCGATCATTTTTACAGATCTTTTTGCTTTTCTTCCGTATCTTGCACCGAACCTACCTGTAATACCCACTTTTTTTGTTCTTGCCATTTAAATTCTCTCCACATCAAAATAAATATGTAATAATGTAAATATTTAAAATTATTTACACAGATTATAAAATAATCTTAAAATTATCTAATATAATAATATTATAGATACTAATATTTAAAGTTAATGGTATTTTAACTTAAAAAAGGATTATAACACAAAAATGAGAAAAAATCCAATCATTTTTGTGAATCAGGAAATCCTAATTAGTCAAGAGTTGGATAATTAGGACTTTCATTAGTAATTAATAAATCATGAGGGTGGGATTCTTTTATACCACTACTTGTGATTCTAACAAATCTTGCTTTTTCTTGCATAGCTGCAATATCTTTAGCACCACAGTAACCCATAGAAGATTTTAAACCTCCAACAAGTTGGAATAAAATCTCATTAACAGTTCCTCTGTAAGGTACAGCACCTTCAATTCCTTCAGGAACATATTTTGTATGATTCATCTTACTTTTAGATCCTTGGAAGTATCTGTCTGCTCCTCCGTCGTACTCACTGGTCATTGCTCCCATGGAACCCATTCCACGGTATTTTTTGTATTGTTTTCCATTCATAACAACAATTTCACCAGGAGCTTCGTAAGATGCTGCAAGTAAATTACCCAGCATTACTGCATCTGCACCGGCACCGATAGCTTTTGCAATATCTCCGGAGTATCTGATTCCACCGTCAGCTATTACTGGAATACCGTATTCCTTAGCTACATCAGCAACTTCTGAAATAGCTGTAAGTTGTGGTACACCAACACCAGCCACAATACGGGTAGTACACATTGAACCTGGACCTATACCTACTTTAAGGCCATCTACACCCATAGATGCCAAATCTTCAGCAGCTTCTGCAGTAGCTATATTACCTACACACAAATCAGCATCAATATTGTCCTTAATGGTTTCAGTGAACTTAACCACATTCATATTATGAGCATGAGCACAGTCAATAGAAATAATATCCGCACCAGCTTGGTCTAAAGCCATTGCTCTGTCTAAATCAAAAGGCCCTGATGCAGCAGCCACTAAATAATTACCGTCTTTATCACGAGCAGCATTAGGATATTGAGCTTGGTTTAAAATATCTTTAATAGTGATGATTCCAACCAATTTGCCGTCACGAAGTACAGGAAGTCTTTCAACTTTATTTTCATAAGCAATGTTTAAAGCTTCTTCTGCAGTGATTGGCTCTTCAACAGTTACAACATCAGATGTCATAATGTCTTTTACAGTTTTGTCAACACCTTTTTTCAACACAGGCCTAATATCTCTTTTAGAAATGATACCAATAATTTCATCATTGTCTACAACCGGAAGACCACTGATTAACTCATCATTCATTTTTGCCTGAACATCGGCAATTGTAGAATCAGGGGTAATTGTTATAACATCACGTATTGTTAAATCTTCAGCTGATTTAACTTTTTTAACTTCTTCCACTTGTTTTTCCTGAGTAATATTTCTGTGAATTACTCCAACACCACCTTCTTGTGCCATAGCTATTGCCAAATCTGATTCAGTAACAGTATCCATAGCAGCACTTAAAATTGGTATATTCAATTTAATATCTTTTCCTAATTTAATTTTAGTATCAATGTCTTTTGGTTCCACATAACTTGCATTAGGAGTTAATAAAAAATCATCAAAAGTATAAGCTACTTTTGCTTCTTGAACTTTTTTTGAAAACATTTAAAAAACCACACCTATCTAAAATGAATCACATAATTCTTTAAGCTCAGCTACAGCGGTGTGATGTATTTTACCAGTGTTACGATCACCACCTACGCAAGCAGCTCCTCTAATACCTACAACATCACATCCAATATCGTTTAAAGGTTTTAACTGTTCTTTTTTAACTGAACCTGCAAGAGCTGTTTTCAAACCATAACTATGAGCTTCATTAACAAATTTTTCTAAATCTTCAATACTTAAATAATCAAATAATGTATGACCATCTTTAACAGCAGTATCAAGCATAGCCAAGTCGCATCCAGCATCTTTAGCTACTTTTGGAATTTCCATAGGGTCAACTGCACCAACACGGTGTGCATCTGCATAACCTGCAGCTACAACAATAGTATCATTATCAACATCTTTAATTGTTTTAGCCACATTTTCCATAACTTCAACTGCTTCATCATAATCTTTTGTTCCATATAATCCTACTTTAATATAATCTGCTCCAGAAACATGAGCTCCCATTGCCGCAAGAGAAACAGTACCCGGTTTATAAGGCACATCACCTAAAGTTGCACTAACCAATTTATCTTCAGGGGTTATCTCCCTAATATCCCTAATAACCCAAGGGAAATTAGCACCTAAAGATCCTTCTTTAGGATTTTTTACATCGACAATATCTGCTCCACCTTTAATAGATTCAAGAGCTTCTTCATGATTTATAGGACTTATTAATAGAAGCATGTATTTCCTCCGTTTTTACATTTTAAATATAATAATTAAATATTGTATAACCTTACTTATAAATATTTATTATTTAACATCCAAAAAAAATCAAAAAATGATAATAAATTATTTAAATACAAATATTAAAAAAATAATTAATATGAAAACATTAGATATAGTTGTTCCATGTTATAATGAAGAGGAAATGCTTCCGATATTCTACAAGGAAGTTTCAAATAATCTGAAAAACATAAACTGGAATGTTATTTTTGTAAATGACGGATCAAATGACAACACTTTAGAAGTTATCAAAAAACTTAAAAACAGCTATGACAATGTTAAATACATCTCATTTTCAAGAAACTTCGGTAAAGAATCTGCAATATATGCCGGATTAGACTATTCTACCAGAGATTACATCATATTAATGGATGCTGATTTACAAGACCCTCCATCATTAATTCCCGAAATGCTAAAATATATTTCTAAATATGATATTGTAGGAACACGTAGAGTCACAAGAAAAGGAGAACCTCCAATCAGATCATTTTTTGCAAGATTATTCTATAAAATAGCTAATAAAATAACTAAAATAGAGCTTGTTGATGGTGCAAGAGATTTCAGATTAATGAAAAGAGAAGTTGTAAATGCAATCCTTGATTTGAAAGAATATAACCGTTTTTCAAAAGGAATTTTCCAGTGGGTCGGATTTGAAACAAAATGGTTAGAATATGAAAACATTGAAAGGCAAAAAGGAGAAACCAGCTGGTCATTTTGGGAACTGTTCAAATATTCCATTGAAGGAATTGTTTCTTTTACAACAACACCTCTTCACATAGCTACAATTATAGGAATTTTCTTTTCAATTATTGCATTTCTATCCATTATAGTCATTGTTATAAAAACCCTTTTATTTGGAGATCCTGTAGAAGGTTGGCCTTCAACTATTTCAATTATCCTATTTTTAAGTGGAATTCAACTGTTTGCAGCAGGAATAATTGGAGAATATTTAGCTAAAATTTATTTGGAAAGTAAAAAAAGACCTATTTATATTATAAAAGAAAAAGATTAGTAAGGAGAATCTTTTTCTATAACAGATTTACTTATTTTTTCATGAGCTTTTGGACGAAGCTGTGAAGATTTTCTCATTTTTTCAATTATGTCATTTGTAGGAATAGAAACCGGGCAATTAATAGTGCATAAACCACACAAAGTACATTTATATAATCCTGATTCAAAGCATTTTTCATCATTTTCAATGAATTTACTCATAGCCACTCCGCGACCGCCCAAATAATTGTTAAATCCAAATTCATTTCCAACAGCATTATATACAGGGCAGTTGACTATACAGTTTCCGCAGCCAATACACCACAGACATTCTTCCCTGGCTTCACTTCTTCCATTGTCCAGTAAGATAACAACCACCCTTTCTGCACCATACATATTTTTAAGAAGTTTTTTCTCAATATCTGCTGTTTTGGAAGGTCCTGAAATTACATTGATATAGGAAGTTACATAATTTCCAGTTGCATAAACTGTTTCAAGTTTTGCAACAGATATCGCATCTTCCAGAACAGGTACAAATTTATCAATTCCAGCTACAATAATATGCAAATCTTTTAGGGAAACCAATGAAATATTACCCTCATTATGAACTAAAACAATAGACCCCTCTTCAGCCGCTACAACATTAGCTCCACTTATACCTACAGTTGAGTTTTCAAGACGTTTTAACACATCCTCTCTGACAACTTCCATAATTTCACGTGGAACCCTTCCGACATTGGTTTTCATTGATTCATTGACAATACTGGCTATCTCATCTACATTTAAATGGGATGCCGGACCAGTTGGATGAACAGGTTTATTATCTTCTTTTTTCAGTTGTAAAATCCTATCTCCCAAATCAGTTTCAACAACATCATATCCTTTAGCTGCTAAATTACTTTTAAGTTCAATTTCACCTAAAGTATTGGATTTTGCTTTAGCTATTACTTTAGAATCGCTTTCATCCAACAGATCATAAATAATATTTAATGCATCATCTTTAGTTTTAGCATATTCCACATCAATGCCATTTCTCCTGAATGATTCAACAGCTATGTCCATCAGTTCCTCCTTATTGGCAATTGACTCCTTTTCAATTTCCCTGACTCTTTTTTCCAGTCTTTTAATGGAAGACGAATTTTTAATCTTAGAAGACCTATCCTTAACTGTTTTAAATGACTTTCTCATTGTTTCAAGTTCACTTTCTTTCATTATTCTCCCCCATATTTAATTAAAAATTCAGTTAAATCCAAAACTTCCAAATCATGACCTTTTAAATTAAGTTTGCAAAAAGGACATGCAGTAATAAGTGCCTTACATTTTGTATCTTTTGCCTGGCTGATTTTGGCATCTGCAAGTTCCGATGCAATTTGAGGATAAGCTGATTTTACTCCACCCCCAGCTCCACAGCATAGGCTGTCTTCTTTAATATTTTTCATTTCAATCAAATTAGCTGCTGATTTGATAACTTTCCTTGGTTCATCAAATACTTTACAGTGCCTTCCCAGATGACATGAATCATGATAAGTAACGTTCAAATCTTTTTTATCAAATTTCAGCCTGCCCTCATCAATCAGAATAGCCAACAGTTCTGAAATATGAATAACATCCAAACCTTCATAATCCTGAAGCAGAGTTTTATAACATCCCGCACATGAAGTCAGTATTGTTTCATCACCAAAAACTTCTGTATTTTTAGCTATTTGTTTTTTAGCTTCCTTTTCAAAACCTGTTCTAAGCAAGACTGAACCACAACATTTTTCATCATCCAATATATGATAATCAACATCAGCTAATTTCAACAGCTTTTCTGTAGCATCAGCAATACCTGTTTCTTTTTGTCTTGCAGTACATCCTCTAAAATATAACATTGCAATTATTAATATGGTGTTATTACTAATATATATGATGGATTTTAAAATTTAATTTAAAAATATGTTTTTTAGAAAAAAAAGAATTGAATAAAGTTAAAATAAAAAAATAAGTTGTCTAATCCTCATCATCAGATAAGGAAATTTCATTAGATAATGCTATTTCTTTAACCATTTTATTGATGTCATTTTCTAATTTATCCAGCTTGTAATATAATCTAACTATAATATAAGCCATTACAGCAAATACCACAATAACAATAAAATCCAGCCCTCTTGTTATTCCAAATAAATTAGCAAATACCATACTGATATCTGGAACCAGTGCAAATAACACTAAGAAAATCCACAATATAATCCAAAGTATTAATGTGCTAATTGTATTTTTTCCCTTTCTAACACGTACAGCAAACCATAAAATAGCCAATACTGCAATTACAGGAAATAAGAAAGAATAAAAAAACATTAAAATCACCTTTTTTTAATCGAATAATTTATGTCTAATCATTGTAAACAATATTTTAATTCCAACTTTGTAGTTAGTTCCTTTTGCCTGTGTTTCAGGAGTGTAAATAGTCTCAATTGTCACTTCTTCAAAAGGAATATTATTGTCATTAATTTCCCTTATAAATTCTGAAGAAATTAAATAACCCTGAGCATTGATTGATATTTTATCCAATGCACTTCTGGTTAATGCCCTAAATCCTGTTTGGGAATCAGAAACATTAACTCCATAGAAAATATGTGTTAATATATTCATTACAGAATTTCCGAAATTTTTAGATTTAGGCATATCCTTTAAAGAACGTACACCAATAACTGCTTCAGCCCTGCCAGCAATCAAGGGTTCAAGAACCCGTTCCAAATCATCAACAGAATGCTGTCCATCCGCATCAATATTTACAATATATTTTGGATTATGTTTTAAAACAGCTTCAAAACCAGTCTGCATAGCTAATCCAACGCCACGATTAATAACATGAGAATAAATAAAAATATTTTCAGGATATTTCATTTGAACATCCTTTAAAACATCCAAAGTACCATCACTGGATCCGTCATTAACAAGAATTATCTTAAATCCCATATCTGCTATTGCTTCAATTACTGGTCTAACTCTTGTTTCTTCATTATACGCGGGAATAATAACATAAGTTTGTTTTCTATCTTCCATTGATACTTTAAATTCACTTTTAGCAGTCATCTAAATACACTTTTTATAATGGACCTACATTAGGCTTTCCTTCACGGACTCCAGTTCCAGCTTCTTTTCTCATAGCTTTTGGATGATACATCATTTTAATAAGATTTTTTGCATGTTCACGTGCTCTGTTTTCAGCCAATACCTTAAGATCTTCAGGATTGTCCTCTTCATCTTCATGGACAAATACTTCTAAAATATGTTTATTAGTCATCAACTGTGCATTAATAAGACCTGTAGATGCTTCATGGGCACACACTTTATCTTTTTCCATAGGCCCAGGCATTCCAAGTGCCATTACAATGTCACAATTTTCCTCTTCAATTAGAATTTTAGCTGTAACAGGCAAATCTTTAACTCCAGGAACTGTTTGGCGAATAATAGTTAAATCTGTAGCATTATTCTTTAATTCATCAATAGCTGCAGCTCCCATATCAAAACGAGCAAAAGTTGTATCACAAATTCCAATCCTCATAAGTTCACCTTAAGCTAAAATCTGTTATTTTTAATATATAACTTTTTATTAATTTTTCATCAGTTCCAAAATTTTATCTTTGGCTTCACTGATTGTTAAAGGATAATCATTATTTTCAATATTTATCTGATTTTCATCATTCAATGCTTTAAAAAGTTCAGATATTATCGGAAGCTTCAAATTAGCTTTTTCAATTAAATCTTCATTGGAAAATATTTCCTTAGGTGTTCCCTCATCTATGATTTCACCGTCAGCCATGACAAATATTTTATTTACATATTTGGAAACCAAGTCAACATCATGAGTTGAAATTACAATTGTAATTCCTTCCCTGTTAAGTTCAGATAATAAATTCATGATTTTTATCGCACCCTGAGGATCCAAACCTGCTGTAGGTTCATCCAAAATCATTATTTCAGGCCTCATAGCCAATATTCCTGCAATAGCTACTCTTTTTTTCTGTCCGCCACTTAAATGATGTGGTGCTTTTTTCTCAAATCCTTCCATTCCAACTCTTTTTAAAGCTTCTTCTACCCTGTTTTGAACTTCATCCATTGGCAATTTCAAATTTAACGGTCCAAATGCAACATCTTCCTCTACACTTGGTGCAAATATCTGGTTGTCAGGATTTTGAAAAACTATTCCTACTTTCTGTCTGCATTTAATCAATGCTTTTTTGTTATACTTTAATTTTTCACCGTCAATTAAAATTTCACCATCATCAGGTTCGTGAATTCCATTGAAATGCAAGAATAATGTTGATTTTCCCGCTCCATTTTTACCAAGTATTGCTGCCATTTCCCCATCGTTTATTTTTAGGCTCACATTTTTCAGAGCTTGTGAATCATCATCATAAGAATAACTAATATTTCTTGCTTCTAACACTAATCATCACTCCTATTTTGAGGTTTGTACATTGGAATCTCACCATCATATCCTCTAGAATCTAGAGAATGCTGCAGTGATTCTGCTTTATCCATAGATCTTAAAAATATATTGCTCCCCAACATTGCTACAGATTTAAATGAAGTTTTATATCCATTATAACCTAATCTTGTTTCCTGTGCTTTTTTCATTATATCAATTTCATTTAAAAATATGAATATTGTATTATACATAAGCAATGCAATTTCTATTACTATTTTAGGTACTTTTATAACTTCCAAAGAATGTAAAACCTCTGCTATTGGGGTAGTTAAACCTAAAAATCCCAAACATGAAAAACATGCAAAAATTCTAAAAAAAGTATAAATTGCCAAATCAACTGCATCTTGTCTTATTGTAATTCCATAAAAATGACTGTCCCAAACAATATTTCCAGTTCCAAAGAAAAATAATAAAAATACACATGTCAGTATTGTAAAAACTGCAGGAATTGAAATAAACTTTAAATAGGATTTAAATGAAATTCCAGCTACTGCCACTATTAAAATTAACATTAAAGCAAAGATAATAACATCAAAATATAAATTATTCAAAATTAATGTAATTATCATTAATCCCATAGCTATAGCTATCTTATAATAGGAATTCATTAAAGTTAATCTGTTATGATGAGCAATGTAGTCCATGTCAAATTTCATAAAAAATCACTGAAAAAAATAAATGAAAAAATGAGGAAATATTATTCCTCTTTTTTAGATTGGCCTCTCCAATAACCAAAGGCATATCCGATTATCAATGCCCCGATAGCTGCTTGAAGTGCGAAAAGTAAACTTTCAATTTCACCGCTTGGTGGTTCCCATATAGATGAGAACCATGGTTCATAACCTGTTTCTTCAATAGCTTCTCCAGCTTGGTCATCAGCTCCGCCAAAGTATCCTTCGTCTTCACCATAGCCGTTATACATTACTAACGGTGCAATAAACAAAATAATTACAACTGCTAATAAAATGATTGATGTTGATTTTTTCATAATAACCACCTAGTTTTCCTTAGCACTTAATACATCAAGTTTTTTCAACAATTTTGGTTTATATGCTTTCAATCTATCCCAAATAATCACAGTCAAAATACCTTCACCAATTGCCAAAGGAATTTGAGTAACAGCAAATATTATTAAAAATTTGTATAAAGCTGCTCCAAAAGTAGGAAGTGGGAAAGCAAGAGCTAACTGGAATGATGTAGCAACATAAGTTAATAAATCTCCTAAAAATGCTGCAAAGAAAACTCCAACAATAGATGGAACATCTGCTTTTATTAAAGCTTTATATACAATCCATGCGACAACAGGACCTACAATACCCATTGAAAATATATTTGCTCCTAAAGTTGTAATTCCACCATGAGCAAGTAATAATGCTTGGAAAATTAAAACAATTGAAGCTAACACTGCAGTAACTGCAGGTCCAAATAATACTGCGCCAAATCCGTTACCAGTCGGATGTGAACAACTTCCAGTAACAGATGGTAATTTCAATGAAGATAAAATAAACATAAATGCACCACTTACAGCAATCAAAGCTTTAGATTCCGGTGTGGTTTCTGTAATCTTCTTTATCTGATATACACCGTAGAGCACTATTGGTATTGATATAATAAACCAAACAGCACACCACTCTGCAGGTAAAAAACCTTCCATAATATGCATAATTATATTCCTCCAAAATAAGCCAAAAACATACTCATTCTCTTTAACCAATCCAACAAAAAATCAAATTGGTATTACATTCTTTTTATGTTTATCATATATAAATTTTACTTGAATAATGAACTAATTATAAAAATTCAAGGCAAAAAATAAAAAAAATATAATAAAATTAAAAATAAAATTCGAATTAGACAAAGATAGTATGAAAAGTATTACTAAATTAAGTACACCAAAAAATAATTCCTAATTTATATAACTGTTAAAAGACAATAAATATAAACCAACTACAAATTACTAAAGGCGATTCCAAATGAATATTAAAAATAACTTAATATTAGCACTTGATGTAACCAATAAAGACAAAGCAATTGAAATATGTAAAGAAGTAAGCCCCTATATCAATACAATAAAAATAGGATATCCATTGACATTAGCTGAAGGATTAGAAATCATTAAAATTATAAAAGATGAATTTGGTGCAAATATAATCTGCGATTATAAAGTTGCAGACATTGACGCTACCAATTCCAAAATCTGCGATTTAACATTTGATGCAGGAGCAGATGCAATAATCTGTCACGGTTTTGTAGGTTCCGACAGTGTTCAGGCTTGTCTAGACAGTGCAAATAAACACGAAAAAGAAATATTTTTACTTACTGAAATGTCACATCCTGGAGCTAAAATGTTTTTACAAAAAGATGCTGAAGCTATAGCTAAAATGGGAGTTGATATGGGAATTACCAATTATGTTGCACCGGCTACAAGATTAGACAGATTAAGTGAAATAAGAAACATTGTAGGTGATGATGCCTGCATTATTTCTCCAGGTGTCGGAAAACAGGGTGGAGATGCTAAAAAAACTCTTGAATTTGCAAGTGCCATTATTGTTGGAAGAAGCATTTATGAATCAGATAATCCTGCACTGGCCTGTGAAAAAATAATAAAGGATTGAAAAATCCTTTTTAAATTCTACTTTTTTTTAAATAAACCATTTTCAGATATTGAACCTGCAACTAGGTATGCAAACTCAAATAATATAAACAATACAAAGAAAAATATATTGAATACACCGCAAACAGCCAGTAAGAATATTGCTACTTTCATTGCACACCTATATTCAAAAAAGTAATTTAAAAATTTGTTTTCAGTTAAATTACTTATTAATTCATGTCCTACTTCATCTAAAAGTGCTGAAAATATACATATTAATAAAATAACCACACTTAACTCCGGAATGCCCATAACTAATGAAATCAATACAAACAATACCAAAGTTATAATATGATGAATTCCGTCAACTTTTAAGGCAAGCAAATTACCAATTAAAATTCCGATAAATATGTATGCTGCAGATGCACTTGATACTGTTGCAAATGCTGAAGTTATTGCACATAACAGTCCCAGTGCAATAGCTAATGACTTGTCATCACCTATATCACAGGCATCATCGGATAATTTCATGAAAAATCCGCTTAAGAAAAATAAAACAGCCAAAATAATATAACTCACTTAAAATCACCAAAAAATAAATCAGATTTTATCCAATGCCGCTGCATAGATTAAAGGGAAGATAATTGTAACATCCCCAACAACAGTAGCTAAATTAGATCCGCATTTTGCTTTTGACCATGATTTAGCTTCTTCTAATGGAGCTCCGCCTAAACTACCTGCTTCCGGCCTATCCATTGTTATCTGAACTGCACAGTCAAGACCACCGTTTAAAATATTTGAAGCTAAAGTATAATGTTTTGTAAGGCCTCCTCCAAGTAAGATTCCACCTACCTTTTCGCTGCCAAATACAATATCTGACAAATAAGGCATATCTCCAGCTGCACTTATTGTAAAATCATGGTCCTGTGAAAAAATCCATAACTGCAAACCAATCATACAATCAATAATACCTGGAGCGAAAATTGGAACATTATTTCTTGCTGCAGTAGCTATAAAAGAATTTTCATCATCAATCAACATTCCAATTTCATAAATTAATTCCTGAATAGATATTACAGGTTTTTTAGCAGATATTATTTCAAATAATCTATTTATTTCCTTTTCAAAAACTTCAAAATCATTGGATCCTACATTAATATCAGCTATTCTGCCAATTCCTTCAGCATTAAGTTCCTCATCATCTTTTCCTTCATCCCTGTAATGAGCTCCACCAAATGCTTCAAGTAAATCATGAGTAAGATTAGCTCCGCTTGATACGATTAAATCCACATGACCTTCCCTTATCATTTGAGAAACAATATTTCTCATCCCACCAGGAATTAAAGGACCTCCAAGGCTCATAAATACATTTGTATCTTCATCTTTAATCATATTTGCCAGAATATTAGTAGCCCTTGCAACTCTGCCAGCACCTAAAACATCTGATGCTTCAAATTGAGCTACCAAATCACTTACTTTCATATCTTTAGAAATGTCTATCTGATTTACTTTCATTAAATCACTTGTAAAAAATAATTATTGGGTAATAATAGGGAATTGACTTAAATTTGTTATGGAATTAATTAAATCTGTTCTTGTAACAATTCCAAGTAAATTATTATCGTTATCAGCAATAAGCACCCTACTGATTGCTTTTTTAAGCATTATTTCAATAGCATTAGCTATTCTCATGTCTTCATTAACGATTACAATATTCGTAGTCATTAAATCTCCGACAAGCAAATCCTCTTTATTATTAGCTATTGCTCTAACAAGGTCAGTTACAGTAAATACTCCTACTGCTTTACCATCATCCATTACAGGAGCTCCTTTAATATCATTAAACGCAAAAACTTCTGCAGCTTCCTTTAAAGTAGAACTGACTTTTAAAGATACTACATCACGGCTGGCTATATCGCCAACAGTATTTTTAGGAATACTTCTAATTGTAGTAGTATCTACAAGCAAAATATTGTCCATATCATCTCTACCTACAATTTTACCCATTACTCCCAAATTGTTAACTGGTGTAGGGCCTATTCTAATGGTATCTCCCAAACTTAAATCCTTAATGTTTCCTAAAACTTTAATAGCTGCCTCACATTCACCAGGCTGTGGAATACTTGTAAATTCAATTTTTGCAACTGAAATATCTTTTAATTTTTCCCCATCTTTATAAATAGGTACATTAAAATCCTTATCAGTGACTGAAATGTTTAAAGAGTGATAAGCTTCTACAGTAGGTTTATAACCACCACGAGGTCCTGGTACTCCTTTAACCAAACCTAAACTTCTAAGAGATTGCATCTGATTACGAATTGTTCCCGGATTTCTACTCATAATTTCAGCAATGTCTTCACCTTTAATAGATCCGCCGTTAGCAGACTGGTACAAATTAATTAATGTTTGTAAAATTTCTTTTTGTACTGATGTTAACATGAAAACACCTAAATATCATTATAAAAATTAATATTATATCTGTCAAATAATGTTTATAAATATAATGATTTATCATAACAAATTTAAAATTAAAAGCTGTTCAAAAAATATAATTTAAAAATGAAATAATTTTAAAATAACAGTTAAATAAAAAAATAAAAGGTGAAAAACAAAAATTAAAAAGTCATAATTTTGAACAATGCGATTTAAATTTTAAAGAATGTCTGTGAGAATGAATATGTTTAACACCTTCAGACGTATGAATTTCACCAAGTATTTCTACATTTTCATGAGAATGTGCATGTTTACCGTCATCATGATAATGATAGTGACTATGAATCCTATTTTTATCAAAGTTTCTATCATATAATAATGCTGCATTTAAAACAACTAAACATGATCCCGCATTGTGAACAATAGCTCCAGTTACTGGATTTAATAACCCCAATACAGAACAGATAATAGCAATAGCATTAATCATCATTGATAAAGCTATATTAAACTTAATTGTAAATAATGTAGAATTAGATAACCTTTTAAGATATGGTATTTTTTCTATATCATCACCTAAAAGTGCAATATCTGCTGCATCAATAGCTATATCACTACCAATTGATCCCATAGCTACACTTACATTAGCTGTCTTAAGTGCAGGAGCATCATTAACACCATCCCCAACCATACAAACTTTATTTTCTGATTTTTTAAATTTTTCAACCCACTGAAGCTTTTCATTAGGCAGTAAATTTCCATAAACTTCTGAAATTCCTACCTGTTTTGCAAAATAATTAGCTGTTTTAACATTATCCCCAGTTAAAATAACTGTTTTAACACCTAACTCATGTAAATTTTCAACCACGGACTGAGATTCTTCACGAATAACATCTGATAATGCAATTATTCCAATAACCTGATTATTTAATCCTACAATGATAATTGCTTTACCTTCACTGTTTAAATTATCCAAATAAGTGTTAGTCTTATCTGAAATTTCAAAGTTTTCTTTAATGTAATTTAAATTACCTGCATAAATTTTTCCTTTTGAATTTATTCCAAAAACTCCTCTGCCAGGATACATTTTAAAATTACTTACTTTTTCAACTGCAATATTTTCATCATTGGCTTTATCTGCAATAGCTTTAGCTAATGGATGTTCACTTAAATTTTCCACAGCAGAAGCAATAGCTAAAACTTCATTTTCAATAAAATCGCCTGTTGGAATTATATCAGATACTTTTAAATCACCATAAGTTAATGTTCCTGTCTTGTCAAAAGTTATGGTATTTAATTCTCCTAAATTTTCCAGAGCTTCACCTGATTTAATTAGTATTCCATGTTTTGTAGCCTGACCAATAGCTGCCATAACTGCAGTTGGTGTAGCTAATATTAAAGCACATGGACAAAATACTACTAAAACTGTAACTCCTCTTTCAATATTTCCTGTAGCAACCCATGCTGCAGCAGCTATTATTAAAGCAACCGGAACCAGCCATGTTGCCCATTTATCAGCTATTCTTTGAGTTGGTGCCTGTTTTTCATCAGCCTGTTTTACTAAATCAATTAATTTTTGAAGTGATGAATTTTCACTTAAACTTGTTGTTTTAATATCAAGTACCCCATACATATTTAAAGTACCACAGAAAACTTCATCACCATCTGATTTATCAACAGGCAGAGATTCACCAGTTATTACAGACTGGTCAATAGAACTGTCTCCATCAATTACTATCCCATCAACTGGAATTTTTTCACCAGGAAGTACTCTTAAAACATCATCAATTTTAATTTCATCAACTGAAATTATTTTTTCCTGTTTTTTTCCATTTTCATTGCAAATTAATCTACCTGTTTGAGGAGTAAGTTCTATTAAGTTTTTTAAACCTTTTTTAGCTCGCTCAACAGTCCAGTCTTCAAGAAGTGCTCCCAGCGCCATTATCCATGCTACTTCTGCAGCTGCAAATATTTCTCCAATAACCAGTGAAGCTACCATAGCTATTGTAATTAATAATGCTGATGAAACCCATTTTTCAAATATTAACCTATATAAAGCCAAATAAAATAAAGGGATTCCACTAATTATTACAGCTCCCCATGCCGGATCTATAGGACTTTCAATTCCAGATACCATACACATAACAGCACATAAAAGAAAAATACCTGAAACTATTGTCATTTTAAGTCCTGCAAGGATATCCATTATTTTTATTAACATGTTTTCTCACCTGAAGTATTACTTTTTTTAGTTTTATTTATATATTGAGTATTACTAACCTCCAATGAAAAATTACTTTTCATGAAAAAATAATTTAAAAAAATAGAAAAGTATTACTTTTTTAGATTTTATTTATATACTCAGTATTACTTATTAGTTATGGACAACAATTATTAATAAAAGTTTTCAAAATTATTTCAGCAACCAATCTGATATAGCTCAAAACCTGCTTTTCTAATTTTAGGTGAATAAATATTCCTGCCGTCAAAAATAATCTTCTGATTTAATCTTTTAGACAACTCATCCAAATCAAGAGCTCTGAATTCTTTCCACTCAGTAATTAAAACAAGAGCATCCGCACCATCCAAAACATCATATTTTGAGTTTTTATAAGCAATATTTTCAGAATCTAAGCTCTGTTTGAAATTATCAATAGCTTTTGGATCATATGCCCTTATTTTTCCGCCCCTTTTAATAATTTCAGAAGCTATTATTAAAGAAGGTGCACACCTTACATCATCAGTTTGAGGTTTAAAAGAAAGTCCCCAAATACCGAAAGTTAGACCTGATAAATCTTCACCAAATCTATCAACAATCTTGTTTACTAAAACAAGCTTTTGATTTTCATTGACCTCATCAACATTAGCCAAAATCTTAGGTTCATAACCATTATCAAGGGCAGTATTAATCAGCCCTTTTACATCTTTAGGAAAACAGCTTCCACCATAACCGCATCCGGCATAAATAAAATCATAACCTATTCTTTTATCACTGCCAATACCTAAACGAACATTTTTAACATTTGCACCAACTTTCTCACATATATTGGCTATTTCATTCATGAAAGATATTTTAGTAGCAAGCAGAGCATTGGCAACATATTTGCTCATTTCAGCACTTTTAACATCCATCAAAACAAATCTATCACTATTAACAATAAATGATGAGTATAACTCTTTTAAAGTCTCAAAAACTTCATCATTTTGTGCACCAATAATTACACGGTCAGGATGCATACAATCAGCAATAGCTACCCCTTCCTTTAAAAATTCGGGATTGCTGGCTATATCAATTTTAATATCTTTATTTAAATTAGATTCTATTACTTTCTTAACCTTAAAAGCAGTGCCGACAGGAACAGTAGATTTAATGACAATTAATGAATCCTGGCTAATAACATCAGCTATTTCTGAAGCTACATCATAAACATAATCTAAATTAACGCTACCGTCCTCATGTTCAGGAGTTCCAACAGCTATGAAAATAATATTGGAATTGTCTAAAGCCTCTTTTAAATCCGTGGTAAAAATTAAATCTCCCTTTTTTTGATTGGATTTAACTAATGATGCCAAATTAGGTTCATAAATAGGTAAGATATTATTTTTTAAATTAGCTATTTTTTCCAAGTCATTATCAACACAGTAAACTCTATTTCCCATTTCTGCAAAACAAGTTCCGGTAACAAGACCTACATAGCCGGTTCCAATAATTGTCAGTTTCATGAAAAATAATATCTTATTTAAATAATTTAAAGTTTATTATGGCTCCGCCAAAAAGTCAGCTGATTTTTTTTATCTGTTTACTAGCATAATATTTTTTATTAATAACTTTGATTTAAACAGAACAAAAACTATAAAAACACTTAAAAAAATAAAAATCGTTATTTCATTTTCCAAAAAATAATAATTAATCGGATAAAATGAATCCATATTAATTCAGATACCATTAAAAATACATTTATATTGAATTACTCTTCCAACAAGATAATATTTTTAGGATCTACCTTTAAATAATCAGGAATTACAAATTCATGATCATGTATTTTTTTATCTAATTTCCACCATAATCCATTTGCCAACGTTATTTGCCATTCAAAAGGTATTTCCAATTTTGTTGCGTTTATAGTGTCAAATGAATTAATATCATCTTTTTCAGCAGGCAAAAAATCATGTGCCCTTATTCCAATATGAGTAATATCCTGTGAAATTTTTTCAGCTACTTCAAATGTAATTCCCCATTCTAATGATTTAATATGATAATCATCTATTATTTCAACTTTAGAAATATTTTTACATCCTGTAAGTCTAGCAACCTGAACTTTTTTTGGATTCTCAAACACATCGTGAGTAGTTCCTTTTGCAATAATTTTACCCTTGTCCAATATTAAAAGCTCATCGCAAAACTGAAATACTTCATCACGATTATGGGTAACAAGAATAGAAAATCCGTCAAAATCTTTCAGTATATTACTAAGTTCAATACGTAATTGTTCTTTTAGAAATGTATCCATTGCACTAAACGGTTCATCCAACAGTATAACATCCGGACTGTAAGCCAATATACGAGCCAAAGCTACTCTTTGCTGCTGACCTCCAGATAATTCTCTAGGATATCTCTTTTCCAAACCTTCTAAACGAAAGCGTTTAATCATATCAGTTAACCTTTTTTCATCATAATCTTTAGGTAAACCAATAGCAACATTTTCCTCTACAGTCATATTCGGAAATAATGCATAATTTTGAAATAAGTATCCTACATTTCTTTTTTGAGGCTTTAAATTAATTTTTTCATTAGAATCATAATAAACAGTTTCATCATTTGTAGTTAAACTTATAACACCATTATCTGGATTTACAATACCTGCAACAGATTTTAAAGTCATACTTTTACCACAACCTGAAGGACCTAAAATACCTAAACATCCTTTTTTCAATTCAAAATCCACATTTAAGTCAAATTCTTTAAGTTTCTTTTGAATATTTACTTTTAACAATTCATTACTCATAACATATTCCCCAAATTATTTCCACTGCCTTTCCTTACGTATTGAAACATAATCCATGATAAAAATAGCTATAAATGATATAATAACAATGAATATTACATAATTAAAAGCATCTCCCATATTACCGGCAGCTACTTCAGAATAAACTGCCATTGGAAGAGTTCTAGTTTGTCCTGCAATATTTCCTGCAATCATTGCTGTAGCACCAAACTCACCCAAACCTCTGGCATAGGCAAGTATTCCCCCACTAATAATTCCTGGAAGTGCATTTGCAAGCAAAACTTTCCAGAAAATTTTGAACTCAGACATTCCCAATGTACGGCCAGCATCCAATAAATTAGAATCTACCTGTTCAAATGCACCTCTGGCAGAACGATACATTAAAGGAAAAGACATGACCACTGCAGCGATAACTGTTGCAGACCATGAAAATGCTATTTTCACAGCAAAAAAGTCTACAAAAAACTTACCTATCGGACCCCTAACACCAAAAATATACAATAAAAAGAATCCTACAACAGTAGGAGGCAATACAATTGGAAGTGTAAAAATACCGTCAAGTACAATTTTTACTGAATCATTTTTAAGTTTAACAATGCCCCAGGCAACTATTAATCCTAAAAAAAAGGTTATAAAAATTGATAAACTTGCTGTTTTCATTGAAATAAAAATTGGAGTCCAATCAGTCATGTCAATAATTCTCCTTTAAATTATCATGTTGATTTTAAGTTATAAAGTTTATTCATGAATTGTAAATCCATATTCAACAAATACATCTTTAGCTTCTTTACTTTTTAAGAATTCCATGAACTTTTGAGTAGCATCCTGATGCTCTGAGTTTTTAAGTTCAGCTACCGGATAAATAACTGGAGTTTTTAAAGCATCATCTGGAGCTTCACAAACTACTTTAACATCATCATTAGATTTGGCATCAGTAGAATATACGATACCGCATTCAGCAGACCCCTGAGCTACCTGATTTAATACAGCAGTTACATCAGTACCTAAAGACAATTTGGATTCAACACTGTCCCATACACCAAGATTGGTTAATACTTCCTTACCATATTGACCGGCAGGTACTGAAGAAGGATCTCCCATAGCAATGTTACCATCTACATTTTTCAAATCCTCAAATGAAGATATGTTTAAGTCGGAATCTTTAGGTACAATCAAAACAACTTTATTTTCTAAAAATTGAATGTTAGTACTGTTATCAATTAAACTTTCATTAACTAATTTGTTCATCTGTTTATTACCTGCAGACATAAATACATCTGCATCCAAACCATTTTCGATTTGTTTTTGTAAATCACCGCTTGAAGCATAAGTTGGAGTGACTTTTACCCCAGGATATTTTTCTTCAAACATTGGAATTAATTTTTCATCAAAAACATTTTTTAAACTAGCCGCAGCAGCTAAATTTACTTCCTGTCCATTTAAACTGTCATCAGTGCTTGCTGAACCGTTAGCCCATATTCCAACACCAACAGCCAACACTGCTATTACAATAACAACAGCTATAATCTTTTTTGAAACCACTATTCATCACCTTTTAAAATAAATCAATACCTCAAAAATTAGTCATAGTAACCTAATTGTCAAATAAGTATAATTATAAGTTTAATTTCATCAATATATAAATATTATCATATCGATTTATTTAGCTCCGTCAAGAACTTTAGTGATTAATGTTCAGAAAAATCTGTTATATTCAAAACATTAAAAACTAATTGTTTACAATTTTTCAAAAAAATTAAGAATTTTAGTTGTTTATCCAGCAATATAAAATAATAACATTATATTTAAATTTCTAAACATATTTATTATGGTCATTTACTAACTATATTATTATGGAAAAGAGGATTGTCAAAAAAACACGAGAAGAACTCTCACCAATAGGATTTGGAGCTATGAGACTACCTTCAAAAAATGGTAAAATCAACTACAAAGAATCTGAAAAGTTAATACACCATGCAATAGACAATGGAATAAACATTATCGATACTGCAGCTATCTATAATAATGGAGAAAGTGAAAAAGTCCTTGGAAAGGCTCTAAAAGGAGAATATAGAAACAAAGTTAAAATTTCTACAAAATTGCCTGCAATGAACATAAAAAAGTATGAAGATATGGAAAAAATATTAAATGAACAGTTAGAAAGGATGCAAATTGACTGTATTGACTATTACTTCCTACACAATGTTGATTTGAAAGCTATGAACAGACTGCTTAAAAAAGATGTTTTAAAATTCTTATCAAAGGCAAAACAAGAGGGAAAAATAAAATATGTCGGTTTTTCATACCACGGCACTACTGAAGAATTTCCATTATTGCTTGATGCATATGACTGGGATATGGTGATGATCCAATATAATTACTTTGATAACAATGTTCAGGCAGATATTGAAGGAATTCATCATGCAGCATCAAAAGGAATGGGAATTTTTATAATGGAACCTTTAAAAGGTGGAATTTTAGCTGGAAAAATGCCTGATGAAGTTGAAAGTATATTTAAAAAAGCCGACCCCTCAAAAACAAATGCAGAATGGAGCATATCCTGGATTTTAAATCATCCTGAAATAACCTGTGTATTTTCAGGAATGAATAACATAGCTCAAATTGATGAAAATATAGCTATTGGAAATAGTGTTGAACCCCATTCCATGAGTTTAGAAGAACTTGAAACAATTGATTATGCAAAAAGAGCCTTAAAAGAATTGCTTCAAATTAACTGTACAAGCTGTGGATACTGCCTGCCCTGCCCCAGAGGCGTGAATATTCCTGAATGCATGAAAATATATAATGAAAAATATTTATTCAATCAAAAAGGCCTTTTAAATCAAAGCTTAATCGATTATTATTTAACTGTAAGCGGAATTATGATAGACAGTTCAAATGCAGGATTATGTAATGGATGCGGAAAGTGCTTAAGAAAATGCCCCCAACACCTGGACATTCCAAAAGAACTTGATAAAGTTAAAAAAGAATTTGAAGGCCATTTCTTTAAATTTAAAGTATTATTCATAAAAAGTATCGGTATGAAAATATATCAGAAATTTTTTTAAATAATAAAATAAAAAGTGATAAACATGAAACTCGAAGAAATATTAGCTCCATGCCCAAAATGCGGTTCCAAAGATAAACATGTACACAGAAAAATGTTAGACAATCACAGAGCACATGCAGAGTTAGACACTGTAAAATGCGAAGATTGCGGTTATATTTTCTTTGTAAATGATAGTATGGAAGAAGACGAAAAAAAAGAACTTTTAAAAGAATTAAATAAATATTACGGATAAAATGACTTTTCATGTAATGATAATTCCCACTTTAGGTTGCCAATGCAACTGCAAATACTGTTGGGGTTCAGAATCAACAAAAGAAATGATGGACATTAACGTAATTGATGACATTATCACCTGGTTAAAGGATTTCAGAGATGATAAAGTTCATTTTACATTCCACGGAGGAGAACCTCTTCTTGCAGGCTATGATTTCTATGCTGAAGCTTTAGAAAAATTATCCAAAATAGACAATTTAGAAGGTTTTTCACTTCAAAGTAATATCTGGTTACTTTCAGATGAACTAATCGATTTATTTTTAAAGTACAATGTTGCTGTAAGTACCAGTATTGACGGACCTGAAGAAATTAATGACTATCAAAGAGCAGAAGGTTACTTTAAAAAAACCATTGGCAGATATGAAAGAGCAAAAGAAAAAGGATTAAACATAAACTTTGTTTTAACAGTGACTCAATATTCCAAAGACTACAGTGACGAGTTATATGAATTTTTCAAATCCCATGGTATGAATTTAAAAATACATGCTGCACTTCCGTCACTACGTGGAGACAATGCTGACCCATGGGCTCTTGATCAGGAAGAACACGGAAAACTTTTAATAGACTGGCTAGACAAGTATCTTTATGATTTAGATAAATTCAGTGTAATGGATCTTGACCACATTGCTAAAAGTACATTCAGAAGAAGGGGAACATTATGTACGTTTGCAGATTGTATAGGTACAACATTAGCTGTCGGTGCAGACGGTTCAATTTATCCATGCTACAGGTTTGTAGGAATGGATGAATATATTTTAGGCAATGTCAAAGCAAACCCAAGTTTTGATAAGCTAAAAGAGTCTGACGCATGGGCAAAACTTCAAGAATTTAGAGAATATGTTGATGAAAACTGTGCCAAATGCAGATATGTAAAATATTGCGAAGGCGGATGTCCATATAATGCTATTGTAGCCAGTAAAACTCCAAAAGCTGTTGATCCTCAATGTAAGGCTTATAAAATGATTTTTGGTGAAGTTTCTAAAAGACTTAACAAGGAATTTGCAAAAAATGCATTTGGCGGATTAAACGGACCAAGTGTTAAAAAAGAAAATGAAGCTTTCAGTATTATGGATTTAATGATGAAATAACATAAAATTTCTTATACTTTTAATTTCTTGCCTTTTTATGTACATTAAGATATAATGTAATAGTAAATATAACAGTAATAGTATATAAATGTATTTCAAACTAAAACACTACAAAATACCTACACATAATGTCAACATAACTATAAAAAAAGGATAATATAAAAAAAAGTTTAAAATAGAGTGTATAAAGTGGAAGGTTTATTTTTTAAAAACAATAATTTGTTCAAGTAGGTTTTCATCTTCAACTGAAACTGTACATTGTGCATCTCCATCCAAAAATGAGAAGTGATATAAACCATTATCAGGGTCTCTTTCTAATAAGCCCTCACGCCCATTTATTGTTTCTTTAGTTTGAGTATCACTTTTTATATCATCAAGTGTTAATGTATCCCATCCACTATGGGTACACACTCCTATGTGTATTATGTGCATAGAATCATCATAGTATCCTCGTGTGTATGACACAATACCGTTAGGTTCTATTACCCCATTATCACCATAAGTAGGGTCCTCGGTGAATCCATCTGGGATATTAAAATTTATACCTCTAATACTGGTGTTTTGTATTGCACAAACAGAAGTTATAGTTATAGATAGGATACAAAGTATCCCTAATCCGATTAATATTTTTTTAATGTTTTTAGAATTCATTGCTCTGGATTTTTAGATAAAATTTTGTATTATTTTTTTTGCTTTTTTGAGATAATACTTTTGTATTCCTCTACTTTTTTCTTCGTTTTTTAATTATTTTATATCTTGTGTTTTTTATTAGGAAATGCTTTTCTTATTTTTATAAACAACACCTCCTTTAAAAAACAATAAAGATTATAATTACCTCTTTATACATTATTATCACCATTTATACAACAAAGTATAAAAAGTTTATGAAATTTCATAGTATCTATGATGAAACCATAATATTTTTTTATTTTAATTTTATTTATATAATAAATCATATTTTTTAGAATTAATACTGCCAACTACCTTACAATCAGTTAATTCTTCAATCACACAGAGTTCTTATGAATCTATTTTAAATAATTTGATTTCACCATTAATTTTTTTATTAACACGCCCAATTACAGCTCCCACTTATTTTTACATTCTCATATTTATTTTTAGTTAAAGAGCATTTAAAAATTACATACATATAATAAAACAACAGATATTACTCTTTTTTATACAATTCATTTAAATATCCTCTTTCAATACACCAATCTTTAAATTCATTGTATTTTACAGGATCTTTTTGAAGATATAACTGCTCATAAAATAATTTATCACTGCGGCTGTTCATTTTTTCAATAGACTTTACTATCTGATAATTCATATCTTCGCCATAACCCATTTTATTCCTTTTTTTAAGCATATAAATCAATCCATACTAGATATATTATACATACCTATAAATCATAATTTATACACAAAAATATATAAATGTTGTGGTAAAAATAAGTTTAAAAAAAGTTAAAAAGAAATTATAGAAAATGCTTAATTTTAATTTAAAGCTATAATCTCTTTCATATAGTTGATTAAATCGTTTTTAGATTCCTCATCATCCATTGCAAATTCTATGGATGTTTTTAACCATTCCAAACGATTTCCTATATCATATGTTTTTCCTTCAAAAGTATTTCCATAAATCTTATCCAATTTAGCTAAAGCATCAGTAAGTTGAATTTCCCCACCAACTCCAGCTCCTGTTTCTTTGATTTTGTCGAAAATATCTGGAGTAAGTACATATCTTCCCATAATAGCCAAGTTAGATGGTGCTTCGTTAACTGGTGGTTTTTCAACAAGTTCATCAATTTGATAGACATCCTGTTCGATTTCAACTCCTTTAATTATACCGTATCTTTCTACTTTTTCCTGAGGTACCCTTTCAAGAGAAATAGCTGATGCTTCATATTTGTTATAAATATCTATTAACTGTTTTGTACATGGAGTTTTTCCTTTTGTTATTGTATCTCCAAGCATTACTGCAAATGGTTCATCACCAACATGTTTTTTAGCACAATAAATTGCATCACCTAATCCTTTTTGTTCTTTTTGACGGATATAACAAATATCAGCTAAATCAGTGATATCCTGAACCTGTTTTAAATATTTGGTTTTACCTGCTTGTTTTAAAGTATATTCCAATTCAAAGGATTTATCAAAATGATCTTCAATAGAACGTTTGTTTTTACCAGTTACAATCAAAATATCATCAATACCCGAAGCTACAGCTTCCTCAATAACATACTGAATAGTAGGTTTATCAAAAACAGGCAACATTTCTTTAGGTTGTGCTTTAGTAGCTGGTAAAAACCTAGTTCCAAAACCAGCTGCCGGAATTACTGCTTTCATTTAATTATCACCATCCTAATTTAATTAATCATAATTTTTGTTTTGATTGGTTAAATAGTTAATTATTTTTTACATCTCTTACAAAATTTCGCCTAATTTATCTAATATATATTCAATACTGACATCATAACATACAATTGTTTTTTGAGAAGACTTCTCACCTTTTGAAATACTTACATCACAATTAAAAATTTTAGATAACTCTTTTACAATTTCCTTATTGGCCTTACCTTTTTGAGGAACCTGCTTAATACGTATTTCAAACCTGTTTCTCCATTCATTAAAACCTGAAATTTGAAATTTATTTGAATTTGGAGAAACCTCAATATCTACAAAAACATTATTATCTGCTGAAGAAATTGCATTCAAATAGTTATTAGACATTATAATCAGAAAAATAGTTTATCAATAAAAGTGCGGGAGACGGGACTTGAACCCGCGAAGGGACTAACCCAATAGGCCCTCAACCTATCGCCTTTGACCACTCGACCACCCCCGCATTACACATAACAAAAGTAGTTATTAAAAGATGTGTTTTTTAAAGTATATAAACTTAACTATTTTAGATTAATAATAAAAATTGATTTTTTAATTCCAATGTCTAATTAATCATAATCCATCTTTTTAATAGCATCATAAACTCGTTTACAATTATTTTTATCATTGAACTCAAAGAAATCATCAACTCTTTTAATATATTGGTCTTTCATTTCACATTCATTTTCAACATATTCCATTATTAAATCAATTAATTCCTCATGATTATCAACAACTTCTCCAAAACCCATTGTTTTATAATCAAAATAGCTTTCTTCAAGATCAAAATGGTAATCCTTAGCATAATGATAATAAATAACTGGCTTTTTTAAATAAGCAAAATCAAAAGCTATTGAAGAATAATCCGTTATTATCAAAGAAGCATGTGTAAAAATATCATTATAACTATTGGAAGTTGAATCAATTATTACATAATCATTGGTTTCAAATAATTCAATGAATCTGTAAACATTTGGATGCGGTTTAAAAATCAATTTATAACCATGTTTTTTGCAAAAATCAATTAAACGGGAATCATTAATTAAAGAATTGTATATCATGAAGTAGTTTGATTTTAATATTTTTTCTTTGGTTGAATGAAGAAAATGCCTTCTCCAGGAAGGCATAATTACAATTTCCCTATAATCCTCTTTCTTCTCCAGAGCATCATATCTAGGAAAACCCAATAACTGAGGAACATCTTTATGATAGTTATAAGGATACTTAAAAAAGGATTCCAATTCAAGTTTTGATGCAGTTACAATTAATGAAATGTTTTTATCTGCTTTATTAAGCCACATGGAAATATTATCCTTTGTAATGCCATGCTGTAAAAATACAAGTCTAAATTTAATAAGACCTGATAAAAAAGGATAATTACCCCAGAATGGATAAACTAAACCATTATCAGGATGGGAAGATATGACTTTTTCTGCAAATAAAGCATATATTCTGTGTTTAATAGAACCGTATTCAATGGTTTTTCCAATTTGAGAAACATCACCAAATGCAAAATTATCCCTATTTAAAACAAAAACCTTTTCAATGCCATCATCTACGCCAACAGCATATTTAAAAAGATTAATACCATTATCATCAGCTAGATAAGGCAAATCCATAAAAATCCAAATTCTTTTAGATGAAAAAAACGGATACACTATGAAATAAACAATTCTGAATATTACGCCTGTTCTCCAGCCCTGATTAGTTTCACGCAGCATTGTGTAAATAGTTGAAATCTCATTTTTCAATACTCTTATCCAGTTTTTCGGCTTGACAGTTATTGTACTTCCCTTAACCTTAGCAATGTGATTTTTTGAAAGTAAATATTTAGATGTGTTTGAAAGTCTGCAGGGTCTGGTGAACTTTATTTCAAGATCCTTAAAATCATTAACCTCTGTTTTAAATTGAATTTTAATATTTTTTGAAGTAATTGGAATATAAAGCTCAAAATCATTATTGAATGCATATTCAAAATTTAGAGAAAACCTGTCCCTTTGAGGGTATTCCAGTTCCTTAGTTTCAAAAATTTTATCATTAACAAACACAAAAACATTACCCTTTTTATTGAAAAATGTAGTAATAAATCCTGAAACATAAATAACATCATTTTGTATCTCAAAAATATCAATGAATACCTGATTTAATGATAACTTATCAATAATCTCTTCATAAACTTGTTTTCTATATTTATAATCACAATTAGCCAGATAATCATTACCTAAATATTTCAAAAAGAATATGTGCATTTTAAGCTGGTTTTGAATATTTTTTTGATTGTATATCACATCATCATCAATATTCTGCAAAATAAAAATCAGATTGATGTAAAGTTCATGAATTTCATCATGACTTAAAATATGATCGATCTTTTTAATCTTAAAAAGCCATTGCAAATCATACATTAATACATATTGAATAAATTTTAAAACTTCACCATACTTTTTTTTAGAACAGTAAATTAATTTAAAATGAAACTGTTTAATTCTAGAAATATAGTAACCTTTAGTTTTACTTGAATAATCAAGAAGAGAATTTTTAGCTTCAAATTTTCTATAAAAATAAGACCCGCTTTTAACAAGCCCTAATTTTAATTTATTCAAAAGAAGTTGATTAACAAAAAATGCATCTTCAGCAGTCTGTAATTTAACATTGAATTTAATATCTCCAATAGCTTCTGCTTTAAAAAATGAAGAAGGACCGGATAACTGAATAAATTCCGGCTGTTTTGATAAATCAGCAACTCCTGTTTTTTTAAATTTAAAATTTAAAGGATGATTACCTTTTTGTGATCCGAAATAGTATATTGGAATTGAAACCACATCAATTTCCGAATAATGCTTTTCAAAGAAATTATAAACATCCCTAAACGTATTGGAACTTATATAATCATCACTGTCTAAAAAATTAATATATTTTCCTTGTGCTTCATTTAATCCCAGATTTCTAGCATGTGCCGGGCCAAAACAATCTTTAGTTGATACATACTTAATGTTTTGGGGATACTTAACTCTGTATTTTAAACATATATCTTCAGTATTATCTGTACTTCCATCATTAACTATGATAATTTGAATATTTTTTTCAAAATCCAAACTTTGATTAATAATGGAATCAATTGCTTTTTTTAAATACAGATCAGAGTTATTAGCTGCAATTATAACAGAAAATAAAAATTTATCATGAATTTTTATAACCCCCAAATTTTAAAAAATAATCCAAAAATATATCAAATATATTCATTAATATAATATTATATCTACCAATTATAATAAATCTTTTGATGGTGTAAATTATGAAAAAACTATACTTATTATTAATCATATTAATTTTATTAATGGTAGAGGTCAATTTATACAATTATAATGGTTTTGACTTTAATTCAAACAAAATAGAATTTAATGGTACCAAGTTTAATCTGCCTGAAAATTTCAATGTTGCCAATGAAAGTGAAAATACAATAAGCCTCTACGATAAAAGTGACAATATAACCATAAATATGACTCATTTAAATGATAATATTTCAATTAAAACCTATTTCCAAAAAGCCCTAAAAGATAATTTTACAGTAGGTAACGAAACTCAAAAAATAGATAACATCACCCTATATGTAACATATCGTGAAACAAATTATACCAATTCAACACAGCTATTTTTTGAAAAAGACAACACAAATTATCGTATGTGGATACTGAACTATGATAATAAAAATGAATATTCTTCAAAAATAGCTGCTGAAATCATTACAAGTCTAAGACCCGCAAATCAAGGATATATAGGTTAAAAATAACCTTCAAATCCTTATTTTATTGCAAATCTATTTTTTCTTTTATTTTGAACAAACAATTTCTGAATAAAATCCAGAGAATCATCAACATTCAAACATTTTAATGTTTCATCAATTTTAGGAAAATAAAGGGATTCATTTGGAATAACATTATAAATAAACACATCACTTACATAATTATTAAGACTTTCAGACTCTGTTTCGCTAAAAGCCCCCAGATAATCTTTAGTAAAAAAAACATCCTTTTGAACAACCTGTACAGGATTGCCGCTTAAAAAAGAATTAGACAATCCTTTACAGCTAGGAGGGACAAATGCATTATTATCTACAATAGATCCGGAACCCAAAACTGCACCAGAAGATATATAAGCTAAATGACCTAACCACACATGATCTCCAATAAGAACAGAACCCGGAAAATTAATCCTTTGTTTAGTCTTGGATGAATATATTGGATAAGCAAAAGAAGTTCTAATATTTGTACCGCTACCAATATTGCAATCATCACCAATAACTAAATTTTGATGTTCCTGAACATTGATGTTTAAAGGAGCAGTCATATTATTATCACGACCGAAAAAGACAACTGAATCATGATAAACCTGCAAATTCAAAGGATATTGTGAATTAGGAGTGGAAGATAAATAAACTAACGAATTATTACCTTCAAAACGTATATTTGCATTAACTAATTTTACATCACGTTCACAATAAAATAAATTGCCTTTGCCTCTAAAAGTAATATTTGAATTAACAAATTCAGGCTTACCAATAAAATTATTCTGTTTTAAATTTTCAATTTGATCAATATTGCTAACTGACTCCATAAAAACCACAATAATTATTTTTTAATTGAATTTAGAATCGCATCCAATTTGTTTTCAAGATTATCCATTCTTCTTTCCAGATTATCTCCACTATTTACTAAAGAACCTGTTTTTTTAGCAACAAGACAGGTATCACACCAAGGTTTAGCATCGGCATTTGTAGAAACATGAATAACTTCAAAATCAACATATTTGGCTAATGCACTCATACCGTCCTCATAAAAACGATAGCAGTCAGTATCTGCATCACCATGTTTAGGTCCACCACTAGGAGCAATAATACAGCAAAAACCACCAGGTCTTAAAACTCTGTCAATTTCAGCCATTGTAAGCCAAAAGAAACCTAAATGTTCAAAAAACTGACCTGAAACAACAACATCATAGCTATTGTCTTCAACTTCATACCAATTGTAAATATCATCAACAACAATATCCACATTAGCCCCTTTTTCAAAATCTAAACCCTGATAAGTCCAATTAGAACTATTAAAAATAGATTTATAATTATAATTAGTACCACTTGTATCTAAAGAACCAACATCCAATATATCTAAAAAATCATTATCATTAAGATAAGTATTTTTAAACCAACTCATTTTATCATGACTAGACTTATGCATGTTATCACCAATTAATTCTCTCTAAAATTAAGACTGAATTATACCAATTTTATTCAACCTTTGATATAAATTATATCTATTACAATTATTTTGTTTTCTAGATATAAAAACATTATCTAATTACATTAAAAAATATTAAAATTATAAGTTTTCTTCTAATTTTTTCTTTAAAAACATATTTTCTTTTCTTAAAACTATTAACAAATTCAACAATATGTTTAAGCTGATTAAATTTATCTGAATAATAAGAATTTTTATAATGTGTTCTGCCAGAACTCCAAATATGAGATTCCTCAGCAAAATAATCTCCCAAAAACCTAATTAATCAACTAACAATAAACTATTCATTAATTTTTTTTAAAATTAAATCTAATTTATTTTCAAGACTATCCATTCTTTTTTCTAAATTACTATTAACACCATACTGTTTTCTAGCTATTAAAACGCAATCATACCAAGGATAAGAAATTTCATCATCATTGACATAACACTCAAGTGTTTGCAACCCTACATAATTAGCTACTTGTTTCATACCATTATCAGTAAATCTAAAACAGTCATAAGGATTTTTGTGAACAGGTCCTGCACTAGGAGCAATAATACAGCATAATCCTCCAGGTTTTAAGATTCTTTCAATTTCTTTTATAGCTTTCCAAAAGAATTCCATATGTTCAAAAGCCTGACCAGAAATAACAACATCAAAAGAACTATCTTCAATTTCAATCCAATTATAAATATCTGAAACAACAATATCTACATTTGGACCTTCTTGAATATCCATGCCCCGATATTTCCAGTTATCTTCTCTTAAAAATCTACCGTAGTTATAAGAAGTATCACTAGCATCATAAGATCCTATGTCTAAAATATTTAATGAATCTTCAGTATTCAAATAATTATTTTTAAATTTTTCCATTGATTGAAATGAACTTTTATGCATATTATCTCATTCTATTAAATTAATTAAATAAAATTACAAGTTATATTAAACATATTACTTTACTAAAATAAATATATTAATATTATTTATTTCTATTTAAAATATCATTTAAATATTTATTAAATTTAAAAGTATTATAAGACTCATATTTTTTAATAGTGGTTGACAAAATAAAATTCTCGTCTCTTAAATTTTTAATAATTGATTGATAATAGAATCTAAACACTTACCCAAATATCTTTCAGCATTAAAAATAGGAATAATAACTGAAATCTCAACATCTGCACTCATAAATCACACCACATAATTTAATATTAGTAAAAAATATTTAAAACAATTATTCATCATCTATTTTGCATTTTAAAATAGTATCTGCAATAAATGTCCAAGGCTGTTCTTTAATAATCTCAAATTTATAGCCTAAATCTAAATTCTCAATCCACGGTTTTATTTCAAAGAAATCCTCAGCACTATGATATATACTAATAAACAACATTGGTTTTTGACTTTTTATTGTTTCAACAGCTCCACTTAAAAGATCTTTTTCCGCTCCTTCAACATCAATAGTAATCAAACCAACATCCAAGTTATTTTCCTTGACAAATTGATCAACAGTTACCTCTTGAACTTTTAGCTCTTCCGTATATTTTCTTAAGTTAGAATCAGATGTAATTCCCTGAAAATTATCATTAGCTAAATATAAACTTCGCTCACCATTAATATTACCTAAAGATTTGTTTACAGGTTTTATATTTGAAATATTATTCCTTCCAACATTCTCTTTTAATAATTTAAAAGACTCTTCAAATGGTTCAAAAGCAAAAACATTTTTATGAGTAACTTCAGATAATGGAATTGCAGTATCTCCAGTAAATGCTCCTGCATCAATTATATCCTTATTTTCAAGAAAATTCTTATCCTCTTTACTTAAATTTAAATCCATGAACCCATGAAGATTATATCCTCCTTTAAAGTTATATTTTCCTATTTTATCATCATATACATTATTTATTTTAAAATCTTCCCACTGTTTTTGTTTTTCCAATTCATCATCAAAAAATAAAGTTTCTCTTCTGTTATAATTAATAGCCAAACTTCTTAAAAAAAGCCATTTAAAGTAGTTTTTTGACTCTTTAGGTAAATTTTCAACCATTTCCATAAATTTTTCCTCAAAATCATCTCTAAAATAATAATTTATATAAGACCAGTTACAAAAGCTGGCTGCAGTATTCTCATTAGCTCTAATTTTACGAATATTCTCATATTTACTATTAAGAGAATCAATCTCTTTATGTAAATTTTCCACTTCTTGTTTAAGAACTTTATTTTCCTGAATCAGCTTTTTTTTATTTCCAAATAAATTATCCATAATTGTCATAATATGATCCGTTAGTTAATTAATTTTCATAAATCCAGTTATAAACTCTTTTAGAGTTATTTTGGTCATTGTATTTGTAGAACTCATCAACTCTTTTTTTATAAACTTCTTTCATTTTACAATCATTATCCAAATAATCTTTAATTAACTTTATTAAATCATCCTCTTTTTTAATAACTTCTCCAAAGCCCATTGTTTTATAATCAAAATAGCTTTCAGATAAATCAAAGTTGTAGTCATCTGAGTATTGATAATAAATAACTGGCTTTTTAAGATATGAAAAATCAAAAGCAACAGATGAATAATCAGTTATGAGTAATTCTGACTCATTAAATAACTCCCGATAAGTCTTTTTATCATCTGCAATAATGCTTTCATCCAAATCAAACAAATGAATAAATTTTGCCAAATTTGGATGTGGTTTAAAAATTATTTTATAACCTCTATTTTTAGCATAGCCAATTAACTCTTCATTATTCAATAAATCATTTAATCCTTTAAAGTATTTGGAATTTTTAAGAGCAAATTCACTTTTTTGCAAATATTCTCTCCATGACGGCATTATTAATATCTGTTTTTTGAGATTATTATTTTCCAAATTATCAAAACGTGGAAATCCAAGTATCTGAATAATTTCCGGAGAATAATTATAATCTTCACCTAAAAATGAGTTTCTTTCCAAAGGAGAAACTGTTAATATTAAAGACAAATCCTTATCATATTTTCTAATCCATTTAGAAATGTTATCTTTTGTAACTCCATGCTGTAAGAAGTATTTCTCTGATGTAATCAGCCCACTGTATAAATCCCCATTTTTGGCATAAAAAGGATTTAAAATGTTTTCATCAGGATGTGAAGAGATTATTTTATCTGCAAATAAATAAATCAACCTTTGTTTTATTGAATAAAATGGTAAAACATTTTTATATTTGCCTGCTAATCTGGAATAATCTTTACTGTCCTCTGAAACTGTGAAATATTTTTTAACATTATCTTTTCTAGATAGTGCATATTTAAATAATTGTTCACCATTATCATCAGCCGCATTTCGCCTATCCATAAATAGCCAGATTTTCTTATTTCTTAAAAATGGATATAATATAAGATAAATTAATCTAAAAGCCAATGCAGAAGTATAATACGGACCTTTATCATCATATATTTTCATCAAACACCTATACTCCAATTTTAACATTTTAATAAATGAATATGATGTTAAATAAAAAGAATTATCTTTAAAAACCACAATATTATTGTCTTTAATTAAGTAATTACTGCTAGTTGATAATCTTGCATGCTTTTCAAAAGTAATTGGAAGATTAAATGATTCATCATCATTTAAAACATTTATAGATAACTTCTTGTCTTTAATTTCATCTACTGGAATTTCCAAATCAAAATCATAAGGAAATTTATACCCTACTGATAAAAATTTTAATGGTTTCCTTGTAGGATAAACAAAACGTTTAGAGATAAATTCCTTATTTTCGCACTTAGCTACTACTTCAATATTGTCCGGATTAAAATTACTCATTAAAAGACCGGATATGTTTAAAAAACCATTTTTTATATTGACTATGTCAATATAAAACCTGTGAATACCTAAACGGTCATTAAGCTGCAATTCATTAATTGTTTTAGCAGTCAAATTAGATTGTTTAATAGTTAATAGAAACTCACGAACATGATTATCTAAAGTTTTATAGTTTTTAATAATATCTCCATCAATATAAGATAAGACATCTAAAAAAACTTCCCAAAATTCGTTAATTTCCCTTTTAGTTAAAATATTCTCAATTTCTTCAACTTTTACCATCCATTGAAGATCATAAAGTAAAGTATACTGGATAAACTTTGGAGTTTCACCATATTTTTTAACTGAATATTCAATTAGTTCCTTAAAGTAATATTTTAACCTGTCTGTAAAAAATCCTTTCTTTTTTTGGGAATTGTCAATTGTAGATGACTTATCAAAGTGTTTTCTATATAAGTAATTGGCATTTTTAACCAAACCCAATTTCGGATTATCAATAAGAATTTTATTAATAAATAAAGCATCTTCAGAATTAACAAGATTTGTATTAAATCTTAAATTGCCAACAGCTTCCCTTTTAATAAAAGCTGATGAAGCTGAAAGCTGAGGATAATCAGGTTCATCTAAAAGATTAACCATCTCTTCTTTTTTATATTTATAATTAAGAATATGTGGTCCTTTTTGGTTGTCAAAAAATGTTATGGGAATTGATATGACATCTGCAGCAGGATTTTTCACTAAAAAATCATAAACTGCATTAAATGTATTTGGAGACAGTTTATCATCACTGTCAAGGAAGTTTATATAATCTCCCTTAGCATATTTTAATCCCAAATTACGTGCACTGGCCTGACCGCCATTTTCTTTAGAGATTACCTGAATATTATAAGGATAATCTTCCTGATATTTCTTAGCTATTTTTAAAGAATCATCATTACTTCCATCATCAACAATGATAAGTTCCACATTATGTTCAAATCCAAAATTTTGAACAGTTAAAGATTCAACTGCATCTCCCAAATATTGCTCATTATTATATGATGCCATTATAACTGAAAATGTTTTATATGAATCCAATTTTTCAAATTCTTCAAGATTATTTGAATTTAATACTTTTAAAGTTCTTGATTTTATTTTAGAATCCAGTTCATCAACATTTAATGAAAAATCTTTTGATGTATCATTCAATATCTCATTAAATTCTTTTTTCATCAGATTAAAGAAATTTTTTCTATATTTTGGAGCTGTCTGGCTAAATCTCCATAAAATAAGATGGATGAATCTATTGTAAACCTGTTTTTTATAGACATTTATATAATTAGTTTCAATTAATAATTCACGAATTAATCTGAAAATATGAATAACATCAATATAATCTTTATCCTGACTTTTAGAAACTGTTGAACCTTTTCTGTTTGTCCTATAATAATATAAGTTTTCATCAATTAAAGAAATCCTTTTAGCTTTAAGATAAACATTGTAAAAAAAGACTTCATCTTCAAATATATATTTTTCCGGAAATCTGATATTATTTTTTTCAATAAAAGACCTTCGATATAACTTGTTGTAGGGAGTTACTGAAATTAATGAAGTGAACTCTTTAGTATCTAAATTATTAAATACTTCTTTTTTAAACCCGCTGAAACATTTAAGTGAATAATACCATAAATTATCATCAATTACATGTGTTTCATTATCAAAAGAAGAAACTTTACACATTACCAAATCCAAATTTCCATTAACTGATTTATTATACAATTTCTCAAGCATGTCTTTTTTTATAAAATCATCTGCATCAACAAAGGATATAAATTCACCCTGAGCATTGTCCAACCCAACATTACGTGCAGTTCCCTGCCCTTCATTTTCTTTAGAGATTATTTTAATTCGTTTATCTTTTTTAGCATAATATTCTAAAATATTTAAAGAATCATCAGTTGACCCGTCATTAATGCAAATAATTTCAATATCTTCTAAAGTTTGATTTAAAATACTGTCTAATGATGTTGATAAATACTCTCCAACATTAAAAACAGGAACTATTACAGAAACTTTAACTTTTGACATGATTTCAGTAACCTATAAATGCTATTTAAATTAATAATTAAATATATTAATATTAAATATATAAATTTTTGTGTGGAAATCATGTTTAAAGAAATGATTAAAAAAAATACAAGTGAGCATTTCCTACTTAAACAATTAATTAAAAAAAATTTCACAGCCAAATACAAAGACTCAATACTTGGAATCCTATGGAGTTTTATAAACCCATTGTTAACCATGCTTTTGTTAACTGCTATCTTTTCAACAATATTTTCCGGAAATATTGCAAACTATCCGGTTTATTTTTTAGCAGGACGCTGTTTATTTGATTTTTTTAGTGCTGGAACAAAAATAGCCATGAATTCAATAAAAGGAAATAGCGGTATCTTAAAAAGAATATATGTTCCAAGATATATCTTTGCTTTTGGAGGAATTTGTTCGGAGTTTATTAATTTTATAATTTCATTAATAATACTTGTTGCCGTAATGTATTTAACAGGCCTTCATTTAACTTTAATGTCAGTATTAGCTATTGTTCCTATGATAATACTCTTTGTTATGGTAGTGGGAATCGGATTAATACTATCAATTGTATGTACATATTTCAGAGATATTGAATACCTTTACAACATATTTACAATATTATTGATGTATGCATCTGCCCTATTTTATCCTGCAGAGATTATTCCAGAAGCATTAAGACAATATTTATATCTTAATCCAGTGTATTTACTAATTGATCAATTCAGAGACATTATAATGTATAATACCTTGCCAAATATCATGAGTGTTATTAATACCAGTTTATTTGCTCTTATTGTATTAGTTGCTGGAGTTATAATATTTACAAAATACCAAAGGAAAATTACATTAGAATTGTAGGTTGTTTATTATGAAAAAAAATAATTTAAGATTTAAAAACAATATAAAGAGTGATTCTAACAATCAAAACAGAAATTTAAGTTCAAGAAAACAACCAAAAGAAGTTGTCTTTGACCTGCAAGAAGATTACAACAGAATCCCCTATAATATACAACAACCTGAATCAATACATCCTAATGGCATGCAAGAATCAGAAAATAATGAAATTCCAGATTACATAGAACCAATTCATAATAATATATTAGAAAAAGAAACTACAAAACAGCACCAGGATGTTGACAATCTAGTTTCACAATTCATTCCAGACTATCATGAAAAAGTTGCAATTGAACTTAAAAACGTTTCTTTAAGTTTTAAAATAACCAATGACAAAATTGACAATTTAAAAGAATATGTAATACGTACCATCAAAAGAAACAAAGAAAAAAGCAGAAAATTCAAAGCCCTTGATAATGTTTCATTTAAAATCTATCAGGGAGAAAAAGTTGGAGTAATCGGCTTTAACGGTGCTGGAAAAAGTACTTTGCTTAAAATAGTATCCGGTGTTTATGACTGTGACAGTGGAGAAGTAACTACTAACGGAATAATAGCACCGTTACTTTCTTTAGGCGCCGGTTTTGATTACAATTACTCTGGAAAAGACAATATATTTCTGAATGGTGCTATTTTAGGATATACTGAAGATTTTTTAAAATCAAAATATGATGAAATTTTAGAGTTTTCAGAACTTGAAGAGTTCATTAACTTTCCTGTTAAAAACTATTCCTCCGGAATGCTTGCAAAACTTGGTTTTTCAATAGCTACTGTTGTAAATCCTGATATTTTAATTATTGATGAAATCCTGTCTGTAGGAGATGTTAAATTCCAGAAAAAAAGTAATGATAAAATTAAATCATTAATGGGTTCGGGAACTACGGTTTTACTTGTATCACACTCAATTCAACAAATCAGAAACCTGTGTGACAAAGCATTATGGATTAATGAAGGAAAAGTTGTAGCTTTTGATGAAGTAAATAAAGTCTGTGATGCTTATCTTAAAGCAGCTGAAAATGCAAGTAAAGACCAGCTTAAAAACATCAAACTAGAATAATTGTAACTTCCATTTCTTTTTCATTTTTTAAATCTTCAATTAAATCCGAATCAAGATCCCTTGCTGCCTTATCTGCATTTATCATCAAAGTACGGGGACAGACATAGTCGCTGGTTCTGCAGACAATGTCTGTTGGATGAGTTAAAGTCAAATTTTCATGACCAAAGCCAACAATCTCATCATGGCCGTTTTCAGTATCCAATATAACAGTTATTTTAGTGTTTTTATTAGCTATTTTAGCTTTAAACTCATCTGAAAAATCATTCATGGAATTATCCATAGCCACTCCAATAATACAATCTGCAGTAGGTCCAATTTCCAAATCCTTAGTTATTTCAAACGTGGATTTATGCATAGAAGACACATTTTTGTGACCTTTGGTTCTAATCTTAAAAAACATGAATATAATTTTGAACTGTGAAACTAATAAATATTTTTATACCATATAATTAAAAATAACCATTATAATTTTAGCAATATATTAGTTAAGCTATTGAAAAATTAAATGATATTTTCATTAAATTAAATATAATATTTGAAATAAGCAAATCTATGCAATTAAATAGAGGATGTGACACAAATTTTTTTTAAATTTTCTCATTTTTGATTTTTTTTCTGATTTTATTTGTTTTAGTTATTTTTTCTGCTTATTTCGTTGTATATTCTTTTTAAGTTGTGTCCTATTGTATATAGTTTTAATTCTGTGTTTACTTCTTGTAGTCCTGTTGTTCTGAATTCTGTTAAGTGCATATTTTGTTTTAAGTGTGCAAATGGTCGTTCTACTGTTTTTGAGCGTATTTTGTATCTTTCTTTTGCTTCAGGTGTTTCCATTTTTCATTGCATTCTAATTTTGGAAGGGATTCCATAGTCTTGGATTACTCTGCAGCGATTTCCTTTTGAGCAAAACAATTGCATTGGGCATGTTTTGCATTCTTTGGTCCAATGACTAATTCTTGACTTGTTTTTATAAGTATATTCGCTGATTTTATATAGTGGTTGCCCGAGCGGGCGGATATAGGTCATCATTTCGTTATCATAGAAAAAATTATCTTTTGCAAATGGTTTATCGGATAAATTGTATTTTTTTTGTTCTCTTGAGAGTTTTCGTGATGATATGTATCCATCAAAGCCATTTTGTTCAAGATATTCAGTGTTCATGTCAGTGGAATATCCGTTATCAGCACTTACTTGATAATTAACGGGTGTTTCATCGTATATTTCGCTTAAATTGGATTGTAATTGTTCCATTAATGGAATAAGTTCATAATAATCTGTTGGATTGTTAGTTATGTAAGATGCGAGTATTATTCCTTTGTAATCGTCGACTGCGATTTGTCCATTGTAATCAAATTCCCATTTTCCTTTCTTATTCTTCATAAAACAGGCATCAGAGTCATTGATACTAATTACGTCTTTTCCGGATTCTTCACCCAATTCCATGTCTTCTTCTTCATCTAATTCAATGCTTTCTTTCAGATGTTGTTTCATTATTTTTAATTGTTGTTCGTTTGTTAATTTATTCATTGATGTTTTTGCTTTAATTTTAGTTCCATCCAAACTCACATGATGAATTTTAACTAAATCTTCTTCTTTTGCAATTTTTATTGTTGTTTTAAAAGATTCATCAATCAAATCTGGATAATCCACTTTGAATCTGGCAATTGTACGATAACTAGGATGCTGCATCCCTGCCAAGTACATATAAGCAATGTCAGTCCTTGTTTTTCTTTCAATTTCACGGGAAGATAATCCCCCATCAAAAACGCTCATCAAAATCAGTCTAAGCAACAATTCACGAGGATACGCAAATTCTCCCGGCTTATCAGCAAACACACGGTTCGCTTGCGAACAATCAATTTGATCAACCACATTTTTAATAAAATAACACGGATGGTCCTCAGGAATCAAATTCCTCAAGCCCATAGGCACCAACATGGTCTGATTAATAGTACCATCTCTTAAAACCATAAATAAAATAACCACAAAGATTAATCTACATAATAAAAGATTGTACTTCATAGTATATAAAATTAAAGGAAAAATAAGTAAAAAAAATTATAAAAAATTAGTGAGTTCGTGTCCCACCCTCAATATTATAAAAAAAGAAAAAGTTAAGAGAATTTATAAAAAAATTCTCTTTTAAGGACTAATTTTTATTGTGTTTCCTGTTTGGAAATTGTTCCAGTAGGAAGTT